>Ga0247832_1000155_pt1 | contig 135082 bp, 114 predicted proteins | sample LaCruzMarch2015__10_FD_192407 | JGI IMG/M metagenome (GOLD analysis project Ga0247832, IMG submission 192407) | Freshwater microbial communities from meromictic Lake La Cruz, Castile-La Mancha, Spain - LaCruzMarch2015_4m | ecosystem: Environmental > Aquatic > Freshwater > Lake | place: Spain... | reverse complement strand
CTTTTGAGCGTTCACCCATTCGAGAAAGCACCTCTCCATGAACTACTTACGGAAAAGGATTTCAAAACTTTCACATCACCTCCCGCTAACCAATTGAATCTGTGGGACTTATAACCGGACGCTTGTGCTGTTTCGTAATCAAATTTCCTTCTTCCAGGGATTCGATCGACTCTAAAAGCCTTTTTGCATTTGCAGGGCTCCGGAGGAGATATGTGGTTTCTTGCAGTGATTCGTAATCCTCCAAGGAAAGCATGACGACGGCTTGGTCGCGATTGCGGGTGATGATGACAGGGTCGCGGTCTAGGCACACGCGATCCATCGTTGCTGCAAGATTCTCTCTAGCTGCTGTATAGGTGATGGCAGTCATATGGACGGTATCATGTCCAGAAGCGAGGTGAGGTCAATCAAATTCATTTCCCAACGACCGAGATCGCCGACACCTCGCCGTGGGGCGACAGATGTGGGTGAAGCCCAAAAAATTAAAAAAAAGTGTCAGCTCTTGCGTATGTACTTTCGCCGCAATTATGAGGTGCGAGGTGAGTGGATCGCTGCGATAGCGGTGTCGATTTTGGAGAGCTGATAGGGTTCAGGAACCACGAACGTGCGGCAGGTTTGCGTGGAATTTGATTGCCGGAAAATCTCGTGCGGATACAAAGACGGAACGATGGATTTCTTGAAAGACCCTATTCACGGTGGATTGCTAAATTGGGCGCAAGCGTCTCGCGGTGGATTCACTGGAATGCTCGCCGCGCTGGGAGTTTTTATTCTATCGGGCTGTGAAAAACCCAAGCCGCAAGCGCTCCCGCCCGCACCGGTGCAGGTGATGACGGTTGAGCCTCAGACGGTGCCGATCACAAAAACCTGGGTTGGCACGTTGGTGGGCGAAGTGGATGTCAGCGTGAGTGCTCAGGTTTCGGGGTATTTGCTCGAGCAGGTTTACGTCAACGGAAGCTTTGTGAACAAGGGTGACGTGCTCTTTCAGATTGACCAACGGCCATTTCAGGCCGCTTTGCAGCAGGCTCAGGGCACACTGGCTCAAGCCGAGGCGCAGTTGAAAGCGGCACTTCTAAACGCCCAGCGAGCCAACGAGCTGTATGCCAAGCAGGTCATCAGCCAAGAGCAGTTCGATGATCAAACACAGGCATACTTCGCTGCGAAAGCTACTGCGGAGTCGGCGCAGGCTGCCGTGGATCAAGCGAATCTGAACCTCGGATTTACCACGATCACATCGCCGATTAGTGGGATCGCAAGCATCGCCACAGCTCAGGTCGGAAACCTTGTCGGTCCGTCCAGCGGGGTGCTGGCAAATGTGACGCAGGTGGATCCCATTAAGGTAAATTTCTCCGCCGCCGAGCAGGAATACCTCAACTTTGTTCAGCAGTTTTTCGACAACCCGAATGAATCCCCGGTTGCGCAAGTCGATCAGACCGGGAAAGATCGCGGGGAGGCGATGCGGCTCGTCCTCACCTTGGCAAACGGAACGGTCTATCCCCGAGAGGGGGCTTTGATCGCCATTAACAACGCCATCGCAGTGAATACCGGCACGATTGAGTTGCAGGGGAGCTTTCCGAACCCGGGTAACTTGCTTCGTCCGGGGCAATTCGCATTGGTGAGTGCCATCGTGCGCGAACTGCCCAATGCGATTGTCGTGCCTCAAAAGGCGGTGGGTAACCTTCAAGGGCAAAGCCAAATGGCACTCGTCGGAGCGGACAACAAAGTTTCCATTCGCAACGTCGTGCCGGGAGCGCAGATCGGCAGCGACTGGATCATCAAGTCCGGTATCAACCCGGGAGATCGCATCGTTGTCCAGGGTTTGCAGAGGGTAAAGGATGGTATGGTGGTCAACCCGACTCCATACACCGAGACCACACAGGAGGCGAATTCTTTGGTCGACCAGTTGCCCGGTGCGAAGGGCGGAATTCCTGACATGCCAGCGGAGACGCCACAGCCTCCGGTGCCAACGCCTCCTGCTGCGTCCACTCCGACTCCGTCGGCATCTCCGGAAGCACCGACTCCCTCCGCGAACTGATGATCTCCGCGTTTTTCATTAACCGGCCCATCGTGGCCATGGTCATCGCGATTCTCATGGTGATCATCGGCGTGGTGAGCATGCTCGGGTTGCCGGTCGCGCAGTTCCCGAACATCGTCCCGCCGCAGATTCAGGTTAATACCACGTATGTCGGAGCCGACGCGCTGACGATCGAAGAAGCGGTGGCGACCCCGATCGAGCAGCAGGTGAATGGTGTGAGCGGAATGGAGTATATGTATTCCATCAATGCCAACACCGGCTCGATGAGCCTGAATGTCATTTTCGAGACGGGCACTGATAGTAACACCGACCAGATTCTCACGCAGATGCGGTCGAGCCAGGCTCTGGCACAGTTGCCGCAGGCCGTGCAGGCGCAAGGAATCACGGTGCAGACGGCAACATCGTCCCCGTTGATTCTTTACACGCTCGCATCGCCGAACGAGTCGTATGACGCGACGTTCATCGCGAACTACGCCTACATTAACATCACGAACGAACTGAGCCGTATTCCGGGCATCGGCCAGGTCAAGGTGTTTGGCGCAGGGCAATACGCGATGCGGTTCTGGGTGAAGCCGGATCAGCTTGCGAAGTTGAACGTGACGGTTCAGGAAATCGTCGATGCGGTCCGGGCGCAGAATACCGTGAATCCGTCGGGTCAAATTGGTGGCCCACCGGTGCCCGAGGGGCAGGAGTTTACTTACGCGGTCATTGCGCAGGGTCGGTTGGCGACGGAAGAGGAATTTGGAAAGATCGTCATTCGCGCGGGTGAAAACGGCGCGATTGTGCGGCTGAGTGATGTCGCGCGCATTGAGCTTGGCGAGCAGATGTATAGCGTCAAGGGGCGCTACAATGGAAAGCCGGCTGCCATTATTGCGCTTTACCAGGAAGCAGGCTCCAACGCGTTGGATGCGGTCAAGGCAGCCAACGAGGTCATGGAAAAACAGGCGGAACGGTTTCCGGCGGATCTCGCTTACGATGTGGCGCTGGATACCACGCTCGCGGTGACGGCCGGAATGGAGGAGATCGTTAAGACCCTCTTCGAGGCGCTTTTGTTGGTCATTATCGTGGTTTTCATCTTCCTGCAGGGGTGGCGCGCGACATTGATTCCATTGCTGGCCGTGCCGGTTTCATTGATCGGGACGTTTGCGCTTTTCCCGATGTTCGGGTTTTCGATCAATACGCTTTCGTTGTTCGGGCTGGTGCTCGCGATCGGGTTGGTTGTGGATGATGCGATCGTGGTGGTCGAGGCCGTCGAGCACCATATTGAAAAGGGGATGAGCCCGCGTGACGCTGCTCTCAAGGCGATGCAGGAGGTATCCGGGCCGGTTATTGCAATCGCGCTGGTTTTGTCAGCCGTGTTCATTCCGACCGTGTTTATTCCCGGAATTACCGGTCAGCTCTATCAGCAGTTTGCGATCACGATTGCGGTGTCGGTGATTCTATCCGCATTCAACGCGCTCACGCTCAGCCCGGCACTGGCCGCCCTCCTCTTGCGCCCGCGGAAAGAGGCGCGAGGCCCGATGGGGGCATTTTTCCGATGGTTCAATAAGGTGTTCGGTCGCACGACGGACGGATACGTCACCACCTGCGGCCACCTGATGCGGAAGTCTGTATTTTCGCTTTTGTTTCTCGCCCTGGTGGCGGTGCTGGGTGTGCTCATGGGTTCCAAATTGCCCGAGGGATTCATCCCCGAGGAGGACCAGGGGTATGCCTACGCCGTGGCGCAATTGCCTGATGCTGCGTCGCTCGAACGCACAGGCGAAGTGGCGGCGGAAATGGAAAAAGTGATCCAAGCATCGCCGGGCGTGAAGTCAGTGACCACGGTCATCGGGTTCAATATGCTCAGTCAGGTCCAGATGACCTACGGTGCCTTTTTCTTCATAACGCTGGATCCGTGGGACGAACGCAAAACGAAAGAAACGAGCTACGGCGCGATCCTGCGGCGATTGAATGCCGGGTTGTCGCAGATTCCGTCAGCGATTTCCTTTGTGTTTCCGCCGCCGGCGATTCCGGGGATTGGGACGGCCGGGGGTGTGACATTTATTTTGCAGGACCGATCCGGCGGAACGGTCGATTTTTTGGCTGAACAAACAGATACGTTTCTGGCGGCGGTGGCCAAGCGGCCCGAGATCGCCCGGTTTTCGACCACGATGCTGGCATCGGTCCCGCAGTTGGGCGTTAAGGTGAATGTCGAACAGGTCTCTCTGCAGAAAGTCGACATCGATGAAGTTTACACCACGCTGCGCGCTTTCCTCGGTGGCACGATGATCAACTTTTTCAACCGATTTGGATTACAATGGCAGGTCTATTTGGCGGCGGACGGCGAGTTCCGTACAACCATGAATAACCTGGGCTTGTTTTACGTGCGAAACCGGGAGGGAAATCCGGTTCCGCTTTCCGCGCTGGTCACGGTTTACAACCGGACCGGACCGGAGTTCACGATGAGATACAACATGTATCGATGCAGCCAGATCAATGCCTCGAATGCCGAGGGCTACAGCACGGCGCAGGCGATGGACGCGATGGAAGAGGTGTTTGCGGAAACGATGCCGCCCGAAATGGGCTTCGGGTATTTTGGTATGTCGTTTCAGCAAAAGCAGGCGGCGGAAGGCGTGTCGCCGGTCGTCATTTTTGCGCTGTCGCTGTTATTTGTCTTCCTAATCATGGCGGCGCAGTATGAAAGCTGGTCACTGCCATTCAGCGTTCTGCTTGGCACTCCAATCGCCGTCTTTGGCGCTTTTGCGGCCCTCTTTCTGCGGAGGTTTCAGTCGGACTTTTACGAAAACGATGTGTATTCGCAGATTGGATTGGTCATGTTGATCGGGCTTTCGGCGAAGAATGCCATCCTGATTGTAGAGTTTGCCAAAATGGAGCTTGAGGGCGGGAAATCGCCGTTTGACGCGGCGTTGGCGGGGGCGCGGTTGCGTTTGCGGCCGATTCTAATGACGGCGTTTGCATTTATCCTTGGCTGCGTGCCGTTGTGGGTTGCGACTGGATCAGGTGCCGTCTCGCGGAGAATTCTTGGAACCACGGTGATTGGGGGAATGTTGGCATCCACGTTGATTGCGATTTTCCTCGTTCCGGTGCTCTTTTATGTGGTGGAAAGCATCACTCTGAAAATGAAAGGGAAATCTCCGGAAAAGACTGGAGAATCAGAGGCACCGAGTGAGGCTCCCCCGGCATCGGCGTAAATCGGGCTGACCGCGGCAATGCGTCCGCCGCTTGACTCACTGCGCCCGAATGAAGAATATCCCATTCCGCAAACATGGCCACCGACCGCTGGCGGCATCCGATTAACCAACTGAATCAACGTGACTGGATCCGAAATTTTCTCCCGACTCTCCACCGCCGACGTGCATCAAGTATTCGAGTCGCTCTTCGCGAGTGACAAATCGACCTACAAAGCGTGCGTGCAAATTACAGCGCAACGCCGCCGCCTAAGATCGGTATTCCTCGAAAAAAAGAGCCGCCCGGAGCGCCATGTGTGGATGCAAAATGTGCTGGCAATGCCCGCAAACGACGACGCAGCTACGGAAATCCTACAAAACTGGCTGCTCGGGCTGCACCGGTCGATGATCATTGAGTTCCTTGACGCATGTGAGTTGAAACATGAGGATGCACTGCTAGAGGACATTCCCGTGCAACCGAAACCGGATGTGTTAAAAGCCGCAATCGACCGGTTGCTTGATGGACACCCCGGCGTTGAGTCGCGGATTTACCTGCAAATTTTCCAACCGGTGGGAACCGAAGCATGGCCGGATTTAGATCACCTGCTTGCATCCGACCCACGATTCCAGGCGCACGTAGCAGCCAGCGTATGACACCATTCCAAAGTTCGTTAAAGTCGGCGGTTGCGGTTTTTCAAGGATTGAAACCACTGGAACCCAAGCTGCTTGAAGCCGCTGACATCTTAGAAAAGGCATTTCTTTCGGGCCACAAACTTCTCATTTGCGGAAACGGTGGAAGCGCGGCGGATGCGGCGCACATCGCGACCGAGTTTGTCTGTCGTTTCAAAGGGGATCGCCGCCCGTATCCTGCGCTCGCCCTGAATGTGGATGGCGGACTTCTAACCGCGATCTCGAACGACTATGATTATCAGGATGCTTTCGCCCGGCAGGTCTGTGCGTTTGGTCAGCCGGGGGATGTGTTGATCGTTATTTCTACGAGCGGCAAGTCGCGGAATTTATTGCATGCGATTGAGGAATCGCGGCGCAAAGATGTGCGTTCCATCGCGTTGCTCGGGCGAACTGGTGGATTCACCAAGGGTGCGGCAGAACTCGAAATCGTGGTCGAAGGAGACGAAACCGCGCGGATCCAAGAAGCGCAGAAATTCTTGCTTCACGTGCTCTGCGAACTGCTCGAAGAGCGACTTCCGAAGGAATGATTTCGACCGTATTCACGGTCTTTGCTTTTTCTCTCGGTGCAATCATCGGGTCGTTCCTGAATGCCTGCATCCACCGCATGCCACGGGGATTGCGACTCGACGAGCCAAAACGGTCCTTTTGCCCGTCCTGCAAAAAATCCATCCGGTGGTATCACAACCTGCCGATGATCAGTTGGCTGTGGTTGCGCGGGCGCTGTGGGTATTGTGGTGCTGGCATTGCGTTTCGGTATTTTCTGGTTGAGCTGCTTACAGCGCTCGGGTTTCTGTGGATTTGGCTCTCGGTTGCGCCGGCGGTGGCGGTTGCCTACTGGGTATTTTTTGCGCTTCTCGTCGTCGCGACGTTCATTGACTTCGAACACTATATCATTCCGGACGAGATCACGCTCGGCGGGGCCGCAGCCGGCGTGGTCGCATCGACGGTGCTGCCGGAGTTGATGGGGCAGACGGTGTGGTGGGCCGGTGGATTGGTTGCGGTCGGGTCGGCAGCCGTCGGCTATGGATCGCTGTGGCTGGTGGTTGAGGTCGGGAAGCGGGCGTTTGGGAAAAAGCGAATCGCCGTGGACCCTGCGGAGCCGCTCGAATTCCGGTGTGATGACTCGAAAGTGAAACTCACCTTGGGCGCCGAGGCCTGGGAAATGGAGGAGATTTTTTCCCGCGAATCCGATGAACTCGTGCTCACCGGAATCAACTGGGTCGTGGATGGTAAACCCGAAAGCGGAGGCGACCTCCGGCTGCGTTATGACCGGTGGATTTTTGCGGGGAAGGAATTCACGTTCGACCGGCCGGTGCAGCTTTCCGGACTGGTCAACGGCCTCATCATTCCGCGCGAGGCGATGGGCTTCGGCGATGTGAAGTTCATGGCGTGCATCGGTGCGTTTCTTGGTTGGCAGGCGCTTTTGTTCGTCATCATGGTTTCCTCTGTAGTGGGTGCATTTGTCGGCGCGGGCACATTGCTCGTCACGCGCGGCCAGTCGGGCGGAAAAATCCCGTATGGTCCGTATCTCGCTCTGGGTGCGTTGGCATGGATTGCGGTCGGTCCGGGCGTGTTGGATTGGTATTTTGGGCTTCTCCGACCGCCAATTCCTTAATACGCTCATGGGTTCCAAAAGTGTTTGCGCGCCGGAACCTGCGCGCAGCACTATAATCGCTTGGCGAGCGAACGAACTAAATCGCCGCCCTTTACTGAATGTCAAAAAAGAAAATCCCTTTTCCTGAACTGATTCGCCAGATGTGGGGGCCATATTCGTCGCTGGGCGGATACCTGAAACCGTATAAGGGACGCTTTATTCTAGGGCTGATCTTCGGGATTGCGTTCGGGATTGTCAGTTCGGCAATCCCGCTTGTTGCGAAAAAAGTCGCCGACGAGTTACTGCCAGCTGGCACCTCGCAAACAGATCTCATTTACAACTCCGCAGCGACCGAAGGAGGGGCCGGGATTGAGTCGGTAATCTGGATTGTTGCGCTCATCCCGCTGGTCATGATCACTCGGAGTTTTCTGTCGTTCATGAACAACTACATGATGGCGTGGGTCAGTTTGCGAATCCTGCGCGATATGCGGCAGAAGCTGTTTGCCCACCTCATGTCGCAGTCGTTGGATTTTTACAACCGCGCCAAGTCCGGCAAGCTGATATCGCGTGTCCTCAATGACACCCGGCAGGCGCAAAGCGCCCTCGTTTCGATCTCCGGAAATATCATCAAAGATCCTGTGGCGGTCATCGGCGGCGTGGCGGTGCTCGTCTGGATGGACTGGAAGTTTAGTTTGACCACGTTTGTCCTGTTTCCGATTTGCATTATTCCAATTGCGATTTTCGGAAAAAAGGTGCGGGAAGCCGGGAGGGCCGAGGAAAACGAGACTGGTCAGATGGCGGTCATCTTACAGGAGTCGTTTGCCGGAATCCGGATTATCAAATCCTTCGCCCGTGAGGATTATCAGGCGGATCAGTTTGCGATTTCCAGTGACCAGCAATGTGACACCAGCATTCAGGTCCGGCGGAGTGTGGATATCGTGCAGCCGATTATCGAATCGGTGTCTGCGCTCGGTGTTGTTCTCGCGCTTCTCTATGTGTATTTCGGCGACTTGAGCGCGGGGAAATTTCTGGCACTTCTGGCCGGGATATTCCTGCTTTACGAGCCGGTGAAGCGGCTTAGCCGGATTCCGATGTTGATGCAAAAGTGTTTGGCTGCGACGACCAATATCTTTGAACTCATGGCGCAGGTCCCGAGCGTGCAAGATGTGCCGGATCCGGTCATTCTGACGCGGGCAAAGGGACGGATCGAGTTCGATCACGTGACATTCGCCTACGGAAACAATGTGGCGGCGGTGAGTGATCTCTCGTTGAAGATTGATGCAGGAAAACAATTTGCTTTGGTCGGCGCGAGTGGCGCGGGCAAGACCACGCTTTTTGCGCTCCTGCTGCGATTTTATGACCCGCAGTCGGGCACGATTCGCCTCGACGGCCACGACATCCGAACGATCAAACAAACGTCGCTCCGCGAGCAAATCGGCATCGTCACGCAGGAGAGCTTTTTATTCCACGATACGATCTACAAAAACATCTTGTATGGGCGGCTGGACGCCACCGAGGAAGAAGTCCACAGTGCCGCAAAACTTGCCTACGCGCACGACTTCATTTTGGCGCAGGAAATGGGGTATGATACCATCGTCGGCGACAAAGGAAGCCTGCTGTCGGGTGGGCAGCAGCAGCGGATCGCGATCGCGCGGGCGTTGCTCAAAAATGCGCCGATCCTCCTGCTCGATGAAGCCACATCGGCGTTGGATTCGGAATCGGAGCGCATGATCCAGGCCGCCTTGGATCGCCTGGCGCAAGGACGCACGGTGATTGCCATTGCGCACCGATTATCCACGGTGCTTAAGTCGGACCAAATTGTGGTGATGGATCAGGGCCGCGTCGCTGAGATCGGCACCCATAGCCATCTGCTTGAATCCAGCGGACTTTACCGCAAACTTTATGACATCCAATTTCAACACGATTGACACACACTGCTAACTGCCGGTCACAACCAATTATGAAAATCTCACGCGCTCTTATCTCCGTTTCTGACAAGGCCGGACTCATCGACTTTGCCAGAGGCCTCCACGACCTCGGAGTCGAAATCATCTCAACTGGCGGAACCGCAAAATCCCTGCAACAAGCGGGAATCCCCGTGATTGAAATTTCTGCCTTCACTGGATCGCCGGAAATCCTCGATGGCCGCGTGAAAACTCTGCACCCGAAAGTCCATGGCGGACTGCTCTATCTGCGCGAGAATCCGGATCACGTGCGGCAGGCGGATGCGCAGGGGATTCGTCCGATTGATCTCGTGGTGGTGAATCTTTATCCCTTTGAAGCGACCGTCGCCCGCGCAGGGGTGACGCGCGAGGAGGCAATCGAAAACATCGATATTGGCGGGCCATCGATGATTCGTAGCGCGTCGAAAAACTACGAGTCGGTGACCGTCCTGACGGACCCGGCCGACTACCCGCTCGTCCTCGCGGAGATGGCGGAGGAGGACGGTGGCACCACGCTGAAGCTGCGTGAACGTTTGGCAATCAAAGCATTTGCCACGACGGCGGCGTATGATCGTGCCATCGCAAACTACCTCGGAAGCGAGCAGTCATCGAGCGGCGTGTTCAGCGTCAACTTCCCGCTCCAGCAGCGTTTGCGGTATGGTGAGAACCCGCATCAGGCGGCAGAGCTCTACGGAACCTTCGATAGTTCATTTGAGAAACTTCACGGCAAGGAACTGTCCTACAATAACATCCTCGACATCACAGCGGCGACCAATCTGATCGCCGAGTTCAGCCGTCCGACGGTTGCCATTTTGAAGCATACCAATCCGTGCGGTGTGGCATCGGATTCGGACCTCAAAGCCGCATGGGACAAAGCATTTGCCACGGATAAGCAAGCGCCGTTTGGCGGGATCATTATCGCGAACCGCCCCGTTGATTTGGCACTCGCTCGGGCAATCAGTGAGATTTTCAGCGAGGTCATTATTGCACCGGAGTTCGAGGCCGACGCGCGCTCGCTGCTTCAAAAGAAGAAAAACCTCCGGCTTATGCGGTTGTTGAAAATGCCGGAGGGCACGGTGCGTGATGTGCGTTCGGTGCTTGGTGGTTTGCTCGTGCAGGACAATGACTCGGCGGATCTCGAAAATCTCGAACATAAAGTGGTCAGCGCGCGCCCGCCGTCGAAAGACGAACTGGAGGCCATGGAATTCGGCTGGAAAGTTGTCAAACATGTGAAGTCGAACGCCATTGTTTACGCCGCCAAAGACCGCACGCTTGGAATTGGCGCAGGGCAGATGTCGCGGGTGGATTCCTCGCGGATCGCGGTTTGGAAGGCGAAGGAAGCCGGGTTGTCACTCAATGGCAGCGCGGTTTGCAGCGATGCGTTTTTTCCGTTTGCGGATGGATTGATCGCGGCCGCAGAGGCCGGCGCGACGGCGGCAATTCAGCCAGGCGGAAGCGTGCGCGACGAGGAAGTCATCGCTGCCGCAGACGAGCGCTCGGTCGCAATGGTGTTCACCGGCATCCGTCACTTCAAACACTAATATCGATGCCGCTTTCCCTCGGAGTGAATATCGACCATGTCGCGACCGTGCGGCAGGCCCGGTATCGTGCGGAACCGGATTCGCCGAATGCTGAGCCCGACCCGGTCGAGGCTGCGCTTGCCGCCGAGCGTGGCGGCGCAACCGGGATCACTGCGCATCTGCGCGCCGACCGGCGACACATTCAGGACGCGGACATTTTTCGGCTGCGGGAACAGATTTCCACCAAGCTGAATTTCGAAATGGGGAACTCTCCGGAGATTGTTGCGATTGCGCTGGGTGTTGCTCCCGAGGACGTGTGTTTGGTGCCCGAGGAACGCGACGAAGTGACCACGGAGGGCGGGTTGGATTGTGTGCGCGGGTTCGATGCGCTGGATCGAACGGTCGAAACATTTCGGGCCGCTGGGATTCGTGTGAGCATGTTTATCGATCCAGACCCGGCGCAAGTCTTGGCGTCGGCCCGCCTCCAGGCGGAATGCATCGAACTGCATACCGGGGCATTCGCCAACGCGGTCGGAGCCGCCCAGCAAGCGGAATTGGAAAGGCTTATTGCTGCCGCCGAACTCGCATTCTCAGAAGGTCTCATTGTTAACGCGGGGCACGGAATCAACTACCAGAATGTCCAACTGATCCGCCAAATCCCGCATTTGTCTGAGTTGAATATCGGGCACTCGATTGTATCGCGATCCGTGGCAGTCGGAATGGAAGCCGCCACTCGACAAATGCTGGAAGCAATGCTGGGATCCTGACGCATGCCCGATCTGTCGCAATGGTTGACGGAGAGGCTGGCCGAGGTCGATGCCGCCAATTTGCGTCGGACGCTGCGCGTGCTGGAATCACCGCAGCAACCGGTTGTGTGGCATCAAGGGCAGGAGTTAATCAATTTTTCCTCCAACGATTACTTGGGCTTGGCGACCCAAGCGGCAGTCAAGCAGGCTGCGCTTGCGGCCATTGAAACATGGGGTGTTGGAAGCGGCGCATCGCGGCTCATCTCCGGCACGCAATCTCCGCATGATCAGCTGGAGCAGGAACTGGCTGCATTCAAGGAGACTGACGCGGCACTCGTGTTTTCGACCGGATTTGCTGCGGCGATGGGAACGATTCCGGCTATGGTCGGAGCTGGTGATGTTGTGATTTTGGATAAGCTGAGTCACGCCTGCCTTGTGGATGGTGCGCGGATGAGCGGGGCCGTGATCCGGGTTTTTCCTCACAATAATCTCGATCGATTAAATGACCACCTGCGTTGGGCGCGAAGCAAGTTTCCGAACGGAAACATCCTCGTGGTCACGGAAAGCGTGTTCAGCATGGATGGTGACCGCGCCCCGTTGCGGGAAATCGTAGGGCTGAAAAACCAGTTCGGCGCATGGCTCCTGCTCGATGAAGCGCATGCCACCGGCGTGATCGGAGAGCAGGGCAGGGGGGCTGCGTTTGATGCCGGAGTGGCGGATCAGGTCGATCTTCACATGGGCACGCTCGGCAAGGCACTCGGGTCGTCGGGTGGATACATTTGCGGCAGTCGCAAGCTGATTGATTGGCTGATCAATCGCGCACGGTCGTTTATTTTTTCCACAGCTCCGTCGGCCTCCACTGCGTCAGCCGCTTCAGCGGCGTTGAATGTGATCCAGTCGGCTGATGGCGATGTCCTGCGCGGACTGCTTTGGGAGCACATCAGGCGGATTTCACCGAATGCGGAAAGTGCGATTGTTCCAGTGCTGATTGGGGATGAAGGAGATGCGATGAAGGCTGCGGAGCGTTTGTTTGAGGCCGGGATTTGGGTGCCGGCTGTGCGATTCCCGACGGTTCCTAGGGGGCGGGCTCGGCTGCGAATCAGCCTGAGTGCAGCACATGCGTCGGATCAGCTCGACCGATTGATTGCCGGCCTCGCCAACTGATCGGGTGCTGGATGCCGATTTTTTCGTTGCGTCTTGACGACAGGTCGCGCGGTGCGAGAAACCTTTCGGGTGCGTTTGTTTATCGTTAAGCCGGATAATATCGGCGATTTTGTGCTCGCCTCTGGTGCTATTCGGTTGCTGGGTCGTGAGGCGGGTCCTGAGAATGTGACCCTTTGCGTCAAGTCGATGCTTGTGCCGCTCGCCAAGGCACAATACCCGGAAATGCAGGTGATCGAGCTTCCGGTCGCGGCCAAGCGGAAGGTGATGAATCTATTTCTCCGGAACCTGCTCATGTGTCTTCCGCTGCTTGGGCGATTGAAGTTCACACGGTTCGACACGTCGGTGTGTCTGCGCAGCATGCGAACCTATTTGGAAACGATGGTCTTTTTGCTTCCAGGAGCACGGCGGTTTGTCGCGAATGAAAACATCCTGCTGCGGAGTGGGAGACGGGTCCGGATCATGGTGGAGAACGGAGTCAATGGCATCCGTCACACCGAGTTGGTGCCGTATCCGGAGGCTGCCGTCGACGTGCCACTCGAAATCGAGGCGCACCGCCGCGTGGTCGAGCAGGTGCTCAGGCGTAGCGTGGATGTTCGAGAGGTGATGCCGGAGCTCATTTCGCCGACGAACCCGATTACCGGGGTGACGCAGTCGTATTGGGTGTTTGCCCCGTTAACGAGTGAGGCGAAAAAGAACTATCCGTTAGCCGCATGGATTGATGTCTTGAAGATGATGCCGTCCGACCTCCTGCCGCCAAAAATATTGCTGACCGGATCCCGAGAGCAGCGGGCGGTGTTGGAGGAATTTCGGCTCGCCGTTTTGGCTTCGGAAATCAAAACCGCAGTGGAAGTCTCTCTGCCGGAAGACTTGGTCACTTTCGCCGGGTTGATCGGCCGCGCGAGCATGGTCCTGACCGGCGATACGGCGGCCGCCCATTTTGCCACCGCCATGGATCGACGGGCGTTGGTGCTCTTTTCCGGACGGCACACCGGGATGTTCGGCCCTTGGCAACGCAGCGCCCGCCAACAGTGGTTAATCCCCAATGGACCGTCGGAAAAACCGAAACCGAAGTGGTATGATCGTATTGCCCCGGATCGCGTATCAGCCACACTCATCGAGCTACTCGGGGGCAGCGATGCGCTCTGAGGAGTCGTGCATTATTGAATTCCGTCGAGATTTCGCTTAATCTCAAATCAAGCAATGAGCAAAAACGAAACCGCCCTCACCGCAATGGAAGTCATTCGCAATGTCTTTGATGAAGCGGAACTTGCGTATGAAGTGGTCGGTGAGAACGAGTTTATTCGGAGCGAGTTTGCTCTCTCCGGTGTGGACGTCTCGATTCATTGCCAGGGAGATAATGACAGCCTTGTTGTGGTGGTGATTTCGTTTCCTGTCCGCGCTTCGATCGAAACGCGGCACCTGGTGGGCGAGTTTCTTCTGCGAGCCAACTACGCACTTTCGCGGCAGGTGTGGGAAATGGATTTCGACGATGGCGAGGTGCGGCTGCGAATGCATGTGGACACGTGCTTCGGCGATTGCTTGAAGCCGCAGGTGTTTCGGGTGGTGCTTGATTACGCGATTCTCATGGCAGAGATGTATTTCCCATTTCTGAACGCGGTGATGACCCGTGCGATGAAGCCAGAGTTTGCGCTGGATCAGGCGCAGGCAGCCTACAATGACAGATTGATTCGTGATAATGATGGTCCCGATCGCGATGGCACCCGCGGGTTTTAGGTTTTGCTGGGTGCCTGGAGTATCTAGCTTCGAACCGCTGGAATCATCACTTGGACTTGTGACGGCGGGCTTTGTTTCAGAGTATCTCAGGCATCAATGACACTATCCGAAGTCTCGACTGTATTGCAGCTATCTGTCAGCCCCACCATCGTCATCTCCGCGTGTGGGTTGCTATTGTTAAGCATGACGAATCGTCTTGGGCGTGCCATAGACCGCTCGCGTGTACTTGCCAGGGAGCGCGCGGGGGCGTCTGTTGAGTTCCAGAGGAACGTCGATCAGCAGTTGAGCATCATCCGTTCGAGGTGCCGCTTGATCCGTGCGGGAATTCTGAGCGTCTCGGTGTGCATCTTTCTCACAGTGATTTTGATCGTCCTGCTTTTCCTCCTGGCAACGGTGAGATTCGACGCGGCCTGGGTGGTCGCGAGCGTTTTTACTGCCAGCATGGGGGCGCTGTTGATTTCGGTGTCGTATTTCATTCGCGACATTTTTCAGTCGTTAGCTGCTGTGGAGACCGAGATTGCGCATAGCCTTGGCGAAGGGTAGCGGGTGAACTTTTTGATGGGAGCGGGCTTGCGCCCGCGAGGTATCGAAAATACGTTGTTTGGATTATGAAGATCGGATTTATCGGTGCTGGAAAGATGGCAAGTGCTCTGGTGCGTGGCGTGATCAGTGCTGGCGGCTTTGATGCGCGGAACATCACCGTTTTTGATTTGAATGCAGCAGCCACAGCGAAGTTGCAAAATGGGATTGGCGTGTCTGTTGCGCAGTCTGCAGCGGATTGTGTTGCGGCCTCGGACGTGGTGTTTGTTTGTGTAAAACCCGGTGATGCCGCCTCTGCTCTGACCGGTTTTGGAGATGCGTTATCGGGCAAGTTGGTTGTTTCCATCATGGCTGGCGTTTCTGTCGATGATCTTACCGAGCTTTGCGGTGAAGGTGCACGAGTGGTGCGAGCAATGCCAAATACCGCAGCCGTGGTCGGCGCAAGCGCCACGGTTTACTGCGCCGGGGCAGGGGTGTCTGATGATGACCTTGCGTTGGTTCAGCGTATATTTGACTCCGTGGGAATGTCGGTCGCGGTGCCTGAAATGTGGATTAATGCGGTCACTGGATTGAGCGGGAGTGGGCCGGCGTATGCATTGTTGATGATTGAAGCGCTCGCGGAAGGCGGAGTGCATGCCGGTTTACCACGCGCGTTCGCGCTGCAACTGGCGGCCCAAACGGTTTATGGCGCCGGGAAGTTGGCGGCCGAAACGGGTGAGCATCCGGCGATTTTAAGGGAAGCCGTGACCAGTCCGGGCGGCACCACGGCCGCTGGTCTGTCGGTGCTCGAAGCCGCAGCAATGCGATCTGCTGTCGCGGAAGCGGTAATTGCTGCCGCCGAACGTGCGGACGAAATGGGGCGATGATGCGCGGAGCACGAAAGGCATTTTTCGTGACGGTGTTGATCGGTGCGGGCTGTGGCTTCGGGATTGCTGCGGAACTGTCCGGCGGGCCCGATGAGAATCTTTCCTATGTGCCCGAGATCGCGGTTGCGGCTGCCGGTGCTGGAAGCGAGGCGTTCGAGAAGGGTGATTTTGAAGGTGCGAAAAAGGCGTTCCAGCAGGTGCTTGAATTGGTTCCCGACAACCTGCTCGCGTTGGTAAACCTCGGCACGATCGAATTTCGCGCGGGAAACTATGATGAGGCCGAAAAGCACCTCAAGCGCGCGATTTCAAAGCGTATCGAGACTGCGCCCGCGTGGCTCAGTTTAGGGATTCTCTATTACGAAACCGGTCGTTCCGATGAGGCCATGGCGGCGCTGTCGCAGGCGGTATTGTATGACTCCAAAAACCCGCGTGCACACAGCTTTTTGGGCGCCGTGTTTGCTGATCGGTCATGGTTGGATGCGGCGGAAGCATGCATGCGCAGATCGGTTGAGTTGGACCCGGCCAATCGGGATGCGCACTACAACCTCGCCGCGCTCTACATGCAGCGAAAACCTGCTTTGCCGGAACTTGCGAAGCGGCATTACTTTCGGGCGCTCGAATTGGGTGCGCCACCTGATCCTGACCTTGCGAAGTCCATTCAAGCAGCCCCTGCATTATGAAAACAGCGATGGTTCTTCGGTCCTTGATTTTGTCTCTCCTCGTTGCGGGCCTGCCCGCTCCGTTGCAGGCCAGTCTGCCGCCGCCGAAGATTCACGGCCAGATCGCGATTCTTTTCGATGTCAACACCGGCGAGATTCTTTACAAAAAGAACGACACCGCGCCGACCCCGGTGGCTAGCACCCAGAAGTTGCTCACCGCCCTAGTCGTAGCCAAAGCCGGGAGTCTGGATACTCCCGTTACCATAGAAAAATCGGACACACTCGCGGCGCCGGTGAAGTTGTATTTGAAGGAGGGAGATATCTACAGCCGGAGAGCACTTGTGCAGGCATTGCTCGTTCGCAGTCCCAATGACGTCGCCGTGGCATTGGCCCGTGACAACGCAGGAAGTGTCGAGGCGTTCGCAGAAAAGATGAACCGCGAAGCAAAGCGGCTCGGTGCAAAACAATCGAACTTTGTGAACCCGAATGGGCTCCCCGACCCTGCTCAAATATCCAGTGCGAGGGATTTGGCGTGCATTGCGCGTGCCGCGTATCGAAATCCTGATCTGCGGAGCATGATAAACATCAAAAAGATGGATTTTGCTTTTACAGACGGGAGGATGACGACCCTGACCAACACGAATCGCGTCCTCCAAAACTACAGCTTTTGCAACGGCATGAAGACCGGATACACGATTCTCTCGGGCCATTGTTTGGTTGCAAGCGGATCGGCGGGCGGGCGCGAGTTGATCGCCATCGTGCTGAAAAGCAACAAGGCGCACGTCTGGAACGATGCGGCATCCTTGCTCGAATACGGACTCGGAATCAACCGCGAGCAATACGTCAACACGGTGGCTAACTAATCGTGGCGAGGACATACACCATTCATCCCGTCGCCGTATCGCAGGCCACGACGATTGATTACGCGAAGGAGCTGAACGAACAACAACTCGCGGCCGTGACCAGTCCTCCAGGCTCCGCTTTGGTCATTGCCGGGGCAGGAAGCGGCAAAACCCGAACGCTCACGTTCCGGGTCGCATGGCTGCTGGAGCAAGGGGTGCCCGCGCACCGCATTCTGCTCCTGACGTTCACCAATAAAGCATCGCGCGAAATGCTCGACCGCGTCAGCACACTCCTGCCTTCGGCCACCGAAGGATTGTGGGGTGGCACATTTCATTCTATCGGAAATCGAATCCTCCGGCGTCACGCGGAACGCATCGGATACAAGCCCGGATTTTCGATTATGGACCGGGAAGATCAGGAGGACTTGATCGAAGCCGTCGTCGGGAAAGACGGATTGCGGACTGCCGACAAACGCTTTCCGAAAGGCAGCGTGCTCGCGGAAATTTTCGGGCTCTCCGTGAACTGCGGCATTCTCGTTCCGCAGGTCTTGTCCGAGCGATACCACTATTTTCTCGGCGTCGAGGCCCAGATTCAGCATGTCCAGCACGCATACGAGATGCGAAAGCGCGACGCGAATGTCATGGATTTTGATGACCTCCTCGCCAAGGTGCTTGAGTTGTTCGCCACGTGCCCGGGGGTCGCGGAGCAATACCAGGAGCAATTCCAACATATCCTGGTGGACGAATACCAAGACACCAACCGCCTCCAGTCCGAGTTGATTCAAGTCCTCGGCCGCCGCCATGGAAATATCATGGTTGTCGGAGACGATGCGCAGTCGATCTACTCGTGGCGCGGCGCCAACTTCGAGAACATCCTGCAATTCCCGCAGCGGTATCCGGATGCGGTCGTTCACAAAATCGAGACGAACTACCGGAGCGTTCCTGAGGTCCTTGAGTTGGCAAATTGCGCCATCATGGGAAATGAAAACCAGTTTCCGAAAAACCTGCGTGCCGTGCGCCCGCACCGGGACATGAAACCGGCAGTGGTTCCACTCTCGACGAACAACCAACAGGCCGCATTTGTCGCGCAGCGGATTCTGGAACTCAACGAGGAAGGTGTGGACTTCCGCGAGATCGCCGTGCTTTACCGCGCCCACTTCCAATCTCTGGAGATTCAGCTTGAGTTTACCCGCCGGGGAATCCCGTTTTCTATTACCAGCGGGCTCCGGTTTTTTGAGCAGGCGCACATCAAGGACGTTTCGGCGTTTTTGAAATTCACAATCAACCCGCGTGATGAGATTGCGTTCAAACGCATGGTGCGTCTGCTGCCGGGTATTGGTGCCAAGACGGCAGATTCGCTATGGGAAAAAACGTCGCGGACCTTGGTGGCGGGAAAGCCGGTAGCTGCGTTGCGCGAGGAGTGCAAAGTGCCTGCCAAGTCTGAGCGGGTGTGGCATCAGTTGGTGCACACGCTGGACGAGTTGACTTCAAAAGATCGCCCGCTTGCACCCTCCGCCATGATCGAAGCTGTCATGTTCGCGATTTATGACGACTACATGCGGAACAAGTATCCGAACTACGATGCCCGCCGCGAGGACCTGAACACGCTGGCCAGCTATGCCCGACAGTTTGAGAACGCGGAGGACTTTCTTGCGCAGCTCGCGTTGTTGGCATCCGTTGAAACCAGCGAGGCAATCGGGAGTGCCTACGCCGAGGAGGAAAAGGTCACGCTTTCATCGATTCACCAAGCGAAGGGCTTGGAGTGGGGAGTCGTCTTTGTGATCTGGCTCACGGACGGCATGTTTCCAAGCTCCCGCTCGCTGGACGACGAGGCGGCGGTCGAAGAAGAGCGCCGGTTGTTTTACGTTGCGGTGACCCGTTGTAAAGACGAGCTCTACCTGACATACCCTGAGATCCGCTTGAATGCGGGCTACGGTGATGCTTACCAACGCCCGTCCCGATTCCTGAGTGAATTGGACGAAGGCGTGTTCGAGGGGTGGGAGGTCAACTCCGGGTCTGTCAAAATTCAGGATGCTACCGACGGGAACACCACTTCCGAAGAGGATGTCCCATGGTGACGGCGTGAGTTATTTCTGCGCAATCGCAAGCCCGCGCTTGGCGTAGTCGATCACGTGGCCCGCGTGCAGCAACCAAGAAAGGTCGGCCGCCACGGCGCTGTCACGGTCCGCTTCGGTGCCCCCTTCCGCGATTGGGCGCAATGCGGTGAGTGCCTTCCATTGCTCCGGCCGGGGTTGAAACGGGTGTGCTGCGATATACTCCAACATCGCACCGAGTGCATCAGAGACCGGGGTCACAGCGGTATCCAATAAGTGCGGACGGGCAATCGAGATGAACGTGATGTTATCGCGTGCCTTGAAAATCTGGAGTCCCCGTGCGGTCAGTTGTTTGCTCAGGCTGTGTGCGAGCGGAAGAGGAAAGCGATCCAGTTCGGCCCAGTACGCGCGCGTGAGCGCCAGAATGGCAGGCGCCGAGGTGTTCAACGCTGACGTGCCGGGAGCGACGACGCGCTCCCGGATTCGCACGATCAGACCCGCCACGTGGTTTGCGCGAAAGTGTGCTTCCACATCAGCCATCGTGGCAAGAGCTGGCACGAAAGGAGCGCTACAATCCGCTACATCAGCCGCTGCGGCTTGATTAGGCTCTTCGATCGCGGTCTCTTCCGACACGGTCTCCTCAGCTACCTCGGCCGAATCGACTGGCGCCGTCGCTGGAGCATCGGCCTCAACGAGGGTCTCGTTCGTCACCGTTTCATCCGGCGTTGGCTCGGTTGCTGTCTCGGCGGGCGCTGTGTCATTGAGCACTGGCTCAGGAGTCGCTGCATCGGCTGTCACGGGAACAAACTGATCCCGGGAAGACTGCTCCACCTTCCATTGTTCGATGACTGCCTCGTCCTTCACCACGCGAATCCGCGACGTGTAGGCGTCCAACGACATGTTCGGGAATTTCTGCGCGTGGACTTCTCGGAGCTTCGATTGGTAGCCATGGTAGTTTGGCGGTCCCAGCAGGATGCCGCTCATCCCGCATTGCGCGACGCCGGTAAAGTTCCCCTTTGGCGCTTCGGTGGCGATTCGCTCGCGGCGGTAAAATTTTTCAAGTTCGGAGTTCAGGGCATGCGAGATCGCGCTGGATTCATCCATCCACAGACTGCCGTCGGACTTAAGCTGAAACAACGCCTGCGCCGTTTCGTCCGTGCGCTTGAACTCCACTTGGTATCGCTCGGATTTTTCGAGCACGAGACGGGCAAGATCAAAAAGCGGATACGCTTTCATCGACGCTTTGATTTGGCGCGCAAGGCCCTCGACGCCGGTGCGATCGGGAAGAAACCGCACCTGCCACCCGGCCAGTGCGGGAACTTCCTCGCGGACCGGTTTGCGTTCCACGGTTTCCTCACGCCGGTCTTTTTGACTTGGCCGAGGGCGGTCATCGCGTTTCGGACGGTCATTTCCGCGGTTCTCACGATCCGGGCGCGGACCGCGACGCTGGTCGCCGCGCTTATCGAATCCCCCGTGACGCTCCGGACGGTCATTCCCGCGATCGAACCGCGCAGCAAGCTTTGAGATATCTGATTTGCCCTCACCCTCCCGTGCCCATGCGGGAAGGAAGCTCTGAGCAAGGTCGATCTCCAAACTCTCTGGTTTTGGCGTGGGATCGGGTGATGGATTTGTCATGGCGCGAAACTAGCATGTTCCCGCTGGAACGGGAGAGGGAAATTCGAAACGTTTTGCAGACCGAAAACGCTATTAGGCGAGTCGACGGGTCAGAGCGTGCCGAGTGCGGCCTCGATCTCGCTGGCGTGGTCTTTGGTTCCGGCTTTCGGTGAATGCCAAACCACCTTGCCGTCTTTGATCAAAAACGAATGCCGGGCCGAGATGCCGGCTAGGATGGTGGGAACTCCGAACGCTTCGATCAGTTTGCCGTCGTGGTCTGCGATCAGCGTGAATGGCAGGTCGTATTTTTCTGCGAACTTCTTCTGTGCTGCGGCGGTGTCCTTGCTCACGCCGATCACCTTCACGCCGAGTGATTTCAGATCTTCGATTCCGTCGCGGAGCGAACACGCTTGCGCGGTGCAGCCCGGGGTGTCGGCTTTCGGGTAGAAGTAAACGAGCGTCGTCCCGGTTGCGAGTTCGGCTCCGAGATCGACAGGCGCGCCGTCTTGGTCGATTGCCTGCAATTTCGGAGCGTCAGCGCCGGGTGCGAGTGGAGTTGCGTTTAGGTTGATTCCGAAGAGTGCCATAGAAATTAGTGCGGTTGTGAAGGTGAGTTTGCGCATAGGATTGGGAGCAGGTATTAACCAATACGGCTGATACGACGATTTCGCATCATCAATCTACACCTTATGTTCGTCCCTGGCTTTTCAACTGCCCGCTGTCTTTCCGTCACCGGTCTGCTTTTTCTTTTTGCGTCGTGTTCGAAACCGATCGAGCCGCGCGCGGTTGCGCCGATTGACCTGATGGAATCGGTGGCCGATGTGAGCCCCGAGAAAGTTTGGATTCACCCGTCTGCACGTCGCTTGCTTGTCGGAGCGGAGATTCCCTTAGGCGAAGCGGCCGCTCTCGATGATCTTGCTTCCAAAGACCCATCGGTGTGGAGAGAGCAAAATCGTGAGCACCGCTACGAAGCCGTGGTGGTAGCCGGGACATGGAGCGAAATCGGCCCGCTCGCAGAGCACCTGCGCGGCTCGCCGGATTTTTACATTGATCGGGTTGATCCATGGGGGATTGTTTTTCGAAGAGGTATTCCACGGCCGTGGCAAATGCCGGAGGTGGAGACCATCGGAAGCGGCGATTCACCTGTAGCTCGGGCAACGGCGCTTTCACGGACGGCGATGATTTATCAAGTCCTTGGTGAAAACCGGAGCGCCCAACGAGCGATCGCGGCAGCGATGGAGTTGGAGCCAGGCGACGCGAATGTGCTTGCTCGGAAGGCGACCATTGATTTGCTGCGCGGACGGTTCGCCGATGCCGTTTCCGGAGCGGATTTGGTGCTGGAAAAATCCCCTCGCCATGTGGCCGCGCTTCAAATCAAGGCGCAGGCGCTGTCTAAGGCCGGTGCCAATGATGCAGCATGGGAGGTTGCGGAGGAGTTGATCCATGTGGCCGACAAAAACGACATGATCTCTCTCGTGCTCCACGCTCAACTCGCCAACGCGGCCCGCGCTTACAGCGGTGAGCAGGAGTCGCTCGAGGCCGTCGTAGCGATGTCCGAGCGGGTGGGAATCGAGCCGGTGATGTATCGGGTTTTGCTCGGACAATGTTATGCGCGGCTAGGGCTTGGCCGACAGGCGATGGAGCAATTTCAAAAACTGCGCTCTATGGATGACTTGCCGCCGGCGGCACGCGCAGACGTCGAGACGGCGATCGCGAAGCTGGAACGTAGCGGATTCTGATGTTAGGAGCGCTCCGGACGACTGAACGCCGTTCCCGCCGCACTAAACCCGGACGCGGCTACCTTTTCGCGAGCGAATCCAATAAAATCCGACCCCTGCGATCACCAGCAGGATGCCGACTGAGGGTTCAGGAATCACCGATGCCACGGCGGCATCGCCGAAGGAATCCGTGCCGATGTAACCGCGAAGTGCCATGGTGCCGTTCGACGCATCGGTGCCACCAATCTGCCCCGCGAGGTTGACCAACTCACCATCGACAAGGAGGCTGAAAAGAATATTGCCCTCGGGTGTCACGTTGCCAATCTGCGAAAATGCCGCCGATCCGCCGCTGGCGGATTCTGTTCCGGTGCCCCAGAAATACCCGTTTACATAATCCGAAACAAAAAACTGAGCGGGATCACTTGTGCCGAAAATCCCCGGTGCGGTGAGGGTCCATGTGGTTCCGGCCATCCATTTCCATTCCTGCGAAACGAGGGTTCCCGGCGGATACACCGACGGCGGCACAAACCCCGGATCGGGGATTTGCTCCATATACGCCCAGTGCGTGAGGTAGGGGCCGCCGCTTCCGGTGATCATCTGCATTTCCATTTGGGTTCCGGTGCCTTCGGTGCGGAACTGACCGATCCCGACGGTTTGGGTGGTGGTTCCCTCCAGCGTGAAAACAATCCGGATTTGTCCCGTATCCGTCACGACGCCATTCATTGCCGAAGTGGAGCTGGATGAGACTCCGCCGAGGGTAAATGTGGCGACGCTCGTGCCCACAATGACTCCGTTGGTTGAACTGGTAAGATTCCAAAGTGTTTGGTCGGAAACCGGCACGTTCGATGATAAATCGGTGGTAGAGACCAGGTAGGCCAGCAGGTTGGGGGCTGGCACATACCACTGCGTGCCTGCCAACCAGTCCCATTGGGAGGAGTCGGCAACAGAATTTCGAATCGGAGATGCTAAGATTAGCAGCGCCACAAACGCAACAGAAGGGTAACGTTTCATCGCGGCAGGCGTAGCGGATTCGGGCCGCCAAGCCAAGATCAAAGGTGGGTTGGGTGACCGATTTTTCCATTAAATCGGCAATTCCAAAAAATTGCCGCGCATCGATTTTAGGCTCGCTTAAACGATGGATTCTTTTGCGCGACTTCTGTTATCTTTGGAGGCTCTGTTATGAAGTCGAAGCCCTCATCTCCCAATACTCGTCCCTATTCGTCATGTGTTCTTGACGGTCCGCACCGTGCGCCAAGCCGGGCCATGCTTTATCCGGTCGGATTCACCGACGCGGATTTCGATAAACCGCAGATCGCCATTGCGTCGACGTGGAGCGACGTCACGCCGTGCAACATGCACATCGATCAACTCGCCCGCGAGTCCGCGCTCGGAACCAACCAATCCGGCGGCAAAGCCACGATTTTTAATACAATCACGATTTCCGACGGCATCTCGATGGGAACCGAGGGAATGAAGTATTCGTTGGTTTCCCGTGAGGTCATCGCGGACTCGATCGAGACCGTCGTTGGGTGCCAAGGGTATGATGGATTTGTGGCCATCGGGGGATGTGACAAAAACATGCCTGGCTGCATGATTGCTATTGCCCGGTTGAACCGGTCGGCGGTTTTCGTTTACGGCGGCACGATTTTGCCCGGCTGTTTGAACAAGCGGAATCTGGATGTCGTCTCGGTGTTTGAAGCGGTGGGTCAGTTGGCTGCCGGAAAAATCACGGACACCGAAGCAAAAGAAGTAGAACGCTGCGCGATCCCCGGCCCTGGCTCCTGCGGTGGGATGTATACCGCCAACACGATGGCCTCCGCCATCGAAGCGATGGGCATGAGTCTGCCGAACAGCTCGGCTCAAGCGGCTGTCTCGGAAGCTAAAAAGCAGGATTGCCGGGACGCCGGCGCCGCGGTGGTAAACCTGCTCAAGCGCGGAATCAGGCCATCGGATATCATCACGCGGGAATCGATTGAAAATGCGATCACCGTCGTAATTGCTCTCGGTGGCTCCACGAATGCGGTCCTCCACTTGCTCGCAATCGCCCATTCTGCGGGCCTCAAGCTCACGATTGATGACTTCACCCGCATCGGTAAACGCGTGCCGGTGCTCGCAGACCTGAAGCCGAGCGGTAGGTTTTTGATGAGTGAGTTGGTCGCGATTGGCGGTATTGTTCCGATGATGAAAGACCTTCTTTCGGCCGGTCTGTTGCACGGTGATTGCATGACTGTCACCGGCAAAACGCTGAAACAAAACCTCGCTCCGTTCAAGCGCTACGCAAAAGGGCAGGAGATCATCCGTCCGATCAAGAACCCGATTAAGAAAGACAGCCATTTGGTGATCCTTCGCGGAAATCTCGCGCCGGATGGTGCTGTGGCAAAAATCTCGGGCAAAGAAGGCGAGCGGTTTTCTGGCCCGGCGCGCGTTTTTGAAAGCGAAGAAAAGTCGCTGGACGCCATCCTCGCAGGCCGCATTAAAGCGGGCGACGTCATCGTGATCCGCTACGAAGGACCACGTGGTGGCCCCGGAATGCGCGAAATGTTGTCCCCGACCAGCGCGGTCATGGGATGTGGTCTGGGCAAAGAAGTCGCCCTCATCACGGATGGCCGGTTTTCCGGCGGAACGCATGGATTTGTCGTGGGCCACATCACACCCGAGGCATTCGACGGCGGCGCAATCGCCCTCGTGAAAAATGGGGATACCATCACCATCGACGCCGCGACCCGCAAGATCACACTCGATGTGCCAGCCAAGGAAATCCTAGCCCGGCGCAAAGCGTGGAAAAAACCAAAGCCACGTTACCGTCGAGGAGTGCTTGCAAAATATGCAGCGCTTGCATCCACCGCATCCGAGGGCGCGGTGACGGACGGGCAATTCTGACGAATTGCCGGCAATCCGCCTCCAAGTCCAACCCCGGCGTACCCCTTGCCTATCGATTCACGCAGCCCTCTGCGAGGCGTCGAACCATCCAATAAAGATTCCATTGTTTCATGATTGATCTCTCCCACTCACCGCTGCGGCGGCAGTTTGAATTTGTTGCCGGCCGAGACGCGGCCCCGACCAACTTTGTGCGGCAGGTGTCGATTAGCTTTGGTGAGAAAGTCACGGCTGATGGAGTTCGACGTGCGTGGGATACTGTGGTTGCGGTCACTCCGGCATTACGCGGTGCGGAGTCGGGCGGAGCCGCATCGGTGGACACGGAGTCAGCAATCGTGTCGAGTATATGGCAGGAAATCGATTGGACCGGGCTCGAGGGCGCGGCTGTGGCTGAATGCTGGGGGCAGCTCCTCCAAGCCGACGCAGCTATGCCGTTCGCCACAAGCCCGATGCAGCGGGTGAGCCTCATCCTATTGCCCGATGATGGCCTTCACCTTCTTTGGAGTTCGGACGCACGGGAACTCGACTACGGTTCGCTGGCGGGCACATTGATCCGGTGGTTTGCGGCGTGTGATTTGATCGAATCCGGCCAACCGGTGGATTGGCCGCACGACAATGAGCCGTCGGACATCCTCGCCCGTGTGGCAGATCGTCCGCAGGAAGCTGACGAGGCATTTTGGAAAGACCACCTTTCAGGCTTCACCGCTCCGCTGAGGCCCGTGTTGTTCCCTTTGGCCCCGAGGGAGGAATTGCCCGTCGGAACCCGCGCATCGGTGCAGTTTACCTTCGAGCGGACCGAGCGCATGGAACTCGCCAAGGCCGCTGATGCCATGGGGGTTTCGCTGGCCACGCTCGGCCGCGCTGCGTGGGCATTTCTCGTATCGCAGGTGTGCGGGAGGCATGATGTGATTTTCGCCGAGTCGCTCGACGCCGATCCTGACTCCGAACTCTCGCAAACTGCGGGACGTTTCGAATCGTGGTTGCCGCGACGGATCATGATCTCACCCGATCAGTCGTCCATGGACTTTTGTGCCTCTCTCGACGCGTGGTTTGTCGATTCCGCCCGGTATTTGGATCCTGACACCATCGCCGCATCGGCGGGAGTCTCATTAGAAGATATCTTTCCTTCCGCGGCCTATATTTTCCGCGACGGCACGCTCAACGACACACTCCGGCGTGCGCTGCCGCGGTGGATGGCTGCGGATGTCTGCGTTTACGAAATGGCGGTTCATCCGCTGACCCTGCTTTGGACCGATACCGACCGCCCCGTCATCGAACTCGGCTATGATCCGGCGCAGTTTTCTGCATCGGCCGCGCGGGATTTGCTCGACCGCTGGGTTTTGCTGGTGCGCACATTCGTCGAATCTCCCGATGTTTCGCTGCGGAGGATTTCACTGCTCCTGCCGGGTGAGGGTGCTGTCGTGCGTGGGGTTGAGCCTGCCACGGCTGCACGCAGCCTAGTGCCTCAATGTCTCCATGAGGCAATCAATGACATTGCAATCGAACGCGCAGATCATGTGGCCGTCGAGTGCGGCGGCGAGTCGATGCTGTATTCCAAGCTAACTTCGCAATCGAACCAACTCGCCCGCTACCTGCAAAAGAACGGTGTTTCCCCCGGTGATGCCGTGGGCTTGGCAATGGGGCGTTCGCCGTGGTGGGTCGTTGCCCTGTTGGGAGCATGGAAAGCGGGTGCAAAAGTCGTCCTGATCCAACCAAACTCGTCGAACCCAAAGGCCTCCGAGATTCTGCTAAAAGCTGTTCTCCAGGACACCGCGACGGCAGCATCCATCGAGGTCTCGGATGGAGTAAAACGCATCACCGTGGATGCAGGCTGGAGCGCGATCGGCGGCGAGAAGACGCGCGCACTATCAATCGCGATCGAACACGATGCACCGGCCATGCTTGCCAGCAGTTCGGAGAATTCCCACGACTTGATCGCGCTCTCGCACGAGGAACTCCTCGCCTCGGCAATCGCCACCGCGCAAATGCTGGAACTCGCCGCGACGGATCGATTGCTTCAATTCGCGCCAACTGATCTACCATCAGCGGCAGAAGAGGCGTTGGTGGCACTTCTGGTCGGTGGGACCTTGGTGTTGAGACCGGATGATGTCCTTTCCACGCGCACGGCGTTTCATGAGTTTGTCTCCAATGCCGGGATATCAGCGTTGATATTGCCCACTGCGTTTTGGGGGGAATGGCTCCACTATCTAACCGAACTCTCCGCTACGTTAGAGAGCCCGTTGCGGTTGGTCGTGGTCGCGGGATGGCGTGTCCTGCCCACGGATTTGGCTGCATGGGAAAAGGCAGCGCCGTCGATCGCCTTGATGCACGTAACCACTGATCGCGGATTGATCGGCCTTGGATTTTCCACTGAGAATATCCCGCTGGGAAGCGTGTATGCCCCGGTTCATGCGAGAATTGTGAACGCCGAGGGAGAGGCTTTGCCGCCTGGATTTGCGGGCGTGGTAGAATGTGCTTTCGCCTCCAATAAAGGGGACATTCCGGCCGAAGCGTTTCACGCGGTCGGACGCAATGCGTTTCGCACACACGACGGAAGATTTCTCGCGCGCGAATGGGTGGATACCGAGCTCGGTGCGTTCTCGGCCCATAATGCAGTCGCATCTATCGAGTGGGTGGCGAGTCAGCATAGCGGCGTCTCCAGCGCCGTGGCTGCGCTTCGTGATATCGATGGCACTCAGCACTGGTGTGTTTGGATTGTGCCTCAGGACTCGATTCGCGGAGAGCCTCTGGATTTTCGCGCATTTGTTGCCGCCAAACTCCCGGCTACTATAACTCCGTCGCGTGTGGGATGCCTGCAACGCCTGCCGCTCACGCGATCGGGTGCCGTGGATTTTGCCGCACTTCCGGAGCCGACTTCGGATATCCCGGTTTTTTCAGGACGCGAAGAGCGTGGGTCGGAAGAGGAGGAAACTTTGCGAACCGTGCTTGGAAAAGTCCTCGGCGGTCGCATGCTTCGATTGGATGAAATGATCCGCGACGGGAAGTCCCGCGAGGCGGTGGCTCAGTCGCTTTGCGACGCGGTGGTGCAATCCGGATTTGCCGCGCAATTGGCCGATTTCACAGTTCCATTTTCGATTCGCTCGCTCATGCGAAATGTCCGAAGCCGGCGTCCGATGACCGATTCCGGGTGGATCCCGATCAAACCATTGCGCATGTCCGGCAACCTACCGCCGATGGTCTTGATTCACGACTTTCCCGGCAACGCGAAAGTCTGCGAGTCGCTGGCGGCCGCGCTGGGAGAAGATCAGCCGTGTTATGCCATCACAGCGCGCGGACTCGTCGAACCGGCGCGATCCCACGCCACCGTGGAAGAAATGGCTCGGGACTACGTCGCAGCGATCAAAGCGATGGATCCCGACGGGCCCCACAGCATCGTCGGAATCGGCTTTGGCGGATTGATAGCGTTTGAGTGTGCGCGCCTACTCGACGCAGAGGGTTTGCCACCGCGTCTGGTGGTTGTGCTGGGAACCGAACCCCCGGTGACATCCGTCGCTGTTCGTGGACTACGTGTGCTCTCCCGCAATCTGTTTAAATCATTGCGCGGCGGGCGTAGCGATGCTCCCGCCGAAGCGGCACGCGCCGGGAAATCCCATGGATCAAACCCGCTTGTCGAATTGAACCAATCCGCCGCATCCAATTACGCTCCAGCGGGAGTGGCGGAGTTTATCATGCATGCCTTCGTTCCTGATCAGGAGTTTGCTTCATTCCGCGATGTCCAGAGTGGATGGAATGCAGTTTGCACGGGGGTCAATTACTACCAAGTCCCATGCACCGCCCGGGAATTGCTCGAAGAACCCGCCGTGACCGCAGTGGGCAAGGCGCTGCTTGATCTCGTGCAATCAGATGATGATTTTCACGAGGATGATGCGGCTAGCGCTTGATGGATTCTTGGGTTGCGGATTGCATACGTTGGGGAAGCCAACTCTTGATGTTGAACCGCGCCTTGCGGACCTGATCGTGCCAGCGTTGAGCGTATTGCCAGCGGTTCGACAGGGAGATTAAATCGTGCGTGGTGCCGCGTTCGGGCCACGCTGCGTCAAGGGCTTGGGTATCGAACTCCAGATCGCGAAGAAGTTGTGCCGTTTGCGTTTCCAGCTCTTCCATCCTGAGATCGGAGGATTTGACTGCGTGGATGGCGAGTGCGCGGTCGAGGCCGGATTTCCCCTCGGACGCGGCAAGCAGTTGCTCCGCGTGCCGAACGGTTGAACCGATTTCAAACCCAAGGTCTGCGGCCACCGGCGAGGTCGTCGGTCCGGATCCTCCGGGGCAATCCGCATGGAATTCCGCCAGATGTTTTAATCGGCTTGCCGGATTGAGAACCAAATCCCGAGCAGCCGTGAGTTGGGCGAACTCGGACGCGCTTCCATTCGGTGCATCCGGGTGCAGTCGCCGTGCGCGATCCCGAAACGCGGTAAGGATCGCATCGGCGGAAAGCCATGGTCGGCGCTCCATGCCCAGCATTGAGAACGGATCGAATTCAGGCAGCGAAGAAATGTCCATCGATGGCGCGGCTATGCGGGTTTCAGTCGTTCATGAGCGATTCCAAGAGCAACGTTGCCAAGTCCTGCGTTGCATCGTCCAACTCGGTAAGCAGTTTTTTCAACCGCTGCGTGTTTTCATTTTTGATCGCCGCTTTCACATCGGCCACCAGTGCGGTGATTCGTGTGCGCTCGGCTTCCGGGATTGCGCTTCCCATTTTTTCAAGTGCGGTGTCGATGGCTGGAATCATCTCTTCGGCCTTGATCCGGGTTTCCGTGAAAATCCGCTCGCTCATGTCGGCGAATGCATGCTCCACCGAATCACCAACCATTTGTTCCACCGACGCGTCGGAAACATTCACTGCGCTTTCGATTTGGACCACATGCTCTGCGCCCGTGGCGATGTCGCGCGCCAATACATGGAGGATACCGTTCGCATCGATTTCAAATTGCACACCGACGCGGGCCTGGCCTTTCGGAGCGGGGTTGAATGCCAGATCAAATGTCCCGAGCTTCCAGTTATCGCGGGCCATTTCGCGTTCGCCTTGGAGCACGTTGATCTGCATCGATGCTTGGTTCCCGACCGCATTCGTGAACATCTCACCCCGCTTCACGGGAATCGTGGTGTTGCGTGGAATGAGGATATTCATCAGCCCGCCGAACGTCTCGATGCCGAGAGATAGTGGCGTCACGTCCAGAAGCGTGACGTCGCGCACTCCACCTTCGATGATCCCGGCTTGAATCACAGCGCCGATTGCCACAGCCTCGTCCGGATGCTGGCTGCAGTCGGGTTCGCGTTGGAATAGCCCGGCCACGAACTGCCGCACCGTGGGCATGCGCGTCGCACCGCCCACCAGGATGACGGCATCCAAATCGCCGAATTCAATGCCGGCATCAAAGACGGCCTGAGCACAGTGTGAACGCGTGCGTTCAATGATTGGTAACCAGACGCCATCGAGATCGGAACGGGTTATCATTTTACCGTCGATTAGGATATCTTCCGCGATTGAAAGCGCCTCCTTGCACGCCCTTGCTTCCTCGCGCGGGACGTCGCGTTGCAGCGTGGCCGCGAGCCAGTCGCGTGTGGCACGGTCTAAATCGTCGCCGCCAAGGTGCGTGTCCCCGTGCGTGGACTTCACCTCAAACATGCCTTGGTTCAACTCCAGAATAGAGATGTCAAACGTGCCGCCGCCAAGGTCGTAAACGGCGACCCGCGAGCTCTCGCCCAGACGATCCAATCCGTATGCCAGCGCCGCCGCCGTGGGTTCGCTCAAAATCCGCTCGACCGAAATCCCGGCCAACTCCCCGGCCCGTTTGGTCGCGGAGCGTTGCGCGTCGTTGAAGTAAGCAGGCACCGTGATCACCGCCCGGTCCACCACGCCCCCAGTCGCGCGCTCCGCGTCGGATTTTAACTTCATCAGGATTTGCGCTGCGATCTCTTCAGGCAAAAGCACGGTGTCGTCGATACACACGCCCGCTTCGCCCGATGGCGCGGCTCCAATCGCAAAGGGAAAATCATCCGCCACCTCGTCCTTCCGCAATCCCATGAGCCGCTTCACCGAGAACACCGTGCGCTCAGGCGCACTCGCAAGCAATGCCGCCGCATTCCGCCCAACAAGCGTCGCTCCATCCTCCGGAAAATGGACCACGGAGGGTGTCAAGCGCGCCCCGGATTCGTCCGCAATCAATATCGGAAATCCGGAATCCATCACTCCAATCAACGAGTGCGTCGTTCCCAAATCAATTCCTGCAATCATGAGGAAAATGTATCGACCCCGCGTCGAATGCCCAACCAATTCCTCGGCGACGCCGAGCCGCTGCGTCGGGCAGTCCGCTTTGACTTATCCAACGATCATTTATATCGTCATTCGATGCAGCTATCGATGCGAACAGATTACGCGCTCAGGGCGATGTTCACGCTCGTGGAGGGCGAGGGGAAGGGGCCGATATCTATCGCAGAGTTGGCACGCCGGAATGATGTGCCAAAGCGGTTTTTAGAACACATCATGCTCGATCTCAAAGCGCGCGGATGGGTGTCGAGTGTGACCGGAAAACGCGGCGGCTACCGGCTCGCAAAATCTCCCGCGTCGATCACGATGGGGGAAATCGTCCGGCACTTCGATGGATATTTGGCTCCCATCAGCTGCGTCTCAGTGTCCGGCTACCGCCCGTGCTCACAGGAATCCACCTGCCGCTTCCGGCGACTCCTGCTCCGGGCCCGCAACATGGTTGCCCGGCTAATGGATGAGGCCACGCTGGCCGATGTGATGAAAGACGAACCCGTCACCGCCACCGAGGTCAGCCGCATCGAAGGTGTGGACGGCGACGGGATTTAAGAAAATCCGTATCGTGCATCGTTTGAGGCTGGAGGTTCGCGGCGATCAGTGACACACAAGGTCCGGAGAATCTTTTCCCGTTTATGCCGACCAAAAATCCTCTGGGCAGTTTCAAGTTTCTCAATGTCGCGCAGTTCACCGGCGCGCTGAACGACAACATTTTCAAGCTGGTCGCAATTTACGCGATTGTGCTGGCGTGGCCCGAGGTCGGAACCAAACAAACGATGGGGCTCGTCGGTGTGGCTTTTGCGTTGCCGTTTCTCCTCTTCCTCGGATGGGCGGGGAGTCTTGCGGATCGCATCGCGAAAGACAAAATCCTCCGCATTACGCAGTTCGCGGAGGTGGTCATCATGGCATTTGCCATTTTCGCTATTTTTACGGCCAATGGCTGGTTGTTGGTGATCACGGTGTTCGCCATGTCCACGCAAAGTGCATTTTTGGGACCGGTCAAATACGGCATCATCCCGGACATCGTGGAGCAGGTGGCGATCACTCGGGCCAATGCATACATGCAGGCTGCCACGTATATGGCGATCATCACTGGCACGCTCATGGCACCGGCGTTGAGTGGGTTGTTCGGTGGAAACTACGCGCTCGTGGTGGCGGTGTGCCTCGTTTTTGCAACGGTCGGATGGCTTGCATCATTTGGCGTGGCGCGCGTGCCGCCGGTGCGCCGGGATGCGGCCGCGGTGGCAGCGGATCGCAAGGGTGATCTGACGCCCCGCATTTTCAAGTCGATGCGCCTTATTCATGAGGATGGATTTTTGGCGCTCTCGGTGTGGGGGGATGCCTATTTTACGACGTTTGCGGCCTTTGCGCAGCTAAACCTGATCGCCTACGGAAGCGAACACCTTGGTTTGGACACCCCGGAGAAGGGGACGTTGTTGTTTTTGGTGATGGCCGTGGGCGTGGGAGTCGGGTCGCTGGCGGCCGGACGACTGAGCCGCCGGGGTATCGAAATCGGATTGATCCCGCCCGCTGCGCTGATCCTCGGAATCTCAGGGCTGGCGTTGGGGTTATTGCCGCAGGGTGCGCTGGTTGCTGCGGTGACGGCGTGCTTTTTCCTTGGGTTTGGAGGCGGGTTGTTTTTGGTGCCGATCGAGGCATTCATCCAATTCCGTGCGGCTCCGGAAAAGCGCGGAGCTATCATTGCGGCTTCGTCCTGGCTCAGTTGGGCGGGTGTGTTGGTTGCCGCCGTGATGACGTTTGCGCTCGCTGAGGGGCTTGGATGGTCGGCGGCGCAGGGAATTCTTGCGGGGTCGATCCTCTTGTTGGTCTTGTTTGTGGCTTCGGTGGTTGTGTTGCCGGATTTTCTGCTCCGGTTTTTTGTCATGATGATCACGCGGTGTTTTTACCGGGTTCAACATCGGGGATTAGAAAACCTGCCTGCGAGTGGTCCGGCGCTTGTGGTGTGCAATCATGTGAGCCTCATGGACGCGCTGTGGTTGCTCTCGCTCGTGCCGCGGCGGCTCCGGTTTTTGATGTCGCGCGAATACCTCTCCGGATGTTCCGGGTTCGCGCGGGCGTTGTTTTCGCTTGGCGGTGTCATCCCGATCTCGACGAATGACCCACCCAAAACGGTAATGAAGGCGCTCAAGGAAGCCCGCTCGGCCATGGAGCGCGGGTATATCGTGGCGATTTTTCCGGAGGGTGAGCTTACCCGCACCGGGCACATGCAGACATTCCGCGCCGGGTTTACCCACATTGTGAAAGGGCATGATTGGCCGATCATCCCGATGGCGATCAATGGCGGATTTGGGAGCCGTGCGAGTCACGCGTTTATCCATCCTCACGTGTTTGCGTCGGAGGACTTCTGGCGAAAGATCACCGTGGTTGCGGGGCCGCCCATGGCGACGGGTTCGGACGTGCGGGCGGTTCAAGAGGCCGTGCGTGGATTGGCAGCCAGTGCGGCATCCATCGCCGCCGAGCACCATGTCGGCCGCCTTTTCGTACAAACTGCTAAGAAGAGCGGCAGCCGATGCGCGATCTCCGATTCGTCAGGTCGGGTCATGGATTACCAGACAACCTTGGTTGCCGCCCTGGGGTTGCGGCGGGTGATGCGGCGACTGGTCCCGACGTTGGAGGGCGAAGTCGGTGTGATTTTGCCACCATCAGTTCCCGCAGCATTGGTGAATATCGCGCTCGCTATTTCATCGAAAGTTTCGGTCAACTTGAACTACAGCGCCTCGCCCGAGGCCGTGCGTGCGGCGATTGATGCCGTGCCGCTCCACACTGTCATTTCATCTAAGGCAGTTCTTTCCAAGCTTCCCGATCTGCCGCTCACCCCCCGGGTTTTATATGTCGAGGACTTGTTTGCGCAGATGTCGGCAGTCGACAAGGCGCTGTCGTGGCTGGAGAGTCGCTTGGTGCCGGCTGCTTTTTTGGTGAATCCGGTTTCATGGTCGCCGGACAGTCCGTTCACGATCTTGTTCAGCAGCGGCTCGACCGCACTGCCCAAGGGCGTCGCGCTGTCACACCGGAACATCATCGCCAACGTGGATTCCTTTTCGTCGGTCGCCCGCCCTCGTGTGGACGATTGCGTGTGCGGCGTGCTTCCATTTTTTCACTCCATGGGTTTCACAACAACGCTCTGGTTCCCGCTCACACGCGGGATCGCGGCGGCGTATCATCACCATCCGCTCGAGACCGATGGAATCGACAAAATCGGCGAGATGAACCGTCTCACGATCCTCATTGGGACTCCAACATTCATGCTGGCGTGGGCGCGCAAGGTGAAATCGGATACGTTCGCAAATGCGCGTTGGGTGTGCGCTGGGGCAGAAAAACTTCGTCCCAAGGTGGCGGAGTTGTTTGAGAAAAAGTTCGGTGTGCGACCTATGGAAGGATATGGAAGCACGGAGTGTTCACCGGTCATCGCCGTCAATGTGCCGGACGTCGAGGTGGATGGAATGTTCCAAGCGGGATTCCGCGAGGGATCGGTCGGCCGACTGCTCCCGAACCTGTGCGCACGGGTGGTCGATCCGGATTCCGGTGCTGATGTCGCCGCGAACACACCCGGTGTCTTGTTGATAAAGGGTCCGAGCGTGATGCTCGGGTATTGGAATGCACCGGACCTCACGGCGAAGGTGCTGGTGGACGGATGGTATCATACCGGCGACGTCGTCCGGATCGACGCGGATGATTTTATCTTCATCACGGACCGGCTCTCCCGATTCAGCAAAATCGCGGGCGAAATGGTCTCGCACACCGCTGTCGAGACCGCGCTGCACGATGCGCTCGGATGCAAGCCGGATCAACTTGCCATCGTCGGGCGGCCGGATGAAAAGCGTGGCGAGCAATTGGTTGTCATCTTCGACCAATCACTCGGGTCCGCTGAGGGCCTCTGGAAACAATGCCTCGCGTCGTCGATCCCGAACCTCTGGCGTCCCGCACAAGGGGATTGGATCGCCGTGGAAAAAATCCCATTCCTCCCGACTGGGAAGCTCGACCTTGGCGCACTAAAGAAGCTGGCTGCGCAGCCCTGACGGCATCGGGTTTTCATCGCCACTACCAGCGGTTGCGATGCTGTCGATCGCTCGGGCCGTCAGCTCTCGTTGGCCAGGCACGCCGCGATAAACCCCTTGAAAAGCGCGTGCGGTGCGGTGGGTTTCGACTGGAACTCGGGGTGGAACTGGCAGGCCAAAAACCACGGATGCTTTTTCAGCTCAATCAGCTCCGCAAGCCCGCCATCCGGAGAACTTCCGGAAATCACGAATCCCTTGCTTTCCATCGTCTCGCGATACGATTGGTTAAACTCATACCGGTGACGGTGGCGTTCGAAGATTTCGGATTTTCCGTAAACTTGATGTGCGAGCGAATTCTTCATGAGCACCGTGGGGCAGGTGCCGAGACGCATCGACGCGCCTTTGTTGGTGACATCGCGTTGCTCATCCAGAATGCAAATGACGGGGAACTCGCAGGCAGGGTCAAACTCCGTGCTGTTCGCGTTCGTCAGGCCGCAGACGTTGCGGGCAAACTCAATCGTCGCCACTTGCATGCCTAGGCAGAGCCCGAGAAACGGCGTGCGGGACTCGCGCGCAAACGTGGTCGCTTTGATTTTGCCCTCGATGCCCCGATCGCCGAAACCGCCGGGCACGAGCACGCCAGCCACGCCGCGCAGGTATTTATCGGCGCCTTCGTTTTCGATGTCCTCCGCATCGACCAAAACGAGGTCAACGGCGCAATCGTGGGCCGCTCCCGCATGCGTGAGCGATTCGTAGATGCTCTTGTAGGCATCTTGGAGTTCGATGTATTTGCCAACCACGGCCACGCGCACCCGTTTTTTCGGATTCACGACGCGTTCGACATAACGAATCCAATTCGACATATCCGGCTCGTGTGTCTCGAGTCCAAGATATCGGCAGACGACCGTATCCAGGCCTTCCTCTTGGAACATGAGCGGGGCCTCGTAAATCGAATTTTCGACATCGCGCCCCTCGATCACTGCTTCGATCGGGATATTGCAATACAGCGAAAGCTTTTGCCGCACCTCTTCATTGAGTGGGAGTTCGGTGCGACAAATCAGGACGTGCGGTTGCAGCCCGATCTCACGCAGCTTTGCGACGCTCTGCTGGGTCGGCTTCGTTTTGAGTTCGCCCGCCGCCTTAATGAATGGAACCAGCGTGACGTGCATCAACATCGCGTTGGTGGCTCCAACTTCGAGAATAAACTGCCGGATCGCTTCCAAAAACGGGAGTCCCTCGATGTCGCCCGTGGTGCCGCCGATTTCGGTGATGCAGATATCGGTGTCTGTGTTTTCGCCGAGCAAGCGGATGCGCGACTTGATTTCATCGGTCACATGCGGAATGACCTGCACGGTTTTGCCGAGGTAATCGCCGCGCCGCTCCTTGGCCAGCACGGTCTCGTAGATCTGGCCGCTCGTGACGTTGTTGTTGCGCGTCAGCACGCAATTGGTGAACCGCTCGTAGTGCCCGAGATCAAGGTCGGTCTCCGCACCATCCGACAGCACATACACCTCGCCGTGCTGATACGGGCTCATGGTTCCAGGATCCACGTTTAAATAGGGATCCAGCTTTTGAAGGATCACCTTCAATCCACGATGCTCAAGCAAGGTTCCGAGCGACGCGGCCGCGAGCCCTTTGCCGAGCGAACTCACCACACCGCCTGTTACGAAAATGTATTTCATCGGGGCGGATCATACGAGGGCTGGCCGGAAAATCCAGCGTTTGCCGGAAAGAATTTTTCCGCCACGCCCGCGTGAGGACGCGGGAGCTACCGGGTCACCGCACGTCGGGAGCGATACGCCCGCACGATCACACCCGCGGTTACGAGCAGCAGGATCCAAGTCGATGGCTCAGGAACGGCCGTGATTCCTTTGACGAAGAGGATGCCTCCATGCATCTCGGGCGAACCGCCAGTGAATGTTTTCGTTGCGAGATCGGTCCATGCGGTTCCGTCTAACGTGTACGACAAACCGGATGTGACATCCGCGTAGCCATTGATCCCGGAGCCCCCGATCGTGATCGGTAATGCATCTTCAATCCCGAGGCCAGTGAGCGGGTCCAGATAGCTGAGCTGCACGACAAAGCTGTCCATCGCAGTCAGGCTGATCGCCTGGGCCAGATCCACCTGATAGTATCCAATCCCATTCAGCATGAAGGTTTGCTGCGAGAGCAGGTTTGCGGGGCCAGCGGACCAGGAATCGTAGATTTCGACCTCAACCTGCACGCCGGAGATCTGGGTGCCGAGGCCGAGCGCGATTAGTGTTCCATTTTCAGTCGGGGTCAGCACGCTGGCCGCAACCGACTCTTTGCTTGTGGCCATGCCTGTTGCCGCGCCAATGCCTGCAGGTGCTCCTCCATAAACTGCCTCATAATTACCCGAGTAGTCCATCGGTCCGAGTTCGTTCTGAATCACGGTCTGGCTGTAGCTGTCCATCGAATCCAGCTCGATCGTCGTGACGCCGCTCCGCCCGATGACCGCGTCGTTGTAGGACGCCCAGAACGTGCCATCGCTATTGTTCCATTCCGTGGTGCCCCAGCTATTCTGCACGAGCCACGCGCCGGTGGAACTGATCGATGTCTTGGGATCGACCATGGTATAGTTGTCGTCCCAGCCGATGATCGTCACCGCATGATCGGAGTAAGCGGTCGCCGCTCGCCCGTTGAAGTAGTTGATGGTATTCACCGTAGGCCCAGTGATTGTGTGAAAATCCCCGTTGGCATTCATGTAGGTTGTCACTGCGCCGTTGGCTTGCATTGCCGCTTTGATCACAGCCACCTGCGGGTCGCTCGCACCCTGATCGAAAACATAGGTGTCGTAAGTGACCGCATTGCTTCCCGACCCGATGGTGACATTTCCGCTCACGGCTGGTAGCGCGACGTTGTTGGAAAACCCCTGATCGTAAAACGTCATTCCCGTGACCTTGAATGCAGCAGGCTGATTCGGGGGCGGAATCAGCGGTGAGAGGTTCGGTGGGTATCCGTTTGGATTCGTAGGACTCTGCGGCGACCACGTGGCAATGCTCTCCGGGAAAACATTCAACGGATCCTGTGAAACCAGCACTGGCCCCCCGCTCATCACTTGGATGAATTTGTCCGCGTCTGCTCCGTGTGGAGCATTCGGGATTTGCCATGCACCCGATCCCCGCGTGAGATAGCCAAGAGCTTGATACATGTCGCCGCCCCAGTTCGAGTTCGTGTTGCTAAACGCGTCCACGGCTAGTAGTTGATCCGGAGCGCCATTGTGTGTCGAAAGATGCCACGAAGAAATCTGCATCGCAGGGGGTGTGGAGCTTCCCGCGAGCAATCCATCCTTAAGCAGATTACTCTCAATGGCGGTGGCCGTCGCAAACGTCCAGCAATCCTCGGCGGTACCCTGGTTCTGGATTGTTGGCACCCACGCTTGCGTGGAAGACCCGACGGTGACCGACCGCAGGTCGAACGCTGCCGGAGTGGATTGAGCCTGCGCAAAACCGGCGAACAGTGAAAAACCGACCGCCGCAACACATGCGATCAAGTGCCTCGATTGGAAAATCATCATAAGCCACTCCCGCTACCCGAGCGTCCCAAAGTGGTCAATCGAAATTTGAAGCCAACTTCTCACACCACGAAAGGCACGAAAAGCACGCAATCGGGTGAGGGGCCTCGGTGACTCTGTGGGAATTTGATATTCGCAGTTCCTTCAATGGTGAAATGCGGCGATTTGCTCCCAGAGTTTTTGTTCCTCGACGGAGAGGTTGGCTGGCACGGTGACTGCGACGGCGGCGATCAGGTTGCCCCGGTCGCCGGATTTTCCAGGAAGTCCTTTGCCTGACAGGCGGAATTTCCGTCCGTTTTGTGTGCCGGGTGGCAGGTGGAGTTTGGCGCGGCCTTCGAGCGTGCGCACTTCGACATCGCCGCCGAGCACGCATTTCCATGCGGGAACTTCCATTTCTGTGACCAGGTCGGTGCCGTCGATTTCGAAGTCGGCGTGTTTTTGGAATTTCACGCGCAGGAACAAATCGCCTTGGCCGCCGCCGCTGATGCCTTCGCCACCTTGTCCGGCGAGGCGGATGCGTTGGCCTTCGCGCACGCCTTTTGGGATTTTCACGGTGTATGTTTGGACTTGCGGGTTGTCGCCGCGACGGAAGGAAATCTGGCGTGTCGAGCCGTGGAATGCCTCTTCGAGCGTGACCATAATGTCCGCTTCGATATCACTGCCGCGTTGCGGCGTGTTGGAAAATCCGGGGCCTCCGCGCATCCCTGCTCCGGATCGGCGCGCGCCGAACATTTGCTCGAAGAAGTCCGAGAACCCGGTGCCGCCGAATTCAAACTCCACGCCGTCGCCGTAGCCACCATACGCACCGCCTCCGGGAAATCCTGCTCCGCCGCCGTAACCTCCGCCGGGCGGGGGTTGAAATCCTCCGCGCTCCCAGTTGGCGCCGTAGTCGTCGTATTTCTGCCGCTTCTCGGTGTCGCTCAGCACCTCGTAAGCCTCGTTAATTTCTTTAAATTTTTCTTCCGCTGTCTTTTTGTCCTCGGCGGTATCCGGATGGTATTTCCGCGCGAGTTTGCGGAATGCGGTGCGGATTTCGTCGTGGGTCGCGGATTTGCTGACTCCCAGGGTCTCGTAGTAGTCGCGGAATTGAGCGGGCATAAAATTCGTTTGAAGATGGGCGTGGGTTTGACGCAGTTTAGCGGAATACTAATCCTCGGCAGCAGAAAATTTTTGCGCTCCTTGATATCGTGTCATGGGATGCCGATGATGACTCCTCATTTTTCCCATGTTAGACATTCGAATCCTCCGCGAAAACCCGGATCAAATCAAAGCCCGACTCGCCACACGCGCCGACTATGCTGCCGCCGTCGACGAGGTGTTGGCGATCGACACGCAGCGCCGTCAGTCGGAAACAAACCTCCAGAACCTGCTGGCTGAGCGCAAGCGGCTGAGTAAAGAGATCGGCGGATTGCGCGCTCGCGGCGAGGATTCCGCAGATCACGAAGCGCGGGTGAAGGCATTTGGCGATGAGATGGACGCGCTGAGTGTGGAGGCGGGCGCTCTGGACGAGCGTCAGCGCGACATCCTTTTGCGCATGCCGAATCTCCCGCTCGCTGATGTGCCAGTGGGCGCGGACGCCTCGGAGAACCCGGTGATCCGCACATGGGGCGAAGTGCCAACGGGCTGCACCGGCGAGGACCATCTTGCGATTGCGGACCGGCTGGGTCTCATGGACATCGACCGCGCGCGCAAGATCAGCGGGAGCGGATTCACGTGTTTTACCGGCGCGGGTGCGCGGTTGGAGCGCGCGTTGCTGAACTTCCTGCTCGATTTGCACACGGTCGCGGGTGGCTACACCGAGGTGAGTCCACCCTTTTTGGTGCGTCGCGAATGCATGGTCGGAACCGGTCAGTTGCCGAAATTTGAGGACGACATGTATGGCGTGGACGGCGGTGAGCTTTTTCTTGCGCCCACGGCCGAGGTGCCGGTGACAAATTTGCGCCGCGAGGAAATCATCCCGCTGGCCGACCTCCCGCTTGCCTTCGCTGCATACACGCCATGCTTTCGGCGTGAGGCCGGATCCGCAGGCCGCGAAACCCGTGGGATCATTCGGATGCACCAGTTTGACAAAGTCGAGTTGGTGAAAATTTGCCATCCGGACCGCAGCAATGATGAATTGGAATCGTTGACCGCCGACGCTGAGAGGGTGCTCCAGAAGCTCGGGCTGCACTACCGCGTCATCGACCTGTGCACCGGTGACCTCGGGTTCGGGTCTGCGCGGACGTATGACATCGAAGTCTGGGCTCCCGGCCAGAACGCCTACCTCGAAGTTTCCAGTTGCTCAACGTTTGGCGATTACCAAGCGCGCCGGATGAATCTGCGTTTCAAGGATGAGGATGGTAAAAACCGGTTTTGCCACACGCTCAATGGCTCTGGCACTGCCTTGGCGCGCCTCTACGTGGCGTTGCTTGAGACGTATGCGCAGCAGGACGGGTCGGTCCATTTGCCGGAAGCATTGCGCCCGTATTTTGGGGATCCGGTGATTCGTCCGAAACCTTGAGGACGAATGGCATGCCGGATCGCACGGACGCCGACGCGCTGACCGCTGCCGTGGTGCGCGGCATGGCGGGGTATCCGGCGTCTCGAAAATGCCTGATTGCCGTATCCGGCGGGCGGGATTCTGTCGCGTTGCTCGACATCCTACTGCGCAGCAGACGCAAAAACTTAGTCGTCGTTCACGTGAACCATCAGCTTCGCGGGCGCGCCTCGGGCGGGGATGCTGCATTCGTGCGGAAGCTCGCGGCGAAGCATGGGTTGCCGGTGATGGTTGCCAAGGCAGACACGCGAGGCTATGCCGACGCGCGTGGGGTTTCGCTGGAATTGGCGGCGCGCGAATTGAGGATGGTCGCATTTTCCGCTGCATCCAAACGTTTCCGCACAACCCATCTCGTCACCGCTCACCACGCGGAGGATCAAGCCGAGACGTGCTTGTTTAATTATTTGCGGGGCACGGGAGCGGCCGGGTTGGCTGGAATGCAGCAGGTATCGAGCTATCAAGCCGGAGACCGGGAACTCACGATTCACCGCCCGATGCTGGCAATCCGCCGTCGCGAAATCGACGCCTACGTGCAGTCGGCGGGGTTGGCATTTCGGGAGGACGCATCCAATGCCTCCCTCGAATTCACAAGGAACCGGATTCGGCACGAAATGATGCCGCTGGTGAGAGAAATCATGGGGGATCGAGCAATCGACGCGATTGTGCGGAACGCCGAGATCTTGCGCGGCGAGCATGGGGTGATGGCTGATCTGGCGGACGCCCATGCACTCGACGAGGTATTTTCTGTCGATTTGGTGCGCCCGCTTCCGCTGGCCCTGCAGCGGCGGATGGTGCATGCGTGGCTTGCGGAATTCGGGCCGGGCGAGTGCGGGTTCGCGGAGGTTGAGCAGGTGCTCTCGCTGGTTCCTGAGGGTGCCGCCGTTGCAAAAATCAACTTGCCTGGAGGATTTCACTGCCGCCGAACCGCAGGACGCATCTTTTTGCAGCCGCCGCCTGCGTCGATCGCGTTGGAATAATCCTCGCGACTCGGAGTTTTTCGGCTGGTCACCTTGTGGGGATACAGGCATTTTCCACGTCATGTCTGTTTTAGTCGTTGGATCAATTGCACTGGATACAATCAAAACCCCACTGGAGGAACATGCGGATTTGCTAGGCGGCTCCGCGTCGTATGCCTCGATCGCAGCCAGCTTTTTTGGCGGCGTGAACTTGGTCGGTGTCGTCGGTGACGACTTTCCCGAAGCGCACATCGAGTTGTTCCGCACCCACGGAGTGGACACGGAAGGCCTTCAAATCACACCCGGCAAAACATTCCGCTGGTCCGGCGAATACCTCTGGGACCTTAACACCCGCGAAACACGCTCTGTGGAACTCAACGTGTTTGAGCATTTCAGCCCGGAATTACCGGAATCGTATCGGGATACGCCGTTCGTGTTGCTCGCAAACATCGCCCCCGCGTTGCAGCATCATGTGCTCGACCAAATCTCCAATCCAAAATTCATCGTCGCCGACACGATGGACCTGTGGATTGACATCGCGCGGGACGAGTTGGTCTCGTTGCTCGGGCGGGTGGATATGTTGATTCTCAACGACGGCGAGGCAAGGCAGTTGACTGGCGAGACCAGCCTGATCCGTGCCGGTCGCAAAATCCGCGAAATGGGCCCAAGCCACGTCGCTATCAAAAAGGGCGAGCACGGCTGCCTGTTGTTCTCGACGGAGGGATTTTTCAGCTGCCCGGCGTATCCTTTGGAAGACATCCATGACCCCACCGGTGCGGGTGATTCGTTTGCGGGTGGCCTCACCGGATACCTCGCAGCCCACGCGGATAGCATCACGTTCGACCATCTGCGCCGCGCCGTCGTTTACGGAAGCACCCTCGCCAGCTACAATGTCGAAAAGTTCAGCCTCGAGCGCCTCAAGACCGTGACGTTGGATGAAATTGCTTCCCGCTATCGCATCTTCAGAGACATGAGCCACTTCGACGTTTAGGTTCCTACCTCGTCGAGCAGCCGTCCGGCGGTGGTCCGGATTGTCAATCCGATGCTGCCGGCATACAACACACCATGATGAAATCGACCGAATTAGATGCGCGTGATGGGTGGCGCATGGAACTGGAACCCGCCGTTCGCGCCAACCCCATCGTGTGGGTTATTTTGGTTGTTTCTATTATACTGCTGACTGGATGTGACCAATTGCAGTTGCCGTCCGCAGCCAGGACAGAAAACATGGCCCTCGACGCAGTGCAAGCGGGTGACTTCCCGCAGGCGGTCCGGATTTATGAGGCCATGCTCGATGGCACTCCAAAAACGGCGGACATCCACTATCAGCTGGCCCTGATTTACGACGACAAGCTATCCGATCCAGTCTCCGCGCTGCATCACTACCGGCGGTATCTGCGCATGGGCGAGGATGAAACAACTAAGGCGGAGGTCGCCGAGTATGTCAAACGGACGGAACTCGTTCTCGCCACCCGCAGCGTAGACTCAGGGTATGTGACAAAAAAAGAGGCGGCCCGGTTGCGAAATGAAAACCTGCGCCTCGAAGAGGTAGTGCGCACGTTGCGCGACGAGTTGGCGGCGGCAAAGCGTAAACCCGAGCCGACTGCCAAGGGCGCCGCTCCAGCCAAGGCGGACTCTTCCCCCAAGCCGTCGACCGATTCACAAGGGTTCTCGACGAATGCTGCCACCCGCGCCGCCGAAGAAAATGTAGGTAGCGAAACCCGCACTTACATCGTGCAAAAGGGCGACACACTGGCCTCGATCTCGCGGAAATTTTACAACAACGCGCAACGGTGGCAGGACATCGCAGATGCCAACCACAACCAACTCGCCGGAAGTGTGAACCTGAAAGTCGGGCAGACGCTAATCATTCCGAAGTGATGCATTGGACCCCGTGCACTTTCTCCCACTCGGCAGACCGGCTCGATGATCTATGAGCTTGTTGCTTGAAAATCTCATTTCTCCCGTCGTCCTGTGCTTTGCACTCGGCGTGGCCGCGCGATGGATCAAGAGCGATTTGGCGATCCCCGAGGCTGTGTACCAGGGTTTGTCGATTTATCTCCTTCTTGCCATCGGACTGAAAGGCGGTTCCGCGTTGGCGGTGACACCCCTCAACACGATCTGGCTCCCCGTCGCAGCGACCTTGGTGTTGGGTGTTTTAACTCCGGTGTCGGCATTTTATTTGATGCGAAAATTCGGCCGCCTCGGGGTCGAGGACGCCGCTGCGGTCGCGGCGCACTACGGGAGTGTCTCAGTGGTCACATTTCTCGCTTCGGTCGAAGCGGTAAAACGGGTTGGGGGATCGCTTGAAGGGTTTTTGCCCGCGCTAGTGGCCATCATGGAGGTTCCGGGAATCATCATCGCCCTCTTGTTTGCGAGCCAGGGTGGTAATAAATCCGGGAGCTGGAAAAAGGCACTGCACGAAGTGGTCACCGGAAAAAGTATCGTGCTCCTTGGCGGCGGTCTTCTGATTGGTTGGGTTTGCGGTCCGGCCAAGCTGATCGATGTTCAGCCGTTCTTTGCGATGGCTTTCAAGGGTGCGCTTTGCATTTTTATGATCGAGCTCGGGCTCATTGCCGGTCGACGGCTGCGCGATGCAAAGCAGGCTGGATTTCGTTTGCTGATACTCGGGTGCTTCATCCCGGTTGTTCACGGAGCCGTCGGAGTTTTTGTTGGGATACTGGCCGGGTTGTCTCCGGGTGGGGCCTCGGTGCTTGGTGCTATGGCCGGAAGTGCCTCGTATATTGCGGCTCCCGCTGCGGTGCGCGTCGCGCTGCCCCGCGCAAATCCGGCATTTTATTTGACGCTCGCACTCGGAATCACATTCCCGTTTAATTTGGCTTTCGGGATCCCCCTGTTTCAAAGTCTCGCAACCCTCCTCGACTCATGGCTGTAAAAGTCCACCTCCGCAAAGTCAGCATCGTTGCCGAACGGGTCCTCCGGGAGGAACTTCTGGAGCTTCTCAAAACATCCGGAGCCACCGGTTGGACACTCACCTCCGTCGAAGGCGAGGGGTCACGCGGCATCCGCGCCTCGGAATTTGAGGGCAGCAATGTGCAGATCGACACATTGGTCGCCCCGGAACTCGCAGACACGCTAATGGAAAAGATTGCGGCCCGGTATTTTGCTGATTGGTCATTGATCGTTTATTCTGCCGACGTCGAGGTGCTGCGCGGGGATAAATACTCGCATTAGCGGGCGGGCCACTGGGTCCGAGTGGGATGCAGGCGGGCAAAGAATGCTTTTTTTACTCACCGGCACTTTTGCCACGGATTTTGTTGATTGTTCCGCTATCATGTTGATCCGATGAGTTTTCGCCAGCGTCAGTATCTGCTAATTTTGCCATTCGTCCTCATGGTCGTTTGCGCGGGCAGTGTGCCGCTTCGTGCGTCCGATGAGGCGGTGGCCGCATTGCGTGCGACGGCGGCAAAGCTCTACTCCGAACGCGCTTACAAACCGGCGTATGAGGCATGGAAAAAATTGGCAGCGAGCGGAATCGCGGAGGCGGATCGGCCGAAAGTGGAGTTTTTTCTAGCCGACTCGCTCTGGCGTTCTCAGCCCGCCGCCGACCAGGTTGACGAGGCCCGGCGGCTGCTTCTTACGATTGCCGAGGCACACCCCGATGCATCACTGGGCGCCGAAGCTTGGGAGTCGATCGCAGATTCATGGCTCGCCAATGACCGTGATTGGCCGCGTGCATGGGATGCATATCAGCGCGCGCTGTCCATCTGGGCGGCCTCCGAGGACGTCAACCTGGCCCGTGATCGATACCTCGCGATTGTTTGGAAAGCGACCGGTCCGCCGGGGGAGTCGAACCGCGTGACTCTGCTGCCGCGCGATGTCCTGACGAACGCACTCGCGATTGCCAAGACGGATGAAAACATCGCGCGCGCCCGGTTTTTTCTAGGGTTGTGGCTTGCGGATCAGGAGGATTCGTTTTCGATTCGGCGGGCCGGGAGCGAGTGGTCGCAGGTCCTTGCGATGGGGGCGCGCACGGCGGTGTATGAATCGGCATTGTTCAACCTCGCCAAGTGGTCGCTGGTTGCCGGTGCGAGCACATGGAAACCGGACGGATCGCTTGTGTTGATGCCGAATTTCCAACGGGCATACGGGCTATTCCAGCGCCTTCTCAAAGAGTTCCCCGAGTCACGCTACGCCTCTGACGCGACGACAGAAGTGGGCGAACTAACCCGTGCGGAGATCTCGCTCACCACGGATAAAAGCTATCTACCGGGATCCGAGCCATTGATCATCATGGAGTCGCGAAATGTCTCATCGGTCGATCTTTCGATGTTTCGCGTCGATTTGAAAACTGCGTTCCAGCCCACACCGGCCACGGAGCCGGAGGATTGGCAAACGGCGATCAGCCTCGATAAACTCAAGCCAGTCCGGGAGTGGAAGTATTCGGTCGAAACGCCGAAGCCGTTCGTGCCGGGGCGCACGGAGATCCCGATGGACCCGGTCACCGAACCGGGCGCATACATCCTGCAAGCGTCCAGCGGCGGGCTCAAATCGCGCACACTGTTCATTGTGACCTCGGTTGCCGGGATGCTGCGGGCGTCATCTGATGAGGCGGTCGCATTGGTTTGTGACGTGAGTTCCGGGAAAGCGGCTCCAGCCGTGGAGGCACGATTGTGGCAGGCCGAGCGGGAGGATGGCAAATGGCTCTGGACCTCGATGGATGCTGGGACTGCCGCGGCCGGGCTTTTACGATTCGAGTTGCCCAAAGACCACGCGGGCAGTTCGGCATCGCTACTCCTGTTGGCGAAGGCGGACACGGCTCCCGTGTTTCTTACCTCCTATGCGTCGCGCGCTTTGTCACCTTCCGGGAAGTGGAAGTTTTTGGTCATCACGGATCGTCATCTTGCTCACCCCGGTTCCGACGTTGGATGGAAGTTGATGGCCCGTCAGACCGAAGGTGACTCGCTTCGCACCCCGGCCGGGGAGGTCGTGCAGTGGAAGATTATTGCTCCGGATGGTGAGGAAGTGAGCCGCGGTGGGATTTCGCTGAACGAGTTCGGGTCCGGATGGGGAACCTTCAAAGCTGAAGCATCTGCTCCGCTGGGGGAATACATGATCGAGTTTTATTCGAGCAGTGAATGGATCGGCGAGTCGGCGCTCGTGCGCATCGCAGCTCCGTCGAAACCGCCGTTCTCCGTGGCACTCGGGCTATCCGGCCAGTCCGGCCGAACCGTTCGCCTTGGTGAAACTCTGCGTGTCGTTGTGCGGGCCGAGTATCCACTGGGCGGAGGAGTGCCTGATGCTCTCGTGTCAGTGACCTTGCGCGAGTCTCCGTATCAACGCGAAGGAACGCTGCGCTTAAGCGGAACACAGGATCTCCCGCCGGGAGGGCTCTCCCGAGTTGTCAGACAGGATGAAATGCGAACCGCCCCGGATGGTAGAGTGGTCATCGAGGTGCCGACGCCGCCGGATTCACCGATGGATCTGCTCTACGACGTGGACGTGGTCGTTCGTGACGCGTCGGGTCGGGAAGTAAGCGGGTCTCGTCAGTTTATCGTCGCCCGGCACGGGTATTTTGCCGATATGCGCGTGCCCATGCGCATCGTCGAGCCGGGCGCGACGGCGCAGGTTTTTGTCCAAACCCGGGATGCCAACGACACGCCAGTTTCAACGAAGGGAACTGTCGTGGTTCAACGCGAGGACACCGCAGAGATTTGGATTGCTCCCGATGGTCGCGACGTCACGGGAGAAGAACTCGACCAACTCAGGCTCGGGCAGTTTCCTCCGGCGGGGGAAGACGGATGGATCCTCAAATCGCGCGGACAGGTGCTGGTCGAAGTCAGCCGCAATGAAGTTGAAACAAACGACGCTGGCTTGGCGGTATTTCCATTTGTTTCCAATGAGGTTGGATTTTTCCGGATCCTTTGGGAGAGTTCGGATGCAGGTGGCCCTCCGGTGACCAGCGAGACTGCGGTATGGGTGAGTAATGCGGCGACGGAAATGGTGACGTATCGCGGGCGGGGGTTGCAAATTATCGCAGATCCGGCGGGAACCAGCGCGGATGGTGCGCTGGATGTGCTGCTCGTGACTGACACGCCGAATCGGGACGTGCTCCTCACCGTGGGAGCGGGGCAGGGGTTGTTTCATTCGGATTTGATTCACCTGACGGGGAACGCCCGGCTGGTGCGGTTGGCAAGTGATCCTCGGTTTGCGCCAAATGTGTTTCTCCAAGCTTCCACGATTCGGAGCGGTGAGTTTTTTTCGGATACGACCGAAGTCCGATTTCCGAACTGGGCGAACCGGTTGGATCTCACATTTGTAGATCTGGAGCAAAATCCGAGTCCGGGTAACGAGTCGGCTTTGCGTTTGCGGGTGAGGGATTTGACCGGCGAGCCTGTGCGGGCGGAACTGGCCTTGGCTGTCGTTTCCACATCTGCGGACCCGGAGTGGGGATCTGGATTGCAGAACCCATTGGACATTTTTCATGGGGGCTTGCGTGCGCAAGGTGGAACTCTGGTGAGTTCACTGAGCGAATCGAAAACTGTGTTCGAGACGCGGGCCACGCGGGACCTAGTGCGCGCGCGTGCGGTTGATGCGCCTCCGGGTTCCACGACGGACACATCATCATATCAAAGCGCCACAGCTCCTGCGTTGCCGGGGGAGGAAGTAGGGGCGAGGCCGTCGCCGGACAAATTTCCTGACTTCCCGGGCGGGCGTGACGCCCAGCCTGCCGTGGCGCTCTGGCGACCGGATCTGCGTTCGACGGGATCGGGCGAGGTGTCAGCGAACATCGTCTATCCGGAAACGCTGACCAACTGGCGAGTCGCTGCATGGGCCGCCTCACGCGACGGGAGTTTCGGGTTCGTGACTGCCTCGGTGGACGCGATGCCCCCGCTGCTCGTCCGGCTTGTGACGCCGGAGTTTTTAGTTCGGGGCGACGAGGCATTCATCCGCGCCGTAATTCGAAATGGCACGGACGCCCAAGTGCGCGTCCGTACAGAACTCAAGGCTTCGGTTGTGGATGTTGCGGAAGCAGTCCGGGATTCTCGCGTCAAACCTAGCGATCAAGTGGATGTTGTTTGGCCGGTCGTTGCGACGGCTTCCGGGGTCTCCCGCGTTGCGCTCGACGTGCAGGGCGCGGAGAAAACAGATGTGCTCGAACAATCGTTTCCGGTGTTGAGCCGTGGTCGGGAGGTGAGTTTATCTGCCGCCGGATTGCTGAAAGGAACCGGCGTTGAGGTCACAATGGAACTGGCGCCCGACCATGATCCCGGCTCGGCGAATCTTGAAATTGCGGTGGCTGGAAGCATTGGTGATGCGCTTTTGGACGCACTGCCGCAACTGCTAGCGGTGGATGCGATTAACATCAGCGAATTGATGGCGAGGTTTGTGCCGCTCACGCTGCTCCATGAAGCGCTGCAAAACTCGGGCATTCGCGACGAAGAATTGGCCCGTCGATTCCCCGCGCCCGATGGGTCCGGGGATCGATTTAGAGCGGTCACATCGAGTGGACTCAACACGCTTTACAATCAGCAAACGACCGATGGCGGTTGGGCGTGGGTGGCGGGTGCGGTTGCGGACCCATGGGTCACCGCCTACGTTGTCTGGAATTTGCGCCTCGCCCAAACCTCAGGCGTCGGAATTCGCGAGGATAAAATCGAAGCTGCGGCGGACTGGCTGAGGCCACTGCTCCGGGAAGAAAAGGTCGTGCCGGCGATGAAAGCATGGATTCTACAAGCGCTCGGGTATCTGCAATCCGGACAGCGAAAACCCGGCAAGGATGAGTCGTCGGCCCTCGATGAACTGTGGAATCTCAGGGATAAGCTTTCGGCTGACGCCCTCGCTTTGTTCGCACTCGCGGCAAATCAATTTGGTCAGAATCAGCGGGCAACATCGTTGATCGGATTGCTCGAAAAGTTGGCCATCACCGATGTGGCCGCAGACGGGCAGTTGATGTCCGCCAAATGGTCCGCATCACCGGAAGGCCCATCGATGCTGAACTCGACTGAAACAACCGCCTTTGCGCTGATGGCCATGACGGCAATTGCTCCGAAGAATCCGTTGATTGCGGCAGCCGAGGCGGGATTGATGCAAATGCGGACGGGGTTAACTTGGTCCGACCCGCGCACGTCGAACATTGCAATTGCGAGTCTGGTCCCTCGAAGCACGTTCCCAACAACCGCAAAGCCCGAAATCCCGGAAATCGAGGTGAACGGCGAAAGTGTGCCCCGGCCGGATTCGAAAGCAACGTCCTCGGAGACAGCGAGCGATGTGGTGGATCCGGGATTCTTGAACTCAGGCCGGAATATGATCACGATCCGCCGGAGGAGCGCGGACGCTCCATTTTACTATGCCATCCGGTTGAATTACTTCACTGCGGCAGCCGTTGCGGACTCCGCCGACGCTGCTTTTTCAATCAAGCGCGACTACTACAAGTTGGATGCATTTGATACGTTACTCGATGGCTGGCGATACGAAAAAACCCAGTGGAAAGACGGAGACTCTGTGCGTCTGAACTCCCGGATCGAGGAGGAGATAACCATTCAGTCCAATGTGACTGCATCGTATGCACGTGTGACGGATCGACTGCCAGCTGGGCTCGAGCCGGTGGATATTCACTCCGGTCAATTGCTCGCCGCTGAAAATGCAGCGGGAGAAAAGATCGTGGTCCGCGCGGATGTGCGGGAACAAGAGGTTGTATTTCAATTCCCAACAATCCCGCCGGGTGGTTGGAAACTCCGGTATCAGCTACGGGCGAAGCTCGCTGGATCGTTCTTCGGGCCGGCGGCTGTGCTCACCGCGGACGGAGGTCAGACCCCACCCGCCAGCAGTACGAGCTGGCAGGTGAGAATCGACCCGTGATTGGGTGCGGAAAGCGCTAGGATGCTGATTTCTCGCGCCGGATTTGGGCTTCGGCCTCGACCCAGTCGCTGCTTGAGTCGCCGGGCCATCCCATGGCCGTCCGTCGCTCGGCGATGTAGTAGGCTCTGAGAGAGATTTCTTCCGTCGTAATTACGATCGGTTGAGGCTTTTTCGCGGCGGGTTTGGCGGGCGCTTTGGGCGCTTTGGCGGCAACCGATTTCACCGGGGCGGCTGGAGTCGCAGGTTTCGGAGCAGGCTTTTTCTTCGACGCCGGAGGTTTCGGCAGCTCGACTTTGGCGGCTTTAACGACCACTGGAGCAGCTTTTGGCTTCGCGTCTTTCGTGACCTTCTGCTTGCTGGTAGGTTTTGATTTTTCCGATTTTGAACTCTCTGACTTTTTAGATTTTGGCATGTTTCCCCGATTTGTTGTGATGTAAGCGGCTTCTAGATCATTCCGTATGGACTGCGATTGCAAAATAAATCTTCTAAATTTTGACTCTCAATTTACCCTACTTGCATGACTGCATTCTTAATCCGCTGGGGAATTACCACTGTCTCTGTGATGGCCGCGGCTTGGATCATCCCGGGCATCCGATATGATTCAACAGGAGTGCTGCTCGGTGCATCGCTGCTTCTGGGTATAATCAACGCCTTTGTGCGCCCCGTCCTTTTGCTCCTCAGCCTGCCGTTCATCTTGGTCACCATGGGGTTGTTTATCTTTGTCGTTAATGCCCTGTTGATGCTGCTCGTTTCGTCCGTGGTTCCCGGATTTGTGGTGGACGGTTTTTGGTCCGCATTTTTCGGAGCTATCATCATCAGCCTTGTGAGTTTGGTGCTTAGTTCGTTCTTTCGATCCAGCGACGGTCGGGTCCATCTGATCACGCACCACGAAACAATCAAAAATGCGGACGCGAAGGTGATCAAATAGGTGCCAGCCTTTCGCCCAGAACCTGTGTGCAGGTTCTAACTATGATGCCCGTCGAACGCCCTAGATTTTTTGATTCCAAAAACCTCACCGTCAAAGTGTGCGGCATCACGAACTCGGACGACGCTGCACGCGCGGTCGAGGCCGGGGCGGATGCAATTGGGATCAACCTTTTCGAGTTGTCTAAGCGATTCGTGCGCTTGCCGGATGCAGTCGATTGGATCGCAGAGATTCCGGTGACGCGGATTGCCGTGGTTGTGAACGCTGATCAGGGTCTTATCGAGAGTGTCCTCGCGTCCGGCATATTTGATGCCATTCAGTTCCATGGCGATGAATCTCCCGCTGATTGTGCAAAGTGCGGGGTGCCATGGATCCGTGCGGTGCGGGTGCGATCACCGGAATGTCTGGAATCCGCATTGGCATTCGACACGCAGTGGTTGCTGCTGGATGCATTTTCAGCCGGGGCCTACGGCGGCACAGGGAGTCGAGTGGATTGGGCTGTCGCCGGCACGTTTATCACCAATCATCCGGAGCGGAGCGTGATGCTAGCCGGCGGCCTCACCGTGGAAAACATCGCCGCCGCAGTGAAGGCGGTACGACCTTTTGCGGTGGATGTTGCAAGCGGGGTGGAGAGTTCTGGAAATCCGCGCAAGAAGGACCCGCGGCGGATGCAGGAGTTCATCCGTTCCGCAAAAAGTGCGGCTTCGAAGTAGGCAGATTGCGAAGTTATCCCCGGATTTCGCCCTTCAAAAAGTCGGCGTATGCGTCGCGGATTCCAGTCTCCAGATCAAACTTGGGCATCCATCCGAGTGCGGACAATTTCGAGTTATCCATCAGTTTGCGCATCGTGCCATCTGGTTTCGAAGCATCCCATGCGAGCGAGCCTTGAAACCCGGTCACTTTCTGAATGGCCTCCGCAAGTTCGCGTATTGTTACGTCGGAACCGTAGCCTGCGTTGATCCAATCAGGCGGATCTTGAATCTCCAAAAGCAGGAGTAGCGCGGTCGCGAGGTCATCGACGTGCAAAAACTCACGTCTCGGTGTGCCGCTGCCCCATAGCGTGACCGTGTCCGCTCCAGACTCCATTGCTTCGTGAAACCGCCGGATGAGAGCAGGCATGACATGGGAATTCTCTGGGTGATAGTTGTCACCGGGGCCGTAGAGGTTGGTCGGCATGGCCGAGTGAAACAGGACGCCGTATTGCTTCCGGTAGTATTGGCAAAGTTTCAGTCCAGCGATCTTGGCAATCGCATACGGTTCGTTGGTCGGCTCCAACGGGGAGGTCAGCAAACATTCCTCCGTCATGGGTTGCGGTGCTTCGCGCGGGTAAATGCATGAGCTTCCGAGAAACAGCAGGCGCTTCGCATTGTGTTTCCACGCCTCGTGGATCACGTTGTGGGCGGACGCGAGGTTTTCATGCAGGAACTCAGCCGGGTACGTCGAGTTTGCATAAATCCCACCGACCCGCGCAGCCGCGACGATCACGATCTCGGGCTGCTCGGTAGCAAAAAACTCCCGCACCGCCTGCGCATTGCACAGGTCGAGTTCGCTCTTGGTGCGGACGAGCAAGTTGTCGCATCCCCGGGCACGGAGCGCCCTGACGACTGCGGAACCGACCATGCCCCGGTGTCCCGCAACGTAAATTTTTGATTCCGGTTTCAATGTCATGAATCGAGTGCGTCGAAAACTAGCGTTTGATTGCCGCCGTCGCTTCGTTGAATGCGACCTCATGGCGGGCCAGCTCAAGATCCGCCTCAACCATGATCTTCACCAACTCCTTGAACTTCACTTTCGGCTCCCATCCGAGCTGCTTGCGCGCTTTTTCCGGATTGCCGATCAAGAGTTCGACTTCCGCCGGGCGTTCATAGCGCTCGTCGTATTTCACGTATTTCTCCCAATCCAATCCTACCAGTCCAAATGTCTCTTGGCAGAATTCTTTGACGGTGTGCATCTCGTTGGTCGCAACCACGTAGTCGTCCGGATTGTCCTGCTGAAGCATAAGCCACATCATCTCGACATACTCCTTGGCATATCCCCAGTCGCGCTGGGCGTCGAGGTTTCCGAGGTAGAGCGAGTCTTGCAATCCCATCTTGATGCGGGTTGCGGCGCGCGTGATTTTACGCGTCACAAATGTCTCACCCCGCCGTGGGCTTTCGTGGTTGAACAAAATCCCGTTCGACGCATGCAGGTTGTAGGACTCGCGGTAGTTGACGGTCAGCCAGTAGGCGTAAACTTTTGCGCAGCCATACGGGGAGCGCGGCCAGAAGGGAGTGGTCTCGGTCTGCGGCACCTCTTGAACTTTGCCAAACATCTCGGAAGAAGACGCCTGATAGAAGCGGCACTTTTTCACCAAGCCGGATTCCCGGATCGCTTCCAAAATTCGGATCGAACCTAGTCCATCCACGTCGCCGGTGTATTCCGGTACATCGAACGACACACGCACATGGCTCTGCGCGCCGAGGTTGTAGATTTCATCCGGCTGGAGCGAATACAGCAGCTTCACCATTTGCACGGAGTCCGCGAGGTCACCGTAGTGCAAAAATAGACGCGTGCCGTGAACGTGTGGGTCGTTGTAAAGGTGATCGATCCGTGAGGTGTTGAACGTCGAAGCCCGACGAATGACTCCGTGAACCTCATAGCCTTTTTCAAGCAAAAGCTCTGCGAGATACGATCCGTCTTGTCCTGTGATGCCGGTGATTAATGCGCGTTTCATTGAATAAAAACTATGTCATTTCGGGTCGTCTTGTCCTTGCGTAGTTGCGTAAATAAAAGTTACATATTTGCGTATGGCGGTGCGCACTAGAAATCTCCGGCTTTCGGCCCGCCGGGCGAGAAATGCAAAACCGCTTGTCGCCGTCGCGATGGCATCGCCGTCAGGACCTGATCTTGGCATCCTCGACGGCATCCGTGCCAGCGCCAAAAACTGGGACCTAGTGGTGCTTTCGGGAGGATACGAAACACCGTTGCGCCGCCTTGCGGAAAGTGGAGAACTCGCCGGCGCAATCGGAGATTTTGTCAGCGACGCATGGGTGCATGAATTGCACGAGCGCGGCGTCCGCATCGTGCAACTCGCTCAAGGGTCCAAGCTCAAATCGGTTCCAAACCTCGGACCGGACTACGAAGCGATCGGCTTGGATGCTTTTACTTCCGTGCTGCGCGGAGGCTCGGTCGAAATGGGCATCGTCGCCGTGACCGGGCAGTATGCGAGCGACCGCATGGTGCGTGGTGTGCAGTCCCATCCGAAAAGGGAGGGTTTTCTCATTCGTCAGACCAATGCCGCCACATTGCCGCTGTTGCAATCGTGGTTGAGCGGCATGACGCGACCGTGCGGAGTGCTGGCCGCGTCGGATCGACTCGCAAGAATGGTGATCATGGCTGCCGGGAATCTGGGCTGGAAAGTGCCGGGTGACGTCGCGGTTTTCGGAATCGGCAATCAGCGCATGGAGTCGGTTTTTGCCGGGATGCCAATTTCGAGTTACGAGTTGCCGGATCGTGCGATCGGGCGTGCGGCGGCAGAGGTGATGGAGCAAATGCTCTTGGGTCGCTCCCGGCGGGTTCGGGACCGCGTGTTTTCGGCGCGATTGATTGAGCGTGAGAGCAGCTTGCGATTGCCGCATGGGGTGCCGCGAGCGGTCGCCTACGTCGAGGCGCGATTCGCGGAGCCGCTGCAGGTAGATGACCTTGCGCAGGCCGCCGGGATGTCGCGCCGCGCGCTCGAACTGGCCATGCAGGCAGCGAATGGAATCTCGCCCGCAGCAATGATTGCTGCCGTCCGGTGTCGGGAGGCGAAACTATTGCTAAAATCCGGAGACCTACCGATTGAGACGGTCGGCGCGATGTGTGGGTATCCAGAGCCGGAGCGGTTCTCAGCGGCATTCAAGCGCTGGACCGGGCTGAGTCCCCGGGACTACCGGCAATCGGCTACCCGGAACCCGAAGAGGAAACCGAAAACCCGGCCAGCGGAGCGATCGGGTTGATGTTTAGCGGGCGGATTCGATCATGAATTCCCGGCGCGATCTCCGGTGATGTCGCATAGCCGCTGGAAATCATTTCGAGGCGGGCGTCCAGATTGTCGATGAAATGCAGCGCGAGCGCCTCGGGCGTTTTCGGGGTGATGGGCGAGCCGAATTCGAGTTCTCCGTGATGCGAGAGGATGAGGTGGATCAGGTGCAGTCGGACCGACTCCGAGGACGGCGTGACATCCTGCCAGGCGTCTTTCGGGATGTCGCGCCAGAGCGCGTTCACGATTTCCACGCCGATCGAGATGTGTCCCATTAACTCGCCGTGGACCTCATGGCCGATGCTGAATCCCTCTTCCGGCGGGCATGTTTCCCAGAGTTTTCCGACATCGTGAAAGAGGATGCCGGCTGCCAAAAGGTCTGCGTTTAATTGCGGGTAGGCTTGGGCTACCGCTAATCCGGAGCGCATCATTTGGGCGGTGTGGTTTACCAATCCGCCCCGGCGCGCATGGTGATGCACGCGAGCAGCAGCGGCCCGTTTGAAGCGGCTGCCGTGGATTTCAAAAAACCGGGTTGCCAGCGCCTTCAACCGGGGATCGGAAATTCCATCGACCGTGGTGACGAGGAATTCATAGTCGGCATCGATGGCTGCGCGAACGGCGGCTGGGCCCTCGAACAGAGCGTCCCTTTCGCCTGCTTGGAGCTTCCGGATTTCCCACCGCTTCGAATCCATTCCGTATGCGCCGTTCTGATAGAACTCGCCCTGAATGCCGATGGAGTCGCCATTGGCGAGCGTTTCGCAGATTCGGAAGTTTGGCGTATCCGTCCAGACACGAAGCGTGAGCGCGTCCGATGCGTCGCGCATTTTCATTTCCCAGAACGGCTTTCCGTTGCTGCCGTCTTTCTTGCGCAGTTCCTCGATCTGGACGTGAATCTCAGCGGACTCCGAGCCCGCTTGCGTGGCGGCCCGAACTTCAGCGATGGAGCGCGGCATGGGTGGGGTCAGGATGCAAGCGACTTGCGGAAGTAGGCGATTGTCTTGGCGAGGCCTGCATCCAAGGGAACCTGCGGCTCCCAGTTCAATACGCGCTTTGCCAAGCTGATATCGGGGCGGCGTTGTTTTGGATCGTCGGCGGGCAGATCACGGTGCACGATTTTTGATTTGCCACCAACCTGGGCAATCACCTTCTCCGCCAGCTCCAGCATAGTGAATTCGCCGGGGTTGCCGAGGTTCATGGGTCCCACTGTTTCCTCCTGATTCATGAACCGGATGAACCCCTCGATGAGGTCATCCACAAAACAAAACGAGCGGGTCTGGGTGCCATCGCCGTAAACAGTGAGGTCTTCGCCCCGGATGGCTTGAACGATAAAATTTGATACCACGCGTCCGTCGTCCGGAAGCATGCGCGGGCCGTAGGTGTTGAAAATCCGGATCACCCGGATATCCACTCCATTTTCGCGATGATAATCAAAAAACAAAGTCTCTGCGCACCGCTTGCCCTCGTCGTAACAGGAGCGGCGGCCGATTGGATTCACATGGCCCCAATACTCCTCGGACTGCGGGTGGATTTCCGGGTCGCCGTAGACTTCCGACGTGGATGCCTGGAAGACGCGTGCTTTCACGCGCTTGGCGAGGCCTAGGCAGTTGATCGCACCCATCACCGACGTCTTCGTCGTTTTGATCGGATTGAACTGATAATGGGGAGGGGATGCTGGGCAGGCGAGGTTGTAAATCTGATCGACTTCGAGTTTGAACGGGTCGATCACGTCGTGCCGCATGAGCTCAAACCTCGGGTTGTCGAGGAGGTGCATGATGTTGCTGCGGCGTCCGGTGAAAAAGTTATCCAGGCAGATGACTTCATTTCCTGCATCGATTAGCCGTTCCGAAAGGTGAGAGCCTAGAAATCCTGCGCCGCCTGTAATTAAAATTCGCATAGTAGTGTGTCTGGGTAATCCAATTCCAGTCACTGCGCAATCCTGAAACATGGAGTGTTGAACGGGAAAATCGTTGGATTTTTCTGCCACGGTTCGAATTTGCGTCGAACTTCCGGTGTGATTCGATTTGATTCTTTTTGTCATGATTCCTCCGAGCGACCCAACATCTGAGCGATCCTCCCGGCCTGCCGGGGAGGCGTTGCGCGGGTTGATCGAGCGTGTAACCTTTCACAACGAAGAAACGGGATTCGCGGTGTTGAAGGTTCAGGTTAAGGGGCACCGGGAGTTAGTGACCGTGATCGGATCACTTCCGGTGGTCTCGGCGGGTGAGTGGATCACCGCCGAGGGCGAATGGGTGTTGGACCGCGAGCACGGGCGGCAGCTCAAAGCGGTGAACGTTCAGACGCAGCCGCCGGACTCGATCGAAGGGATCGAAAAATACCTCGCGAGCGGCATGATCAAGGGCATCGGCCCGGTGTATGCGCAGAAGCTGGTCGCGAAGTTCGGGCGGGATGTTTTTGATATCATTGAAAAACAAAGCGCCCGTTTGCAGGAAGTGGATGGCATTGGGCGCGAGCGACGGCAGCGAATTAAGGAAGCGTGGGCGGAGCAGCGGCAGGTGCGCGAGATCATGGTGTTCCTCCACGCGCATGGGATAAGCACGTCGCGCGCGGTTCGGATTTACAAGACGTTTGGAGAGGATGCCATCGGTCGTATTCGAATGGATCCGTATTGTCTGGCGAGGGAGATCCGCGGAATCGGATTTAAATCGGCGGATGCCATTGCGATGACTCTTGGGGTAGAAAAGGAATCCGTGTTGCGGGTGAGGGCGGGGCTGGCTCATGCGCTCGACGAGGCGGCAGCCGATGGCCATTGCTGCGTGCCACGTCGGGCGTTAGCAAGTGCCGCAGCCACTCTGCTTGAGGTTGGCGGCCCGTTGGCAGAGGATGTCCTCACGGGTGAAATCACACGGGGTGAATTGGTTGCCGAGACTCTTGAGCGGGACGAAATGGTTTTTCTTCCTGCCATCCGCAGCGCCGAACAATTGATCGCCGAGCGGCTTTCCGTGATGGCAGGCCGTGCCGGCACGGGATACCCGGAGATCGATTTGAATCGTGCCATCGATTGGGTGCAGCAGCGGACGGGCAAAACACTTTCCGACAGCCAGGAACGCGCGCTCCGCATGGTGGTGCAGTCCGGATGCGCAGTTATCACCGGCGGACCGGGTGTCGGGAAGACCACGCTTGTGAATTCTATTCTCCAAATTCTTGGCGCAAAAAAAGTCCGATGCGTGCTGTGTGCACCGACCGGGCGGGCAGCGAAGCGGCTGAATGAATCGACCGGATTGGAGGCGAAAACGATTCATCGTTTGCTGGAGCCACGTCCGGGGGGCGGGTTTCTCCGCGACGAGTCGAATCCGTTAGTTGGCGATTTGTTTGTCATGGACGAGGTTTCGATGGTCGATGTGGCACTCATGGCGAGGTTTCTGCGTGCGCTCCCACGCCGTGCAAACCTGCTTCTGGTGGGTGACCCCGATCAGCTTCCAAGCGTTGGTCCGGGGTTGGTGCTTCGGGATTTGATTGAAAGTGCGGTCGTGCCCGTTGAATCGTTGGATGTGGTTTTTCGTCAGGCCGGGGCCAGTCTGATCGTCGAGGCGGCGCACGACGTGAATGCCGGTCGGGTTCCGGCCAGCGTCGGATCCGCATCGCCCGACGCGGATTTCTTTTTCATCGATCGCGAGGATTCGAGCGCTGCTGCCGACGCGCTCGTCGATTTGGTTGTACGGCGGATTCCGGGCAAGTTTGGCCTTGATCCGCTGCGGGATATCCAAGTCCTCACGCCGATGAACCGTGGCACGCTCGGTGTGCGCAGCTTAAACGAGCGCCTGCAATCCGCACTGAATACCACCGGCGGACCAGCCGTGGAGCGCTTTGGCGTTTCGTTTCGTGCGGGCGATAAAGTCATCCAGACCCGGAACAACTACGACAAGGATGTCTTCAATGGGGACATCGGCGTGATCCGGTCGCTATCGATCGATGATCGTGAGTTGCTCATTGATTTCGATGGCCGACGCGTGAACTACGACTTCGGTGAACTCGACGAGGTGGAGCCAGCGTTCGCGATCACCGTACACAAAAGCCAGGGCTCCGAGTTCCCGTGCGTGGTCATTCCGCTGGCTATGGAGCAATACGTTCTCCTCCAGCGAAACCTGCTCTACACCGGCATCACGCGAGGAAAAAAGTTGGTCATTCTCATCGGGCAAAAGAAGGCGCTCTCCGCAGCCATCCGCAATCAGGAGGTGCGTCACCGTTCCACCGGGTTGCGTTGGCGCTTGCAACATGCGCGTTCCGTTTGACTTCACCGCGCCCGATTTACCGGTCCACCCGCCTTGACGTATGGTCGGTTCACGGGCTACGCTTACGCCATGTTCATGCGTCACACGCTCGTGTTAGTCGCCTCGTTATCTCTGCTGGCCACACCCGCCCGCGCTCAACCAACATCTTACGACAACGTTGATGAGTTTTATAATTTCATCAAACTGGCTGCATCCGATGCAGGATTTAACACCGGGTCCTTGCCGCTGGTTCCGTCGGCGACCTACAAACAATCCGTAGCCGCGTATTTCTGGGGGTTCCCTCTGCAAACGACCTACCGGACCCAGATTTCTTTCCTCAATAGTGACGGGTTGTCCGTCAATGAGCTCTACTCGCCCGGCGTGATTGATGTCGGCACGACGGTGGAGGCTCCCGATGTGGACGTGCTTTACACCTCCGGGTTTCTCGATCTTTCTGGATCGGCGGCTTTTGTCTTAAAAGTCCCCGACACCACGGCGACCGACACCTACAACGTGATGGGAGTCGTTACGGCCTACGGCGAGACGTCATTTTCGGTCGGCACGCGCAACTTTGAAACCAATGCCGTCAACAACTCTGGTGGAAATTACCTGCTCGTGGGGCCAGACTACGATATCAGCCAAACACTGCCATCCGGCGTGATTTCTTACATCCAAAACCCCACCGCGCAGACATGGTTGATCAGCCGCATGGCTGTGGATAGTTATGCGACAGCGACAGCGAATGGTCTGCCGACACCATTTAACCTCATCGCGGGCGGTGCCTCAGCGACGCTTTCGATCAACAATTCGAAGCCACTGGCACAATCGTATGCCGTCACGTCGCTCGCCGACTACCTCAACGGCCAAACCACCGCATCCACGACCACATCGAACCCGACGCCTGAACAGCTCATCATCGCGCAGCAAAACGCCGTTACGAAAACCGGGCAGGACTTTTACCAATATGTTGGGAACAGCGTGGTTCAGAATTCGGTTCCCGCGACATCCGACAACGACCAGCAGGCCATGTATCAAAACTTTGTCGGCATCGGGCTGACAGGCGCCGGTTACAATCCTCCGAGTCCCGAAGTGCAGGCCGAGATGAATCAAGCCGCAAGCGATGCCGCTAGTATGCTGGCGGTCATGTCTGCGAATACCTCGCTGCTTCCAGATAGCGGGGTGACATCGACAAATTGGACGGTGAATACTTCGCTAGGATCCTATCCGGCGACCTACCACGGCTGGCTCACCAACACCATCGTTTCGAATGTCGGCACCGTTGCGAATCTTGCCGAGGATGGCGTTTACCCGACGACTACGATTGATGCGAACGGGAACATCTTGAATGGATCGAATGCCTATACGGTTTCATTTCCGGCTGGAGACCTTCCTCCGGTAAATGGGTTTTGGTCGTTCACTATTTACAATGCGGCAGGCTACGTAGTTCCTAATACCGGCAACACGTTTTACGGCGGCAACGTTTATTCCATTGGATCGATGCAGATGGCCAACGTGCTGGGAGGTGCGCTCGACACCACGCCGATCACGCTTTACCTCCAACCGGACGCGCCGACGGACGCCAGTCTCATGCCGTTTTGGTTGCCGATTCCGGATGGGGAGAATTTCGAGCTGATGCTGCGCATGTATTTCCCGGTTCAGCCGGATTCCTCGGATCCTTCGGTTACATCGATCCTGAATGGCACCTACAGCATTCCCGCAGTGGAAATTGTGCCCGAGCCGGGGGTGTTTGCTCTCTTTGCCTTGGGAGCTTGCCTTGGTGGCTTGGTGGTAGTTCGCCGCCGGATGCCGCGCTAGCCTTTGCGTTTGCTGGTCACGCGCAGGTCGTCGATTTGCATGGATTTGTCGACGGCTTTCATCATGTCATAAATCGTCAACGCGGCAACCGACACGGCGGTCAGAGCTTCCATTTCGACGCCGGTTTTTGCAGTCGTTTTAACGGATGCGAGCAGGTGGATGTGGTCCGTGCCGAGGCTGAACTCCAGATCGACCGATTCCAGCGGAAGTTGATGACACAAAGGAATGAGGTCGCTAGTGCGTTTCGCGGCTTGAATGGCGGCGACCCGGGCGACTGCGAGGACATCGCCCTTTGGCAGTGCTTGCTGCTTCAGGAGTTCGATCGTTGATTCTGCACAATGCAGGGTGGCTTCCGCCATGGCCTCGCGCGGCACGACTTGCTTTCCGCCCACGTCCACCATGTGTGCCTCGCCGGATGGCGTGAGATGGCTGAATGAAGACATGACGGTGTGGGCGATTGGGCCGGAATTGGATTACTCCCTCACGCCCTCAATGCTCACTGGCTTTTTCCGCGCCGAGTCCGGTGTTAGCCCGCACGGACAGCTCGGCGAACTTAGCCTCTGCCTCCGGTTCGCGGGTGCAGAGGGTTGCGACGATGGCCGCAATGAATCCCAGCGGAATGCTCACGATGCCCGGATTCTTCAACGGAAACCATGGCTCGGCATGAATGAGCGACTTGGCATCCAGTCCCATCACGCTCGGGCTGATGAGAATGAGGATAATCGAACTCAGCAGTCCGACAGCAAGTCCCGTGACTGCCCCCGCGGTGTTGAAGCGTTTCCAGTAGATGGAAAGAACGATGGCTGGCAGGTTGGCGCTGGCAGCTACGGCAAATGCCAACCCGACGAGAAACGCGACATTTAGCGTCTGCAACTTGATCGCAAGAAAGATCGAAACTCCTCCGACCACAAAGGCGGTGATCCGCGCCACTTTGACTTCTGCTTCGGGTGTCGTCGTTTTTCCGTGATGGATGACATTGCTGTAGAAATCGTGCGCGAAGCTTGTGCTGGCGCTGATCGTTAGACCTGCGACGACAGCAAGGATCGTTGCGAATGCCACGGCGCTGATGAAGGCAAAGAAGGCGTCACCCCCCAATGCCAGGGCCAACAAAGGCGCCGCCATGTTTTCCACCGAGATGTTTGCCGGTGTGAGAATTGTGGCCGCACCGAATCCGAAGAACGTGGTCATGATGTAAAACAATCCGATCAGGATCATTGCCCACACGACAGATGCCCTCGCAGTGGGAGCGTCGGGAACTGTGTAGAAACGAATCAGGATGTGTGGCAGCCCTGCGGTGCCGAAGACGAGTGCCATCCCGAGCGAGATGAGATCGATAGGTCCCCATCCGTTGGTGACTTCAGCCCCAAAGACCAAGCCCGGTTGCATGAAGTCGCGGGTTACGCTGGTGCCGTCCGGCAGGTTGACAGGAACGTTCGCGACGGCGTCGAAGAATTTCACGATGCTGAAATCAAAGTGCTTCATGACCAAAATGCTCAGAAACAACGATCCGCTCATCAGCAAAACGGCCTTGATGATTTGAACCCATGTGGTCGCCAGCATGCCGCCAAAAACCACGTAGATAATCATCAGCGCGCCGACGCCGCACACCGCCGCCTCGTAGGGCACGCCGGGCAGCAGCAGTTTGACCAGAGCGCCCGCACCGACCATCTGTGCGATCATGTAAAAAATGGAAACCGTGAGCGTGCTCAGACTGGCCATGGCGCGCACGGGACGCGCGTTCAGGCGATAGGCCAGGATGTCAGCCATCGTGTATTTCCCTGCGTTTCGAAGCGGTTCGGCGACGACGATCAGCACAGTGAGGTAGGCAACAAGGAAGCCGACGGAATACATAAATCCGTCGTATCCTTTGAAGGCGATCATCCCGGCGATACCAAGGAAGCTGGCCGCACTCATGTAGTCACCGGCAACAGCAAGCCCGTTCTGCCATCCGGTGATGCGTCGCCCTGCGGCGAAATAGGCGCTTGCTCCCGAGGAACGGCGCGCACTCCACCACGTGATAACCAACGTGGCGGCAACAAAGCCTAGGAACATGACCAGCGTCACGGTGGACCCGCCGGTCGGGGTGGCGGCAACAGCAGCGGCGGCAATCATTTGGCTCCTCCAGTCGGCAGGGCAGCTAGAATTTTCGCACCATCCCGATCCCAGCCCGCTGCAACGCGCGTGTAAATCGCGGCAAGAATCCAAGCCATAAAAAACTGCGAGAGCGCGAAGACGTAAGCCGCATTAACCGGGCCAACACGTGTCTTCATCAAATCAGGAAAAAATCCAACCATCACCGGCAGCGCAAAATAATAGACGGTGAAAAATATACATGCTGGCACGATGAATTTAGCTTTCCGGCGGAGTAATTCCTTAAACTCCGGCATCGCGGCGATGCGATCACAGGACTCATCATGAGTCTGCTGTGCGGTTCGTTCGTGGGGCGGTTGCTGCGATCCAAGCGGAGCAATGTCCGTCTGCGACCCTACAATGGGTGTGTAGTCCTGAGGTTGGGGGAAGCTCATGCCGATAACGAATAGCGAGACTTGCGTGTCGTGTCTAGCCGCATTGAAAACGGCTGCGGCTGTCCCGCCAAAGCCGGGAGTTACGACCGAATGGGTAAAATTCGAACGGTCGTGCCGTCACCACGAAGCCCGTCGAGGATCAGCGCGTCGGCCGTGCGCAGAGGAGTCAAGTCGCCGGAGTGCTTCCATGGAAGCGGGTGGACATTCAACGCTCCGGATGACCAATCCATCCGGGCAGGTGTCCATGTCCGTCGTCCGTCGCCAACGTCATCGATTCGCTCGATAAGCGTGGCTGGAATTAGATTTCGCGGTGCGATACCGTGCAGGCGGTCGATGGCGCGCCGTACGAACGCATGAAAGCAAACCCAGTGTGCAAGTGGATTGCCGGGCAGGCCGAAGGCAATCTGTGGGCCGCGTGTTGCAAAAATCAGTGGCTTTCCGGGGCGGCTGTTGATCCGGTTTGCATGAATGGTAAAGCCTGCGTTTTCCAACGCAGTGGTCGTGTGGTCGTGGTCGCCGGGGCCTGATCCGCCTGATAGTAACACCACGGAATCGTTCGCAGTCGTGACGATTTCTTGGAGGGTGTTGGCATTGTCTCCGAGCGAAATCGCCCGACACCCGACTTTCGCGTCATCAAAAAATGCGCGCATCATCGGGCCGTTACTGTTGTAGGTTTGACCGGGCAGGAGTGGCGTTCCGGCGGGAACAATTTCGTCCCCGGTGACCAAATACAGTGCGGTCGCGCGCCCGTGGACTTCGATGATTGAGACCCCGGCGGATGCGAGTAGTGCCATCGCGCCGGGAGTTGTGGCTGAGCCTGCCGTGAGGACAATGTCGCCGGCATTGAAAACTTCACCTTGGGCGCGGATGAATCGTCCGGCTTCGAGCGGTGACGTAGAACGCAAGGATACGAAACCTCCGTCGACCTCGCAGTCCTCCTGCCTCGCAATTGCGTGCGTTCCGGATGGAATCATGCCTCCGGTGAGAATTCGGATTGCTTCTCCCGTTTTCACCTGCGTGTGAACACTATCACCGGCCGCCACAGTCGCCGTGATCAAACACCTAGCCGGGGTGGACTCCGCAAATGCAAACCCATCCATCGCGCTCTGAGCAAATGCGGGCTGGTCCGTGATCGCGCAGATGTCGCGGCAAACAACTCGATTGTTAGCTTGATCGAGCGTGACCGTCTCGGACGGCAGCGGATGCACCCGGATGTCGATTTCCTGCCAAAGTTGTTCGATTTGTATCATTGCGCAATGGCTCGGGTTTTCCAGATCGGGACATCCAGTTTGAGTTGGTCCATGAACTTGCTGATGATTTCGATGGCTGGTCCCCGGTGTTTGCTCGCGACTTCGACGATGATGGCGGCCTCCCCGACCGGAATCTGACCCAAGCGGTGTTGCACGCGCACATGGTCCGCTGGGTGGCTCTCTCCGAGCGTGACGATGATGTCCCGCATGATCCTCGCGGCCATCGGCTCGTAGCCTTCATAAACGAGGGCTGATATCGGGCGGTCGTTTTCGAGCGGACGCACCACTCCGGTAAATCGCATCACGGCACCAGCACCAGGCGCTAGGATTTCATCCATGGTCAACGGTTCGTGCGACAAATGGATTTCGATGGTCATCCGCCGGAAACTGGAGGGAGAACGGCGGTCTCGCCGTCGGGGTCGATGGTTTGGTTTTCGGCCACGTATTCCAAATTCGATGCAACGCGGCAATGAGCGCGGATGGCGTCTAATGCCGGATGGCGACGAACCGCTTCCGCCCAGAAATCGGGAAGCGTCATGGGTTCACTGATATCCCAATGTTCGGTGGTGCAACCGGCGGCGTCAGCGGCCTGAGCAAAAAAGAGGACATTCATCAGGTTTCGACCGAGCCGGTTGACTTTGCCTCTTGGCGGGCGCGGGCGATGATTCCTTTGAAATGCAATGGGACTAAAATGGCACCCAGGAGGCCCCACGAGGAGTTCACCAAAAATCCGGTGAGCGAGATGGAGACTGCCATCGCGGCGCTGACGCCCGCGAGTTGGCCGAGCAATATGACAAACACCTGTTCCCGTACGCCGACTCCGCCGACGCTGATTGGAAGGGCGCTGATGATGTCTGCGGACGGCATGATTGTGGAGAGTTGCACGAAATTGATCGGCGCTCCGAATGCGCGGGCACTGCAATAGAATACGCCGAAATACCCGAGGAGCATAATCAGCGAAAGCAGGAACGCGCGGAGCGTCGTCCGCCAGCGGGTCGCCATCAGCGCGTATCCCGAACTCAAATCCACGACCAGCTGCCGCACCGGTGTCCATTTTGGCAGACGATCTGTTAATCCTTTGACTGACAGGACGAGTGACAGCCCGATGAAAAACAACGCCACGAGCTGATACAGGATGACAAACTTCACGACGGTCAAAGCGATGGGGCTTTGCACGAGCCAATCGTAGTTCCATGCGCTCAAGACCAGCGTGATTAGAATCAACGCACCAAGGCCGCTCACTCGATCCATAATGATCGAAAGAAGCGATGTAGTTTTTCGGTTTCCACGCTGCACGAGATAAGCCACGCGCACTAGATCCCCGCCGGCTGCACCCAGCATGAACGTGTTGCAAAACAACGCGACCATGCAAATCTCCACGCTTTTCCAAAATGGAAGGTCGATACCGAGCATGCGCAAAAACATCCTCCACCGGATCGCGCCGACAACATTTTCCGCGCCAGCGATGAGAACGCCGAAAATCAGCCACGATCCATTGGCGGTCCGGAATGCCTCCATCGCTTGGCTTCGGAACTCCGCATCATGAAAAAAGAACGCGAGCAGCCCGACCGTGACACCGATCTGCAATGCGACCAAAGCCCACCGAGCGATAGGGCCCCGTTGCGATCCCGGAGCGGGACGATTGGGTTGGGAAACTTGATTTTTGATAGGGAAGGGGATAGCGCGCCAAATTCCAGCGGTTGCGGCAAGGAGAAAATCCCGACTCGCCGTCGCAGGCGTGGCGCTGGTAGCGTTGCCGGCTATGCGCATCACGCCGTACAGTTGCCATCCGGATAACGCCTCCGGCTCCGCGATGGTCCGCCGCTCGCATTGCGTGATCCTTCCGTCCTACAACAGTGGTCGCGCTCTCGCGCGCACCGTGGATGCTGTCTCACGCTTGGGGTTACGGGTTTGGGTGGTGTTGGATGGCAGCACAGACGGCAGCGCGGAAGCACTCGGGCAACCCGCTGCAGCCGGGGTTTCGATCATCGCGCTCCCGCAAAATGTCGGCAAAGGCGGAGCGGTGCTTGCGGGGATGCAAGCCGCATTTGACGAGCGATTCACGCATGCGGTGGTTATGGATGCGGATGGTCAGCATGATGTCGCGGCGGTGATTCCGTTTATCGAAAAGTCGATTGAAAACCCGGACGCCGTGATTTTTGGCGTGCCGGTTTTTGGAGCGGATGCACCGGTCGAGCGGGTAAAGGGCCGGCGGATCGGAAATTGGTTTGCGAATCTCGCAACGCTTTGGCTCGGCATAGACGACTCGTTATTCGGATTTCGCGTGTATCCGCTCGCGCCGTCCATCGGGATATTGAATTCGATTCGATCCGCGCGGCGATTCGACTTTGACACGGAATTGGCTGTCAGGCTGGTCTGGGCCGGGGTGCGGCCGATCAACGTTCAGACGCGTGTATTTTACCCGATGGTGAGTGCCGGGGGCGTCTCGCATTTCCGGTATGTGCGCGACAACGTCCTGCTCGTTTACACCCATGCCCGATTGCTAGTCGGGATGGTTTGTCGCCTTCCGCATCTGTTTCGTTTGCGGATGCGCAGGCGGTGAGTCGCGGCGAGTCCGCGACGCTGTGGCGGCGATGGATTGGCTTGCCGCGCTGTCAATTCCTTGCAATCATTACACTAGATGAACGTTCTGATCCTAGCTGCCGGATACGCCACCCGTCTCCATCCCCTCACGCTCACTTATGCGAAACCACTCATCGAAGTGGCCGGGAAGCCGATGATCAATTGGGTTCTCGACAACCTTGCGCCGATTCCGGACATCGAAACGGTCTATGTCGTGACCAACAACAAGTTTGCCAATGACTTCCGGGTTTGGGCTGCCGATTACTACGGGCACCATCCTCGGTTCAAAATCAAAATCGTGAACGACGGGTCCACATCAGATCAGGATAAACGGGGCGCGATCGGCGATATCCACTACGTCATGGAGGCGGAGCACCTGTTTGGAACGGACCTCATCGTGGTGGCTGGTGACAATTTGTTTAGCCAACCGGTGGATGGATTTGCCATTGCCGGGGCCAAGGCTCCGGCGACTATCGCGGTGTATGACGTCGGCGATTTTGAATTGGTTAAAAAGTATAACTCGATATCGGTTGATGCGTCCGGGCGGATTACGCACTTTGTTGAAAAGTCGCCGAATCCTGAAAGCACACTCACCGGAATAGCGCTCTACTACTACCGGAAAGACGTTTTGCCGCTGATTGATCTCTATATTCAGGAAGGCAACAACCCCGACCAGCCGGGACGCCTCATCGAGTGGTTGTTCACGCGGATTCCGGTGGCGACATGGCAGGTGCCCGGACTCTGGTTCGACATCGGCGGCAAAGAGTCGCTGGACGAAGCCAACGAGGTGTTCAAACAATTCGCACACGATTCGTGATCTGCGGAAGCAGCTTCGCGATACCGAATGGAATTCCTGCCTAAAATCGACCTCCATCGGCATATCGATGGCAGTGTGAGGCTGGAGACGATCTTTGAGGTTGGAAAATCGCTTGATCTCGGCCTCCCGGGCCACACCATCGACGACCTCCGGCCGCATGTGGTCGTCAGCGAACCGCAGCCGGGGCTAATGGCATTCCTCGCAAAATTCGAGTGGATGGTCGGAATCCTCGTGAATGCCGAAATCTGCCGCCGCGTCGCGTTTGAATGTGTCGAAGATGCCAAACGCGAGGGAATCGACTACATCGAGCTGCGATTCAGTCCGACATTCATGGCCGGTCCGCACGGGCTGGATCAGGAAGCAGTTTGCGAAGCGGTGGTCGATGGTGTCACTGCCGCCTCACGCGAGTTTGGCGTGGAGTGTCGCCTGATTGGGATTCTGAGCCGGACGTTCGGCGTGGACGCGTGCGCCAAGGAACTCGACGCGTTGTTATCGATTAGCGACGATTTGGTGGCTGTGGACCTAGCCGGGGACGAGGGGCGTTTTCCACCCGGATTGTTCATTCCGCATTTCAAACGGGTGAGGGATGCCGGGCTGGGGGTAACTATTCATGCAGGCGAGGCCGCTGGACCGGAAAGCATCTGGAGCGCCATCAATGACCTTCGGGCCACGCGCATTGGTCATGGGGTTCGTGCGCTCGAGGACCCTGCACTCATGAACCTCTTGCTCAAGCGCCGGATCGGCATCGAGTGCAACCTGACCAGTAACCTCCAAACCAGCACTGTGCCTTCATTGCGAGCGCATCCGCTAAAGGAATTTCTCAATCATGGATTGCTTGCCACCATCAACACTGACGACCCCGGGATCAGCGCTATCGACCTCGCGCACGAGCTGGAGGTGGCCGCTCTGGAGGCTGGTCTGAACGATAGTGAGATCTTGCAGGCCCGGAAAAATGCCGTCGAGATAGCATTCGACTATGCATCCTGACAGCGCGGGCCTCTTTGGGTGAGGCCGGACGGTAATTGGCAATCCCGCCCTTGACCCTGAAGCTCTGAGCGATTACCCAGAAGCCTGCTTCTGCCTTACCATGCCGTCCAACTTCGTCCGAATCCCGCTTTTGTATTTTGTCGCATTTTGTTTTGGCATCTTGAGCATGGGGTATCAGCAGGTTGCCTCGCGTGTGCTCGCACCATTTTTCGGGGGGGATTACATCGTTTGGTCGGTTCTCATTAGCACGTTTCTCGCAGCATTCACACTCGGGTCATTTTTGGGCGGCTGGGTGAGCGGGCTGGAATCCAAGCGCCGCGTGCGGGCCGTCATCGTCATCGGCGTGGTCGCGACGCTCTCGCTTTTGCTCGGCGAGTTTGGACGACGTGCGATCCTGGGCGGGCTGGAGCAACAGGTCGAATCTGTGATTTTGGCTCTGATTCTCGGCTGTGCGATCTTGTTTGCGCCGCCGGTGATCACACTCTCGAGCATCGCGCCGATCGCGATCGAACTGCTTTCAAATACAGGAGTCGCCTCCGGAAAGGCGGCCGGGCGGCTTTACGGCGTGAGCACGGTCGGAAACATCGTCGGCGTGTTTGTCACCGCTTTGCTTTTGATTCCCAACTTGACGATTCCGGTGATTCTTTATGGATGGTCTGTGGTGGCGGCATTTTGTTTTTCCGCGTTCACGTTGCTCATTGTTTTTTTATGGCCCGCATCGTCCCGACCGTAATCCTTGCCCTCGCGCTTGCCCTGCCCGCAGGAGCCGAGACATTCGTCAAGGAGTTCAACTCGGTTTACGGCCATATCATTATCCAACGCCGCGGCAGCGTCGTGGAAATGTTTGCCACGTATAAAGGATGGATGGCTCGCGAGTCCGGGATCGATTTGGATAATCCATCACGCATCATTGTTCCATACGTGCGATACCTTTTTGCGGGTTCGGTCGTGAGCCCAAATCCCTCGAACGCGTTGGTAATCGGACTGGGTGGTGGGGGATTTAACCGGCTTTTCAACGAGGTTTACCCGGACGCTGTGCTCACATCGGTCGAGATCGACCCCAAGGTCCTCGAACTCGCACGGGAGTATATGGGGTTTGCCGAGTCCGATAAGAACATCGTCGCGATTCGCGATGGACGATCATTTGTCCGGAGGAGCGATGCGCTTTATGACTGGATTATTCTCGATGCCTTCCACGGGAGTGTCGTTCCGCCACACCTCAAAACACGGGAGTTTTACGAGGAATTGAGCGCGCATCTGACACCCGGCGGCGTGGTAATTGCCAATATCCATGACGACTCCGAGTTGTTTTTCTACGACGTGGCCACCTACGGCGCCGCGTTTCGCGACGTGGTGATGCTGAAGGTCCCTGATACGGGGAACGTGATTGTGCTCGCGGCCAATTGGGAACCTGGAACGATCGAGGCGCGGTTAAAAGCTTTCGACCCGGCCACGATTGCCAATGAAACATGGCATCGCGAAATTGACGCCGCCCGGTTTCCTGCGGCGATTGTTTTATTTTCCGAGGATGACTTTCAGCGAGGTCGTGTGATGACAGATGATTTTGCACCTGCGGAATACTTTAAAATCATCCCTGCTGCTCCGCGCTAACTTCGCTTCGCTCGACTCGTTTCTCGCGCTGGTAATTTTTCGTTTTGCGAGTTAGGTTTAGTCATGATCACCCTCGATGAACTGCGTCAAAAAGATCGGGCTCACCACATCCACCCGTTCACTCACCATCATTCAATGCACGAGGAAGGCACGCATTGGATCAAGTCGGGGGATGGGTGCTATTTGGTGGATCAAGAGAATAACAGGCTTCTCGACGGTTTGGCTGGATTGTGGTGCGTGAACGTCGGCTACAACTGCGCTGCCATCGTGAACGCCGTGCACGACCAAATGGAGCAGTTGCCCTACTATCCATCGTTTTTCAATAGCACGACCGAGCCCCCGGTTCTAGTGGCTGACTGGCTGGCGCGCCACGCTCCCGCGCGTCTCAACAAGACGATCTTTTCGAACTCGGGCTCCGAAGCGAATGAAACCGCGCTGAAGATCATCTTCGCTTATCAGCAGCTGAAAGGACGCCCGGAGAAGCGGAAAATTTTATCTCGCGAATTCGGCTATCACGGCGTGACCGTCGCGACGACCAGCCTGACTGGACTTCCGAATTGTTACCTGCCATTTGGCCTGCCATTGCCGGGCTTCATCCATGTGCCTACGCCGTATGGGTATCATGCCCGCACTACGTTGAGTCCGGAGGAGTTCGGCGCACAACGCATCGAAGAAACCAAGGCGATTATCCACCGGGAAGGCGCCGAAACCATTGCCGCGATGTTTGTGGAGCCGATTCAGGGTGCCGGGGGTGTCATCGTGCCTCCGCCTGGATACCTGCGGGCGCTGCGGGACCTATGCCGGGAAAATGATATCCTTTTTGTCGCTGACGAAGTCATTACCGCGTTCGGGCGGGTGGGCGAGTGGTTTGCCAGCAACCTCTGGGATCTCGACCCAGACCTTATGACGCTGGCGAAAGGTCTGACCAGCGGATACCTGCCTCTCGGGGCGACGATGCCAAGCGATGAAATCGCAGATGTGATTTATTCAGGCGGCTACTTCTCACACGGCTACACCTACACCGGGCATCCGACCTGCGCGGCTGCGGCATTTGCGAACTTGAGCGTGATCGAAAACCTCGGACTTGTCACACGGGTTCGGGACGATGTCGGGCCGTATTTTCAGCAAAAGTTGGCCGAACTCGGAGGCCACCCCGCTGTGGCAGAAGTCCGCGGCTACCAGCTGATCGGTGCCGCAGAGCTCGTGCCACGTGCGGGCCGCGATGCCCTCACTCCGACCTCGCTGCTCGGCGTCAAGGCAGCGGGTATCATTCGTGAAGAAGGAGCAATCGTTCGCGGCATTCGCGATCTCATCGCGTTTGCACCACCGCTCATCATCCGTCGGGAGGAAATCGACCAGATGTTCGAAAGCGTGCACCGCGGGCTAGACAAACTCTGGGATTAAGTCCGCCTACGGCGCAGCGGTTTTGGATTCGGAGTAGCTACGAGCCGTCCAGAGTATTCCCACTCTCCCATTGGTTGATCTCTGATTGCTTGCATTTTCTTTCCCGATCCCCTGAGATCACAAAAACCCCAAAGCGGTGAAAACAAAAAGCTTTTTTGTGCTTCGGCGTTTTCGGTGGTTAAAATCACCAATTTCTATCCGTGCCTCAGCGTCTCAGCGCGAGATTAGGCAAGCCATATTACGATGGCTCTATCTCAATGGCATCCAGCTCATGCTCCCCGACCGCAGCAGTTTTTGAATTTCTTCCCGCTGCCGCATGGGCATGGGTCGTTTCGACCGGCCTTCACAGGCTCATGCCGGGACGGGAATTCCAGTCGCGGGGACGCGGCTTCAGTGCTTGCCGGGCTGGGTTGCTGGGGTTGCGGGCGGGTCGGGCGGCGCTCGGCCTCCGGCTGGTCATCGCTGATGAAATTCTGCGGCAGATTCGAGAGAAATTGCTCGAATGCCTGCAGGTTGGTCGTGCTCCGGAACAAGTTGTTGAGCACTTCATTTTTGATGTTGTTCATCAACTCGACGAACATCGCGTATCCGTCGTTTTTGTATTCGACGAGCGGATCTTTCTGCCCGAAAGCGCGCAACGAGACGGCCTCGCGCAGTCCATCCATCGCATAAAGATGTTCCTGCCAGAGACGGTCAATCGCGTTGAGAATGATGTATCGCTCCAACCCCTTCAGCGCGCCTTGGTTTTCGATGGCGGCTTTGCGGTCGTAGGCGTCTTTGATCGTTTGGATGAGGAAGTCTGTGATTTCCTGCGTGGATTTTCCTGCGAATCCCGAGCGTTCGACACTCAAAGCCAGCGGAAATGTCGTGTTCACCCATGTGAGCAATCCGGTGTAGTCGGCTTCGGTTTCGGTGTCGTCGGACTCGGTGAACTCGGCGACGCGCGCCGGCACTACCTCGTCTATGACCTCAAAAATCATCGCGCGTGGATCCTCGGTGTCCATGACCTCATTGCGATAGCCATAAACCACCTCGCGCTGCTGGTTCATCACGTCATCAAACTCCAGCGTTCGGCGGCGAATCATGTAGTTGCGCTGTTCGACCCGTTTTTGGGCAGTTTCCACGCTCTTGTTTAGCCATGGATGCTCGAGTTCCTCGCCCTCCTTCATTCCGAAGGTTTCCATGATCTTTGTCATCCGGTCACTGGCTCCGAAATTCCGCATCAGCTCGTCCTCGAAGCTGACAAAAAACCGGGACTGGCCAGGGTCTCCTTGACGGGCGCATCGGCCACGGAGCTGTCTGTCGATGCGTCGGGACTCATGCCGTTCCGTGCCCACAACGTAGAGCCCTCCAAGGTCGGAAACACCTTCCCCGAGTTTGATGTCAGTGCCGCGTCCTGCCATGTTAGTCGAAATCGTAACCGATCCCTTGAAGCCGGCGCGTGCGACGATCTCAGCCTCCTGCATGTGGTATTTGGCATTGAGAACGGTATGAGGGATCTTTTCCCGCTTCAGCATTCTGCTCACGAGTTCCGAGGCATCGACACTTGCAGTTCCGACCAACACGGGTTGCTGCCTGGCGTGGGATGCGCGGATTTCCTCGACTACGGCGTTGTATTTTTCCCGGCGGGTTTTGTAGATCCGGTCATTGAGGTCGTCGCGTTTCACCGGACGATTTGTAGGGATCACGGAGACATCCAACTTGTAAATGTCATGGAATTCGGCGATCTCGGTTTCGGCGGTGCCTGTCATGCCGGCCAGCTTTTCGTATAGCCGGAAGTAGTTTTGGATCGTGATCGTTGCAAGCGTCTGGGTTTCGCGGTCGATCTGGACACCCTCTTTGGCTTCTACGGCCTGGTGCAATCCATCGCTCCATCGGCGGCCGGGCATTTTGCGTCCGGTGAATGTGTCCACGATGATGACCTTGTTTTCCTCCACGACGTATTCGACGTCTTTTTCGTACAGGCAGTATGCTTTGACGAGTTGTGTGATGTTGTGAATTCGCTCGGCTTGGGCGTCGCAATACTGCTGCCGCTTTTGCTTCTCGGCCATCTTCTGCTCCGGCGAAAACGACGCGTTTGTCTCGATGTCGGCGAACTCGGTGAGGAGGTCCGGCAATACAAATGCATTGGGATCATCAGGATTCAGGAAATTGCGCCCCTGCTCGGTGAGGTCTGCATCGTGTTGGCGTTCGTCCACCGAAAAAAACATCTCTTCCTTGAGTGCGATGAGTTGATCTTTGGTGGTATTGTCCTGATAGAACCAAAGCTCTGTTTTATCCACAAGCCGGCGAATCTCAGGATCCTCCAACATACGTGCAAGCGCCTTGTTGCGTGGTTGGCCGAGTTTGACTTTGAGCAGGTTTCGCCCCGCTTGGTCACGGTCGCCGCCGGTTTCCAATAGCTCTTTGGCTTCGTTCACCAAGCGGCTGGCAAGCATGCTTTGGCGCTTCACAAGTTGATCTACGAGCGGCTTGAATCGATCGTACTGATGCGTCGAAATCGTCGCAGGCCCGCTGATAATGAGGGGTGTCCGGGCTTCATCGATAAGGATGGAGTCCACCTCATCGACAATTGCAAAATAGTGCCCGCGCTGGACTTGCTGTTCCCGGCTGGTCGCCATCCCATTATCCCGGAGGTAGTCGAAGCCGAAGTGCGAGTTGGTGCCGTAGGTGATGTCGGCGAGGTATTGATCGCGTCGTTCTTCAGGCATCTGGTCCTCTTGAATACAGCCTACAGTCAGCCCGATCAGTCGATACAACTGCCCCATCCAGTCGGCGTCGCGTTTGGCAAGGTAGTCGTTGACCGTGACGACGTGGACCCCGCGTCCGGACAGTGCATTCAAATACACGGGCAGTGTCGCCACCAAAGTTTTTCCTTCACCGGTGGCCATCTCGGCGATCCGTCCTTTATGTAGAACCATGCCGCCGATAAGCTGCACGTCGAAGTGGATCATATTCCAAGTTTGCGCTTGGTCGCAAACCTGGAACTCCCGGCCACAGAGCCGCCGGGCTCCGTTTTTTACGACTGCGAATGCCTCGGGCAAAATCTCCTCCAGTCGCCGCTGGAGCTCTGCGTGATCCGTGATCTTCGAGAGTTCAGCTTTCCATGCCGCCGTCTTTTCGCGGAGACGCTCCTCGGGTTCGTTTTGGAGCGCTGCTTCAAACTCATTGATCCGTCGCACCGTCGGGTGCATGCGACGCAACTCCCGTTGGTTTTTTGAACCGACAATTGCCTTTAGTATCCAGTTAATCATGTGAAATAGGTGCCATATTCAGGCAGAAAACTCTGAGTCAAATCGGGTTTTATCAGATTGTAAACCGGAAAGCGGATTCCGTGGAGATGGTGAGCGCAGTGATAGGCGGTAAATTCATGGCGGATCCCGGTTGCTATGCCTGCGCTGAGAGCGGGTGACAGTTATCTAAAAGGACATCGTCCTGACTCACTTCGACTTCCCGAACCTCGCCCAGAAGCTCAAGAAGAATTGCCACGCGTTGGCGGGCTGGAATGACGCGGGTGACAAGGGCCCGCAGTCCGGAAAAATACCCGGAGACCAAGTTAACCTCGTCGCCGGCGTGGATTTCCGGTTTCACGGTAATCACCTCGGTGTCAGAAACGAAGGCTTTGAGTTCCACAATTACGCTGGAGGGTAGGATGGATGGTACGCCGCCAAACCCGACGACTTGTGACACGCCCCGCGTCGCGCGGACGTGGCGCAGCGAATCCGAGTAACGGAAACGGGCAAATAAATAGCCGGGAAACAACGCCTCAGTTACCCACATTTTGCTCTGGCCTCGGAAGCGTTGAAATCGGATTGCAGGCGAAAAAACTTCGATCTGTACTTCGGAGCGAAGTGACCGGGCTGTCAATGCCTCCTGCTTCGGGCGCGCTTTGATGCAATACCAAAGGAGGTCGTTGTTATCAAACGGGGTCGTTTGGGTTAATGCGGTCATCGGTAAGGGGTGATACATCAGATTCGACTTGTTTTCACGAAAAAGAAACCGAGTTTTCCTTCGCCTGCCGGTTAGCTTGATTCTTGCTCCTCAGCTGCCATCAATTCCGCCACGTTTTAGTCCAAAAATTCGATTCATGAAAAAACTCCTGCATTGCCCGGTTGGGCGCCTCCGCATCATTGCGCTGCTCGAGGGGGTATCGTTTCTCCTGCTGCTGGGGATTGCGATGCCACTCAAATACGGATGGGGCTATGACCATGCGGTGCGCTGGACCGGGTGGGTGCATGGGTTGTTGTTTGTTCTTTTTTGTGTGGCGCTGGCACTTGCGATGCACGCAGCGAAGTGGCCGATCTGGAAGGGAGGCATAGTATTCGTTGCCGCACTGCTGCCATTTGGACCATTTGTAATTGACCACCGTCTGCGCGACAAAGACTCCCGCGACTGAATGGTCACCGTACGCTGATGAACCAAAAAGCTGAAGTCTTCCGGCAGTTGGCCGCGATGCACGACGCGGGCACCGCTTGTGCCTGCGTGACGCTCGCCGGGGCCGCGGGCAGTGTGCCGCAAGAGGTGGGTGCAAAAATGCTGGTGACTGCGGCCGGACTGGTTTGCGGCACGGTGGGTGGTGGGCGCGTTGAGGAGGCATCGATTCGCCACGCGCAGAACCTCCTCACGAATCCCGATGATGCATTCGAAATGGTCGAGTGGAACTTGCAGCGGGATATCGGGATGACATGTGGTGGCGTCGTGCAAATGGCTTTTGAGACGTTTCACACGAAAGTATGGACGGTCGCAGTTTTCGGCGCTGGGCATGTGGCTCAGGCGTTGGTGCGCGTGCTTGTTCCGCTAAACTGCCGGGTTCTCGTTTTTGACACGAGGCCGGATTTTTTGGCGGCCCTGCCTGCGGCTCCGAACGTCGTCTGCGAGTGTGTCGAGCCATTGGAAGGTGCAGTGGACTGTCTTCCCGACGATGCATCGGTTGTCGTCATGACACAGGGCCATCGCACGGATAGGCCAATCCTTGAAATGATTTTGAAAACGCGAACGTTTCCCTATCTCGGCGTGATCGGTAGCGCATCGAAAGCTGCCGTTTTGCGACGGGAGCTTCGCGAGTCCGAAGTTCCAGCGGATTCTGAGCAGACGTTTCGATGTCCGATCGGCCTTCCGCTCGGCCGTGACACGCCGGAGGAAATCGCGATCAGTATCGCTGCGGAGTTACTCCAGCAGCGTGACGGCGGCTAGCGCTACCGGGCTATTTTCCGATTCGCACCGGCTGGTCGAGCGCTGCGGATTCGAGGCAAGCGTCCAACACGCGTTGAGCTTCGGCACCTTGGCGGAAGGAGGGTAAATCGGGCGTTCCCGATTGGATTGATCGGATGAAGCGCTGGTAGTTGTTCGGCGTTGGTTTTGCCTCCACCTCGACCCATGTGTTGGTGTTCAGATTTTTGCCGACGCAGATCCGGTAACCAGTCACCGAGCGGTCGGAGTCGATTTCGACCGAGCCCAGAGTTCCGGCAATCTTCAAAAACAACCGGTTTGCGTGTCCGCCGCACCAGCGTGTGGTGTGAATCGTTCCGATCGCTCCATTCTTAAATGTTACCGTCATCACGGCGGAATCGTTGGCATCGAGCACATACTCACCAATTCGATTTTTCGGAGCTTTCGCGAAAGTTTCCAACTGACAGTAAACTTTGGAGATCGGTCCGGCGGGGAACATCGCGAAGTCGACAATATGGACGCCGATATCGCCGAGCACGCCATTGCTGCCGTGCTGTTTTGACAGCCGCCAGAGCCAGGCCGGCGTGGTCCGCCAGTCGCCCCAAGCTGTGCTGACGAGCCACGCCTGGAGGTAACTTGCCTCGACGTGACGGATTTCGCCGATCGTGCCTTTAGAAAGAAGGTGCGCGACTGCTTGGATCGCCGGCCAATCACGATACGAAAGATTGACCATGTTGACGACGCCGGCTTTCTCCGCAGCAAGCATCATTCGCTTCGCATCCGCGAAGTTTAGAGCGAGTGGTTTTTCGCACAGGACATGCTTTCCCGCAGCGATACTGGCCAGTGCGATCGGCGCGTGAAATGCGTCCGGCGTGACGATGGCAACGGCGTCGATCTCGCTACTGGCGAGCATCGCTTTCACCTCGGTGAATGTCTGCGGGATTTTGTGTGTTCCGGCAAATGTTCGAACGCGATCAGGATCGAGATCGCATGCGGTCACGATTTTGCATGCCCGGATTTCGCTGAACTTCGCGGCGTGCTGCGCAGCCATGCCACCGGTCCCAATGATGCCGAGCCGGACAGGTGGTTTCATGCTTTTGCTTTTTTTCATGCGGTGCGTGCCTAATGAGTTTGCAAACTATATGAATCCAATCATCGGGCGGTCGCCGGACTCGGGATCCAGCGGCAGCGGCTCAAGGGCAGGGGAATTCGGGCACGCGTCCGGGATCCGAACGGGCGAATAGGCCCATCGCACCGCATTCTTGATCACCAGCTGCACCTCGTGTTGGTGATAGGTGGGATACGTTTCATGGCCGGGGCGGAAGTAAAATACGCGACCATTTCCGCGCTGCCACGTCGCACCGCTTCGGAAAACTTCGCCGCCGGTGAACCACGAGATGAAGATCAATTCGTCCGGCTCTGGAATCCCGAACGGCTCGCCATACATCTCCTCCATCGGAATCTCAAAATAGTCTCCGATTCCCTGGGTGATCGGGTGCGATGGGCGCAGGTTCCAGATTCGCTCTTTGTCGGTCGATTCGCGCCACTTCAACGAGCACGTGGTTCCCATCAGGCGTTTGAAGATTTTTGCGTAATGCCCGGAGTGCAAAACGATCAACCCCATCCCCTCCAAGACCCGTGCGTGGACACGGCTTACCACGTCATCTCCGACCTCGCCGTGAGCCATGTGGCCCCACCAGATCAAGACGTCGGTTTTTTCTAATACTTCGTTGGTGAGTCCGTGTTCGGGCGCGTCCAGCGTCGCTGTGGCAACTTGAAGGTCCGGTTCGGATTGCAAAAAGTGTGCGATCGTTTGATGGATGCCGTTTGGATAGATGGCTGCGACTTTCGGGTTCTTTTTTTCGTGGCGATACTCGCCCCAGACGGTGACTTGGACAGTGGATTTCATGATTAAAATGGATTAGTTGGTAGATCCGCCGCTGGCTCGAATGTCCCGACCGCTTCCAAACTGCCGGGGGCGACGCGGAAGACCTCCATGCTCACGGGGTAGGGGGTGAGTCGGTAGTCGTTGCGCACTGCCTCGGCCGTGGCCTCGAACTTCGATGCGAGGGCGGGATAGACATAAACGCGATACCGGTTCGGGATGGCGACGAGCAAATCCGGCCCAAGCACGGGCTCAAACTTCTGGATAAAATCGGGCGCGAGCGTGGCAGCGGCGACGATCGGTCGGTCGGAATCAATCACGACCGCCTGAACGACCCCCTTGGCATCGCGCAGCATGTGCGGTGTGAGCTTTGCGAGCTCTTCGGACGCATTCTTTTGGGCCACGCGCGTGATCGATTCGAGATTCAGCCCCATGCGCGTTTTGGTTTCCTCATCGAGAAAACTGATGATATCCCCGCGAACGACGGCGGGCGCAATGAGCGTTTTGGTGGAGCCGGGAACGGGTTTGGAAAAATCCGAGCGCATGAAGGACGGTTCGACCATGAGATGCCATCGGCCGGTTTCATCGGCGAACAGCGACGGCACCATCAGGACGGCGAACAAAACCATCCAACCTGCGGGCCGAAAAGCACGGTGGTGTTTGTTTTTTTCTGCAGCTCTGCTACCGGTGGGGGACTGCATGATTACATTTTTGGAAGGATTACTGGAAGAAGCACTGCCTACGCAACTGGTCATCAACGTGGGAGGAACCGGTTATCAGGTGCTCATTCCTATGTCGAGTTTTGATCGGTTGCCGCCGCCGGGGCAGCGGGTTCGGATTTTGACGCAGTTGGTTGTGCGGGAGGATGCGCATTTGCTCTATGGATTTGTAGCGAAGGACGAGCGGGATTTGTTTTCGCTGCTGACGCATCATGTCAGTGGAGTTGGCCCGAAGCTTGCGCTCGCGGTGTTGAGCGGGATGAGCGTCGTGGCATTTAAGGCGGCGGTAGTAGCGGGCGATATCGCTGCCATCTCAAAAATCCGGGGCGTCGGAAAAAAAACCGCCGAGCGTGTGGTCTTGGAATTGAAAGACAAACTGGGAGTGGCTGCCGAGTGGGAGGCGTCCAGCGCAGCCCATGCGCCAACGCCCGCAGACCTGCTTGTTCACGACGCTGTGCTCGCATTGATTTCGCTCGGCTACAAACAACTCGATGCGCACAAGGCAGTAAAACGAGTGATCGAGCTGGCGCCCGGTGAGGAGGTCTCGGCAGAGCGATTGGTCCGCGAGGGGTTGAAAATTTTGCTCTGATTTCTGTGGCAATGACCCCACTGGAAAAGGCCAAAAACATAGCCGATGCCCTGCCGGAGGGTGGTTTGTTTCACGAGAGATCCTGGCGCATCTCGCCGGATGCATTCGCAATCTCAGGCGAATTTGCCGATGAGTTGGATCACCTTGGATACCGGTTGGTTCGGTTTCAGCAGGCCTGCAATCAGCTTTACTACCTTAGTGTCAAAGGGAAGCAACCTGCTTGGATCGCTGACTTACTCGACCGGGGAAAACCGCGTGAGCTTATCGAGTTCGCCCGCAATCAGCAGTTTCGAAATGACATTCCGTCCGTCATACGGCCCGATGTCATCCTCACAGACGACGGATATGTCCTCGCAGAACTGGACAGCGTGCCGGGCGGAATCGGCCTGACCGCATGGCTGTCCTCGGTTTATGCCGGATTGGGTGAGGATGTGCTGGGTGGGGCGAACGGGATGCTTGCCGGGTTTTCATCCGTGTTTTCCGGTGGTGACATCGTGGTGTCCGACGAGGCCTCAACGTATTTGCCGGAAATGAACTGGCTGGCGGCCGAGCTGAATGCGGTTGAAAACTCCCCGGATCGGTGGCGCGTGACCGACGCCTCGGATCGGGCTTCATTTGCCTCGCAGGTCTATCGGTTTTTCGAACTCTTTGATCTCGCAAATGTCCCGTGCTCCGATTCGCTCATGACTGCGGCTCTATCCGGTGAGGCCCGCGTGACAGCACCGTTTAAACCGTGGATGGAAGAGAAAATGTGGTTTGCCCTGTTTTGGTTGAAGCCGCTGGAGGCATTTTGGCGGAGTGAGCTGAGCGAGCGTGTGTTCGTGGCTTTGCGGAAGGTGATTCCCTACACGTGGCTTGTCGACCCGTCGCCGCTCCCGATGCATGCAGTGCTCCCGCGACTCGATGCCCACAGTTGGGACGATGTGGCCGCATTCAGCCAAAAACAACGCGACTTTGTGTTAAAAGTCAGCGGATTTCACGAAACCGCATGGGGCTCACGCGGCGTGTTGATGGCGGCCGATGTGCCCCAGACCGAGTGGCGAGATGCGTTGAACGATGCCCTCGCGGCCTATCCGACCCATCCGCACATTCTCCAGGAATTTCACAAAGGACGCCTGATCGAGCAATCATGGTGGAATCGAGATACGGATGCAGTCGTTACGATGAAGGGACGCGTGCGGCTTTGTCCGTATTATTTCCCGAACGGCGAACGGGTGAAATGCGCAGGCGCGCTCGCCACGATTTGCCCGGCTGACAAAAAGCTGCTGCATGGCATGGAGGATGCGATCCTCGTTCCGACGGCCGTTCAGTAGCGATAGCTCCCGTTCAGTTCGGGTTCTTTTGCTCTCATGATGGAATCCGCTGGCATCCGTTGGAAAAATTCCGCAAGTTTTCACCCGATGAAATGCCTTTTCTCCGTAATTTTGGTAATCGCAGTGGTGGTGCTTTCGGGCTGTGCCGGCGGCAGTGGTAGCTACGAGGAGCCGTTGCCGAGAACGCAATACCAGAAGGTCAACGTGATGTCGTATTTTGGCGCGGAAAGCCAACCGGGCCAGCCTCCCGCCACCGCGCGCGGCACCCGCTACCAGAGCGGTTCCGTTTCCAGCGCTGCGGCAGACTGGTCGAGATGGCCGTCTGGCACATTGTTCCGCGTGCTCGCAACGGGCGAATTGTATGAAGTGGATGACTTCACGGATGATGTCGTCGGCACCAACCAAATCCTTTTGTATAAACCATCGGTGGCCCGCATCCCGACGGATGCGACACACTTTGTGACGATTGAAGTGCTTCGTTGGGGCAGTCCCCGCACGAGTGCTGCAATTCTGGAAAAGCAAAAGTCGAGCACGTCGCGCAAGATTCTCGCCGACCTCAAGGCAAGATACCCTCAGCGTTAACCCCGGCTTGCGGGCGGGCCGCTTGGCTACAACGCCCGCCTGCTCTGCGGACGTAAGCGGTTTTTGACTGGATAGCTTGGGAACAATCATCGATGGTTTGGCGCATGAGATTTTTTGATGGATGCACGGCTTTGATCACAGGAGCCTCAGCGGGATTAGGCGCGGAGTTTGCGCGCCAATTGGCGCCACGGGCGCACGCGTTGATTTTGGTGGCGCGGCGCGCGGATCGGCTGGAGGCGTTGAAAGCCGAACTGAATGAAAAATTCGTCGACTGCGATGTTCGCATTTATGTTGCGGACCTCGCGGATGAACCAGCCCGCACAGCATTTGCGGCGTGGCTGAAAAGTGAATCATTGCGGGTCGACTTTTTGATCAATAACGCGGGATTGGGTGACCACGGCAGCTTCGAAGCCAGCGCATGGGATCGCGTGCGGTCGATGCTGGATGTCAACATCGCCGCCCTGACCCATCTAACGCACCTCCTCCTCCCGGACATGCGGAAGTCCGGGCGTGCCGCCATCTTGAATGTCAGCTCGGTTGCCAGCTTTTTTCCGCTGCCCAACCTCGCGGTGTATTCGGCCACGAAGGCGTACGTCACCAGTTTTTCCGAGGCGCTCCGCATGGAGTTGCAGGAAACCGGGGTTTCAGTCACCGCGCTATGTCCCGGTCCGGTTGAAACCGAGTTCTTTTCCGTTGCCACGCGACCCGGCGACGAGGCAAATGCCGCCCATTTCAAAACGATGCCGGCATTCACGGTGTCTGCGCAGGAGGCGGTGCATGCGGGACTGGAAGCAGTTGCGAAGGACCGAGCCCGCGTTGTCCCCGGCCTGGTTTTGATGTTGGCGGTCAGTGCGGCTGCGATTGTGCCATTTTGGATTATCCGACGAATCCTAGCGGCCAACAGTAGACGTATATGATTGCGTGAACCAAAAACATCGCAATTTCTACGGGAGTCGTTTTTGAAAAATTCTCTTAAATCCATCGTGTCCGCCCCAAAGGTGGAATTGCCTCCAGAGTTCAAACAAACGTTTGATCTCATCAATCCGCACCTCTACAGCGTCGAGGAACGCATTCGCCAGCAGGCGAAAGGTTTTGACTCCGCGATCGAGGGTTACGTCGCCTACGCAATCAACACGGGAGGAAAACGGCTGCGCCCTGCGCTCGCACTCCTTTCCGGGGGGGCAACTGGCAAAATCTCATCAAGTCACGTGGATCTCGCGGTCATCATGGAGCTCATTCATGTCGCCACGCTGGTGCACGATGACATTATGGACGGTGCCGAAACCCGCCGGGACCAACCCACGCCAAACGCAAAATGGGGCAATTCCATCAGCGTGCTTCTCGGGGATTGTTTGTTCGCGCACGCGCTGAAGCTCTCCACAAACTTCAGCAACTCCGACATCTGCCGCCGCATCGCGGACGCTGCGAACGAAGTCTGCACAGGCGAAATCATCCAGACTCAGCGGCGTTTCGACCTGAATCTGACCACGATGGATTACTACAAAATTATCGAAATGAAAACCGCCGCGTTGTTCTCAGCCGCCTGCGAACTCGGTGCATTCATCAGCGAATCCAGCCCGGAAATCATCGGCGCGTTAAAAAACTACGGGGCCAAACTTGGAACCGCGTATCAAATCTACGACGATTGTTTGGATATCGCGGGCGATGAAGTGGCTGCAGGCAAAACGCTTGGGACGGATTTACAAAAAGGAAAGCTTACGCTGCCGGTCCTCGTTTTGTTGCAGACCACGGAAGGCTCGCAGCGTGAGCGGGTCCGCGAAATCATCCTCGACGGCGACGCCAGCGGGCATGAGGAGCTCGCACACCTCGTGATTAAACGGGGAGCCATGCGTTCGGCGGTGGATTCTGCTCGACGCATGGTTAAAGATGCGCAGCGGTCGATATCGATCGTTCCGCGCAACCGCTACGTTGCAGGGTTGGAGTCGATCACGACCTACCTCGACGGACTGCTCACGCCATATTCCGACCTGACCTGATCCGGTCTCAGCACGCGATCTGGTCGAACTGCCGCTCCTCGGATGCTGCGTTCGACCATTTGAAAATTGCAGGCGCTCCGAGTGTCAGACTCACCGTGGGTGGCTTGCAGCCTTCGGACCACTCGAGCACACGATCCCGGTCCTCGTTGGACACCTTGCGTTCCGGACGTGCGAATGCGAGATAGGCGATGTCGGGGCTAGCATCCGTAAATGCGCCCATTTCGCGGCAAATCCGGGGACGCCATTTCGCAATCTGCTTTTCGAGTTCCAACCGCCCGTTTGCAATTTCCCACACGAGTGTCGAGAACCGCCGGGGCTGTGGAAGTGGCAAAATCGATTTCAACGTGATCGCAGGCGAGGGGATTTTCGCGTTGTGGATCAAATCCGTGAGTTTTTTTTCCTGCGTGGGATCATGCCGGCCAAGCAGGGCCAGCACGATGTGAAAATCTTGAGGACTGTGAAACTTGATGCCAATCGGTGCATCCCGCTCCCAAGCATTTACTACCTCCGGCGGGACCGTCACAGGCCACGCAACAAACCAATTCATCGTCATACGATGTGTCTCGTAACGCGTTGCGCGCCGCACGCAAAGCCCAATCGCCCAACGCCGCCCGAAATCCCCGAAGCTGTCACCGGTTCGCAAGCGATCCGAGGTTGTTTTTTTGACGCGGTCTGGCGATGATCCGGCATGCCGATCCATAACGAAAATATCGAGAAACTGGGGAGCTTTTATCTGGGACGCACCGTGGACTCCGAGTCCGGCAAACCATCGGACGTCCCGTTCCTCTACGACATGGCAGACCTCACAACCCACGCCGTCATCGTCGGAATGACCGGCAGCGGAAAAACCGGGCTCGGAATCGCGCTGCTCGAGGAGGCTGCCATCGACGGGGTGCCCGCCCTCATCGTTGACCCCAAGGGTGATCTCACGAATCTAGCACTCCAGTTTCCAGACCTTTCACCAGAAAACTTTCTCCCCTGGGTATCCCCGGAGCAAGCAGCCAGAGCGGGATCGGGACTCGACGACTTTGCCGCCGCCCAAGCCGACCTCTGGAAATCCGGGCTCGCACGCTCCGGTCAAGACGCCGAAAGGATCCGCCGCCTCCGCGACCGGGCGGATGTGACAGTTTACACCCCCGGCAGCACTGCGGGGGTACCCGTCTCGGTGGTGGCTTCGTTTGCCGCACCGTCGCCTGGGATACTATCCGACTTGGAACTCCTCGCTGAGCACATCGAAACGACGGTGGCCGGCTTACTCGGTTTGCTCGGGATCGCAGTCGATTCGACGCGGAGCAGAGAGGCGGTTCTGTTGGGAATGATCCTTCGCGATGCATGGCAGAAAGGCGAATCGCTCGACATGACCATGCTGGCGCAACGTATCCAGAAGCCGCCATTCAGCCGCGTCGGGGTTCTCGAGATGGAGTCATTTTTTAGCGAGAAAGACCGGTTTCAGTTAGTCATGGCGCTGAATAACTTGCTCGCCTCGCCCGGCTTTGAGGTGTGGATGCAGGGGGTGCCGCTCGACGTGCAGGACCTGCTCTACACACCGGAAGGCAAGCCGCGGCTTGCCGTGTTTTCCATTGCGCATCTCGGGGACGCGGAGCGCATGTTTTTTGTTTCGATGCTACTGGGGGCGACACTTTCGTGGATGCGCCGGCAATCCGGAACGACCAGCCTGCGCGCACTATTTTACATGGATGAAGTTTTTGGCTATTTCCCGCCGACAGCTAATCCCCCATCGAAAAAGCCACTGCTGACGCTCATGAAGCAAGCGCGTGCGTTTGGACTCGGTGTTGTGGTCGCGACCCAGAACCCTGCCGATTTGGACTACAAGGGGTTGTCGAACGCAGGCACGTGGTTCATCGGGCGGCTCCAGGCTGAACGTGACAAGGCCCGACTGCTAGACGGACTCAGCGGGATGGGTGTTGATCGAAGCAAGATTGACCAACTCCTCAGCAGCCTAGGAAAACGGGTGTTCCTCATGAACAGCGTTCACGAGAATGCCCCCGTCGTCTTCGAAAGCCGGTGGGTGCTTTCATACCTCTGCGGACCGCTCACCCGGGACCAAATCCGGCTTTTGCCCAAACCGAAGGTTTCGGCACCCCTGCCTGTAGTGACGGAAACCGTGCCTACGGTGATTTCCCAGACGAGTCACAGCTCTGGACCACCACCCGTCTCGGGAGTGAAACAGATTTTCGCACGAAACTCCGACGGAGTGGCATTGCAGCCAATGATTGCGGGATCCGCATCGGTTCGCTTCCGCGACACCAAGGCAAATGTGGATATCACGACCGAAGTCGTATTGGCCGCAGAGGTTCCAGAAGGTCTGAAAGGTGTGGCATGGGAAAATGCGACAGCGATCTGTATCGATGATTTCACCGACTCTGCACCAAGCGCCGCGCAATGGCAGCCAGTTCCAGATGAGGCGCTGCGCACCAAGGCCTACGCCGACTGGAAGCGGGATTTTGGCGCGTGGTTAGCCGAAAACCAGACGCTTTCGGTCCTCGAATGCCCGCAAACAGGGCTTGTCGGCAACCCGGACGAGAATGAACGCGATTTCCGGATTCGGCTTTCGCAGACGATGCGCGAAACCCGTGATGCCCGCACCGCTGAGCTTCGTGAGAAGTTCGATCGGCGCACGCAGTCGCTCGAAACCCGCCTGCAATCGGCGCAAGAGGCCGTCCGCGTGCGTGAGGCGCGCGAGGGTGAGTCCCGCATGCAATCGGTGCTGTCGATCGGTACGACCCTGCTCGGCGCATTCATGGGCAGACGAAAAATCAGCGCGACTACGATTTCCAAGGCGAGCACTGCCATGCGCGGAGTGGGGCGGTCAGTCAAAGTTTCCGGGGATGTCGGAGCGGCGAAAGAAAAACTTGCCGGCCTACTCGCCGAACGCGAAGCGCTGGAAGCTGAGCTCCAGCAATCGCTTGATTCCATGCTCAACCAGTTGGACCCACTGACCTGTTCGCTGGAAACGAAAGTCGTGCGTGCTCAGAAAACCGGGACGCGTGTGAATTGGATCGCGCTGGCTTGGCTACCCGTGTCATAGATCAGCCAACCGACAAAAATTGCCTGAAATGATTAACCAACTTCGAAGCGCGGTGGAAATCGCCACGCACCTGCCGCGCTACAACGAAATCCTTCGAGTTCTCTTCAAATACGGGTTTGCGGATGTGTTGAAGCTCGTAACGCTTCAGCGGATTCTGTTGATCGAGGATGCAAAACTAACGGTTCACGAGACCGGTCTGCTTTCCGAGCCGCCCGAAGTGCGCCTGCGGCTGGCCCTTGAGGAACTGGGCCCAACGTTTGTGAAGCTAGGGCAGATCATTAGTTCGAGGCGGGACCTTGTGACCGAGGAATACTACGTCGAGCTGTGCCGGCTGCAATCGGGTGTTCCCACATTCCCCGGCAAGGAAGCGAAGAAGATCATCGAGGAGGAACTCGGCGTGCGGCTCGATCAGGCGTTCTCGCGTTTTGAACTTGAGCCAATCGGGGGCGCGTCGATTGCCCAAGTCCACCGGGCCTGGCTGCATGATGGCACACCCGTTGCGGTCAAAGTTCAGCGTCCAGATATCACGAAGCTGATCGAAAAAGATCTCGCGATCATCACGGATCTTGCAAAGTTCGCCGATGCCTACGTTCCCGATCTCGCTGTGCTCAACCCCGTCGGCGTGGTCCAAGAGTTTGCGGAGACTATCCGAATGGAACTCGATTTTAATAACGAGGCGTCGAACGCTGAGCAGTTCGCTACAAACTTCGATGGCGATCCCACGGTTTTTGTTCCACGGGTTTATCGGGAGCAATCGAGTTCAAAAGTGCTTACGATGACATTCATGTCCGGTCTCGCCGTCGATGACCCGGTGGCGCTGGAAAACGCCGGGATTGATCCCAAGGTGCTCGCAGAAAATATCACCGTGTTGATCTACAAGCAGATATTCAATTTCGGGTTCTTCCACGGCGACCCCCATCCGGGAAATATGACCGTGCTCGATGACGGTGTGGTCGGGTTGTATGACTACGGGATGATGGGGACTTTCACCCCCGCGTTCCGCTCCAGCATCGCGCACATGATTGCTGCTCTGGCTGAAAAGGATCATTCGCTCGTGATGCGCTCGATCCTTGAAATGTCTGACCAAGGGTTCGCGGAGGATTCCGATCGCATGCTTCGCAGCGTCGAGGAGTTCAGCGAACAACACCTGAATCAGCCACTCAAGGATATCAACCTCGGGTTCGTTCTCAACAAACTACTCGAAGTTTTGCGGGACAATCACCTCCGGATGAAGGGGAGCTTTTACCTTGGTATCAAGGCGCTATCGCAGGTTGAGGCGACCGGACGCGCGCTCAATCCGGATCTGAATTTCATCATGCTCGGGCGTCCGTATGCGGCGCGAATCATTGAGGATAAATACCATCCGGGGAACTTGTGGAATGTTGCTAAGCGTCTGTTTTCCGAGTCCATCGATTTCCTCGACGACTTGCCGCACGACTTCCGGACGTTTTATAGCAAGGTTCGCCGTGGGCAGTTGAATATCCCACTCCAGCACAAGATCGACCCTGAGGGGTTTGAGCCGTTGCGGATGACGCTCGACTCGATTGCCAACCGGCTGACGAATGCCATCATTGCTGCATCGGTGCTTATCTGCTCGTCGATTTTGATTTTGTCCGGTCTTCCGCCGAAGTTATACGACATCCCGTTGGTCGGGCTTGCGGGCCTTGTCTGGGGCGGCTACATGTGCCTGAGGTTGGTGCTTTCGATTTGGAAACACGGAGGGCTTTGAGAACGGATCAGGCTGTGGTCTTGGCACCAGTCGGGCAGATATCTAGCAACTCGCATTCGTTGCACTTCGGATTTCGGGACGGGCAGCGTCGGCGCCCGTGAAAGATCAGCCAGTGGCTGAGCAGCGTCCACGATTCGCGAGGGAAGAGTTTTCCCAAATCGCGTTCGATTTTGACGGGGTCTGTGTTGCGGCTTAGTCCGAGTCGGCGCGCAAGCCTTCCGACATGGGTATCTACGACGACGCCATGATTGATTGCAAAGGCATTGCCCAGCACCACATTTGCCGTTTTGCGGCCTACTCCGGCGAGGGCCGCCAGCGAGTCCATGTCCTGCGGGACCTCGCCGCCGTGGCGTTCGATCATCTGGCGGGCGGCGGATTGGATGTTCCGCGATTTGGCACGAAAGAATCCGGTTGAGTGGACGATCTCCTCGAGTTCTCCGAGTGGAATATCCGCAAAATCCTGCACGCAGCGGCAGCGTTCAAATAGCCGCTTGGTGACGATATTCACCCGTTTGTCTGTGCATTGCGCGGACAAAATCGTGGCGATCAGAAGTTCCAATGGCGTGCTGAAGTCCAGTTCGCAATGAGCGTCTGGATAGATGGCTGGAAGGCGCTCCTTCAGCAAGGATGCGCGCTCGCCCCGGGTCATTGTGGTTTGAGCGCGCTCAAACGAGTCTGGGCCTGGCTCGCGTATTCCGAATTCGGGAAATCATCCACGATGTCTTGATACGCAAGAATGGCTTGATCGATCTGGCGCTTTTTCAATGCGGGATCAGTGATCGTTGCCGATTGTTTTTCCAGCAACTGCGCGCCTTCCCACAATCCTTGCGATGCGACCACTGGCACTCCGCTGTAGAACTGGGCGATCTTGATGAAGTAGTCGATCGCGGTCGAAAGATATTCTTCTTTTTGCTTCGGATCGGTGGCGGCATTCATCTTATCTAACATGATGAATCCACCCAGCAGCATCGAGTTTGCGCGGAGCTCTGCGGTCGCTGTGGTGGCCCGGATGATTTGTGTCAGCAGCGAGAGCGACTCGTCCAGTTTCTTCTGGTCGCGAAGAGATTGTGCGATACCGAAGTTTGCCTCGAGCACTTTCGGGGACCACGGATAGGAAGCCTTCAGTTGCTCGAAGAGCGCGCCTGCCGCAGCGGTGTCCTTGTTCTCCTGAGCGATGCGGCCCTTTCCAAAGAGCGCCATCGCCTGTGCTTCCTGGGCCTGTGGTGGTGCCTGCGCCGGAGCCACACCTGCAGGGATCGGAAAATCGGTGGACAGCTTGTCAAAAATCGCTCCAGCCTTCTCCATGTCACCGTTTGCAATCAGCGCCAAACCGTAGAAATCCAGGTCGGACGGGGCGTAAATCAATTCAGCGTTGTAGGCGTCGTTCATCGTTTGCAGCGCCTTTTGTTTGTCGCTTTCGGCGAGGAACACGGCGAGCGTGAACATCGTTTTGCTGCGGGCTGCATCGGATGGCGCAGCTCCGGCAAACTCCGTGAAAAAGGTCTCGATATCGGCTGGTTGCTTGATTCCAGCGGTAAGCATCATGCGCTGTGCTTCAAGGATTCCGCGCATCGCCAAGGCGACCTGAGGGCTATCAGGGAACCGCTCCACGAGGTTCTGAGCAGTCTGGATTGATACATCGATTTGATCGCGCCACTTTTGCTGATCCTCCGGCGGCATGGCAGAGTATCTTCCAAGTGCGGCCGCCGCGTTGCGCTGCAGATCCACGGTTTTCAACAATGCCTCAGCCGCTTGGGGGCTGGTGGGATATTTGTCCGCGTAGTCTTTGTAGCGCTGCAACGCTTCTGCCATTTTTGCATCGGCCAAGTCCGCCTGGGCCAACGAATCGTAAGCGTAAAAAACTTTGTCGTCCTGCGGATACTTTTCGATGAACTCATTCATCAGCGCGAGCATGCCGGGGCGGTTACCATCAGCTGCCAAAATCTGCGCCCGCTGGAAATACGTGAACGGTGCGGGTGGGCTGTCCGGGAAATCACTGGCGATTTTCGCGAGGGTTGCCACGCCCGCTGGTTTATCGCCGGTCGCGAGTTGTGCGGTTGCGAGGGTGAAAAGTGCGGTCGGAACGAGTCCGTTCTTCGGATGTTTCTCGATAAATGCTTGAAACATCGGCAGGGCCGCCGCGTTATCACCCTTTTGCTGCGTGGCGAAGGCAATCCAGAATTCAGCATCCGCTGCTTGAGGCTGAGTGGCGAACTTGCTGATGACTTCCTTGTAGGCTGCAATCGCGTCATCCCACCGTTTCGTGTCCTTGAAAATGTTCGCCATTCCCATTTGGGCTACGACGCCTTCGACCGGACGGGGATTCTTTGCGAGGAAGTCCTCGAATGTTTTCAGGCTCTCGTCAGTTTTTCCGAGTCGGCTCTGTGCGAGCGCTTGATTCACGGCGCTGAGTCCAGCGAACCGACCGTCCGGGTAGATCGTCAATGATTCCTCGAAATACGGAATCGCCTTCTGTGGGTTGTTGACAGCCGGATCAGGAGAATTCAGAAATACTGATCCAATGGTCAGCGGGAGGTTTTGAGCGATGGGGTCGCCCTTGAACTGCCCTTGGAACGCATCGTAGGAAGCGACGGCTTGGGCTGCTGCATTTTGGAGTCCATAGGTCATGGCGGTCACATAAAGCGCCCGCTTTTTCTGGTCCTCGGTAGTCAAAAATGGTGTGAGGTGGCTTGCCAGCACGCGCGCCTCGTCCAGACGCATCGAGTTGAAGTAGATCTCCACCATCTTTAACATTGCGTTGGTTGTCTGATCTGGCTTGCTTTTGACATCGGCCAAGCGGCGCAACTCGCGTTCGTTTTCTTTGTCGAGTTTTGCCAATCCGGCTTTGTCACCGCGCTGAAGTGCGGCCCGCCGGAGCGCCGGGAAGTTATCGACGCGCTCTTGTTGCATGGCGATCACCTCGGCCTGCGGCAAAATGCTGCGGTATGCTTGGAGCGCATCAGCAAAAAGCGCTGCCTTTTGCTCCTCATCGCTCGAGATCGCCTGACTGAACAAAATCTCACCCAGCTGGAAGTAAGCTTCGTTTACCAGTGTTAAGTCTGCTTGGGCCGTGATGATCTCGCGCAGCATGTCAGTGGATTGTTTATAGAGCGCCATCGCGGCAGCACGGTCTGCAGTTTCACCCTTATTGATTTCGACGCTCGCCTGCGTGGCAAATGCGAGTGCTAGCAGGTTCTTGCTGCTTGAGATCGTGGTGCTGGTCGGAAACTTCGCGATGTTGTCCTGCAGGTCTTTGATGGCGACATCGAATGCGCCATTCTGAAAGTTGGCCAATGCCCGGTTATAGATGACTTGCTCAAGGTCCGGGGCGTCGGGGAACGCCGTGATGAAATCCGTGAACTTTTTGACAGCCAAATCAAATAGCTTTTTGCGCTCGGCATCGCCGGGCGCGAGCGATGTCGCTTTGGCTGAGATCGCCTGTGGCTCCAGCCCCATCGCTGCCTGCTTGATCACCGGCGGAGCGGGTGGGCCACTCAGCAGCTTTCCAAGGGTTGCAACTGCCTTGTCATAGTCACCCGTAAAATATTGCGAGTATGCGAGCTGAAGTTGTGCGGCGGGAACAATCGACGCTGTAGGAAAGTCCGCAAGGAGCTTCTCGTAAGCTGCCACGGCTGCTGGATAGTCACCGGAGAGAAAAATCTCGTAGGCGGCCTGATTCGCTGTTTCCGGAGCACTCTGCGCATGGCTGAATTTAACCGGAGCTAGTGCAAAAACCGTGGCGACGAGCGTGGTGAAAAGTCGGGAATGGAGGGTCATACTTCTAACGGTTGTAACCGAGTTCAGTGGTGTTTTCAAAATAAACATGAACCAAATACTGGCAGATCGCTACACCCCTGCTGGTTCGGCGGTGTCGGGCTGGGGACGATCAATCCACTTGTCATGCTCGCGGATCAGGTCCGTCAGGCGATCCACCGCTTCCGCCTCGGGGATGTTAAATTTCACCGGCTGCTTGCCAACGTAGAGGTTTACCTTCCCGGGAGCCCCGCCGACGTAGCCGAAGTCCGCGTCGGCCATTTCGCCAGGGCCATTTACGATGCATCCCATGATAGCGATTTTGACTCCTTTGAGGTGGTCAGTGGCCGCTTTGATCCTTGCCGTGGTGGATTGCAGATCAAAGAGCGTGCGACCGCAGGACGGGCATGCCACATAGTCGGTCTTGAAGATCCGGTTGCCGCTGGCTTGGAGCGTATTGTACGCGAGGCGCAGCGACTGGCCGGGTGACGGTTCAGCCTGGACGAGCACGGCGTCCCCGATCCCGTCGCAGAGCAGCGTGCCCAGTCGGGAGGCCGTGGTCAGAAGAGCAGTCAAAAAGTCGGTCGGCGCCCCAGCCATTGGCGGCTTGAATGTGTCTTTCAAAATGATCACGTGCCGCGTGTCCAGGACCGATGCAAGAATGCGATACGCCGTGACCACGGGCAGCGGGCACTTGTCGCTAATCGTTACCATCGCAGGTGAGGTTAGGGCGTTCACGCGATGAATCTCCGGCGTGTCCAGCGGGTCGACGGTTTCGACATTCGCCTCCTCCAACACGATCTCCGGCTGGAAATCACCCATTTTTTCCAACTTGTGTTTCAGCGCGTCGTAGGTGGGTTTTCGCACGACTACTCGGATCGTCTCGTCGCCGCCCACTGCGAATCCATTGACCAAAATGCGCTCAGACTTCCGGCGATCATAGGAGAACGGATCAAATGAAACCGACACCCCGGTTCCAACGGCTGATGATGGGTCCACGGAGGCAATCGCCGCCAGCGCCCGCGCCACGGGGATTTCGTGAACGGAATCCTCGGTGAGCGAGACACGAATCGTGTCACCAATGCCATCTTGGAGCAACGACCCGATCCCGATGGCGCTTTTGATCCGGCCATCCTCTCCATCGCCGGCTTCGGTCACACCGAGATGGATCGGGTAGTTCCAGTCCGGTCCCTCGGCGTCCAGCCTCGCGACCAAAAGTCGATAGGCCGCGATCATTACCTTCGGGTTCGATGCCTTCATCGAAAAGATCAGCGAATGATAGTCCTGCTCGCGGGCGATGCGGGCAAACTCTAAAGCGCTTTCGACCATGCCGAGCGGTGTGTCGCCGTATCGGTTCATGATCCGATCGCTGAGTGACCCGTGGTTCGTTCCGATGCGCATCGCGATTTGGCGGGATTTGCACTCGGCAACCAACGGGGCAAATCGGTCGCGAATCCGGCCGATTTCCGCGTCGTATTCGGTGTCCGAATACTCGCGCGTGGCAAACTTTTTTGAATCCGCGAAGTTGCCCGGATTGATCCGCACCTTATCCACCCACTTGGCGGCTTCTATCGCCGCATCCGGCTTAAAATGGATGTCGGCCACCAGCGGCACATCATATCCGCGTGCGCGGAGACCCACGCGGATGTTTTCCAGATTCCGGGCGTCTTTGATTGTCGGTGCGGTGATGCGAACGATCTCACACCCTGCTTCAACGAGGTCGATTGATTGCTGAATGGAACTCTCAGTGTCCATCGTGTCGCAGGTAATCATCGACTGCACACGGATCGGGTTTTTTCCTCCAATGCCCACGGTACCGACGAGCACCTCGCGGCTGAAGCGTCGGGATGCCGGGAATAGGTAGCGGGTGTAGTCTCGTGTCATGGAGCGGGCGTGGCGGCCGGGTCCTCGGCGAACTTCATCGTTTGACCCGGCGGCTCGGCCGGGCCTCGATTTCGTCCCAGATCAATGAAATCAAAGAATGTCACGTAGAGCATGAACCCGATAAGCAAAATCGCGAATCCACTTTGCAGGAACTCCAAAATCCGGACGTTGACGGGACGGCGAATGATTCCTTCGATGATCGCGAGCGTGATATGCCCGCCGTCCAGCACGGGAATCGGCAGGAGGTTTAGCAGAGCGAGATTGACGTTGAGCACCACGCTGAACCAAAGCGCCAGCAACCATCCGTCCTGCCGCTCGAACAAGATGTAATACGCATGCATGATTCCGACCGGGCCGCTGAGGTGTTGCAGGCCGATCTCCGACTTGGGAGAAACCACGGCAGTGATGGTATCCCACATCGTAGTCATGCTGGTGGAGATTTGTTGATACGGGGTCGGATGGGCCCGCGTGAGCGCTCCATCAAAGTCCCACACAAGACCGATGCGGAAGACCTCTTCGTTCTCCGGCTTTTCGGGTGTGACCACGACGTCGAGTTTTTCTGCGCCACGGGTGACGCCGAGAGTGACCGGTGCGGCGCCATTCGTTTTCAGCATTTCGCTGACTTGGACCATGCTAATCAGCGGCATTCCATTGGCCGTTGTAATGAGGTCCCCGGAGCGTAACCCGGCATCCTCGGCAGGACTGCCCGGAATGATGCTGGCGATCTTCGGTGTCATCGCCGGGGCGACACCGATCGAGCGGAGGTTCTTGCGGCCCCAACCCTCGCGCTGTGGGATCACCGGTGTGACATCAAAATCAAGTGTTTTGCCGTCACGATCCACGACGATATCGAGGGCAGGGGATTCGCTCCGTGCGATGTTCCAGACGATGCTTGCACGCGCATTTCCCGCTGGACCGAATTGACTCACAGGGATTCCGTTGATCGATACGATCCGGTCACCAGCGGCCATGCCAGCTTCGGCGGCGGGGCTTTCCGGCACGACAAACCCGATTTTGGTGGTAAGTTCCGACTCGCTGACCGGACGGCCAACCACCCAAACAACGACAGCGAATAGAATCGCCAGCCCGAAGCTAAATGCCGGGCCCGCGAACGCGACGATGATTTTATCAATCGGCTTGATTGGCGGATAAGCCGAGCGGTCATTTTCCACATCGCCTTCCATCATTTCCATCGGGGCGAGTTGGGGGATGGCAACGAATCCGCCGGCGGGGATGCTGCCGAGGCGGTATTCGACGCCGCCAATGGTCTTTTTCCAGATCGGCTTGCCGAACCAAATGGCAAACTTTTCCACGACCAACCCACGCCAGCGGGCGGCGAGGTAGTGGCCAAGCTCATGAACCAAAATCATGAGGTTAAAAATCAAAACCACTTCGATGCAGATAAAGACGAATTTTAGAATATCGAGAATCATAGGTAATCGGGGATATGCGGCGCGCGGCGCCTACGGAAGGTTGCGTGCAGCGGGGCGAATTGCAAATCGTAATGCAGATCCGTTCGCTTTACTCGGCGAGGATTTCCTCGTCGGAGCGAATGGTATTGGGCTCCCGACGGGGACCCCAAATCAGCTGCTGCGGACGGCGCGCGAGGCTTTCTGCAAATGTTTTGGCGTGAGCGGATGTGATTCGGAGATCGAGGACGGCGCGTTCGAGTTGCGTGGTTGTGCGGGTGATGGGTTTTTCATTTTCCCGAATCAGCTTCTCGGCCCGCGCCGCAAAACTATCGAGCTGCGTGGCAGCTGACTGGAGTTCGGTAAGCAGTTTGGCAAACTCCGGCTTCGATTCATCCACAAGACCGCCCAACCGCCCGACGACACCCGATGTTTCAGAGATCAGCGTGTCGCCGCGACCAATCACCCGGGTCCCGTCTTCGACCAATGTGCCAGCCTTACCGACCAAGGCCTGGGTGTCGGTCAGCGTCCGCGAAACTTGGTCGAGCAACTTCGGCAATTCTCCAAAAAAGTCGCCTGCGCCGGCGGTGCGGAGTTCGGAGACGGCGGACCGTAGAGATTGTAACGACTGCGCTACCTCGGCGGAAAGGGCGTCGAAGGTCGTAGGCGCAATTCCGGATAGCGCCGTGTCCGCAGCAAGCAGTCCGGCGGTGGCTGCGCCCGGGTGAATAAGCACAAACTTGTCCGCCAAAATCGTATCAGCCGACAACGAAACGTATGTCCCCTCAGTAAACTCCGGCACTCGCGCATTCAGAGCCAATGTGACCTCAATCGTATTCGACGGATCGGATGCGGTGGCGCGTTCGGTTGGCGCAAGCATCCGAATCCCGGTTACCGTTCCGGCGTGGGCCCCTGCGTATTTGACGGGTGAGTTTACGCGAATCCCGGTCACGTCCGGAAACAGGGCCCGAACAATGCGCGTGTTCGGCCGAAACGGATTCCCTCCGATCGCAAATGCTAACGCAGTCAGTAGGATCGCGCTGCAAACAATCACAATCAGCGTGATCAGCCATTCGCTGCGATTGGAGGTTTTTATCATGAGTCGTCTGAGTTTCTGAAGGTGAAGTATTGGTGATGTCTAGGTAAATCGTGCGATTTTCCGTGTCGTCATCCTCGCGCCATCCGAAAGGGCTACTTCGGGGTTTTGGGGCACCCCATCAGCCGGTCGAGGTATTCATCCTTTGCCATCCGCATCGGCATGGGTCCGTCCGCTTCGCCAAGGATGAATTGTTGCACGTCGGGGTCCGGGTGATTTCGAATTTCATCCGGTGTTCCCATGGCGATGATTTTCCCCTGCCGCGAGCCTGTCCCGAGCATGATCATTTTGGTTCCGATTCGGAACGCGCTCACCATGTCATGGGTGACCACGACGGCTGTCATATCGAGGTTCCGCGTCAAATCCAGCGTGAGTTGATCGATCACGGCCGTCATGATCGGGTCCAGCCCAGACGTTGGCTCGTCACTGAATAAAAGCTCTGGATCGAGCGCGACCGCGCGGGCGAGACCGACACGCTTCCGCATGCCACCGCTCAACTCCGATGGTTTCATGTGTTCGAATCCGGTCAGTCCGACGAGTTCCAGTTTCATTCGCACGACCAGTTCGATAATCGACGGATCGACTTTGCTCTTTTCGAGAAGCGGGAGGGCCACATTTTCTCCCACTGTGAGCGATTGCAAAAGCGCGCCGAATTGAAAGTTCATCCCAAACCGCGCGCGAATCCGGTCGAATTCTTCGGGTGCCATCGTTGTGATTTCTTCGCCGAAGATTTTCACAGATCCACTCGTTGGCTTCACACTGCCGATGATATGCCGGAGCACCGTACTTTTTCCGCACCCGCTGCCGCCCATGATGATAAGCGTTTCTCCCTTGTAAACGCTGAACGAGAGTCCGTTCAGAACCACACGGTCACCAAATTTCCGCACGAGGTCGCGGACTTCGATGACTGGCTCAGCCGATTGGGACATCGTTGTTATGCCTGATCAACGCCAGAAAAGCACGCTGCACAAGATGAGTGCGAGTCCGTAGGCGATGCCTCCCGCAGCAGCGGATTTGAATAGTGACGCACGGGATGTGATCCATGTGATGGCGTCGCGCAAGAGGTATGGCATGCCCACGAGGAACAGGCCTGCGAGGATCCAGACGTAGGCTAAAACCACGAGGAGTAGCCGCGACATCGGAGCCTGCATGAATGCCGCGCTCAACAATGGCTCCGCCGCAAGAAGCGCGATGGTCCCGAGCGCACGCACCGAAAGGAAGTCATCCACAAAAAACCACGCCAGCACCGCTGCAACCGGCACCCCGATTTTCAAGATGCCGACTAAATGCGAAAACTCGCCGAGGTCCGCCTCTCCGATCAGCCAAAATGACCACGCCGCAGCGATCACCAACAGAATGCGTCCCCAAAGAACCGAGCGCGGGAAGCCACGCAGAAACCCGCTCACACGATCCGGTTGCACGAACGCGACCGCGTGAGATAAAAATAGCAGGATGCCGACAGCAAGACCGGCTTGGGCGAGGGTGATGGGATACATGGGAAGTTAATCGGCGTCTGCCGCTTTGGGTCGATAGCTCGTCCACCGCTTGTTGTCGAGTGCGAGTGTGGCCGCTTCGACTTCAGCTTGCTTTTTGCTGCGTCCGACACCACGGGCCAGTTCGATCTCTTCCCAGAGAACGCGACAGGAAAATGTCTTTTGATGTTCCGGGCCTGACTGCGACAGGATTTCATAAACTGGAGCCGACGGAGCGATGGATTGAAGCAGCTCCTGGAGATGGCCCTTCGGGTTGATTTCATCCGGTTGCTCCACCATCGAAGCAAAGTCTTTCTGCGCCTCGCGCACGATAAAATCCCGAACGACGCCATATCCACCGTCTAAATACAATGCACCGATCAATGCCTCAAACGCGTCGCTCAGCGTCGATGCCCGCGCACGGCCACCGCTGGCGTCTTCGCCGCGCCCCATCATCAAATACGCCCCAAGCCCGATTTCCACAGCATGATTTTTCAATCCGGCGCGCGAGACGATTCGGGTCCGGAGTTTGGTGAGCGTGCCTTCCGGAAAATCCGGGAACATCTTATAGAGGTGCTCGGTCACCACGAGCTGGAGCACCGCATCTCCGAGGAACTCAAGGCGCTGATTGTCAAACGGGTAGTTTTTTCTCTCCAGCGAAATGCTCGGGTGCGTCAGGGCTTCGGCCAATAGTAGCGAGTTGCGGAATTTGTATCCAATCCGTTCCTCAAGCGGATTCATAAGAGCCCGCGGAATGGGATTCGGAACAACTGATTGCATACGTGTGGACAAACTAAAAAATCGACAACTTCCGGGCAAACACACCCGTCTGAGCTCCAGAAAATGCCAAATCACACCGCATTGCGCAATCCCATATCACAGGGAAGGATTTTTGCTTTTCATCCTCCGGCAACTGCTGTTCTATCCAAAACTTAAGATGTCTGAATCCGCAACCGAATTTCCTATGCCAAAATACCGGCGCATTGTTTTAAAAATCAGCGGTGAGGCCCTGCGGGAGAATGGCAGCAAAGACAACATCTCGCCGCAAATCGTCAACGACATGGCCCGCCAAATCGCGGAAATCCGCGCCCTCGGCGTCGAGATCGCAGTCGTTGTGGGCGGCGGCAATATCTGGCGCGGTCTCGCAGCAAGCCATCGAGGAATGAACCGCACGACCGCCGACTACATGGGAATGCTCGCCACCGTGATCAACGGGATGGCCCTCATGAGCGCGCTCGAAGAAATCGGTGTGACCGTGCGGGTTCAAACGGCGATCGAAATGAATAACGTCGCCGAGCCGTTCATCCTGCGCCGCGCCATCCGCCACCTCGAACTCGGGCACGTCGTCATCTTCGTCGCCGGCACCGGCAATCCATTCTTTTCCACCGACACAACCGCCGCGCTCCGCGCCAATGAAATCGGCGCGCAGGTCATCCTAAAAGCGACGAAAGTGGATGGCATCTACGATTCAGATCCGATGAAAAACCCATCGGCGAAGAAGTTTGACCACATCACCTACAGCGAAGCGCTTGCGCAGCGGCTGCAGGTCATGGATTCCACTGCATTCAGTCTCTGCATGGACAACCGGATGCCAATCATCGTATTTAATATGGCCGATTCAGAAAACGTCCGGCGCGCTGTGATCGGCGAGGCCGTGGGAACGTTGGTTTCTGAACCGCTGGAGACACCCGCCACATGAGTTCTGACGAAACGATATTTGAAGCAGAGGAGGCCATGGAAAAATCTGTGGGATTCCTCACCCATGAATTCGCGTCCATCCGCACCGGTAAAGCATCCACCGCACTGGTGGAAAATCTGGACGTCGAGGCTTATGGCTCCACCATGAAGCTCAAGCAAGTCGCTGTGATTTCCGCTCCGGAACCCCGATTGCTTGTCATCCAACCGTTCGACGCATCAACCATGCGCGACTGCGAGCGCGCCATCCACGAATCCCGTTTGGGCATCAGCCCGGTCGTGGACGGCAAGCTGATCCGCATCCCGATCCCTGAGCTATCCGAAGAGCGCCGCCGCGACCTCGTGAAAACAATCAAACAAATCGCCGAAGAGGCGAGGGTGCGTCTGCGGTCGTGCCGCCGCGATGCCATGGAAGCCGTCAAAAAGTTGGAAAAGGCAGGCGACCTCTCCGAAGACGACCTAAGGGTCGCCGAAACCGAAATCCAAAAACTCACCGATAAATTTGTGGCATCCGTGGAAACACACGTGACCGCCAAGGAAGCGGAAATCATGCGCGTCTAATGAGAACGATCAAAACCCTCACCATTCTTATTCTGGCGGTCGTCGTCATTGCTGGCGTCGCCGGTGTCGCCTACGCCCGCGTCGTGCGCCAGGCTCCAGACTTTACATGGGCCGCCCTCGATGGCTCAAACCGCACCCTCGCAAGCCTGTCAGGCCAGCCAGTAATGCTCATCATCGCGCCGTCACCCCGGGACCGCCGCTTTCGTGCTCAGATGCGTGAGTTGCAATCCGCCTACCAGCGGGTCGCCGCCGCACGCATGATTACGACCGCAGCATTCACCTCGGAAGCGGGCCGGATCGACTCCAATATCCCGGTGGTTGTGGCAGCCGACGGTCCGCGCGTGGCATTTCTCTACGAAGTGCCCGAGGGGTTTTCTGTGGCCATGATTGGACCCGACGGCAACCTCGACTATGTCACGAACCAAGTCATCCCGGTGCAGCGGGTGCTGGATATCATCGACGCCAGCTACGCCCGTCAGGATTACCTGCGCCGACCGTAGTCCGTGCGCGTGATTAGCGGGATGCGGTTGTTGTTTTTGCGGACAGGCCGGATTTTTCCCGCACGATTTATGGATTCCGTCCGCGACCACTTTCTGATTACTTTCCCGACAGCCTGACCTCTCCCAATGCCTAAAGACCCATCCATTAAAAAGATTCTCCTCATTGGCTCCGGACCGATTGTGATCGGCCAAGGCTGCGAATTCGACTACTCGGGCGTTCAAGCATGCAAGGCACTCGCCGAGGAAGGGTATGAGGTCATGCTCGTGAATTCAAACCCGGCCACCATCATGACGGACCCCGAGTTTGCGGACCGCACATTCATCGAGCCGATCACACCCGAGGTGGTTGAAAAAATTATCGCGCGCGAAAAACCAGACGCGCTGCTGCCCACGCTTGGCGGTCAAACCGCCCTGAATTGCGCAATGAGCCTGTTCAAAAGCGGGGTGCTTGAGCGCCACAACGTCCGGATGATTGGTGCCAACGCCGACGCGATCAATCGCGGCGAGGACCGGCAGTTGTTTAAAGACATCATGATCGAAATCGGTCTCGACGTGCCGGTTTCCGGAACGGCGCATTCGATGGACGAGGCGAACACAGTAATGGAGCAAATCGGGACGTTCCCGCTGATCATCCGTCCTGCCTTCACGCTCGGCGGAACGGGCGGTGGCATCGCCTACAACCGCGAGGAATTCGAGGAAATCGTCCGGCGCGGCATCGACCTCTCACCCACCGACGAGGTCCTCATCGAGGAATCCCTGCTCGGATGGAAAGAATACGAAATGGAAGTCATGCGCGACCGCGCCGACAACTGCGTCGTGATTTGTTCGATTGAAAACTTCGACCCGATGGGTGTGCACACCGGCGATTCCATTACGGTCGCGCCGATCCAGACGCTCACCGACAAGGAATACCAGTCGATGCGCGACGCCTCATTTGCCGTGATCCGCGCAATCGGCGTGGAAACCGGCGGCTCAAATATCCAGTTTGCGATTCAGCCGGACACCGGGCGCATGATCGTTATCGAGATGAACCCGCGGGTCTCGCGCTCGTCCGCGCTGGCCTCCAAAGCAACAGGATTTCCCATCGCGAAAATCGCCGCCAAGCTGGCGGTCGGCTACACGCTGGACGAGTTGAAAAACGACATCACCCGCGAGACCCCCGCGTGTTTTGAGCCGACTATCGACTACGTCGTCACGAAAATCCCACGCTTTACGTTCGAGAAATTCCCGATGGCGGACGCGACACTCACCACGCAAATGAAAAGCGTCGGTGAGGCGATGGCCATTGGTCGCACGTTTAAGGAGTCGTTGCAAAAAGCGCTCCGCTCGCTGGAAACCGGGCGGTTTGGATTGGGTGCGGATGGTAAAGATGCCGTGCCGCTCGACGATAACGGAGAGCCCGACATGGCGCTCATTCAGCAATGGCTGCGAATCCCGAGCACGACCCGGATTTTTGCCATCCGATTGGCATTTCTGGCAGGAATGACCGTGGATGAAATCCATTCGCACTGCGCAGTGGATCCCTGGTTTTTGCACAACATGCGGCAAATCGTCGAAGAGGAACTGACGATTTTGAAACACGGAGCGGAATGCTTCGACGTGATCGCCAAGGATCCGGCCCATGCCGAGGCGTTTCAACAATTGCGCCGATGGAAAAAGTTCGGATTTTCTGACCGTCAGCTCGCGCATCTTACCGGCCAGTCGGAGGATGCCATTCGCACCGCACGCAAATCGATCGGGCTTGTCCCGACTTATCGGCTCGTGGACACGTGCGCGGCTGAGTTCGAAGCGCAAACGCCGTATTATTACTCGACCTACGGCGACGAGGACGAGACCCGCGCCAGCGACAAGAAAAAGGTGATGATCCTCGGCGGCGGGCCGAACCGGATCGGGCAGGGGATCGAATTCGACTACTGCTGCGTGCACGCGGCATTTGCGCTGAAGGACGAGGGATGGGAGACCATCATGGTGAATTCCAACCCGGAGACCGTCTCGACCGATTACGACACGAGCGACAAGTTGTTCTTCGAACCACTGACGCTCGAAGACGTCCTGAATATTTACGAACGTGAGCAATGCGACGCGGTGATCGTCCAGTTCGGCGGCCAAACGCCGCTGAATCTGGCAGCTGCACTCCAAAAACACGGCTGCAATATCATCGGAACCCAACCGAGCAGCATCCAAATGGCGGAGGATCGAAAGCATTTCGCAGCCATGCTCGATAAACTCGGCCTCCAACAAACACCCGGCGGCACAGCCATCACCGAAGATGAAGCCGCCGCTGTCGCTGGACGCATCGGATTCCCCGTGCTCGTCCGACCATCCTTCGTCCTCGGCGGCCGCGCGATGGAAATCGTGTATTCCGAGGACGACCTACGCCGCTACATCCGAAATTCAACCGAACTGAGCCCGGACCGACCGATCCTCGTGGATCGATTCCTTGAGGATGCCACCGAGGTGGATGTCGATTGCATAACCGACGGCAAGGATTGTGTGATCGGCGGGGTGATGGAACACATCGAACAGGCGGGGATCCATAGCGGCGACAGCGCTTGCGTGATTCCGTCGTTTTCGCTGACACCCGAGGTTTTAGAAAAAATCAAATCCGCCACCCGTGCCATGGCCAAGGAACTAGCAGTGTGTGGCCTGATGAATGTGCAGTTCGCCGTGAAGGACGGAGAGGTCTACATCCTTGAGGTCAACCCGCGTGCATCGCGCACGGCGCCGTTTGTCTCCAAAGCAATCGGTGTGCCCCTGCCCAAACTGGCCGCCAAAATCATGGCCGGCCGCACGCTGGCCGAACTCGGATTCACCAAAGAAATCATCCCCAAGCATTTTTCGGTCAAGGAGGCCGTGTTTCCATTCATCAAATTCCCGGGCATCGACATCTCGCTCGGACCGGAAATGAAATCCACCGGCGAAGTCATGGGGATCGACTCAGATTTCGGATACGCCTACGCCAAAGCGCAAATGTCGGCCCAGCCCGCACTGCCGGACGCGGGCAATGTATTCATCAGCGTGCGCGACTCGGATAAACTTGCGATCGTTTCCGTGGCCAAGGACTTTATCGAACTTGGATTCGAGATTTGCACCACCGCCGGAACGGGCGCGGTGCTTGCAGAGCATGGCATCGAAGCCAAGGTCCTGTTCCGCATAGGAGAAGGACGGCCAAACATCCTCGACATGATCAAAAACGGGGACATCCAATTTATCATCAACACGCCAAGCGGTCAGCAGCCGCGCAAAGATGAGGTCGTGATCCGAAGCGCCGCTGTGGCAAATCGCATCGCCACCATGACCACCGTGCGGGGAGCCCGAGCCAGCGTGGACGCCATCCGCGCCACCCGCACCCGCCCGCTCACCGTGCAATCGCTACAAGAATACCACCAAGCGATCTGAGAATAGAGATCGAAACGATAAGGGTCATGGGTTTTGGCGACTCCCGTTGCGCTTTGCAAGCCGGGCCTTGAACATGCGCTCGCGGAGGCCGCCTTGGTTAAGGAAATCCTTTTCCAACGCGCGGAGCTGCTGGTCGAGCAGGTAGTTGGTTTGGTGAATCAGGCAAATCGCGATGTTGGCGATTACCTCTGGCGGACGGGTCTCCACAAACTCGCGGTAAAGCTCAAAGGTGTGCGGGGTTTTTCGTCCCAGTCGCCGGACGAACATGGCTTCTTTGGAGTCCTTGTCCCAAATGGAATGATCGCGCACGCTGAGGTAGTCACGATAGTCGGCGAGCAGTTCTTCAAGGCTGGCCCGGCCCACGCTGGTGAGCTTGATCTCGGTTTCTTTCGAGGTCAGTGCAGCTTTGCTGCCTTCGAGGATGTTCTGTTTCCCGGAGCGGGCAGACTGGATCATCTGGTCCACAGTGCGGTCCCCCTTGCTGAGATACTTGTGCGCGAAGCGGAACGTGATGTCATAAACGACCTCGGCTTTTTGGAACGAGAGGAGGGTCTGGTAATCGCCGCGCGGGGGGATTATGGGATGGGAATCATGAGAGGAATGGGAAGTATTTTTCCCATCGCTCGCATTATTCCTATCCTTCCCATCGTTTTTCATAGCAGCTTGTGGGGGCGCTCGCGCTCACCGAAGAGGTGCTATGCTTTCGAGGGGTGCTTTGCAAGGCGCAAGGGGGTGGCCGCTTCATCCGCTCGCGACTAGTCGCAGTGTGCCCGCGAGCGCGAGCAGGATCATGATCCACTCGAACGTCCGCTGATTTAATTTGCCTAAAATCCATCGGCCAAAAAATCCGCCGATTATCACCAATGGCGCGAGAATGGCCGTGATTCGAAGCGAGTCGGAATCGATGAGTCCCATCGAGACACTGAACGGAACTTTGATGAGGTTTACGGCGAAGAAAAACCACGCCGCAGTGCCAACGAATTCCATTTTTGGCAATCGGCAGGCAAGCAGGTAGATAGACATGATCGGGCCCGCAGCGTTGGCAAGCATCGTGACCACGCCCCCGCTCCATCCGGCGAGCACGGCCCCATGTTTGGCAGCCATTTCTGCGAGGGCTGGGTTTTTGCGCTGAAGGAGCATCATTCCGATGAGAAAAAGCGTGAGGAAGCCGATCATACGGCCAAAGACCTCGGATGGAATCGCTGGCATAATGAAAAACCCGCACACGATCCCGAGCGTGGCAGCGGGGAGGAGTCGAAACACAAGTGGCCACTGCGCGTGACGACGAAAAACACTGACCGCAAAAATGTCCGCGACGATCAGCAATGTTAAAATCATGCCGGTGGATTCACGGGCCGGCAGGATGCTTGCCATGATCACAATCGAGATCACTCCCAGTCCGCCGAGTCCGGTTTTGGCCATCCCGATCATTACCGCTGCAAGTCCTGCGATCAGCCATTGCCAGATTTCCCAGTTCATAAATCGAAAGCAGTGGGACTAACCGCGCCCGATTCACCGCGGAACAGCATCATCATGCGCCGCCCGCGTTTCGTTCAAACCGAAGGAGCCGCGAGAGGAATCGGGTTGCTGCGGGAGTGCCGGGGGATTGGAAAAAGTTGGACGCGGATTGGGAGGTGTCGATGTTTCCATTCTCGAGGAAAACGATGTGATCCGCAGCCTCTTGTGCAAAACCGAGTTCGTGGGTGACGAGCACGAGTGGGGTGTCGGATGTGCGCAATTGCAGGATGACTTCCAGGACTTCGGCGGTCATTTCTGGATCGAGGGCGGATGTGGGTTCGTCGAACAGGAGAAACGTTGGGTTGCAGGCCAGAGCGCGTGCGATGGCGACTCTCTGGCGCTGCCCGCCGGATAACATCGACGGCCGTTTGAGGGCGTGGTCTCCGAGTTGAAAGCGTTCGAGCATTTCCATTGCGCGGACCCGGGCCTCGGCGGGAGGCACCTGGTGCACCTGAGTGAGCGGCAGGAGCAAGTTGTCGATCGCGCTCAGATGCGGAAACAAATTAAACGCTTGAAACACGACGCCGATGTGTGTTCGCCAAGCGAGCAGTCCAGCTTCGTTGCTCGGAATCGGCGTTCCGTTCACCACGATATTGCCCGAGTCCGGCCGATCCAGCCCTGCGATTAGCCGCAGCAACGTCGATTTCCCACATCCGGACGGCCCGAGCAATGCGAGCACATGATCGAACGTGATCGTGCACGTCAACCGGTCCAGCACGCGGTGCGCTCCAAACGACTTGGTCACCCCTTGGAGGTCAATAGTCATAGCGGAATTTTTCCTCCAGATACCTCGCCAAAAACGAGATTGGCAACGTCAGGATGAGATAGCCAATGGCCAGAGGCAAAAACACCTCGATCGTGCTGTAGGTCGCGGAGTTGATTTGTTGGGCTGCGTGCGTGAATTCAGACAACCCGATGACCGACAGCAACGACGAGTCTTTGATCAACGATGCGAACTGCCCGGCGAGCGGCGGCAGGGTTTGTTTCAAAGCCTGCGGGATGATCACAAATCGATACGTCTGCGATGGATTCAGGCCGATTGCCCGCGCGGAGTCGAGTTGCGACGATGCCACGCTTTCGATGCCAGCCCGCAGCATCTCGGCAAGGTAGGCGCCGCTGAAAAGCGAGAGCGCAATCAATCCGACGAGCAGGCGATCGGTGATGCCGATGCCCGGAGCAACGACGTAGAACAAAACCAGAATCAGCACCAGAAATGGAGAACCCCGGATGACTTCGACCACCAACGACCCCGCCGCGCGGGCTGGGACGAGCGGTGCCCGTCGAAGCGCGACAATCAATGCCGCAATCATCAAGCTCAACACGAGCGATGCCGCCGAAAGCAGGATCGTGAGTAACCACCCCTTAAAGAAAACTTCGCGGTAGTTCCACACCGCATCCCAATTCCCCGCAGTGCCGCTCAGCGCCAGAAAAAGCGTGAGGACTCCAGCGAGCAGGACGGCGATCAAAACCGAGAACACCCCGACCGCAAGAGGATGCGCCGGAGCACCCGGTCGGTGCCAAAGCCAGGATCTAGCTGGCAATGAATTGGGACCGACTTGAATGGCGGATAGAGTTTGCTCGTTCGAGTTGTGTTCCATCCGCCCTAGCCGATTGCCGTGATGATCAGGAATGGATTGCGTGCCCCTGCGAAGCGTGCGCTGCTTCGTGAACGGCTTCGCTCAGCGTCGGATGCGCGTGAATCGTTTCGATAAGCTCCTCGTAGGTCGCTTCCAGATTGATTGCGAGTCCCAGCTCGGCGATTAGCTCCGTGGCGGATTCGCCAATGATGTGGGCACCGAGGATTTCGCCATGTTTTTCACCGACGATGAGTTTCACAAATCCATCGAGTTCTCCGATAGCGCGGGCTTTGCCGCTGGCCATAAAGAGGAACTTTCCAACTTTGTATTTCAGGCCCTTTTCTTTGGCGGCGCGTTCGGTGAGACCGATGCTTGCGACTTGCGGATGGCAATACGTGCAGCCAGGGAACAATGTGACTTTTTTGGGTTTGAACCCCGGGATAAACATCCCTTCGACGGCTTGAATCGACTCATAGCTCGCGACATGGGCCAACCATGGGGGTCCGATGATGTCTCCCGCTGCAAACACACCTGGAACGGTGGTTTGGTAGCGGTCGTTGGTCTGGATGTAGCCGCGATCGGTGAGGCCGAGTTTGATCGATCCGCCTGGCATCAACGGCTGAACGCCGATCGCGACCAGCGCCATGTCCGCTTCGAGTGTCTTCTCAGCGCCCTTGGAATCAGCGACCGTGATCTTAACGCCTTTGTCAGTGGCTTCTGTTTTGGTGGTCTTGTGGCTGGTCAGCAGCGTGAGGCCTTGTTTGGTCAGGATCTTCTCGAGCGCCTGCGAAACCTCGGTGTCTTCGACCGGCAGGATGTTCGGCATCATTTCAACAATCGTCACCTTCGTGCCGAATGCGTTCCAAAAATAGGCGAATTCCACGCCGATAGCGCCGGCTCCGATGACGATGACGGATTTCGGTTGGGCGGGGAGCGAGAGTGCCTCCTTGGACCCGATCACGGTCGTGCCGTTATACGGGAACCCGGGCATCGGGCGGGAGACGCATCCCGTCGCGATGAGGATATTTTTTGCCGTGTGCTTTTCCTCTTTTCCGTCGGCGAGTTTGACAACTACCTGACCCGCCTTTTCGAGTGATGCTTCGCCCCGGATCGAGTCGATTTTGTTTTTCTTGAAAAGGAATTCCACGCCCGCCGCGCCTTTGTCTGAGACGTCGCGCGAGCGTTTCATGATTTTCGTCCAGTCGTAGCTAAGTCCTTCGATTTGAAACCCAAACTCGGCGGCCCGGTGTGCCATCGCATGATAGAGTTCGGCGTTTTTCAGAAGCGCCTTGGTCGGGATACATCCCCAGTTGTTGCAGGTGCCACCGCCGCGCTCGCGCTCGACCACTGCGACTTTTTTGCCGAGCTGTGCCGCCCGAATCGCTCCCACATACCCAGCAGGACCAGCCCCAATTACTATCAAATCGTATGATGCCATCCCATGGAGATAGTCCAGATGTGGCGGATGCTCAAGGGCGAAGCTTTGACTAATGCGATCGCGCAGCTATTCGTGCGCGTGCGGGCGTTTTCTGCCAAAAAGAATTCCGCAGCCGAGCGTGAGCAGGGTGGTGACCGGATACATCCATGCGAAGCTGATTTGGGGCCGCAGTGCAACGGCTTGCTCCATCGAAATAGCGCCAAACGTGGCCAGCAAATTGTAGACATCCGGGCGAATGTATAACACGAGCAGAATGGATAAAATCGACCCGATCCAGACACCCCGGATGTCCCTTCGTATGGGCGAAATTGCTAAAAGAAACGCACCGAGAAGTGGGCCATACGTGTAGCTAACCATTCCGAAGGCAAGGCTCAGCAGATCGATCTGATTGCGAATCGCCTGAAGCCCGATGGCCACGGTGATCAAAACGACGCCCCAGATAATCACGGCCATACGAGATTGAATGAGCAGTTTTCGATCGTTGACGCCCTCATTGAGCCCTTCGTTTCCGTGGACAAGCGAGAGCGACGTTTGCGAAAGCGCTGCGAGTGCGGAGTCCAAACTTGATATTGCCGCTGCGAAAGCGCCCGCGAGGATCAGCCCGGTCAACCCCGGAGGGAGGCTCGTGGTGATCCAAACCGGAAAAACAAAGTCAGAGCTCTCGGTGAAAAGCGCGGCCTCGGCGGGCGACGGCGGCACCTGCTGGTAGTGCACCCATAGGGCGGCCCCGATCATCAACATGAGCACAGTGACAATTTGCGAAAACGAACTGGCGATGATTGCCTTGCCCGCGTCCGAGCGGTTCTTACAGCAGAACATACGCTGCGCGTTCAGTTGATCGGTTCCGAATGCCGCCAAGTTCTGGAACGGCATGGCGAGCAAGGCCACCCATAGCGTGAACTGGACGTCCGGGTCGGTGCTTAGATCGATCAGCTTGAATTTACCAGCCTCTGCGCCCGCGCGAAGCAACTCGGGAAGCCCACCTTCGATGGAGCCCACGAGCCAGACGAATCCAAGGATGCCACCGAGAAGAAAGATGAAAAATTGGATCACATCCGTCCAAATGACCGTGGTCATTCCGCCCATGATCGTCCAAATGATCGCAAAAATCCCAATGATGACAATGCAGAGCTCGAAGCTCAGCCCTGTCACCGTGCGCAGAATCAGCGCCGTCACCAACAACCGCACACTTTGGCCAAGCACCGAGCTGACGAAAAAAAGCAGCGTCGTGAGCTTCCGCGCTCCAGCACCAAGCCGCTCCTGCATGTAATCATACGGGCTGAAAATCTCGCGCTCGTAGAACACCTTCACAAACCAAATACCCACAATCACGCGCGCTGCAATCGACCCAATCGCCCATTGGAGGTAGGTGAAATTTCCACCGGCAGCGAATACCATGCCTGGTACGCCGACGAATGTGATCGCGCTGATTTCGGTCGCAATGATTGATCCGCAGACGGCTGGCCAAGGCAACGAGCGCCCCGCCAGGAAGAAGTCCTTCATCGTGCTCTGCTTGCCGCGCAGAGCATGGCCGATCCACGTGGTCAGCAGCAGATACCCGGCCAACACGCCCCAGTCGAGCGCGGTGAAATGCGTGTGCACACCTTCCATATCAGGACGCGCGCGAGCTGATGGACTTCACGAGGATTTTTGAATTCCGCGCGCTCGTCAGGTATTTTTCGCGGCGTGAATCCGGCAACACGTCGATCCCGGCTTCCGCAAATCCACCCTTTTGCTGGAGGTAATTGTAGGCCTGCGTCGAGAGGGCGAAGATCTTTTTCAAGCCACGCTCGGCGGCAAGTGTCTCGATAAATGCCATAAGCTTCCGGCCGTATCCTTGGTTCTCGTGGCTCTTGCTGACGTAAAGACACGCGAGTTCGCCGGATTGATGCTCGGGATACGGGTGCAGCGCGACGCATGCGACAGGCGTCCGATCCACCTCCAGAAGCCAATAGTCCTCGATGTGCTCAAGGATTTCGCTGCGGGTCCGCCGGATGAGTTCCTCACTTTTCACGGATTGCCGGATGAGCGCCATGACGCCCCGGACATCTTTTTTGAAGACGCGCCGGATTTGTTGATACTCGTTCGAGTAAACCATCGTGCCGATGCCCTCGTGGCTGAATACCTCAGTGAGCAAGGCTTCGTTGATATTTCCGTCCAGCAGATGGGCCCGGGCGACACCTTGGCGGCAAGCCCGAGCGGCGCATTCCAACTTCGAGAGCAGGCTCACCGTGGCCAGCCCCTTTTGTTTACGGAGGAGTTCACCGGTTTCGGAAATGGAAATCTGCCGAGGCAGCCAGGCGCCGGCTCCATCAAACGTAGCAGTCGGAGTCAAAAAGATGACCTTGGTCGCTTGAACCGCTTCGGCCACCTCCACGGCGATCGCGTCGGAGTTGACCCGATACGTGCGCCCTTCGCCATCGAACCCGAGCGGAGGAATCACCGGCACAATGCCCTGGTCCAAAAGAAACCGGATCGCTTTGACATCCACCCGCTCGACCTTGCCGGTAAACAGCTGGTCCCGGCCACCCAATATGCCGGCGGGATGCGCGATGATAGAATTCATGTAGGCAGCCCGGAGGTCCACGGCGGATAGGCCTTCCATGATTTCATTGGTGAGCCGGATTGCCGCGTCGATGCTTACTTGCAGAGTGTCGGCGTCCGTAATGCCGGTGCCGTCGCTGTTGGACAATGCGACGCCCCGTGAGGTGGCAAGGTCCTCGATTTGACGCGCGGCGCCATGCACCACGATCGGCCGGATGCTCAATGACCGCAGCACCGCCAGATCAACGAGGATGTTGGAAAAATTTTCCGATGCGACGGTTTCGCCGTCCACTGCGATCACAAATGTCTTCTCCCGGAACCGGGGGACATACTGCAAAATTTCTCGAAGGTCAGATACGTTCACTAAGTTCCGTTATGAGGAAAATCGATGGAATTTGCAATGCCTCATGCCGCAATCCCGCCCTGTTCCAAAGAAATGGGCCCAAGCGCCGAGCGGACCAATGCCTCGGTGATCTCGTGGCATTCGAGCGCGCCCAGAGGCGAGATATCCGCATTTGCGAGTACACGACAGAACGGCACGGCCGCGACGATTGCATCTGCATCGGCGATCGGGAAATCCCGGTCGGCTTCCGGCCAGAGCAGCGTGGTAGGTTGCGTGATCCGTGGAAGTTGGCGGTTCACATCGTACCGCGCCCGTCCTTTGAGGAACGAAAGCATCGCATACTCCGCTCCGTATTGACTGGCGCAAGTGGCGATTACATCCACTACGTCCGGGTCAATAAGCGCGGAATTCCGAAATCCAAAACGAAGCAACCAGTCCCGCACAAACGGCTGACGGGAAATGGCATGACGGTAAAAAAACGAATTCATCCGGGGAATCCCGGCGAGGAATCGAATCCCGCGCGGCACTCGTTGCCGCTTGGAATCAAACCCCTCGGGAGCGAGGAGGACCAGGGACCGGACCAGTTCCGGGTGTTGTGCTGCGAGTTTGGCAGCCAGTGCCGCCCCGAAGCCCGAGGCAACCACGGTGGCCGGATTTCCCGGCATGATTTCGCGGAATCCGTCGGCCAGCGCCTGCACGTGCTGGTCGGCATCCAATCCCGGTTTTGGGCGTTCCGATTCGCCAAATCCCAGCAGGTCGGGTGCGATCACGGTGTATTCGTCAGTGAAAGACGGATAGACTTTTGACCACTCGTAGGACGATGCTCCCGGATATATGCCGTGCAAAAACACAATCGGCGAGCCTGAGCCGGACGCGTGGTAAACCATCTCGCCATGAGCGGTCTGCGCGATGTTGGTGGAAAATACGGCGGGCGAAATGTTGTCCGGGATCGGTCTGCGGGGCGATGATCTCAGGGCATACCTTGCGGCAAGCGCGATCGCGCCCAAGACTCCCATGCTAACGCCCACTCCCACGCCGATGGTGGGTTTGTTTTTCCAGAACTTCATTGCCGAATTGCTCGAAGCATCGTGCCGTCGAACTTTTGGAACATCAAGTGTGACGTAAGAAATTTTCGGAGCCCGGCGCGGCGGGGCGGTCCGGTCGGCTTTACTTTTCGGCCCGATAGGCGCGGGCGAGCAATGTGACCGGCTGAACGACCTCCAGTTGCATGCCTGCGCGGGTCGCACCATTCACGAGCTGGAGGTGACAGCCGGGGTTGGACGTTGCGACCACGGAGACTCCGGTTTTGCGGATGTTTTCGAGTTTTCTGGTTTGTAGCGTGGCTGACATTTCCGGCTGCGTGATGTTGTAGATCCCGGCGCTTCCGCAGCACCATGTCGATTCGGGGAGTTCTACAAGTTGCAGGCCCGGGACCGCACCAAGGACTTCGCGGGGTTGGCGGGAAAGTTTTTGCCCATGCACCAAGTGGCACGCCTCGTGGTATGTCACCCGAACGGGTGATCCTGCTGACGATGGCCGACGCACGCCGATCTCGGAAAGCCACTCGTGGATGTCTTTGAGTTTGTTTGACCATGCGGCCGCCCGCTCCGCGTAAACCGGGTCGTCCGCAAGCAACCGGCCATATGTTTTAAGGTGAGACCCACACCCGGCCGCATTGGAAATGATGGCGTCCAGATTCAGGACGTCGAATGTGTCGAGGAGCCGGCGGGCAAGCATCATGGACGTGTCCAACTCCCCGTTGTGCGCGTGCAGCGACCCGCAGCAGGCTTGGACGGATGGCGTCTCGACGGCACAATCATTGGCCAGTAACACATCCACGGTATCCCGGTTGATATCCGAGAATGCTAAATCCTGCACACAGCCGGTGAGCATGCCCATGCGGTATTTGGTCTTGGTGGGGGCTTCGGATGGTTGGATGAGTTGGTGCGAGAATTGCGCCTTCACCGTGGGAGTTTGCGGCTCGAGGGTTCGGAACCGGCCTGGCAGCAGTGCGGTGAGATTAAGTTTCCGGAACAACGCCTGGCCGCCGCTGGCCTGCCAGAGCCAGAGCGAGCGCCCAACGAGACGCAAGAGTCGCGGATGTGTAAAAAGGCCGCGCAGTGTGAACCCGCGAATCACTCGACGCTGGACATTATCGAGGGTGCCGGATTTCTCGGACTCGGCGCGGGCAACCTCGAACAATTGCGCATAATCGACACCGGCCGGGCAGGCAGTTTCACACGCCAGGCAACCGAGGCAAAAATACATCTCGTCACCAAATGTCTTAGTGGCCTCAAGGTCACCATCCGCAATCGAGCGCATCAACGCAATCCGACCGCGTGGGCTGTTACGTTCGAGTTTGGTCGCGTCGTACGTCGGGCAGGTCGGCAGACACATCCCGCAGTGCATGCATTGCTGCAGCACGGAGTAGTCCATGGATTTCAGCGAATGATCGGCGGACATGGCAGGACCGGACTAAAGCGTGAAAATTTTCCCCGGATTTAAAATCCCATCCGGATCGAAGACGGACTTCATTCGCCGCATCACGTCGATGTTTAGCTCGCCGATCGCAGCAGGCAAAAATGACCGCTTCGCCAATCCGACGCCGTGCTCACCCGTGATGGTGCCACCGAGCGAAACCGCGTAGTCGAAAATCTCCTTCATCGCGATCTCCACGCGTTCCATTTCGGCGTGATCTTTTTCGTTAGTCAGGAACGTCGGGTGGAGGTTGCCATCACCCATGTGTCCGAACGTGCCGATCCGGAGATCATGCTTTTGCGAGGTTTTTTGGATGAAGCGGACCATGTTGGCGAGTTCGCTGCGCGGGACGGTTGCGTCTTCTAAAATTGTGGTCGGTGCGACGCGTGCGAGCGCTGAAAATGCGGCTCTCCGGGCGGTGGCGAGGGATGCGGCTTGCTCTGCGGTCTCGGCGATCGTCACCGACCTCGCGCCGTGCGCGGACGCCAACTCTGCCATCCGTGACGCTTCATCTGCCACTGACGCAGGGTGGCCATCGGTTTCCATGAGAAGAATGGCCGCTGCATCACGAGGAAGGCCCACATGCGCGTAATCCTCAACGCATTGGATCGTCACCGAGTCGAGAAACTCCAACGTGCAGGGAATGATTTTTGCGGCGATAATTGCGGAGACCGTCTCTGCGGCGTCCTCCATTCGGTCAAACACCGCGAGCAGGGTCCTGCGTGCTTCCGGCTTCGGGATCAGCTTCAGCAAGACCTTGGTCACAATGCCAAGCGTGCCTTCCGAGCCGACAAAAAGATCGCGCAGCGAAAAACCAGCGACATCTTTGACGCACTTGTTACCTGTAAAAAGGACCTCGCCGGATGGCAAGACGACCTCAAGCCCCATCACGTAATCGCGAGTGACTCCATATTTCAGTCCACGCAGGCCGCCGGAGTTTTCTGCCACGTTTCCGCCAATCGTTGAGATTTTCATCGATCCCGGGTCTGGCGGATAGAATAGCCCGACCGCCTCCGCAGCCTCGGCAATCTTGGATGTTATTGCGCCGGCCTCCGCGAACAATGTGAGATTTCGGTTATCGACCTCAAGGATATGATCCATCCTAGTCAGGCAAAGGACGATGCAGTCGGCGATTGGCAAACTGCCTCCACTCAGCCCGGTGCCGGAGCCCCGCGTGACCAATGGCACGCGATACTCAGCTGCGAATTTTACAATTGCGACGACTTCCTCGGTCGATCGCGGAAAAACCACGCACCCCGGCATCTGTTTGTATGTCGCTGTTCCATCGAACGAATACGGAATCAGGTCCTCCTTCGCCGTAAGGACTTCCACGTTCGGGCAGCGCTGACGGAGGTTATCGATCAGGCAGGATTCCATTGGTATGGTGGACTACCCGATGATGACTTTTCCGCTGCCTGCAACGATCTCACCGATCACGCGGCCCTTCGTTTGTTTGCAGGCGGCCGTGGCGTCGTTTTTCGAGACGACCAAAACCATCCCGATCCCCATGTTAAACACCTGATACATCTCCATAGGGTCGACTTTTCCGGCGTCCTGAATGATTGTGAAAAGGGCGGGGGTTTTCCAGAGATTGGTGTCAAAAGCAGCATCGCAGTCGCTTGGGAGCACGCGGGGCAGGTTATCAATCAAGCCTCCCCCCGTGATGTGGGCGGCTCCCTTTAACACCCCCTTCGGAAGGGTGGCCATGATGGGCTGGTAGTTCCGGTGAACTTTTAAAAGCTCATCCCCGAGGGTTCCCTTGATGCCATCGAGTGTCGAGGCCACCGTGAGCTTCATACGATCAAATAACACCTTGCGAGCAAGCGAGTATCCATTGGTGTGCAGCCCGTTTGATGGAAGCCCGATAAGGACATCGCCCTTGCGGATGCGGGAGCCATCGAGCATTGCGGCCCGGTCCACGATTCCTACGATCGTGCCGGCCACGTCGTATTCGCCGCGTTTATACAGGCCGGGCATTTGAGCAGTTTCGCCGCCGATGATTGCGCAGCCGGCCGCTTTGCATGCCTTGGCGAATCCTTTGAGAATTTGCGCGAAGACATCCGGTTCGAGGCGCTCCGCTGCGAGATAATCCAAGAAAAATAGCGGCTTCGCGCCAATCACCGCGATGTCGTTGATGCAGTGGTTGACGAGGTCCTGTCCGATGGTGTCGTGGCGGCCGGTCGCAAATGCGACTTTTAACTTCGTGCCGACGCCATCGACGCTCGAGACCAAAACGGGAGTTTTGTAGCCTTTGAGATCGGGTTGGAACAGGCCGCCAAAGCCGCCAATCTTGCCGAGCACCTCCGGCCCGTGGGTCGAGCGAACAACCTGCTGAATCCCACCCTTAACCGCGTTGCCGAGGTCAACGTCCACGCCGGCTGCGGCATACGCTTTTTTTGATTTATTACTCATCACAATTTCCCTTCGAACAATTCGGCCTGCTTGTCATTCATTGGCAGCAGACGTGCTTTGCCCCGCCGGTTTTCCATTACGAACTTATCGAACTTTTCGTCGTAGGGCAGGGGATACTCGCCGGTGAAGCAGGCGAGACAAAATCCATCCTTCTGCAATCCGGTTGCACGCACCATGGCATCCACCTCCAAATACCCGATGCTGTCGGCGCCCAAGTAGTCGCGGATCTCGGCTCTTGAAAGCTGGTTCGCGAGCAGTTTCTCGGGGTCCGGAAAATCAATGCCGTAGTAGCAGGCGTGTTTGTGTGGCGGGCAACTGATGCGCAGGTGCACTTCCTTCGCGCCGGCTTCGCGCAGGTTGACGACGCGGGCGCGCGCGGTCGTGCCGCGAACCACGGAGTCATCCACGACGACCACACGTTTACCCCGCACAGCCTCGCCGATGAGGTTTAGTTTCACCCGGACGTTAAAGTCGCGAATAAGCTGCGTCGGCTGGATGAATGTGCGCCCGATGTAATGGTTCCGCACGAACGCGAGATCAAACGGAATTCCAAGTTCCTCCGAAAATCCCAGCGCCGCGTAAATTCCGGAGTCCGGCACCGGCACGACGACGTCAGCATCGACTGGATGCAAACGCGCCAATTCGCGCCCCATTTGCACGCGGACTTCCTTGACGTTCATGTCTTCCAGGTTGCTGTCCGGCCGCGCAAAATAAACGTATTCAAAAATACAGAATGCCTTGCGTTCTTTCCGGAATGGAAACTCCGAGCGCAGGCCGTTCGCATCGATGATCACAACCTCGCCGGGTTCGATGTCGCGGATGAATTCCGCATGAATCAAATCAAACGCACACGTCTCCGAAGCCAGCACATAAGCGCCGTCCAATCGGCCCAATGCCAACGGCCGGAACCCAAACGGATCGCGAACCCCGATGATCTCGCGCTCGCTCATGATCACCATTGAGAAGGCACCCTCCAAGCGCCGTAGCGAAGCAAGTGGGTTCGTTGAATCACCGGGTCTTGCCAACAAATGCAGCACGATTTCACTATCTACTGTAGTCTGGAAAATTGACCCCTCGGCTTCCAGTTCCATTCGCAACTGTGCCGCATTAACGAGGTTTCCATTGTGAGCAATCGCCAACTGGCCACGGCCGGTATCCACTACAAACGGCTGGGCATTTTTCAGATTGCTCGATCCGCTGGTAGAGTATCGCACGTGCCCGATCGCTTGGGTGCCGACCAGTTTTTCCAACATGTCCGGCTCGAATACCTGCGAGACCAATCCCATTCCCTTGTGCGAAATGAATGTTGATCCTACCTCGCCAGCAGCCGCGATCCCGGCACTTTCCTGGCCGCGATGCTGCAACGCGAACAATCCGTAATAATTTAAAACCGGTGCGTCCGGATGTCCAAAAACGGCAAAAACACCGCACTCGTGTTTGGGATGATTCGCGTCCGCTTCAAGCGGAGCCGGGGAGTCTGGTCCGGGATTCATATAAGAATCAAAGTCCGCCGAATGCGTCCGCCTCATTCCCCGGTGTAGGCGACCCCGTGGGTCCTCCCTCCTCGCCATTTTCCTCCTGTTCTTTTTTCTTCAGCTCGCGGGGATTGAATCCTTTGCCACCGCCCTCGGGCCTGAATACCTCACTCCGCCCGGCAATCCACGACGACTCCAGGCTTTTGTATAAGTTTTCGATTTGCTGCTTGGTTTCGATTCGGTATTCGATCGTTCCCGCGTGCGTGGTCGTCGGATACGTTTTGATCACCTTTGCCCAAACCGGGTCACCGGGAACAAGCCGGGACGCCGCTTCTTCCAACGCCGACTTGGTCCGATCCACGGCACCTTGGACAGCCGCCACCGGAGCGACCGGTGTCAACGGTTCAATGTAGTAAAATCGAGATTGCATGACTCCAGACGTGCTGATGTTTACTTCCGTCACCCGCGCTGTGCCATCGAGGACATACTCCTGCGAACTCACCCCGTTCACCGAGTCATGTGCGATGATGTACGTGCCGCCCGGCAACTCGGCCTTCCAATACGTGATCGTTTCAAAGTCAGGCGCTCCAGGCATCGGCGCATCAGGATCCGGAGTTGGAAATCCCGCCGGCGTGGCGGAGGGAGCGGGAGCCGGATTCGCCGGCGCATCACCTTCAGCAGGCACTTGGCCGAATGCGGTGGAAACCAAGCAGGCTGCCGAGAGCAGCGGCGTGAGAGACGATCGAAAGAAAACGCGAAAGGTCGGAAGAGAGTAGATCACAGCGTAGGAGTATATCCACAGTCGGACTCGGTTCCAGCATTCGTTGAAACAGAATTCCGGAAAAATTCAAAATCCTGCACTTGACCGCAATCCCCGCGTTCGGATACTTTCTGCGGTGCTTATCTACTCGCGGGTGTAGTTCAATGGTAGAACGGAAGCCTTCCAAGCTTCATACGAGGGTTCGATTCCCTTCACCCGCTTTCCCTTTTATTTACAGGCTTCGCTGGTTTTTGTGGTGCGATTTGTCACAGGGATTTGTCACACGAATTGCGCTTGCAATGGTGTATGCATTGTATGTAATTGTGTCACATGCCATACGCGGACCCGGAAAAAGCCAAGGAAGCCAAGCGCAAATATTACAACAAGCGGCGGGCTTTGGATGAATCTTTTCGTGAATCCGAAAAACTTCGGGCCGCTCAATGGATCGAGGAAAACCGCGAACGCCACAATGCCAATGTCCAGGCGTCACGTATGCGGAAAATGTTGGGGTTCGCATGAAGGCGGCGGCGACCACTCTTGTTTGTTTGATTTTAGCGGGATGCGCTTCTTCGACGCCAATTCAACGATATTCTGAAAGCTCGTCACGATTTAAGGGCGGAACCCCTGTAATGACTACTGACATCCCTCAGTCGGAGTGGTATCGAGTGTTTTCCCAAGGATCTACTGGCTTCATCTCTATCTAAAACCAGAGATAGTCACTCGTTTACGGCGATCGAATGAAAAATCTCCATCACCAACCGCTCACTCCGATGTCTCTCGGATGCGAAGGACAAAAACTATTAAATAGCCTGCAATCCAGACAACAGTGAAATCGCTCATCAAGAGATTGCAGATGGCAAAGAGCCAGGGTTGGCAACGAGTCCCGAAGGTGGCCCTGAGGGCCGGATCCTGTGGTTTCTGCTGTTGATGTGCCTGATGCTATTCTATTGTCGCGTCTGCATCTCTCCATGGAATCCATGCAACATTTAGAGGCGTTTCTACGGCCGGTCACATCTCTGCTGGCGTGTCATGCGATGGTTGGAGGTCTCTTTCTCGCAACCGCCTCGGAATCCGTGCCAGCGTCAGGAAACCTCCGGTCGCAAAGCCTTTTGAATTTCGGATGGAAGTTTTATCCCGGTGATGCCCAGGGGGCGCAGGAGCCAGGATTTGACGACAGCAAGTGGCAAGAAGTCAACGTGCCGCATGACTGGTCGATTTCCGGGCCCTTTGATGAAAAGGTTGCCCAAGGCGGAAGCTTCGGGTTTTTACCGCGAGGAATCGGGTGGTATCGCAAAACATTTCCCTCCCCGCAGCCCGGGAAGCTGGTCTCCTTGGATTTCGGTGGTGTGTATACAGCTGCGGATGTTTGGCTGAACGGGACGCATCTCGGGAAGAACTACAACGGCTACCTGGGATTTCGATACGACGTAACCGATCTGCTCAGGCCCGCCGGGGAACCCAATGTGCTGGGCGTAAGGGCTGACAATTCCCGTGTGGGCAGTTCGCGGTGGTATACCGGCAGTGGAATCTACCGCGATGTCAATTTGATCGTCACCAATCCAGTCCACATTCCGATTTACGGGACATGGATCACGACCCCGAAAATTTCCAAGGACAGCGCCGACGTGCATGTCGAGACGGTCGTCACGAACAGCGGATCGGCCGAAATCGGGATCAAGCTGACGACAGAAATCCTCGACCCGGCGGGAAAGGTGGTCGCCACCGCCGACAAAGCCGAAATGCTTGCAGTCGGAGCCTCTGTAACGATCAAGCAGGATCTGGCCGTCGCCAATCCGGAACTGTGGTCGACCGAAACGCCGAACCTTTACAAAGCCGTCAGCCGGGTGACCGTAGACGGGAAACCTCGCGATCTGGTCAGCACGAATTTTGGCATCCGGACCATCGAGTTCAAACCCGACCAGGGGCTCTTGGTCAACGGGAAGAAAGTCGATATCAAGGGGATGAATTTTCATCACGATCTCGGGTGTTTGGGATCGGCTGCCTTCGAGCGTGGCTTCGAGCGGCGCCTCGAGATCATCAAGGAAATGGGATGCAACTCGGTCCGCCTGGCGCACAACCCCTACCAGCCCGCGATCCTCGATCTGTGCGACAAGATGGGGATCCTGGTTTTTGACGAGGCCTACGACAAGTGGAGCGACCAGTTCACCGGACCGGATCGGCCGTTCGCCAAAGCCTGGCCGGAGGATCTGAAGGAATTCATCCTGCGGGACCGCAATCACCCGTCGGTCTACATCTGGAGCGTAGGCAATGAACAGACGAGCCACCAGATGACCGGGCCGGATTTCGGAGTGACCCAATATAAGGCGATGGCAGACCTGGTGAAGAGCATCGACCCGACGCGGGCGGTGACCTGCGGACTCTTCCCGGCTCGCGCGCAGGGGGTCCGTTACAACGCCAAGCCGAAGGAGCTTTTCCAGAACAGCGAGCCTGCGGAGCTGAGTCATGTGATGGATGTCAACAGCTGCAACTACACGCAGTCGTTCTTCGCCAAGGATCACGAAAAATACCCGAACATGATCTTTCTGCTCAGCGAGTGCGGGACCAACGGCAGCGGGGATGTCTGGTTCGACTACGACCATTCCTACACCGTCGGGCAGTATTACTGGGGGGGATTCGATTACATCGGCGAATCGTTCGGATGGCCGTGCAAGGGGTGGTTTCGCGGGCTGGTCGACCTTGCCGGATTCCGCAAGCCTGCATCCTACTACGTGCAATCGATTTATTCGGACAAACCCATGGTCCACATCGCGGTTCAGGATCCGAAGCCCGGAAGCAATGTCGTGTGGAACGATGTGAACCTGAATTGGGAATACCTTGGTTCCCATTGGAATTGGCCGGAGGGAGACGAAATGAAAGTCTTCACTTACAGCAACGGAGATGCGGTTGAGCTTTTTCTCAACGGACGTTCGCTTGGCACGAAGAAGATGAAGGATTTTAAGAAAATGAAGATGTCTTGGAGCGTGCCGTTTGAACCGGGTTCCCTCAAAGCTGTAGCCTATAAGGGCGGAAAAATCATTGCGGAAGACGTGGTGACGACAGCTGGTCCAGCGGCCAGGATCACGCTTGAAAGCGACCGCTCTGTATTGAAACCTGACGGGCTGGATCTCGCTCACATCACCGTCAAAGTGGTCGATGACAAAGGGATCCTGGTTCCTGACGCTTCGCAGAAAATCCACTTCTCGGTGACCGGTGCCGGCGCCAATGCCGGAGTGGATAACGGAAACATGTATAGCAGCGAGCCCTGGCAGGGGAATGAGCGCTCCGCTTATCAAGGCCGCGCGCTTCTTGTCGTTCGGGCCGCGCGCCAGGATGGCCGTGTCAAAATAGAGGCGACAGCGGAAGGTTTAAAACCTGCTGATTTGGAGATCCGCGTGAGTTCTGATGCCAAGTAGCTTTTACAAATCATGAATATTACGAAGCAGAAGTTATCGGAGTTTTCCAGTCTTCCGGCTGTGTGCTGCGCCAGCCTTTTCTGCGCTGCCTCGGTTCTTTCTTATGGGGCCGATGAAAGCCGGCGTCCGAATATTGTCTATCTCCTGGTCGACGACATGGGGCAGGGCGATCTGGGGTGCTACGGCAATACGCTGTTTGAAACTCCAAATATTGACCGTCTGAGAGCCGAGGGAATGAAACTCACCAATGCCTATTCCGCATGTTCGGTGTGCTCGCCGAGCCGCGCGGCCATCCTGACGGGTCGTTATCCAGCCAGGCTTCATCTGACCGATTGGATTCCCGGCCACAAGAAGCCATTCGCCAAACTCAGCGTGCCTGATTGGCAGATGTTCATAGATTCCAATCAGACCACCCTGGCAGAAGCTTTGAAGGAGAACGAATACAGAACATTTTTTATCGGCAAATGGCATTTGATGCCCGAGAACAAGCCCGCCCTCATGCCGGAGCATACGCCGGAACGACATGGGTTTGATGCCAACATCGCCGGCCGCGAATGGGGGCAACCGAAAGGGCCCGGGAAATATTTTTACCCGTGGGGAGATCTTCCCGGGATTACGGGGGGGAAGCCGGGGGATTTTTTGGATGACCGATTGACCGATGAAGCGTTGAGCTTTTTGGACCATCCAGGAGACAAGCCGTTTTTGCTCTACATGGCCTACTATCTGGTCCACGGGCCGTTCATGTGTAAGCCGGAATATGAGCAGAAATATCTCGCAAAAGCCAATGCCGATCCTGAATCCTGGACCCGGCAATATGGCAGCAACACGGCGATCGCGGTAAAGTATGCGGGCATGGTTCAGACCATTGATGATAGCGTCGGACGCCTGATGCAAAAACTGCGCGAACGCGGACTGGACAAAAACACTATCATCATCTTCACCTCCGACAACGGCGGGTTATTTCCGGGCAGTGCTGCGGGCCTGCGTGGGAAAAAAGGCACAGCTTACGAAGGCGGGACGCGGGTGCCTGCCATTGTCCGCTGGCCCGGGAAAGTTGCTCCCGGATCTCTCTGTGCCGACCCGGTCATCGGAACGGATTATTTCCCCACGATTCTTGAATCTGCCGGATTGAAAGCGATGCCTGAACAGCACTGCGACGGCACGAGCCTGATCCCGCTCCTGACCCAGGCCGGCGGGGTGCCCTCAAGGGATCTCTTCTGGCACTATCCCCATTATCACCAAAACACCACACCCTATAGCTCGGTAAGAAGCGGTGACTGGAAGCTGGTGGAATTTTTGGAGAACGGGAAGCTCGAGCTTTATGATCTCAAAAATGACCCGGCGGAGTCCCACAACTGCGCGTCCGAATCTCCCGAAAAAACGACCATGCTTAAGTCTAAACTAGATGCATGGCGCCGGGATGTCGGCGCTCAAATGCCGGGTCCGAATCCGAAATATGACCCTTCACATCATGCCGGTCCACAAAAGCCGGGGCAGGCAGGGAAACCCGGCCAATCAAAACTGATCTGCCCTGAGATTGGTGGAGACAGGATTCCGTTATTTTTTGGTGTTTGTAGGGTTTAGTTGCGGGTGATGCAAGCCGACAGGCTTGACTGGCTTCCCCCTATGGGGAAAACTTTTCGCTCGAACTCGATGGGGCTTTTGTAGTCCAGAGCAGAGTGTTTGCGGAACCCATTATAGAAGGCTTCGATGTATTCAAAAACGGCACTGCGGGCGTGCTCCTCGTCAGCGAAGGTGATGTCCCCGGCTGAGGTAATTTTGAAGCGTCCGAAAAAGGATTCCATCGCTGCGTTGTCATAGCAGTTGCCTTTGGCGCTCATGCTTTGAGTGAGGCCCCAGGAGTTGAGCATCTCCTGATACTCGTAGCTGGCATAGGTGCTGCCCCGGTCGCTGTGATGGATCACTCCTTTTCCAAAGTTCCCACCGCGCGTGAGCATCGCCGCTTGCAGAGCGCAGCAACACAACGCGGTGTCATTGCGAACTGAAACACTCCAACCAATAATCCGGCGACTGAACAGGTCCATGATCGTCGCCAAATAGCACCACCCCTGCATCGTGCGCAAATAGGTGGTATCGGCCACCCAGATTTGGTCGCAGCCTGTGGGCTTGCCGAGTTCTTTGAGTAGGTTCGCACTGTAACCGAAGTCGTGGCTGCTATCGGTGCCAAGTGGCTTAAATCCCTTCTTTTGAATGCCTTCAATCCCCAGACCTTTCATCAATCGATGGGTGCGATCCCTACCGCACTCCAACCCTTCGTCTCGCAGATGATGATAGATCGGGCGGTAACCGTAACGCGACTTGGATCTCTTGTGCAGGCTCTCGATCCGCTCTTTGTAAGCGACGTCAGCCACCGCCCGCGCACTCGGCTCTCGGGCGCTCCACGCATAGTAGCCGCTGGCACTCACCTCAAAGCACTCACACATTTCGGCAACCGCCCACGTGTTTTTGTGCCTCTGTATACATTGAAAACGCATCACTCGGGGTTGCTGAAGAATCCCACCGTTTTTTTTAGAATCTCATTCATGCGCTTGGCCTTGGCCAGCTCCTTGCGCAACTCAGCGAGCTCTTCAACCATAGCCCGGGGGCTCTGATCGCCTTCGGCCTTGGTTGCCACGAACTCCTTCACATGCTTGGCTTTCCAACTGTAAAGAACTCCCTCTGGAACCCCTAGCTGCTCTGAGACCTCCCTCACGGGCGTTCCCTCAATAATTATCATCTTCGCTGCCTCTCGCCTGAACTCGGCGCTGTATCGTCTTCTCTGCATTTTTAGATCCTCTCGTTAAGAGAATCCTATGTCCATTTTTCTCAGGGCAGATCAAATTGCCAACGCAGAATTGAACCCGGATTCAGCTATTGAAGAGGTTTGGACAGATTCGTAGAACGACGGAGTCAATTAACGGAATAAAGAGATTGGATTATGAAAAATACGAAGCGTGCTCAATTTTCCACGGGCTGCTGGCCGTAGTCCCTTTTCATCAATTCGATTCATTCTGTAAATTCTGTCAAAAATTGTTTCTCGGTTGAAACAAAGGAGACGCGAAAGCGAACGCCGCCGAGCGGTTGGCGGAGAAAAAAAGTGGCGGATGGGCAGGGATTCGAACCCTGGGTTCCGATGAAGGAACACACGCTTTCCAAGCGTGCGCAATCGACCACTCTGCCACCCATCCAAAAAGCTGAACTTGAAACGCTAGCTTCGGTCCGCGAAAAAAACAATAAGAGAACGCACGAGATTCGAATCCGGGGTAGGGGATTCGGTGCTACGCGACTTCGCTGAGCCCGAATGCTTCGTGGGCAAGATTTGCAGCCTCGACGATTTTGGCTTCGTCGATGATGACGGCGATTTTGATTTCAGACGTCGAAATCATCTGGATGTTGATTCCGCCCGCCCCGAGGCATTCGAATAGCTTGGCGGCCACGCCGGAGTGCGAGCGCATGCCGATGCCGACCACGCTGAGCTTGGCAATTCCATCCTGCTGCCGGATTTCCCCAGCCCCGACTTCGTTGACGACGGATTGAAGCACGGGGCCGATTTTTGACAGGTCGTCACGATTCATGGTGAACGAAATGTCTGTCACGCCGTCGAGCGAGATGTTTTGCACGATCACGTCGATCACCATGTTGGCGTCGGCAAGGGCGCTGAAAATCCGTGAGGCCGAGCCGGGGCGGTCGGGAACATGGGTGATGGTGACTTTGGCCTGATTGCGTTCCACGCTGATGCCGCGGACGACGACGTTTTCAAGGCTTGGATTTTCTTCTTTCACGATGGTTCCTCGATGGTTGTTAAAGCTGCTTCGGACTTCAAATGGGACATTGAATTTTTTTGCGAACTCGACGGATCGCGATTGCATGACTTTCGATCCGCTGCTCGCCATTTCGAGGAGTTCGTCGTAGGCGATGATGTCGATTTTCCGGGCGTTCGGCACGATGCGCGGGTCGCAGGTGTAGATGCCATCGACGTCCGTGTAGATCTCGCAATTTGATGCGCGCAATCCTGCGGCGATGGCGATGGCTGTGAGGTCCGATCCGCCGCGTCCGAGCGTCGTGATGCTGCCGTGCAGTGTTTGCCCTTGGAACCCGGCGACGATGCAAATGTATCCGTCGTTGAGATATTTTCGAATCTGCCTTGGCGTGACGTTTGCGATTTTTGCTTTGGTGTGTTTGCCGTCGGTGAGGATGCCGGCTTGCGCGCCGGTGAGCGACACCGCTTTTCCGCCGATCGCGTTGATTGCCATTGCGGTGAGTGCGATCGTGGTCTGCTCCCCGGTGGCCAGTAGCACATCCATTTCGCGGTCCGTGGGATTATCGCTTACGGCGCGCGAGAGCTTGATGAGCGAGTCGGTGACTCCGGACATGGCGGAGACGACAGCGACGACGGAATGGCCCTCTTTCTGGGTTTCAAGGATGCGATGCGCAACGGCGAGGATGCGTTCGGGCGTGCCGACTGAGGTGCCGCCGAATTTTTGAACAATCAGACTCATTGGAAAACTTCGAATAGTGAGAACGGGGAAACGGAAAACCGTCAGCGGACCTCGAGTGCGCGCCGAACACCATCCATCGTGGCCTCGGATTCGATCGGCGCATAATTTTTTCCGCGCATGGCGGTGTCGGAATCCTTCAATCCATGCCCGGTCACCGTACAGACGATCGTGGAGCCTGGCTTTACTTGGTTCACCGGGCACTTGTCGCAGCGCGCGGAGCTCTGGCATTTGAAAAATCCTGCAATCGACGCGGCACTGGCCGGTTCGACAAAAATCCCCTCGTTGCTGGCCAGCCACGCTTGAGCGGCAAGGATTTCTTCGTCTGTGACGATGTCGATGCAGCCGCCCGAGTCGTGGATCGCAGCCGTGGCGGACGCCCAGCTCGCGGGGTTGCCGATCCGGATTGCGCTCGCAGCGGTCTCGGGTTCGGTGATGATTTTGTCGAAGAAAATCGGAGCTGACCCTGCCGCTTGAAAGCCCAGCATTCGGGGCAGGTGAGTGGATTTTCCGTGCTGCTGGTATTCCTGATACCCCTTCCAGTAGGCGGTGATATTGCCGGCGTTGCCGACTGGCAGGATGTGCACGTCTGGCGCATCGCCGAGCTCGTCGATGATTTCGAACGATGCCGTTTTTTGTCCTTCGATTCGGTACGGGTTGATCGAATTCACAATCGCAACGCCGTCGTGGTCGCCAAACTCGCGGACGAGTCGCAGGGCATCGTCGAAGTTCCCCTTGATGGCCACCACCTTGGCTCCATAAACAAATGCCTGCACGAGCTTGCCCATCGAGATCTTACCCGCAGGCAGGATGACCGCGCATTGGATGCCGGCGCGTGCCGCATACGCTGCCGCGGCCGCGGACGTGTTGCCCGTGGATGCACAGACGACGGTCCTCGCACCCGCTTCGACCGCCTTGGAAATCGCCATCGTCATCCCGCGATCTTTGAATGATCCGGTCGGGTTGAGTCCCTCGAACTTGAGGTAAATGTGATGCCCCGACTTCTCGCTCAACCTCGGCGAGTAAATCAACGGGGTCGATCCCTCGTTCAACGAGATCACCGGGGTGGATTCCGTGACGGGTAAAAAGTTTCGATAACGGCTTATGACGCCGCGATCATGTGGAACAGCATTCAGTTTCATTCAAAAATCAAAATGTCTCGACTTGGAGCAGGACCGGTTCGGCTTTGACACAATCCAACGCAGCAATCGCCGCCACCGCAGACTTGGTCGATCCATACGGAGCGTCGTGCAGCATGAGGACGAGCGGCAGTTGCCCGACGTCATGGGATTCCGGCTGAATGACGGATGAGATGCCGATGCCTGCCTCGCCGAGAAGGCCAGCCACGCGTGCCAGCACGCCGGGTTGATCGTTGACCAGCAACCGCAGGTAGTATCGGGAAACCACATCCGCTTGCGCTTTGCAGGCACCGTAAAGGTCATGCGCAGTAAATCCGTAACACCGGCGGCCCGAGTCCGAACGCAGCGCCATGGCAGCCTCCGCAAGATCGCTAATCACCGAGCTCGACGTGGGGTCCTGTCCCGCTCCGCGTCCGTAAAATAGCGCGTCGCCGACCACATCCCCGTGCAGCCACACCGCGTTGAAGACGCCGTTGACCGATGCCAGCACATGCTTTTCAGGAATGAGCGTTGGGCAAACCCGGACTTCGATGCCGCCATCTTGATCGCATTTGATCGTCGCCAGCAACTTGATGACGTAGTGGAGATCCGAAGCAAACCGGATGTCCTCGGCAGTCAATGATTGTATGCCTTCGACGCGAACACTGGACGGGTCGATCCAAAATCCATAGGCGAGCGATGCCAGGATGATCGCTTTGTGCGCGGCATCCCATCCATTCACGTCGAGCGTAGGATCTGCTTCGGCGTATCCGAGCGCCTGCGCTTCGGCGAGACCTTCGGGGAACCCGATGCCCGCCTCGGTCATCCGGGTCAAAATGTAGTTGCTCGTGCCGTTTAAGATTCCGTGGATGCTCTCAAAACGATTGCCGACGAATGCCTCACGCACCGTCTTAATGATCGGGATGCCCCCGGCCACTGCGGCTTCATAAAACACGGGCACCTTGTGTTCGCTGGCCAGCTTAAAAATCTCCGTGCCATGTTCGGCGAGCAGCGCCTTGTTGCCGGTTACCACGATCTTTCCCGCCCGGATCGCATTGCAGACAAACGCGAGCGCCTCGTCCATTCCGCCGATCAACTCGACCACGATCTGAATCGAAGGGTCGGCGATCAGGGCGTCCAGATCGGTGGTAAAAAGCTCGGCGGGAGCATCCACCGCACGGGCGCGCGTCAGGTCGCGGACAGCGATTTTCCGCACGTCAAACGTCATTCCAATCCGCTGACCAAGCAACTCACGGTTCGCCGCAAGGTTCTTAAAAACCCCGCTGCCAACCGTGCCAAATCCAGCCAAACCAATTCCAATCGATTCCATGAGAGCCCGACAACATCCCAATCCCCGCGCACCCTGTAAAGGAGTTTTACAGCCGGGAATTGAATCCCCGGAAGGCCGTGATTCCATCAGCAATGAAGTTTTGACAGAATCGAAGCGCAGCGTAGATCGACTGCTTTCAAGCAGCCCCAGCGGGGAGAGCGTCGCGAATCAATTGACAGGATCTTCACGAAAGCCAGAGGGAGCATACCGCTGTAGAAACCGCAGATTTGCACCGATTTTCGCAGATGATGCACGAAAACTCCTGCAAAATCCTGTCCATCCTGTCAAAAAATCGCATTCCGTCATTCACACGCCCTTTGCGCTGTCAAAACAGCTTCGATGCTGCTGTGATAAAGGCTCCATGCCCGACGCATCCGCACAAGGCTACGACCTTTCGCTCAACCGCTACGACGGATTCGTCCACCGCCCGCCGGGCGAACTCTTTGGCGCGCTTGAGGGATTGGAAAAAGAAATCGTCCTCGGTATAAAAGATCTGGAGGAAATGTTGAAATGAAAATCAAAGACGTCCTCGCCGCCATCAACGAAATGCAACGCGACGGCATCATTGAGCGATACGCCATCGGAGGGGCCGTCGGCGCGACGTGTTATCTTGAGCCTGTCGCCACACTGGATGTGGACATTTTCGTCGCTTTCCATCCTGAGCCGGACCGCATCATCGTCAGCCCGCAGCCGATTTTTGATTACCTCACCCGCCGCGGAGCCAGCGTCGATGGCGAATACCTTGTCATCGCCGGCTGGCCTGTGCAATTCCTTCCGCCCACCGGACCGCTCGGCGAGGAAGCGCTCGCCGAAGCTGTCCCGATCGACATCGATGGCGAACCTTCCCGCGTCTTCACCGCTGAGCACCTCGCCGCCCTTGCCCTCCAGACCGGCCGAGCCAAGGACAAATCACGCCTTCTGCAGTTCGTCGAAACCGGCGCGCTCGATGCCGACCGCTTCGACGCCATCCTCCAACGCCACGGCTTGCGGGAAAAATGGCTTGCCTTCGAGCGACAATTCCTCACCCCATGACCTTTGAAATCCGCGCAATCCTCAAGAGTAAACAGGCGCTCCGGCAACGCCTCGCCGCGCTCCCCCTCGCGGAGAAATTCCGCATGTTGGACGTGCTCCGCGAACGCTCTCTAGCCCTCGCGGCAAATAGAAAGGCCTCGAAGCATCCACGCCCATGACCCCCGCCGAACTCAGCAACCGCTGAAAATCCCCGGGAGGGCGAGGCTTTGTGAGCGATGAAGTTTTGACGGGATCTTCAGGAAATCCGGAGGAGCATACCGCTGTGGAAACCGCAGATTTGCACCGATTTTCGCAGATGATTCACGAAAACTCCTGCAAAATCCTGTCCATCCTGTCAAAGAACTCACCAACCGCCCACCCGAAAAGCTTATGGAAGACCGTGTCGAATACCGCACCACCTCAAGCCGCCCGTTTCCTGCCAAGCCCTTGAACGATCCCGACTTCATCGGTGCCGAAGCGGCTCTCAAACGCGGTGCTGCCAAAGCCGTCGCTCGCGATCTCGCGGCGGGTTTGGAGCCGATCGTCCGCACTCGGCCCGATCTCCAGACGGACTTACCCAACCAATGAACCTTATGCCCATTGCCGATCAAATCGCCCCGCCGCTCAACCATGTCTTCGTGGACTTTGAGAACGTGCATCAGATCGATGCCTCGGTCATCGGATCCAAGTCGGTGAACTTTACGCTTCTGCTGGGAGCGAAACAAACGAAGCTGGATGCCGGACTCGTCGAAAAACTCATGGAGCATGCCGCCTCCGTGCAGATCATCCGTCTCGCGTCATCCGGCAAGAACGCCCTCGATTTTACACTGGCCTACTACGTGGGCCGGACGGTGAGTGCCAACCCTGTCGCGTATATTCACATCGTTTCAAAGGACACGGGATTTGACCCGCTGGTCGAGCACTTGCGGAGCCGGCACATTCACGCTCACCGCCACGACAGCTTCGCCACGCTGACGTTCTCCGGAACTGCGAAGGTGGTAGCCGTGGCATCGAAAACAGAGCCTGTGAGCCCAGCCGATCCGTTGAGTCTTGTTTTGGAGCGCCTGCGGAAGAACGTCGCCAACCGCCCGAGAAAAAAGAAGACGCTGCTAAGCCACCTGAAATCCCAGCTAGGCAAGGACGCCACCGACGCGGAAGCCGCAGGCCTGCTCGGAAAGCTCCAAAAGGCGGGAAACGTCAGCATCGGCGACAAGGATTCAGTGACTTACTCTGTTTAGCCTGGATCCAGCGATTAAAGATGTTTTGACAGGATGACAGGATCTTCAGGAAAGCCATGGTGAGCATACCGCTGTGGAAACCGCAGATTTGCACCGATTTTCGCAGATGATGCACGAAAACTCCTGCAAAATTCTGTCCATCCTGTCAAAGAACTCACCACCCAATGCCCCGCCCGTAGCGGTCAATCGCCCGAGAAAATAACCCGGCGCACCAAGCAAATAACTCGGACGTCCGAGAAGATAACACGGCGCGCCGAGCAAATAGCTCGGACGACCGAGAAAATAACACGGCACACCGAGCAAATAACTCGGACGACCGAGAAAATAACACGGCGCACCGAGCAAAAAGCTCGGGCGTCCGAGAAAACAACACGGCGCACCGAGCAAATAGCTCGGACGTCCGAGCGGACTTGCCAGAACTCGCACTTCAGCGTCATCAATCGGCGTAAATCCTCATAATCTGCGGTTCAACGCACCACCGCTTCCGGCGATCCCTTCCCCCAAAAAATCCTGATAAATCCTGTCCGTCCTGTCAAAAAGATCAGTTTCCGGCACCCATACCGCCCTTTGCGCTGTCAAAATGGCTTCGATGATGCTGTGATTAGGGGTTTATGACGGACGCTGCCGCCTGCGGAGGATAACCCGCGCAACCCAATCCTTTCCGCCGCTTAACTCATGGCACGCAAACCGACCACCGACTCCTCCACCGCCACCATCGGCTTCGAGGCCAAGCTCTGGCTCGCCGCCGACAAGCTCCGCAACAACATGGACGCGGCGGAATACAAGCACGTCGTCCTCGGCCTCATTTTCCTCAAATACATCTCCGACACCTTCGAGGAACACCGCGCCAAGCTCCTCGCCGGAGAGGGCGACTACGCCGGGGCCAATCCCGAGGACCCGGACGAATACAAGGCCGAGAACGTCTTCTGGGTGCCCGCCGATGCCCGCTGGTCCCACCTCCAGGCCAACGCCAAGCAGTCCACCATCGGCAAAACCGTGGACGACGCCATGGTCGCCATCGAGCGCGACAACCCGCGCCTCAAAGGCGTCCTGCCCAAGGACTACGTCCGCCCCGGCC
>Ga0247832_1000154_pt1 | contig 135088 bp, 136 predicted proteins | sample LaCruzMarch2015__10_FD_192407 | JGI IMG/M metagenome (GOLD analysis project Ga0247832, IMG submission 192407) | Freshwater microbial communities from meromictic Lake La Cruz, Castile-La Mancha, Spain - LaCruzMarch2015_4m | ecosystem: Environmental > Aquatic > Freshwater > Lake | place: Spain... | reverse complement strand
TCTCCATGCCGCCGCCCATCGCGAAAAAGGCGGTCCACTGTCCCCGTTGCGGCCAGTCGCAAGACGAGCCGCCCGGCGCCATCAGCACGTTCTGCCGCTCCTGCGGCAAACATTTTGAACTGGCCGAAACGGGCCAGGGCCAACCGAGCTGGCGCACCCACCTCTCTGCGGTGACCGCACGGCTGGAGCCGTGGAAACAGCGAGCCCGCGCCGCGGCCGAGCCCTGGCTTCTGCGCTACGAGCCGCAGATCAACAAACTGCGCGAATTCATCGAGCGTTACCGTCCGCCGGAATTCCGCCGCGTGCGATGCCAGGAATGCGGCCGCATCCACGAAGTCCCGCGTCTCGCCGCCTCGACCGCCTGCCCGAACTGCCACACCCACATTGACCTCTACAACCTCATCGTCGACAAACGCATCAACCGGCTCGTCCGCACCCGCGGATCGCTCGTGATCAAAAAATTCGGCTACCTCAACAACCAGGTTTCGATCTGCGGCTCGGCCGACATCGCCGGGGGGGCCGCCGGGAAAATTTTCTGCGATGGCGAAACCCGCATCCGCACGACCGGACGCCTCAACTGCGAGATCGGCTCCCGCCGCGTCCGGGTGGAAAAAGGCGCCGACGTCATCGTCGCGCATCCGATCCGCGTCCATGACATGGTTGTGCAGGGCAAGCTGACCGCGCGCGTCTACTGCAACGGCACCCTGCGCGTGCTCAAGCGGGGCTTCCTCAAGGGCGAAATCCACGCCCGCTCGATCATCGTGGACAAGGGTGGCCTCCTCGCCGCCGAGCTGAACATCGGCCGCTTCGACGAACTCGATCCCGACATTCTCGGCACGCTGCAGGAGCGCACCTGCTACATGGCCCTCGAAGACATCGCGCCCGAAATCCGGCAGGCCGACCTGCCGATCTGACGGCCGCCCAGCCCATGGACGAACCGGTTCCGCACCGACGCCGTCCGCGCTACCCCGGGAAGAATCCGCGCCGCTTCGAACACAAATACAAGGAACTCGCCCCCGCGGCGCACCCCGAGACGGTCGCCAAGGTTCTCGCCGCCGGCAAAACCCCCGCCGGCTCGCATGTGCCCATCATGGTGGCGGAAATCCTCGAAGTCCTGCGCCCGCACCCGGGCGCGATCGCGGTGGATTGCACGCTCGGCCACGGCGGACACGCCCGCGCCCTGCTCGGACAGATCAGCCCTGGCGGACACCTGCTCGGGCTCGACGTGGATCCGCTGGAGCGGCCGCGCACCGAAGCACTTCTTCGCCGCGAGGGCTTTGGCCCGGACGTCCTCACGACCCACCAGTGCAACTTCGCCGGCCTGCCCTCGGTCCTCGCCGGGCACGGACACTCCGGCGCCGACCTCATCCTTGCCGACCTCGGCGTTTCCTCCATGCAACTCGACCAACCGGCGCGCGGCTTCTCCACAAAGTTCGCCGGGCCGCTCGACATGCGCATGAACCCCGGGCGCGGCGCGACCGCCTCACAATGGCTGGAAAAGGTTTCGCCGCAAAAACTCGCCGGCGTCCTGGCCAACCATGCGGACGAACCCCATGCCACCACACTCGCCGATGCCCTCGCGGGAAAATCATTCGCCCTCACCACCGACCTCGCCACGGCCATTCGCGACGCCCTGCGCCACCGGCCGGCCGAGGAAACAGACCAGTCCGTCCGCCGCGTCTTCCAGGCCCTGCGCATCGCGGTGAACGAGGAGTTTTCCGCCCTCGACGCCTTCCTCCGCGTCCTGCCCTCCTGCCTCAACCCCGGCGGCCGCGTGGCCATCCTGACCTTCCATTCCGGCGAGGACCGGCGGGTGAAGCACGCCTTCCGCGCCGCGCACCAGGCCGGCCTCTACCGGGAAATCGCCCGCGACGTGATGCGCCCGGGCCCGGAAGAACGCCGCGCCAACCCCCGCTCGACCTCGGCCAAACTCCGCTGGGCCGTGCGGGGGTGAAGACGATGCCGATTCTGGAGGGCGAGAGTCCCCGCGAGCCTTGGGCCTTGTGGTGACGCGCCACAGCGACGCTGCTGGCGCGGCCGACGTCGGTTCGGAACGTGCCATGCCCACGGCGGACGGGGCCGTCCGCCCTCCAAGGCTCTACCGTGATCGTTGCCCGGTGCACCCAAAGCAATTGGACTTTGCCCGCAGCGATCGCGGGTAGGGTTGGGCCTCCGGACGCACACAACTCCTCCGGACCGACCGGGAGCCTTTCTCGGAATTGGACACGGCCGGTCCGGAGGCCCAGCCCTACCACCGGACCAAAAGTCGAGAAGCAAGGGGCGATTGGTGTTATTTTAGCCGCATCCGGAACCATGCAATGAAACCCAATACCATGCATTTAGGACGGACGGGGTAATCCGCAGATGCACGCAGATTTTCGTAAAAAACACAGAATCTGCTGCGTAGAGGTCTGTTCCGTGTTCTTCAATCTGTGAGCATCTGCGCCAATCTGCGGATAACATCTTGATCCCCCCCCGCGCGAGAAACAACCGCCTTGGCGCCCCCGACACCGAACTCTGTGCCACCCCAAGCAAAACGCCGACCCGCAGGCCGGCGTTCTGGTGGGTGATTGGGCTTTGCCTTGATCGCGGGCCTAAGCGTGGTCGTGACGCGAGGCCAGGCGATCGCGCATCGGGGCGCGCAGGCCGAGGATGCTCCGCGCATCGCGCACGAGGCGGCGGCGGGCGGGCCAGAGGAAGACAGCGGCGAGACCAACGGCCGCAGCCACCGTCGAGGGCTCCGGAATCGCCGTGATAGTGAACGTGCTGGTGCCGATGTTCCAACCCGAGTTGAACCCGTTGTCAAAGCCAAACAGAGTGGTGTTGCTGATCGTCGTCGTCAGGTCCGTCTTGAAGGTCAGGATGTTGCCGGCCAAGAAGTTCGTCACGTTCAGTTTGAACCCGCCACCTGTGTAAGTGCCGAAGTTCAGCGAGTTGGTCGTGCCGGTGCCGAAGTCAATGAACGAAGCTGCCGTCAGGTTCAGATTGCCGAATGTCTCGGTCACCCCGCTGCCCCGCTGGATTGTGCCGCCGGAAAGCGTGATGGCCGCGCCGTCAGCAACCTGGTTGTTGGCGGAAATGAGCAGCACGCTGCCAGAGTTGGTCACAACCACGTTGGTGGCGATGGCGTTAACCCCGGCTGTCTTGTTCAACTGCAGGGTGCCTGCGCTCACCGTCGTTGTTCCGCTGTAGGTGTTGGCGGCGCTTCCGGAGAAGGTCGCCGTTCCCGTGCCTGTCTTGGTAACCGAGCCCGTGTCGGCGATCACGCCGCTCACATTCACGCTCTGCTCGTTCGTCGAATCGATCGTCAGGGCGGAGCTGGCGAGGTCAATGCGGCCGCTGTAGGTCACAGACGAACCGGCACCGGCGGCTCCGATGTTGCGGGCTTGGCTGTTCGTCGTGCTGACGTAGATCGAGTTGCTGATGGTGACGCTATTGCTGGCGCGGAGGGAGGATGTGGCGTTGACAATGTTGCCGTCGAGGTCCACGCCAAGGTCCAAGGCATGGCCGATCGGGCCGGATGGAAAATTGGTGCGGCTGATGATGGTCCCTGAGCCGATAATGAGCGTGCCGCTGCCGATACGGACTTGATAGCGGTCGTTGGACGAGATGCCAGTTCCGTTGTTGGTCACGATGAGCGTGCCGCCACCGTCGATGGCAAGGCGGTTGGTATCGCTTCCTGCCGTTCCGTTCGCTGTCAACCCGCCGCCGAACAGGAGCGTTCCACCACTCGAAATGTTGAAGGCGAGGCTGCTATTGTTGAGCGTGATGTTACCCGTTTGGGCACCTGTGCCACTGGTCGCTTGGTAAGACAGCGTTCGGGTTCCAGAGCCAAACTCCACATTGATATTGCGGCTGTTGGTGATGTCTTGACCGATGCGCAGCGTGGCGGCATTGACACTGTTGGCCCCGAGGTTGACTTGGGAGGATGTTCCGAGAGCGCTATTGTTGGATAGGATGAGGGTTCCACGCTGGATCACGGTGGTGCCGGTGTAAGCGCTCGATCCGTTGATCACCACGGTGGCGGCGCCGGAGTCACTTCTGAGAACCACGCTGCCGCTTCCACCGCCATTGATTCCGGCGATCACCGCCGTGCCTGCTCCGAAGAACCGTAGTTCTTTGCTGGCATTGTTGAAGCCCGTGATCCCGCCCGCGAGCGTTAGTGTGCCGCTGGCATTCACGGGGTTGATTTCGTAAACAGTGTTCCCTCCGTTGAGCCCGACAGCGCCGTTGATGGTGTGGCTGCCGGATGAGTCGTTTTGGATCTTCCCCAGTTGCGCGCCAAAGTTCCAATCGGTTAGACTGATGCCGCTGCTAATGGTGCGACCGGTAGTGGCACCGCTTTGGAAAAAAGCTTGACCGATATTGACCCCGGAATTGTTGGTCATCGTTGTCTGGGTGTTGTTGTTGATATAGACGCGATCGCCGTTTTGCGGTTGACCTTCACCACCTGAGCCGTTGGTCCAGTTATTGTTCCAATTCCAGTTGCCGTTGCCACCGCCACCGGTCCAATTGCGATCGGTCTGCGCAAGGACAGGCTGTGTAGTGATGCTGAATAAAGTCGCGAAGACCGCAAACAACGCTAGAGCGCGGAAGCACCCAGGGGATTTTGTCATAAACGCGGTGGATTTGTGTGAGACGAACATGGTTGGCTTGGGGATTGGGGTTGTGGTGTGGGATTTGGAAGGCTGCGTTGGAATTGGCAACCCATCACGCATATTGCCAGAATTTTCCGTGTTGGCAAGAAAAATTTCTGTAAAATTTCTGTTCTTCACGCGCATTTGTGAGGGCAAGGACACCCACCCCACGGCAATTGCCACAGGTCCCTCGCTACAGGCCTTCCCTTCCCTTCTCCGCGCCCCGGGCAGTTTCTGCGACTGTCCCGCTCGGGCGTTGGCCATCCATATGTCGTCGTGAGAAAGCGGAGTCCGGCCCTGGTATTCCAAGGCGCCACCTTTTCACGGTTGGAGGGCATGATCCGAGGAGGCTGCAGCGGGCTGTTTGTTTAGGCGCTCTTCGTTCAGCTTGCGACGATAGTCGGGATGTGAAGGAATGATCGCGAGAAATTGCTCGTAGGCCGCAACCGCCTCGGCATGGCGAAGCTGCGCACGATACAGGTCGCCCAGATGGGCGAGGACCGCGGTATTTCCCGGCAGGGCGTCGATGGACCGGCGGTAGGCCTCAATTGCGGCGTCGGGCTTACCGACATCCTCATAATGACGTCCAAGCCAATACCAAAGAACACCGTCGCGCGGACACTGCTCGGCGGCTTGTTCGAGGCGGCGGATGGGCTCGGAGAGGCCCGTGGTGGCGAGGGCCTGATCGATGCTGCGGAGTTTTTTGTTCCAGCGCTCGACGCGCGCGGCATTGCCGGACTGGGTGAGGAAGGGCGGCTTTTGCTTCATGGCCAAGATGGCACCGACGGAGTAGCCCTCGGCGAGCGGGCTGTAGCCGAGGTCCATGGCAAGGTCGTCCCTCGTGATCGAGGCAAAGAAGTCAGGCTTGAGACAGGGCAACTCCCCTCCCCACAGATCGGCAAGCGCGCTGGTGAAGGCGGAGGCGAGGGCAAGGTTGCCCTCGAAGGTGAAGTGGACGTGCTCGTAGAAGAGCGGCACGGCCTTGGGCGGCGCGGCCAACTGCATTTGCAGGAAGTCCTCCTCGGCCTCGATGAGTGGCACCTGCTCCTTCTCGGCAATCTCGCGGATGGCGGCGTTCACGCCGGAGTCGGCGCGGAAGCGAAGCTCGTCGAGATCGCGGGCGTGGCGCAGGGAGGCGGCGGCCGCCGGCAACCGCCCCGCGGCCAGCAGCGCTTGGCCCTCGTCGTAGGCAGCCAGCGCCGCATCCGGACGCCAGGGAGAACTGCCGAGTGGCGGGCAGTCGGTGAGGTTGGAGGCTACGGTCGAGAGGATGACGGGCACGCCGCGGTGGTGCAGGACGCGCACGATATCCCGAAGGTTCTCCTCGAAGTTGCGCTGGACACGCTCCAGCGAAGGATCCTCCTGAGCGACTCTTGACTGTTGGAACATGTCCATGCCCGACCATGTCTCAGGACGGGTGCCGCGGAGAACGGTATCGGCGGCCGACTGCAAGGCCTGGCCGGTGCGCGTCGAGCGCAACCATGTGACGGCGCGGATAAGTGGCAACGGAACGGCATCACCTCCGAGCAGCGACCCCGGACCGTAAGGCCCGACGACCTCGTTGTTTCCCATGTAGATGAGGACCGCATCGGGTCCGTAGTCGGCGCATTCCGCCGCGATGAGCCGGATAGCATGCGAATTCAACGCCGTGACGCCCGTGTTGATGATTTCCCATGAGGTGTCGGGGCACGCTCGGCGGAGCATCGCCTCAAGAACCCGCGTGAATGAGAACGAAGGCTCGGGGTAGCCGGCGGCAGCCGATTCACCGAGGACGAAAATACGCCGCGTGCCGGGCGGTTTTTTTGTGACAAATCGCGATGGATAGGCACCGCGCAGCAACTCTGGGGGGTAAAAAAGGCGCCCAAAACAATGATTCGAACGCGTGGTGCCGTCGGGCGCGTCGAGAAAGAACGACGAGGGATGACCATATCCGAACAAGCGCAGGACAGCCTCGGCTGCGAGGAGAGAGAACGCACACCAAGCGGTTAGCGCAATGAGTTGGCGCAAATTGAAAAGGCGAGTTTTCACAGGGTGCCAAGTTGAACATCGGGGGTGCCCTCCAGAGTATCACAGTGTGCACTCCCGAGTCCAACCCCGCCCTGGCATGTCTTTCGCAGCCTCTTGGGGATGGGGGATTCGATTTGGCAGCACCGTGGCCAGGTTGGCAAGTTCATGTTATCGCCACTACCCCACACCGACGGCGTGCCGTTATCCGTGGCCGAGGGATTTGCCTTTGTCCGGGCAAGGAGCAATCTCTTGTCAACCACCACCGCAGAGTGGAAAATGTTGCCATGAGACTCAAAGCGTCGGAGCAATCCGCCATCCGCAAGCATCTGCAAAAGCTCGGCCCCGAAGCCGAGTCCTATGTCTTCGGCTCGCGGGCCGATGACTCGGCGCGGGGCGGCGACATTGATTTGTTGGTGCTGACCCCGGCCAAGGTGCCGCTTGCGATGATCCGCAAGCTCCGCCGGGCCATCCTTGAGGAGATCGGGGAGCAAAAAATCGACATCGTCAATTTGGCCCGGTCGAGCCGCCATCCCTTCAAGGCGGTGGCCTTGGAGTCAGCGGTCAGGCTATGAAAGACGCGAACCTCCGCCGCCTGCTGGCCGCCAATGTCGAGACGCTCAATCGCGCACTGCCATCCTTTGAAAGGTCCCTGGAAAAATGCGCCCTGATTCCGGCGAAGGAACAACTGGGTTTCGAGGAGGAGGAGTGTTTTGATGCCCTGACCTCGAAGTTCTCGCGCATCGCTGACATCTACTGCCAGAAGGTGCTGAAATCGCTGGTCCTCCTCCTGCGCGAAGATGCCCCAACCTTTATCGACCGGGCCAATCTCGCCGAAAAACTGTCCATCCTTCCATCGGCCGACGATCTGACCGCCATCCGGGATCTGCGCAACACCATCGCTCACGAATACATAACGGAAAACCTGGCGGAAATCTATCGGGACACCGTCGCCCTGTCACCCGCCCTCCTGACCGCCATCGCCGCAACGACGGGCTTCATCGAGCAGCGAGACTTAACCCGCGCTTAGCCCCCGGCGTTTTTTTAAACCACGAACCTCACGACCACCGGCGCGGATGGCCGCGCGGGGGAGCCTGGAACAGGCCTTTAATCAGTAGACTGTGTGTTTATCTGCGACAATCTGTGTTAATCTGCGGATAGAACTTTGGCAAGTGAACAGCATGGCATTTCAACCACACGAAGTTCACGGATGGTTCAGAGCGGGATGGCATATCCGGCGTTGACGCGCAGACGATATGCGTTATTTTTATGCGTTGTGAAGACCATCTCGATCATGGAAGCGCAGCACAACCTGGCGGCATGGGTCCGGGAGGTGGAGGCCGGCCACGAACTCGCCATCACGCGGCGCAAAAAAACGGTCGCCCGTCTGGTCCCTCCCGCCGCGGTGCGGAAAATCACCTTCCCCGATTTCAAAGCGCGGGCCCGGAGCACTTGGTCAAGCGGATGGAAGGGGGCGGGGGCCGATGCGCTGCTCGAGGAAGCGCGCGGCGCGCGGTGAGCCGCTACTACGACACCGGCGTCCTTCTGAAACTCTACACGGAGGAGCCTGCCTCGGACGCCGTGCGGGCGCACGTCGTCCGGCGCGGGCAACCCCTGCTATTCACGTCATTGCATCTGTCGGAATGCGTGTCGGCCCTGCAACTCAAGGCCTTCTGCGGGGAATGCACGGCGGCTGATGCGGCTGCGGCGGCTCTGGATGTGGAGGCGGATCTGGCGTCGGGTGTGCTGCGGCGGGCGGGAATTGATTGGGAAGCCGCGTGGGGGCACTGCCGGATTCTGTCGGCCGCCCACACGGCGGAAGCAGGCTGCCGGACGCTCGATGCCCTCCATGTGGCCTGCGCCCTGCAACTGGGTTGCCGCGAGTTTGTCACCTCCGATGCGAGGCAATCGAAGCTGGCCGCCAAAGCCGGCTTGCGCCTCCCGAAGATCGCGTGAGCAGGCGCGCGCCCCCGGCCCGGGAGTGCGGGCTGGAAGCATGCGGGCGCGCTTCGCGGAGGCTTGCACGCGTGGGACGGGGGCGTCCCGCCTCATTGAGGGCTCGCTGCAGATTCGTTGTTCCTTCGCCTTATCGTGCCAACTCCCGCCTGATACCAACGGCCCAAAGCAATTGGACTTTGTCCGCAGCGATCGCGGGTAGGGGCGGACCTCTGGACCGACCGGGAACCTTCTCGGAATTCGACACGGCCGGTCCGGCGGCCCGGCCCTACCAGCCGACCAAAAGTCGAAAAGTAAGGGGCTGTTGGTATGAATTGCGGTCAGCCGGCTCCTGTCCTGTGTCCCGCCTTGCCACGCTCAGCGGGGGCAACGAAATCAGCGAGGGATTCGAGGAGGCGTGGAGGGACGATGGCCACCACGCGCGCGGCCGTGTCCTCATAGGCAATGGATTGCACCTGGGCCTCGCGGTGGAGGCGGGCGAGGAGATCGGCACGAGACAGCGGGAGCAAAAACTCAACCGAGACGGTTTGGCTGCCCACGAGGCGTCCCAGACGATCGACCAATTCGTCGAGACCGTCCCCGCGGTGGATCGAGATAAAGACGGCCTCGGGAAAATCCCGCCGCAGGCACACGCGGGTGGCCTCGTCTCGCACCAAATCCATTTTGTTGAAGACCACCAGCGCCTTGCTCGTATCCGCGCCCAAGCCTTCGAGCACCTTCATCGTGGTGTCGTAAAACTCGAGCACGCGCGGATGCGACGCGTCGAGCACATGGATGAGAAAATCGGAGAGCGCGGCTTCCTCGAGCGTGGCGTTGAAGGACTCGATCAAGCCGTGGGGCAGCTTGCGGATGAAACCGACCGTGTCGGTCAGGAGCAGCAGCTGTTTGTTGGGCAGCGCGATCTTGCGCGTCGTCGTGTCGAGGGTGGCGAAAAGTTTGTCCTCCACCAGCACGCCGGCCCCGGTGAGCCGGCGGAGGAGGGAGGATTTCCCCACGTTGGTGTAGCCGACGATGGCGGCGTTCGGCACGGGGGCGCGCTTGCGGTCCTTGCGCTGCGTGGCGCGTGAGCTGCGCACCCCGGCCAGCTCGCGCTTGAGCCGGTCGATCTGGCCGCGGATCTTGCGGCGATCCTGCTCGAGCTGGCTCTCGCCCTCGCCCTTGGAGCCGATGCCGCCGCCCTGCTTGCCCAGGTGACCCCAGGCCCGCGTGAGGCGCGGCAGCGAGTAGGCCATGCGGGCGAGATCGACCTGGATACGCGCCTCGCGGGTCCGGGCGCGGGCCCCGAAGATGTCGAGGATGATCTCCTGACGATCAATGACCAGAACCCCGGCCAGCGCCTCCCAATTGCGCTGCTGGGCGGGCGTGAGCTCATTGTCGAAAATGACCACGTCGCACTCGAGTTGGCGCATCCGCTCGCAGATTTCCTCAGCTTTCCCCGAGCCCAAGAAAAACCGGGACTGCACCTCGCGGGCGTAGACGACCATCTTTTCGACCACCGGAACCCCGAGGGTGCGGACGAGTTCCTCCAGTTCCTCGAGCAGATCCTCGGCGTCCGCGTGTCCGCTGGTCTCGGTGTAAACGCCGACGAGCAAAGCCCGCTCCACCATTTTGTCCCGTGGCCTGATTTCAAACATGCGGGTGCGATCCTAGCACAGATCCCGAAAGAAAATCCCACGGCTTCTCGCGAGGCGACAGCTTCAGAGGGAGAAATCCGCAGATTTACGCCGATTGGCGCAGATTTCATTTTGGGAGAAAACGAGCCGTCTGTATTGGAGCGAGGAAGTTCCGAAGTTGAGCAGAACCGCCCGTTCGAGTGCGGTAATCCGCAGATAATTGATCACTTGGGCCTCTTCGACTCCTCCAATTTGCGGGAGGGCCTTGCATTCCACGATCACGCTGCCAAAGCAGACGAAATCCGACTTGTAGTAGCTGCGCAGAACTTCACCTTTGTAGTGAACTCGCAACAACTTTTCCCGTTCGAACGGAATCCCGCGCAGCCGGAAGTCCACCTCCAAGGCATCCTGGTAAACAGCCTCCAGCATCCCATGCTTCAACTCCCGGTGCACCTCCATGGCCGCACCGATGATGGCGAACGTCTCGACATCCCGTTTCCCGCTGTCTGAAAAATCTGCGCTCATCTGCGCTCATCTGCGGACCATGCCGTGACCGACTCGGGTATATTCAGAATTCGACTGGAGACGAGCTTAGTCACAAAAGCCGCCTCGAGCGGCGGTCTTTTTCCGCTTTGAGATTGAAGCAAGCCCTTCCGGCCGGTAATGCTCTGTGGTTTGGCGGCGCGACCGGCGCAGCCGATGCACCATGCCGAGCCTCGACATTTTCCTGCAACCCGAAGTCTTCCTCGTTTGGACCTCGGTGCTCAAGACTTCCGTCCTCCTCGGCATCGTCCTGACCATGGTGGCCTACTCGGTCTGGGCCGAGCGCAAGGTCAGCGCCTTCATTCAGGACCGCGTGGGCCCGAACCGCGTGGGCTGGGCCGGATTGATCCAGCCGGTGGCCGACGGCGTGAAGCTTCTGCTCAAGGAAAACTTCGTCCCGGCCGGGGTGAACAAATTCTATTTCACCATCGCGCCCAGCCTCGCCATGGTCCCGGCCATCCTGGTTCTCGCCGTCCTGCCCTTCGGCAGCAGCCTCTTCGGCGTGCCCATGGTCATCGCCGACCTGCAGATCGGCGTCCTCTGGGTCTTCGCCGTGTCCTCGCTCGGCGTCTACGGCATCGTCCTGGCCGGTTGGTCTTCCAATTCGAAATACCCCTTCCTCGGCGGCATCCGTTCGAGCTCACAAATGATCTCCTACGAGCTCTCGCTCGGGCTCTCGGTCATTCCCGTTTTCATGATCACCGGCACGCTCAACCTCGGCGAGATCGTGCAGTTCCAAGTGACCAACGGCTGGATGGTTTTTCCGTTCTCGATGCAAGGATTCAGCCTGGAAAAACTTCTCCTCTGGATCCCGATGCTGATTTCATTCGTTGTTTTCATGGTCGCCATGTTTGCCGAAACCAACCGTCTGCCCTTCGATCTGCCGGAAGCCGAGCAGGAGCTGATCGGCGGCTACCACACGGAATATTCCTCCATGCGTTTTGCGCTGTTTTTCCTCGGCGAATACGCCGCCATGATCGCCGGCGCGGGGGTCATCGTGACGCTCTTCCTCGGCGGCTGGAGCCTTCCTTTCGTGCCGGACGGCGGACAGGGCTGGGTCTGGGGCCTGATCAACATCGGCACCTTTCTGGCCAAGATCGCCGCGATTATTTTCTTCTTCCTCTGGGTCCGCTGGACCCTGCCGCGCTTCCGCTTCGACCAGTTGATGAAGCTCGGCTGGTATGCTTTTTTCGAGATTGCCCTGGTCAATATCTTCCTCACCGCGGGCATCCTCGCCTACCTGAAATCCTGACCCCATGGCCCTGACTGTCCAACGTCCCAAACTGAGCCTCGCCGAGCGTTCCTACGTCCCGGCCGTGCTCGGCGGCTTGTTCATCACGATCAAGCATTTCTTCCGCATGTTTTTCGGCCAGACCAAGGTCACCATGCAGTATCCCGAGCAGAAGTGGGACAACGCGCTGCCCGAGTGGTATCGCGGCGCGCCGACGCTGGTGAAGGACGAGCATGACCGCGAGCGCTGCGTGGCCTGCCAGCTGTGCGAATTCATCTGCCCGCCCCGCGCCATCACGATCAAGCCGGGCGAACTCCCGGCCAACGGCACCTGGGCCAAGGTGGAGAAGTTTCCCGAGAAGTTCGACATCGACATGATCCGCTGCATTTACTGCGGACTCTGCGAGGAGGTCTGCCCGGAGCAGGCCATCTTCCTGCGCAAGGACTACTCGATCACCGGGCTGACCCGGGCGGAAATGGTCCATGACAAGGAAAAACTCTACGAACTGGGCGGGGTGATGAACGGCCTCGTCCACAAGTGGAACGAAAAAAAGTGATCGAAAACGCCCGCACCTTTTCTTAACGTCGAGGCCTTCCGGCGAAAAAGCGGCGCGCCACGCGCCCACCGGCGCAAACCACCGCATGCTCAACATTCTGTTCTGGGTTCTGTCCGTTCTGATGCTCGGTTCGGCCGCAGCCGTTGTGCTCTTCCGCAACCCGGTCAACAGCGCGATGTGTCTCGTCCTCTCTTTCCTCGCCCTCGCCGCCCTTTTCGTCACGCTCGACGCCTTCTTCATCGGCGTCATCCAGGTCCTCGTCTATGCCGGCGCGGTCATGGTCCTGTTCCTTTTCATCATCATGCTCCTCGACCTGAAAGCGGAGGCCCGCCGCCGCCTCAACATTGCCGCCCTCGGCGGGGGACTGGCCGTGCTGGCCGGTTTCATTCTCCTCGTCGTGCAGGTGGTCAAATCTTTGCCCGCGGCCCGGCTCCCGTTTCCCCCGCTGTCCAGCGAGGCGCAGTCGGACGTGGCCGCGGTCGGCTGGGCCCTCTTCAGCAATTTCAATCTCCCCTTCCAAGTCATCGGCGTGCTCCTGCTCGTCTCCACCGTCGGCGTGGTCATCCTCAGCCGCCGCAGCCTCCGCTGACCCATGCCCACCCTCGGCGATTATCTTTTGGTCAGCGGCCTGCTCTTCTCCATCGGGCTGGCCGGCGTGCTCCTGCGCCGCAATCTTCTCATCATTTTCATGGGCCTCGAGCTCATGCTCAATGCGGCCAACCTCTCGCTCGTCGCCTTCGCCCGCCACGGGGTCACCGCCTTCGGCCTGCCCGACTACAACGCGCAGGTCCTGGTCTTTTTCATCATCACCGTGGCCGCCGCCGAGGTGGCCGTCGGTCTCGCCATCATCGTGGCCCTCTACCGCCTGCGGCAGACCACGCATGTCGAGGATCTCGACCGGATGAAATTCTGACCGCGCCATGGATCCGCAACTTTATCCCTGGATCATCCTGTTTGCCCCGCTTGTCGCGGCCGGGCTGATCCTGCTGCTTTTGCCGCGACACAATTCCGCGGCGGCCTTCGTCGGCATCGCCACCGCCGCGCTGACCTGCCTGCTCAGTTGGCGCATCTTCCTCCAACCCGAGCTGGCCGTGACCGCGCAGATTCCCTGGCTCGACATCCCCGGCGTCTTTGCCGTCCCCATCGGGGTCATCCTCGACGGCCTCAGCCGCGTCATGCTCGTGGTTGTCACGACCATTGCCACGCTCGTCTTCATCTACTCGGCCGGCTACATGCGCGGCGACGAAGGCATCCCGCGCTACTACGCCGCGCTCTGCCTCTTCCTCTTCTCCATGCTCGGCATCGTTTTGGCCGACAACTTCGTCATGATGTATATTTTCTGGGAGCTGGTTGGCGTGAGCTCCTACATCCTGATCGGTCACTACTACCGCAAGGACTCCGCGGCGGACGCCGGCAAGCAGGCCTTCCTCGTCAACCGCGTGGGCGACTTCGGTTTTCTCCTCGGCATCCTCATGCTCTGGCTGGCCACCGGCTCGGTCATGTTCTCCGGGATCGAGCAAAACCTCTCCGCCGTCACCCTGCACCCCGGCTACCTCATCGCCGCGTGTCTCCTCGTCTTCTGCGGCACCTTGGGCAAATCCGCGCAGATGCCGCTGCACGTCTGGCTGCCCAACTCGATGGAGGGCCCGACCCCGGTCTCCTCCCTGCTCCACGCGGCCACCATGGTAGCGGCCGGCGTTTACATGCTGGCCCGCATTTTTCCCGTCCTCCTCGCCGCCCCCGAAGTGGTCCGCGAGGTCATCATGTGGGTCGGCGCCATCACCTGCTTCGCCGCCGGACTCATGGCCACCCAACAGGATGACATCAAACGCATCCTCGCCTACTCCACCATCTCGCAACTCGGCTACATGGTCGTGGGCATCGCGGTGGCGCCGGTCAATGACGTGGCCATGTTCCACCTCTTCACCCACGCGTTTTTCAAGTGCCTCCTCTTCCTCTGCGCCGGCTCGGTCATCATCGCGCTGCATCACGAGCAGGACATCTGGAAAATGGGCGGCCTGCTTCCGCGGATGCCCTTGACCGCGCTCTGCCTGGTGGCGGGAACTCTCGCGCTCGTGGGCTGCCCGGGCTTCAGCGGTTACTACAGCAAGGACCTCATCGTGGCCTACGCCCACGGGGCCAGCACCGCCGTCTTCTGGATCACGGCGGGAGCCGCCCTGCTGACGTCCTTCTACATGTTCCGGCTTTTCTTCGTCGTCTTCTGGGGACGCCCGCGCAGCAGCCATGCCGAGCACGCGAAACAATCGCCGGCCATCATGACCGTCCCGCTCCTGCTCCTCGCCGTCGCCGCCGTGGCCGCAGGATATCCCATGGTGAGCAAGCACTTCTTCGCCCTGCCGCACGGTGAAATCCCGCACATCGTCCACTTCGCCCTGCTGGCCGCACTGATCGGCGGGCTGGCCCTGGCCGCGCTGCTCTACGCGCGGAGCCCGATGACCGACCCCGTGCGCATCCCGCTTTTCGCCAACCGGTTTTACATTGATAACTTCTACGACTGGCTGGTCGCCCGCGGGCAGGGTGGATTGGCCGTGCTCAGTTCGTGGTTCGATCGCTGGATCATCGACGGGGTTGTGGTGACCGGCGCGGCCCGCACGGTCTGGGCCACGGGCTACGTCCTGCGCTTCCTTCAACTGGGCAACCTCCAGGCCTACGCGTTCTTCTTCGGCGCGGGCGTGCTGGCCCTGCTCTACTTCCTTGTTTTCCGCTGATGAGCCCGCTGCTTTCCCTCATTCTCATCCCGCTGGTCACGGCCGCGTTCTGTATGGCGGGCTCAGCCCCCCGGCGCATCTCCATCTTCGGGGCCGCGGCCAACCTCATTCTCAGCCTCTACCTCCTAGCCTCCTACAACATCGAAATCGGCGGGTTCCAATTTGTCAGCGAAAACGCACTCTTCCCGGCCTACGGGATCAGTTTTTCGCTCGGGGCCGACGGCCTCAGTCTCGTGCTTTTGCTGCTTTCCACCTTGGTCACCTTCGCCGCCGTCTGGGTCACACCGAAGGAGGTGAAATTCGGCGGCATGTTCTACGCGTGCCTGCTCCTCATTTCGGCCGGGGCCATCGGGGCGTTTGCCTCGATCGATCTTTTCTTCTTTTACGCGTTCCACGAACTCGCGCTGATCCCGACCTTCCTGCTCATCGGCATCTGGGGCTCGGGTGAACGTCAGCGCATCGCTTGGAAAGTCACGCTTTACCTCGCTTTCGGCAGCTTCATTTTGCTCCTCGGGCTCATCGGCCTTTGGCTGGCCGTGCCGGAGGGGCTGCGCACGTTGGACATCCGCTTGCTCCAGCAACTCGGCTACGCCGGCCTCCTCACCCCCGGCCCCGTGGTGTATCTGCTGATCCTCTTCGGCTTCGGCATTCTCATCGCCCTCTTTCCCTTCCACACGTGGGCACCCGAAGCCTACGCCTCGGCCCCCGCGCCCGCGGCCATGCTGCATGCGGGCGTGCTGAAGAAGTTCGGCCTTTATGGACTGCTGCGCCTGGCCGTGCCGATTTTCCCGGAGGAGATCCAGCAATTCGCGCATCTCCTGCTCGTCCTTCTCCTTGGCAACATTCTCTACGTCGGCTACGTCACCATCGCGCAGAAGCGGCTCGACCTCATGCTCGGCTACTCGAGTGTGATGCACATGGGCTATGCCTTCCTCGGGCTGGTTGCGCTCAATCAACTCGGTCTTGTCGGCATGGCCCTGATGCTTTTCGCCCACGGGCTGACCATCGCGGCGCTCTTCGCCCTCTGCGGCGAGATCAACCGCCGCACGGGCACTTTGGAATTCGCCCGGCTCGGCGGGCTGGCCGGGGTCACCCCGAAGCTCGGGCTTCTCTTCGGCTTCGCCGCCATGGCCTCGATCGGCCTCCCGGGGTTCGCGACCTTTGCCAGCGAGATTCTGATTTTCTTCGGCGCCTTCGCCCGCGGCACGGTCGGCGGTTTCAACTGGTTCCAGATCGCCACGGCCCTCGCGCTCTGGGGCGTGGTTATCTCGGCCATCTACATGCTGCGGGCCTACCGGCGCATTTTCTGGGGCACCCGCGGATCCGCGGTCAACGACGCTCTCGCCGACATCTCACCCGGCACCCGGTGGGCGGTCATCCTGCTGCTCGCCGCCCTCATCCTCACCGGATTCCGTCCGGGTCTGCTGCTTGACTACCTCAACCCGGTCTTCGCCTATCTGCCGCAATGAACCCGCTCTACCTCGAGGTCTTTGTCATCGTCCTGGGCATCATCATGCTCATGGCCGAGGCGTTCGCCGGCCCGGGCCACAAACGCGAGATCGGCCGCGCCGGGATCTTCGGCCTCCTCGCCATCCTCGTGGCCACCTTTTGGATCAATCCGGCGGCCCTGAACGCAGCCGCACCCTACGCAGGGTTCTACCGCGCGGACACCCTGGCCATTTTCCTCAAGCAGTTCGCCCTGCTCTCGACCGTCATCGTTCTGGTCATGTCGCTCGAATACGCGCCGACGGTCGAGGCCAGCATGCCCTCCGAACGGCGCGGAGCCGGACTCGGGGAATTCTACATCCTGCCCGTCTTCGCCTGCGCCGGGCTCATGTGGATGGCTTCCGCGGTCGACTTCGTCATGATTTTCGTCTCGCTCGAGCTGGTGACCATCAGCTTCTACATTCTGGTCTCCTACCTCCGCCGCGACCGCGGCAGCCTCGAGGCCGGCACGAAATACCTCGTCCTCGGCGCACTCTCCACCGGGTTCCTCGTCTACGGCATCACCTGGATTTACGGTGTGACCGGACAGACTAATCTTTCCGCCATTGCGGCCGCGCTGCCCGGACTCGACGAAGCCGCGGTTCCGGCCCTGCTTTTCGGCTTTGGGCTCGTCCTCGTCGCCCTCGGCTTCAAGGTCGCCGCCGCCCCATTCCAGTTCTGGGTCCCCGATGTCTATCAGGGCGCGCCCACGCCGGTCACCGCGTTCCTTTCCGTCGCGTCCAAGGCGGCGGGTTTCATCGTCCTCCTCCGGGTCGTTGAGACTTTCGTCGTCGTGCCGCAGTTGCAGGCCAAAATCGTCCCGCTCCTTGCCGTCCTGGCCGGTGCCACCATGATTTTCGGCAATCTGGCCGCCATTCCCCAGTCGAACCTCAAACGCCTCCTCGCCTACTCCAGCATAGGCCACGCCGGTTACCTCCTGCTTGGCGTGGCGTCCATCGGCGCGCCCTTCGCCGGCACGGCCATCCTCTTCTATCTCGGGGCCTACCTGCTCATGACCATGCTGGCCTTCCTCGTCATGACCGTGGTGGCCCAGGCGACGGGCGGAGACGATTTGTCCGACTTTGCCGGCCTCAACCAACGCGCCCCGCATCTCGCCTTCGCCATGATGCTGGCCATGCTGGCCCTCGCCGGCCTCCCTCTCACCGTCGGATTTCTCGGCAAACTCTTCATCTTCGAGGCCGCCATCGAGCAGGAGCACTACTTCCTCGTGGCCCTCGGCGTCATCACCGTGGCTGCGGGCTTCTACTACTATCTCAAAGTGATCCGCGCCATGTATTGGCAGCAACCGGCCAACCCCGATGCGCCCGAAATCCCCGTCGGCGGACCGGCCAAGCTGACCATTGCCGTGCTCTGCGCGCTCATCATCTGGCTGGGCGTTTACCCCGGGCCCCTGCTCGCTTTGCTGCCCTAAATCCCGCCTTCCGGCCACCGCGGCTTATCTGCTAATCTATCCTCATGACCGATACGTTCGCTGCCTACCGCGCTTATTTCCTCAGCCAAAAAGACCGGGCGGCCGCCGGGGCCAAGGCGCAACCCCCATTCGTCACGCTCTCGCGCCAAGCCGGCGCCGGAGCCGGGACCATCGCCCATCTCCTGGTCGAAAAACTCAACGCCACCGCCCCGAAGGACGCCCAGCCCTGGGTCGTGTTCGACAAGAATCTCATCAGCAAGGTCCTCGAGGATCAGGACCTCCCGCAGGCGCTCGCCCGCACGATCAACGAGGACAAGGACACCACCATGCAGGCGCTGGTCGGTGAACTTCTCGGCCTGCACCCGTCCATGTGGACCATCTTCCATCACACCAGCGACACGGTGCTCAAACTCGCGCGACTCGGCCGCTGCGTTATCGTCGGGCGCGGTGGAAACATCATCACGGCCAAGCTCAAAGGCGGCCTCCACGCCCGGCTCGTCAGCCCCGAAAGCATGCGCCTCGCCCACCTCAAATCCCACTTCAAGATCGACGAAAAAGAAGCCGCCAAATATCTGCACGAGCACGACGCCGGACGCCGGCGCTACCTCAAGTCGAACTTCGACCGCGAGATTGACGATCCCCTTCTCTACCACGCCGTGCTCAACACCGGCCTGCTCGGCCTGGCCGAAACCGCGGACGCCCTCGCCGCCATGCTCGGGCCGAAACTTCAGCGCGGATAACGCCCCGCGAGGGCTCCGTTCCCGGCCCCGCTCAACTCCCAGTCCCACGGCCAGCGACCCGATTTGCGCCAGCGGAAGACCGTCGGTTCGCTGACCGAGCGCACTTCCTCCATGACCATTTCCGCCACCGCCGTGCCCGTGCCGAAGACGCCGATCGTGGCAGATGACTCGGCGCCCTCCGCGCCCACTGCAATTTTCCAGGGCTCCAGCGGACGGATGTGGAGGATGAAAAAATTACTGAAGAGCGTCCGCGCCGTATCAACCGCACCCTCGCGGGTCTGACCCCATTCATCGCGGTAATCCGCGGCCATCATTTCCGCCACCGCCGGCCAATCGCGGGCAGAGGCACGGGCGAGCAAATCCCACGTATGCAGTTCCACCTGCCGGGCCGGCCGCCAGAGCAAAGCGAGCCAGAGCAGCGTGGCCACCAACGCCACCGCCACCACCCAGGCCAGCCATGCCACGGGAATTTTCATGCGCAAGGCCCAAGCTGGCACAGATTGTCGGCGGCCGCACGCCCCGCCATTTTGCAGGATCGACGCCCGGCCCGGTCGAGGGCAACTTTCACGGATGCCTGACCAGACGATGACCACGATCATGCTGCCGATCGCGCTGTTCGTCATCATTTTCGGCATGGGGCTCACGCTGACCCCGGAAGACTTTCTGCGCGTCGTCCGCTCGCCCAAGGCCAAACTGATCGGCCTCTCCTGTCAGCTTGTCCTCCTGCCACTCGTGGCCGTGGCTCTCGCGCTTGCTTTCCGTCTGCCGGGAGAATTGGCCGTCGGGCTCATCATCGTCGCTTCCTGTCCGGCCGGCGCGGTCTCGAACGTCCTGACCCATCTGGCCAAGGGCGACACGGCGCTCTCGGTCACCCTCACCTCGATCTCCAGCATTGTTTCCGTTTTCACCCTCCCTTGGATCATCGGCTGGGCCATGGACTATTTTCTCGGAGCAGGGGCCGCAGTGGTCCTGCCATTTTGGAAAACACTCGGCCAACTCGCCCTCGTAACCATCCTGCCGCTCCTCCTCGGCATGCTGGCCAAACACGCCCGCCCGGCCCTGGCCGCCCGATTGGCCCGCCCGGCCAACGTCTTCTCGATGATCTTTCTCGCCGTGATCATCGCTGCCGCCGTAGGTGGCACGGAGAATCTCGCCGAGCAATTCCGCCGGGCCGGCCCCGCCGCCATCACCCTCAACATTGCCGCCATGGCCCTCGCATTTTTCGTGGCCCGCCTCGCGGGGCTGGCGCGGCCGCAGCGAACCGCCATCTCTCTGGAGGTCGGCATCCAGAACGGAACGCTGGCCCTCGGCATCTGCCTCGGCCTCCTCCACAGCCCCACCATCGCCATGCCCGCCGTCGTTTACTGCCTCTTCATGTTCTTCAGCGGCGGACTGGTCGTCGCCTGGTCCAACCGCCGGGCCGCCGAATAAAAGCAATGAAGGCCGAACCGATCGCGACTTCGGGCCCCACATACGCCGAGCCGCGTCCATTCTGCATCGCCGCGGGCCTGACGGGATTTGTTCTCATCGCGGGCGCTTCCGTGGCCCAACGACGCTCAACCGCCCGCAAAAAGGGCGGCCAGCACAACCGAGGTTTTTCGCATGACAACAATCCGTGAATTCGCAGACCCGATACGCGCGGGCATCGTCCAGTCATTCTTGCAGGACCACGGGATTGATGCCGTGCTGCTGGATGAAGGTGCGTCCGCATGGACAGGCGCTCGATTTCTTGTCCCGGTCCGTCTGGCCGTTCCTTCGGAGCACGTGGGAGCGGCTGAGGCCCTGTTGGACCAGTTCGAGAAGAATTGAAGAGGGATTTCACGGCCTGGAGAACGGACGCTGCTAATTGGGGGCCCGGACGGCGGCCGCAATCATCTTGCACCGCACGGGCCGAAGGTTGATTCTCAACGCGAATGCCACGTCGCCCACGCCGGTCGAAACCGGAATCCCGCCAGCCGGCCAATCGTCCCGCTCCGCCCCCGGCCAAAACGGGTAAGCCGTCGAAGCAAGACAGCCCCAAACAAGGCAACCGGCCGCAGCGGCCCCCGCGCCAAGGCAACCGCCCGGGCAACCGGCCGTCCACTCCCCCGCCGGCGCGGCGCAAGCCCGCCCCGACGCCCATCCCCGGCCCGTCTCCGCTTCCCGGGGGATTGCAGGACGCCGACCTCGCCGCCCGCGTGCTGGACTTGGTGCGCCGGGAACGGCAAGCCCCGCCCTCCATGCAGGAAGTGGCCCGCGCCCTGCAACTGTCCCCGCAGGAAAGCGCCGACCTCGCCCGCGCTCTGCATGACCTCGAAATTGCCGGGGACATCGTCCGCGTCCGCCAGGATCGCTTTGCCCTGCCGGAAGATGCCGACCTCGTGGTCGGGTCGGTCCAATTGCATCGCGACGGCTCGGCCCACCTGCTGCGCGACAAACCGGGAGATCCGGAGTTTTATCTCAGCCCGGAAAACACCGCGACCGCGCTGCCCGGCGACCGCGTGGTCATACGCCACCTGCGCGACCAGGCCCCCTACCGCGGCTATCAGCCCTGGGGCCGGGTCATCCGCATCCTCAAACGCGGCACCACCACCGCGGTCGGCACGTTGGAAAAATCCGCCCGCTTCTGGCACGTCGTGCCGGACGACAAGCATTTCGTCCACAACATCTACGTCCCGGAACCCGCGCCGCCGCTGCGCCCGAACCAGGGCGACAAGGTCGTGGTCAAACTCGGCGAATGGACCTCCCGCCACGTCAACCCGGAAGGCGAAATCGTCGAGGTCCTCGGCCCGGCCGACCGCCCCGGCATCGACATCGAGTCGATCATCCGCAAATACGACCTCCCGCGCTCCTTCCCCGAGGCCGTGACCGAGGCTGCGAAGGTCTTCGGTGACACGGTGCCGCCGTCCGCCGCGGCCGGACGCGAGGACTGCCGCGGACGTTTGGTCATCACGATCGACCCGGACGACGCCCGCGATTTCGACGATGCGATCACGGTTGAAACCACGCGGGACGGATGGCATCTGACCGTTCACATCGCGGATGTCTCGCACTACGTGCAACCCGGCACGCCGCTCGATGTCGAAGCCTACAAGCGAGGCAACAGCGTTTACCTCCCCGACCGCGTCATTCCCATGCTGCCCGAGGCCCTGAGCAACGGACTTTGCAGTCTGCGTCCGGATGAGGACCGGCTCGCCTTCGCCGCTTTTCTCGACATTGGCCGCGACGGAAAAATCCGCCACTCGCGCTTTGCCAAGACCATCATTCGCAGCGCCAAACGCCTGACCTACAAACAGGCCTTCGCCCGACTCGAGGCCAAGCCGGCGGATGACGTGGACCGCATGCTTCACGAGGCCTGGGCCATGGCCTCGGTGCTGCGCAAGCGGCGCTTCGATGAGGGTTCGCTCGACCTCGATTTTCCCGAGGTCAAAGTCTACCTCGACGAGCAGGGCCGTCCCGAGCGACTCGAGCGGATCGAAAACGACATCTCCCACCAACTGATCGAGGAATGCATGCTCGCGGCCAACGAGTCTGTGGCCCTCTTCTTCCGCATGGCCCCGGCCCTGGCCATCCATCGCGTGCACGAAAAGCCGGACGAGGAAAAACTCAACGAATACCGCGAACGCGTGCAGATGCACGGCCACCGCGTGGGGAACCTTTCGGTGCGCAAGGAGCTGACCCGCTTCCTCAAGCTCCTCCGCGGCAAGCCGGAGGAATACGCGCTGAAGACGGCGCTGCTCAAGAGCCTCAAGCGCGCCAGTTATTCGCCCGAGCCGGCCGGCCATTACGGACTGGCCAAGAGCGACTACACCCATTTCACCAGCCCGATCCGCCGCTACGCCGACCTCGTGGTGCACCGCGTCCTCTCGGACGTCTGCGGTTACAGCAAACCCAAGGGACGGGTGCCGTTCGGTGAGATCGCACGCCACATTTCCACGACCGAACGCAATGCGGCCGAGGCCGAGCGCGAGGCCGTGCGCCTGAAAAAGTTCGAATACTTCCGTCAGCAACTGACCCGCAAAACCGGGGCGACCTTCAAGGCCATCGTCCTCGAAGTGCGCAACTTCGGCATGTTCATCGAACTCCCCGACGTCATGGCCGGCGGACTCATCCACGTCTCCGCGCTCGGCGACGATTTCTACACCTTCGACCAGGCGCGGCAGCGCTTCATCGGACGCCGGACCAAGAGAACGTTCCAAGCCGGGGACAAGCTCGACGTGGTCGTCGCGCGGGTCGATGCCTTCAAGCAGCAGTTGGATTTCGCTCCAGCCTGATCCCGCCGCTGCGGCTCTCCGCAGGCACGTCGGCAAAAAAGCGGCAAAGAAATTGCCGCAGTCCCAAGGCGCTTCGCGCGAATTGCCCCCGCGGGCGCAGCCCGCTTTGGACTGCTGTGATCCTTCACAGCTTTCCCTGAGAGTTTGGTCTGGCGTCCGGGAAGGAAGGCCAGGGTCGGGCGGGCACCGGCGAGACGCCTACGCTCCCTGGTTTGGTCAAGCGTCGCCGAGCTCCGGGGTTCGTTGACGCCTGAACCAACAAAGCGTCCACACGGCGGCAGTCCACACCAAATAGTTGGCCGAATACACCGCCTCGGGCCAGCCGTCCCAGCGCAGCACCACGGTGGCGAACCCGAGCACATAGGCCGCGGACCACATCGCCCATGGCAGTGGAGTTTCCCTTGCCGGGTCACGCGCCACAGCGGCAAGCAACGGAGCAAAAGACACGGGGACACTGGCCTGCATGACGAGGTGCGCCCACAGGGCCGAACCCCACCACCACCAGACGAAGATGGACGCGACATCGAAGGCCACGCAGGCCCATTCCCATGAATGCAGACGCCCAGCACGACCGTTGCGAAGCATCAAGAGGAAAGTCCCCACACAAGCCGCGCTGCAGGCCACCGGGAGCAGGGATTTGACCCAGTCGCCGCTCATGGCCACGTAGGACCACGCTTCGAGCACGCTGCCGTAGGCCCAGATGAACCAGCTCGCCGTATTCGGGCGCACACCGGGAGACCTCCTCCCGCGAGGCCTTGAAGCACGCCGCCTGCTGGAAGATTCCTTCGCCCGCCTGGCGCGACGCGTCGCCTGAGGGTTGCTTGACACGCCTGCACCAACGCACCAATTTCCCCCCATGAGACTCACGGTAAACCTCGAACCAAGCCTCTACGCGGTGGCCAAATCAATCGCGCGCGATGAGGACTGCACAATCAGCGCGGCGGTGAACGGATTGCTGCGGCGGGCCGTTTCCCGATCCGGAGAGCAAGGTCCAAGGCGCGCAACCCGCCAGCGACTGCCCACCCGCAACGGGTTGGTGGTGTCGCGCGGACGGGTGCCTGTCACCGGCGATCTGGTTCGCGCCATCGAGGCCGGGAATGATCGCGGATGACCTGGCTGCTGGATGGCAATGTTCTCGTGGCCTTGACCGTGGACACTCATGTCCACCACGACCGGGCGCATCGCTGGTTTGGCGGGATCAAGAATGCAAGATTCGCGACGTGCGCGGTGACACAAGGCACGCTGCTCAGGGTGCATATGAAGACCGCTGCGGATCGCACCGCCGGGGCGGCCTGGAGAACCCTCGCCCATCTCGTGGCGCACCCTGCGCACGAGTGGTGGGGCGACGATCTCAGTTACCTCGGCATTCCGCACAGCCTGCTGCCTGACAGTGCCGCTGTGACCGACGCGTGGCTGGCGGGATTGGCCCGTCTGCGGGCAGGCCAAGTGGCGACGATGGACAGGAGCTTCGCCGAACTCCATCCGAAAGAGGCGGTCTTGCTGCCGCGTTAAAGTTTGCGGGTAAAAGCGAAGATGCTCCCTCAGACGTCGCCGATAGCCGCGTGGTCAATGGTGCGCAGGCGGCGCTCGCGCGAGCCGAGCCGCGGAATGCAGTCGATCAAGGCGCGGGTGTAAGCGTGCTGCGGATGGCGCAGCACCTCCGCCGTCGGCCCCTGCTCCACGATGCGGCCGCGATACATGACGAGAACACGCGCCGCGAAGCCCGAGACAATGCCGAAGTTGTGGGTGATGAGGATCACCGCCATGCCGAACTTGTCCTTGAGCGATCCGAGCAAATCCATGATCTGCGCCTGGATGGTCACGTCCAGCGCGGTCGTCGGCTCGTCCGCCACCAGCACGTCCGGCTGGCAGGCCAGGGCCATCGCGATCATCACGCGCTGCTGCATCCCGCCGCTCAACTGGTGCGGATAGTCGTTCATCCGCTTGGCCGCGTCATAAATCCCGACGGCATCCAACCACCGCACGACCTCGTCATCGACCTTGGTCACCTCGGGGCGGTGGAGGCGGATGGCCTCGGCGATCTGGCTGCGCACGGTGAAAACCGGGTTGAGCGAGGTCGAGGGCTCCTGGAAAATGTAGGCGATCTGGCCGCCGCGGAGACGGCGCAGACGCGCAGAGTCCATGGCCATGACATTCTCGCCGCGGAAGAGGATCTCCCCGCCCTTGAGTTGCGCAGGCGGCACCGGCAGCAGGCGGGTCAGGGCGAGCGCGGTCACGCTCTTGCCGCTGCCACTCTCGCCCACGATGGCCACCGTCTCGCCCTCGTCCACGTTGAAGGAAGCCGAGCGCACGGCTTCGATCGTCCGGTCCTCGAGGACAAAATCCACGCGAAGGTCGCGCACCTGCAAAATCGGCTCGTTGTTCATTGGCGTTCGGACCGGGTCTCCACCGCCTGCCGCAGCGCATCCCCGGTGAGATAAAACGACAGTGCGGCGACCAGAATGGCAAGCCCGGGGAAAAGGATGAGCCACCACGCGTCGAGGATGTAGGTCTTGCCATCGGCAATGATGTTTCCCCACGTGGCCTGCGGCGGCTGCACGCCGAAGCCGAGAAAGCTCAAGCCAGCCTCGGCCAGAATGGCCTCCGGCACGCCGAGCACCGCCGTGACCAGAATCGGCGCGGCCGCATTCGGCAGAAGGTGGCGGAAGATGATTTTCGGACCGCGCTGGCCCAGCGCCCGCGCCGCCTGCACGTAAGGTGCTTCGCGCAGCGTGAGGAATTCCGCCCGGACGAGCCGCGCCGTGCCGGTCCAGCTGACCAAACCAATGACCACGATGATATTGATGATACTCGGCCCGAGCAGCGCCACGGCGGTGAGGATGAGGAAGAACGTGGGGAAGCACATGATGGCGTCAACCACGCGCATGATCAGGTTGTCCACCCATTTGCCGAAATACCCGGCGATGGCACCGACGGTCACGCCGATGGAGAGCGAGACAAAGACGGCGATGAACCCGACGGTGAGCGAGATGTAGGCGCCGTTGAGCAGGCGGCTGAGGACATCACGGCCGAGGTTGTCCGTGCCGAGCCAGTTGATCGAATTCGGCGGAAGCAGCTTGCGTTCGAGGTTGGTCATGTCCGGATCCATGGGGAACGGAATGCCCAGGCGGTCGAGGACAAAGAAGACGAGGGCGACGAGGGCGAGGAGAATGACAAGGACGAGGGCGGCCACGCCGATGCGGTTGGCGCGGAAGCGCCGCCAGGCCCGTCCGGACGGGGTGGCGGGCGCGAGGGCCAATGGTTCCGTGGTCGTCGTGATCATTCGAGTCGCACCCGCGGATCAACCACCGCGTAGAGCAGGTCGGCCAGAAGATTGCCGAGCAGGACCAGGGCCGCGGTGACAAAGTTGAGCGCAACGAGCGTGGGATAATCCCGCTCGAGCACCGCCTCGTAGCCCAGACGCCCCATCCCGGGGTAGGCGAAAATGTTTTCAATGATCACAGCCCCGCCGATCAAGGCGGGCAGCAGCATGCCGATGCCGGTGATGAGCGGGCGGATCGAGTTGCGCAGCGCGTGGTGGTAAAAAACCGTGTTCTCGTCGAGCCCCTTGGCCCGGGCCGTGCGGATGTAATCCTCGCGCAGGGTTTCTATCATGCTGGCGCGAATGAAGCGCGACTGCACGGCGATGCCGCCGATGGCGAGGATCGAGGCCGGCATCATCACGTGCCACCAACGGTCGAGGAAGACCTCGGCCCCGTTGGAGAAAGTCACCCCGATGGTGTGCGTGCCGAGGATGGGCACGGCGGCCTGGACGAGCCCGATGGCGACGAGGTAGGAAACCCAGAATCCCGGGAGCGCGATGAAGACAAAAGCCAGCACGCTGGTGATCATGTCGGGGGGACGCCCGGCGTGACGGGCCCCGTAGATGCCGAGCATGAGACCGAAGCTGAGCGAGAGGGCGAGCGCGCCGAGATTGAGCGCCAGCGTGGCCGGCAGGCGCTCGGCGATTTTTTCCAGCACCGGGCGCTCGTCCTTGATGCTGCGCAGGCGGCCGGTGAAGAGGTCGCGCATGATCAGCGCGTATTGCTCGGGCAACGGCCGGTCGAGGTGGAACTTCTCCCGGAAGACCCGCTTGACCTCCTCGGAAATTTTCGGATTCAACTCGCCCCACGGGTACGGACTGCCCGGGGTCAGCGTGATGATGAAAAAAGAAATCACGCTGATGAAAAACAGCAGCACGCAGGAAACCAGCAACCGGCGGATGAGGAAGACAGCCATGGTTTATTGGTGCTTTCGGGTGGTGATCGCCGAGGGGCACGGGCGTCCCGCCCGTGACGACAGGAAATCACGGGCGGGACGCCCGTGCCCCCTGGTTCTTCCACACATGGCTTTCATCGCTGTGCGGCCTCCAGCGCGTATTCCGGACGGTAGAACCACTCGAGATAGTGGCTCCATCCGGCCTTGGTCATGGTCACCGGCTCGTCGATCCAGCCGCCGTCCGGCCCGGGGCGCCGCACGCGAAACGCATTCTTCCACATGACCGAGGTTCCTTCCGGCACGAAGAGAAAGAGATACGGCTGGTCGCCGTAAATCAACTGCTGCAGCTCGCCGCACATGGCGGTGATCTTGTCGCGGTCGAACTCCTCGCGGATGGCCTCAAGCAGGCGGTCGGCCTGCGGGCTTTGGTAGCCGACCATGTTGAGCTGTTCCGGCCCGGTCTGCGACGAGTGCCAGATCTGGAACTGGTCGAACCCCTGGCCCAGCGCCCAGCCGAGCACCACCGCGTCGAACTCGCCCTTGTTGACAAAGTTTTTCAGGAAGACCGCCCACTCATACATCTCCACCTTGACCTCGATGCCCACGGCCTTGAGGTCGGCCTGGACAAGGGTGGCGATGTCACTGCGAATGACATTGCCGTTGTTCGTGATGAGGGTGAAGGCGAAGCGCTCGCCGTCCTTGACCCGGATGCCGTCCGGCCCCGGTTTCCACCCCGCGCCATCAAGCATCCGCCGCGCCTTCTCCGGATCGTAGGTCAGGGGCTGGACCGCCGGGTTGAAGAACCACATCTCCGGCGTGAAGATGCCCGTGCTCTGCACCCCGTAGCCGTAGAGCACGTAGCGGATCATCTGGTCGATGTTGACCGCGTGGGCCAGGGCCTGACGGACCTGCGCATCGCGGAAGAGCGGGCGGCGCAGATTCCAACCGACGTAGTTGTAGGAATTGCTCGGTGCGGAAAAAACGGAAAAACGCGGGTCGGTGCGGAAGGCCCCGACCGCCCATGGATCGGCCGACCAAAAATCCACCTGCCGCGTCTCGAAAGCCAGCCGCAGGGTGAGCGGATCGGGCAGCGTGCGGAACACAATCCCCTCCAAATGAGGGCGACCGCGGAAGTAGTCGTCGTTGCGCACCACGCGGACAAACTGGTTGGTCTTCCATTCGGCAAACTTGAACGGACCGGTGCCGACCGGGGCGCGGTTGTAGATCATCGGCCACTGGTCGGGCGCGACGCTCTGGAGCAGATGGGCCGGCAGCATGCTCATCATCCAGCTTTCCAGCGCCGGCGAAAAAGGCCGGCGGTAAACCGCGCGGACCGTCCGCTCGTCCGGCGTCTCCACCCGCAGCACCAGATCGTAATCGGATTTGCGCGGTGAGGCCACGCGGTCGTCCATGATCGCATCGTAGGTGAAAAGAACATCGCGGGCGGTGAAGGGAGCGCCATCATGCCACCGGACATCGTCGCGCAGGTGGAAGACAATCTCCGGCTCGGCCAGGAACGCGGGAGCGGTCACGGGTTCGACGCTCAAGCCCTCGGCCCCGAATTCCGCGCGAAGGAATTCCTCCAGCCGCGTCCGCACCAGGCCGGGCTCGCCGAGGAAGGCCAACTCGCCGAGGTTTCCGTTCGACCAGGTTCGCACGGTCCGGGCGAACGGCTCCGCGGATGCGAATTTTTCCATCGCGTCGCCGAGCGGCTTGGGGGTGACAACCGCCAGGGTGCTGACCTTCAGGGGTTGGACCGGACCGAAGAGGGCGGCCAACTGCAAAGAATCGGCCACGCCCGGCAGGCCGAGCTTGAGAACGAGCCGGTTCTCCTCCACCTCGTAATGCTGAAGATGCAATTTGGCCCGGTCAACCAGACCGGTCTCCATATTGGCCGCGGCCTGCATCGCCTCATCCGCACTGGCGAAGAAAAAAGTGCTGCGCTGGCTCATCGCCCAGGAATTGGCCAGATCACCCGCCAGCTCCAGATCCGCATTGTAACGGATCAGCCCGTTGAAAATCAGCCCGGTCACAGCCCCGGCGGCGGAGTCGGCGGCCTGCAAAGGGTTGAGCGTGGTCGGTTCGCCGATGCTCCCGATATACATCTCGTTCTTTTTCTCGGTCGCGACACGGGCCACCGTCCACAGCGAGACGCCCGTCACGGCGGCCAGCAAGAGGGGAACTCCAACAATCCATGTCCGCACCCGGGGCATCCCGCGCATTGTCCCTGTCCGATCCGTCTCGGCCAGACAAAACAAGAAACTTCGCCGGGTTTTGCCTTTGCAGAGCACGGCCCGGTTGCCATACCCTACCGGCTTCGATGCTCACGGCAGTCAAGGAAATGTCGGCAGGGGCGAGTGATCCGAGCTTGGACCCGGAGCTAATCGTTCAGGCCTTTCGCACCATGCTTCGTGCCCGCGTGCAGGAAGACAAGCTGGCCAGCCTCTACCGCGCCGGCATGATCAAGGGTGGCGTCTTTCTCGGCAAAGGCCAGGAAGCGCTCAGCGTGGCCTGCGGCATTTTCCTCCGCCGGCCGGGCGACATCTTCGGCCCGTGCATCCGCGACCAGGCCGGACGTCTGGCTTTCGGCGACACCGCCCTCGACACGCTGCGCACGTATTTCGGCTCGGCTCAGGGGCCGATGCGCGGACGCGATGGCAACATCCACCGCGGGGTTCCCCGCGAGGGTTACTTCGCCATGATCAGCCATCTCGGCTCGATGATCGCCGTGGTCTGCGGCGCCCTCTACGCACGCCGTCTTCGCGGCGAAACCGGCATGGTCGGGGTCAGTGTCCTCGGCGACGGCGGCACCTCGACCGGGGCGTTCCATGAAGCGGTCAATCTCGCCGCCGTGGAAAAGCTGCCCCTCGTCATGGTCGTGGCCAACAATCAATACGCCTACTCCACGCCCAACAGCCGCCAGTTCGCCTGCGCCGATCTCCTGGACAAGGCACCGGGCTACGGCATGGCCGGGCACAAGGCGGACGGCACGGATCTTTTTTCCTGTCTGGAGACGCTCGGCCGCGCCGTGCAGGCGGCCCGCGAGGGCCATGGTCCGCAACTGGTCGTGGCCAACCTGCTGCGCCTCGTCGGGCACGGCGAGCACGATGATGCCGGTTATGTCGACCCACGACTGCGGGAGTCGAACGTCGGACGTGATTGCTTGGAAGTCGCCGCGCAATTGTTGATCGCGAATGACCTGACCACCGCGGAGGAGATTGCGGCATGGACAGTCGAAGCCCAGACCGAGGTGGACCAAGCCTTGAGCATCGCCCAACGCGAGAAGGGACCCGATCCAAACAAAGAGGACTGGCACGCCATTTCGACCCCGCATCTGGTGGACGGACATTTCGACGAGGACAACGAATGAGCGTCACCTACCTCGAAGCCATCCGGGCGGCGCAGGAACGCGCGTTGACCGATGACCCGCGGGTCTTCATTTACGGGCAGGACGTGGGCTCGTTCGGTGGGGCCTTCAAAGCGACCAAAAATCTGGCCGCCAAATTTCCCGGCCGCGTGGTCGACTCGCCGATCAGCGAGGATGCCATGGTCGGCCTGGCCATCGGGGCAGCCATCGAGGGAGCCCGGCCCATCATCGAAATGCAGTTTGCCGACTTCTCCACCGCCGGCCTGAACCAGATCGTCAACCAGGCGGCGACGCTCTACTATCGCACCGACATCCCGTGCTCGCTCGTGATCCGCCTGCCCTGCGGCGGCACCGTGGGCGGCGGCCCGTTCCACAGCCAGAGCATGGAGGCGATTTACTCGCACTATCCGGGACTGGTCGTCATGACCCCGGCCACGGTGGAGGACGCCTACAGCATGCTGCTCGAAGCCATTGCCATCGATGACCCGGTGATTTTTTGCGAGCACAAGCTGCTCTATTACCATTTGAAGGCGGACAAACTGCCGGACCTCGCCATGCCGGCGGGGAAGGCGCGCATTGCCCGCGCCGGCCGCGATGCCACGGTGGTGACCTACAGCGCCATGCTCCACGAATCGCTCCAGGCCGCGGAGGACCTCGTCGAGGAAGGCTGGCAGATCGAAGTCATCGACCTGCGCACGGTCAAACCGCTCGACACCGACACGGTGCTGGCTTCGGTGGCCCGCACCGGGCGCCTCCTCGTGGTCGGCGAAGCCTGGCCTTGGGGCGGGGTCTCCGCCGAAGTCATCGCCCGCGTGGCCACCGAAGGATTCGGGCTGCTCGATGCCGCGCCTGTGCGCCTCAACGCCAAAGACACTCCCGTGCCCTACCACCCCGACCTGTGGGCCGCCCACCGACCCACCGCCAGCGCGGTGGCCGCCCGCCTGCGTCAACTCCTCACCCAATAGACCATCATGGCCCGCATTCCTTTGCTCATGCCCCAACTCGGCGAGTCCATCGCCGAAGCCACCATCGTCCGTCTCATCGCCCAACCCGGAGACGCCGTCGTTGGTGACACCGATGTGATGGAGGTGGAGACGAACAAGGCGGTCATGGGCGTGGTCGCCCCGTGCAATGGGAAGCTGGTCGAACTGCGCGCCGTCGAAGGCCAGAGCTATGCCGTAGGCGCGACCCTCGGCTACCTCGAAGTGGCCGACGAGGACGCCGACCGCATGGGTTACCTCGAACCCGAGGAGCACGTGGTGCCGCCCGCCGGATCCATGCCGGCCGGAGCACCGGAGAAGCCGAAGAAAAAACGCACGGCCAAGCCGGAGATTCTCCAATCCGACAAAGTCGAGCCCACCATCAAGGGCCTGCCGGTTCCCGCGCATGCCGGTGGAGCCGCCTACCTTTCGCCGCGGATGAAGGCGCGCATGGCCGAACTCGGGCTGAGCTCCTCCGACCTGGCCGGCGTGGCCGGCAGCGGCGCGGGCGGACGCGTCACGATCGAGGATTTCGAGCGGTTCATGGAGAACATCGCCTGCCACAAAGTCACCAACGCCTCGTCGATGCGCGTGGCCGTGGCCGATGCCATGCGCCGGAGTTGGACCCGTCCGCTGGCCACCGTGGTTCTGCCGGTGCAACTGGACAAGATGCTGGCCCACCGCAAGGCCTCGAAGGACAAGGCCGGCGTTTCGCTCTACGCGCTGCGCGCCCTCGCCATGGCGCTGGCGGAAAACAGCATGCCGGCCGGACGGCTCATCGGCCACCAAATCGTCCACCCCGATTCGATCGACATCGGCTTTGCCGTCGAGGCCGAGGATGGCGTGCTGGTTCCGGTCATCCGGAAGGCGGACGAACATACGCTGGCTGAATTGGTGCCCATCTACGGACGTCTGGTTGAGTTGGCGCGTCAGCGGCGCCTGACCCCGGCCGACATGGGGCAGTGCATTTCCACCGTGACCAACTACGGCACCTTCGGGCTGACCCTGGCCACGCCGATTCCGCTGCCCGAGCAGACCGTGCTGCTCGGACTCGGCGCCGGACGCATTGAGCCGTTTTGGGACAAGGCGACGAAGCAATTCATCCCCGTGACCGAGGCAAAATTCACCCTCAGCTTCGACCACCGCGTGCTCGACGGCGGAGCGGCGGGCCGCCTGCTGGCCCGCATCGACGAGCTGGTCAACCACCCGGAGCAACTTTAGGGCCGGATGGGGTCGGCGGGGAGCACCGCGGGCTGCTCAAATCATGTATTCCGGCTCGCCGGACAACTCGTGCAGGCCGCACTCGCGCTTGAGACCGCTGAAACGCGTTTGGTCCGCGGTCATGCCATCGGCAAATCGCGTCGTGCTGTGCGTGTCACCCACGCTGATGTAGCCGTCCTCCCACAGCGGATGGTAGGGCAGCCCGTGGGCCTGCAGGTATTCGTAAACCTGACGGTCACTCCAATCGATGATCGGGTGAACCTTGAGCACGCGGTTCTGGCGCTTGAGCACCGACAACTCGCCGCGGGTTGAAGCATGATCCCGCCGCAATCCGGTCATCCAAACCCGCGCCCCCAGTTCGCGGAGCGCGCGGTTCATCGGCTCGACTTTGTTCATCCGCCCGTATTTTTCGAGGCCCTCGATGCCCTGCTCCCAAAGTTTGCCATGGACCGCTTCCTGCCGGGCCGCCGTCATCACCGGCGAGTAAACCTTGAGGTTCAGGGAAAGCCGCTCGGTCAATTGGTCGGCAAAGCGGTAGGTCTCGGGAAAAAGATAGCCCGTGTCGATGAAGACCACCGGGATCTTGGGGTCCACCTGGGTGATCAGATGCAGCATGACGGCCGCCTGCACGCCGAAGCTGGTGCTCATCAGGGCATGTCCGCGAAATTCCTCCAGAATCCAGCGCACCCGCTGGTCGGCCGGGAGGGGCTCGATCTGGCGGTTCCACAACGCGACCTGCGCGTCGTCGAACTCTTGATCAGGATGAAAGGACATACAAAGGAACCCTGCGACATAGGCGGCGGAGTCGCGGGGGGCAAGCTGCAAATGGCCGCGATTTCCATGGACCGGGGTGGTTGATCACAGCGATAAGATTGTTGTGCCCCGTCCGTTTCCCCCGCCCGCACTGCTTCTGGTTGGTCTGCTGCTGACCACCGGCTGCGAACCGCCAAAGCAGGCCGGCGATCCGTGGGAGCACGCGGGCTTTCTCCGCCATGTGCCGGGGAACAGCGAGGGCTTTCTCGCCCTGCGCCAGCCCGGGCCCCGCTGGCGCGAGTTGGCCCCGGCGTGGGATGCCCTCCTGGCCCAGCCGGCGATCCGCACGGCCGGGGAGCGTTCACCGGCAGGACAGATTCTCACGGCCTTCCTCGCCGAGCCGAAAACCAGCGCGCTGACCGCGGCGTTGGGGTCGGCCGCCGAGGAAGAGATGTTCATCGTCCTCGGCCCCGGCACCGCGGCCCAGCTCAGCTCGCTCCAGCAGATCAAACGCATCTTTGAAGCGGCCCGGGTGCGCAGCCTCTTCACCCCGCCGCTGCCGGACGGTCTGGCCGAGTCGGACGAACCGCCGCCGGAACTCCTGCCCGAAAATCCCGCCACCGCGGCGTTCTCCGAGGTCCGCGTCCCGCTGCCACCATCGATGGAGTCCGCGCTCCAGCACTTTGTCAAAAACGCCACGGTTCCTCCAATTCTGATCGGCATGAAAACCGCGGACGGCCCCGGCACCGTGCCCGGCGTGCTCGAGGCCTGGGCCCAAAACCTGCCGGAGAAATTTCCCCGCGACACGGTGAACGTGCCGCCCCACGGGAATTTCACCCGCGTGCGCCTGCCCGTGTCACAGTTCGTGCCGCGCGAAGCCGCCGTGCGCGCCCGCGACCTTTTGGCCGCGACCATCGGCGATCCCTACAGCGCCACCTACATCGTGCGGGATCTTTTGGCCAAGCCCACCGTGGTCAGCTTCGGGCGGGCCCACGGATATTTTGTCGTCTCCGTCGGCACGGAAAATCTGGTCGAGTTGCTGGCCGCGGGCCTCGAAGGGTCGCTCGTTTCCAACCCGGCCATCGCTGCACTCGCCCCGTTGTCCGGCCCCGAAACGGCGGTGCTCTTTTATGCCGATGCCCTCGTCACCGGCCTGGCCGCCTCGCCCCCGCCGGTCGGGGAGTATCTCGACGCGGCTCTCGAGTCGGCCCTAGAGTTCGCCCCCGCCGGCCGCATCCAGCCCCTGCGTGAAGCGGCCGCCCCGCTGCGCGACCAAGCCGCCAAACTTTTCCAACCCCGCGTGGCCGCCACCGCGGGAATCATTCGCCGCGAGAACGACCGCTGGCGGGCGGAAATTTTCGGCGGGTCATTCGCCCCGCGGCTGGCCAAGGAAAACGCCACGCCCCTCGTGCCCGCCGATGCCCGGTTGGCCATGCTTTGGACCGAACACTGGGAGCCCGACTACGCCAAACAGTTGCTCAAGTTCACCGCCGGGGCGGCAGCCTTTTCCACCCAATGGCTGGATACGCTCGGGCCGGTTTTTCTTTCGCCGGACCGCCTGAGCCGCGACCGCGCCCTGCTCGCCGCCATCCAGGGCCCGGCCACGCAGATCAACCTCGTCGGCACCCGCCTGCTCGACCAGGCGCTCGGACGCGACGTGGCCCTCGCCGTCGGACTGGACGACCGTCTCCCCTCCGTGGCCATGGCGGCCTCGCTGCGCGACCGCGACGCCGTCGGCAAACTCTGGGAAGAAATGGTTGCGAGCCAAACCCCGCGCTGGCCGCAACCGACGGCCCAGTCGCTTCCCGACGGCGGGGCCTCCTACGAATTTCCGCTCCCGCTCGTCGGACCGGGTCTTGGCCTCGCCGTGACCATTCAGAACAACCGCTGGATCCTCGGAAGTTCCGGGCCGCTGACCCGCTTGCTCGGCGCCACTCCGGCCGCCGCGTCCGACCAAGCCTGCGTCCAGTCGGTGCACTTGGAGACCAAGCCCCTGGCCGACTTTGCCCGCACATGGGCGGCGGCCCTGCGGGCCGACCCGTCGCTGACCACCCGCGCGGGGGAATTCCTGCCCTCGAACCCGGACACCCTGGAAGCCGCCGCGGCCATTCTGGCCACCCCGCGCCGCTTCCATTACTCGGCGCGATGGGAGGAGCAAAACCTGCACCGCACGCTCGAGTTGGCCCCGTCGCCCTGATTTGACCTTGAGGGTGCAGGGCGCGTCTTTTAGCGTCCAGGCATGTCAGTCCTCATTGTTGGTTCCATTGCGCTCGACGACGTGAAAACGCCGGTCGAGGAACGTTTCAGTCTCCTTGGCGGCTCTGCCTCCTACGCCTCGGTCGCCGCCGGTTATTTTTGCCCGGTCAGCCTCGTCGGCATTGTCGGCGACGACTTCCCCGCCAATCACTGGGAATTTCTCCAAAGCCGCGGCATCGACCTCGAGGGCGTCCAGCGTGCCGCGGGCAAGACGTTCCGTTGGTCCGGCGAATACATGTGGGACATGAACACCCGCGAGACCCGCTCGGTCGCGCTCAATGTTTTCGAAACCTTCGCCCCCACGCTGCCCGAGCGCTACCGCGCCTGCGACTACGTCCTCCTCGCCAACATCGCGCCCGACCTTCAACTCCAGGTGCTCGACCAGATGGAAAAACCGAAGTTCGTCATCGCGGACACCATGGACCTCTGGATCAACATCGCCCAACCCGCCCTCCTCGAACTGCTCAAGCGCGTGGACATGCTCATCCTCAACGACAGCGAGGCCCGCGAGCTGACCAAGGAAACAAGTCTGATCAAAGCCGGGAAAAAAATCCAAAGCCTCGGCCCCCGCATCGTCGCGGTGAAGAAGGGCGAGCACGGCTGCCTGCTTTTCGGCGAGGATGATTTCTTCAGTTGCCCGGCCTACCCGCTGGAGGACATTCATGATCCGACCGGCGCCGGCGATACCTTTGCCGGCGGCCTCACGGGTTACCTCGCCAGCCGCAGCAATGGCGAAGTGTCGTTCCGCACCTTGAAAACGGCCGTGGTCGTCGGCAGTGTCCTCGCCAGCTACAACGTCGAAGCCTTCAGCCTCGAACGCCTGCGCACGGTCGAACAGAAGGATATTCTCTCCCGCTTCGCCGAGTTCCAGGACCTCGCGCATTTCGACGCCGACCTGCCGTAGGCCCCGCGCTCCTTCGTCCCCGGCCGCGCGATGACCGTCTCCCTCGATCAGACCATCGCAACGCAACGCTGCGTCCTGCGCGCGCCGAGCGCGGCGGACATTCCGCACATTCTCTCGGCCACGCGCGTTCCGGGCTTCACCGACGGCCTGGCCTTCGGCCCGCACGAAACAGCGGAGGGGCTGAAACGCATGCTGGGCCGGAATCTCGACAATTGGCGGACCGGGGCAGCCTACACTTTTACGATCGAGGAGCAGGGCAGCAGGGCCTTTGTCGGTCGCGTGCTCGTGCGGGCCACACCGGAGGATGATGTGTGGAATCTTGCGTTCTGGATTCATCCGGAACAGCAGGGCCGGGGCTTCGCCACCGAGGCGGGCGCGGCTTTGGTGGATTTTGCTTTCGACGTTTTGGGCGCGGAAAAAATCGAGGCCGGTCACGTGGCCGGAAACCAGCCCAGCCGGCGGGTCTTGGAAAAATTGGGGATGCAGGAGGAAGGCCCCGTCGAGAAGGGCTTGATGAAGGACGGAGCCTGGCTGCCCGGGTTCAAGATGGCGCTGACCAAGCAGGACCGGACCCACGGCCTCGGGTCAGCTTGCGGCGAATAAATCCGCGCCGGCACGAAACCTCCGTCTGCGGCCGGGGTTTGATGGGTCAAGCCAGCGTGACGATGAAAAAGAACCACTGCCTTCTCCTCGGCTTCCTCCTCGGAACGCTCCCGAGCCCCGCTGGCCAAGCGGCCTACGATCCGATGGCCGTGCCGGAGAATTTCACCGCGGAGGTGCTGGACCTCACGGTCCATGACGCGAAGCGCGAGCGCGACCTGCCGATCCGCGTTTACCTGCCGCGGGCGGAGTCTCCGGGCCCGCTACTGCTCTTCAGCCACGGCCTCGGCGGCTCGCGGAAGGGGAACAGTTATCTCGGACAGCACTGGGCCGCGCGCGGTTATGTCGTGGTGTTCGTTCAGCACCCGGGGAGCGATTCCGGGGTGTGGGAGGACACACCACGGGGCGGGCGCATGGCCGCGATGAAGGCCGCGGCGTCCGGCCAAAATTTTCTGCTGCGCGCCCGCGACATCCCGGCTGTGCTCGACCAGCTCGAACTTTGGTCGGCCGACACAAGATCGAAACTCCATCGCCGGGTGGACTTGTCTCGCGTCGGCATGTCCGGGCACTCGTTCGGCGCGGTCACCACGCAGGCGGCAAGCGGGCAGCGTTTTCCTCTCGTCGGTCCATTGGCCACCGATCCGCGGATCAAGGCGGCCGTTATGTTCAGCCCGAGCAGCCCGCGCCGCGGCAGCGCGAAGGATGCTTTCGGCCAGGTCGCCATTCCTTGGCTGCTGATGACCGGCACGAAGGACGTTGCGGCCATCGGCGACAGCAGTCTGGAGTCCCGCCTCAACGTTTTTCCGAACCTCCCGCCCGGGTCAAAGTATGAACTCGTTCTGCACGGGGCCGGGCATTCCGCGTTCAGCGAACGGGCCCTCCCCGGCGACAAGGAGACGCGGAATCCGAACCACCACCGAGCGATCCTCGCCCTCAGCACGGCGTTCTGGGATGCCCACCTGCGGGGTGACCGGAACGCGAGGACGTGGCTCTCGGGCGACGGACCGCGCTCCGTGCTGGAGGAGAGCGACCGCTGGCAATCGAAGTAGGACCAGCAGTCCGGCGTTGTCAGGCCGCGCGGGCCGCCGCAAGTTCGGATTCCGAGCAACATCCATGATCCCATGAACCCCTCCCCCCTACGCGTGGCCGCGGTCATTTTTCCCGGCTTCGAAGTCCTGGACTTTTTCGGCCCGGTCGAGTTGCTTTCGCTTCCGGCCAACGCTTTTTCGATCAACACGGTGGCGGAACGCGAGGGGGCGGTGCAGAGCGCTCAGGGCCCGCGGGTCATGGCCGAACGCGCACTTTCGCAATCCGCCGACTACGACCTCGTGCTTGTGCCGGGCGGCGTGGGCACCCGCACGGAGGTGGCCAACCCCGTGCTGCTCGAGTGGCTGCGACAGGCGGAGCGGTCGGCGCGCTTCGTCGCCAGCGTCTGCACGGGCAGCGCATTGCTGGCCCGGGCCGGGTTGTTGGACGGACGCCGCGCGACCTCGAACAAAATCGCTTTCGACTGGGTGGCGAGCCAGGGTTCCGCGGTGCGTTGGGAGCGGCGGGCGCGCTGGGTGGAGGATGGAAAATTTTTCACCTCCTCCGGAGTATCGGCGGGGATGGACATGACCCTCGGGTTGATCGCGCACATCCTGGGCCGGGGCGCGGCCGATGATGCGGCGAGGCGGGCCGAATATCTTTGGCATGATGATGCGGCGAGCGACCCGTTTGCCGCGGCAACTGGACCGCAGCCGTCCTAGCCCGGATGCCCGACCTCGACGTCGAGGAACTTCCTCAGCTCATCCAAGCCGTCTTTGCGCTGCGCGGAAAGGGGAATGAGCGAGATCCCGGGGAACTCTTGGGCGAGGCGCGGGAGGCTGTCTTCCGCACCGGGCAGATCCATTTTGTTCGCGACCAGCGCCCATGGGCGGCGGGCCAACAGCGGGTCGTAAAGGCCCAGTTCCTCGCGGATTTTTTTCACATCCTCGACCGGGTCGCGCCCCTCGCTGCCCGCGGCGTCGACGACGAGGAGCAGCGTGCGACAACGGACAATGTGGCGCAGAAAATCATGACCGAGCCCGACATCAAGATGCGCACCCTCGATCAGGCCGGGGATATCGGCGACAGTGGCGCGGCGGAAGCCGGGGAAATCCATGACCCCGACCATCGGATGCAGCGTGGTGAACGGATAGGCTGCGACTTTCGGATGCGCGGCGGAGAGGGCGCCGAGCAGGGTGGATTTTCCCGCGTTGGGATAACCAACCAGACCCGCGTCGGCGATCATGCGCAACTCGAGAAAGAACCACCCCTCCTCGCCGGGCGTGCCCTCGGTATACTGCCGCGGGGCGCGGTTGCGGGAGCTCTTGAAATGGATGTTGCCGCGGCCACCGCGGCCACCCTGGCAAAGCAGAAACTCGGTGCCGGCCGTGTCGAGGTCCACGAGCAAATCCAGTTCCTTCGGATCGATCTTCCGCCGGCGCGGCGGCTCGTCGTCCTCGGAGGCAAAGATGAGCGGGTTGTGCGGCGCAACGTCGGGCAAACGGTAAACGAGGGTGCCGACCGGAACGGGCACAATCTTGTCCGGCGCGGACCGGCCGTATTTCTGCTTGCCCATGCCATTGGCCCCGCTTTTCGCGCGAACCACCGGCTCGTAGTAGAGCGTGACCAAGGTGTCCACCTGCGGGTCGGCCCGCAAGATCACGCTGCCGCCATCGCCGCCGTCGCCGCCATCCGGCCCGCCGCGGGGCACGAATTTCTCCCGGCGGAAACTCGAGCAACCGTTGCCCCCGTCGCCGGCTTTGGCCGAGATGCGGATTTGGTCGACAAACATGACGGTAATGGCCGCGCGCGCAGGCGCGGCGTTGACTACTCGGGCTCCTCTTCCCCGGCGGCCGAATCATCGCCGGTGGCCTTGGTCTCCTCGAGCTGCTTGAGCGCATCGGAGGCATCCTCCACCTCGTCGAGCACACCCCGGCTGACGAGGATCGGCGCCTTTTGCTGGATGGCCATGGCGATGCAGTCGCTCGGACGCGCGTCGAGTTCGATGATTTTTCGCTGATGCAGTTCGTTCTCCGCCGAGACGATGAGGCGGGCGTAAAACGTGCTGTTCTTCACGTCATTGATCACGGCCCGCTCGACCTTGGCCCCGAAGGCGGCCAGCACATGAGCCATCAGGTCGTGGGTCAAGGGCCGCTCCTTTTCCGTGCCGGCGAGAAACATGTTGATCGCATGCCCCACCGTCGCATCGACGTAGATGACGAAAGTTTTCTCCTCCGTCCCGAGAAAGAGCGCGGCTCCGTTGGCGGTGGGCACGACCGCCTTGAGTTGCACGGGAATGACTTGCTGCTGGGCCATGGCCGGAGGCTACGCGTGACCGCCCCCGCTAATCCAGTGGCAAAAGCAGCAACGACTCCGCGCTCGCCCCACGCCGCGGATTGGCCCAGCATGCCCGGATCATGGCGGCCAACATGCAAACAGTGATCGAGTTTGTCGGCGGGCATTGGACCAACGCGATTGAGATTGGCCTGCTCACCATCCTTCTCTATTACGGCTACCTCTACTTCCGCGGGACGCCCGGCGCGAAGATTCTCGTCGGCCTGGCCCTGGTTTTCATCAGCCTCACCCTCGCCTCGCAACTGCTCAACCTCCACGTCATCGGCTGGCTCCTGCGCAGCTTCTCGGTCTTTCTCGCCATCGCCCTCGTCGTCATTTTCCAGCCCGAGTTGAGACGGGCGCTGACCGAACTGGGCAGTCACCATTTTTTCCGCTCCGGGTTGCAAAAAAAGGAAACGATCGACCTGCTGGTCGAAACGGTCTTCGACCTTGCACGCCGCCAGTTCGGCGCCCTCATCGCGCTGGAGCGGGACATCAGCATCCGCCAGTTCGCCTCGACCGGGGTGGACCTCGACGCGGTTTTTTCGAAGGAACTCATCATGACGATTTTCCACCCCAAGACCGTGCTGCACGACGGCGGGGTCATCGTGCAGAACGACCGGGTCACCGCGGCGGCCTGCATTTTTCCGCTGACCCAGCGCGAGGACCTCGACCGCAGTCTCGGCCTCCGCCACCGCGCCGGCATGGGCATCACGGAAGAATCCGACGCCATCGCCATCCTCGTCTCGGAAGAAACCGGCCAGGTCTCCATCTGCCATCGCGGCATCATCGAGCGTAACCTCAACATCGACCGCTTCCGCCGCCGCCTGAACCAACTCCTGCTCCTCGAAAAATATGAGACAGATACTGCTGCACAATTGGAAAATTAAGCTGACCTGTCTGCTGCTGGCTTCGGTCGTGTGGTATGTCATCCAGCAAAACGTCAACCCCACCGGCGAGGGCCGGGTGCGCGGACCGCTCTCCGGCGCTTTGAGATAATGGGCCGTCGCCACTTTGGCACCGACGGCATCCGCGGCCGCGCCGGGGAGGATCCGATCACGCCCGCCTTCGCGGAGAAACTCGGCCGCGCACTCGCCGGCATTCTCGGCGCCCCGGCCACCCGCCCCGTCGTGGCCATCGGCCGCGACACCCGCGCTTCAGGGCCCGCGTTGGAGCGCGCCCTGGCCGAGGGCATCACCTCGGCGGGGGGCGAAGTCCGCTTGCTCGGCGTGCTTCCCACCCCGGGTGTGGCCGCCATTGTGGCCGCCGACGGTCTCGCCGCCGGGGCGGTCATCTCCGCCTCCCACAACCCGGCGCACGACAACGGGATCAAATTTTTTTCCGGTGACGGCTTCAAGCTTCCCGACGCCGTCGAGGAGGCCATCGAAGAGGGGCTTGAAAGAGCCGCAGCCACCGGCCCGGCCCGCGGCGGCATCATGGCAGCAACAGGCGCCGGCGCCCGTTACGTCGCCTGCGCCCTCGCTTCCCTGCCGCCGGGCTTTTCACTAGCCGGAATGAAGATCGCGGTCGATTGCGCCAACGGCGCGGCCTGGCAAACCACCCCGGAGGCCCTGCACCAGCTGGGGGCCGAGGTCACGGTGTTTCATGCTGAACCGGACGGCAGCAACATCAACCTCGGCTGCGGCAGCACCGAAGGACACGAGATCAGTCGCCTCGTCCGCGAAACCGGCGCGCAAGTTGGGCTGGCTCATGACGGCGATGCCGACCGCCTGCTCCTCTGCGACGAAACGGGCGACCCGCTTGACGGCGACGAATTGCTCGCCATGGCCGGGCTGGAATTGCTGCGCCGCGGAGAATTGGCCGACCAGACCATCGTCGCCACAGTTATGAGCAACCTCGGACTCAACGAGGCGATGGAGAACGCCGGCGGACGCGTCGTGCGCACCGCCGTCGGCGACCGCTATGTCCTCGAAGCCATGCGGGCCGGGGGCTTCACCCTCGGCGGGGAACAAAGCGGCCACATGATTTTCTCCCGCCATGCCACGACCGGCGACGGTCTGGTCTCCGCGCTGCAAATCTTCCGGCTCATGGCCGAAACTGGCCGGCCCTTGAGCGAGCTCCGCCGCGTGCTGAAAAAATACCCGCAGGCACAGCGCAGTCTCGCCGTCAAAGCCAAGCCGCCCCTCGATGAGTTGCCCGCAGTCCAAGCCGCCACCCGCGCGGCCGAGGAGACGCTGGGAGCGCGCGGGCGTGTCCTCGTGCGCTACAGCGGCACCGAGCCGAAACTGCGCATCCTGCTCGAGGGGCCCGACGCCGCGGTCTTGGAGCAGCACGCGGAACTTATCGCCGACGAGGTGCGTGCGGCCATTGGCGCCTGAACCGCCGGCTTCCGGCCCGCCAAAAATTCCTACCCGGCCGACCAGTCGCGGTAGGCCATGACCCGCCGGTCGGCCGCGGCCTCCCGCGCCAGCCGCAGCGCCTGGGTGCGAATTTTTGGGTGTTCCCAATCCGGCGGATGCAGCCCCAAGCGGGCCAGCGGATTCGTGCGCAAGCGCCCCGCCAGCCAGGCATTCCAGCGCAGACTGGTCCACCGCCGCCAGCCGCTGCGCACGCTGTAAACCAGCGACTGCGACGCCGTCCATGCCCCGCTGCGCAAATCGAGAAACCCGCCCAACCGCGTGGTGTAGGCAAAACCCTCGTCGCGCGCGGCGCGCTCGGCCTCCGCACCCAGCAGCCACGCCGGGGCGATGAAACCCTGAACCGCAAAACCCGCGCCGGCCAGCATCTGACGCCCCAGCCGCAAACGCCGGACGGCCTCCTCGTAACCAAGGTCATAGAACTCGCCTTCCCCCGCGGTGTATCGCTCGGTGATCAACCTCTGGCGCCAACCCGCCCCGGGCTGCGGTTCACGCTGATGGTAAAACCCGTGCAGCACGACCTCATGGCCCTCGGACTGCTTTTCCCGCAGCCAGGAGACAAAACCCGCGTCCTGATCGACGGCCCCGCGGTGATGATGGTCGGGCACAACCAGAAGCGAGGTGACCCCCACCCCGGCCGCGGCCAGGTCGGCCAACATGCGCTCCGTCGCCCCGCGGGTCCGCGGGCTGACATCATGCACCGAGACCGCCAGAGCGCGGCTGGATGACGCAATCATTTGATCTTCCCCTCCTCCATGCTAAAGGTTCAGTCTCTTACTTCCCGTGTCGCAAAACGATCCCAAACAACCAAATACCCCCCGCCCCGGCGGTGGGGATCCGGACCCACAATTCAACTGGCGTGGGCTTCTGCTCTTCGCCGTGGCCTTCGCCCTCATCGGCGGGGCCTTCATTTTCCGCGGGGGCAATCTGGCCCAAGTGGACGAATTGAGCTACCCGAAATTCTCCGAGCTCCTGGCCGAGGGCAAGATCGTCTCCACGGCCGAGCGTCCCCTCGAACTGGTGGTTGAGGGAGGCCGCGAGACGCAGTCGCTCTCGGGCTATTACCGCAAAATGGTGACGGTGCCCCCGGCGGTTGAACCCGAGGAACGCATGGTGCAATTCAAGACGCCCGTCTTTATGCCCTTGAACGGCGCGGCTCTGGCCGAGCAACTCAAACAGGCCGGCATCACCCCCGCCACGCGGGAGGAATCGAACCTCCTCGCCACCACCCTCATCGGGTTCCTGCCCATCCTCATTTTCCTCGTGCTCCTCTACTTCATCTTCCGCTCGCAGATCAAAATGGCCGGCCGTGGCGCCATGAGCTTCGGCAAGAGCAAGGCGCGCATGATGGCGCGGGAGAAAAACAAAACCACCTTCAAGGACGTGGCCGGCGTGGAAGAGGCCAAGGAAGAGGTGTCGGAACTCGTCGACTTCCTCAAGGATCCGAAAAAATTCCAAAAACTCGGCGGCCGCATCCCCAAGGGCGTGCTCATGGTCGGCCCCCCGGGCACCGGCAAAACGCTCCTGGCCCGCGCCATCGCCGGCGAGGCGGACGTCCCGTTCTTCAGCATCAGCGGCTCGGACTTTGTCGAAATGTTCGTCGGCGTCGGAGCCTCCCGCGTGCGCGACATGTTCGAACAGGGGAAGAAAAGCGCGCCGTGTCTGATCTTCATTGATGAGATCGACGCGGTCGGCCGCCACCGCGGCCACGGGATGGGCGGCGGACACGACGAACGCGAGCAGACGCTCAACGCGCTTCTCGTCGAAATGGACGGCTTCGACGCGCAGGATGGCGTGATCATCATCGCGGCCACGAACCGCCCCGACGTGCTCGACCCCGCCCTGCTTCGTCCCGGTCGCTTCGACCGCCAGGTCACGGTCAATCTGCCCGACGTGCGCGGACGCGAAGAAATCCTCCGGGTTCACATCAAAAGAGTGAAGGTGGCCGAGGCCGTCAATCTCGCCGTCATCGCCCGCGGCACCCCGGGGTATTCCGGGGCTGAGCTGGCCAACGTGATCAACGAAGCCGCCCTGCTGGCCGCCCGCCGCGGCCTCAAGGCCATCACCATGCGGGAGCTGGAGGAAGCCCGCGACAAAGTCCGCTGGGGCAAGGAACGCCGCAGCATGGCCATCAGCGAGAAAGAAAAAGAAGTCACCGCCTACCACGAGGCCGGCCACGCCCTCCTGCTCGAACTGCTCGAACACACCGCCCCGCTCCACAAGGTCACGATCATTCCCCGCGGGCCGTCCCTCGGCTCGACCATGTGGCTGCCCGAGGAGGACAAATACAACACGCGCCGCAAGGAGTTGCTCGACCACCTCGTCGTCATCATGGGCGGCCGTGTGGCCGAGGACATTGTCTTCGGCGATGTGACCAGCGGAGCCCGCGGCGACATCAAGCAAGCCACCAGCATCGCCCGCAAGATGGTCTGCCAATGGGGCATGAGCGAAAAGATGGGCATGATCGAATACGGCGAAGGTGACGAGCCCGTCTTCCTCGCCCGCGACATGGGCCGCATGCGCGACTACAGCGAGTCCACCGCCCAGGCCATCGACCAGGAAGTGAAAATGTTGATCGACGAGGCCTACAACCGGGCCAAGGTTCTGCTTTTGGACGGACGCCCGAAGCTCGATCTCATCGCCCGCGCCCTCCTCGAATACGAGACGCTGGAGGGCTCGCAAATCCGCGACCTCATTGCCCACGGCGAAATGAAAGAGCCGCCCCATCGCGACCCGCCGCCGCCGCCCATTCCGACGGTCCAAGCCGAACCGGCCGCCGATGCCTCCGGCAAAAAAGACGACGGCGAGCTCCCCGGAGGCCTCGCTCCGGTGCCGGCCTGATCCGGACCATCCGCTGACGCGCGGCGGCTTAGAACCGCGCGGCAGCCGCGACCTCGCGCATGACCTCAAGTTGGTCGGGGGACCAAAAAAGCGTCTGGGCCAGGCGGTCGATGTCGCGGAACCGCGGCGAGAAGCGGAGCAACGCGCGAAACGTTTCCACCGCCTCGGCCCGGTGTCCGGATTGCCACTCGCAAATCGCCTGGAAGGCCAAAGCCTCATCCCACTGGCTGCGACTGAGCACGACCGCCTCGGCCGCGGACACCCGGGCCTGCTCGAACCGGCCCGCGCGGTAGCTGTCATTGGCCAGGCCAAGATGGGCCACGCTGAGCCCGGGGAACTTGACCAGCACATCCGTCCAAAGGGATTTCGGGTTTTGCCACACAAGTTGCCGCTGGAAATTGACCGCGTATTCGGCGGCGATCAGGGCCACGGCCACCACTGCGCCCGCGGCGAAAGCCCCGCGAAAGCGCGTGAGGAGCGCGAAGGCCAAGGCGGATGCGATCAGGCCGAATCCGGCCAGCGGCGCATAAAGATATCGGTCGGCCACGGGATGAAACTGGGCGGCAAAATTCGAGGCGGGCAGAAGCGTGAGGACGAAGACCACCGCACCGAGCAGCGCGAGCCGACTGGTGCGGGCCAGCGCCCAGACCGCCGCGCCCGCCGCGGCCAGAACAACAGCAGCGACCGGCAGGGAAAAGCCCGCAAGCACTTGCGGCAAATAGTGCGCGGAGAGGTGGGCCGGCCAGAATATCTGGAAAATTTGCAGCGTCCAGATGCAGCATTGGAGCCCCAGGTTGGCCCAGAAACCGGGGCCCAGCCCGATAGGCACGTGGGCGAAAACCGCAGATTCAACCGGCCGGAACACATAGCTCGCGGCGAGAAATCCGCCGGCCACCACCACGCCCAGCACGACGCCGGGCAGCCACTTCTTGAACTCCCCGGGGGCAAACAGCCAGGCGGCGGCGAGTAAAACAAAGGGGGTCGCCGCACCGGATTCCTTCGCGGTCACGGCGAGGAAGGCGCAGGCCACCAGCGCGAGATTGAGCGGCCACCACCGCCGCGGTGGCCGCACCCCGGCGCGCAACAGCAGGAGGACGCCAAACAAGGTCGGAAAAAGGACGAGCAAATCCTCGCGGTTCGACGGCTCGGCCACGGCCTCGACGACCAGCGGATGCAACGCGAAAATCAGCGCACCAAAGAGTGCCGCGAAAATCGCGCCCCAACTGCCTTGGCCAGAGGGCACAGGCGTCCCGCCCGTGTTGTCTGGTCGAGAACGGGCGGGGCGCCCGTTCCCCCTGGCCGCTGCCTTGTTCTTTAATTGCTCCGGCGCTCGCAGAGCGCCGCTACAACGGCACAATCCGATCGCCGCAATGGCGAAGAGCAGCGCCGCGTTGAGCGCATGGAGCAGCACGCTGGTCAGCCGGTAGCCGAACGGATTTTTTTTCCACAGCGCTGCATCCGCCATGAGCGAGGCGAGGTGCAGCGGACGGTTGCGGTCGAGCTCATCGCGGGCGACCACGCGCAGAGTCAGGACCTCGCCCCAATTCGCCGACGTGTGGATGTAATCGCCATTGAGCACCTGCGCGATCGAATCGTAAACAAATTCACCGCGCAGCGTCGGGGCGTAGAGCGCGACGACGAGAAGAAAAAGGCCCGCCGAAAAAGCGGAGAGGAGGCGGACCGAGGGCATGAGGTGAGGCTGTAAAAGGGGGGAAGGAAGTCAAGAACATGACCGGGGGACGCCCGCGCGGGAATGTTGGGCAAGCGGGGGGGCGTGGTATATAGTTCCCATTCCCCGCCCATGGCTGCCGCCGAACGCAACATCAACCGCTGGTTCAACACGCTCCTCTGGGGCAACTCCGTCTCGCTCTCCTGGATGTGGGGGCTGGGGTTGTTCTTTTCCGTGCAGTTCACCACGCAGTTCGGGTTGGTCGGCCTGCTGAGCTTCGCCATCCCCAACTGCCTCGGGTTGGTCGGGTTCGGCCTGATCACGCACCACCTGGCGCGGCGGCAGGAGGGCGGGTCGGAGTCGCTGGCCCGTTTTTTCACCGCGTGGTCGCGCCCGTTCCGCCTGGTGTTTTTCCTCTACCAATTGCTGGCCATCACGCTGACAATTTTTGCCCTCATCCGCTACGGCTGGATGCCGCTCGGGCTTTCGCCGGCCATTCTTTTTGTCCCGCTCATCCTCCTGGTCATCCTCGCGGCGGGCATTCTCTTCGGCGAGGAGTTCAACATCCGCCGGATCAAATGGAGCCACGGGGTGATTTTCCTCATCCTGGCCGGCGCGATCGCGGTTCTTTTGTTCGCCCCGTCGAGCATCTCGAACGGCCTGCCCGCGGTTCAGGTGGATAGACTGCCGACCGACGACTGGAATTTCTGGGGCTACATGATTCCGATTTTCATCGGCTTCCTCCTCGGTCCGTGGCTCGACCTGCAGCAATGGCAGCGGGCCATCCAAATGCAACGCGAGCGCGTCTCGGTCGCGGCGGCCTACATTGTCGGGGCGGTGGAATTTTTTCTCCTCCTGCTTTTCCATGGGATGCTCGCGTTGTGGGCGCTGGGCGCGGGTGCCGCACCCTACCTGCACAAGGGGCTCGGCGACCATGTTTACGGGCATGATTCCGTCATGCGGCTCCTCTTCGAAAAGGCAGCCGACCATCCGTGGATTTTCGGCGCCTACTGCGTGTTTCTTTGCGCCTGCGCGCTGACCACGCTGGACAGCGGCTACATCGCCCTGCGTTGGTTCCTGCAGAGCAACGTGCGGGCCAGCCTCAGCGCGATCTTCGCCCTCGTGCCCACCTCGCTGGTCACCTCGCCGATTCCGCTTTTCATCGTCTGCGGCGCCGTCGCCGCCCTCGGCGCGGCCGTCGGGCTGGAGTTGGAATACTTCATGATTTTCTACGCGACATTCTTCGTCGGCTACTCCGCGTTGTCCGTAGCCCGCTGTTTCGTCAACACCCCGGCCAACCGCATTCCGCAGGTCAAAATGTTCTGCCTCGGCAGCCTCGCCGTGGTCATTTTTTCCTTCGGCTACCTGCTGGGCTATCCCGCGTTCATGATCATCGGCTCACTCCTGCCCCTGGGCTATGTGATTTGGACGCTGGCCAAGCCGACCGCGGCGGAGGATTTTGTCAGCGATGCCGACCAGCTTGACGCGCCGGCCGATGAGATGTCGCCGCTGGCCTCGCCTCCCTTGATGTCGCCGCCCGCGGCAACCGGAGCCCCGCCCCTTCGCGCCTCACTGGCCGAAACCGCCGCGGCCATCGGCGACGCGGCCAAGTCGCTCGTCGGCGCGGTGCAGCACCCGCTGGGCGGGAACTTCGAGGGCAAGTGGTTTGTCCACTCGTTCGTCGCCACCTATGCGGACACCAACTCGGTCGGCAACGTCTATTTCGGCATGTATGCGATGTGGGTGGGCAAGACGCGCGAGTTGTTCTTCAACCGCGTGATGCCGAAGTTCAACCTCAAGAGCACACCGTTCTACATCCTCACCCGCTCGTTCGAGCACAAGTTTGTCCGCGAGACCCACGAGTTTGAAACGGTCAGCGTGCGCATTCGCATTGCCGGCCATAACCGCAAGTTTGTCACCCTCGAGCATGAGATCCACGACGCGCAGAACCACATGCTGGGCAAAGGCCGGCAGAGTCTGCTCTTCGTCTCGTCCACGGACTACAAGATGATCGACGTGCCCCCCGAGGTCCACGGGGCCTTCCTGCCTTTCGTCTGAGCGGACGACTTCAGGGCGTCGGAACCGGCTCCGCCGTCCGCTCGTTCCATCTGATCCACTCGCGCTTCGGCTTGTCATACAAGGTGAAGGACGTGTCGGCGGCGGCGGCCGGGCCCGGGATATCCGGCGTGGCCAGCGACACGGCCCCATTGGCCACGAAGGGCAAAGGCGCGGCGGTCTGCACGCTGATGCCGACAAACCCGATCGAACCGCGGATGCCGCGCTCTTCCCAGAAGACCGAATTGTTGCGCACGAGGAGGCGGTATTTGTGCTCGATGCCGATGGTCAGCTCGACCGACCGGCCATCGCGGCCGAGTTTTTTGCCGACCACGGCGCCGACCTGCATTTGGCGGTAAAGCACCGGCGCGCCCACGGCGAGAGCCGACTGGGCGGCGAGCAGGCGGAAGGGCCGCCCGGCCTGGCTTTGCTCCAACGCCTTATCCTCGAAGTCCTGTGTGACGGTGCCAATAAAGTTGGACTTTGTCTCGGACCCGCCGCCAGCCGTGCAGTCGATGGTCACGCCGGTGATGAGGGTTTCCAATCCGCTCACCCCCTTGAAGGAGATCGTCGGCTCGACCAACGTGAAAGTCGCCCCGGAGCGTCGCAAGAAATCGTATTTCGGCTCGAATTGCGCGGTGACTTCGGCCTTGCCATCGAGCGTCTGCACGGCGGTGACCATCCCCACGGGAAGCCCGAGATACCGCAACCGCGTCTGGCCCGCGCGCACTCCCGAAACTTGGGGAAAGTTGATGATAAAGGCGGGACCCGAAGCTCGGGCCAATTCTTCGTTGGAGAGCAATGGAACCGTGGCGCCCGATTGCAGCTGGGCCCCCGGAACACCGAAGTCGTCGCAGGCGATACCCCCTTGGATCAGCGCATCAAGACCGGACAACTCCAGCTTGATTCCTCCCGGCCCGAGGGTGACGGAGGTGGCGGGAACCAGCCAGAACCTCGTGCTCGTCTTGATCAGTGGCTTTTTGCTCTCTTCGATTTCCAAGTCGATGTAGGGGCGGTTGGCGGCCGACAAGGCCTGGTCGCGAACCCGCCCGATGAGAATTCCGCGAAACGTCACCGGCGCGCCGCGCTCGAGCGGTTGGATTTGTTCGGACTCCAGCCGCAGGCCCAACGAGGCATCGGCCAACTCGAAGATGGGCATTTTTTCACGACCGACGAAATACAGGCGGCGGTCGCCGGTGCCCATGCGGGCTTTGATGGAATTGCCCTGAATGAGCGAGGTGAGGCCGGAGACGCCCTGGAGGGAAAGCATCGGCCGCTCGATCCAGAAGTCGCTCGTGTCAACGGCCAGGCCGGCCGCGAATTTCTCCAGACGAATCTTCACCACGGCCTGACCCAAACCGTCGTCCAGCCGGACATCAACGACTTTCCCTGCCACGACACCGCGGTAGATCAAGGGCGTTTTGCCCTCCTCGATCCCGGGCGCATCTTCAAACCAGATTTCGATCTCCGGCCCGCGCGAGGCGAGATGCTGCATGAACATCCAACCAGCCGCGCCCAGAGCGATGAGGGGAAAGAGCCAGGCGATTGAAAGCCCGCCCCGGCCGCGCACGACCTCTCCATGGTCCGCGGGATCACCTTTCTCCGGCTTGGGGCTCATGACGCCTCCTCCCGCCAAATCCTGCGGATGTCGTAGTTGAGGGAAGCGGCGATTGTGCAGACCATGACGGCGGCGAAAAACAAGGCGCCAGGCTCGGCCTGCACGCTGGCGAAGGCGCCAAGTTGACCGACCGCGACAAGGACGGAAAGCAGGAAAATGTCGACCATCGACCACGTGCCGATGGTTTCGACCACACGAAAAAGCTTGGTCCGCTGCACACGGTAATGCGGCGACCCGTCCATCCAAAGCAGCCAGCCGACGCTGAGCAGCTTGAAGAGCGGCACGACCATGCTGGCCAGGAAGATGACCACGGATCCCGGCCAGAGCCCGACCTCGTAGAACTCAATGACCCCGCCCCAAACGGTCAGCGCATCGTGGTGGCCGGGGAGCGTCATGGTCATGACGGGCATAACATTCGCCGGCAGATAAAGGGCCGCCCCGCTGAGGAGCAAGGCCCACGCGCGCTGGAGACGGACATCCGAGCGGCTCATGGCAACTCCTCGCGAAGGACCTCGATGCGCTCACGGTCGAGCATGCGGCCCAGAATGAGGCAGCAGAGCGAAAGCAGGACCACAAAAACGGAACCGTTGCCCCAAGTCACGGTCCCGAGCAGGTCGAGCCGCACAACGGCCACGAGGCAGGCCACAGCGAAGACCGGAATCAGACTCCACGGTTCGGCCAACTCGACCCAGCGCCAGGCCCGCATGAGGCCGGGGAGCCGCAAGCGCATCATCGCCGCACTGAGCGTGTAACACAGCAGGCCAAGGTAAATGGCCGGCGCCCCGATCGCGCAGAAAAACACCAGCACGGCCAGCGGACCATAGCCCTGCTCGACCAAACCCTGGATACCCGTGATGATGAGATTTGACTGGTTTCGTCCGGCCACATCGAACGTCATGACCGGGAAGATATTGGCCAGAACAAGGAGCGTGCCACCGGTCACGGCCATCGCGAGGGGCGTCTGCAAGGAGTCCGACTTGCGACCCTGACCCAACCGCGCGCCGCAGCGCTTGCAGCGCAGTTGGTGCCCGGGCGCGAGGGGACGCGGACGGTAGGACGCCTCGCAGTCGGGGCAGGTGCGCCAACCGTGGGTCGCCGGGTTGCTCATGCGTGGAGCAAAGCAAATCGGCATGGACCGGACAACAGGCAATTGCGGGCCAGCAGCGCAGGCACTCCATGCGAGCGCCCCCGCCCAGCAGCGCAGGCCTCAACGAGATTTCTGTCCGGCCGGACAGAAAATTGGTCAGGGGTGAAAGCCACCGCGAACTTTTGCCGCCGGGGTGGCGAGCCCGGCTCACGCTTACCCGACTTCCAACAGCCGCGCGCCCAGCGCGGCGGAATCAATCGCCTGCCGGCTGTGCACGAGGAGAACAGCCTCACTCGCCTCGACGGGCTCCCCCTCTTTTTTCAAACACTCCACACCGACGGCAAAATCCACCGCGTCGCTCGCCTTGGCCCGCCCGGCCCCCAATTCGACGCAAAGACGACCGACTTCGAGGGCGTCGATCTTGGTCAGGATTCCGCCGGACGGCGCGCGGACCTCGGTAGTCATCGGCGCGCGGTGCAGTTCGCGCATCCGCTCAAGCATCGAGGCATCCCCGCCCTGAGCTTCAACGAGAGCAACAAACTTCTCCCACGCGGTGCCATCGTGCAATCGTCGGCGGAGACTTTCCCGCGGCGTCGTGACCAGCGCGCAGGACAAATCAAGGGTCAGATCGATCAAATCCTCCGGACCGCCACCGCGCAGAACGTCCACGCACTCGGCCACCTCCAATGCGTTTCCGGCCGCCCGCCCGAGCGGTTGATTCATCGGGTTGAGCATCGCGATCGTCTCCACCCCGGCGCCGCGCCCGACCGCGACCATGGCGTCGGCCAGACGCTGCGCATCGGCCTGGTCACGCATGAACGCCCCACGGCCGAACTTCACATCGAGGACCAGCCGGTCGAGCGACTCGGCCAATTTTTTCGACATGATGCTCGCGGTGATGAGCGGCAGCGAGGCCACCGTCCCGGTCACATCGCGCAAGGCGTAAAGTTTTTTGTCCGCCGGGCAGAGCTGCGCGCTTTGTCCGGCCATGAAGCAGCCGATCCGCGCGATCTGCGCGAGCATCTCGGGCCAGGAGAGATTGACGCGGAAGCCGGGGATGCTCTCGAGTTTGTCCAGCGTGCCGCCGGTGAAGCCGAGCCCGCGGCCGGAAATCATCGGCACCCACACGTCCTCGCAGGCCAGCAGGGGCGCAAGAATGAGCGAAACCTTGTCCCCCACCCCGCCGGTCGAATGTTTGTCCACCTTGGGCGGCGACCCGGCGGGCCAGGCGAAGACCTCGCCCGAGTCGCGCATTTCCATGGTCAGGGCCGTGGTTTCCGCATCATCCATTCCGCGGAAAAACACCGCCATGGCGAGTGCCGCCATCTGGTAATCAGGCACATCGCCACGGACGTAGCCGCCGATGAGGCTGTGGATTTCGTCAGCGGCCAACCTGCCGCCATCGCGTTTTCGTTCGATCAGGCTGGGGATGTGCATCAGCCCCTGACTTGCTTTACCAGCCGATCGGATGCCAGGCCGTTTTGAATTCGACGGTATCGAGGATCCACTCGGGGCGGCCGGTGAGGCGCCATGCGTCTGCCGCCACCGCATGGCGGGCGTAGCGTTTGAGGTTCACCGCGGTTCCCTCATGCAACAACCTGTCCAGCGCCGCGTCTTCGCAGCCGTTGACGATGGCGTTGACATCCATGTGCGAGGCGGCGGTCGGCGCGAGATCGGCGCGCGGACCGGAGAGAATGTTGACCACGCCGCCGGGCAGGTCGCTGGTGGCGAGGATTTCTCCGAAGGTCAGGGCCGGCATGGGGGCGGAGCTGGAGGTGATGGCGATGCAGGCATTGCCGGTCAGGATGGTCGCGGCCACGAGATGGACCAACGGGGTGAGCGATGGTGCGTCCGGACAGAAAACCACGACCACACCGGTGCCTTCCGGATAAGTGAAATTGAAGTGCGGCGAGGAGACCGGATTGACCGAGCCGAAGATGGCGGTGAACTTGTCGGTCCAGCCCGCGTAATGCACGAGCAACTCGACGGCATCCTCCACTTCACGGCGGGCGGCCGCGGCGGTGGCCCCGGTGCTGCGGGAAATATCGCGTTCCATTTCCTCCGCCCGCGTCTCGAGCATCTCGGCCGCACGGTAAAGAATCTGTCCCCGCAAGTAGGGCGTGGCCCCGCTCCATTTGTGGAAGGCTTTGCGCGCGGCCACGACGGCATCGCGGAAATCCTTGCGCGAGGCGCGGCTGACTTGGGCAAGTGTTTGCGTGCCGTCCGGCGAAAGCGCGGGAACCACTTTGCCGCTCTCCGAGCGGATGAAAGCACCGCCAACGTAGAGTTTGTAAGTCTTGAGGACCTGAAGCCGGCCACTTCTTGCCGCCGCGGGGGTCTTTGCCATAGCCTTTGCAACCTAACGAATGAGCTTGAACAAGGACGAGACAATATTTGTGGCCGGCCACCGGGGCATGGTCGGGAGTGCAATCCACGGCAAGCTGGTGGCCGATGGCTTCTCCCGGGTTCTCGGGCGCACACATGCCGAACTCGACCTGACGGACCGCAAAGCCGTCCGTGTGTTCTTCGGGCGGGAAAAGCCCGCCGTCGTGGTCATGGCGGCGGCCAAGGTCGGCGGCATCATCGCCAACTGGGAGCAACCCGTGGAGTTCCTCCTGCAAAACCTCGCCATCCAAAACAACCTCCTCGAGGCCGCGGCCGACTTCGGGTCGCGCAAGGTGCTCTATCTCGGCAGTTCCTGCATTTACCCGAAGCTCGCGCCGCAACCGATCCCGGAGACCGCGCTCCTGACCGGCCCGCTCGAACCGACCAACGACGCCTACGCCATCGCCAAGATCACCGGGATCAAGCTCTGCCAGTCCTACGCCCGCGAATACGGAAAAAACTTCCTCTCGGCCATGCCGACCAACCTTTACGGACCGCGCGACAATTACGACCTGCACAACTCCCACGTGCTCCCGGCGCTCATCCGCAAGGTCCACGAGGCGAAGCAGTCCGGAAACAAGACCATCACGGTCTGGGGCAGCGGCAACCCGCGGCGGGAGTTTCTCCACACCTCGGATCTGGCCGATGCGTGCGTTTTTCTCCTCGACCACTACGACGAACCCGACCTGGTCAACATCGGCTGCGGCGAGGATGTGACCATCCGCGAGCTGGCCGAAACCGTGTGTGATGTGCTGGCCTTCGACGGGAGTCTGGAATTCGACGCGGGCAAGCCCGACGGGACTCCGCGCAAGCTGCTCGACATCTCGAAGATCAAATCCCTCGGATGGTCGCCGAAAATCCCGCTGCGCGAGGGCATCGCCGACGCCTATCGCTGGTTCTGCGAGAACCGCGCCGAGGCGCGGATGTAGCCGCTGACATGGTGTCGGGCCCGATCAAGGTCGCCTTCGTCGACATCGTTCCCGAGGTCGAGCCGTTCGTGGGCCGGTGGCTGCCGCGGCTGACGGACTACCAAGTGCTGACCCCGGCGCAGATGGAGACCGAGCGTCCGGACCTGCTTTTCTACGGCGACGGCAAGGCGCGGCTTTACCGGAATTTTTCCGACTGCACGCGGGTCTGCGTGACGTTTGAAAATCTTTACCCGAACTTTGCCGAGGCCGACTACGTCATGGCCTACATGCATCTCCCGCACGAGCGCTACCTCCGCATGCCGGACTGGGCGATCATCCACGAGCCGCAGCAATTCATCAAAGACGAGGGTTATGCGGATCGGATCATGGGCGAAGCACGCGATTTCTGCGCGTTTGTCGCCTCGAATGGAAATCCGCGGCGGACGCGGCGGCGTCTGGAATTTTTTCCCCGGCTGAACGCCTACAAGAAAGTCAGCTCGGGCGGGCGCGTGATGAACAATATCGGCGGATGCGTCGAGGATCATCAGGCCTTCGCCCGTGGTCACAAATTCTACATGGCCTTCGAGAACGCGGCCTATCCGGGCTACACCACGGAAAAAATCGCCGATGGCATGGTCAACGGATGCGTGCCGATTTACTGGGGCGATCCGGAGGTCGGACGGGATTTCAATCCGAAGAGCTTTGTCAATGCGGGCGACTTTGCCAGCGACGAGGAAGCCATTCGGCACGTGGCGCGGATCGATCAGGACCCCGACCTTTACCGGAGCTATCTGGAGGAGCCGTTTTTCCATGGGAACAAACCGCCGGGCTTGTTTGACGAGGACCGGATCCTCGGCTTCTTCCGTCGCATCCTCGAAACCCCGAGGCCGGGGCGGAAGCTTTTTGCCCTGCGCCCGGGGTTGTTCAAAATGCGGCGCCGGATGCAGCCGTATCTCGACGCGGCGTTCGGGGCGAAAGGCGGAGCACGGTAGGGTCGGCTCATGGAGGGCGGGCGTCCCCGGCCGCCTTCGGCCTCGGATGCACGAGCAGAAGTCTTGTTCGCGCCGGGAGCAATTGCGTGAAGCGCAAATCCCCGGCCGACGGCTCGCGAGGCCGCTCGCCCTCCCGGAACGCAGGGTGGTCCCGGCTCCGCCGGAGAGGTCCGTCTCCCTTACTCCGCCGCCTTGGCGGGGAAGAACGTCGGAGCGTGATCCGAACCGCCGAGCTTTTCTTCGCCGGACTTTTCCGCCTCGGCTTTTTTCTCGCCGTAGCCGGGGATGCTGACCGAGGGAGGGATGCGCTCGCAGGCGGCGGAGAAGGCGAGCACGGTGCCGAGGGCCAGGAGAGTGAGGCGGTGCTTCATGGAAAAATCAATCGGGCACGACCAACTGCACCTTGCGTCCGTGCTTCTGCGCACCCGCGGCCAGGAGACTGCGAACCGCATGGATGGTCTGGCCGTGCTTGCCGATGATGCGCGGCATGTCGGCGCGGGGGATTCGGGCGGTGAAGACGTCCTGGCCCGCGACTTCCGCGTGGGCAATGAAGACCTCGTCGGGATGACCGGCGAGGCGGCGGAGGACGAAGTTGAGGAACTCCTCCATGAACGGGTGGGCGGGCTAGGCGGCCGCGACGGTCCCGCGAGCCTTCTTGACGATGCTGCGCACCGTGTCGGACATCTGCGCGCCGTTCTTGACCCAATGATCAATGCGGGCGAGGTCGACCTTGTAGTTCATGCCGGCCTTCTTCGGATCATAGTTGCCGATGATCTCGATGAATTTTCCGTCACGCGGACTGCGTTTGTCCGTGACCACTATTTTGTAATAGGGACTGTTGCGAGCCCCTTCCCTGCGAAGTCTGATTGCCACTGCCATAAATGTATTCGTTCGTTAGTTGCGGCCGAGCATGCCCATGGAACCGGCTCTTGCCATCATTTTTTTCAATTTGCCGGGGCTTTTCATGAGTTTTTTCATCTCGGAAAACCTCAGCAAAAGGTTGTTCACTTCTGAAACCGTCGTCCCGCTGCCCCGGGCGATGCGCTGGCGTCGGCGGGCATTGAGCACGTCGGGCCGGCTGCGTTCGCCGGGGGTCATGGAGAGGACGATGGCCTCCACCCGGCGCATCTGTTTTTCATCAACACCGGGATTTTTCATCTTATCCATGCCGGGGATGAGACCAAGGAGATTTTCCAGCGGACCCATTTTACGCAGGGCTTTGAACTGTTCGAGGAAGTCGTTGAGGTCGAATTGGGCGCTGCGGAGGCGCTGCTCGAGGCGGCCGGCATCCTCGATCTGAAAGTTCTCGGCGGCCCGTTCGACCAAGCTGACCACATCGCCCATGCCGAGGATCCGGCCGGCCAGGCGGTCAGGGTGGAAGACCTCGAAGGCGTCGATTTTCTCGCCGGTGCCGGCGAACTTGACCGGCTGTCCGGTGACTTCGCGGAGGGAGAGAGCCGCGCCGCCGCGGGCATCGCCGTCGAGCTTGGTCAGGATGAGCCCGGTGACCCCGACGGCGCCGTGGAATTTTTCCGCCACGCCCACGGCCTGCTGGCCGGTGGCAGCATCGCAGACGAGGAGGCTTTCGTTCGGCTGGACCAACTCCTGGACCTTGCGCAACTCGTCGATGAGTTCGTTGTCGAGGTCCTGACGGCCGGCCGTGTCGTAGATCTCGACATTGCAGCCCTGCTGCTTGGCCCAGGCCATGCCATCGCGCACGGCGCGGAGGACGTTCTTCTCGCCGGGGGCGGGGCGGAACATCGGCACGTCGATCTGCGCCGCGAGAGTGGCCAACTGCTCGATGGCGGCGGGGCGCTGCAAATCGCAGGCGATGAGGACCGGCGTGCGGCCCTGTTTTTTCAAATAGGCGGCCAACTTCGCGCTGGTCGTGGTCTTGCCCGCGCCGTTGAGGCCGACGATGAGCAGACGCGCCTGCGGCCCGAGGGCCAGCGGAGCCGCCTCGCCGCCGAGCAATGCGGCCAGCTCGTCGTGGAAAATTTTGACGATCTGCTGTCCGGGCGTGATGCTCTTGAGCACCTCCTCGCCCAAGGCCTTCTCCTTGACCCGCGCGACGAAATCCTTGGCCACGCGGAAATGCACATCCGCCTCGAGCAGGGCGAGGCGCACTTCCCGCAGCGCGTCGTTGATGTTGGCCTCGCTGATGCGTCCATGCCCGCGAAGGTCTTTGAAGACGTCTTGGAGTTTGTCGGAAAGTCGGGAAAACATGGGCCGGATCGAATCGAGGCGGGACTATACGCCAACCCGGCCGGGAACTCCCGCAATAAAGCCCGGGGCAGTGTGCGTGAGCTGGTCGCCGCATCCAAGGAGATGGCCCGCCCCCGGGCCAGTTGATTGATCCCGCGCTCCGCGCGCCACCTGATCGTGTGGGACGGAGGCGTCCCACCTCCTTGTGTGGGCACCCCCCGCCTTGGCGCCCTGAGCGAGTTTGCGTTTGCCTCGACAGGAGCGGAGGGCCACGATGATTCCTGATGAAGCCCTTCCTCCTCCTTCTCGCCCTCGGCCTCGCGGGCTGCGCCACCATGCAGTCCTCCTCGCAGGTCGATCCCAAGATTCTCAATGAATTCACCTCGCGCGGGGTTTCGTCGGCCACCGTCTTCAAGGTGCGCGAAGGGCTGCCGCTCACGGTGGACCAGGTGGCGGAATGCGTGAAGAAGGGCGTGCCGGGTCCGGGCCTGGTCAGTTACATGCAAAGCACCCGCAAGGCCTACAAGCTGAGCCGGGCCGACGTGACCAAGTTGCGGGCGGCCGGGGCGCCTGACCCACTGCTCAACTACATGCAGCGGTCGGCCGGCTATTACACCAAGGGACCGAAGGCCACGTCGCAGAAGCATCCGTATTACACCGACGACCGATACAACCTCGAGGCGCCGTTTGCCTACGCGCCGCCGCAGGCGGACACCTTCTTCGACTCGTCCTACGAGGAGAACCTCTACAGCCCGTTTTCCTTCAATTAAGCGGCGGCCCCAAGCACCCACGGTTCACGGCGTAGCCTTCCCGGCCACTCCGCTGGTGCGGGTCGTCGGCACGGTGGCGGACTTCGCCGTGGAAGACTCGGACCGGGACGAGAACAACGACCACGTGTTTATCACGGTGGAGGCGGGTCTGTCCGCGCCGCTCATTTTTTCCCTCAACACCCTCTCGTTCCGCAGCCGCGTGGCCGGACACGATCCGCGGGTCCGCCTCGGGATGCGATCCGGCCGCTGGCATCATCTTCCGCCGCGCGGATTGTATCCGCTGGAGTTTTTCGACTACGAGACCGTCGAGCTGCTCGACAGCGTGGAGTTCAACATTCTCGGCCGCGAGGCCATGGAGGAGTATTTTGCGCTGCGCTGCGCCAACTGCCGCCTGATCGAAGCCTGGGGCGCCCCCTACCATCGGGCCCAGCCGGGCTTGCACCAGATCCACTCGCGCCGGGCCAGCAGCGCCGTGCCCGAGGACCTGCGCGGGCGCGACGGGGCCGTGCGGTTTTACTTCGACGAGGACCAGCGATCGGAGCTTGCCTTGCTCAAATTCAGCGGGCAATAGGAGCGCCGCATGGCCGGCCGCATTCTGCCCCGCCTCCCCCTGGTCGGGCTGGCCATCGCTGCCGCCGCGGGCATCCTGGCCGCGGAATACCTGTCACCGCAACCGCTCCACGTGCTCGTGTTCACCGTGGTTGCGCTGCTGGCCACGCGGTTCTTCCGCCGCGCCGCGCCGCTCTGGCTCGCGGCCGCCGGCGCTTTCGCCTTCGCCCACGTGGGTCAATGGCAACAGGATCCCGCCCGCCAGTGGGCCGACCTCATTGCCGCCACGCCGCGGGCGGTCAAGGTCAGCGGCGTGCTGATCGACGAACCTCGCGCTCTGGCCGGTGGCCCTTGGCAGGCGCGGATGAGGACCGAACAATGGGAGGTGAACGGGCAAACGGTCGCGCCGGGCAGTGAGATCGTGGTCCGCTGGAACAACCCCGAAGCTGCGCGTTACGGCGACCGCTGGGCCATCGAGGGCGTGGCCGGCCTTCCGCGCGAAGCACGCAATCCGGGCGAGTTCGACCAACGCCGATGGCTGGCGCGCCAGGGCGTTTTTCTTGAGGTGCGGTCGCGCGAGGCGGAGGCCGCGACCCTGCTCGCGCGCGACCAAGGCTCGCCCATCCAAGCCGCCGCGTTGACCGCACGTGCCTGGATGCTGCGCACGCTCGGGCTCGGACTGGAAGACGCTCCCGCCATCCGCTCACTCATCGCCGGCGTGACCATCGGTGCGCGGGATGGCGAAGCCGAGCAATTCAGCGAAGCCTTTCGCCAGACCGGCACGTTTCATTTGTTTTCCGTCAGCGGCCTGCACGTCGGCATGTTCGCCTTGCTGCTTTGGGTGGTTCTGCGTCCGCTCGGTCTTTCGCGGCGTCAGGCGGTGGTGGTCATCGTGCCGTTGCTCTTTTTCTATGCTCTGGTCACCGGGGCTTCGTCCCCCAGCATCCGGGCCGCCGTCATGATCGCGGTGGCTTTCGGCGGGTTCCTCCTCGACCGGCCCAACGCTCCGGCCAACAGCCTGGCCGCCGCCGCGCTGCTCCTGCTCGCGTGGGACACCAACCAACTTTTTTCTGCCGGGTTCCAACTTTCTTTCTTCATCGTCGCCTCGCTCTTCGTCCTGGCCCCGCCGCTGCAGGAATACTTCACCGCGCGGCTGCAGCCGGATCCGTTCCTGCCGCGCAAACTTTACAACCGCTGGCAGAAGACATCCGCCGAGGCCGGGCGCGAAGTGGGAGCCACTCTGGGGGTCTCGACGGCGGCTTGGTTGGGCAGCCTGCCGCTCACCGTCGCCATCTTCCACCTCGTGCCGCTTCTCTCCATCCCGGCCAACATGCTCGCGGTTCCGCTGGCCTTCGGCATTCTCGCCGTCTCCATGCTCTCGCTCCTTGCGGGCCTGGCCAGTGCGTGGCTGGCCGCCGTTTTCAACAACACGAGCTGGGGCCTGGCCTCGCTCCTCCTCGTCATGGTGCAGGGCACGGCCGCGCTGCCGGGATCGTATGTCCACCTGCCGCCCGGATGGATGCAGCCATCGGCACGCTTGACGGTCTTCGACCTCGAGGCCGGCGGCGCGCAGTTGCTGCGCACCCGGGAGAAGGCGTGGCTTTTCGACACGGGAACCGAACGCGATTTTCGCCGCGCGGTCGAACCGGCTTTGCGCGCCGCCGGGCTCGGACACCTTGACGCCCTCGTCCTGACCCACGGCGACACGGAACACCTCGGGGGCGGTCCGCGCGCGGTGGAAATAGTCCCGCCTCAAAGCGTGCTCGTCTCCGCTTTCACCGATCGCTCCCCGGCGCGGCGACGACTCTATACGCTGCTGCGCGAGGAAAATTTTCCCAAATCCATCGTCCTTCCGGCCGACCGCTTCATGGCCGGACGCGATACCACCGTCGAATTTCTCGCGCCCGAATCCGGCGCACGCACGACGGATGACCAGGCGCTGGTTGCCCGGATCGAGACCGGCGGATTCCGCGTGTTGCTCATGTCCGACTCCGGCGCGGCGACCGAGTCGGCGCTCATGCAAAAGCTGGGCTCGGACCTGCGCAGCGACATCCTGGTCGTCGGCCGCCATGGCGAGGACATTTTTGCCACCACGGAATTTCTCGCCGCCGTCCAGCCACGCGTGATCATTCTGGCCCCGGCCGACCCGTTCCGCGAGGGCACCGACGAGCCCGCACTGCGCGCGCGTCTGGCTGAATCCGGGGCGACGATTTTCGATCAAGCCGAATGTGGCGCGGTCATCGCAACCTTCCGCACGGACGCGGCGGAAGTGCGGGGATTTGTCGGGGGGCAAAGCGTCTCCTTGGACGCCCGCCCGTAACGCGGAAACAAATCAGCAGTTGACAAGCAGACACCGCGCTGTCAAATTAAGAATGCAAACTCAATATGACACTCAACTGATTCTCTTTTGCGAAGACATAACAGCGTTCGACCCCAATCATGACAAGACATTCTCACAGCGCATTCAGTCTGATCGAGCTCTTGGTGGTGGTGGCCATCATTGCTCTGTTGGCTGCTTTGGCTGTGCCGGCGGTCGGCCGGGCGATTGAGTCTGGCGAGCGGGCGAAGTGCGCCGCCAACCTGAGGTCACTTGGTGCAGGAATTCAGCTCTGTGCGGCGGACCACAACGGCAAGCTGCCGGGCACAGCCCACAGCGGAACGAACTATTGGATCGAAGAGCTGCGCGGGGCGTTGGGGACGAACTACGACCGGGTGAGGATTTCGCCGATCGATCCGAAAGGACCGCTGCGTCTGGCCCAAGGGGGCACGAGCTACGTGATGAATGCGCGGGTGAATCCCGACGCCTTCGCCAACGAGTTCGGCGAGATCGAGCCGGGTGAGGTTGTTTTCGACCAACTCAACCGCATCCCCGCTCCCTCCCGCGTCATCCTCCTTTTCCTCGCCTCGACGAACAAGGGGACAGCGGCCTCGGAGGACCACATTTGCGGGGACATCACGAGTTGGAGCGGGTTTCGGAGCGAGACTTGGCCGGATGCCTACGGCGGGACACCGGGAGGCGATGGAGCCACCGGGATGTCGAACTACCTTTTTGCCGACGGCCATGTGCAGACGATCCCGGCGGCCGAGATCAAGGCCCGCATCGATGCGGGGCAGGACATTTCCAAGTCATATTGATGAAGCGCGTCCTGACAATACTCGCGGCGGCTTCCCTTCTGGCCCCGGCCGGCTTGCGGGCGCAAACGAACACCGCCGTGCTCGTCAGCAGCACCGCCGGAACGCCGATCCCCGCGGTCGGTCCCGGCTACGTCGTGGTCACCTCCGGGCATGTCGACATCAATGTGAGCTACAATCCGACGAACCAGGCGTTCTCGCTCGGATTCCGCAACGACGACAACGGGTTCCAATTCGCCGGGACCAACGCGGTCGCCTACGCCGTGACCAACCAGCGCACCACGGTGCCCGTCGGAAGTCAGTGGTCTTTTCTCGGACCCGAGGGCGGAACATTCTGGTCGTTCCCGAATGGCCTAACCAGCGCGCAGAACAAGAAGTCGCTTTATCTCGGATGGTCCGGCTACGGGATTTCGAATGGAATCTTCACCGGCACGGGCGGCGGACGATTCAATCTGCGCGTTCACTCGATCGAGAATCTCACGACCCCAGGCAGTGGCGATTTCTACGGCTACGAGGTTTCCGGCGGCTCACCCGTCTTCCGCCTCTCCTCCTCCAACGCCTACGCCAACGACTTTTCGCTCCCCGCCGGCGGACATTCGCACGTCAGCCTCGCCTTCACCGCTCCAGGCATGTTCCGCGTCTGGCTCGTGGCCAGCGGCACGCTCGTGGCCACAGGCGAGACGATTGAGAGCGAGCCGCTGCCCCTCTATTTCGGCATCGAGCAGTGGGAGATACCCGCCGGACCCTCGACCTACGCGGCTTGGCAGCCCACGAAGTTTTCCGCCGGGCAGATTGCGGATCCGCTCGTGAGTGGAAAGGCCGCCGATCCCGATGCCGACAGCTTCGACAACCTCGAAGAATATGCCTTCGGCGGAAATCCGCTCGTGCCGGATGCTCTCCTGCTCCAGCCGCGCCTCCAGGTTTCCGGCAGCAACCGCACCTTCACCCTGCGTGGCCGCACCAACGCCACAGATTTGACCTTCAGCGTCGAAGCCACCGCAAGCCTGCCGCCGGCGACGGCCAACTGGGCGACCAACGCCGTCACCCCCGCAGGAACCCCGCGGCCCATCGTCGGCCAACCCGGTTTGGCGGAGATGGATTACCAACTCACCGGCCTTGGCCTGCAAGGCTTCGGGCGCGTCAAGGTCACCACGCCATAGGCACGAATTTCGCCGCCATTGGGCGGCCCCACACCAAAACAACCAACAGAAAGACAACATCCTATGAAAAAACAGATAATCGCTTTGGCGATGATGACAGGCCTTGGACTCGTGTCCGGGGCATGGGCCCAAACCACCGTTTCCAGCGGTCACGTCGACATTTTCGGCGTCGGCTATATTGCTCCAAATACATTGGAGTTGTTGATCCACGAGGAGGACACCATGCTCGAGCTGGAGCCGGCTGACACCGTGCTGCAGGTCAATCCGGGTGGCTTCGTGCTGCGCCCGGCCGGCGCGGCCTTCGACTTCCTCGGCGCCTCCGGCACGTCGCTGTGGATTCTACCCCAATCCGAGATCGAATCGGCCAACCGCGGCGTGATCTTCGCCGGAGTGGGCACCGAAGAGATCGATCCGATCGACTGGGGCGCTGGCACACCCATCACCATCACCCTGCTCAGCGTGGTCAGTGCGCCGGTTGGTGGAAATTTTTTCCTCTGGTCCGAGGATGAATTCGGCAATCCGACGCAGGTCATGAACAGCACCAACCTCGCGACCTACGATTCCCTGACCCAAGGCATCGGCCTGCACGAGCACTACAACTGGGGCTTCACCGCCGAGGGCATCTACGAGATCGAGTTTCAGGCCACGGGCACGCCGGAGAACGGCTCGCCCTTGAGTGCCACCCAGACATACACGTTCTCGACCGTTCCTGAACCCTCGACCTACGCCCTGCTTGGTCTTACGGCGGGTGCTTTGGCGCTCATGCGCTGGCGTCGCCGTAGCCGCCAGTCCTGATCCGTCACTCCAAGGTGGTTGTCGGGCGGGGGGTCATAAAGCCTCCCGCCCCTCGCCGACCATGACCACACCCGACTCACGATTGCGCGGACTCATCCGCGACCTGACCGACGGCCTCGCCCAGCAGATGTTCTTCTGGGGTCGCGATGTCGCGCACCCGGAAGGCAACGGCCTCGTCCGGGCCGGCCTCCAGCGCATCGCCCGCGTGGAAACCGGCGGCGAGGGCACCAGCCGTTACCGCATAGAACGCGAAGACGGCTGGATCGAACTCCACGGCTTCTGCGCCGGTTGGCGTCCGCACGATCCATCTCTCGTTGGTATGCTCTTCGTCCGCCGCTGCCACCGCATCTTCCTCGCCCGCGGCGAAATGACCCCGGGCCGCTACGACATGCAACGACTGCGCGGCGGCACGGTGGACGAAATGCTCGCCGCCTGCGGCCCCTTTTTGCGCTGGTGGATTGATTACGAAGACTGGGCTCGGATCGAATTCGGCTCCGCCTGGCGCGAGGCGGCCCGGAGGGACTACAGCAAGCTTCGCGGCGTGCGCGCCTGGCTTGCCCCGGACCAAGCCCGCACCTGGCTGGACGCCTTCACCAAGGATCCCCGCACCACGAAACGCCCGCGCGAAATCCTCCGTCCCGCCACCTCCCGCAACCCTCAGCTTTCAACCCTCAACTGACCATGAAGACCCCAGTCACCATCCTCACCGGCTTCCTCGGCGCCGGCAAAACCACCTTGATGAACCGCGTCCTCACCGGACAGCACGGCCAGCGCATCGCCGTGATCGAGAACGAATTCGGCGAGGTCGGCATCGACCACGAGTTGGTCATAAATGCGGAGGAGGAGATCTTCGAAATGAACAACGGTTGCATCTGCTGCACCGTGCGTGGCGACCTCATCCGCATCCTCGGCAACCTCATGAAGCGCCGCGACCGCTTCGACCACATCCTCATCGAAACCACCGGCCTGGCCGACCCGGGCCCCGTCGTCCAGACGTTCTTCGTCGACGACGACATGAAGGAGAAGCTTTCAGTCAACGCCGTTGTCACCCTCGTCGATGCCAGGCACATCCTCGAACACCTCGACGACAGCGACGAAGCCAAGGAGCAGATCGCCTTCGCCGATCTGGTCCTCCTGAACAAATGCGACCTCGTCGCACCCGCCGACCTCGACCGGCTCGAGGCCCGCATCAAGGCGATGAACCGCGTCGCCCGCGTCCACCGCACGACCAATGCGGACATCGAGATCACCAAAGTCCTCGACGTCGGCGGCTTCAACCTCGACCACGCCCTCGCCCAGGACCCGCAGTTCCTCGAGCCGGAGTATCCCTTCGAATGGGGCGGCATCTTCCACTTGCCCGCCGGAACCGCGGAAATCACCGCCAACGCCAATCCAGACCCGAGCATGCGCCTCGTCATCATCCCGGTTGCCGGCGACGGCGAGGAGGCGCTGGCCGCCGCGCGTGAGGCCGCGGTGCGCGCCTTCTCCGAGCGTGAGGATGTCCCCTCCGCCCCGAGCGGGTCGGCCTTGGCGGGCGATGGGAAACTGCGCGAACTCATCCTGCAGGATGGCCCCATGTGCTGGACGTTCGACGTCCCGCGCGAGGGCCACTACGCCCTCTTCACCGAGCACTATCCCGAGGAGCTGGAAATGCAGGTCATGGCAGGAGGCGGACCCGTCGCCGCATCGCCAGCCGCCGCCTACAAGCCCGACCACGAGCACGATGAGACCGTGAGCAGCGTGGGGATCGAGGCGGACGGGGATTGCGACGGCGAGAAGCTCAGCCGCTGGCTCGGACGCCTCCTGCGCGAGAAGGGCACCGACATCTTCCGCATGAAGGGCGTGTTCTCCGTGCGCGGACAGGACAAGCGCATCGTCTTCCAGGGCGTCCACATGCTGCTCGATTCGAAACCCGGCGAGCCCTGGGGCGACCGTCCGCGCCGCAGCGCGCTGGTCTTCATCGGACGCAATCTCGACCGCGAGGAACTGACCCGCGAATTCCGCGCATGCCTGGCTTGACCGAAAAGCCCGCCGCCGAATCCTACCTCGGCGCGACGAAGCATCACGTCCTCGACGACTACGCGCTCGATGCGCGGTGGTCCCACGGCGGTGTCTACCTTGCTGCGCTGCCGAGCGCCGGGCGCCCCGTCGTGCTCGACGCCACCGGCACACCGCTCGCCGAACTGACTGCCCACCGCGGCGGCAACGCCTCCCTCGCGTGGCACCCCGCCGAGCCCGTTCTCGCCACGGTGGGACAAGACTCCGTCCTTCGCCTGCACTCCGCGCCCTTCGGCCGCAGCACGCGCGAGATCGCCCTGCCTCGCGGCTGGTGCGAGCGCGTGGCGTGGAGCCCGGACGGCAACCGCCTCGCCGTCACCAGCGGACGCCGCGTGCTTGTCCTCGACGCGGACAGCGGGGAGGTCGCCGCAACCTTCGACGACCACCGCAGCACGGTCACGGACGTTGCTTGGAACCCGACGCGCGACGACCAATTCGCCGCGGTCTGCGATGGCGGGGCGAAGATCTGGCGGCTCGGGAAGAAGTCCCCCAGCGGCCACTTCGACTGGGGCGGCGCCAGCCTGCTTGTCACGTGGAGTCCCGACGGGCGCTGGGTCGTCACCGGCGACCAGACAGCGAGCGTTCACCTCTACGACACCACCCGTAAAACGCCGCTGCACATCCAGGGATTCGAATCCAAGGTGAAGTGCTTCGCCTGGGCCGACCGCGGTGATCGCCTCGCCACCGGCGGCGGATCGGTCATCACCCTCTGGCCGTGCACCGGGCGCAAAGGCCCCGACGGCGCGACTCCCATCCAACTCGCCGGGCACCTCGGCGCGGTGCTGAGCATGGATTTCTTCCCCGGCCGCCCCGTTCTTGCCTCGGGCGGGGCGGACGGGCTCGTCCTCGTCTGGCTCCCGCTGCAGCACAGCGGCCCGGCCCTCCTGGCCAAGAGCGAAGCCGAGATTACGTCCATCCGCTGGAACCCCGGCGCGTTCCTCCTCGCCTACACCACCTCCGCCGGCGAGGTCACCGTCGGAGCCCTGCGCACCAAGGAATCCACCTCCGACTCACTGCCAAATGCCAACTGAACACGTCCTCATGAAACTTCCCGTCACCGTCCTCTCCGGCTTCCTCGGCGCCGGAAAAACCACGCTCCTCAACCACATCCTCCACAACCGCGAAGGCCGCCGCGTCGCGGTCATCGTCAACGACATGAGCGAGGTCAACATCGATGCGGAACTCGTTCGCGACGGCGGTGCCGAGCTGAGCCGCACCGAGGAGAAACTGGTCGAGATGTCCAACGGCTGCATCTGCTGCACCCTGCGCGACGACCTGCTCAAGGAAGTCTCGCGCCTGGCCCGCGACGGTCGCTTCGACTACCTGCTCATCGAGTCCACCGGCATCTCGGAGCCGCTGCCCGTCGCGCAGACCTTCACCTTCGCCGACGAGGACGGCCACGGACTGCAGGAACTCACCCGCCTCGACACGATGGTCACGGTGATCGATGCGGCCAACTTCCTCCAACAGTTCGATGCCGCCGAATACCTCGCGGAGCGCGGCCTGGCCGCCGGCGAGGGCGATGAGCGCACCATCGCCGACCTTTTCATCGACCAAGTCGAGTTCGCAGATGTCCTCATCATCAACAAGACCGACCTCGTCACGCCGGACGAACTGGCCCGCTTGCACGCGATCCTCCGCCAGTTCAACCGCACGGCTGACATCCTCGAGGCCGAGCGCGGCACCGTTCCGCTCGGCCGCGTGCTCGACACGAAGCGGTTCGACATGGAGAAAGCGCAGGCCTCCGCGGGTTGGATCAAGGAGCTGCAGAACGAGCACACGCCCGAGACGGAGGAATACGGCATCGGCAGCTTCGTCTTCCGCGCCCGCCGCCCGCTCCACCCGCAGCGGTTCTGGGATTTCCTGCACACCGAATGGCCCGGACTCCTCCGCTCGAAGGGGCATTTCTGGCTGGCCACCCGCCACGACATGATCGGCCTGTGGAGCCAGGCCGGGGGCAGCGCCGAATACAAGCCCGTCGGCTACTGGTGGGCCGCCGCCCCGAAATCGCGCTGGCCCGATGACGACGACACCTGGCGTGCGATCATGAAGGATTGGCAGGAGCCCTTCGGCGACCGTCGCCAACAGATCGTTTACATCGGTCAGGACCTGCCGAAGGAGGCCATGCTGGCGGAACTCCACGCCTGCCTGCTCACCGATGAGGAAATGGTCCGCGGACCCGAGGCATGGCGCCTCCTGCCCGACCCGTTCCCGGAATGGCTGACCGAAGCACAAACCGAGCACGCCCACGCGCATTGAGAACCGACGCGGAAACGCCTTCGTTCACGCCGCCCCGACCTTGCCCGCCATGATCAGACTCCTCGCCGCCCTGTGGCTCGCCGTGGCCGTCGCTCACCCTGCGCACGGACAAGCGCCGACCAACGCCGACCGGAAACTCCAGATCGTCACCAGCTTCCTTCCCGTCCAATCCCACACCGCCGCCATCGCGGGAGACCGCGCGAAGGTTGTGCAACTGCTCGGCAAAGACGTTGGTCCCCACGACTTCCAACTCTCTCCCGGCGTGGTCAAGAAACTCGCCGACGCCGACCTGCTCATCATCAATGGTGCGGGAATCGAGGAGTGGCTGGGGGACTTGATCGCAAAGTCCGGCAACCCCGGTCTCGTCGTCGTTGACTCCTCGCGGGGCATCGATCTTGTCGAAAGCCCGGAGGAGATCGCCGTCGGCGGCGAGGGAAGCGGCCACCACCACCATCATCACCACGGCGATGGCAATCCCCACATCTGGCTCGATCCGGTGATCGCCCGCAAGCAGGCGGCCAACATCGTCGCCGCCCTGCAGAAGGCGGACCCGGCCAATGCCGCGACCTATGCCGAGAACGGCGCCGCCTACGAGGGCGAGCTTGCGGCGCTCGACGCCAAGTTCCGCACGACGCTCGCGCCATTGCCCAACAAGAACCTCGTCACCTTCCACGATGCCTTTCCCTACCTCGCGGCCCGCTACGGGCTGAACTACGTGGGCGCCATTTCCGAGTTCCCGGAGAAGGACCCGACGCCGAGGCAACTCGCCTCGCTGGTGGACAAGATCCGCGCGCTGAAAGTCGGCGTGCTCTTCGCCGAGACGGGCTACGCGCCCGGTCTGCTCGAGCGGATCGCCGAACAGACAGGCGCCAAGGTTTCCCAACTCGACACGCTCGAGGTCGGTCAAGGGCATGCCACCGCGTATCTCGATCGCATGAAGAAGAACCTGTCCTCGCTGCAGCAGGCTTTTCGGACCAGCCAATGACGGCCCGCGACCGCACGCTCATCCGCCTGCGCAACCTCGGCGTGCGCTACGGTGCGCACTGGGCGCTGCGGGATTTCAGCCTCGAGATCGAGCGCGGCGACATCATCGCCGTCATCGGTCCCAACGGCGGCGGAAAGTCCACCCTACTCAAGGCGATTCTCGGACTCGTCCCCGTGGCTGCGGGCGCGGTTGAAAATGCCGCCGCCCCCCTCCGCATCGGCTACGTGCCGCAGCACCTCGCTTATGACGCCACCTTTCCGATCACGGTGGGCGAGTTCCTCACCGTGAACCACCCCGGGAGGTTCCTTTGGTTCGGCGGCACCGGACGGAGGCAACGCGACGAGATCACGCGGACCCTGGAGCGTCTGCACGTCGCCGACCTGCTCCGGCAGAGGCTCGGAACGCTTTCCGGCGGACAGTTCCAGCGCGTCCTCATCGCGGCCGCGCTCCTGCAGAAGCCCGACCTCCTCCTGCTCGACGAACCCTCGTCCAACGTCGACCGCCGCGGCAGCAACGATTTGTGCGCGCTCCTCGGTGAAATCCACCGCACCACCTCGCTCGCGGTCCTCTTCGTCTCCCACGATCTGCATTTCGTCAGCCACCTGGCCGCCAAAGTCTGCTGCCTCAACCAGACCTGCTGCGCGGTCGGTGATCCGGCCTCCGTGCTCAACGAGCATCTCCTCGAGCGCACCTACGGCGCCGTCCCCTATCGTTGGCGGGCGCTCGAACCCGTCCTTTCATGACGTTCGCCGAAATCTGGTCCTACGAATTCATGCGCTACGCGCTGATTTCCGCCCTCATCCTCGGCCCCACGTGCGCGCTGCTGGGAGTGTTCGTCACCCTGCGCGGCATGGCCTTTTTCAGCGATTCGCTCGCCCACTCGGCTGTGACCGGGGTGGCCCTCGGGTTCCTGCTGCAGGAAAAGACGGGCCTCGGAATTGACCCCATGCTGGTGGTGCTTGTCTTCAGCGTCGCCCTCGCCTCGCTCATGGCCTGGCTCTTTCATCGCACGACCCTGCGCCCGGATACCGTGATCGCCTTTTCCTTCACTGGCAGCGTGGCCCTCGGTGTCGTCATCATCGCGTGGCTCCAGCAATACCGGCTGCTCGACGGAATCCTTTTCGGGAGCATCTACGCCAACGGCCCCGCCGACATCCTGCGTCAAGCCGTCCTCGCCGTGCTCGTCCTCGGCTTCCTTCTCCTGCAAATGCGTCCGCTGACCCTTTCCACCCTGCACCCCGAGTTGGCCGGCACGCGCGGCATCCGCACTGGGCTGCTCAACTACATCTTCGCCATCCTCATCGCCGCGACCGTCGTGGTCTCCCTGCGCATGCTGGGCGCCCTTTTGCTCAGCGCCCTCATCGTCATTCCCGCCGCCGCGGCCAAGCTCGTGAGCAACAGCTTCGCTGCCATGCTCCTCGTCTCCGCCGCCATCGGCCTCGTGATTCCGTTCGGCGGCGTGCTCGTTTCCTGCCAACTCGACCTGCCCACCGGCCCCACGATCGTGCTCGCCAATGTCGCCGCCCTCATCCTCTGCTACGCGGGCAAAGTCTTCCTCGCTCCGGCCAAGGCGGCTGAGCAGTCTTGATCTTCCCGCCGTTCCCACCTTGACCCCGCTCCTTCTCATCTCCGGTTTCCTCGGCGCGGGGAAGACCAGCCTGCTGCGCGAACTCCTGCCCAGGCTCGAGGCAGGCGGGGCCACGCCGCACGTCATTCTCAACGACCATCAGAATGCGCGCATCGACGCCTCTTCCCTGCGGGCGCCGGGCCGGGCGATCCAGCCCCTGACCGGCAGTTGCGTCTGCTGCGATTCGTTGGCCAGCCTGCGCGAGGCACTGGGCGCAATGCCCGAGGGCCCGCGACAGATCGTCCTGCTTGAGGCGTCCGGAACGAGCGACCCGGGCACCCTGCTCGTCCAACTGGCGACCTCCCCCGAGGTCCGCGGACGCTTCGGCCCCCTGCTCCAAGTGACCATGGTCAACACCCAGCGGTGGCAGCGGAGGTTCTGGCACAACGAACTCGAGCGCCTGCAGGTCCGCACGGCCAGCCATCTTGTGACCACATGGCTCGACCGGGTGGACGAGGCCCGCCACCGCCACGTGCTGGAATCACTGCAGCAGCTCAACCCCCGGGCCATGCAGACCAACAGCGCCTCGCTGGGCACCCTGCTTCTGCACCACGTCCGCGCTCCCGCCCCTCCCGCCGAACCACCAACGGCGACGCGGGGCGGAAAGCCCTCCTACCTGTCCATGTCGCCCGACCATGGACTCGCCCACGATTTCGTCGCCACCACCGTCGACCTCCCCCCGGTGGTCGATCGGGACCGCCTCCTCGCGTGGGTTGATTCCTTCCCCCCGGAAGTTCTCCGGTGCAAGGGCATCGCCTGCTTGCACGATACACCCGGCGCCGAATTCCTCGTGGAAAAAACCGACGACCACAAATGGGGCGCGACAGCCCTCATGCTGCAGCAACACTCCGGATTGACCCCCAGCCTGGTCATCATCGGTGTCAAACTTGACCGGCGGGAATTTCAGGCCCAGGCCGCAATGTTGGCCTAAGCAGGCCGGCAACCAGGGCACGTTGCGGGCCCAAGATTGAGGGCCGGAGCGGGGTGGACACCGCTGCCAGCACCGCATGGACGATGCAGATCGGTGCCCTCAGCCCCCGTGGGCTTCCGTGTCGGCAAGGTAGTCCTCGACGAGGAGCATGTTTTTGTCGCCGGCGCGCTGGATGATGCGCAGGAGTTGGTCGGCCGAGGAGATCTCCTCGACCTGCTCGGTGACGAACCATTGCAGCATGGCCGCCGAAGCGTGGTCCTTTTCGGCAATGGCCAGATCCATGAGGGCATTGATGGACTTGGTCACGACGGCCTCGCTGTCGAGGGCGGTCTGCGCCGCCTCAGCCGCGGTCTTGTAGGAGTGCGGCGGCGCAGGAATGGCGGGGATCTTTACACGTCCGCCCGTATCGAGCAGGAACTTCATGAAGCGGTGGGCGTGGCCCCGCTCCTCGGTGGCCTGCTTGAAGAAATGCTTGGCCAGCAGCGGCAGCGCCTCGGCTTCGAAGTAGGACGCCATCGCGTCGTATTTGATCGAGGCGGAAAATTCCATCCCGATCTGGGCATTGAGGGCGTCCTGCATTTTGGCGGAGATAATCATCGTGCCTTTTCATAACACACCCTTCCCGGCTTGCCAAACGTCCTCCCGCCGCCCCGGTGCCGAACCACGGTGGCGTGCAAGACCCGACACCCTTGGGCCTGCGGCCTTCGAGCCGACCTAGGCGCGGATAAAAAACTTTCACTTCAGGCTGTGATGCCTCATAGAGTTTTCTCGGAGCGATGAACCTTCCAAACCGTCGAACCCAAGCAGTCCGAATCCCCGCACTTGGGCACCGCCACCCGGCCGCCTTCCCACCCCAGATCCAGCCGCCCCCACGCCGACCGAGTTTCCTGAGACGCCCCTCGCTTGGAGTCTTCATGGGTTGCCGATATTGCATTGAACAACAGGTTGATCAATTCCAATATCCAACACTGTTGTCCAATATACGTTCGCTAAGAAAATCTAGTCCATCATGATCGCAAATGTCGTTTGGACTGCCCTCTACGCAGAAGACAAAATAAGTTCGATACCGATCATTGGACTCAGTCTCGTCATTGAGTTTTTCTTCTTCAGGCGGCTCTTCAATCTGGACACAAAGCAAGCGTGTCTTTACACCCTTGCTGCTAATCTAGCTTCGGGATTAGTCGGTCTTATGGGGCGTCCTATATCAGGTCTTCTTTACGAAGTCACGATCGGGATGCTTGTGATGTGGATTTTTGATTGGGGCACATTCAATCCAGTAACTTGGATTTCTGTGCCGATCTTCGGAGGGGCGCTGAACGCGCTACTTGAACTCCTCACGATACGGATCAGCTGGAAGCACAAGTTGTCGAAGAGGAATTTTTGCTGGATGTGGCTTGCCAATATCATCACCATTGGGATTGCTACGGCATGGGTCGTTGCCTCACCACGAGAATACTAAAGCGAACAAGACGCTCCATCCAACGGCGGGTAGCGCTCCAGTTTGAATTCGGGCTTCCATCCCCGCCGTGGATGAGCTAGACGTTCGGAAAAAATAAGTCGCATTCCCCTACCAACACCACTTTATGACCAAACAACACATCGCACTGATAGGAGCCGCTCTTTATAGCGGGGCTATAACCGCCCATGTAACCGCAGCACCTGTTGAGCTACCTCAATATGGCTTTGCAATTGAGGCCCTTGATGCACAACCATCCGCTGCCACAGCGACAACCGCTCTTCTGACGTTTTTACCTACGGAGGATGGATTTGCACCGAACATAAATGTTAACATTCAACCATATGTAGGAACGATCACGAGTTACATTGCCATGTCGAAAGACCAGTTCAAACAAATGAATGTGACTATCATCTCGGAGAAGCAAAGCGGGGACAACGAATGGATTGTTGAATACACCGGCCCAATGCAAGGGAATGCTCTTCACTACTATGCTCGTGCTGTTTCAACGCGAGGAAAAGTATACTTGGTCACTGCAACGGCAAAAGAATCCCAATGGAAGGCCGTTTCAGACGTCCTTCGAAAGCACGTCGATTCTTTCCAAGCGAAATAACCTAAACGATAAAGGGTGCAGCGAAGCCGGCCATCGCGTCACTGTTGCAATCGTGGCGTCCCGCGGGCCGGGTCGCTGAGCTGGGGTCGTTGGGCAAAAAAATATTGACACTCACCGCGACCAGTGCATGATCCTGTCCATATGACTGCGATCACCTACACTGCCGCCCGAGAGACGCTTGCTTCGACAATGGACCGAGTTTGCCAAGATCACGATCCAGTGATTATCACACGCAACCGTGATCAAGCCGTTGTGATGTTGTCGCTCGAAGACTATGAATCCCTTCAAGAAACAGCATATTTACTGCGTTCGCCGGCTAATGCGAAGCGACTGATGGATGCAATCGAAGATTTGAATAAGGGAAAAGTTATCCAGAAGTCGATTGCCGATCTTGTCGATTAATGAGGATTCTGTTTTCAACTCAGGCATGGCAGGATTATTTGTATTGGCAGGAAACTGACAAGAAAACGGTCAAGAAGATCAACGAACTGATCAAGGATATAGCCAGGAGTCCGTTTCAGGGACTCGGCAAGCCTGAACCTCTGAAGCACGCATTCAGTGGTTTCTGGTCTAGGAGGATATCACAGGAGCACCGAATTGTTTATCGCGTGGAGGGCGACGTCATTGAGCTTGCCCAACTTCGGTATCACTACTGAAAAATGCCCAATCGGGCCCCCGTGACTGTGAGCCTGGCCCTTCACCGCGCCGTGAAAACGTCTGCACGTGCGCCAAAACGGCCATGAGCCAGCAAGAATATCCACACTGACCCCAGGCCGTTCATCGCGGACATTGAGAGGCTGATCAGCCCGCCAACTCCGCCGAGGGCCACCAGATGTAAAGCATGAGGTAAACGAGCACCCCGGTGATCGAGACGTAGAGCCAGAGCGGGAGAGTCCACCGCGCCCATTTTTTGTGGCGGTCAAACCGCGCTTGCAGCGCCGGGACCAGGGTCATGATGACCATAGGCACAATGACTATGGCGAGGACCACATGGGTGATGAGGATGAAAAAATAAACCGGGCGGATGAGGCCCTGCGCGGTGAAGCGGATCGAGCCGACGTGGTAGTGATAGACAAGGTAGGAGGCGAGAAAGAGGGCGGAGACGGCGAGCGCAGAGACCATGCAGACGATGTGCGGGCCCTTTCGCTCGTGCTTGATGAACCACCAGCCGGCCAGAAGCAGGAGGGTGCAGGTCGAGTTGAGCGTGGCGTTGACCAGCGGGAGGTCGGTGACGCTCATTCGTTGCCGGCGTTTCGCGCATCCACATCCTTGACCGTCTTCCACATAAAGGCACTGAGCCCGCCGCCGAGCACCAGAACAAAGGCGAGCATGAAAAGCACGCTCCACGAGAGACCGACGCCGGCCATGATGGTGGACGCCTCCACATCCTCGCCGGGTTCGCGGCAGCCGGCACAAGCCAGCAAGGGACCCGCCTGCAGCAGCAGGGCCAAGAGGGCGGCGCAAAAGGCTTTCATATCCGGGACGGGTAAAACTAAACCACGGATGGCCCAAATTGCACGAAGAAGCGGAGGGAAAAATGCGGGGCACTCCCGCGCAGTCAACGCCGCGGGAAACCGGCGAATTCCAATTGGTCCGGACTGATCAAAGACCAGGCCTCGACCCCGCGGGCGCGCAGATCCGCCGCGAACTCGGCTGCATAACCATGCAACGTCAGCACGCGGCGCGGCGCGACCAACCCGACATAGCGCAGCAAATCGTCGTAACCCGCATGGTCGCTCAAGGCAAACACCGCATCGCAACGGTAACGATGCACCGCGCCAGCGGAGACAGCCCATCCGGTCACCATGGCCACCCGCCGCTTCTTTATCTGCTGGATCATGGCGGATCCGCGCACGCTCGGCGGGCAGATCAGCACATGGCCCGCGATGTCCGAGGCGGCGTAGTCGGTGAACTCCGGAATCCCCGGCCACGACTCGCGGTAGATGCGCGTCATCTTCGCCACCGCTCCGTGGAGCATCGGCTTCAACCCGGCATCAGCCACCGCGCAGAGAATTTCCTGGGCCTTGCCCAGCGAGTAGCCGAGCAGAACCGGAACCGCCCCATCCATCAGCGCCTCCCGGCAAAACCTCACCATCGCGGTCCGCACCTCCTCCTCGGGCGGAAAAACAAACTCCGGCCGACCGAAGGTGGTTTCCATGATGAGCGTGTCTGCCGCCCGCCAGGCGATGCGCTCGCAGGACAGCCCCGGCCGAAGTTTGAAGTCGCCGGTGTAAAGCAGGCTGCCGTCGTCATGCTCGAGGTGCAATTGGGCCGAACCGTGGACATGACCGGCGGGCAGCAGCGTCATTCGCGCCCCGCGCAGGTCCCGCGTTTCGCCAAACTCCATGACATGTTCGTGCGCGGAAGCGCCGAGGCGGGCGCGCATCAGCCGCGAGGTCGCAGCCGAAAGAACCGTCTCCCCGTGGCGTCCGCTGTGGTCGCTGTGCGCGTGCGAGACGAAGGCAAAATCGCGGCGCCCCGACGGATCGAGCCACAGATCGAGCGACGGCAGATGGACCCCGCGTCGGTAAACAATCTCCCTCACCCACGCCCTCCCCGCCGATAAACCTGCTGGAAGTCCGTGTGCATGGCTCTATGATGCAAAGAGTTCCGCTGAAGCCACTCTTTCCTCATGTCTGTTCCGCAAAGCACCATCGCGATCATTTACGATTACGACCAGACCCTGAGCCCGAATTACATGCAGGAGGAGGCGATTTTTCCGCATTTCGGCATCGACGGGAAACAATTCTGGCAACGGTGCGGCGAACTGGTCGAAAAGCACGGCTACGAGCACGAACTGGCCTACATGAAGGCCCTGCTCGACTACCTCGACCTCGACCGCCCGACCAACCTGCAACTGCGCGAACTCGGGGCCAAGCTGAGCTTTTTCCCCGGCATTCCCGACATGTTCGAGGAATTCCGGACCAATCTGCTCTCGGCCGAACACGATGCCCACGGCATCACGCTTGAGCATTATATTGTCAGCTCCGGCATCAAGGAGTTGATCGTCGGCAGCCGCATCGAACCCTACGTGCGGAAAATTTTTGGCTGCGAGTATGCGGAGGATACGGACGGTCATATTTCCTTCCCCAAGCGGGTCATCAGCCACACGCAGAAGACCCAGTTTCTTTTCCGCATCAACAAGGGGATGCTCGACCTCTCGCAGGACGTGAACGACCACATGCCGACCGACCTGCGGCCCATCCCGTTCCAAAACATGATCTACGTGGGAGACGGCCCGACCGACGTGCCCTGCTTCACCGTGATGAAACAAACCGGCGGCCGGGCCATCGCGGTTTACAACCCGCTGGATGCAACACGGGTGAGTTTCAAAAAGTGCTACCAGCTCACCGCCCATGCGAACCGCGTGCGTCACATCGCTCCGGCCGACTACCGCCCGGGCAGTCATCTGCGCCTCATCCTTGAAGAAATGATCACCGAGATCGCGGACAGCATCGTGGAACGCCGCCGCACCGACCTCGAAGCCGCCACCGTCCGCGCGCCCAAGCACTGACGATACCCTGCTCGGGTCAGGGCTGGATCAGGACACCCAGGGCCCGGCCGAGGCGCACCCAGTCCTCGTGCCCCTGCTCCGCCACCCAGCGCAGAACGCCCAGGTCCAGTTCCTCGTATTGATGCACCGCCACGTTGCGAAATCCTGCCATTCCTCGCAGGGGCCTCATCAGGGCCGCGTCGATTGTTCCAGCTCGCTCGAGCAGGACAAAAGCATCCGCACTGCTCTGCGGGACCCCGAGATGTTTCTCCGCCACCACATGCATGGCCATGTCGATCGAGGCCTGGCAGGCCCGCTCGATGTTGAGGGTCAGGGCATCAAGCCGAGTGAAGTTGTCCAGGCGTGGACAAGCCTCCAACTCCTCCTGAATGCGCCGGACGCAGCGTTCGATGATCGCGGCTTTGTTGAGCAGGATGTCGTCAGGCGGCGTAGGCACGGAGCACTTCCTTTCGAACTTCCTGCAACTCGGCATACATGGAGAGGACCGACATGGCAAAACGCGCCGTGACCGCGTGGTCCCGCTCGAAAAAAAGCCGGCCGCGGGCCACGGCCTCCTTGGCGTAAACCAGGTTGGCGGTGGACAGCACGCCGACATCGACCTCGCGCCCCAAGATTGATTCCAACCGGATGCCCAGATCGAGCCGGTCTTGCACCGAAAAAACCGCGCCGCGCGACGGGAGCACCGCAACATCGATGTCACTATCGTCGCGCAATCGGCCGGTAACCGCCGAGCCAAGAAGGTAGGCGGCGGTGATGGCCGCCTGGCCGGCAACCACTTGCCGGGCCAGCTCCAGACACTCTTCCGTCAGCCTGTGTTTGTCATCCGCCATCGGATCCCTAGCTTATGGACGCCCGCACCCTATGCAAGTCGCACCCGAGTCCCTCCGCCGCAACCTGCCGCTCTTCATCGCGTTTCGGGTGCTCTTCAACGCGCGCTTTTATTACCCGGTCATTGGTGTCCTCTTTCTCGATCTGGGGTTGACCCTGGAGCAATACGCGTTGCTCAATGTCATCTGGGCCGTGGTCATTCTCGTGCTGGAAATCCCGAGCGGCGCGCTGGCCGATGTCATCGGCCGCAAGCGGTTGGTCGTGGTGGCGGCCGGTCTGATGGTCGCCGAGATGGCGGTGTTTGCCTTCGCTCCGCGGGGGGCCTGGCTGTTTCCCCTCCTCGTGATCAACCGCATTCTCAGCGGCGCGGCCGAGGCCTGCGCGAGCGGCGCCGACGAGGCCCTGGCCTACGACTCGTTGCCCGCCCATGATCGCGAGACGGCGTGGCCGCGTGTCCTTGAAGCCCTCATGCGCTGGAAATCCGGCGGGTTTTTTCTGGCCATGGTCAGCGGCGCAGCGCTCTTCGATCAAAGTCTCATGGTCTGGCTGACCGGCTGGACGGGTTGGATTCCCGCGGTTGGCGCAACCGTGCGCTGGCCGGTCTACGCGACCCTCGGCACCGCGCTGGCCTGCCTCGGTGTCGCCCTCGGCTTCCGCGAACCTCCGACCCATGCCGCCCGCGGTCCGCAAAGCATCGGCCGGGCGTGGCAAAACATCGTGGAGGGCTCGCGGCACGTCTTCACCTCGCGGCGGATTCTTTTTCTCATGCTCGCCGCGTTGCTTTGCGATAGCTTTGTCCGCGTTTTCCTCACCTTCGCCAGCAACTACTACCGGCTCATCGAGCTGCCCGAGTTCGTCAACGGCGTGCTCGGGTCCGGGTTGGCTTTGCTTGGTTTTGCCACCGCGCCGATCGCGCGCCGGATGACCGCACGGTTCGGCGTGGTGACCAACTTCACCGCCGTCGCGGCTCTGGTCCTGCTCGGTCTGGTCGGCACCGCTCTGGCCTGGCCGGTCTGGGGCGCGTGGGTGGTGGTCCCGCTCGGCCTGGCCATGTCCGCCCTGCAATTCTTCACCTCGAGTTACCTCAACCTTTGGACCGACTCGCAAGTCCGCGCCACCGTCCTCAGTTTTCGCGGGGTCGCCTTCAACCTCGGCTACGCCGCCGCCGGGTTGCTCTTCGCTCAAGTCACCAGCCATATGCGGGCGACCCATCCGGACGCGGGTGAAAACGGAATTTTCGCTCTTACTCTTCCGTGGCTGCCCTCGGCTTTCCTCCTCTGTGGCATCCTCCTGTGGTTGGCTCTCCGCTTTTCCGCGTCGCGCCACACGACCGCGAACTCGCTTCCCGCATGAAGGCTCTGGGTGTTGCCCTTTTGCTGGCCGGTCTGACTGCCACGCTCTGCGGGCAGGAAGCCGAAGAGCTTCCCTGGCTCAAGTGGGACCACGCCACGGGTGATTGGAACCGCAACCGTCCGCTGGTTGGCGACCGCGGCGTCGAGTTCATCACCACCTACACCGGGCAAGTCTGGGGCAACTTGGCCGGCGGCATCGAAACCGGCGCGGCCTACGCGCAGGTGCTGGAATTCGGCCTGAATGTCGACCTCGAGAAATCCCTCGGCTGGTCGGGCGGGTCATTCCGGACAACCTGGATCTGGACGGCGGGAGACCAGCCAACCACCTCGCTCGTGGGGAGCAATTTCGCCATCAGCGGAATCGAAGGCCCGGCGTCGCTGCGCGCCCTCGACCTCTGGCTGCAACAAAAGTTGCTCGATGACGCGCTGACCCTTCGCGCCGGTTTGTTCAACGCCGATGCGGAGTTCACCGTTTCGGATTACGCCGCGCTTTTCCTCAACGCGGGCTTCGGTTGGCCCGTGCTCTTCAGCGGCACCGGGTCGAACAATCCTCCGGCCTACCCGTTTGCCGCGCCCGGTTTGTTCGCCGCCCTCGAACCCGGTGGCGGCTGGAAACTCCAGGCCGCCGTGATGCAGGCCAACACCTATTCTGCGGAGGAAAACCCGAACAACTTCTATTGGCGCTTCGACCGTCTGGACGGGTTGCTTTTTCTCCAGGAGATCCACTACAGCTGGCCAAAGGCGCCACTCCCGGGCAAGGCCAAGCTCGGCGTCATGTTCGACACGGGTTCGCACGACCAAATCGATGGCGGTGGCGAGGTCTGGGGGGACGCATTTTTCTACGCCATCGTGGATCAAATGCTCTACCGCGAGGCAGCGGGTGACGCGCAAGGGCTCGGATGGTTTGCCCGCGCCGGATTCGCGCCGCCGGACCGCAACAACGTCGGGGTCTATTTGGACACGGGCTTCGCCTACACCGGACCGCTCCCCGGACGGAACAACGATGCGGCCGGCCTTGGGTTTGGCTGGAGCCAACTGACTCCCGACGCGGCGCGCAACGTCGGGGGCGGCAATGCCGGACTCGAAATGGTATTCGAAGCCACCTATCAGGCCCAGATCACGCCGTGGCTCGCCCTGCAACCCGACCTCCAGTTCATCCTGCAACCGGGGGCCGGCACGGCCCTCGGCAACGCTCTCGTCATCGGCCTCAGCGCCTCGGTGGATTTCTGACGTTGAGCTGACCCACCGACCGCTCCAGACTGGGTCTGGTCCACCATGATCAAGAGCTACAACGACCACGCGGCCAACGAGCGCACTTATCTCGCGTGGATGCGGACAGGCATCGCCATCATCGCCTTCGGCTTCGTCCTCGAACGTTTCGACATTTTCCTCCGCACCATCGTGCGGACCCTGGGTGAAACGCCGCAGGCCAGCCTCTCGCACGGCGGACGCGAGGCCGGGGTGGCCTTGGTGGTGGCCGGCTTGATCACCCTCGGACTCGCCACCTGGCGCTTCGTCGCGACCTCGCGCCGGATCGCGAGTGAGCAGATCCTGCCCTACGACTCCCGTGGAGCGCTTGCGCTGGGCGGCTTCATCATCCTGCTTGGCCTCTTCATTCTCATCTACATCGGCCGCCTCCTGCTGACCGCGTCCCCCTCCTTATGAAAGCCGATAAAATCATCAAAAACGCCCGCAAGCTCTCGCAGCACTTCCGTGTAACCAAGGGCAAGAACTTCCGCCTCAAGGATTGCGATCCGGGCGACACGCTCGATTTCACCGAGGAGGACAAGTCGAGAGCGAAGGAGGCGCTGGCCACCGGTATCGAAGCACTGACCGGCCTGCAGGACAAACTTTACGCCCAGGACCAGTGGGCCGTGCTGCTCATTTTTCAGGCCATGGATGCCGCGGGGAAGGACGGTGCGATCAAGCACGTCATGTCCGGGATCAACCCGCAGGGGTGCCAGGTCCATTCCTTCAAGGCCCCGACGAGCGAGGAACTCGACCACGATTATCTCTGGCGCTGCCAGCGCAACCTGCCCCAGCGCGGGTGCATCGGCATCTTCAACCGCAGCTACTACGAGGAAACCCTCGTCGTGCGCGTTCACCCGGAGATCCTGACGAAGCAAAAAGTCCCGCGCGAGTTGCTGACCAAGCGCATCTGGGACGAGCGCCACGAGGACATCCGTTCGTTCGAGCGTTACCTCGGACGCAACGGTGTTCTCGTCCGCAAGTTTTTCCTCCATGTCTCCAAGGAAGAGCAAAAACGCCGCTTCCTCGCCCGCATCGACACGCCGGAGAAAAACTGGAAGTTCTCTTCGGCCGACGCCCGCGAGCGCGAATTCTGGGACGATTACCAGCGAGCCTACGAGGCGACCATCCGCCAGACGGCGACGGAGGAGGCGCCGTGGTATGTCGTTCCGGCCGACCACAAATGGTTCACCCGTGTGGTCGTGGCTGCGGCGGTGATTGACGCGCTGGCCTCGCTCGACCTCGCCTATCCCGAGATTGGAGCCGACCAACGCAAGGAGCTTGTCGCAGCCAAGACGCAGCTGCTGGCGGAGAAAAAGTAGGGCGGCCTACTCGCCGATGATTTTGACCAGCACGCGCTTGCGGCGGAGTCCGTCGAACTCGCCGTAGAAAATCTGTTCCCACGGACCGAAGTCCAGCGCACCCCCGGTCACCGCGACCACGACCTCACGGCCCATGATGGTGCGCTTGAGGTGCGCGTCGGCATTGTCCTCGGCCCCGTTGTGGCGGTATTGGGCGTGCGGCTTCTCCGGCGCAAGTTTTTCCAGCCAGACCTCGAAATCGTGATGCAGTCCGCGCTCATCGTCGTTGATGAAGACGCTGGCCGAAATGTGCATGGCGTTGACCAGACACAGCCCCTCCTTGATCCCGCTGGCTTGCAGGCATTGTTCGACCTGCGGGGTGATGTTGAGCAGTGCGCGCCGCACGGGCACCTCGAACCAGAGCTCCTCGCGATGGGATTTCATGACGGGCGGTAGCGGCCGAACTTTGCCTCCAAGGCGGGAGGAATGTGGGCCGTGACAAGGGCGTCATCACCGTCGTAGCTGATCTCGATGACGTGCCCCGCGCGGTGCAGTTCGGCCAGCGCCGCGCTGTCCGCCTGCGGGATGCGGAACTTCTGCCGCATGCGCCAGGCCGCGAGCTGGTTCTGCAACTCCTCGACAAAGTCAGTCATGCCCTCGCCCGTCTTGACCGAGACGGCCACGCTGCGCGGATGACGCAGGAGCGCGGCCTCCACCGCCTCGGCATTGGTCACGCGGTCCATCTTGTTGAAAACAATCAGCGTGTGTTTTCCATCCGCCCCCAACTCGTGGATGACCGCTTCCGTCGCGGCGATGTGCTCCTCGTATTGCGGATGACTTACGTCCACGACATGAACCAGCAGATCGGCCGAGCGCAGTTCCTCCAACGTGGCCTTGAACGACTCGATCAGGGTGTGCGGCAGCTTGCGGATGAAACCCACCGTGTCGGTGAAGAGGACCTTGAGCTTGTTGGGCAGGACAAATTGCCGCGTGGTCGGATCGAGGGTGGCGAAAAGTTTGTCCTCGGCCACCACGCCGGCCTTGGTCAGCCGGTTGAGCAGTGAGGATTTCCCCGCGTTGGTGTAGCCGACGATGGCGACGACCGGCCACTGGTGGCGTTGGCGCCCCTCGCGCTGGATCGTGCGGTGCTTGCGCACTTCCTCCAACTCGCGGTGCAGCCGGGAGATGCGCTCCTGCACGCGGCGTCGGTCGACTTCCAGCTGCGTTTCCCCCGGGCCGCGGGTGCCGATGCCGCCGGTCTGGCGCGAAAGGTGCGTCCACATGCGGGTCAGGCGCGGGAGCAAATATTGGAGCTGGGCCAACTCGATCTGCAGACGTCCTTCGCGGCTGCGCGCCCGGCGGGCGAAGATGTCGAGAATGAGCTGGGTCCGGTCGAGAATTTTCACCGCCGTGACCGTCTCGAGGTTGCGCCCCTGGGCCGGGGACAATTCGTCGTCGAAAATGATCGAGCCGGCCCCGCGCGCAAGGCAACGAGCCGCGACCTCCTCGGCCTTGCCTTTGCCGATGTAATAGGGCGCGGTCGGGTGATCCAATTTTTGCGTCACCGTATCGACCACCTGCGCCCCGGCGGTCAGGGCCAACTCGCGCAACTCGGCCAGCGAGTCCTCCAGATCCCAGCGGCTGACGCCGTCGCGCTCCAGTCCGACGAGGACGGTTTTCTCGGTGGCCGATGGCGCGGGGGTCGAAACAATCATGGCAGCCCGAGCTGACGGGCGGTGCGGTCCAGTATGTCGGGGGTCACGGTGGAAAGATTGGCTGTGGGGAATGTGGATTTGCCCCGAAACCACGTCAACTGCCTTTTGGCGTAGCGGCGGGTTGCGGTGGTGAGTTGCTCGCGCAGTTCGGCGGCCGAAAGCTGACCGTCCAGGTGCGCGCCGATTTCACGCCAGCCGAGAATCTGGCGGGCGGTCGCCCCGGCGGTTGTTCTCGCTGCGCGGACTTCGTCCATGGCCCCGCCATCCAAGCGGGCAGCCACAGCGCGGGCAATGCGGGCCTGCAGATCGTCGCGATCGCGGATCAAGACCACACCAACCATACCCGCGGGCGGCTCCGAAGGCATGAGGAGAGCCGAGGCCGGCCGGCCGCTTTGCAGGCTCAGCTCCAGCCGCCGCGCCACGCGGCGGGGATTCTGGAGGTCGATCACACGCAGGCTGTCCGGGTCGAGCGTGCGCAACTGCTCGACCATCGCGGGCAATGCGAGCCCGCGAACGCGCTCACGCACCGCCGGGTCGATGGGCGGAAGCTCCGGCAATCCCGCCATGAGCGCGTGCAGATAGAGCCCGCTGCCGCCGACCACGAGCGGGATGCGACCCCGCGCCACGATGTCATTGATGACCTCCAAGGCCAGGTCGGCATAGCGCGCGGCGTCCATGGCCACCGTGCAGGAAACAGCGCCAAAGAGATGATGCGGGACGGCGGAGAGTTCCGCCGCGGCGGGTTGCGCCGCAAGCACGGGAAACTCGCGGTAAAGCTGGAAGGCGTCGCCGTTGACGATTTCCGCCCCGGCCCGCGCGGCCCACTGCAGGGCCACCGCGGATTTTCCCACGGAGGTCGGGCCGGCGACGAAGATGGCGTGACGCAGGGCCGCGCGGCGGTCGTTCACCGGGCAAGAAAAAGTCCGCCCCCGGCACGCGGCCGGGGACGGACGGTTGAAAGGACGAGGAACACCTCAGGACTGCGAGGCCGTCTGATCTTCCGACGATTCGTCGCGGAACTCGTTCTCCCCGGAGTCACGGCCGATGGAACGGTCGGGCGGGAGTTTCGCGCCGCTGACCACGAGCTTGCGGCCCATGTATTCTTTGTCGTGAAGTTCATCGACGGCGCGCTTGGCCTCGGCGATGCCATTCATCTGGACAAACCCGAAGCCCTTGGAGCGCTGGGTGTGCTTGTTCGAGATGACCTCGACATGGGCCACGGTGCCCACGCCGGAGAACAACTCGAGCAGGTCGCTCTCCGCGGCGTCGTAGGACAGGTTGCCGACATAAAGCCGGGGCGTGGTGACTTCGACGGCCTCCGGTTTGCGGACTTCACGCGGGGTGCGCTCACGGGGCTCACGCGCCTCGCGGGGCGCGCGGGCTTCCCGTGGTTCGCGGGACGCTTCGCGCTCCGGACGATCCTCACGGGACTGGCGGTGGCCGTTGGTCGAAGGCTTGGAGGCCTGCGGGCCGAAGCCGAAGAGGGCTTTGACTTTATCCCACAGCCCGGCCGGCTTGCGGGGTTCGCGCGTCACCGGATAGGTGTCGCTGGAACGGGGGTGGGATGAACTGCGGGGACGTCCGCCACCGCCACGACGGCGACGCGGACCCGAACTCGAATGACGTTGTTGCATTTGATCGATCAATAGTTGAGGTGGTGAATCGCGGGGCGCGCCGACCGCGCACGAGAGCCATCCCGCGGGTTGAAAACGGATAAAGCACCACAGCGGTGCGATCCCCGGCAGGCGCGGCCAAACCGCGCGACGCAACGGGCGAATCCGTGAATTTTTCGGGGTCAGCCAAGGCGCCAACTTTCGGCGGCCCAATGAGCGCCGCCAGAACGTTGAACAGGGAGGCAAGCAATCCGGATATAGGGCTCCCGATTTTGCAAGTTACCTGCAGCCAAGAGGAAACAACAATGACCATGCCTCGAAAAAGACGCGGGAACATAACCCGTCCCCATCGGGCATGCAACAACGAAATCGCCGCCCCCGAGGGAGCGGCGATTCTGGGCAACAGGCGCAAAGGCCGGCCGGAAACTATCGTTCCATGTCTGGAGGCGGCGGTGGAGGACCCCCGGGACCGCCGGGCATGGGAGGCGCACCAGGACCACCAGGCATCGGCGGAGCACCGGGGCCGCCGGGCATCGGCGGAGCACCGGGCGGCGGGGGCGGAGGGCCGAGCTTTTGGAGCAATGGCGCGAGGGCGGCGTTCTGCTTGGTCATGGCGGCCTGCATGGCCTCATACATGGCGCGACCGGCCTCGCGCTTGGCCTCCGGGGTGGTGGCGCTCTTGAGTTTTTCGCGGGCGGCGATTACGGCCGGATCGCTCTTGGCGGCATCGCGGGCGTTTTTGAGTGTCTCGCGTTCCTCCTCCGTCAGGGACTTGAATCGGTCACGCATGCCTTCGGCCCGACCGCGGGCTCCTTTGACTTTTTCCAGGACGGGCGCAAGGCTCGGATCGGCCGAGAGAATGGCCGCATTCATCGCACCCTCCAATTGCTGGTCAATGGCGCGGCGCGCTTCGAGCAAGGAGCGGACGGTGGAATCTTGCTCGGCCTTCCTGCGGGCCTCGCCGAGGCGCTTGGCTTCATCCGGGGAGAGCCCGGCCATTTCGTCACGCGGCGGACCGTGTTTGTCCCACTTGGGCTTCTTGCCGGACTGTGTGTCGCTGGCCTTGTCGCCGAGCGGGGTAGGCGATGGGGTTGGAGTCTGGGCGGAGGCGCGAACCCCAGCAGAGAACATGAGGGCGGCGCAGAGAACGCCCGGAAGGATCGGTGGTTTCATAACGACAGGTTCAACCCCGGGGGACGCGGACGGTTGCGCATTTTCTTGCGGGTCACGACGGGGACTGGCCGGCAGGACGAGGCGGAAGGTGCAACCCGCGCCGGGGACGCTCTGGAGTGAAATGGTGCCGCCGTGGGCCTCGACCACGTTTTTGACGATCGAAAGCCCCAGCCCGGTGCCGCCGGTCTCACGCGAACGGTGTTTGTGCACGCGGTAGAAGCGCTCGAAAATGTGTTCCTGGTCCTCGTAGGGGATGCCCGGACCGTTGTCGCTGACCTGCAGGTGGACATCCGGACCGGCCTGCTCGGCGTGAAGTTGCACGGTCAGGTCCCGTCGATGGCCGTGCTTGAGCGCATTCTCCAGGAGGTTGAACAGGGCCTGCTCGAGCTTCGGCGGATCGGCCTCGAGCAGCAGGTTCTCGTCGTCCGAACTCAAGCGCACCTGCACGCCCTGCGCACGGATGGTTTCGTCGAAGTGTTCGACCGCGCGTTGGAAAAAGTCGCGCACGTTGATCTGCTGGAGATCGAGCGAAGCCGAGCGCGATTCCAGATGGGAGATGGTCAGGAGGTCATCGACCAGATGTTTCAGACGGTCGCCATGCTTGAACATGACCTGCAGGGCGCTGGCCGCGAGGGCCCGGTCCTCCAGGTTGTCGTCGATGAGGGTTTCGAGGTAACCATTGATGATGGTCAGCGGGGTGCGCAATTCGTGCGAGACGTTGGCGACGAACTCCCGACGCACCCGCTCGAGATTTTTGATCTTCGAAATGTTGTGGACCACGACCACGGCGCCTTTTCCGCCATCCTCGAGCACCAGCGGCGAGACGCTGAGTTCAAAGACGCGCTCGGTCGGCCCCTCTTGCAACACGATCTCGCCGAGTTGCGGACCCGCGGCCGCGAGTCCCCGCCGGACCAGCTCATGAATCTCCAGGCTGCGAAAGGCCTCCAGAACCGTGCGCCCAGCGGGGGAAGCCGGGAGCCCGAAAATCGTCCGAATCGAGGGGTTGGCGCGCTGGATGCGCAGGTTGCGGTCCACGATGAATACCCCTTCGACAATGCTGCCCAGGATGGCGGCCAAGCCGGATCGTTCATTACTGGCCGCACGCTCCAACTCGCGCAGACGCTCGGCGATCGACTTGAGATCGCGCTCGGCCGCGCGGAGACCGCGGGGCAGATCGAGGAGCAGGGGAATGTTGAGCTGACCGCGGGCCACATGGAGCAAGCCCTCGCGCAGGCGGATGATGCCGGCCACGTAACGCCCCGCGGCGAACGCAACAACGACCAAAACAGCGCCAAGAATCCAGAAGGTCAATCGCCGACCTCCGCCCGAAAGCAGTAACCCTCTCCGCGCACCGTTTCGACCCGCGACGCGTGGGCCCCCAGCTTGCCCCGCAGCCGCCGCATGTGTGTGTCCACCGTGCGGCTGTCGGTCACGTTGCGATAGCCCCAGACGTCGCGCAACAGCATCTCGCGGGTCAGAGGTTGTCCGCGTTTCTCCAACAGCATGGCGAGCAACTTGAACTCGATGCTGGTGAGGTCGAGTTTCTCGCCGTCGAGCGTGATTTCGAAAGTCCCACGATCAAGTTCGAACGACCCGACGGAAAGTTTTTCTCCGCTCCCGGTGGAACGCAAACGCCGCAGCACAGCCTGGACCCGCAGGACCAGCTCGCGGGGGCTGAACGGCTTGACCACGTAATCATCGGCCCCCAGTTCCAAGCCGGCCACGCGATCCTTCGGCTGGGCTTTGGCCGTAAGCATGATAACCGGAATGGCCGCGGTGGTTTCCCGCGACTTCAACTCCCGACAGACATCCTCGCCCCGCATCTCGGGCAACATCAGGTCGAGAATGATGGCATCCGGCCGGCCTTCCGCCGCTGTCTTCAGACCCGACAAACCATCCGCGGCGACCAGCACACGAAAGCCGGCCTTGGTGAGGCTGTGGCGAACCAGATCCAACACATCCGCTTCGTCCTCAATCAGGAGCACGGTGTCTTTGGCTGTTGTCGCTTCACTCACAGAACTGACGCTAGAAAGAGACCGCCGGGCGGCAAGACAAAACCTGCCCGGCTGACTGAAGCCAGGCGACCAAGCCGGCGAAAAAAAGTGAGCCGCCGGAGTTCCCGGTCAGAAAACAAGAAAACTGACCGGTCCGGCGGCTCTTGGCGCAAACCAAACCGATAGCTTCGACCGCACCCGCGGACTGATGTTCAAAATATTTTTCGCAACCTCGAAAATGATGGATTTAGTCGATGCGACACGTTTCTCACATCGGCATCTTGAACCAAACACACGCTTCCCTCCGGCGGCCCCGATGCTACTTTCTGGCGTGCTTGCGATGAAACCGATTCCGCGGCTGGCGCTCCTGGCCCTGCTCATCGCCCTGGCCGGCTGCGCCCGGATGGACAACCGCCATGTTATGCACATCAGCGTGGCTGATCAGCAAATGCTCGTGACCGACCGCGGTGCGGTCGTGGCTGCGTATCCGGTGTCCACCTCGAAGTATGGATTGAGCTCCGTGCCCGGCAGCTACGGCACCCCGCTTGGACGCCACCGCGTGGCCAAAAAAATCGGCGGAGGTCTGCCGGAGGGCGCGGTGATGAAGTCCCGCCGGTTTACGGGTGAGGTTCTGGCCATTGATGCGCCGGGACGCGACCCGATTGTCACCCGCATCCTCTGGCTGCGCGGCACGGAGCGGGGCAACCACAACAGCTTCGAGCGACTGATCTACATCCACGGCACGGCGGAGGAAAAAAACATCGGTCTTCCGGTCAGCTACGGCTGCGTCCGCATGCGCTCCAAGGATGTCGTAGCCCTCTACGATCGCGTGGGCGTCGGAGCCCGGGTGGATATTTTCCGCGAATCTCTGGCCGAGCGCCTGCCGAAGTTGGTCCCGCCAGCTCCGGTTGTGCCGGCCGCGCTGTAATCGCAGCGGCCTGATCCGGAGACCAAACAGCCTGGCCGGTTCCACAATTGAGTTCCCCCCGGACTCTTTTGGTTGACCCGACCAGGCTGCGGAGTTTTGGCTCCTTTACTTGATCCGCTTTGGGCGGACGAAAATTAATAAAGCAACCACCGTGCCAAGTTGCCGGGGATTTTTCCCCGACTCTGTTTGGGTTGCGGATGGTGGCGGAAAAAATGCCGATCGTGGCTGATTTTTACCACCGCAAGATGGCGCTTGCCGTGCTGACCCGACCGCGTGTTTGTTAGCCGCGTGCCTCGTTCCGCCCTCGCCGCCCTGCTCTGGATCGCCCTCGTGCTTTGGGCCGCAACGATTCTCTGGCTTTCCTCCCTCACCCTGAAGGAGTTGCCGTCCGCCGCGTTTCTCGTTTCGGACAAATTCAACCACTTCATCGCCTTCGCCGTCGGCGGCTGGCTGGCGGCCAGCGCGCTGCGGACGAGCCGGGCCTCCGCGCCCGTCGGACGGCAGATTCTTTTAGCCATCGCCCTTGTTGCCGCCTTCGGGGCACTCGACGAAATGAGTCAATTACTCACCCCGGGGCGGGCGGGCGGCGATCTTTATGACTGGATTGCGGATTTCCTCGGCGCGGTGGCCGGGGCATCCTTGGTGCGACTGACCCATGGCTACCTCGAACGTCTCGTCCCGCGTCCGTAAAATCCGCGAAGAAATCGCCCGGCACGACCGCCTCTACTACGCCGAGGCCGCGCCGGAGATCTCCGACCGCGATTACGATGCGTTGCTACGCGAGTTGCGCGACCTCGAAGAGGCGCATCCCGAACTGCAAACCGAGGACTCCCCCACCCGCCGCGTGGCCGGACTGCCCCTCGAGGGTTTCACTTCGGTGCGGCACCTCGCGCCGATGCAGAGCCTCGACAACACCTACTCGCTGGAGGAGGCCGACGCCTTTCTCGCCCGCGTCGAGAAACTGCTGCCCGGCCTGCCGCTGCGCTGGACGATCGAGCCGAAAGTCGACGGCGTGGCCCTTTCCCTGACCTACCGCGAAGGGTTGCTCGAACGCGCGGCGACCCGCGGCGACGGCACGACGGGCGATGACGTGACGCAAAACATCCGCACCATTCGCTCCATCCCGCTCAGACTCGAAGGCCGCGTGCCCGCGCTGCTCGAAATACGCGGCGAAGTTTACCTCCCGAAGAAAAAATTCGCCGCCCTCAACGACGAGCGGGAACGCGAAGGGGAGACGCCTTTCGCCAACCCGCGCAACGCCGCGGCCGGCTCTCTCAAATTACTCGATGCCACGCTGGTCGCCCGGCGCGGACTCAACGCGGTTTTCTACGGCCTCGGCGCGGTTGAAGGCGGCGCGGGACCGGACACGCAGGCCGGGCTTCTGCCTTGGCTGGAGCAGGCTGGACTGCCGGTCGTGCCGAAATTCTGGACGGCCGACGACGCCGGCGGCGTGCGCGAGGCCATCGCCGCGCTGGATGCTCTGCGGCACGACTTTCCCTTTGAGACGGACGGTGCCGTGATCAAGCTCGATGATTTCCGCCGCCGGACCCAGACCGGCAGCACGGCCAAGGCACCGCGGTGGGCCATGGCTTACAAATACGAGGCCGAGCGGGTTCGCACCCGGCTCAACGACATCACGGTCCAGGTCGGACGCACCGGCGCATTGACTCCGGTGGCCGAACTCGCGCCCGTCGCCATCGCCGGCAGCCGCGTGGCCCGGGCCACCCTGCACAACGAGGAGGAAATCGCGCGCAAAGACATCCGCATCGGCGACTGGGTCTGGGTCGAAAAAGCGGGCGAGGTCATTCCTGCGGTGGTCGGAGTGGACACGGCGGTGCGCACCGGGGCGGAGAAAGTGTTCCGTATGCCGGACATCTGCCCGTCCTGCGGCACCGAAGTCTTTCGCGATCCGGACCTCACCGCGGTGCGCTGCCTCAACCCCGACTGCCCGGCGCAGATCCGGCGGCGCTTGGAGCACTTCGCCGCGCGTGGGGCCATGGACATCGAGGGACTCGGCGAAGCCATGGTTGATCAACTCGTCACCGCCGGGCTCGTCGGGGCGCTGCCGGACATCTATGCGCTCGATCCCGCAGCCGTCGCCGCGCTGGAGCGCATGGCGGAAAAAAGCACCGCCAACCTGCTCGCCGGGATCGAGGCCAGCAAGGGGCAACCGCTGTGGCGACTGCTCTTCGGCCTCGGCATCCTCCATGTCGGGGCGGCCGCCGCGCGCAAGCTGTCCGCGCGATTCCACACCCTCGACCGTCTGGCCGGAGCGGAGACCGCGGAACTCGAAACAACCGAGGATGTCGGGGCGGTCATGGCCCAATCGATTCACGATTTCTTCCGCCTCCCGCACAACCGCGGGTTGCTCGCCGCCCTGCGGCAGCACGGCCTCAACTTCGGCGAACGCGACGAGCGGGCCGTCCCCACGGCGCAAACCCTCGCGGGCGAAACCTGGGTCCTGACCGGCGCCCTCAGCCGCCCACGCGATGAGGTGGCCGAGTTGATCCGCCAGCACGGCGGCACGGTGAGCGGCAGCGTGAGCAAAAAGACCAGCTTTGTCCTCGCCGGCGAGGAGGCCGGGAGCAAGCTCGATAAGGCCGTGAAGCTTGGGGTCGCCGTGGTCGATGAGGCGGAGTTGCAACGGAGGCTTGGCGCATAGGTCCCATAGGACCCATGAAAACAGACTCTGCCGCAAACTTCCTCCCCCCGCACGGCAACCACCATGCACTGCTCTCGTTCCAAAAGGCCGAGGTGCTCTACGACCTGACCTTCCGCTTTGCGCGTAAACACCTCTCGCGCGGCGACCGGACTATCGACCAGATGATCCAAGCCGCACGGTCGGGGAAGAAGAACATCCTTGAGGGGAGCAAGGCCGCCAAGACCTCGAAGGAAATGGAGATCAAACTCACCAATGTCGCGCGGGCCAGCCTCGAGGAATTGCTCGACGACTACCTCCGCGCCCGTGACTTTCATGTTTGGGACAAAGGTTCCAAGGAGGCCCTCTACATAAGGAAGCTTGGCCGGTGCTCCCCGCAGACCTATGAACTCTACCGTGAATTCGTCGAGACCCGCCCACCCGAGATCGTGGCCAACATCACGGTCTGTCTGGTCAACCAAGCCAACTATCTGCTCGACCAGCAACTGCGCCGCTTGGAGAAAGATTTTGTGACCCACGGCGGACTCCGCGAGCGCATGACCCGCGCCCGACTCGAACACCGGGCCGGCCAAGATGGGACATACAGGTCCCGTAGGACCCATAAGTCCCATCCCAAAAAATCATGAAACTCATCTCCTGGAACGTCAACGGCCTGCGCTCCATTCTCGGCAAGGGGCTGCTCGACTTTTGGCAGGCCGAGAAACCCGATGTCCTCTGCCTGCAGGAAACCAAAGCCCGGCCGGAGCAAGTGGCCGACACGAACTGGCCGGCGGGCTTTACCCCGCACTGGAACAGCGCGCAAAAGCCCGGCTACTCGGGCGTGGTGACTTTCGCGCGGGAACGGCCCGCCGCAACCACCCTCGGCCTCGGACACGAGGAGCACGACCGCGAGGGGCGACTGGTCACGCTGGAATACGACGACTTTTTTCTCGTCAATGTCTACACGCCGAATTCGCAACGCGAGCTGACGCGCCTCGACTACCGGACGCGCGAATGGGAACCGGCTTTTCGCCAACACCTGCAGACGCTCGAGCGAACCAAGCCGGTGATCTTCTGCGGTGACCTCAACGTCGCCCACACCGAGCACGACCTGGCCAACCCGAAAACCAACCGGCGCAACGCGGGCTTCACCGACGAGGAACGCGGCGCATTTCAGACCCTGATCGACGCGGGGTTTGTCGACACCTTCCGCCTCTTCACCCAGGGCCACGGCCATTACACGTGGTGGAGCTACATGAACAATGCACGTCCGCGGAACATCGGGTGGCGCATCGACTACTTCCTCGTCTCACCCGCGCTGGTCCCACGGGTCAAATCGGCCCGCATCCTCCCGCACGTCCCGGGCTCCGACCACTGCCCGGTCGTGCTGGAACTCCGCTAGGGAAACAACCCGCGGCCGCCCTCGACGCCGGGTGCGGGCTGCTTGCCCCGGGGAAGTTTGCATGTATAATCAAAAGCGATGTCAGTTACATACAATATGCGCGAAGCCCAGGCCAACCTGACCAAGCTTTGCCGCTCGGGGCGGCGGTTTGTCATTTCCAACCGGAACCGCCCCGTGGTGGTGGCGCTGCCGGTCGAGGATTTTGAGGCGCTCATGGAGACCCTGGACGTCCTGGCCGATCCAGCGGCGATGAGGGCCGTGCAGGGGGCGCGGTCGGGCCAGACCAAGTATCGCCCCTTGGACCTGGCTGATGAAAATTTCGGCCTCTAACCAAGTTGCGGGCTGGCTCACCGCGCTGCCTCCCCAGACGAAACGGCGCGTGCGCCAAGCCTTGCGGGACTTGACCCGCGGGCGCGCAGACGTCAAGGGACTGCAAGGCGATCTGGAGGGTTTCAGCCGGCTCCGCATTGGCGGCATCCGCATCATCTGCCGCCAGATCTCATCCCGCGAAATGCGGCTCGAATATGCCAACACGCGCGATGTGGTCTACGAGATGTTCGAGCAATTCCTCTCCGGGAGGTAAAGGGCGGGCGGCGCGCCTCAGGGAAACAACCCGCGGTCACGTTTGGCCGCGAGCACGCGTTCGACGCCGATGGCCATGGCCGCCGTGCGCATGGAGACGTTGCGCTCCTTCGCGCGCTTGATCGTCGCGGTGAAAGCGTTGTCGAGGATACGGAAAAGCCGGTCGGTCACCTCGATGTCACTCCAGAAAAAACTCTGCATGTCCTGCACCCATTCGAAGTAGGACACGATGACGCCGCCCGCATTGCAGAGGACATCGGGGATGAGAAAAATTTCGCCGCGCCGCTGGTTCAGCACCTCGTCGGCCTCGGGCGTGGTCGGGCCGTTGGCCGCCTCGGCCAGGACGCGACAACGCAGACGCGCGGCGTTCGACGCGTGGATGACCCGCTCGACCGCGGCCGGCACCAGCACATCGCACGGCAGGGTGAGAAAATCGTCGGACGGAACCCGTTCGCCCTGGGGAAAATCCCGGAGCGTTCCGTGCGCCGCCACGTGGAGATCCGCCGCCGCGACGTCCAGGCCCTTCGGATCGTAGAGACACACCGTGTGATCGCTCAGGCCGATGATTTTCAGACCCGTCTTGTAGGCCAGCCCCCCGGCCGTGACCGACCCGACATTGCCGAATCCCTGCACCACCGCGGTGCATCCGGCCGGGACAATGCCGAGGTGATCCAGCGTGCGCTCGATGAGAAAAACCACCCCGCGTCCGGTGGCCTCGCGCCGCCCGGGGATGCCGCCGATCGAAACCGGCTTGCCCGTGACAATTTCCGGCACGGCATGGCCGGCATGCATCGAATAGGTGTCCATGAACCACGCCATGACCTGCGCGCTCGTCCCCATGTCCGGGCCCATGATATCCGTGCGCGGCCCGACAAACGGGATCATCTCCTGCATGTAGCGCCGCGAGAGCGCCTCGAGTTCGCGCCGCGAAAGGTCGTTGGGATTCACGCCGACGCCGCCTTTGGCCCCGCCGTAGGGCAAGCCGACCAGCGCGCATTTCCAGCTCATCCAGATGGCCAGGGCGGCCGATTCCCCCAGCGTGAGGGTCGGCGAAAAGCGGGTTCCGCCCTTGGTCGGACCGATGCTCAGGTGGTGCTGCACGCGGTAGCCGTGGAAGACCTCGACGCGGCCGTCATCGCGTTGGAGCGGGAGCGAAACGGTGACCGATCGCTTGGGCTGGATCAGCCTTTCGCGGTGCTGCTGCGGGATCTCCAGATGGTCGGCCAAAACCTCGAACTGCCGCACCGCCATGCGGAAGACGGGATCGGAGGAGTAAAAACTTTCCACGGAATTCTAAGGGTTGAAGTCGACCATGTCCTTGATCTGCTCGAGGGTTTTCTCCCCCACGCCGGGCACGCGCGAGAGGTCCGCGAGGTTGGCGTAGGGCCGGCCTTCCACGATCTTTTGCGCCGTGACCGGCCCGACCCCGGGCAGGCGGTCAATTTCCTCGAGAGACGCCGTGTTCACCTTGACCGGTTCGGAGGGGCGAAGGCCAAAGTCCTCCTCCTCCTGGCGCAGTTCTTTGCGGCGGGCTTCGCGCAGGGCGGCGAGTTTGGCCGGATCGGTCCGGGACCACAGGCCTTTTTTCTGCAGGGCCGCCTGCAACTCGAGATCCAGCAAATGCTCCCGCGCCTCCTCGACCGACACCCCGGCAGGGGTGGTTCGCCCGACGCCATAGGCCCGGGCCAGACCCTGCTCGACGAGATATTCGCCGAGATCTTTTCCGTCCGCCATGGTGACAAAGGCATAGACCCGCGGCCAGGTCGAGCGCCCGAGAGCGCTGGTGAAAACGGTTTGCACGGCGAACGGCCGGGACAGCACCCGGGCCACTTCCTCCCGTGCTTTCCGCCCCGCCTCCATGGTGATCATCGGGGCTTCCACACCAAAGTGGGCCGACTGTTCGCGCAGCCGCCGCTGGTCGTTCTCCTGCCCGGCCGTGGTCTCGGGGCAGTCGACAAAATACAGGCGGATCACCTGCTCGCGCCCCGGCTCCAACTCGACGCGAAAGCTGTCGCCGTCCGACGCCTCCGACCCGAGGTAGCGGCTTTGCGGGAACTTCTGCATCTCGGCCACCGGCACCGCCCAAGCAAGACTGGCGGTGGCAAACCACAGGAGCGCGGGGAGAACTCGCATGAGATCCATGCTACCACCACCGCGCCGCAGGGCCAGCCCGACGGCGGGGCGTTACTGATTGGTGAAGGTGACGCGGTAGAAGCTGTTCGTGCCTCCGTTGGGCACGACGAACTCGCGGCGCTGGTAGGATGCCGGGAGCAGAATCCCGTTCGTGTTGGTCGAATTGCTCACGGTCACGCTGCTGTTGGTCCACGGGCCGGTCGCGAGGTTCGTCGTGTTCTGCACGGTGTAGTTCGTCGTCGCCCCCTGGAGGCCGACGAATTTGAAGACCGCATTGGTCCCGCTGCCGGTCGAGAGCAGCATGGACGGACTGCCCACCGTGGGGTTGCCGTTGAAGGCGTATTCGGTCGCGTTGTCGAACGAGTCGCCATCCGGATCCGCCGCCCGGTTGGTATTCGTTCCGCTCAGCGACGGGTAGTTGGTCAGCCAGTTGCTGTAGGTGAGGACGGACGGCGGCGGCCCGGAGCCGACGCTGGACATGCCGTTGAAGAATTCCAGTTCGACGACCCAGACCGGTGGGTTGTTGTTCGTGGCGCTGGACGGCTGGATCTGGAGGAAGTTGGTGCCGGCGAAATACTGCATGCGGTCGTAAATCGGATGGTTGTAGGTGACCGCTGTGGACTGGTGGATCAGGTTGCCCCACTGGCTTAATTGCGGGGAGGAGTTGACCTGACTGTAGGAGGCACTGTTCGAGCCGGACGCCGGATACTGGTTTCCGCCCCACCAGGCGCCGCTGGGGCTGTCGCCGAAGGCGGCATTGGTCGAGTTGGTTGAGTAGTAGGGGTTGATGGCGCTGCTGTTGATAAACCCAAGGGCAAAACCTGCGGCCAGATCGCCCATGATGCGCCCCATGACAGATGTGCCGAACGCGCTGTTGAAGTAAGCGGTGGTCTGGTTGGTATCGAGCGTGTTGGTCGGACCGGTGCCTGTGCCATTGGCCACAGCAAACCACGGGCCTGAGAAGGTGATGACAGGCGCGGCGGCGGCTCCATTGGTGGGAGAAAAGCCGGTAATGACAGGGGCATTACTGCCTCCCGGCACCGCGTTGGTATAGCCGTTGGTGTTGGTCGCCCCGGTGACGAGAAAGTTATTGGTGCTCTTGCCACTGCCATTGGTCGTGGTGACGACGATGGGACCGTTGACCGCACCGAGGGGCACGACGGCAGAGATGTTTGTGGAATTGGTGGCGACGATCAGCGGCGAGGGAACAAGCGTGTTGTTGGCCCCGCTGAAGGCGACCTGAGCGGCGGAAATGAGGTTGCTGCCCGTGATCGAGACGTTCGCACCGGCCAGTCCGTTGCTGGCGTAGGGCGTGTAGGCCGCCAGATTTGTGACGAGGCCGGCGTCGGAACCGTTACTCAGGTCTTTCGACGGGAAGGGCACGACATAGTTGCCGGGGGTGGGAGCGAGATAGACTGCGGAGCTGGCCCAGTTGTCGTTAGGGCCGGCGTCGGCGCCAATCTCCAGGACCAGATTGGTGGCGTTGGTGGTGAAGGTGGCGGTGCTGCCCGGCTGGTTGGAGACGGAGAGCGAGCCCGTCAGGCGGAGGGCGTTGTTCGTGGTTACGGTCAGGGCAAAGTCATAGTAAAAGAAGAAAACCGGGTTGTTGCCGTTGTTCGTTCCAATGGTCGTGTTTGTCACGCCGGACAGACCGATGAAATCTTTGATCCGCGTGGTGCGATTGGTCTGAGCGGATTTCACCGCATTGAAGTAGGCCCCGAGGGTCGGGAAGGCGTTCTGCGCGTCGCTGATGAACGGCGGATTGCTCACGAGCGGGGCGATCAAAGTGCCGATCTGGGCACTGCTCGGGCCGGAGACCATGACAGGCACGCCGCTGCTGTTGGTGATGACGGCGTTGGGGAAGGTGTTGGTGAGTTGCTGAACGATGTTGCTGAGCGTGGCGGCAACGGCTGAGGGGTTGGTCCAGTTGGTCCATCCGCCGATCTGGTAGAACGCGAGCGAATTGCTCGGAAAAATGCCAGCCTGAGCATTCGATGCGGTGTTGGTCAGGGCGCGCACGACCATTGGAATAGAGAACTCGTTGATGTAGGTGGTGTCGCATTTGTCGGCCGCGTTGCCCGAGAGGGTAAGCTCGAAGGGACTCCACTCATAGCCGAACCATGGCGTGTTAGTTGCGCCAGCCGCGGGGCGGGCGTTGTTCGTCGAGCTGATACCGCCACCGCCATAGCTCAAATACCAGGCAGCGTTGGGAAAGTTGGTCGTGTAAATCGCGTAGTAGGGCTGGCCTTGGGCATTCGTGCCGGACACGCCGATGTCGGAGAGGCGCACGGTCCATTGGTTGCTGGTGGCGATCCAGTTGATCCAGTTGTTCGAAACCGAGGAGGAATTCGTCCACCAAAACCCGATGCCGAAGCTGGGGCTGGAGAGAGTCGTGCTCGCGGGAAGGATGTAGACCTGATTCGCCGGATTGGTGCTGGAGTTGTAAAATCTTACCTGGAGGTAGGGCGGTCCGGGCGGAGGAGGAGCGACGACGACGGTCAGATTGGTCACGGCACCGGTGCTGCTCGGCGCATTGGTGATGCTGATCTGGATGACGTTGGTAACGTTGTTGGTGAAATTTCCGGGGGTGAAGTTGAAGATGAGGTTGTTGTTGAGGTTGGTCGCGGGACCGGTAAGGCCGAGGTTGGTATTGAAGACGAAGCCGGTGATGTTCGTCGGTGTCGAGCTACTGACGAAGCTTGCGGTGGCCTGCGTCACATTGGTTACGGGGAGGTTCGAGTAGGAAATCTGGTTGGAACTGTTCGACACGCTGATGGACGACGGCCAGTTGGTGGGGAATCCGGCGATCTGCGCATGGGCCGTGGCCGCGAAGCACAATGCAACGGCGAGAGAGAGGATGAGGACGAGGCGACTCCAGAGGAAAGCCGCGCGGCGTGCGAGGTAGATCATGGCGGAAACATTGCTCTCCGGCACAAGGACCGCGAGGAAAAAGGCGGCGGCGTAAAAAAAACGAAGGCTGACTATTAGCTTGGCTCATAATTGGCCTCACTCGCTCTCCGCTTGGCAGCGAAGACCCTCTGACGCTAGGCTTGGCAGATTATGAACATGACACGCACCATCTTTGTCTTTGCCTTCGTTTTCATCCTGCTCGGGGTGGGTGCCTTTGTGGCCACGGGCATGGAGCACAAGACGGCGCTGATTCCCGCAGTTTTCGGGATCCTGCTGGTCGGAGCCGGGGCGTTTTCACTCAAGAGCCTCAAGCACGGGGGACACGTGGCGGCCTTGATCGGGCTGCTCGGCTTCCTTGGGACAGCGAAAAGCCTCGGGAAGATCGGACAACTTTACGCCGGCACTCTCGAGCGGCCGACGGCCGTGATGGTGCAGGCCTCGTTCGCCATCCTCTGCTTCGCCTTCCTCGTGCTCTGCGTGCGGTCCTTCATCGAGGCGCGGAAAGCCCGCTCCTGATGGCCTCCCCCCGCTGCCTGGCGGAGATCGACCACGAGGCGCTGCGCCACAACGCGCGCGCCATCCGGGCCGCCATCGGGGAGCAACCGGGCATCATTGCCGTGGTCAAGGCCGACGGCTACGGCCACGGAGGACCGGCGGTCGCGGCGACGCTTGCGGAGTTCGCGGAGCAATTCGGCGTGGCCACGCTCGACGAAGCGCGGGCCGTGCGGGCGGCTGTGGGGGACCGTGATGTTCTGATTCTCAGCCCGTGCCTGCCGAACGAACGCGCGGCGGTCGTGGCGGAGAATTTCATTCCCGTAGTCTCAAGCACGGCGGAGGCGGCGAATTATGCACGCCTCGCGGCGACCAAGCCGGCCCGGGTTCATCTCTGCATCGACACCGGTATGGGTCGGATCGGTGTGTGGCAGGACGAAGCCGTGGCCGTAGCCAAGGAAATCGCGGCGATGCCGAGGATCACGCTCGAAAGCATTTCGACGCACCTTCCAGTGGCGGACAGCGATCCGGCCTTCACCGCGGCCGAGTTGGAGGGCTGGGCAAGCCTTATCGCCCTGCTGCGCCCGGTTGTGCCCGGCGCAAAATTCCACGCGCTGAACAGCGCGGCTTCGCTCTCCCAACCGCACTGCGCCGCGGACCGCGTGCGCCCGGGACTCGCACTTTACGGCATCGCACCACGGCCGGAATTCCAGGCACGCCTGCAGCCGGTCATGACCCTGAAGACCCACATCAGCCTCGTGCGCGATGTCGGGGCCGGCCGCGGGATCAGCTACGGACGGGATTTCATCACATCCAAGCCAATACGGGTGGCCACGCTGGCCATGGGCTATGCCGATGGTTATCCGCGCCAGACCTCGAACCACGGCGCACAAGTGCTGGTGCGCGGACAGCGCTGCCCGGTCCTCGGACGCATCACGATGGACCAGTTCATGGTTGATGTCTCCGCGTTGCCCGCCGATGTCGAGGCCGGCGAAGAGGTTGTGCTTTTCGGGCGGCAGAGCGGTGGTGAAATCACGGTCAACGAAGTGGCGGCCTGGGCCGGGACGATCAGTTGGGACATCTTTACCCGGCTCGGACGGCGGGTCGTTCTCGTCCACCGCGGCACCTGAACACCCCGGTGAAGTTCAGAGCCCGGCATCCTTGACCCAGACCACCTGACCATCCCGAATTTGCAAGATGGCCATGGTCTTGGCCGGATCACCTGCGCCGGGTGAAAAACGGAAGGTTCCGGTCACCCCCGGATAGCCGGCGAGCTGGGCCAGAGCCTCCCGCACGGCCTCGCGCTCGTTCTTGCCCGACTTCTCCAGCGCCGCGACCAGCAGCCCGCAGGCATCGTAAGTCAGCCCGGCGACATCATCCGGCGGAGACCCGAACTTTGCGCTGTAGTCGGCGACAAATTTTCTCGTCTCGGCCGTTTCGGACCTGGCGGAAAAATGATTGCCGAAATACGCCCCCTCGACCGCCGTGCCGCCCACGCGGAGAAGATCGGGCGACGCCCATCCGTCATTGCCGAGCAAGGTGGCCGTGAGGCCCTGGCGGCGCGCCTCGGCGGCGATCGGCGGGATCTCGCTGTAGTAGGCGGGGAGAAAAAGAACCTCCGGGGCGGCTGCGCCAATGCGCGCGAGCGGGGCGGAAAAATCCGCCTGTGTGGATTCATAAGTTTCCATCGCAACCATGCGCCCTCCCCCGGCCGTGAAGGTCTCGGCAAACAATCCGGCCTGCGCCGCCGCCTCCTTGTTATCCGCCTCGTGCATCACCGCCGCCGTCCCGGCACCGAGCGTCTCGCGGGCGAACCTGGCCAAGCCGCGCGCCTGGGCCAGATCGGTGAAGCAGGAGCGGAAGACGTAGCGCATGGGGATGCCGGAGGCCTCATCCATCGTGGTGCCAACGCTGGTGGACCACGGACTGATCATCACACACTTGAGCCCCTCGGCGATGCGGGCCGCGGCGGATGCTCCGTCGCTGGAATTGGGGCCGACCATGGCCACGACGTTGTCGCGCGAAACCAAGTGCTGGGCGATGCCGGCCGACTGGATGGCATTGGCCCCGTTGTCTTGGATGACCAGTTCGAGCGGAAGCGATCCGCTGGCCAGAGCCACTCCGCCCCGGGCGTTGACCTGCTCGGCGAACAACTCGGCCGCCTGGCGGCTCGAGGCGCCCACAGCCTGGACATCACCCGTCAGCTCAAGATTCAGCCCCAGCTTGACCGTCTCCGGCGGAGGAGCGACCTCCCCACAACCGGCCAGCAAGACCGCCCCGAGAAGGGCGAAAAGAGAGGACAAGAGCGGAGCCACGAGCAGAAACCCCTCCGCTCAGCGCGGCGGCGTGAGCAGCCGGACCGCCGGATCGAGTGATCGCTGGTCGGTAAAAATCATCGGTGGCGCCGTGGAGATGACGCTGTAACCGGTGAGGACAAATTCGGGGTAAAAACGATTGCTGGCCGGCTCGTAAACCTTGCCGCCGGTGAAGCGCCCCTGGAGGCGGTATTCGGTGTTGTTGTCGACGCCGAGAGTGTTGGCCGCGCGGTCGGGGGCCAGCTTGGTGTTCTCATTCATCATGACCAACTCGGACTTGTTCCACGGCTGCCCCGGGCGCCGCACCCAGCCCCACATTTTGTAGTCCCTCTTGTAGTAGCGGCGACCGATGTAGTAATCGCCCGGTTGCTCGGCCGCGATGGACGCAGCGAGGTTCGCGTCGGCCCGGTTGGCCGTGCCCGTGGTTTCGCACCCGGCCAGGACCAACAAAGCGGCCAAGAGGACAAGCCGGGTCGCAAAAATCATTCGCATGACCGCCAAATTAGATTTCTCCCGCCGCGGGTCAAGACTGGCCGCAAACCGTGCGGCTGGAATCCCGGGCCGGGGCGTGGCATGGTGCATGGGTGATTTCCTTGCTGGGAGAAACCCTCGGGTCGTTGACCGAAAAGCTGGGCGCGTTGGGCGAGAAGCCCTACCGCGCGCGGCAGGTGCTGGACTGGGTTTACGAAAAACGGGTGGACAACTTTGCCGCCATGACCGATCTGCCGGCCACCCTGCGCGTGCGCCTGGCGGAGACCTTCCCCGCCGAGCAACTCGAGACCGTGCGGATGAGCGGGTCGGAAGACACCACGCGCAAGTTCCTCTTCCGGTTGCCCGACGGACAATTCATCGAAAGCGTGTTCATCCCCGCCTCGCCGGCGCTCTACGGCCAGACCTCCGACCGCAAAACCCTCTGCGTTTCAACCCAGGTCGGGTGCGCCTACGGCTGCAAATTTTGCGCCAGCGGCTTGCGCGGGTGGAAGCGCAACCTGACCGCGGGCGAAATCACCGCGCAGGTTTTCCGCGTCGAGCAGGCCACCGGGGAGCGGGTGGACAACATTGTCTTCATGGGCATGGGCGAGCCGCTGGCCAACTACACGAATCTCGCGACCGCCATCGAAATCCTCAACGCGACTTGGGGCTTCGAAATTGGCGCGCGACACATCACCGTCTCGACCAGCGGGCTGGCCCCGCAGATCCGCCAGTTGGCCGAACACGCCGTGCCCGTGCGACTCGCCATCTCCCTGCACGGCGCGAGCGACGACGTGCGGGAGCAAATCATGCCGGTGAACAAAAAGTATCCGCTCAAAATGCTCTTTGAGGCCTGCGCCTATTTTTCTTCCCAGCGAAAACAAAAGCTCGGCTTTGAATACATCCTCATTGCCGGAGTCAACGACACCCTCGAACAGGCCCGCTTGCTCGCCCTGCACGCCCGGCGGCTCGACGCCAAGGTGAACCTCATCCCCTACAACACGGTCGAGGGCCTGCCGTGGACGCGGCCGAGCGAGGCGCGTCAGCAGGAATTCGTCCGCACCGTGCGCGCCGGCGGCGTCGTGGCCACGATCCGCCGCGAAAAAGGCCACGACATTGACGCGGCCTGCGGACAGCTCCGCCTGCGGGTGGAGGATGAACTGGCCGCTGCCGTCTAGGACCATGCCACTCGACGAAACCCAGCAGGCCGCGCAGGCGCAATTCGACCGCCAGGCCGCCCGCTATGGCCGAGGTCACATCCTGAGCGACACCGGCGACGTAGCTGACGCCCTCGGGGGCATTGACAACGCCGCGCTCGAACCGGCCCTGGACGTGGCTACCGGCGCCGGACACACCGCGGTTTATCTGGCCGCGCGCGGCCTCCGGGTCACCGCCGGCGATCTGTCGGCGGGCATGCTCGGTCAAACCGCACAACTCGCCGGGGAGCAAGGGCTGACTTTGCAAACGGCGCAGCACTCCGCCGAGGAACTCCCCTACCCCGACGCGGCGTTCGGCCTCGTGACCTGCCGCGTCGCGGCCCACCACTTCAGCAGCGTGGAGGATTTCCTCCGCGAGGCACACCGCGTGCTCCGCCCCGGCGGGTGGCTCATGATCATTGATGGAGCCGCACCGGACGACGCTCCCGCGGCGGAGGAGTGGATTCATGAGGTGGAAAAACTGCGCGACCCGAGCCACGGGCGATTTCTGCGTCCCTCGGCCTGGCGCGCCCGCGCCGAGGCCGCGGGGTTTGCCGTCCAGCGCTGCGACTGCCAGCCGTTCAAGCAACCCGACGTCGAATGGTATTTTCGCACCGCCGCCACAACGGCCGAAAACCGCGCGAAGGTTCTGGCGCTGATTGAACAAGCGCCGGAGGAAGCCCGCCGGGTCTTCGGGATCGCGAGGGAGGACGGGCGCGTCGTCTGGTGGTGGCTGCGGCTCACCTTGCTGGCCCAACGGCCGATGTAGAACCGGGGGAGATCAACGACCAATTCTCCACTTTGGGCCCCGGTCGGGCTCGAAGCAAACCAAGCGATGGCCCAGCCGCCGGCAGGCGAGACCGCCGATGAGCAAAGCTTTCCGGCGCTCGTCCAACCAGCGAGAATGCCTCGGCAATGAAAACAAAGCGTCTCCTCCCACTGCTGCTCTTCCTGATAGCCCCGGCCTCTGTGCTTCACGCCAGCGAATCCGACCTCGCCCTACCCACCGACCGCTCGGTGGGTTTTTCATTTCCCGGGTTCTCGCTCAACGGCGAAACCATCCTCTGGATCGGCCTGGCCGTGACCGCAGCCGGCATATTCTTCGGGTGGAGCGAATACCGCAAACTGCAGAAACTTCCGGCCCATCGGAGCATGCTGGAAATCTCGACGCTGATCTACGGCACCTGCAAGACCTACATGCTGCAGCAGGGACGACTCCTCCTCCTGCTCGAAATCCTCATCGGGGCGACCATCGTCTACTACTTCGGGTTCCTCAAACACAACGGGGTCGGGACGGTGGCACTCATCCTCATGTGGTCACTCATCGGCATCGCCGGGTCGTTCGCCGTGGCGTGGTTCGGCATGATGATCAACAACGTGGCCAACAGCCGCATGGCCTTCGCGGCCCTCCGCGGCGACGCGCTCCCCGTCTCGGAAATCCCGACCCGCTCGGGCATGAGCATCGGGGTGCTCCTCATCAGCGTCGAACTCATGCTGATGATTTCCATTCTGCTTTTCGTGCCGCCCGCCCTCGCTGGCGCCTGCTTCATCGGCTTTGCCATCGGCGAATCCCTCGGGGCCAGCGTTCTGCGCATCTGCGGCGGCATCTTCACCAAAATCGCGGATATCGGCAGCGACCTGATGAAGATTGTCTTCAAGATCAAGGAGGACGACGCCCGCAATCCCGGCGTGATCGCGGACTGCGCGGGGGACAACGCCGGCGACAGCGTGGGACCGACGGCGGACGGCTTCGAGACTTACGGCGTGACCGGGGTTGCGTTGATTACTTTCATCCTGCTCGCGGTCCTGGCCGAGTTCCAATGGATCTTCATCGTCTGGATTTTTGCCATGCGCATCGTGATGGTCCCGACGTCGATCGCCGCCTACCAGATCAACACCTGGATCACCAAGGGTGTCTTCGGCCGGCAGCGGCACTTCAACTTCGAACACCCGCTGACGGTCCTGGTCTGGTTGACCTCCCTGCTCTGCATCGGGGTGTGCTATGTGGTGAGCTACTTCATGCTCGCGGCGGAGTTCCCCACCCTGTGGTGGAAGCTGGCCACGATCATCAGTTGCGGCACCCTCGCGGCCGCGATCATCCCCGAGCTGACCCGTGTTTTCACCAGCACCCGCAGCGCGCACTGCCAGGAGGTGGTCATCAGCACGACCGAGGGCGGCGCGGGACTGACCATCCTGTCCGGTTTGGTCGCCGGAAATTTCTCCTGCTTCTGGAAGGGCCTGGCTCTCGCGCTGCTCATGCTCGCGGCCTACCTGACCAGCCTCCACACGCTGGGCGACTTCATGCAATACCCCGCCATCTTCGCCTTTGGGCTGGTCGCGTTCGGCATGCTGGGCATGGGACCGGTGACCATTGCGGTGGACAGCTACGGGCCGGTGGCGGACAACGCGCAATCGGTCTTCGAGCTTTCGACCATCGAACAGATGCCCGGCATCGAGGAGGAGGTTCGACGCGACTTCGGGTTCACGCCCGACTTCACCCGGGGCAAGCTGCTCCTCGAGGAAAATGATGGCGCGGGCAACACCTTCAAGGCCACGGCCAAGCCGGTGCTGATCGGCACGGCCGTGGTCGGCGCCACCACGATGATTTTCTCCCTCATCCTCATGTTGAAAAACCACTACGGCTGGCAGGATCTCTCGAACCTCAGCATCGTCGACGCGCGGATCATCCTCGGCCTGCTCATGGGCGGGGCCGTCGTTTACTGGTTTGTCGGCGCCTCCCGGCAGGCCGTCATCACCGGAGCCTACCGTGCGGTGGACTACATCAAGCGCAACATCAAGCTGAACACCTCGCGACGCGCCTCCGCGGCGGACAGCAACGAGGTCGTCCGCATCTGCACGAAATACGCGCAGCACGGGATGGTGAACATCTTTGTCGTTGTTTTCACCCTGACCCTCGCCTTCGCGTGTTTCGACTCAGTCTTCTTCGTCGGCTACCTCGTTTCCATCGCCATGTTCGGACTCTACATGGCGATCAACATGGCCAACGCCGGCGGGTGCTGGGACAACGCGAAGAAAATCGTCGAGGTCGAGTTGCAGCAGAAGGGGAGCGACCTGCACGCCGCGACCGTGATCGGCGACATCGTGGGTGATCCCTTCAAAGACACCTCCTCGGTCGCGCTCAACCCCATCATCAAGTTCACCACGCTCTTCGGCGTGCTCGCGGTCGAGATCGCGGTCAATTCGGCCCGCGGACCGGCCGCCGTCACCGGTGTGGTCTTCTTCCTCATCGGCCTCTATTTCGTCCACCGCTCGTTCCATGGCATGCGGATTTCCACCCTCACCCCCCAGGCTCACATTGCCCTCAACGCCAAACGCGCGGCCGAGGCGGAGGCCTAGCATTTTCTCCGGATTCGGCCCGGGGCGAGTCCGGCAGTTGCCAAAACCACCCGGCAAACGTAACAATGCCCACCATGCCCACCGTTCTCGAGTCACCCGATCCCGCCGCCCGCAGCCGCGCCGTTGAAGCGGAAGCCCGCGCCTCGGGGGAACTGCTCGGCGAGACCCTGACAATCAACATGGGCCCGTCCCACCCGTCGACCCACGGCGTGCTGCGCATCGTCCTCGATTTGGACGGCGAAATCATCACCCGGGCCATGCCGGACATCGGCTACCTGCACCGCGGGGACGAAAAGATCGCGGAGAACATGCAATACAACCAGTTCGTGCCCTACACGGACCGCTTGGACTACCTCGCGCCGCTGGCCAACAACGTGGCTTACGCGCTGGCCGTGGAGAAGTTGATGGACTGGCAATTGCCGCCGCGCGGGCAAGCGATCCGCGTGCTCTGCTGCGAACTGGCGCGTATTTCGTCCCACCTGCTGGGTGTCGGTTGTTACGCCATGGACATCGGCGCCATGACCGTTTTTCTCTACACTTTCAAGCATCGCGAAACGATCTACAACCTGAGCGAGCAACTGACCGGCGCGCGTTTCACCACGTCCTACACGCGCATCGGCGGCATGACCCGCGACATGCCCGAAGATTTCCCGCGGCAGGTGCGGGCGCTGCTGGACGAACTCCTGCCCAGCCTCGACGAGGTGGACAAGCTCCTGACCCGCAATCCGATCTGGCTCGACCGGACGAAAAACGTCGGCCTGATCACCAAGGACCGGGCCATCGCCTATGGTTTGACCGGACCAAACCTGCGCGCCTCCGGGGTCGACCACGATCTGCGCAAGGTCCACCCCTACCTCGGTTACGAGCAGTATGATTTCGAGGTGCCCATCGGATCGGTCGGCGACTGTTTCGACCGCTACCTCGTGCGCATGGAGGAAATGCGCCAGAGCGCCCATATCATCAAGCAAGTCCTTGATCGCATGCCCACCGGCCCGATCCACGTGGATGACCCGAAAAATATCCTGCCGAAAAAGACGGACGTGATGACCAAAATGGAGGAACTCATCCATCAATTCATCATCACCACCCAGGGTATCGACGCGCCGGTCGGCGAAGTTTATTTCGGCGCGGAGAACCCCAAAGGCGAACTCGGATTCTACATCAACAGCAAGGGCGGCGGCGTCCCCTACCGCCTGAAAATCCGCGCCCCCTCCTTCGCCAACCTCAGCATCCTGCCCGAACTGCTACCCGGTCACTACGTGAGCGACGTTCCAGCCATCCTCGGTAGCATCGATTTCGTCATGGGCGAGTGCGACCGGTAGCCCGGCACGTGGCGGTCGCCATCCTTCATCGGCCGACCAAGAAAAACATTCGATCGGTCGCCAGAAGAAGTCGGGCCCTCGCCAAAGGGGAAACCCCACCGCGGACGACTCGCTGGCCGATGAAGACCGATGTCCGACGAAGCGCGCCCGCTCTCTCCCAACCACCCCGCCAAACCCCATTCGCTGGGCTCTCTGGCCGTTACATGGACTTTCTGCAGAAAGTCCATGTAACGGAAAATACTCAGGGAATTCGGTTCCTGATCCCAAGAGCCTCCTGTTTTTTGAATTTCGTGCGTGCTGGTGGTCCCAAGGCGATGGGGCGCCCTCGCCCCACCAGATCCCCGCCGCGCTGCGCACGTTGCCCTGTTCCTTTGAAGGCAGGGTGCTGCGCACCGTGGGCTCACGTGCGGGACGAGGGCGTCCCATTTCCCAGTAAGACCAGCGTCTCAAGCATTTTGACTTTCGGGCTTGTTCGCCAATGAACGAGGGCCGGCGCAGGTTCAAGACATAGGTAACACCGGTGGTTCAGGACATAGGTAACACGTGGGGCGCTCTGGCAGAGTGGGGGGCCTAGGCCGTGGCAAGAAATCAAACCTATGGAAAAGAGACTGAAATTTACGCTGCGAGCGCTGCGCTGCGAGAACTTCCGAGCCCTGTGCCGGGAGTATGGGATCAGCCCGCGGGTGGGCTACAAATGGAGGAAGCGACTCCTGGAGGAAGGGATATGGCAATTGGCCGGATTTTCGGCCCTGCTCGGGGGCCGTGGGTAATTGTCCTCGGGGGGCCACCGCCGAACGCTCGCGAGGCCACTCGCCCAGCAACAAGCGCGCGGGGTCAGCCTTGGCCCTGCTCGCGGAGCAGGTTGCCCGCGTCGAGGAGCATTTTCGAAATCAGATCCGGGTCCTCGAGCATGTAAACGCCGCGGACCATGCCGTTTCCGTCAACCATGACGAATGTCGTGCCGTGCACAGGTTCCCCGTCGGGCTCCTCGGCCAGCATCTGCATGAATCCTTCACGGACGAGTTGCTTCACCACCTCGGGGTCCCCGGTGAGAAATTTCCACTTCTCGGGATCGGCCTGAAATTCTTCGCCGTATTTCCGCAGGACTTCGGGCGTGTCGTAAGCCGGATCGACCGTGACCGAGACCAGCTTGACCCCGGGGGCCTTGGCCAGCGCTTTCTGCATTTCCGCCATCCGCGCCGTGAGCTGCGGGCATGGGCCCTGACAGCGGGAAAAGAAAAAATCCGCGATCCAGATGTTCCCGCGGAGGCTCTCCTTGGAAACCGTGACGCCGGTCTGGTCGGTGAGGGAAAAATCCGGCACCGCGCGCAGGACGGGCAGGTTGACCACCTCGCGACGCTCGGAACCACGCCAGAGCGAGTAGCCCATGGTCACGGCCAGAACAAAGACCAGAAATGCGCCGGCCCAGCCCAGCCGGTGCATCCGGCTGGCCACGGCGTCCTCCGGCGGCTCAGAACTCATGACGCCTCAAATGAGGTAAAGCACCGTGAAAAGGAAGACCCAAACCACATCGACGAAGTGCCAATACATGCCGGTGAGGATCAGGAAGGTGTGGCTCTGCGAGGTGTAGGCTCCCCCGAGTTGGCGGAAGAACGCGACGAGGATCATCAGCACGCCGATGGCCACGTGCAGACCGTGGAATCCGGTGAGCACGAAGAACGAGGAACCGAAGGCCCCGCCTTTGTTGAACCACAGACCCTCATGGTAAAGATGCGTCCACTCGTAGGCTTGGATGCCGAGGAAGGTGCCGCCGAGCAGGAGCGTGACAAACAGCCAACCAAGCCCGCTTTTGCCCTTCTTCACCGCGACCTCGGCCGCATGGTAGGTGAAACTGCTGCTGATGAGAAACACCGTGTTGATGCCGGTCAGCACGACCGGCAAATGCGGAGAAGTCGGATCGGGGGGCCACGCGGCGGAACTCAGGCGCAGGACGATGTAGCCGCCGATCAGGCCGGCAAAAAGCATCGCCTCGGAGGCGAGGAATATGGTCATGCCGAAAATCGCCGTGCGCGGCGGGGCATGCGTTTCGTCGTGGGCGGCCAGGGTGGCGGTGCTCATGTGCGGAATGTTGTTACAGGGTGCTTGGTCGGGGGAAAAGCCTGATCATGAAAAAGCTTTCCACAAAATGACGGCCGCACAGAAAAGCACGGCGAAAATGGCGATGGCCGCGAGGAGCCGGCGGTTGGCCTGTCGGGTCTGGGCGTCGGGCTCGTTCATTTATCGCGCCAGGACCATCAGGCCCAGCAGCAACGGCAGATAGGCGATGGAACCGAGAAAAAGCGCCCGGGCCGCCGGGACCGAGCCGCCACTGCAGGCGAAGCGCCCGGCCAGCGCGACAAACCCGCCGCCGAGAACAAGGGCCCCGTAGAAATAGACGGCTGAGTAGCCGAAGAAGACCGAGGGAAGGAGACTCACGGCGAGCAAGGCAAGCGCATAGATCACGGCCTGCCGTCCGGTGACCAACCCATCCTCATCGCCCTCGGAAAGCATGCGGAAACCCGCCTGCGCGTAGTCGCCACGGTAGAGCCAGGCGATGGCGAGAAAGTGGGGCATCTGCCAAAGAAACAAAATGGCGAAAAGCGTGAGGCCCTCCGCGTTGATCGACCCGCGGGCGGCGGTCCAGCCGATGAGAGGAGGCAGCGCGCCAGGGACAGCCCCGACGATGGTGTTGAACGGGGTGATGCGCTTGAGCGGGGTGTAAACAAAGATGTAGAAAAAAATGGTCGCGGCGGCCAGCGCGGCGGAGAGCCCGTTGACGAAAAGGGCGAGGCAGGCCACGCCACAGACCGAAAGCACAACCCCGATGAGCAGAGCATCGCTGGACGCCATGCGTCCGGCGGGCAACGGACGACTGCGGGTGCGCTTCATCAGCGCATCATACCCGCGCTCCCACCATTGGTTCAGGGCGGCCGCGCCGGCCGCGCTGAGGGCCGTGCCGGCCATCGCGGCGGAGAGCAAAAGATAACTCCACGGGCCATCCACCCCGAGGGCAAATCCGGCCATGGCCGTGGCCAGGGTCAGAAAACTCAACCGCGCCTTGACCAACTCGGCAAAGTCCGCCGCGGCAAAGGCGGGGCGCGGGAGATCGCGGGCGGCAGTTTTCATCGGGCGGATACGGGGGTCAGTTGGGCTTCACGCTTCAACGCCGCGGCGCGGGGAGAGAACGCAGCGAGAAGAAAACACTGGGTCACCCCCAAAAACAAGGCCAGGGCACCGACGGCAACGTGGGCCGTGGTGATGTCCGCGGCCTTGTTCGATAGGACGGTCCATCCGCCGAGGGCGACCTGGACGAGGATGAGCGCGACCCACCAACGCGAGGCGAGACGGACACCCATGGCCGCCCGGCCAGCTTTCCAGGCGTAGGCCACGATGCCGGCGAGAAGACCCACGGCGAGAAGCCGGTGGACCATTTGCAGGTGGATGAATCCGAGAGTCGTCGGCACTTCGCCGGAGGCGATTCTTTGCGTGTTGATTTCCGCCAGGTCCGCGGGACTGATCCGCGGCCAGAGTTGTCCGTAGGCCAGCGGAAAATCACGGATGGCCAACCCGGCATGTTCGTGGCGCATGGTCGCGCCGATGGCCAGTTGGAGGTAGATCAGCACGGTCAGGACGATGGCCCAGCGCAGGAGTCCCGGCGCATGCCAGCGCCAACGGGCGCCGCCCGTGGCGAAGGCCCGGCTGAGGGCCACGGCGATGACGACGAGGAGGCTGATGTAGGCCTGGGCGAACATCCCGTGGAAAATGCCGATCTCGTCCTTGATCAGCGTCACGCGCAATCCGCCGAGGATTCCCTGCACAATGACGGCGACCACCGCAACATAGCCGAGCACACGCACCCATTTGCGCGGCTCGCCGAACCAAAGGAGCACGGCCAGAATGACGGTGAGGAGGCCGACGCCGGAGGCGATGAGCCGGTGGACATGCTCGTAAAAAATCCCGCCCACCCAGCGGGAGATGGGGAAGGTGAACATGTTGTAGCCGTAGCTGTTCGGCCAGTCGGGCACGGTCATGCCCACGCCCTTGGACGTGACCAGTCCGCCGCTGATGAGCAGGATGAAGCCGCAGACCGTGACCAGCACCGCGAAGGCGAAGGTCAGGGCGCGCGCGAGGCCGTAGGAATTCATCGGCGCCGACCGGACCCGCCAGACGCAGCGAGGGAAGGGAGGGTTCCGAGGTTCATACGCCCCTTAATGCGCGGCCAACCGTGCCCCGTCCGGCGCCTTTTCATCCTGGGGCAGAAAATCCTTGGCCATGCCGGGCACGCTGTATTCGTAGGGCCCGTTGTAGACGGTCGGCGTTTTCTCGAAGTTGCCGTGCCCCGGAGGCGACGGCACGGTCCATTCGAGTGTGGTCGCGTCCCACGGATTGTTCCCGGCCTTCTTGCCGTGGCGCAGGCTCCAGATGAAGTTGTAGAGGAAAATGAAAGTGGCCAACCCCATGCCGAAGGCGGCCCAGGAGACGAAGATGTTCAGCGGCTGCAGGGCCCGCAGGTGGTCGTAAAGCGTGGGGTCCGCGATGCGCCGCATCATCCCGCCCAACCCGAGGTTGTGCATGGGAAAGAAGGTCAGGTTGAAAAAGATGAAGGTGGCGAAGAAGTGAACCTTGCCCAGGGTCTCGTTCATCATCCGGCCGAACATTTTCGGATACCAAAAATAAATCGCGGCGAAGGCCCCGAAGAGGCTGCCGCCGAAGAGCACGTAGTGGATGTGCGCGACGATGAAATACGAGTTGTGGACGAAGAGATCGACCGGCGTCGAGGCCATGAAGATGCCGCTGAGGCCGCCGATGACGAACATGGAGACGAAGGCGAGGGCGAAGAGCATCGGCGTGGTGAAGCTGATCGAGCCGCGCCAGACCGTGCCCATCCAGTTGAAGGTCTTGATGGCCGAGGGCACGGCGATGACCATGGTTGAGACGGAGAACATGGCCCCGAGGGTCAGGTTCATGCCGCTGACAAACATGTGGTGGCCCCAGACGATGAAGCCGAGGAACCCGATGGCCACCATGGCCCAGACCATGGCCTTGTAGCCGAAGATCGGTTTGCGGGCGAAGACGGGGAGGATTTCCGAGACCAGACCCATGGCCGGCAGGATCATGATGTAGACCTCCGGGTGGCCGAAGAACCAGAAGAGGTGCTGCCAGAGGAGGGGCTGGCCCTTCTGCGCATTGAAGAAGGTCGTGCCGAAATTCAGATCGGTGAAAAGCATGGCCGCGGCCGCCGAGAGCACCGGGACGGCGAGGATGAGCAACCAGGAGGTGATGAAGAGTGACCAAACCGAGAGTGGCAGGCGGAACATGGTCATGCCCGGCGCCCGCATGTTCACGATGGTCGTGATGTAGTTGGTCGCGCCGGCGATGGACGAGAGGCCGTTGACGAAGAGCCCGATGCACCAGAGGCTTTGGCCGATCTGCGTGTTGTTGTTGTAGGCCGCGGTCGAACTCAGCGGGGCATAGGCCGTCCAACCGGATGAGGCCGCCCCGCCGTCGACGAAGAAGCTGGCGAGGATGATGATCCCCGAGAGGACGTAGAGCCAGTAACTCATGGCGTTGAGCGTGGGGAAGGCCATGTCGCCCGCCCCGATTTTCAGCGGAATGAGAAAATTACCGAACCCGCCGATGAGCAGGGGCATGACGACGAGGAAGACCATGACCGTCGCATGCATGGTGAAGAGCATGTTGTAGCCGCCAGGCAAAATGATGCCGTCGCTGGCCACGGTGGAGGGAAGGAGCGCGCCGATCAGCGGCACCTCACTGCCCGGGTAGGCCAATTGAAAGCGGATGCCCATGGCCAGCAATCCACCAAGGAGCAGGAAGAAAAAGCTGGTCCAGAGGTATTGCAGCCCGATCATTTTGTGATCGACCGACCAGATGTAGGTGAAGAAAAACCCCTGCGGTCCGTGCGGAGCGTGACCGTGGTCGGTGGAGCCCTGATCGGGGATAAAGGTCGTGGCGCTGGTGCTCATAGTTTTTTCTCCGCGAGGTTACGTGCCGGATCCGCGGCCGGATCGAGGGCGGCGGTGGACTGGCGGTTTTCCCGCGCCGCGGCGGCGGCCTTGGCCTCCTCCGCCTTCGCCGCGATTTTGCCGGCCTGCCATTTGTCAAAATCCTCCTGCGAAACCACGCGAATGGGGGCCTTCATGTTGTAGTGGCCCGATCCGCAGATCTGGCTGCAGGCCAGTTGGAAATTCCCTGTCTTGATCGTCTCGAACCAAACCCAGGCGATGGTGCGGCCCGGCACGGCGGCCTGGTAGAGGCGGAAGGCCGGAACGTAGACCGAATGGATCACATCGCGCGAGTGGAGATAAAGGTGCACCGGGTGGCCGACCGGAATGACCAGCTCCGTGCTGGAAAAGTCATCATCCCCCGCCGGGTCGTCGGGCAGGAGGCCGAACTTGTTGTCGACCGAATAGCTGTTGACGTCGATTTTGCCCAACTTGCCGTCCGCGCCCGGATACCGCATGTCCCAGCCGAACTGGTAGCTGACGACGTCAACCTTGACCGAATTTTCCGGCGGCGTGCTGTGAATTTCGCCCCAGAGCCGGTTGCTGTAAATGACGAGGCCGATGAAGATGGCGGTGGGAATGGCGGTCCAGATGATCTCGAGCTTGTTGTTGCCGTGGCTGTAGTAAGCCTTCGAGCCCGGACGCTTGCGGTATTTGACGAGGTAGTAAATGTAAACGGCCTGGGTCAGGACAAAGACGGCGCCGGTGAGGTAGAAGATGAAGTTGAGCAGAACATCGATCCGCTGGCCCGTGACGGTGACAGCCTCGGGAGCCCAATAAAGATTGGTGTCGCGCACTTGGGCCCAGGCCTCGGGGACGCCGAGAAGGACAAGAAGCCCAGCAGCAAGAAGAAGTTTGGTCGGGAAAGTTTTCATCATCACGCTCCAGGGGTGGCAGGGGCGGCCGGGGCTCCGGCCGGAGGAGCCGAGGCGGGCGCCGCCGCGGGATCAGCCGCGGCCGGGGCGGGCGGACCATACTCGATCGCTGGAATCGCCTGCAACTGCGCCTGCGTGTAGGGCTCGGTCTGGGAAGCGGTTTCTTCGCGCATCTTGGCCACCTGCTCCGCGGTGATCGGATCATCAGCGTTGCCCCATTCGCTGCGGATGTAGGTGAGAATCGCGGCGATTTGGTCGTCCTTGAGTTGCTTCCACGCAGGCATGGCGCCGTTGTAGGTGTTGCCCTTGACCTGGATCGGTCCAGCCAGGCCGTGAAGCAGAATCTTCACCAGATGGTTGTCGCCGTGCCAGTCGCCGCCGTCGACGACCCACTCACTGCCGACGAGGGTCGGAAATTGTCCGGGCACACCGAGCCCGGTTGCCTGGTGGCAAGCCACGCAGTTGGCGGTGAAGAGGCGCTTGCCCACGACCTTCGGGTCGGGCGGGGCTTTTTGCGCGCCCGCTCCGCCGCCGGCCCAAGCGACTTGCGAGGGATCGAACACCGTCGATTGGAATCCGCCGCTGTTGTAGGCAAGGTAGGCACCAGCCCAGAAAACCAGGGCCATGAAACCGGAGACGAGCCAGAGAGGGATCGGCTCGTAGCCGTCGCGCGGATCGTCCTTTTCGCGCAGAATCGCGCCATGCACGTCCCGCACATTGAGGTCATCACTCTCGCGGTGCGCCTCGAACGTGTCGGGCTGAGGCCCATCTTGGTGCGGCTCGTCGATCATTGCGGCGGTTCCGGTGCCTCCGGGAGAGGATAGTTGCGGTTCAAGGAAAGCAGGTAGGCCACGAGGGCTTCAGCCTCGGCGCTGGGCACGATTTCATAGCCCTCGGGCGCATTGTCCGGTGGGAGCAGATCGATCGCGCGGGCCGAACGTTGGCCCTGAATTTTCTGCGTCACGTAAAGGTAGCGGTAGGAGGGCATGATCGAGCCGGGGCTGACCACGGTGGGCTGATACAAATGCTGGTGGTGCCACATGGCGCTGGATTGGCGGGCGCCGATGTTGGTCAGGTCGGGACCGGTGCGCATGGTGCCGAGGAACACCGGGTTTTCGCGCATGTAGTCGCGGGCCACGGTCGGGCGCGCCCCCCAGCCACGTTCCAGATCCGATCCGTAGCCGACCTGACGAACCTGCTGGCTGTGGCAGTAAATGCAGCCGGCCGAGGCGTAGACGCGCTGACCGCGGACGGCCAGGCCGGAAAGCGTCGGCGGGTTGATGTCGCCCGTGGCCTCGTCGGTCACCGGGGTGAAACGCCCGAGCGTCAAATAGGGATAGGCCACCAGCCCGAGCCAGGAGCTGAGGAACGTCAGGAAAATCCCGACGATGATGACGGGCATCCGGTTCATCGGTTGAGCGGCTCCGGTTCACGGCCCTGGTCGGTGCCGAAGAGGGTCGGCTCAGTGCGCTTGGCCCCGACCTTGAAAAGCAGCAGGCAGAAACTCACGGCGAAAACAATGTGTCCGGCCGTGAGAAGGATGCCCGAACCGCTGCGGATGAGCAGCCACGGCTTGGTGTAGTCGAGCGAGGCCATGAAGGTGATCCCCGGGTCAAGCAGGGCCAGGCCCTGCAGGATGCCGCCGATGGTCAGGGCGACGACCATCACGCCAATGCCGATGGCCACGAGCCAGAAGTGCCAGCGAATCAGGCGGGCCGAGGGCCATTCCCATCCGACCACGCGGGGCAGAATGTAATACATCGCGCCGAACATGATCATGGTGAAAAACGCGTAAAGCCCGAGGTGCGCATGACCGACCGTGTAGTGGGTGAAGTGGGTGATGACGTTGAGGCTGGGGATGGCCATGAAGCTGCCCTGCACGCTGGCCAGGGTGTAGCACATCGCCCCGAAGACGGTGAACCGGAGAGTCGGGCTCCATTTCAAGGCCCCGAAATTTCCCCGCACCGTCATGTGGTGGTTGATCGCCGTGGTGATCACGGGAATGAACATCATGATGCTGGCCACCACGCTGGCGCTGATCATCCAGGCCGGGAAAGGCCCGCCAATCAAATGGTGCATGCCATTCCAGCTGTAGAAAAGCGCGAGGGTCCAGAAGCCCAGGATGCTGAGATAGTAGCTGTGAATCGGTCGGCCGAGGACTTTCGGGATGAGGTAGTAGGCGGTGGCCAACCCGATGGGAGTGAACCACAGGCCGAGGGCGTTGTGGCCATACCACCAGTTGACCGCGCCCTGCGCGCCGCCCTGGATCGGCTCGAAGTTGAGTAGAATGTTTGCCGTCGAATACAGCCATGGAAACCAAAGGAAGGCCGCGAGCAGATACCACTGGCTGACGTAAACGTGGCCGGGTTGGCGGAAGCGGAACATGAGCACACCCCAAACCGCGATGAGTCCGTAGGCGACGAAGAGCATCCCGCTGGCGTAGTTGGGGAACTCGAGCCACTCGATCGAGCGCCCATCGCCGGCCAGAATACCGAAGGTGCCGAGGAGCACGCCGAGGTTCCAGAAAATGGCGGCACCGATGACCAACTTCGAGTAACGCAGGGGCACGCGGCAGAGGCGGGCCATGAGCCAGAGGCCGGTGCCGATCGCTGCGGATGAGGCCCATCCGTAGGCCACGGCATTCAGGTGCGCCGGACGCACCCGACCGAACGTCAGCCAGCCCCACTGGTCGAGGAAGTGCGGGTTGTTCATCTTCAACGAAGCCAACAGGGCGAAGAACGAGCCGACGAGCAGCCAAAAAATGGCCGACCCGTAAAAGAGAACGACCGGCAGGCGCGTCGAGGCGTCGATCTCCGCGCGCTCGATTTTATCCTCCGCGGCCGTGGGGGGCGCCGCGGGGCGGGGCATGGTCAGGGTTGCACTCATGGTCAAATGATTCTCCTTCGGGCCACAGCCGCCCGCACCGGACGGTCGGCCTTTTTGTCGGCAAAGACATCCGTCGCCGTGCCGACCGGCTCGTCATCGTCGAAAATAACCTTGGAGCCATCCTCCAGATTGCGGAACTGGCCGGTGCGCGCCGCCCAGTAAAAAGCGGCCAGCGTGGTGCCACCGAAAAAAACGAGGCCGGCACCGAGCAGAATATAGATGACCGTGTTCATGGCCCAACCTCCTCGGCTGGCGCGTTGGGGGCAGGCAGCGCGGGATCCACCGGAGCAGGAATCTCGGGCGCGGGGGCGACCGGCTCAGGCGGGGCCGGTGCTGGCGCCGGAGCAAAAGGCGGCGGGGTCGGCTGCGGCGCGGCGAGGCCGCCGGGCTTCATGGCTGATCCCAAGGGAATGTTGGGGTCCACGGGGTAGGCCGGCTTGGGTTCGCCCTGAGCGGCCAACTTCGCCGCGGTCAATTCCATCGCCCGATCCACCGGCAAACGCACCGTTCCCTTGGCCCGGTCGACCCAGGCGTATTTGGTCGTCAATCCGCTATTCTCCTCGGTCACCTTGGCCAGAATTTCGTAACGCTGTTTGGCCCGGATGGCATCCTCGTCGAACGCGGCAGGGTCGCTCAAACTGCGCATCCACTGCACCGCAACGGCGAAAAGTCCGAAAAGCACAAAAGCCCCGAGGAACATCGGCCAGATGCTCTTCGATCGCTGCGTGGCGCTGCTGGTGGTTGAGGGTTCCATCAGTTTCGCAGGCGCAGGGAGTTGGCCAACCGCGGGTCACGCAGGGGCCAGAGCGGCGTGTCGCCGAGACGTTTCATGAAAATGGCGGCGAGGGTCGCCCCGATGGCCAGCAGGCACACGAGGTCGAGCCAGTGCGGGGAGAGACCCGCCTTGTGATAGGTCGGCAGCACGATGATGTAGAGGTCGATCATGTGCATGAGCAGGATCCAGCCGGCCACGGTGCACAGGAGGAGCGGCTTCTTCTTGGTGGCCTGAAAGAGGAGGATGACGAAGGGCACGAAGAAGTGGCCGATGACGAGAATGATGTTGAGCGTATTCCAACTTCCGGTGTTGCGGCGGAGGAAGTAGGTCGTCTCCTCCGGGATGTTGGCATACCAGATGAGCATGTATTGGCTGAAGCCGATGTAGGCCCAGAAAACGGTGAAGGCCAGCATGAGCTTGCCCATGATGTGGTAGTGCTCGATCGTGACGATGCCCTCAAGATAGCCGGCACTGCGCAAGGCGGTGATGAGCAGGACGAGCACGCACATCGAACTGAGGGCCGAGCCGGCGAAAATGTAGACGCCCCACATGGTCGAGAACCAGTGGAAGTCGAGGCCCATGAGCCAATCGAAAGCGCCGAAGGTCAGCGAAAGCGCGAAGAACGGCAGCATGGGGAAGACCATCTTGCGCGAGAGCCAGGTGTGGCGGGCATCACCGTCCTTGTCCTGCCGGACCGAGTTGCGACGCAGCAGGAAGGCGGCGAGACTGAAGAACCCGAAATAAAAGACCGCGCGGATCCAGAAAAACGGTTCATTGAGGTAGGCGACCTTGCCGTCCAGCAACGGATCAACCCCCGGGGCGATGTTCATCCACTTGAAGAGCGTGGGCGCGCAGAGAACGATGGGGATGAAGAGCACGGCGAGCACGGGAAAGAGCCAGGCGATGTTCTCCAACTGCCGTCGCACGACCACGCTCCAGTCGGCATCGACCGCGTGATGGACGAGGATCCAGAAGAGCGAACCGGCCGCGATGGTGAAGAAAAAGGCGAAGGCGAAGAGCCAGGAGAAGGCGAACTGCTTGGCCGAGAAAAACCCGCCGACCGCGGCGAGGGCGAGTGAGACCACGGCCACGGCCGCGGTGAAGAGCAGTTTGCCCCCGAACCCCTGGTAGTCGAAATACTCCTTCGTCGTCACGTTGCTTGCCGGTGCACTCATGGTTGGGCCGCCTCCAGTTTCTGCCGCTCGTCCGGCGGAACATCGGCCAGGGTGGCCTGCTGGGACAACTGCAAGGCGCGGACATAGGCCACGATGGCCCAGCGGTCATCGACCGAAATATTCGCCCCGTAGCCGAGCATCGTGTTCTTTCCGTAAGCGATGGTGTTGTATATCTCGCCGTCGGCCATGTTGCGCAGACGGTCCTGGTGGTAGCTCGCGATGGCGACCAGCCCGTATTGCCCGGCCACGCCGTTGCCCCCGCCGGAAGCGCCGTGGCACACGCCGCAATAAATGGTGTAACGCTCCCGACCGCGCTGCATCAACTCCGCCGTGACCGGCAGCGGAATCCCCGTGCCCCACTGATCGCCGAAACGGCCGGTGTTGAAGTAATCATTGCCCGTGGCGAAGCGGACCGTCCGATATTTGCCCTCGTCGGGGAACGGGTTGTCCTTCGAAAGAGGCATTTCGTAGCCCATCGGCACCGTGCCCGCCACCGGCGGACGATTGCCGCGGTTGTCGGCAAAGAAAGCGCTTGGCACCTGCGATTTGACCTTCGGCTGATGGTCCATGTCGGGGAAAATTTCGATTGGCGGCTTGCCGCCTTTCTGTCCGCGGAAGCCGGCCACGGCCACGAGCATGACGAGCGAGAGCCCGAGGGCGATGAAGAAGTAGCGCAGCATATCAGTCCTCGTGCACCACGGTGATATGGCTGGCCCCGAGACCCTCGAGCATCGCGCGCGTGGCCTCCTCGTCGAACTTCGGATCGGTCGCCTCGATGGCGAGGAAAAATCCGTCGTCGCTCACTTTCTTGAATCGGTCCCAGTTGAAAATCGGATGGTTCCAGCGCGGCAGTCCGTTGAGCGCGAGCATTCCGAAGGTCGCGGTGAAGGCGGAGAGCAGCACGGTCAGCTCGAACATGATGGGGAAAAAGGCCGGGACGGTGAAGAAGTTGGTCGGTTTGCCCGCGACGATGAGCGGATACTCGATGCTCGACGGGTAGAACTGGAGGATGGCCGCGATGGTCAACCCGGCGAGACCACCGCAGAAGACGAGGGCGCTGAGCCACGACTTTTTCAGCCCCATCGCGTGGTCCATTCCGTGGATGGGGAAGGGCGAGTAAACATCCCAGCGGCTGTAGCCCGCATCGCGGACCTTCTCGGCCACCTGGTAAAGAGCCGAGGCCGAGGGAACCTCCGCCGCCATGGCGAAGATCGGGGCGCGGGGATTGCCGGCGATTTCCATTTTAGTGCACGCCCTCCTTCAGCGCGGCGGCCGGGGTGGCCGCGTGGTCGTCATGATGCCCATGATGCGGATCAGCTTCGGGCAGCACGGCCTTGACCTCGAAAATACAAATCATGGGCAGCCAGCGAATGAAGACGAGGAAGAGGCTGAGAAAGATGCCGAAGGTGCCGACGAAGGTCCAGATGTCCACCCAGGTCGGATAGAACATGCCCCAGCTCGAGGGCAGGAAGTCGCGGTGGAGCGAGGTCACGATGATGACGAAGCGCTCGAACCACATGCCGGCGTTGACGAACATACAGATGACGAAAACCCAGAGCACGTGGCGGCGGAAGAAGCGCATCCAGAACAACTGCGGCGCGACCACGTTGCAGAAAATCATGCTCCAGTAGGCCCACCAATACGGGCCGGTCGCACGGTTGATGAAGGCGTATTGCTCGAAAAGGTTGCCACCATACCACGCGATGAAGAACTCCATGGCGTAGGCGTAGCCGACGATCGATCCCGTCAGCAGGATGATCTTGCACATCTTGTCCACGTGGTCGGCGGTGATCAGGTCGTGCAGGCCGAAGATGGCGCGGGCCGGCAACATGATGGTCAAGACCATGGCGAACCCGCCGAAGATCGCGCCGGCCACGAAATACGGCGGGAAGATCGTGGTGTGCCATCCGGGAATGACCGAGGTGGCGAAGTCGAAGGACACGACCGAGTGGACCGAAAGCACCAGCGGCGTGCTCAGACCGGCCAAGATCAGGTAGGCCATCTCGTAATGCTTCCACTGGCGGTTGCCGCCGCGCCAGCCGAGGGCGAGGATGCCGTAGAAAAACTTGCGCAGCTTGGTCTTGGCCCGGTCGCGCAGGGTCGCGAGGTCGGGGACCAGGCCGGTATACCAAAACAAGACGGACACGGTGAAATAGGTCGAGACGGCGAAGACGTCCCACAACAGCGGACTGCGGAAGTTCTGCCAGATCGCGTTCGAGTTCGGCACCGGCGCGAGAAACCAGACCATCCAGATGCGGCCGACGTGAACCGCGGGGAAAATACCGGCGCAGACCACGGCGAAGAGCGTCATGGCTTCGGCCGCGCGGTTGATCGAGGTGCGCCATTTCTGCCGGGTGAGGAAAAGAATGGCGGAAATGAGTGTGCCGGCGTGGCCGATACCGATCCAAAAAACGAAGTTGGTGATGTCCCAGGCCCAACCGACCGGATGGTTGAGACCCCAGACGCCCACGCCGGTGGAGATGAGGTAGCCGATGCAGAGGACGCTGACCGTGGCCAGCGAGGCGCTGAGCATGAAGGCGATCCACCACCAGAGGGGGGCGCGTTTTTCCGTGCACGAGGCGACGTGGTCGGTGATCCACGCCATCGAACGGTTGCTCGTGACGAGCGGCGCGCGCTCGAGACGTTTGGCCGCCGCTTCCGGGCTCTGCATGTAAACGTCGGCCATAATCAGGTTCCGTGCACCTCCGTCGCGTGTTCAGCCGGCGCGCCGTGGGGCTTCGCCCCGTGGTCCTCGCCGTGACCGCCGCCGTGGTGCGGATGACCATTGGCCCAGCCGACTTTATCCGCGCCGGGCATGGCCATGTTCGGGTTTTTGATCCGCGCCAGGTAGGTCGTGCGCGGGGTGACGTTGAGATATTTCAGCATCGAGTAATTGCGCGGCTCGAGCTTGAGCCGGGCCACGCGGCTCTGCGGGTCGTTGATGTTGCCGAAGACGATCGACTCGGACGGGCAGGCCTGCTGGCAGGCGCTCTTGACCTCGGGGAAGGAGACCTTGGATTTGTCTGTCGGGCCGGCTTTGACCGCATGGGCGACCTTGGCTTCCTCGATGCGCTGGATGCAATACATGCACTTTTCCATCACGCCGCGCATGCGCACGGTCACGTTCGGATTTTTCGACATCTGCAGGCTCTCGGCCATGCCCTTTTTGGCCAGCGGTCCGAGGTAGAGTTCGTCGAGCGGGCGCTGGTTGTAGTCGAAGAAATTGAAGCGGCGCACTTTCCACGGGCAGTTGTTCGCGCAATACCGCGTGCCGATGCAGCGGTTGTAGGCCATGAGGTTGATCCCGTCCTCGCTGTGCACCGTGGCGTTGACCGGGCAGACCGTCTCGCAGGGTGCATTCTCACAGTGCTGGCACATGATGGCCTGGGCCAGCATCTCCGGATCCTCCTCGTCGCCGGCGAAATAACGATCCATCCGCAGCCAGGCCATGTTGCGCCCGCGGCTCACCTGATCCTTGCCGACGATGGGCACGTTGTTTTCGGCCTGGCAGGCGACAACGCAGGCGTTGCAGCCCGTGCAGGTGCTGAGGTCGACGGTCATCCCCCATTGCTGGGGCGAATCGAGTTTCGGGTGGGTGAAAAGCGAGATGTTCGGCGGAATGTGCCCGTCCATTCCCATGGTCTGCGCGAATTCCGGATCCTCGGCATAGCGCTCCATCGTCCCTTCACGGACGAGGTCGCGCCCTTCCATGCTCTGGTGCGATTGGGTCTCGGCAAATTTGTGGGTCGCGCCGGTGCGCTTGAGCGAAGCGTTGGCCACGAAGGCCATCCCCCCGGTCGTGCGCAGCGGGTAGGCGTTGAAGCCGACACCCTCGGAAATCTTGCCGGCATTTTGGCGTCCGTAGCCGAGAGCGATGCTGACCGCGTCCTCGGCGTGGCCGGGAGCAATGATGGCCGCGGCCTCGATCTTGCGGTCGCCGGCGGAGAGTTCCACCATGTCGCCGGTGGCGAGGCCGAGGGACTTGGCCGTGGCCGGACTGACCAGCGCGGCGTTGTCCCAGGTGACTTTGGTGGCGAAGTCGGGTGTCTCCTGCAGCCAGCCGTTGTTGGCGTAGCGGCCGTCGTCGAGCGTGCTGCTCGGGGTGAAGGCAATCTCCAAACCACCGCTGCCGGCCAAGTTCTGTCCGGCGAAGAGCGCCGTGGCCGCCGCTGCATTGAAGCTCAGCGGCGCCTCGGCCCAGGTTGTCCCGGGCAAGAATCCCTTGCGCAAAAACTCGGTCCACTGCGCCTCCAGATCCCCGCCCCCGGCCACGGTGGCGAAGGTTTCGCGCACGAGTTGCGGGCCGATCGGCTCCGCGTTGCCGGCCAAACGGTTGAGGATTTCCAGCTCACTGATCCCGCCCCACAGCGGCAAAATCATCGGCTGGACCGCGCAAATGGTGCCGTCCGCGCTCCGCGCATCGCCCCAACTCTCGAGGTAATGCGCCTGGGGCACGTGCCACTGGCAGAGCGCGGAAGTCTCGTCTTCATAGAGCCCGAGCCGCACGGTCGCGGGGACGCCGCCGAGCAGGTCGCCAAAACGGAGGTCGGCCGGCGCGTTGTAAACGGGGTTTCCGCCGAGGATGAAAAGATTCTGCACGCGGCCGGCCTCCATGGCGGAAGCCAGCTCGGCAATGGTCGCGGCCGCCGGACGCAGCGCTTGCAGCCCGCGCAAAGTTTTTCCGCCGGCGCCGAGGGCGTTGTTGATCGCGAGGGCCAGGGCCTGCACGGCGGCCGGCTGATTGTCGCCCACCACCACCACGCTCTGGCCGGGCGAAGCGGCCAGGTCTTTGGCGCACGCGGCGATCCATTGCACATCGGCCGAAAGCTTGCCCTCCGGAAAAGCTGCAACCACCGCCGCGAGGTCGGCGTCTCCGGTCCGCGCCGCCACCTCACGAGCGAGGACGCGGAGAAGGGGGCCGGTTTCGGACGGCTTAATCCGCAGACGATGGTCAGCCATTCCGCCCGTGCCGGTGAAGCGCGTCTCCGCCACGTAAAGGCGGTTCATGGATTGACCCGGCTCGCTGATGCGGCGCCGCGCCATGAATCCGCGGACTTGGTCGAGACCGCTGAACGAGACGTTGAGAAAATCGCTGTCGACCGCAAGGACTTTGTCCGCCCGGCTGAAGTCGGGCGCGACCACCGTGCCCGCACCGAAACACGCGGCCGCGGCGGCCTCGGCCCCGGGTGCGCCGAGCGGCTCGTATTCAACCCAGAGCATCCGCGGAAATTTCTCCCGCAACTGCGCCAGCAACCGGTCCCGCGTGGGCGAATCCACCCGCTCGACGAGGAAGGCCAGGCCGTCGCCGCCGCCGGAAGCGGAGGCGGCGCTGATGGCATCAATCTTGGCCGCGAGCGCCGCGGTATCGGTCTTCGCGCCACCAGACTTGAGGTCCTTCGAGCGGTTCGGGTCGTAAAGGTCCAGCACGGAAGCCTGGGCGAAGGCGTCCGTCGCGCCATTGCTGATCGGATGCAGCGGGTTGCCCTCGAGCTTGGTTGGGCGTCCGTCGCTCGTCGTGGCGATGAGCGGCATAGCCCCGTTGCGGCGCGGTTGGGTCGTGGCGTAGAAAAGAAATTTGCCCGGAATGGTCCATTCGACCCCGCTGGTGAACGGCACCAGATAAGCCTCGGGCCGGCGGCAACCGGTGAGCCCGACCCCGGCCAGGGCCATCGACGCGCCCATGAGTTGGAGGAAATTGCGCCGCGAAATCTCCCCGCCCTGCCACTCGGCTGCCCCCAGCGGGAACTCGCGCTCAAGCAGGTCGTTGAACTCCGGCTTGGCCGCCAACTCATCAAGGCTGCGCCACAAGGCCGGCCGGCCCTCGCGTTCAGGATGTTGGAGCACTCGTTTCATTCGGTTAGCGATGACAACCCCCGCAGGTCACCGGCGGGTTGACGTTCCATTCTTTCTTGAACTGTGTGCCCATGGCCAGTTGTTCCGCCGCCGAGGCGGGGCGCCAGTTGAGATTGTAAATCTCGGACGGCGGACGGAGGAAATTTTCCGGCGCGCGATGGCAATCGAGACACCAGGACATGCTCTGCGGCTCGGCCTGCCAGACGACGGCCATGTTGTTGACCTGTCCATGGCAGCTGTAGCAACTGACCCCGCGGTTCACGTGGACGGCGTGATTGAAATAGACGTAGTCCGGCGCCTTGTGGATGCGGACCCACTGCACCGGCGTGCCCGACTCCCAACTCGCCCGCACGGCGGCCAGACGCGGGCTTTGGGCCTTGATCTGCGTGTGGCAGGACATGCAGGTCTGCGTGCTCGGCACATTCGAGTGCCCTGCGACTTCGACGTAGCTGTGACAGTAGCGGCAGTCCATCCCAAGTTGCTCGCTGTGAATCGCGTGCGAGAACGGCGCCGGCTGGCCCGGCATGTAGCCCACGTTGGTATACTTCGGGGTGAAGTAATACCAAATGCCCCCCGTGGCCACCGCGCCAAGGACAAGCGCGATGACAATGAGCTTTAAAGGAAGCCAGTTCGCCCAACGTGGAAAAATGTTTGCCATCCGGATAACAAAAAGCTCCGCGGATCCCGCGGGGCGAAAGCAGCCTAATATTAACGCATCTAATGGCAATACGGATTTTTCCCGGGAGAAAAAATGTGCACCGTCCGGCCATTTGCGCTTACTTTGTGCGCCATGAGCCTTCCGTTGATCATCCGCCTGTGGGTGCTCGCGCTACTGCTTGGCGCCGCGCCGGCCTTCGCCCTCGCGCCGCCCCAGCCGACGCTGCCGACCATCCGCCTCTCCATCGGCTCGACCACGGTCAAGGCCGAGGTGGCGGACGAGACGCACGAGCGGAATGCGGGGCTGATGGGCCGCAAGGAATTGGCCGAGGGCGAGGGCATGCTTTTCGTTTTCCCCGAGCCGCAGCCACTGAGCTTCTGGATGCGCGACACGCTGGTCCCGCTCTCCATCGCCTACCTCAACAGCCAGGGCGTCATCCGCGAGATCCACGACATGAAGCCGCTGGACGAAACCACGTCGCAAAGCATGTTCCGTGATCTGGTCTACGCGCTGGAAGTTCCGCAGGGCTGGTTCGAACGAAACAAGATCCTGCCGGGTGACCGCGTTGTCGGATTGCCCGCGCCTTCCAGCGCCCAGCCGGATTGATCCGCGCCTTCGGCCTTCCTTTTTTTTTGCGCGGCGGACAGAATCCTGCCGATGGCCGACGGCATTGATTCCCCCCCGGGCCCGGCTGGCGCCAACGACCCGCCGCTTTCCCGCGCCGTCATCCTCGCCGTTCTCGCCGCCTCGGCCGCCGTGGCCGGCTTCGCCATCAGCACGCAGAGTTATTGGATCGACGAAGGGCTGTCGCTCATCGTGGCCATGGCACCGAATCCCGCGGAAGCATGGAAGTATGCCGAGGCGGTCAGCGGCTCCACCCTGCAAATGCCGCTCTACCAGGTCTATCTCTATGTCTGGCACAAGGTGATCGGCGGCGGCGAGTGGGCCATGCGGGCCTCGAACATTCCACTCTTCCTGGCCGGGCAGCTGGCCTTTCTCCTCCTGCTCCGCCACCGGCCCAGGCTTGCTCTGACGGCCAGCCTGCTGGCGCTGGTCAGCCCCCTGCTCTGGATGTATCTGGACGAAACCCGCCCCTACATCATGCAATACGCCGCCGCCTGCTGGATGGTGGCCGGGCTCGTGCGATGGTCGAGCAACCCGGCGCTGGCCTTGGACGGAAAGTTAATCGCCATCCTTTGCGGGGCGACCTTCGTTCTTTTTTCCTCCAGCCTTCTCGGCATCGTGTGGGCGGTGGCGATGGCGGCGGCTTTTTTCTGGCTGGCCGGCACGGCCCAATCCCTCCGACCGGCCCGCGCCGCCACGTTCTGGGGACCGATGGCCGCCGCCATAGTCCTTATGGCCGCGTGCGGATTCTACTACTACCTCACCTGGGGTGATGCGGCGCGGGGCTACCATCGGAGCGGCATCCAAATCCTCAGCCTGCCTTACCTGGCCTACGATTTCCTCGGCTTCCCCGGCTTCGGCCCGGGCAAACTGCAGATGCGCCTCGCCCCGGTGCGCTCCGTCCTGCGGAGTTTGCCGGCGCTGCTCCCACTCGCCGCCGTGCTCGCGCTGCTGGCCATTTTTGCCCTTCGCCAACTCCGCCGCGCGGGGTTGAACCGCCGCGCTGCGACCACTTGGATTATCGCCTTGGGTCTCCCCATTATCATCATCTTCGGGGCGCTTTTCATCCACGACAGCCGCCCGCTGCCCCGCCACTTCATCCCGGCCCTGCCGGCGGTGCTGCTCGGCGCGGCCGCCGTCATGCAACTCGCCCTCGCGCAGCGTTCGGCTTTCTGGCGGGCGGTGGCCATCATGTTGCCGCTGCTCTGGCTCGCCTCCGCCCTGAACCTCCGTTGGCAACCGGCCCACGCGAAGGACGACTACCGCACGGCCGCCGCCATCGCCGCCGCCGCCCTGCGCAACAACAAGGAGGTCTGGTGGGCCGCGGACGCCGCCGCCGCCTATGTCTATCTCACCCCGGTGGCCATGGAAGAAACGCCCGGCCGCGCCTGGGCCATGCAGGGACCGAGTTGGGACGACATCCGTTACAAGTTCCCGCCCCGCGTCATCATCATCAGCAAGCCCGACATTTACGACCCGCAGGGGGCCATCGCCCGTTATGCCGCGGAAAACCAGTTCCTCCCCGCCCGCCAACTCCAAGCCTTCACCATCTTCACCCGCCACGGCGAACCACTGCCGACCGTAAAGTGAGGCTCTGTTCCTGTCTCTTCGAGTGTTCCGTGCTTAAATCGTCGTCCGCACCCGCATCGCAATCCTGAGATGTCCTCCGCCGCACCGCTCCGACTTCTCTCCGTCGTCATTCCCGCCCGCGACGAGGAGGGCTGCATCGCCTCGACCGTCGAGCACCTGCACCTCGAACTCGCGCTGCGCGGCGTGCCGCACGAAATCATCGCGGTCGATGACGGCTCGCAGGATGGCACGTGGAAAATTCTGCAGCAGACAGCGGCCAAGTTCCCCGAGTTGAAGCCCGTGCAAAACCCCGGACCCCACGGTTTCGGGCGGGCCATCGTGCGCGGACTCGACACCATGTCGGGCGACGCCGTGGTCATCTTCATGGCTGACGAATCCGACGACTGCCGCGACGTCGTGCGTTATTGGGAAAAACTCAACGAGGGCTACGACTGCGTCTTCGGCAGCCGGTTCATGAAGGGCGGCGGCACCATCGACTATCCGCGGATCAAACTCTTCCTCAACCGCACGGCCAACGCCTTCGTGCGCCTGCTCTTCGGCCACGGGCTCAACGACACGACCAACGCCTTCAAAGCCTACCGCCGGGAAGTCCTCGACGGCATCCGCCCCATCCTTTCGCCGCATTTCAACATCACGGTCGAACTGCCCCTCAAGGCCATCGTGCGCGGCTACACCTTCGCCGTCATCCCCATCACCTGGCGCAACCGCCGCCACGGCGTGGCCAAACTCAAGATCAAAGAAATGGGTAGCCGCTACCTCTTCATCGTCCTCTACGTCTGGCTGGAAAAATTTTTCTCCCGCGGCGACTACAAGAAGATGGCGCCCCACGAATAGGGGAGCAGGAGACACCAGCCGCCAGACTTCCTCTCGTCACTCGCCCAAAGTCACCCGCTGCTTCCTCCCGCCTTTTCCCTTGGCCAACTTGGTCGGGGGTAATACCTTTCGTAAGACATGAGGACCGTAACGATCAAAATTCCGGAGTCGATGGACGAAAAGCTGCGGAAGCGTGCCGCGAAGCAAAAGGAGGGATTCTCCGAAACCGTCCGCCGGGCCCTGGCACGGGAATTGGCTGACGATCAAGATTTCGCGAGCTTGGCCGCCCCATACCGCGGGATGTTTCAGGGACCTGCCGACCTTTCAGTCAGGGAGGGCTATGCAGGTTCGAACTCTCGTTGATGCGGGGCCGCTCATTGGCTGGCTGAATGCTTCGGACCAGTGGCACACCTGGAGCGTTTCCGTGCTGTCCAAGACGCGCGGCCCGCTCCACACCAGCGAGATTGTTCTCGGCGAAGCCTGCTGGAACCTGGGAGGAAACACGCGGCCAACCCAGGCACTTCTCACTTTGGTTCGCAAGGGCGCCATCCAACTACTTCGCCCCTGGCCCGAAGAACTGGAACGCTCTCAGGAGCTCATGATCAAATACCCGTGCATGGATGTCGGCGACGCCTCCCTCGTGATCCTCTCCGAAATGTTCCCTCGCGCCTCCGTCATCACCACCGACCGCACAGATTTCTCCATCTATCGCCGCCTCCGCGGACAAAGAATCCCCGCCATCTACCCCTGACCTAAGCCCGCCAGCCTTCCTCTCGTCACTCGCCCAAAGTCACCCGCCACTTCTGCCATGTCCGCCGCCCACTCACCGCAAGACCTGAGCCGCATCTACGCCCAGCGATTTCAAGCCAACCTGACCTACCGCCGGCAGGTCTGGAGAATTTTGCTCGGCGACTTTTTCCAGCGCTTGATTCCGCCTGGGGCCAACGTGCTCGATCTCGGCTGCGGCTACGGGGAGTTCATCAACCAGGTGACGGCAGCGAGGCGATACGCCATGGACCTCAACCCTGATGCGCCGCAACACCTCGGCGAGGGCGTGGAGTTTCTTTGCCAGGACTGCGCCCAGCCGTGGCCGGTGCCTCCCGGCGGACTCGACGTCGTCTTCACCAGCAACTTTTTCGAACATCTTCCGGACAAGGCCGCCCTCGGCCGCACCCTCGATCAGGTGCATCAGGCACTCAAGCCCGGCGGCCTGCTTATCGCCATGGGACCGAACATCAAACTCGTGCCCGGGGCCTACTGGGATTTCTGGGATCACTACGTCCCGCTGACCGAATCCTCCCTCGGCGAGGCCCTGGAAAACCGCGGATTCCACCTCGACCGCAAGCTGGCCGCCTTCCTGCCCTACACCATGGCCGGCAAGAAGCCGGTGCCTCTCGCCCTCGTCCGCCTCTACCTGGCACTGCCGGTGATCTGGCCATTCTTTGGGAAACAGTTCCTCGTCGTGGCCAAAAAAGTCTGACAAGTCTCGACGCCCGCCTCCAGACGATTTTGCCGTCTGCCTGCCCCAGCATTACCAACTGCTGCGCCGTGCTCCATGCGCTGCCTGAAACCACATCGCCCCTTGCTGCCACGAACCTATGCCCATAGTCTCACCATGATGCCGCGCAAAGCCGCCATACATCGCTTCGTGTCCGAGGTGGCCGGGAAATTTCACCCGGACAAGGTCATCCTCTTCGGTTCCTGCGCTGCGGGGGAGGCGGGGAGGAATTCCGACGTCGACCTCTTGGTTGTCATGCCTCACCGCGGTCCAGCCGCACTGCAGGCCGCGAAAATTCGTGGGGCCGTGCCCGCTCCATTTTCCCTTGATCTCATCGTCCGTTCACCACGGAAGATTCGCGAGCGCCTCAAACTCGGTGATAGTTTCCTGCACGAGATTTTCCGCCGCGGCGAAATTCTCTATGAGTCCGCTCGCTAAGGAGTGGTTGATCAAAGGCCTCGCCGACTTGGCCACCGCCAAGCGGGAAATCCGCGTGCGAAAGGAGCCGAACTATGATGCGGTGTGCTTTCATGCCCAACAGGCGGTCGAAAAACTTCTCAAAGCCAAGCTGGTGGTGCTGGGGCGCGAAGTGCCGCGCACTCACGACCTCGCGCAATTGCTCGGCATGGTCACAGACCGCGAACCGCTCTGGGAGTCGTGGCGCACCGCCATGAACGAACTCACATCTTACGCCGTTGAGTTCCGTTATCCCGGCGAGATGGCCGACCGCAAACTGGCGCGGCGCGCCTTGGTCATCGCCGAACACTCAGCGCAAGAAATCACGGGACGCCTGCGCCGCTGATCTCCGCCCTCCGGCCCCCAGCCCACCATGCCAGACTATCGCAGACCCCCCGCCTCCTGAAAAGTCCGCCCGTTTCCGCCGCATGACATTTCTTCCACTCGCCACAATTCACTCGTCACTTCCCTCTCCATGCCGCCAAGAACCAAATTCAAAGTAGGCGTTTTGGCCGCCTGCTGGCTGGCTGTGGCCCCAGCCCAAGCTGACCGCTTCCTGCTCGCGACCTTCAACAACGGCGAGCAGCAACTCCGCATCCTTGGTTCAACCAACGCCGGCGATTTCACCGGCTACGCCCAAGGGATTGTTTACACACCACCGCCCGGCAACAATCTCCGCGACCCGTCCATCATCCACCATCACGGGCGCTACTACCTCTGCCACACCGCGGGCAACTTCGGGGGAACGAATTACTTCTCCGTCCTCGTGTCTGACAACCTCACGAACTGGAGCCGCATCACCGACGTCAGTATGGCCGCCGTCGGCGACGTCCGCTGGACCTGGGCACCCGAGTGGTTTCTCGACGATGACGGATCGTTGCATGTCTTCGTCAGCGCCTCGACCACGCCGGAAATCTCCACCCGTCACATCATTTACGAACTCCATCCGCTGAACGCCGAACTCACGCAATGGTCCACACCAACGCCGGTGACAGGACCCGCGTTCCCGGCTTGGACAGGCTCGGAACCCGGACGCGTCGGCGCCTACGATGCGTATGTGGTCAAGCGTGGAGGCGCCTACCACATGTTCCACTTTGACTCCGTTAGTTCCTGCATCGAGGTGGCGCGCTCGACCAACACTCTCACCGGCCCCTACGAGCCTTACCGGACCAACAACTGGCAGGGCATCGGACTCTACAAGGAGGGCCCCAGCGTCATGTATCTCGGCGGAGGCCGCTGGCGCATGATTTATGCGGACGCCATTTTTTCTTACTTGAACTACACGGACTCCACCAACAACTGGGCCACATGGAGCCCGCCCGCACGGGTCGCATTGCCCGGCGCCCCGACCAACTTCACCGTGAACCACGGCACCCTCATTATGCCGCCCGGAGGCTTGGAGGCGGGGCTCGCCGTGAACCGGCAAGGTGCGGGTCAATTCAGCCTCACCTTCCACGCCACGGAGGGCGACTCCTACCGGCTCGCCACCAGCACCAATCTCGCTGCTTGGGCCCCTTCGATGACCCTCGGCCCCGCGACCAACGGCCCGGCCTCGCAAACCATCCAGACCAGCGGGGAGGAAAAGCGATTCTGGCGCCTCGAGCGGATACTGCCGTGATGTTAAGGGTTCCCGCTCGCCTTAAGGTCATCTGACATGAACTTCGCCGAGATTCACTTCTGGCTCTATCTGGCCTTTGTTCTCGGTCTCGTCGTGGCCATCCGCCCGATCTACCTGCGCTGCGTCAGCAACCGCGACGCCTCGGTTGGTCTTTACGATCGCTGCACCCTGCTCACCGTCGGACTGTTTCTTCTCGGGTGCGCCAGTCTCATGACGCTGGGTATTTTCCTTTTTGTCTGCCTGGTCACTTACGTCGGATTGACCCTTTTCGTCCGCTCCGCCGGCCGCCACCGCTATGCCTTCATCGCCGTTCTGGTGCCGCTGCAACTCGCCCCGCTGATCTACTACAAATACGCCCATTTTCTCCTCAATGACATCTTGGGCCAGGGAGTGCCCGGGCTTTCCCAGCTGATCATTCCCATCGGGCTCTCATTTTATACCTTCCAAAA
>Ga0247832_1000153_pt1 | contig 135219 bp, 118 predicted proteins | sample LaCruzMarch2015__10_FD_192407 | JGI IMG/M metagenome (GOLD analysis project Ga0247832, IMG submission 192407) | Freshwater microbial communities from meromictic Lake La Cruz, Castile-La Mancha, Spain - LaCruzMarch2015_4m | ecosystem: Environmental > Aquatic > Freshwater > Lake | place: Spain... | reverse complement strand
TTGATTGACGCGCCCCGTCAATCAAAACGCTTGCCACTTGCGTGGCCAGCGTCAATCATCATCCCGCTCGGCCGCCTCGTCTCATCTTGATTGACGCGCCGCCTCATCCAGATTGACGCGCTACACATGTTCAACGCGAGCGGAGAAATCGCGAGCAGCGAGGCCACGATGACCGTGCAACCCGCCGCGATCAGCCCGCCTAACTGGCCCGTCGTGTTGCGGGTGTGGTCATGGATGGTTAATGATTGGGGCATGGCGCTTTCTGTGACAACTCAGTCCCGAGAGCAAGATGTGTGCCGGGGTGACTGCTCCGCAGTCAGTGGGGCTAGTGTGGCGTCGCGCCTTAATTGACTGGTGGGTGCGGCGAGGTTGGTGTCAATTAAGGCGCGCTGAACGCCACACGAAGCCTATGATTTCTCTAGTGGCCCTTATGTCGCGCCTAAATCGTCAGCGGTTCCGGCTAGCACAGCGATTTAGGCGCGACGGGCCACTAGCCCCACGCCCCATTGGGAGGCACAGCCTCCCAAACCCTCCAGTTCTTATGACTTTAGGACGTGAAGCGGGTGCGGATGTTGGCGGCGAGCGCTTCGGTGGCAGCGGACCAGGGGGCGGCGTTTGAGACGACGAGATTGGCCTCAGAGCGCAGGATCACGCCGTCGTCCAGGATGCGCAGGTTGTTGGCACGCAGGGTTTCACCCGTCGAGGTGATGTCCACGATCAGGTCGGCGGCGCCGCTGGCGGGCGTGCCTTCGGTGGCACCCAGGCTTTCTATGATGCGGTAGTCCGCGACGCCTGACTGGGCGAAAAAGCGGCGGGTGACGTTAATGTATTTGGTCGCGACGCGGATCGAGCGGCCATGCTGGCGGCGGAACGGGACCGTGATGCTATCGAGATCGGCCATGGTGCGGACGTCGATCCAGAAGTCGGGGACGGCGACCACGACATCGGCGTGGCCGAAGCCGAGCGGGCTCACGAACGCGACGCGCGTGTCGGCATCGGGGATCGTTTCGCGGATCAGGTCTTCGCCGGTGACCCCGAAGTGGATCGTACCGGACTTAATCTGGGCGGCGATTTCGGAGGCGGAGACGAAGGCGACTTCGATTTCGGGCAATTCATCGAATGCGCCGCGATAGCCCCGCGCGTGACCGGTTTTGCGCAGCGTCAGTCCGCGCTGGGCCAAGACCTCCGTGGTTTGCTCCATCAGGCGGCCCTTGGAAGGGACTGCAAATATCAGTTTATCGGTGCTCATGGGATGCTGCCTTCGATGGCGGCCAAGGCGCGTTCGGTGTGGATCGCGGCCCCCACGGCTGCGACGTCGACGGGGGAACCGGCAAGGCGCATCAGGCCATCGTACCGGCCGCCGCCCGCGATTGGGTTCAGCAGCGGTTGGCCGGGAGCGCCGATCTCGAACACGAAGCCGGTGTAGTATTCAAGCGAGCGGCCAAACTCGCCCGAAAAGTTCGCGTCGTCGAGGTTCAGGCCAAGGGCTGTGAGGCGAGCCAGGCGCTGGTCGAAGCGGGCGAGGGGTGCCGACAGGTCGATGCCGGCACTCTTGGCCAGGGCTGCGATTTTGGCGGAGGCGTCGCGGCTCGGCCCGTTGGTGGCGACGTAGGCTTCAATCAAGTTTGCAGCGGAGGGGGCGAGCGGCTTGGCGCGCGCGTCGTCGATCACGGCCATGACGCTGGCGGCGATTTCGGCGACTGTGCGGCGGCCAAACGGTTCTTTGCCTTCGGTTTCCAGGTGGGCTGCGACGATGGATTCGCTCGTGCCGGGCGTTGCGGTCTGGAGTTGGCGGACGAGGCGTTCGGGGAGCGCTTTGATGAGGCGGGCGGGGTCGTGGGTGAGGCGCTTCAATTCGGCACGGAACACCTGTGGTCGCCAGAATTGGGCCTGGAGGCGCTGACGCCAGCGGGGCGGCATATCGAGGGCGTCGAGCAGGGCGCGCATCAGTCCGAGGTCGCCAAAGCGCAGGTGAAGCGCGCGGCGGTCGAGGCCTGCGGCGCTGAGTGCTTCGATCATGAGGGCGAGGGTTTCGGCTTCGGCTTCGATCGCGTCGGGCTGGCCGATGGATTCAATGCCTGCCTGGCGGAACTCGCGCGGGTGGGCGGCATCAGCGCCGGCTGGTTGGTAGCGGAAAGCTGCGCCGTTGTAGCAGTATTTCGCGGGTGTGGCCGGGTCGTCGACGCGCTCGATATGGAGGCGGCAGGTCGGGACGGTCAGGTCGGGGCGCAGGCACAGTTCGCGGCCGTCGGGATCGTTGAAGACGTAGGTGCGGGCGCGCAGGGCTTCGCCGATGCCGTCGAGGAAGACGGCGGCGGGCTGGATGATCGCGGGGGCGACGGCTTCGTGACCGGCGCGCGTGAACACGCCCATGATGCGGGCGGCCTGGGCTTCGAGTGCTTCGAACTGGCGGGCGGTTTCAGCGGTCATATCAGGTTGTCATCCCGGCCAAGCGGAGCGTTTGCGAAGCGCCGAGCCGGGACCCAGCGTATGATTGCGTCGAAGACGCTTGTTTGGACTTGTTTTTGTGGCCCCTGGGTCCCGTGTCTGCACTGCACCGTGAAGGACGCTGCAGTGCGCACGGGATGACAGTGTGGGGCGCGATTGATGCCTCAGGATTACTCATACAGCGCCAGGATTTTCCGGACTTCGGCGACGAGGTCGGTTTCTTTGACGGTGTGTTGGGCGGGGCGGGCGGCTTTGTAGTCGGCGTTGGATTTGATGGCGGCGGCGGCTTTTTCGCCTTCGATCAGGTCCTTCAAGACGACTTCGCCTTTTTCGCGTTCGTTCGAGCCCTGGATGACCACGACGGGCGCACCGCGACGGTCGGCGTATTTCATCTGCGGTTTCATGCCAGCGGTGCCGAGATACATTTCGGCGCGGATACCGGCTTGGCGCAGGGTTTGGGCGAGCGCCTGATAGCGGGGCAATTCGCCTTTATCCATGACGAGGACGACGACGGGGCCAAGCGTTGGTTTGGCCTGATCCTTGTTGAGCAGGGCGAGGGCTGCCTGGAGGCGCGAGACGCCGATGGAGAAGCCGGTCGCGGGGACCTTCTGGCCGGTGAAGCGGGCGACGAGGTCGTCGTAGCGTCCGCCGCCGCCGACCGAGCCGAAGCGGACGGGCTGGTCGTCGACGTCCTTCACTTCGAACGTCAGCTCGGCTTCGAAGACGGGGCCGGTGTAGTATTCGAGGCCACGGACGACGGAGCCATCGACGCGAATTCGGTCAGCACCAAAACCGCTTGAAGTACAAAGATCTATCATCGTGGTCAGTTCTTCAACGCACCGCGTATCAACGCCGTTCTCATCCAAGAGTGAAGCCCACAGCAAAAGCGTTTTGCGATTGGATGCGTAGAATTGTTTGCCTGCGATCATGGACGGCTGGAACTGCTTCTCTGCGATTGTTGCTTCGTCGTCAGAAGCCAAGAACGACTGTTTAGACGTGCCAAAAAAGCATGTCAGGAGGGTGTTGATCTGGTACTCAGTAAGCTTGGCACCTACTGTAAAGTCACCGCTTTCGTCTTTTCTACCTTCTCCTAGAAGCGCTCGTACTCCAGGCTCACCCAGTCGGTCGTACTTATCAAAGGTACGTAATACCGTCAGGCGGCGAGCATTGTTTTCGACGCCCTTCAGACCGACTGCGTCCAGAACTCCTTCCAGAAGTTTTCGGCTGCTCACCTTCACCACATACTTGCCCTTCAACCCCAACGCCTCCAGCGTGTCGGCGGCGAGCATGCACATTTCGGCGTCGGCGGCGATGTTGTCGGTGCCGACGGTGTCGGCGTCGAACTGGGTGAACTGGCGATAGCGGCCGGGGCCGGGCTTTTCGTTGCGGTAGACGGAGCCGGTCGCATAGCGGCGGTAGGGCTTGGGAAGGCGGTCGAAGTTCTGCGCGACGAAGCGGGCGAGCGGCGCGGTCAGGTCGTAGCGCAGGCTCATCCACTGTTCGTCTTCGTCTTGAAGCGAGAATACGCCTGCGTTCGGGCGGTCCTGGTCGGGGAGGAATTTGCCGAGGGCGTCGGTGTATTCGAATACGGGTGTTTCCAACGGCTCGAAGCCGTAGCGCTCGTAGACGGAGCGGATGGTGGCGAGCATCGTCTCTTGCTGGCGCAACTCTGCGGCCTCGATGTCGCGGAAGCCCTTGGCGACGCGGGCTTGCGGGCGGGAGGCGGCTTCGGATTTGGCGTCGGTCTTCTGGTCGTTCTTGGACATGGAGATCGTGCTCGCGCGCCCGAAGCGCTGCGCCCTCAGTTTGATTGAGTGCGGCTTATAGACGGAACGCTGGCTGAGGGCAAAGGTGGGGTGTGGGCTCAGGTCTCGCCGTACTTCTCCCGGAACGGGAGAAGGTGCCCCGGTAGGGGCGGATGAGGGGCTTGGATCAACCCGTAAGCTTTGCGATTGCGTCAAGTCCCTCACCTGTCCTGCGGACATCCTCTCCCGTACCGGGAGAGGAAAGTGAAGGGACTTAGGCGCGAAAGGTCGAGAGGCGCGATTTAACAGTGCGGACGGCGGAGCGGAGAGTGTCGTTTTCGCGCAGGCGGTCTTTCAGGCGGTGGGCGGCAATCACGGGGATGCCGCGCCAGGACATGGGGACGATGAGGTCGGTCAGCGGGGTGGGCTGCGTGCCGAAGTTGCGTTTGAAGGCATAGTCGCCCATGCCCATGTCGAAGGTGGTGACGCCGCGCGGGCAGAAATATCGCATCGCCTCAATGACGATCAGGCGGCCCGGGGAGACCTGACGCCAGGCCTCGCCGCCGTTGGCGATGCGTAAAAGTGTGAAGGTATCGCGATGGGTGATGCCCAGCAGGACGGCCATGATGACGCCATTCACTTTGAGGGTGAACAGGTGGGTGGTGTCGGGTGATGCGTCGAGCAGGTCGCGGTAGAAAGCTGCATAATGGGGTGCAGCAAGCGCGTATTGATCGCCCTTGTCGACGTGGCGCGCGGCTTGCTGGCGTTCGAGTTCGCAAAAGCCTTCGGCTATGTCTTGGGGTGTTTCTGCGCGCTGGAACGACCACGCGCCGTGGGTTTCCAAAACGCGGAAGGAGCGTTCGGCTTCCTTGCGGTATTTCTTCCCGCGCGCGCGGATGTAGTCATCGACCGTTGTGTCAATGGTCAAGGTGTTGCCAAACAGGCGCGCGGGTGTCGCGGATGGGTGGTCTGCGAGCGGGCTGGTGGCCGTCATGCGTTCCAGGGCGAGGATGTCGATGCCATGGCAGGCGGATTTGATGGCGGCGAGGAGGTCTGCGTCGCCGATGCGGTGGTCGTTGGCTGGGAGGCCGGTCAGCACGGCGTTGTAGTCGGAGACGCCGCAGTCGGCGAATTTGGCGACCGTCAAGGGGCCGTGTTTGCAGGTGTAAAGCGGCAGCATGGCGAGCAAGTCGCCGGTCTGGGCGGAACGGATGACGAGGCCAAACGGGGTGCCTGTGGCGGGGACGAGATGACGGTAGACGGCTGTCAGCCAGTCTGCTGATTGGAAGCCGGTTGCGGCTGAGAGGCTTGCCTGGCGGACAGCGGTCAATATCGCGTCTGACGTGTCGAGGCGTTCGACGCGGAGGGTCAAGGGGGCGTGAGCGTGGGCAGGTGCTGCGGGGCTGGCCGACAGATTGCCCGCTTGAGGGTGAGCGGCAAGGGTGGGGCCGGTGTCCATGTGGGGCTACTCGGCAGCGATCGGCTGGCCTGCGGGCGCACGGTCGATGATCTGGCCAAGGTTGGCCTTGTCGAGATCGAACTCGATGGGGCGCTTGGCTTTGCGCATGGGTTTGAGTAGGCCTGCGCGGCGCACGCCGGCCTGAAGGGCCGCTTTTGCCCAGAAGGCTGGGCCATCGGTGGCCGTGCTGTTTGAGGCGATGCCCAAACGGTTGCGCAGCAGGGCGTTGCCCATCGTGACCATCAGGTTGCGGCGAATGCTCTGCGTCCAGTATTCGGTCGTCATCGAGACGTTGAGTGTGTTCATGTTTTCGACGCGGTGGGGGGCGTTCAGCGGCCAATGCAGCATGTCGCCGCCTTCGATTTCGAAGACCTGGGCGTGCTGGTCGTAGGTGGGGTCGTAGGCCATGTCGACCTCGACTTCATAGAGCGCGATGGTTTCGAGCTGCTCGGGCGTCAGGAAGGGCGCGTGGGTGGGGTAGACGTAAACGCGCTTCTTGCCGTGGATTTGCCAGAGCGATTGTCCGGGCAGGTCGCAGTGATAGTAGACCTGGGCGCTGGGCGAGGAAATCAGAATGCCGGAGGTGCGGTTGTAGGTCTCGTAGCCGGGCACGTTGGTCGCGACTTCCTCGAAGATCTGGTCGAGGACGTCGCGATAGCGGGCATCGACCGCGCCGATGTTGCGCAGGTTCAGCCACATGCGGCCAGCCTTAATGGCCGCGATGACGTCGTGGCCCGACAGTCTGCCGATATCGCCTTCGCGCCATTCACGCTTGCCGCCCTGGGCTCCCATGTGGACGAGGGCGTAATGCTCGCGGGGATAACGCTCGATCAACTCGGCAAGGGCGTCGAAGGAATAGAGGGGATGGGTGTTGAGACGGTGGCTGGCGCGCAGCGGGGCTTTGGCCCAACGGTCGGTCAGGTCAGCGGTCCAATTGGTAAAGATCGCGTCACGCATGGCGTCTCGTCCCTTTTTCTTCGTCAATTCAATCAGCCTACTATCGGATTTTATTACACCGATGACGTGCACGTTTCGACGCGCGGCCTGCCGCAGGTCCGACTTGCCGCAGGACAGCTTGAATGGCGGACACTTGGCCGCGTTTCACGGTTTCAGCACCAGGGGATGCAAAGGGCAGGCCAAACGAGCGGGCCAGGGAAAGGGCCGTGTGCGAGCTTATTCCTGCAGGACCAATGTACCGGAACGGATCTCGAATTTGGACAGGCGTTTCAAAAACGACATGCCGAGGAGGTTTGAACGCAGGAGGCCAGGCTCGCCGACGCCGGCCTGGACGTTGCGGATGGTGATCGAGCCGATGGTGATGCGGTCCAGCGTGACGGGGGCGGCTTTGGCGATGCCGTTGGCGGTTTGCATCGGCATCGTGAAATCGCGGTCGCGGAGCTGAATCCCGACGCGCTGGGCGTCTTCGTAGGTCAGCATAACGATGGTCGCGCCGGTGTCGATGATGGCGTTGATCGGGCGGCCATTGACGTCCATGCTCGCCGCGAAGTGGCCCGAGCGGTCGGCTGTGAGTTCGACGCCTTCGCCGCTGGCTGGGTGATCGCTGGCGGGTTTGGCGGCTGCCGGTCTCGCCATCATGCCCTGGGTGGCGGCGCTTCGGGACATGTGGTTGCGGATGGTCGAGAAATTGAAGGCAAAGGTGATGAGCATGGCGGCGGCCGCGAGCCAACTCAGGGCCTCGCCGATCAGATGCCTGTTGGTCAACGCGCTACTCCAGCACACGGGGTCAGAAGCCCGCGCGGATCAGCGTCAGCTTCGCAACGTTAAGAATTCACCTGCGAAATCATATGAACGCAAACGCCTTAAAAAACTCATACCGAGCAGACTTTCCTTCAAATTGCCGGGCTTTGAGACGAGGGCGTCGACGCCTTCGTAGGTTATGCCGCCGACGGCGATCTGGCGAAGTCGGACGGGGGCGCAGAAGGTCGCGCCGTTGGCGGTATCGACGGTAATGGTGAAGTTCAAGGTCTTGAGGTCGATGCCAGCCCGTTCGGCATCGGCGGCTTTGAGCACAACCGACGACGCGCCGGTGTCGACCAGCATCATGGTTTCCGCGCCGTTGACTTTGGCGCGGGCCACAAAGGGACCTGAGGGTGAACGGCGGATGCGGACGGCGCGGGCACCATCGGCCGTCGCGGTGGTCACCGGCTGGCCTGCTGGCAGCAACTCCGAGGAGACGCGGTTTGCGATCTGCGCAAAGTCGTCGCGGTAGGCGTAGGCCGAGATCAGCGCCAGCGTGATGGCAAGCCAGATTGCGGCGTGTTTGAAGCCGTTCGCGACGCGACCGCGATAGCCGTACATCAGTCCGGGCAGGATGATGGCGACCAGGGCCAGGGAGGCTGCAATCGCGATCAGGGTGCCAGGATCGAGGTCGCCGAAGTCGGCCATGGGGCTATTCCGGGTTGGAGTTCATCTGCGCAAGCCGGGCTGACAACGTGGCCATGATCGCGCTGCGCTCTTGCGGCGTGTACTGGAGCCAATTCGCGATTTCAGCACCGCTTCGACCGCAGCCTTCGCACAGGCCGGTGTCATCATTGAGGTGGCACAGGTTTATACAGGGCGATTCCAATTGGGGCTCCAGCGCTTGGCGTCTATGCCGGTATAGGGAGCAGACACGGGTTATTCCAGTGCTGACTGTGTCGGCAGGCCGTGCTGTGAGTCAGCTGGAGTGGGCGAGCGTGCTGATCGTGCGCGGTCTGCGCAAGCGGGCGGGGCGAGCGCTGGCCGGCGATATGGGGATAGGAGCCGCGTGGGCAGGGACTGGCTGATGGCGGTGGCGTTCCTCGCCGAGCGGCTGGAGCGGGGGGGCTGGAACCATGACGCGGCGGGCGGGCAAGGTGACGATGGCTTGCGTGCCGCGGCGCAGTTCGCTTTTCAGTTCAAACGTGCCGCCGTGAAGTTCAATCAAGCTCTGGACGATCGACAGGCCAAGACCGGTACCGCCTTCGGCTGTCTGATGGGCCAGCGTGCCTTGACCGAATGGCTGGAGCACCTTGGGGATTTCATCGGCGGGAATGCCGGGGCCGGTGTCGGCGACGGTGAGGCGTTGTTCGCCGGTCGCCAGATTTTCGACGGTAACGGTGATGCGGCCGCCCCGTGGGGTGAACTTCAAAGCGTTGGACATGAGGTTCAAGCAGATCTGGCGCATGGCACGCTGATCGGCCCAGACCGGGGGCATCTTTGCGTCGACATCTTCGATGATGTCCAGGCCCTTGGCATCGGCGCGCAATTTGAGGATGCGGTGGCAGTCCTCGGTGACGTCGGCTAAGCGAACCCGCTCTTCGTTGAGTTCGTATTTGCCAGCTTCGATGCGCGACAGGTCGAGAATTTCGTTGATCAGGTTCAGCAGGTGGCGGCCACTTTCGTGGATCGTGCCGGCGTAGTCTTTGTATTTCGCGCTGCCGATGGGACCCAGGACCTCGGCGTGCATGACCTCGGAGAAGCCCATGATGGCATTCAGGGGGGTGCGCAGTTCATGGCTCATGGTGGCCAGGAAGCGGGATTTGGAATTGTTGGCGGCTTCGGCCCGGCGGCGCGCTTCTTCGGAAATCGTTTTTTCCTCTTCAAGGGCTGCGATCAGAAGATCCTTTTGGGCGCGGAACTTGAGGCGGTCGACGGCGGTCTGGTTGAGGCCGCGTGCGAGCCAGATGAAGTAGAGGTGGACGCCGACGCCCATGGCGGCCAATGCGACATAGAACGGGTCTTGCAGCATCACCAGACGGATGACGACGGCAGCCGTCATGGGAATCGTGCCGACGTACAGGATCGGAATGACGGTTGCGGCGAACGTCATGCGGACCGCGAGGACGACGATCAGGGTCGCGAAGACGAAGACGTTCGACGAGATCTCCAGCGACGTGGGGACCGCTTGGAGGGCGGGTGGATTTAGCCCCAGCAGCGGTGCGAGCGGGCTTAGATCAATGCCAACAACGGCAAAGCCTGCCCAGGAGAGGCCGGTCAGCAATTCTGCGGTGATGAATTTGCGGCGCCATGCGGCGATGTCGCTGGCAGCGTCGGGGTCGGCGAGGAGACGCCCACATTGCCATAGCAGCCAGGCTTTGGTGAGCACGACGAGGATAAGCCAGATCCAGGCCTGATATTGGGGGGCCCAGAACATGCTGGCGAGCGAGAAGATGAGCGACAGTGCCGGCATGGTGACGGCGGCTTTGATTTCGTTGCGCGCGAACATGGAGAGCAGTTCGTGCTCGAAGGCTGGTTCGATGCTGCTGCCAGACTGGAGACGACCGCGCACGGCTTTGATTTCGGCCTGGGTGGCCGGGGTGCGGCGTGCAGCCCCCGTGGGACGCGCCAACATGTGAGCGGAGTTGCTTTCCATTCCGGTCAGGGCTCATAATCTGGGCGAAAGGGGATACGCCACTGCGCGAACGGCAACTGTGGTCCTTAACTGTCAACAAATGATTTACGAATGGCTAATTCTGACAGGAAAACAGATGATTAAACCACGTACCTTCAGACGGATTTCGACGCCTCTCGGGCGCGTCGGCGTGGTGGGGCTGTTGGCGTTGATCGCCGCTGTTATCAAAATCGTTGTCGTTCAAATGGACAGGTAGATGATGCAACTCATTGAAACGAAGACGGCGCCGAACCCACGCCGGGTGCGGATTTTCTTGGCAGAAAAGGGGATCGTGGTGCCGGTCGAGCATCGCGATTTGGGCGCGCTCAAGTCTGAGGCCTTCACCAAGGTCAATCCCGAGCAGCGCGTGCCGGTGTTGGTGCTCGACGATGGCACAGCGATTTGTGAAACGGTGGCGATCTGCCGCTATTTCGAGGAAATCCACCCTGAACCGCCGCTCATGGGGCGGGGGCCGGTCGAGCGGGCGCTGGTCGAAATGTGGCAGCGGCGCGTGGAGTTAGGGTTTTTCGCGCACGTTGCCGCCGCGTTCCGGCACCTGCATCCGTCGATGGCGGCCATGGAGGTTCCCCAGATTGCTGAATGGGGCGAAGCGAATAAGCCTAAGGCGCTGGAAGCATTAGGTAAGTTTGATGCCCAGTTGACCCGGACGCGGTTCATTGCCGGGGACGATTTCACGATCGCGGACATCACGCTACTGGTGGCGATCGATTTTATGAAACCGGCCCGGATTGTTCGGCCTGATGGGTTGGCCAATGTGGCGCGCTGGTATGACGAGGTGTCTGCGCGGCCGAGCGCGAAAGCCTAGTTTCGTGCCGGGCCGTGACGAGCTGGACGCGCTGTTGGACAACGTGCGGGCGTGTCGGGTGTGTGTGGATCATCCGCGCGGCGCGGCGCTTCCACATGAGCCCAGACCCATCGTGCGGGGACGCGTTACGGCGCGGATTGCCGTCTGCGGGCAGGCGCCGGGGATCAGGGTGCACCGGTCGGGACTGCCGTTCGACGATCCGTCGGGAGACCGGTTACGTGGGTGGATGGGGGTCACGCGTGCGGACTTCTACGATGAAGATCGCGTGGCCGTCGTTCCGATGGGATTTTGTTTCCCCGGTTATGACCGGTCTGGCGGGGATTTGCCGCCAAGACCCGAATGCGCCCCGTTGTGGAGAAACCGGGTTCTGGCTGAGTTCTCGAACCTTTCGCTGATGTTGGTGATTGGGTCTTATGCGATGGCCTGGCATTTGCCGATGCCAGCGCGGCAGTCGATGACCCAGACCGTGCGGGGTTGGTATGAGATTTCCGGCCGGAGCGGGGATGGGCCGAGCCTGCTGCCGTTGCCGCACCCGTCGTGGCGCAACAGCGGGTGGCTCAAGGCCAATCCATGGTTTGATGCCGAGGTTGTGCCCGCGTTACGGGTGCGTGTCGCAACACTGTTGCGTTGACGCGGCGGGCGCAATACATGTTTTGGCAAACAGGCACAAATGGGAATGGTTTTCTAAGGTGGTCCATGCTTGACGAGATGGATATCAGGATTTTAGCGATCCTTCAGGCGGATTGTACCCGGCCTGTCGCCGAGATCGGCAAGGAGGTCGGTTTGTCTACGACGCCGTGCTGGCGGCGCATTCAGAAGCTTGAAGAGGCGGGCGTTATTCAACGCCGCGTGGCCGTGCTCGACGCCAAGCAGGTCAATGCGGGGGTGACGGTGTTCATTCAGGTCAAAACCGATCAGCACAATCTGGAGTGGCTGGAGCGGTTCCGTTCGGCGATTGGCGACTTGCCCGAGGTGGTCGAGGCTTACCGGATGTCGGGGGAGGTCGACTATCTTTTACGGGTCGTCGTCCCCGATATCGCGGGCTACGATGCCTTTTATAAGCGTCTGATTTCCCGGTTGGAAATTGCGAAAGTCTCGTCGTCGTTTGCAATGGAGCAGATGAAGTATTCAACCGAGTTGCCGTTGAAATTTGCGATTATGGGGTAGGTTCTCCACAGGGGGACGTGGGGGGACGAAAATGTGCGAGCGCTGAGGTGGGGTGTTGGCGTAATCTGGGGGGATGAACGTACCGACACGCAGTCTCGATGTAACCGCTGCCACGCCGGTCAAGCCGCGTGCGCTCTTCGTGCACCTGAAGGTGCATTCGGCCTATTCGCTGCTGGAAGGCGCGTTGCCGATCACCAAGCTCGCCAAGCTCGCGGAAGGGTATGGGTTTCCAGCGATTGCGCTGACCGATACGAACAATCTGTTTGGGGCGCTGGAATTCTCCGACAAGTTGTGGGGCGTTGGCATTCAGCCCATCATCGGGCTCAATATCGCGGTTGATTTTGGTGATGCGGGCGGCAGTGACAGCGGGCTGCGCGCCGCGAGCAATCAGCCCAAGAGTGCGCCGGCGGGCCATATGGCATTGCTGGCGACGAACGAGGTTGGCTTTGGCCATCTGCTGAAGCTCGCGAGCCGAGCGTATTTCGATCCGAGCGATACCGAGCCGCCGCACGTCAATATTTCGCGGCTTGAGGACCATAGCGCCGGGCTGATCGCGCTGACCGGGGGGCCGCGCGGTCCCATCGATAAGGCGCTCGCGGGTGGGCAGACGGCGCAGGCGATGGCGCGGCTGGCGACGCTCGAAAAGATTTACGGCGACCGGCTGTATGTGGAAATCCAGCGGCACGGGCTGGCTGAGGAAGTAGCCGTCGAGCCGCAGTTGCTGGCGCTGGCCTATGAGCGTGCGATCGCGATCGTGGCGACGAATGAAGTGTATTTTTCAACGCCGTCAGACTACGAGGCCCACGATGCGTTGCTGTGCATTGCCGAGGGTCGGTATGTCGTCGAGGACGACCGGCGCAAAGCGAGCCCCGAACACTGCCTCAAGTCGGCAGATCAGATGGTGGCGCTGTTCGCCGATCTGCCGGAAGCTGTTGCCAATACCATTGAGATTGCCAAGCGCTGTTCCTATCGGCCGTTGGGCAAAAAGCCGATCCTGCCGCGGTTCGTTTCGGTCAAAGAAGGCTCCACCGTCGAAGAGGTGATGGCGGCGGAAGCCGAGGCGTTGCGTGTGCAGGCGGAAGCCGGGTTGGAAGAGCGGCTGGCCGTGATCGAGATGGCGCCAGGGTTCACGCGGGAGGACTACTTCAAGCGGCTGGCGTTTGAGGTGGACGTCATCACCAAGATGAAATTCCCCGGTTATTTTCTGATCGTGGCGGACTTCATCAAATGGTCGAAATCGAACGGGGTTCCGGTGGGGCCGGGGCGCGGCTCGGGGGCGGGCTCGCTGGTTGCGTACGCGCTGACGATCACGGACTTGGACCCGCTGCGGTTCGGGCTGCTGTTTGAGCGGTTTTTGAACCCCGAGCGCGTATCGATGCCCGACTTCGACATCGATTTCTGCCAGGAGAACCGCGAAAAAACGATTCTCTACGTGCAGCAGAAGTACGGCCACGACCGGGTTGCGCAGATCATCACGCACGGTAAGCTGCAGGCGCGCGCCGTGCTGCGAGACGTGGGCCGCGTGCTGCAGATGAGCTATGGGCAGGTCGATAAACTGTGCAAGCTGGTGCCCAACAATCCAGCCAAGCCGTGCACGTTGCCCGAAGCCATCGAAGGCGAGCCGAAGCTCCAGGAAGCTCGCGACAGCGATCCGCTCGTTGGGCGGCTGATTGAAATTGCGATCAAGCTCGAAGGGCTTTACCGGCACGCGTCCACGCATGCGGCCGGCATGGTGATCGGTGATCGTCCACTCGACGAACTCGTGCCGCTGTACCGCGATCCGAAATCGAGTTTTCCGGTGACACAGTACAACTGGAAGCTCGTCGAGCAGGCGGGGCTCGTGAAGTTCGACTTCCTCGGCCTCAAGACGCTGACCGTGCTGGAAAAGGCTGTGCAACTCATCAAGCGCGGGCGGGGGATCGATGTCGATCTGTCGACGCTCGCCATCGCTGGCAACGACCCGAAGGTTCTTGCGGCCTATCAGTTGCTCGCTAAGGCCGATACGGTCGGGGTATTCCAGTTGGAATCGACGGGGATGCGGGAAAGCCTGAAACGGCTGAAGCCCGACCGGTTCGAAGACATCATCGCGATGGTGGCGCTGTATCGCCCCGGTCCGATGGACAACATCCCAACCTACATCAATCGCAAGCACGGCGAAGAAGAGGTCGACTGTCTGCATCCGCTGCTGGATGGGACGCTGCGGGAGACATATGGCGTCATCATCTATCAAGAGCAGGTGATGCAGATCGCCCAGGTGATGGGCGGGTATTCGCTGGGGCAAGCCGACTTGCTGCGCCGGGCGATGGGCAAAAAAGACAAGGCCGAAATGGCCAAGCAGCAGGCGGGATTCGTCGAGGGCGCGAAGAAGAAGGGCGTCAAGGAAAAGGACGCTGTCGCGATTTTCGAACTGGTCGATAAGTTTGCCGGATACGGGTTCAACAAATCGCACGCGGCGGCGTACGCGCTGATCAGCTATCATACGGCCTATCTCAAGGCGAACTATCGCGAGGAGTTCATCGCGGCATCCATGACGCTGGATATGGGCAACACCGACAAGCTGGCGGTGTTTGCAAGCGAAGCCAAGAAAAGCGGCATTGCGCTGCTGCCGCCGTGCATCAACGCGTCGGAGATCGATTTTCTGGCCGAACCGCCCAAGGGTGAAGCCAAGCGTGGGGCGATCCGGTATTCACTGGCAGCCCTTAAGAACATCGGCGCTGGGGCGGTGGCGAGCCTTGTCGATGAGCGCAAAGCGGCGGGCAAATTCCGCTCGCTGGGGGACTTTGCCGGCCGGTTGAACCCCAAGCTGCTGAACAAGCGCGGGCTTGAAACGCTGGCGCAGGCCGGGGCGTTCGATTCACTTGAGCCGAACCGGGCGCTGGTGCTGGGCAATGTCGAGGGCATCACAGGGTTGGCTGCCCGCACTCAGGCCGACAAGGCGAGCGGTACCACGGATTTGTTTGCCGGCGGGGGGGCTGCTGTGCCCGCGCTCGATTTGCGCCCCGCCAAGGGGTGGACGCCGATGGAGCGGCTTCAGCACGAGTTCGATGCGATCGGGTTCTTCCTGTCGGGGCATCCACTCGATCAATATGTCGCGGTGTTGAAGAAGCTGGGCGTCAAGACGTTTGCCGAGTTTGAGGCTGCGAGCGAACGCGGGGCGACGACGGCACGATTGGGGGGCATCGTGCTGGCGGCGCGCGAGCGGCGGTCGGCCAAGGGCAATAAGTTTGCGTTCGCGATGTTTTCCGACACCACCGGGCAGTTCGAGGCGGTCATCTTTTCCGATACCCTGGCAGCGGCGGGCGACCTACTGGAACCGGGGACGCCGGTGCTGATCCAGGTCGAGGCGGAACGGGTCGAGGAGACCCTCAAGATGCGTGTGTTGGGGCTTGAGGGGCTCAATGCGGCGGCGTCCAATCTCCAGCGTGGATTGCGTGTGACTCTGGATGCGCGGGCGCTGGCTGCCAAGACGGCGGGGCTGTCGGAGATGAAGGCAATGCTCAAGCCCGGCAGCGGCAAGGGCGAGATCTGCTTCGTGGTGTCGTTTGGCGCGGTGGCTGGCATGAGCGGGGGGCGCGATGTCGAAATCGTGCTGCCGGGACGTTATGATACGAGCCCGGATATGCAGGGCATGCTGGGAGCGATGGCGGGCGTGATCGAGGTGGTGGAGGCTTAGCGTTTTCTGTGCGGGTGCCGCCGCTTGGCAGACTCGGGGCTGCCGCCGCTCATTGGAGACTCGGGGCTGCCGCCCCGGCGCCCCGCTTGGCGGGACACCCGCCAAACCGCCCGTCTTTTTTGGACTTAAGGGGTTCGGGCCTGACGGAGTTCCATAACGCCGAGGATGGCGACGATGAGGCCTGCTGCGATGTGCCAGAAGCGGAGTTGGCCGCTGCCAGCGTAGGCGAAGACGAACGGGGAGGCTGCCACCCAGATGCCAGCCGCCGTCAGGCCGATTTCGGGCCAGCGACGGAATTTCACGAGTTCGAATTCGGCCAGTAACAATACGACGATGCCAGACAGCGTTGCGTTGATCAGGACGTTTCGGTTGGCGGTTTCGTCGACAATCCAGGGCGCGAAGGCGATTGCGAGGCCCATCGCGATGCCGAGCCAGTCTTCCCATTCTCGTGCGTCTTGCGGCTTGCGTGCGGCCATGGCGGTCCTCGTGGCGTGATGTGGGTTGCCGTCAGGTTAGCGACCTGTCGGGTTGGGATCCTTGTTTCAACGCAAGGGATGAGCGGCAGGTGGTGCGAAGGCGGTCGTGTTCATCGCTGGAAATGTCGCCCAGTTGGCCGCGTTCGCGGATTTCGGGACACAGGGTTGCGCTGCGCGGTCAGCCGGTGTCTGCGCAAATGTTGGCCTGCAAGGTCGCAAATTCATAAGGCTTGGGGATGAACAGCGCTTTTGCTGGGAGGACCCCGGTGCGCGCGATCTGCTTTCCAGATGTGACGATGATCTTGATCGGCGGCCAACGCTGGGCAACGAATGCCGATAGGCGCACGCCATCCATCGATCCCGGCATATCGACGTCGGTGAACAAGATGTCGATGCTGCGTTCGGTTTCCAACACCTTTACAGCTTGATCAGCGTTGGCGGCTTCGATCACGCGGAAACCGGCATCGCGGAGTTCGGATGCCACGCAAAGCAGGAGCAGGGCTTCGTCTTCAACCATGAGGATGCTGGTAGGGGTGCGGTTCAAAGTTCATCTCTGGAAAGCCACACGTGGTGGCTGTTGCGTTACATGTGCAGCTACTGCTTCTGCTCGCCATGGTATGCTCACAACTCAGCGGTGGGGTTTTCGATCCGAGACCCGACCCAAAAAGGTGTGTCGGTTCAGCGGTCGCCCGAAAAAACATAAAGAAAACTTTGATGCCGTGTCTCGTCGATGCAAAATGGTCCCCAGCCGGTGTTAACCAGACGGAGCGGGGAAATTCGATGAGCGACTATGTCATTTCTGCACCACAGCCAGCATTTGTGCCGGTGGCAGGCGGCGGGCGGTTTCCTGTGCGGCGGATCTATTGCGTGGGGCGCAACTATGCCGCGCATGCCCGCGAGATGGGCTCTGACCCAACGCGGGAACCACCATTCTTTTTTATGAAACCAGCGGACGCTGTCGTCATCAACGACGCCGATACGCCCTACCCGAGCAGAACGGCCAACCTTCATCACGAGATCGAATTGGTGGTGGCCATCGGCAAGGGCGGCGTCGACATCGCGCGGGCCGATGCGCTGGGCCATGTGTTTGGGTATGCGGCGGGTTTGGATTTGACCCGGCGCGATCTTCAAGACGAGGCAAAAGCGACACGCCGACCCTGGGATTTGAGCAAAGGGTTCGATGCGTCGGCACCCATCGGGGCAATCGTCCCTGCAACCACGATTGGGCACCCGTCGGCCGGGGCTATCACCTTCAAAGTTGATGGGGCCTTGCGGCAGTCGGGCGATCTGGCCGATCAGATCTGGGCCGTCGACGAGATTATCGCGGTGCTTTCGGGACTGGTGGCACTTGTACCGGGCGATCTCATCATGACGGGCACGCCGGAGGGTGTGGGGGCCCTGCAGCGGGGTGAAACCTGTGTCGGGGAGATTGCCGGGGTCGGGACGGTGCGGACGCGCATCTGCTGAGACAGGCGGAGCGTGCCGTCGTCGATTGTTTTCATTACATCTCAGGCGCGATTGGTCTTGATTGGTTCAACGGCGGGCGTGATGTTTGGTTGGGTAGAGTCTGCGGTAGATGTGCCGTCGTGCCGCGCGACGCTGCGGGCGTGGGCTGAGGGCTGGTGGTGGGCTTATGCTGCGGCCATCGAAGATCATCGTGGAAGCAGAGTGCCCATGTCCGACGCCGCCTCTCGAGCCGTCCACCGCGCGCAGGTCACCGCGAACCAGATGGCGCGAACGGGCATCGATGAGGCCCTGATCGCGCAGGTGGTTCATGGGTTTTATGCCAAGGTGCGCGCGGATGCCGAGTTAGGTCCTGTGTTTGCAGCCCGCATCACGGATTGGGAGCCGCATTTGGCGACGATGTGCCGGTTCTGGTCGTCGGTGACACTCAAGACCGCCATCTACAGCGGCTCTCCCATGCAGCGACATGCGCCGCTTGCGGTCAGTGGCGCGCATTTCGATCGATGGATGGCCCTATTCACGCAGACCGTTGTCGAGGTTTGCCCGCCAGCGGCCGCCGCGGTTTTTCTTGAGGCCGCTGGCCGGATCGCACAGAGCTTAGAGTTTGGCATCGCAGCACATCGCGGGCTGACGCTTGCCAAAGGGGAGCGGCTGCCGACGGCTTGAGAGCTGCGGCGCGCGCGCTCTATTTAGGTCGTTATGCTTGCAGCGATTGGCCGGACGACCACGACGGTGGCGTTGTCCTGGTGGGGTTCGCGCAGTTGGTCGATGGTGCGAATCAAGGCGCTCGCGACCGCTTCCGATCCATCGGCGCCGTAGGCCGCGATGATGCGGCCGATTTCGCCATTGTCCAGGCTTTGCAATCCATCGCTGGCCAGGATGACATAGTCGCCCGCCTCCAGCACGAGGGGTTTGCGCGAGATATCGACGAGGTCGATGTCTTCGCCCGTCACGGCGGATCGCAGCATGTGGCGGCGCGGGTCGCGCTTGGCTTCGCTGGCTGAAATCTTGCCGGCCGCGGCCAGCCGGTCGAGGTCGGGGGCAAGCGAATGGTCTTCGTTGAGGAGTGCAATCTCGCCGCGCCGCCATAACAGCAAGGGACTGTCGCCAACGCTGACCCAGTTGATCCCGTTGGCGGCAAACGTCACACCAACGAGGGTCGACCCCATGCCCGACAGCAGCGGGTTCGATTTGACCTTATCGGCAATGGCGGAGTTGGCTGCTGCCAGCGCGCTCATGAGCCCTTTTCCGATGGGGCCACTGTGATGCGAGAACGATTGCAGGAAATAATCGCAGCAGGTTCGACTGGCAAGCGCTCCACCGGCGTGCCCACCCATGCCGTCGGCTAGAATGGCCAAGAGTTCGACGCTTTGCGATTGTCCGGTGGTACCGGGCGCGGGGGGATCGTCTCCCGTCCACACCAGGGCTGAGTCCTCCTGGTAATCACGCGCGCCACGGGTTGTGCGCACGGCGCAGTCGAACATGGTCGCTGGGGCGGGCTGGGCTGCTGAGGGCTGTTCGCCACCCGAGGGCTGATCGGTACCATCAGGGGCGGTGTCGGGACGATCTGTGGTCAAGCGTTGTCTTTCAATCTTTCGTTTCCGAAATCTCGGACCAATCGAATTCGGGGCCGCAGAATGGCATGAAGACGAGTTGGGTACGGCCCATCACGATCACGTCCATCGCGGCTAATTCAATCGCCGAGGTCGGGCGTTTGGTGTTGACCGATACGACGTTGGTTTTACTCATGTTGGGCACGAACAGGAAGCCGCGATCGTTGCCATCGTAGCGGACGTATGCCTGTTCTTCGAACGAAATGCTGTCGTCGCCGAAATCAAGCGGAATGCGGCTGTCGGGCGATCGGCCGATGGAGTTGTTGCCTTCAAAGACGGGACGGAACGAGCCGAGGCCAGGGCCGCCGGTGATCACAAGCCAGCCGACCACAGGGTCTTGGGCGAACTGCCCGCGCTTCAAGGCTTGGCGGCCGCGCACGAGTTGGGTGCGGGCGGGCTCGTCGGCGGGAGCGGGTGCGGGATCGGGCGCTTTGCCTGCGCCGCCACGGATCATGCGCGTCGTGTTGGTGCCATCAAATTCCATGTGACGATCCTGTTGGAGAAGGTCGGGTTGCTTGAGAGAGGCGACACCGCGGGCTTGGCGAGCCGCTTCGGCAGCGCTGAGCGGGCGGTGACCCTCAGCGTCGTTGGTCGACACCGCCGCACCCGGGCTGATCGGGGGCGGCGATCCATCGGAGGGCTCGGCGGGGGGAAGGGCTGCGGCAACGGGTGTGGGGGAGGGCTGCGGGACCGGAACCGGGGTCGCGGCGACGGCTGGCAGGCGAGCCGGCAGCGCCGTGTCATCGCGGCTCGCGGCTGCCAGGGCGTCTTTCAGCGAGCCCAAGAAGCCGCCGGGCCGTCCCTTGTTGCCTGGAGTATCCACCATTGTGCGTCTCCCAACCCCTTATTGCCGAGCCGTCTTGTTGCTTTGCCGTCTAGTCGTCAAGTCGCCAGTCCGTCACGCGATTGTGCCGTTCGGCTGATACGGATTTGCGCTCCTGCAGCTTGGCTCGCCATGTTGCCCTTGCGCGCTGTGTCTACACTTTTTTCCTGGCATGGTGGCGTGTTTGGTTGCCAAAACACGTCATGGGCCCGACCGAAAATGTCATATGACGCAGTTTGAGCGATGATGCGGCAGCAAAATGGCTGAAGCGATCCGAGATTATGAATTTTTGTTCAGATCAAGTTCCTAACCCGGCCCTTGCCACATTCGCAGCCCATGGACGATACCCATGCACAGGATTCGCCGCACGATATGAGATAGACTTGACGATGAGGGGCATGGCGTGTGCCCCGCGGACCTCAAAAGGAGACCATGAACCTTATCGCGTTGCCGGCTGGAACCGTTCTCGTGGGCGATTACCGCATCCAGCGCGTGCTGGGCGCGGGCGGGTTCGGCGTGACCTATCTGGCCGACGAGATCGCTTTGTCCCGGGTGATTACGCTGAAGGAGTATTTCCCGTCAGATTTTGCGGCACGTAAGGACGGCATCGAGGCCGCCCCGCGCTCGTCCGACAGTGCGGGGGATTTCAAGTGGGGGCTCGATCGCTTCATTGAAGAAGCCCAGACGCTGGCGAAGTTCGACCATCCCAATATCGTGCGGGTCTACCGCTATTTCCGCGCCAACAATACCGCGTACATGGTGCTGCAGTTCGAAGAGGGGTTGAGCCTGAAGTCGTGGCTCAAGGGCCTCGGTCGCGCGCCGCGCCAGAAGGAACTCGATGCGATCATCGGACCGTTGCTCGATGCGCTGGAGTTCATCCACAAAGCGGACTTTCTGCATCGCGATATCGCACCCGACAACATCATCATCCGCAAGGATGGCGCGCCGGTGCTGATCGACTTCGGCTCCGCGCGCGGGGAGATTGCGGCCCATTCCAAGACCGTCAGCGCGCTGGTGAAGCCTGGCTATAGCCCCTATGAGCAGTACGCGGAAACGAGCCGTCAACAGGGCCCGTGGTCGGACATCTATGCGCTGGCTGCGACGCTCTACCATGCCATCACCGGCCGGCGTCCCCCCGATAGTCCCTCGCGGATCATGAAGGACGAGTATGTTCCTGCGCGGGACGCGGCTCTTGGGTCGTATCGGGCTGGGTTCTTGCGTGCGATCGATAAAGCGCTGTTGATGAATGTCGAGGCGCGGCCGCAGTCGGTTGCGGCTTGGCGCGGCGACGTTCTGGCCCCTGATCCGCCCAAGCAATCCTGGCTGTCGCGCGGTCGTGGCGCAAAACAGCACGGGGAGGCCATGGAGCTGGCTGGAGCGGGGGCTCCTGTTGCCGTGCCGGTTTCAGGCTTGATCCCGCCGCAACCGGATGCGCCCGGCGTTCAGGGTGGCCTGCTCGATTTCTTTGACGGCCTAAAGCGTAAACCGGTTGATGCCGCAGCCCCTGTCGACAACAGCCCGCCACCGCCCAAGTCCAAGCCTGCCGCCAGAGCCAAGCCCGATCTCAAGGGTAAACTCGAGGCGCAGGCTGCGGCAAAGGTGGAAGCCAAGCTCGTCGAGCCAAAGGCGAAGCCTAAGCTCAAAGCAAAAGCAACGGAGCCTGTCGCAGGGGGGGACGCCAAAGCGGGGGCCGGCAAAGGCGCAAGCGCCAAACCTGCTGGCGGCAAGACCGTCGCCGACCGTGTGACGCCGGCCCGTCCACAGCCCGTTCATGGCGGTGGCAAGCCACGTCGCATCGGATTGATCGGCAAGCTCGCGCTCGCGGCTGGCGTGGCAGGCCTGGTCGTGCTGTTCCAGAACCAGTTGCCGAAGACGCCTGCACCTACCAAGGCCGCTGTCGTCGCGCTGCCGCAGGACATTCCGGTGATGTTGCGTGAGTTCAAAGCGCACGAGACCGACGTCACGGGCGTTGCTTTTGCGCCAGAGGGGCGCCAGCTCGTTTCGGTCTCCCGGGATGCCACGCTCAAGATCTGGACTGCGACGTCGGGGCGGCTGGAAAAGTCGGTCGCGCTCGACAACCGGCTGGTTTCCTCGATTGCCATTGCCGGACGCCGGGTCGTGACTGGCCATGGCGACGGTGCGTCGTTCGTCTACGATCTCGATCGTGGCGAGCGACTGGCCCAATACAAGCGCAACGACGCTGAAATCTGGGGCGTGACGTTTTTGGGTGGGCAGGATCGCTTTGCGACCGTCAGCCACGACTATACGACGGCTGTCTGGGACGTGAAGGTGCCAGCTGCGCCGCTGTATACGCTCGATGGCCACGAGAGCGCCGTGCAGGCGGTCGCCTATTCCGAGCACGGGCCGTGGATCGCCACCGGCAGCGCCGACAAAACGGTGCGCTTGTACGACACCGATAGCCATGATTTGCAGCGCGTCTACAAGGGACCGAAGGACTTTGTGACAGCACTCGCGTTTTCGCCCGATGGGAAGACGCTCGCCGTTGCAAGCCTGGACGGCGCGATCCGCGTTTATGCGACGGGCTCGAGCCGGTTGCTGCGGCAGCTGACCGGCCACAGGAGCCGGATCGGTGCGCTTGCGTTTTCGCCTGATGGCAGCGTGCTGGCATCGGCTGCCGATGAGGGGATCGTTCGGCTCTGGGATGCCAAGCGCGGACGTACCATGCGCTCGCTTGGCGGGCATGCCGGAGGGGCAAAGACTGTCAGCTTTTCCCCTGACGGAACCCGGTTGGCTTCCGGGGGAAGCGATGGAATGATCCGTCTGTGGTCGGTGCCTCAGGTTAAAGCCAAGGATTAGGGCTTTGCTGCTCCGCATAGGGATTTGGGTTGTGCTGATCCGCATGCAGTGTGGTTTTCATAAATTTGTCATGGACCGCGAGCTGTGTTTGCGTTCATCCTCCCCGCTGGGAGGAAATCATGAAGAAAATCACCAAGAAATTCCGTGTGGAGCCGGGTTCAAGTGTCGACCTCAAGGTCTGGCCGACCCGTGTTGACCCGGTTTACGCCAACAAGCGCGAGTATCAGCAGATGTTGGCTGCCCAAACAGAACAGATGGCGGACCTGCAGGCCCAGCTTTATGCCACGCACACCCATGCGATCCTGGTGATGTTCCAAGGTATGGACGCGGCCGGCAAAGACAGCTGCATCAAGCATGTCATGTCGGGGATCAATCCGCAGGGCTGCAAGGTTCACAGCTTCAGCCATCCAAGTCCGGCTGAGCTCAAGCACGACTTTCTGTGGCGCACGACGCGCGACTTGCCAGAACGCGGAATGATCGGAATTTACAACCGCTCGCACTACGAAGAGGTTCTGATCGTTCGTGTTCACCGGAATATTCTTGAAGCCGAGAATCTTCCAGATGACGGACATGATGAGAAGCTGTGGGCCGAGCGCTACCGCTCGATCGGCGGCCTTGAGCGTCATCTGGCCACTAACGGCACGCGCATCGTCAAAATCTTTCTCCACCTGTCCAAGGACGAGCAGAAACGGCGGCTGCTGGAGCGCATCGACGTGCCGGAGAAGAATTGGAAGATCGCGCCGAGTGATATTATCGAGCGCAAGTTCTGGAAAGACTATCGTGTGGCCTACGAGCAGGCGATCGCTGCCACGAGTACCCGGGAAGCGCCTTGGCACATCGTGCCAGCCGATGATAAGGCAAATGCTCGCTTGTTTGTTTCCCACATCATTATGCAGACGCTGGAAAGTCTCAACCTTCACTATCCGGCGACGACAGCTGATCGCCGCGCTGAGTTGCTCGCAATGCGCCAGCAACTTGAAGCGGACTGATCCACGAAATCTGGAACCGGTGCGACCGCCCGCGCATTACCGGGTTTAGCCCAACGAGGAACTCATCATGGCCAAATACGTGGACGGCTTCGTGGTCCCGGTCCACCGGGATCGCGTCGAGGAGTACCGGGTGTTTTCAGAAAAAGCGGGCCGGATCTGGAAGGAATACGGTGCACTGGACTACGTCGAATGCATCGCCGACGATGTGAAGCCGGGCAAGCTGACATCGTTTCCGCAAGCGGTGGATTTGCAGCCCGGAGAGTTGGTCGTGTTTGCCTGGATCACCTATGCCTCGCGCGAGGACCGAGATCGGGTGATGGAAAAGGTCATGAAAGATGAGCGACTTCCCCACGACGCCGCCGCGATGCCTTTCGATGGTCAGCGTATGATCTTCGGCGGTTTCAAAACGTTCATCGAATTGTAATTTGCTTAGCAAATCAAATTGGATGATGCGTGGCCTTGCTGACGTTATGTGCAGATTGCCGCGTGTGCACTCTTGAGCGCATGGCCATTTGCTGCAAATGTGCGCGCAAATCACGCAGTCGATGCATAACGGAGCCCTCATGACCGACATCCCCGACATCAAGACGCTGGCCGCGACGCGCACGTGGGGCCGGGGCAAGGTTTATGGCGACATCACCGAAACCATTGGCCATACACCGCTCGTGCGCCTGTCGCGCGTCATGGCCGCTGCTAAGACGACGGCTGAAATTCTGATGAAGCTTGAATTCTTCAACCCATTGAATTCTGTGAAGGATCGCATCGGCGTTTCAATGATTGATACGCTGGAATCGCAGGGGCGCATTACACCTGGCAAGAGTGTTCTGGTGGAGCCAACGTCTGGCAACACGGGCGTGGCGCTCGCTTATGTGGCAGCCGCGCGCGGTTACCGGTTGATCCTCACCATGCCCGAGACGATGTCGCTTGAGCGCCGCAAGCTGCTGGCTCATCTGGGGGCCGAACTCATCTTGACGCCGGGTCCGGGCGGCATGGGGGCTGCCATTTCCAAGGCCGCGGAGATCGCGGCGACCACGCCGGACGCTGTTCTTGTGGGGCAGTTCGTCAATCCAGCCAACCCGCGCGTGCACGAGTTGACGACGGCTGAAGAAATCTGGGGGGACACCCAGGGCCGCGTTGATGCCGTGGTGATTGCGATCGGCACCGGCGGCACGATCACGGGCTGCGGTCGTGTGCTCAAGGCGTATAACCCCGCCCTCAAAGTGTTTGCGGTTGAGCCCTCGACCAGCCCGGTTCTATCGGGTGGCGAAAAAGGTCCCCACAAGATTCAGGGTATTGGCGCGGGATTTATCCCCGAGGTTCTGCAGCGCGACCTGATCGATGAAGTCATCACGGTGCCGAGCGAGATGGCGTTCGACGTGTCACGGATGCTGGCTAAAATGGAAGGCATTCCGGGGGGCATTTCGACGGGGGCAAATCTTGCCGCTGCCCTCACGGTGGCAGCGCGTCCTGAGATGGCTGGGAAGACGATTGTTACGTTCGCGCCCTCGTCGGCAGAGCGGTATTATTCGTCCGATCTGTTTCTCGATCCTGCGAAAGCCTGATCGGGTTCACTTGAGCGTTCCATGACCCACCTGTCGGCCGACGAACTCCAGCGCTATAAGCGTCACTTGGTCTTGCGGGAGGTCGGGGGGGCTGGCCAACAGCGGCTGAAGGCTGCGCGCGTGCTCGTCATCGGCGCCGGCGGGCTTGGCTCGCCGATCCTGCTTTATCTGGCGGCGGCGGGCGTTGGCACCATTGCGGTGATTGACGACGATACCGTTTCGCTCAGTAACCTCCAGCGCCAGATCGTTCACGATACTGCGAGTATCGGCGTCGCCAAAGTCGAGAGCGCTCAGGCAACTCTCGCCCGCATCAATCCCCACGTCGTGGTCGAGCCGATTTCGGCGCGCCTAACGGCTTCGAATGCGCTCGGCTTGATTGCGCAGTACGACATCGTTGTTGACGGTTCGGACAATTTCGCAACCCGCTATCTGGTGTCGGATGCGTGCTGTCTGGCCAAGCGGACGCTGGTGTTTGCAGCGGTTGGACCTTTTGATGGCCATATCACGACGTTGAAACCGCACCTGACGGCGAAGGACGGGGTGCGATACCCGACCTACCGGTGTCTCTTTCCACACGCCCCGCCGCCGGGGACGGTCGCAAACTGTTCGGAAGTCGGCGTGTTGGGGGCGAGCGTTGGCGTTCTCGGTACGCTGGCAGCGGTTGAAATCATCAAAGAAATCTTAGAAATCGGGGACAGTCTGGCTGGGCGGTTGTTGATCTATGATGGGCTAGGCGGGCGGTTCGAGACGGTCAATATCGGCTGGGACCCCGACAATCCGTTGACGGGGACGAACCCGACGATCCAGGATTTGGCGATTCATGGGGGTTGAGACGTCGGGCTGCCGCCCGAGCCCGCTTGGGGGAATGCTTCCCCCAAACCCCCCGCATTTTTTGGGACTTTAGAGACGGCTGAAGGCTGGGGCATCGGGCCAGAAGACGCGGGCGCGCGGGTTGACTTCTGCCGGGTCGCCTGAGGTCAGAAGCGTGATGGTGCGCTGGGCTGGGGTGTCGGCGACGTAATGGGGCCTCCGCGTCAGATAATCCTCGAAGCTATCGGCGACCACGACAGGCTGCGATAGCATCCGCGTGAATGGCGGTAAGTGGCGGCGGAACAGGTGTTCGACGAGGGGGAAGTGCGTGCAGCCCAGGATTGCGCGGTGTGGTGGTGCACCTCCTGTTTGTGTCAACAGGCCCGCGACGCCCGCTTCGACGAGGCCGTCCAGGTCTGCGGGACTCGCTGCGCGCTCAATCGCTCCGGCAAGCTCGGCACAGACTTGTTGGACGACCTCCACCTTAGGGCAGCGCTTGCGGATCTCTTCGGGATAGACGCCCGAGGCAACCGTGCGTGCGGTGCCGAAGACGGCGATCAGATCGGTGTTGTATTTCTGGGGATATTGCGGGGCCGTCACAGCCCAGGGGGTTTGAGTCGCGGCCTCGACGGTCGGGGCGACGATGCCGAGCACGTTGTGGGTGCCGCGCCATTGGGATTGCGGGAGCCAGGATTGCTGCAGGCTGCGGGCGGCTACGGCGGTGGCTGTATTGCAGCCCAGGAGAACCAACCGGCAGTTGCGTTCAAACAGCGCCTGCGTCGCGTTCTGAGTCAGATCGACGATCTCGCCCGAGGGCTTGTTGCCATAGGGAACGTGGGCGTGATCACCGAAATAGGTGAACGAATACTGCGGGAAGCGTTCGGCCAGGACACGCAGTACGGTCAGCCCGCCGAGGCCTGAGTCGAAGACACCGATCATGCACACCAGCAAAACAATGCAACTGTTTCCCACGAAAAAAGGCGACTCGGACATTTGCCCAAGCCGCCGTTCGTCACATGCGCAACGACCTCAATCGCATACGCGCCTGCATTCCTTGAAGGGACCGATGTACTTGCAGCGTTCTACGCAACGCGGTTCGTGACGGCGATGGTCGCGGTCCCCGCGCCATTCCCGGTCCCCGCGCCATTCGCGGCGGGGAGGGCCAGTGGCGATGCGGTTGCAATTGCGGTCGTGACGGTGCCAGCCGTAGCGGCCCTCTTGAATATCGTGATGGCAACCGTGGGCAGAGGCCGATCCAGCCATCATCGGCAGTGCGACGATGCTGAACGCGAGAGCAGCGAGAATTTTCTTCATGCGAGTTCCCTGGACGTTATGATGAACGCGACACTGATGGCGTTACACGAACTCTAACGGTTTCGCAGCCCAAAAGTGCCATGGACACAAAACACCTATCTCGCAGTTGCTTACAGCATGCTTACTGCGCTGGACCTGGCACTGCGGTGTCGATCGCCTTGAGGCTGTCGAGGGTTGGCATCGCAACGGTTGAATAACCGCAGTCGACAAAGTGGACTTCACCCGTGACGGCACCCGATAGCGGGGACAGCAAGTAGAGCGCTGAGCCGCCAACGTCGTCGAGGGTCGGCGTTTTGCGCAACGGGGAATGGTCTTTCTGGTAGTTGAAGATCAGCCGCGCGTCGGATACGCCAGCACCTGCCAGCGTGCGCATTGGGCCCGCCGACAGCGCGTTGACGCGGATGCCCTGCGGGCCAAGGTCGGCGGCGAGGTAGCGCACGGAGGCTTCAAGGGCCGCCTTGGCGACTCCCATCACGTTATAAGACGGCACCCAGCGGGTTGCGCCGCCATAGGTCAATGTCAGCAGCGTGCCGCCGTTTGGCATCAGGTCGGCTGCGCGCTTGGAGATCTCGGTGAACGAGAAGCACGAGATGACCATGGTGTTGGAGAAGTTTTCGCGGCTGGTGTCGGCGTAACGACCAGCCAATTCGCGGCGATCGGAGAAGGCTAAGGCATGGACGACGAAGTCGAGGCTGCCCCACTTCTGCTTGATCTCGTCGAATACGGCGTCGACGCTGGCTAAATCATTCACGTCGCAAGGGGCGATGATTTCTGCGCCGACGGATTGCGCAAGCGGGATGGCGCGGCGGCCGAACGCGTCTCCTTGATAGGTGAAGGCGAGTTTGGCCCCTTGGCCGGCCAAGACACGCGCGATGCCCCAGGCGATCGAGCGGTCGTTGGCAACCCCCATGATCAGGCCGCGTTTGCCGGCCATGAGCGGGCCTGGGACTGCGATATCGATCTGCGACATGACTAAGCCTCTTCGTTGCGCCGCGTGTCGGCGACTGGAATCATGAACTGGAAGCGCGCAGCAAAAGTCTTGCCAAGATGGCTGTTCACACAGGCGCGCCGTTAACCATTGTAGCGTTTGAACACCAATGTTGCATTGGTTCCGCCGAACCCAAAACTGTTCGACATCACACAGTTAAGTTCTGCATTATCAAGTCGCTGGCGCATGATCGGCAGATCGGCAAAAGCGGGGTCGATCTCCTGAATATTGGCACTTTCGCAGATGAAATTATGTTTCATCATCAGGAGCGAGAAAATTGCTTCCTGGACACCAATAGCTCCAAGCGAGTGGCCGGTCAGTGATTTGGTGGCTGCAATCTTGGGAATATTGGCGCCGAAAACTGCACGGATCGCTTCGATTTCGCGCGCATCCCCGATCGGGGTCGCGGTCGCATGGGGATTGATATAGTCAATCGCGCAGCCCAGGCCCTTTTCGTCGAGACCTTTCATGGCGTTTAACATGCAGCGCGCCGCGCCTTCACCCGACGGCGCTACCATATCGAACCCGTCGGACGTGGCACCGTAGCCTGCGACTTCGCCATAGATTTTAGCCCCACGCGCTTTGGCATGTTCGAGTTCTTCCAGCACCAGCACACCGGCCCCACCCGCAATCACGAAGCCATCGCGGTTTTTATCGTAGGCGCGGCTGGCGGTGGCGGGCGTGTCGTTGTAGCGCGACGACATCGCGCCCATGCCGTCGAACAAAACCGACAGGGTCCAGTCCAGTTCTTCGCAGCCACCTGCAAAGATCACGTCCTGTTTACCCCATTGGATGAGTTCGGAGGCGTTGCCGATGCAGTGGGCCGAGGTTGAGCATGCCGACGAGATCGAATAGTTGACGCCTTTGATCTGGAAGCTCGTGGCCAGGACTGCGGACGGTCCTGAGCACATGCCTTTGGTGACTTCGAAGGGGCCGACCTGTTTGGGGGTCTTGGTGCGCGCTGTATCGGCAGCCCAGACGATGGCACGGGTCGAGGGGCCGCCCGACCCCATGATGATACCAGTGCGCTCGTTTGCAACGGCGCCGGGTTCCAGCCCGCTATCTTTGATCGCCTGGTCCATGGCGATGTAGTTCCAGCCAATGCCTGCTTCCATGAAGCGCTTGGGTTTGCGCGGGACGATGGCCTCCCAGTCGATCTGGGGCTGGCCATGAACCTGCGAGCGGAACCCAAGTTCGGCGTACTTATCGGCCTTGACAATCCCCGACTTGGCTTCACGCAAGGAGGCTGTCACCTCCTCGGTCGTGTTCCCGATCGAGGACACGATGCCCATGCCCGTCACAACAACACGTCTCATCTTGCGAGCATCCTCATAGAACGTCTTGGTGCAGGAATGGCGTCTACGTTAACCTGCTTTGACCACGTCGGGCTTTAGCAGAACGCGCAGGTCTTTCGCCGTGTAAATGACTTCGCCGTCAGCGACGAGCTGACCATCGGCTTCGGCGAGTTTGAGCTTACGCGCAATGACGCGCTTGATGTCGATCACATACTTGAGGTGTTTGACGTCCGGCGTCACCTCTTTCATGAACTTGACTTCGCCACAGCCCGACGCGCGGCCCTGGCCTGTCAGCCCAGACCAGCCCAGGAAAAATCCGGTCAGCTGCCAGAGCGCGTCCAACCCAAGGCATCCGGGCATGACAGGGTCGCCTTCGAAATGGCACTTGAAGAACCAGTCGAGTGCCGGATTGCCGGCGACGTCGAGTTCGGCCACGATCTGACCTTTGCCGTAAAGGCCGCCGGTGTCGGTGATCAGTGAGATTTTTTCAAACATCAACATCGGCGGGAGCGGAAGCTGAGCGTTACCCGGTCCGAACAGGCGGCCATGGCCGCATTCCAAGAGGTCGGCATAATCGTAGCTGGAGCGCCGTTCGGCCATTTTGCTCTGTCTTCCCCTCGTTTAGTGCCTGCACCCATAGTGCCAAGCACGGTCCGCTCGCTTGCAGCGGCGTGACCGGATTTGAGTTCCCACCACCTTCAAAAGGTAAAGCTGCCGACCGTCAAGCAGGTTGAGTATAGCAAAGTGTGACGCAACGCTGAAATCCCTGGTCGTTGATGCCGCGCTGAGAGCGATATTGCGGGCTGGGCCTTCGATCCGTATATTACTGTTTGCGACTTATGTCCCAAGCACGGCTCTGCCGATGAATTGGTACAACCAAGGACTATTGAGACGGCATGGCGAAAGATATCAGCGACAGCAACCTCGGCGACACGCCTATCGGTGACGCGAGACTGAGCGACACCGGTCAGTCCCGTCGTGCGACTGGCACGCTTGATCCAGTTGTGGCGAATGCGCGACGCCGGGCCCTTGCGAAATTGCACGCATCGGGCTTGCGTCCGACGCGCCAGCGCCAGTTGCTGGCAGAATTGTTGTTTGCCGAACACGATCGCCACGTGTCGGCCGAAGTTTTGCACGCGGAAGCGCTGGCCAGAGGCGAACATGTCTCGCTGGCGACGGTTTACAACACGCTGCATCAGTTTCGCAGTGCCGGGCTCGTCCGCGAATTAGCGATTGATGCGTCGCGCGCTTATTTCGATACCAATGTGTCGAACCACAATCACTTTTTTGTGGAAGCCGATGGGGTGCTGCTCGATATTCCCAGCGACACGATCCGCGTCGATGGGCTGCCGCAGCCGCCTGCGGGAATGCGTATTTCCCACATTGATGTGGTCGTCAGGCTGGTTCCAGACTCAGATTAGGTCCGGTTTCCGCCTGACTGGGGTCGGTAAGATGTGTCAGCGCTGTTCGTTCGCTACTTCAGGACTTCTTTTTCGTACACGCCCCATAGTTTTTTCTGCGGAACGAAACCCTTGAACTTTTCGACGGCAACCCAGCACCACGTGCCATTGCACGACAGCACGTTCGCAATCACCCCGGCTTCGACCTGAACAACGATGCTGGCCTTGTCGTTATCGTCCGACATCAGCGCGATCTGCGGCGGCGGGGCACCGGGTTTGACTTCCCATGGTTCGATCAGTGCGGTGCGGCGTCCCGACAGGAACGACTGCAAGACCCATCCAGACGCGCCATCGGCATCGCGCACCTGACGCCAGCCTTCAAATTCCTTGATGATTTCGAGCGGCAGGCCTTCCCGGTGATAGACCCAGACGGTCGGGTATTCGGTGCCGGGCCCACTGCGCAGGTTCGCGCGGCTGGGCTTGAGGCTGGAAAAACGCGGCAAAGACTGAGGTTTTGCAGTAGGTCCAGCCGCGCATGCGGTCTGGCTATTTAAAAATGACGTTGCCATAAGCAGCAACGCCAACCCGATCCGGCGTCGACTACCTTGAAGCGTTGTCACGGCATTCCTCGTGGTGCAGTTGAGCATAGCGTCGTGTGCAGGTTTGTTGAACCCTACACCTGTTCCGTTCACATCTCGCGTGAGTTTGTTCGCGGTGTGGCATCCATCCACACTTGACGTTTCAGCCTGCCAATTCGCCAACTGCCTCTTGGATGAGCACTGCGACGGATGGGTAATGGCGTTCGTTTCGAAAGAACTTCCCTCTCAACCGATGACGCTTTAGACAACGCATACCGAATTTGTTTTGCCAGCCGTTCTCTGGCCCCTCCACGCCTTTTTCTGCAGGTCCCTGGAAGACGAAATGCCCAAAGAAACAAAGCCCCCCGTCGTCATCGTCACCCGCAAGTTGCCCAGCCTCGTTGAGGCACGGCTCACGGAGCTGTTCGAAGCGCGTCTCAATCATGACGATAAGCCAATGAGCCAAGCTCAGTTGATCGAAGCCGTGAAAACCGCCGACGTGCTGGTGCCGACCGTGACCGACCGGATCGACCGCTCGGTGATCGCCCAGGCTGGTCCGCAGCTTCGGCTGATCGCCAACTTCGGCACCGGGGTCGACAATATCGACCTCGACACCGCGCGAAATCGCGGGATCATTGTGACGAATACGCCGGGCGTCCTGACCGAGGATACCGCCGACATGACGATGGCGTTGATCCTTGCCGTTCCGCGGCGGCTTGCCGAAGGGACCGCGTATCTCAAGGATCATAAGTCGAACTGGACCGGCTGGTCGCCGACTTGGATGCTCGGCCACCGGATTCACGGTAAGCGTTTGGGGATTATCGGTATGGGCCGCATTGGCCAAGCTGTTGCCCATCGCGCAAAAGCGTTCGGTCTCCAGATTCATTATCACAATCGCCGCCGGGTTGCGGCTGAGATCGAGGCAGACCTCGGCGCGACCTACTGGGAAGGCCTCGATCAGATGCTGTCGCGCGTCGACATCCTATCGGTCAATTGCCCCCACACGCCGGCGACCTATCATTTGCTTTCGGCCCGTCGGCTGAAGCTGCTCAAGCCCACCTGTTTTGTGGTCAACACATCGCGTGGTGAGGTCATCGACGAAAATGAACTGGCCCGCTTGATCGAGAACGGGTCGATTGCAGGCGCTGGACTCGACGTGTTCGAGCATGAGCCGTCGGTCAATCCGAAACTACTCGCGTCTGATCGGGTGATCTCGCTGCCGCATATGGGGTCGGCTACCGTCGAGGGCCGGATCGACATGGGCGAGAAGGTGATCATCAACATCAAGGCGTTTTTGGATGGGCACGCGCCGCCCGACCGTGTTCATCCAGCGATGTTCTGATGCTCTCTCTTGGCCGCTCAATTTATTTGGCAGGGCCCGCTCCGCCGACGGAGTAAACAGACCGTTAACGATTGCCCCGTAATCTGACAGGCATCAGCATTGCCAGGGGGAGGCGCGGGTCATGACTCAGACTGTTCAAGCGACGGCGGCAGAAACAGCCAGCATCGATCTCGTTCAAGCGGAGTGTGGCGAGGCTTTGCCTGCGTCCAACCTCGCCGGGTTACTGGACCAGTTCACCCGTGAGATCACGGGGGCGTCGACCCATTCGGTTGGTGCGTTTGCCGCGACCGTTCAATCGCTGCATGGCGAACTCCACCTTCTGGCGCATCAGTTCGTGGCGCGGTCCCAGGTGCAGGACTTGGACGAACTCGACTTCGACGATATTTTTCCCGGTCACACCAACATTCCAGCCGAGTTAGACCCGGCGTATCACGGGATCATGGCGGCGGAAGAGCTTGAGCATCATTGCCGGGAACTCAGCCGGGTGGCCTGATGGTCGTTTACCCACCCTCAGCCGCCCATGCCGGATTGCTGGTGTGGGCGTCGAACTTGTAGTCGATGAAGAGTTGTTCGCCGACGGCGATGTCGCGCGTTGCAAACAGCGTGACGACTTCGCCTTCGGGCGTTGGCTGCCAGGAGCGGTCGGCGTTCGGCGTCCGCGCGTGGTTGATCATCTCGATCCAGCCGAGCACGATGAAGGCCGACCCATCGGCATCCTCAAACCAGAAATGCGACAGCGTTGAACCAGCCATGGCCGTGACTTCGTGCGCGGGAAGGCGGATCGTATGAAACACACCGAGCGTCTCGCCGTGCGCGATAGCGCGCGCTGCAAACACGCCGCGGCCCATCGTGGGGGTTCGGCGGACGGTGATGGATGAAATCATAGCTGCGGTCCCGAGTTAAGTGTCGGGCTATCGCCCGAACCCATTTGGAGGATTGCATCCCCCAAACCCCCTGCTTTTTTGTGATTTCCAGTGACAGACGGTAAAAGCCGCCGGGTGATCCGGCGGCTTTCTGGTTTGACTGGAGTTCGTGATTAGTCGCGGCGGGGGCGGCGGTTGCCGCCGCCTTCGCGGCGGGGCGGGCGGGGTTCGAAGACTTCTTCCGGCTCGCCCTCGGCGCGTGGGAGTTCAGCACCGGTGGCCTGGTCGACGATCTTCATCGACAGGCGGGTTTTGCCGCGATCATCGAAGCCCAAGAGCTTCACGAAAACTTCCTGGCCCTCTTTCACGACTTCGCCGACGGTTGCGGGGCGACCGTTGGTCAACTGCGAGATGTGGACGAGGCCGTCTTTGGCACCAAAGAAGTTCACAAACGCCCCAAAGTCCATGATCTTGACGATCTTGCCTTTGTAGATTTTGCCAACTTCGGCTTCCTGGGTGATCGATTTGATCAGGTCCATGGCCTTGTCGATTGATTCTTTCTTCGAGGCTGCGACCTTGATGGTGCCGTCGTCGTCGATGTCGATCTTGGCACCCGACTGTTCGACGATGCCACGGATCACCGAACCGCCGGTGCCGATGACTTCGCGGATTTTTTCGGTCGGGATTTTGATGGTTTCGATGCGTGGCGCGTGCTCACCCAACTCGGTGCGCGGCGCGGTCATCGCCTTTTCCATCTCGCCTAGGATGTGCAAGCGGCCCGCTTTCGCCTGATCGAGCGCGATGCGCATGATCTCTTCGGTGATGCCGGTGATCTTGATGTCCATCTGCAGCGAGGTGACGCCAGCGCTGGTGCCGGCAACCTTGAAGTCCATGTCGCCGAGGTGGTCTTCGTCGCCAAGGATGTCGGAGAGGACGGCGAAATCAGCGCCTTCCTTGATGAGACCCATGGCAATACCAGCGACTGGACGGGGCAGGGGGACGCCGGCGTCCATCAGTGCGAGCGAGGTGCCGCAGACGGTTGCCATCGAGGACGAGCCGTTCGATTCGGTGATCTCGGACACGACGCGGATGGTGTAGGGGAACTGGTCCTGTGGGGGGAGTAGCGGGCGGATCGCGCGGTAGGCGAGTTTGCCGTGGCCGATTTCGCGGCGACCGGGCGAGCCCATGCGGCCAACTTCACCGACCGAGTACGGAGGGAAGTTGTAATGCAGCAGGAAGCGCTCTTTCTTGGTGCCTTCCAGGCTGTCGATGTACTGCTCGTCTTCACCGGTGCCGAGAGTGGCGACCACGAGGGCCTGGGTTTCGCCGCGCGTGAACAGGGCTGAGCCGTGGGTGCGCGGCAGAACGTGGACTTCGGACACGATCGGGCGGACGGTGGAGAGATCGCGGCCATCGATGCGGCGACCGGTTTTCACCACGTCGTTGCGCATGATGTCCATCTCGACCTGCTTGAAGGCATCGCCGAGCAGGGTCTTTTCGTTGGCGTCACCATCGGGAAGCTTGATCTCTTCGCCGATCTTTTTCTTGGCGGCCGCGACGAGATCCTGGCGCTTGGCTTTTTCAGGCGTTGAGAACGCGGTGCGCAGCATCTGTTCGGTGATCGACAACACCTGGGCTTTGTACTTGTTTTCGCCCGGTGGTTCGAAGTTCCAGGGTTCCTTGGCGGCAGCGTCTGCGAGCTTGATGATCGCCTTGATGACCGGCTGCATTTCGCGATGACCAAACATCACGGCTTCGAGCATCTGCTGCTCGGACAGTTCCTTGGCTTCGGATTCGACCATCATGACGGCGTCGTGGGTGCCGGCCATGACCAGATCGAGCGATGAGTTCGCCATCTCGTCAACCATCGGGTTGAGGATGTATTCGCCGTTGATGATGCCGACGCGCGCGCCGCCGATGGGGCCAAGGAAGGGGAGGCCGGACAGGGTGAGGGCTGCGGAGGCGGCGACCATGCCGAGGATGTCGGGATCGTTCTCCATGTCGTGGGACAGGACGGTCACGACAACTTGGGTTTCATGCTTGAACCCTTCGACGAACAGCGGGCGGATCGGACGGTCGATCAGGCGCGAGGTCAGGGTTTCTTTTTCGGTCGGGCGGCCTTCGCGCTTGAAGTAGCCGCCTGGGATTTTGCCGGCAGCGTAGGTGCGCTCTTGGTAGTTGACGGTGAGCGGGAAGAAATCGATGCCCGGCTTCACGGAGCGGGCGGCGACGACGGTCGCGAGCACGCTGGTCTCGCCATATTGGGCGAACACGGCGGCGTCGGCTTGGCGGGCCATGTGCCCGGTTTCGAGGCGCAGCTTGCGGCCGCCCCACTCGATTTCAACGCGATGGATGTCAAACATTCTATTTCAGCTTTCTTTGCGGACCTGCAATTCCCCCGTCCTATACGGGAGAATTGGTGACGTGTGTCGTTTGTCGTGATGGTGCGTGGGGTTATGAACAAAAAGCGTCAGTGTATCTAAGCACGCTTTCGTAATGACCGCTCGCATGTGAGCAGGTGGTTGCCCTGAAAACACGTATCGCGCCGAGCCCCATTGGGAGGGGTCGAGCGCGACACGAACGGGGACTACAGGAGCGGTCTCAGCGGCGGATGCCGAGTTTTTCGATGATGGTCGTGTAACGCTTGACGTCTTTGCGCTTCACGTAATCCAACAACTGGCGGCGTTGGCTGACCATTTTGAGAAGGCCACGACGGGAGTGGTTGTCCTTCTTGTGCTGCTTGAAATGGTCGGTCAGGTGGTTGATGCGGTGCGTCAGAACAGCGATCTGGACTTCGGGCGAACCGGTATCGTTGGCGGCCAGAGCGTTGCTTTTGATGACTTCAGTTTTGGCAAGCTTGCGAATGGGCAAGATTTCCGACATCGGGGATCCTTTCTAAGGGGAGGAGGGCAGGGTTGCGGTCAGCGCGCCTACAAGGGTGGCCACGGCCGGGATGTCGTCCAGCCGGGTCAATACGGAAAGCCGCGCAAGCTCTCACTTGCGCGGATGAAAGGGGCTTAGGGCAAAGTTGAGTGTTTGGCAAGATTGAGATGGATGATTTACGACGGGGCCTGCGTCACCTTTCCCAGCAATGACGGCGTGACACATGCTACTATCGGCTAACTCGACCAACAGGGAAACGTACGCCGATGCGCGCCGTCACGCCTCGCCTTGATCGTGAACATGAAGAAGAGCATGTGGCCGTGCCGTTGGGCGCGCGGACGCCACGTGTGCTGATTGCCGACAAAAGTCCGGTCGTGCGCGCGGGTCTTGAGGACTACATCCGCAAGGACGGGCGGTTCGATGTGGTGGGGTCGACCATCAACGGACAGGCGTTTGCAAGTCTTGCGCAGGAAAAGACGGTCGATATCGGGGTCGTGGGCTGGGCTTTGCCCGACATGACGGGCGGCGGCGTCATTGCGCTGATGAAGCGGCGGCAGCATCCGGTGCGCATCATTATCTATACGGGCGATTCGAACCCCGACGTGTTGCGTGAAGCGGTTCGCGAGGGGGCGTGGGGGTTCACGTCCAAAACCGAAGATCCAGCGGTGTTGATTGAAACTATTGCATCGGTGGCGCGCGGGCGGCTGTCGGTGCCCTATATCGACATCAAGACGATTGCGTCTGATCCGCTTGAAGCGCTCACGGCACGGGAGCGGGAATTGCTGGCGGCGCTGGCGAACGGGTGGACCAATCAGCAGATTGCCGCCCGGATCGGCATCTCGGCCAACACGGTCAAGTATCACCTCAAGAACCTGTACGACAAACTCGGCGTGAATAACCGCGCGATGGCGGTTGCGATGTTCATGTCGGCGGGGCGCGACCAGAGGTAGCGGCCCCTGCCGCATCATGCGGTCCGACGGCATACGGTGAGGTCTGGTTCGCGCCCGCGATATCGCGAAGACATCGATTCTACGCCCGCTTATTGCGAAATATTTTGCATTGCACCAAAGTCTATGTCGGGACCATCCACCCCGAAGCCACCCCACCGGGTAGGCGGAGCGCAGCCCATCTGCGACGCATCTCTCCCCTGCCGGGTGTTGCGACTAAGGTCGAAGACGCGGCATGTGCCTCCTGCAAGATGCTGCTGGTTCACGGTCGACACGCCGCGACGCCAGCGTGACAATAATCATCCCATTTGAGGAGACGTTACGATGTTGGTGCAACCCCATCTGTTCATTCCCGGCCCCACGACCATTCCCGACAAAGTCCGCATGGCCATGAATTTGCCGATGGAGGATATGCGCAACCCGGAGTTCCCGAAGTTTACGCTGCCGATTTTCGAAGACCTCAAAAAGGTCTTTAAACTCACGAACGGTCGCGTGTTCGTGTTCCCCTCGTCGGGCACCGGCGCCTGGGAATCGGCGATGCAGAATACGCTCGCCGTTGGCGACAAAGTCTTGATGTCGCGATTTGGCCAGTTCTCGCTGCTCTGGGTCGACATGGCCGAGCGGATGGGGCTGAAGGTCGAACTGTGCGACGAAGAGTGGGGCACCGGCGTTCCGGTTGAAAAGTACGCCGACATCCTCGCGAACGATAAGAACCACGAGATCAAGGCTGTCTTTGCCACCCACAACGAAACCGCGACGGGCGTTTCGAGCGACATCGCTGGCGTGCGCAAGGCGATGGATGCGGCTGGTCACCCGGCTTTGCTGATGGTCGATGGCGTGTCGTCGGTCGGGTCGCTCGACATGCGGATGACCGAATGGGGCGTCGATTGCTGCGTGTCGGGTTCGCAGAAGGGCTTCATGCTGCCAACGGGCCTGGGTATCCTTGCCGTCAGCCAGAAAGCGCTCGACCATAACAAGTCGGCGAACGGGCGGATGAACCGGTGCTTCTTCTCGTGGGAAGACATGATTAAGACCAACGATCTGGGCTTCTTCCCGTACACCCCGGCAACGCAGCTCATCCGCGGCTTGCGCACCTCGCTCGACATGATCGCCGACGAGGGGCTGGACAACATTTTTGCCCGCCACCATCGGCTGGCCTGCGGCGTGCGTGCGGCTGTGGATGCGTGGGGCCTCAAGCTCTGCGCCAAGGAACCGAAATGGCACTCCGATACGGTGTCGGCGATCTACGTTCCTGAAGGTATCGACGCCAATAACGTCTTGAAGACGGCCTTCTACCGCTACAACACGTCGCTTGGGACGGGCCTCAATAAGCTGAACGGCCGGGTCTTCCGCATCGGGCACTTGGGCGCGTTGGATGAGTTCATGGTCGGCGGGGTGCTTTTCGCCGTCGAGATGACGCTCAAGGATTGCGGCGTCAACATCAAGCTTGGATCGGGTACGGGGGCTGCGGCCGAATACTTCTCCAAGACGGCGACCAAGTCTGCCACCGCTGTGACCAAGAACGCAGCCTGATTTTTATAAGCGACGGGCCGGGCCAGCGATGGCCCGGTTTCCCCCTAAAACCATGCCAATCAAAACCGAGGAAACGTCCCCATGAGCTACACGCTTTATCCGCTTCGCAAGAGCCGCCTGCAGCGCTCGTACCTCGCGGTGCCCGGGTCGAACCCGACCATGATCGACCGCGCCATCAAGAGCGCTGCCGATTACGTGTTTTTGGATTGCGAGGATGCCGTTGCCCCACCGGAAAAAGAGCAGGCCCGCAAGAACATCATCCAGGCGCTGAACGATCTGGACTGGAAGGGTGCCGGCAAAAGCGTCTCGGTGCGGATCAACGGGCTTGATACGCATTACATGTATCGCGATGTGATCGACATCGTCGAGCAGGCCGGTGCGAAGCTCGATACCATCCTGATCCCTAAGGTCGGAGTTCCTGCCGACGTTTATACGGTCGAGTGCCTTGTCAGCCAGATTGAAGTCGCCAAGGGGCTGGCCAACCGGATCGGGACGGAAGCTCTGATCGAGACGCCGCTTGGGATGGCGAACGTCGAAGCCATCGCGTCGGCCAACAGCCGGTTGGAGTCGATGCACTTTGGCGTGGCTGATTACTCTGCCTTCAACAAGGCCCGCACCGTCGTGATCGGTGGCCTGAACCCGGACTATCCGGGCGACCAGTGGCACTTCCCGCTGTCGCGGATGACGGTTGCCTGCCGGGCGTTTGGGCTGCGGCCGATCGATGGACCGTTCGGTGGCATCGATGATCCAGAAGGCTACAAGGCGGCTGCCCGTCGCGGTGCTGCCCTTGGCATGGAAGGCAAATGGGCAATCCATCCGAGCCAGATCGAACTGGCCAACGAAATCTATTCGCCGACTGCTGCAGAAGTGACGCGTGCCGAGCGTATTCTCGTGGCGTTGAAAGAAGCTGAAGCCCAAGGCAAGGGGGCGGCTTCGCTCGATGGCAAGATGATTGATGCGGCCTCTGAAAAGATGGCAAATAATCTGCTGGCAACGGCGGCCGCTATTCAGGCCGCGAATGCAAAGCGCGCAGGCTAACTTGAAACCCGCAGGGTGCAATAGGCGCAGGCCGTAAAGCGCTGCCTACTCCGAAGTCGGAGCACTATGCGACGGGTTATTGCGCCCTACTCTGCCAATCAGACAGGAGATCCCTTATGGACATTCACGAGTACCAAGCCAAAGAGCTTCTCGCGAAGTTCGGCGTCCCCATCCCGCGGGGCGGATTGGCTTACAGCCCCGAGCAAGCGGCCTATCGGGCTAGCGATATCGGGGGATCGCAATGGGTCGTGAAAGCCCAGATCCATTCGGGCGCACGCGGCAAGGCCGGCGGCATTAAATTCTGCCGTAACGACCGGGAAATCGAAGAGGCGTCCGAGGCGCTGCTCGGCAAGAAGCTCGTCACCAATCAGACTGGCCCCGGCGGCAAGCTGGTGTCCCGTCTCTACGTCGAGGAGGCGACGCAGATCGCCAAGGAGTTTTACCTCGGCTTTGTCATGGACCGGGCGTCGGAACGGATCATGGTCGTCGCGTCGGCGGCAGGCGGGATGGAGATCGAGGAAATCTCGGCGACCAAGCCTGAGAGCCTGATCCGGGTGAGCGTCGATCCGATGGTGGGGATGCAGCAGTTCCAGGCGCGGGAAGTGGCATTCGGTCTGGGTGTTGATTCCGATCTCGTCGGCAAGGTCGTGCCGGTCATCATGGGGACCTACCGCGCCTTCCGCGATCTGGATGCGATCATGGTGGAAATCAATCCGCTCGTGATCACCAAAGACAACCAGATCGTGGCACTCGACGCCAAGATGAGCTTCGACGACAATGCCCTGTTCCGCCGCGCGGCGATTTCTGAGTTGCGCGACAAGAGCCAGGAAGATCCGCGTGAAACATACGCTTCCGATCGCGGGCTTGCCTACGTTGGCCTTGACGGTGACATTGGCTGCGTTGTGAACGGTGCCGGTCTTGCGATGGCGACGCTCGACATGATCAAGCTGGCTGGCGGCGAACCGGCCAACTTCCTCGACATCGGCGGGGGAGCCTCGCCAGAGCGGGTTGCGAAATCGTTCCGTGCCGTCCTCAAGGACAAGAACGTCAAGGTCCTGCTGGTCAACGTGTTTGCTGGCATCAACCGGTGTGACTGGGTGGCGAAAGGCGTCGTCGATGCGGTCAAGGAGTTGAATATCACCATGCCGGTCATCGTGCGGTTGGCTGGCACCAATGTTGCCGAAGGTCGCAAAATTATCGACCAGAGCGGCCTTGCCGTCATCAGCGCCGACAGCCTGGGCGATGCTGCTCAGAAGGCTGTCGCTGCCGCCAAAGCCGCTTAAGGGAGAGAGACACCATGGCCATTCTCATCGACGAAAACACCCCGGTTCTCATCCAAGGGTTCACCGGGCGCATTGGCACTTTTCATGCGCAGGAAATGATCGACTACGGCACCAACGTGGTGGGTGGCGTGACGCCGGGCAAAGGTGGCGCGACCCATCTGGGGCGACCGGTGTTCAACACCATGAAGGGGGCGGTTGCCGAAACGGGCGCGACGACGTCGATCGTGTTCGTGCCGCCGCCATTTGCAGCCGATGCCATCATGGAAGCGGCCGACGCCGGCATCAAATACTGCACGTGCATCACCGACGGCATTCCGACCCAGGACATGATCCGAGTGAAGCGTTACATGCGCCGCTATAAAGAAGAGCGCCGGATGATCCTGACAGGTCCCAATTGTGCCGGCACGATCTCGCCGGGCCGGGCGATGCTGGGGATCATGCCCGGCAACATCTATTCGCGTGGGCGCATTGGCATCGTCGGCCGCTCGGGTACGCTTGGGTACGAAGCGGCGGCGCAAATCAAGGCGCTGGGTCTTGGTATTTCGACGTCGGTCGGTATCGGTGGAGACCCCATCAACGGGTCGTCGTTCAAGGATATTCTCGCTCATTTCGAGGCCGATCCGGAAACCGAGGCCATCCTCATGATCGGGGAAATCGGTGGTCCGCAGGAAGCCGAGGCCGGGTTGTTCGCCCGTGACCATATGAAGAAACCGCTGGCTGCTTACATCGCAGGCCTGTCGGCTCCCAAGGGGCGCAAAATGGGGCACGCGGGCGCGATCGTGTCGGCGTTTGGCGAATCGGCTGCGGAAAAGGTCGACATTCTGAAGGGCTGCGGCGTGCATATCGTGCCGACACCCGCCGACATGGGCAACACGCTGGCCAAGATCGTTGGCGCAAAGATGGTGGCGTAGGGGGTGCCGCCGCGTCGCGGCGTCGCCTGATACGTCGAGACCGATGTCGGGTTGGGGCGCAGAACGTGCGTCCAACCCAACCATAGTGAGCAAGGCAAGGGATGACCGGCCATGAACGAACCGTCGATGTCCAAAGTCACCCAGGACTCCGCCAAGGCCAAGCTTGACGAGTTGGCCTTGCGCGAGCAGTTGCGCGCGTTGCGGACACAGATCCCGGACCAGCCGGGACTGAACCCCATCGTCAACGTTGCCTTCGATATCTCGCGTCGGCTCGAGGCTGGCGAGACCAGCATGATCGACCTGCGCGCGTTGGCAGGGCGGCTAATGGACCGGGCCTGCACGCAGCGCGCCCGTCGCCTGCGGACGCGGATCGGCTACACAGATCACACGGCCACACTCAACGATTTCATCCGTGGCGTCGATCAGACGGTGGTGGTGAACCTCGATGCCAAGGATCAGTTTAACGCGTTCAAGTTCCGGTGGGAGCGGGCCCGGTCGGGTATCGTGCTGACGGCGCATCCAACCTTTGGTGTGTCGGAAGCGCTATCGCGGCACATGATTCAGATCGCGACGGGCGACTTCGATCATCCCGAGACGTCGGGCATCGGCCATGCCCACCGGCCCGACGAGGGCATCGACCTGAGCTACGAACACGCGCGGGCTCAGGAGGCGGTCGTCAACCTGCGCAACGGGTATGCCGATCTGCTCAACGCGTTTTATTCAGCGGCCGCCAACCGGTTTGGCGAGGCAGCCTATGGATTAAAGCCCAAGCTCGTGTCGATGGCGTCGTGGGTGGGGTATGACCTTGATGGACGCACCGATATTCCATGGCATCGGTCTTATCAAATCCGGATCCAGGAAAAGCGCGCGGCGCTGAGCGATGTGCGCGAGCGGTTTTTGGCGCTGAAGCATCGCTTGGGGGACGCGCCCGAAATCAACCGGCTGTCGCGGCAGATCACGGGCAAGCTCGACTTGGCGATTGCCTCGGTCGATGAGCAGGTGCGGGCGCTGTCGAACATGGGGCCGGATGCGGCCGCATTGCCGCGCGTTGCGAATGTGCTCGCGCGGTCTGACACCTACAACCTGTCATCGACGAAGCCGCTGGGCGAGTTGTTTGATGCGTTGGCGGCTGTCATCGAAGGTCCGCAGTTGAAGCGGGCGATGGCGTCGTTTTCAGGCCTCGTCGATGCGACGGGACTTGGGACCGCTCATATTCATTTGCGGATCAATGCGCAGCAGTTGAACAACGCGTTTCGGGCGTATGTGCATGAACCGTGGGCCCGCGATCTGACAGAACGGCAGGCGTTGGCGCGCATTGTCGATATGATCGAGACGGTGCCGCACGAGAGCGTCAACTTCGGGACGCTGGAGTTGGAAACCGCAACGGCGATCCGGCAATTCGCGTTGTGCGCGCAAATTCAAAAACACGTCGATAGCGAAACGCCGATCCGGTTTTTGATTGCGGAATGCGAAAGCGCGGCGACGGTTTTGATTGCGGTATTTTTTGCCAAGTTATTCGGCGTCGAAAAGATCGTCGATATCTCGCCGCTGTTTGAAACGCCCGCCGGTCTTGAAGGCGGCGCGCGGCTGATGGAGCGGCTGCTCGAACAGAAGGCTTACCGCGATTACGTGCACGGTCGCGGCCGACTGTCGATGCAGACGGGGTTTTCGGATGCGGGCCGGTTCATCGGGCAGATCTCGGCGACGCTCGCGATCGAGCGGCTGCACTTTGCGGTGGCCGACATGATGCAGAAAGCTGGAGTCGGCGACGTTGAGTTTTTGATGTTTTCAACGCACGGCGAAAGCATCGGGCGCGGCGCGCATCCCGGCGATCTGACCACGCGGCTGAGTTATGTGTTTTCCGACGAAGCCCGGCTGCGATTTGCGCGCCACCATATCCCCGTCAAGCACGAGACGAGCTTTCAGGGCGGCGACGGGTTCATGTTCTTTGGCAATCGCCAACTGACGACCAAGGCGATGGCGACGATTATTCTGGATGCGCATCGCGATCTTGTCGCCGACGATCCGTTTTATGCCGACCAGAACCTGAGCCTTGATTTTTTCCTGCGGCTGCGCGGCTATCAACAGCAGTTGTTCGGGCATGCTGGTTACCGGGCTGTGTTGGGCGCGTTCGGGTCGAGCCTTTTGTTTCGGACCGGATCGCGCGCCGTCAAGCGTCAGAGCGATGGTGCTTCGCTGGCGGATCGGGGTGATCCCTCGCGGATGCGGGCGATCCCCAACAATGCGATCCTGCAGCAGTTTGGCTATATCGCGAACGTGGTGGCGGGGCTAGGTGCTGCCGTGGGTTCGGATCGCGACCGGTTTGTGGCGCTGGCGGCGAAATCGGCGCGGCTCAAGATTATTCTGGAGATGGTGGCTGCTGGAAAGCGCTTGTCGTCGCTGAATGCGATGGGGGCGAATGCCATGGTGTTCGACCCTGGCTTTTGGGCGTCGCGGGCCTCATGGGGTCGCGAGGAGGCGTTGCAGCCGGCGTTCCGGACGTTGTCGGCGGCGTTCCTGGATGACGATCGGGCGACGGCGATCAACAAGCTGGTGCATCACCTGAGGCTCGACAGCATCGACCTGCACGCGATCATGACGCAAGCGGGCTATGGCAACGTCAACGAGCTGGATGAAGCCCGGCTTGAGCTGGATGTGTTGCAGGCGATCCGGCTTGCTCTGATCATGCGGGTGTTTATTCTGGCCGCGCAGTTGCCGCGCTTTGCGCCGCAGAACGATACCAGTCATGCCACGTTGCTGGCGCGCGCGCTGGGGCTCGATGTGCCGGACGTGATCGCGTTCATGCGGCAGGCGTTTCCGCATCGGGTGTCGGCGGCGGCCGATGCGGCGGCCTATGACGAAAAGGCAACCTATCGCCCGCGCGGGATCGACGATTACGGGCGGCTTGAGACGGAAATTCTGGAGCCGATGGAGAGCACCTACGGATTTATCCGTGAAATCGGCACCGGCATTTCGCACCACTTCGGGGCGTTTGGGTGAGTCGGCGCTCCGCCTCACTTCGTTTTCCCGGACAAGCGCGGCCCCTTGGCCGTGCGCAGATCCGGGATCTTTACCTCTCTCAATCGGGTAAAGACCCCGGATATTCGCCGCGCAAGGGCACGACGAATTCCGGGGAAACAGTTTGTGGGGGGTGACATCGTCCGCCGACTGTTGCAAACCATGTAGCAAGCGGGCGCGCTAAGATTTCCTGGGCAACTGGGAAGCTCTGGGGTTACCCCAGGGGTGCTGACTATCACTACCACCACGCAGCGTGCACCCATGTTGGCCGCGTCCAACCACCGTGCACGCAGGACACGGTAAGTTGGCGCGCTCGCGGATTGCTTTGGGGAGACCGTGTGCGCGATCGGACGGCAGACTTTATCGCGCGGCAGGTTGCGACGGCGGTGCTGGCGGGCGATTGGACCCGACCTGTGATGCGGGCCGCCATCGCCCAAGTATTCGGGCCGATCAGTCCGCAGCGTCAGACACATATCGCCAAGCGGCTGTTGGCGCAGTTTGGTCAGGGGTATCCGCCGTCGCCTGGCGAGATCGTCGCATTTTTGCGCGAGATCGCTGCGTTCGATGCGCTCGCGGGTTTGTTGCGAGCAAAGAACGCGCCATTGCCGGTGGTTCTGGCGTCGTCGCAGTTTGTGCCAGTTCCGCGTTTTGCCGGGTTGGAGATTCCAGCCATCGCCACGACCGGCGATCTGGCGCGCTGGCTGGGTTTGCCGGTCGAGCATCTGGATTGGTATGCGGATGCCATGCGCCAGCATGGGCGGACGGACGACCCGGACCTTCTACACTATTCGTATGCGTTCATCCCTAAGCGCGTTGGTCCGCCCCGGCTGATCGAAGCACCCAAGCCGCGGATGAAGACCATTCAACGGCGTATCTTGCATGAGATATTGGATAAGGTGCCGGTGCACGATGCGGCGCACGGTTTCGTTGTTGGGCGGTCGTGCCTGACGGGGGCGGTGCGGCATACCGGGCAAGCGATGGTGGTGACGGTCGATCTGGCGGATTTTTTCACGACGACGCCGTTGCGGCGGGTGCATGCGATGTTTCGCAGTCTTGGGTATCCGTGGGCGGTGGCGCGGTGTTTGACGGGGTTGTGTTCGACAACGGCACCGGCATCGGTGTTCGATCGGATTCCGGCACCGCGCCGACATACACGGGAGGCGATGCGAGCCTATCGCGAGCCGCATCTGGCGCAGGGCGCGCCGTCGTCGCCTGCTCTTGCTAACCTCGCCGCCTACCGGCTTGATTTGCGGCTGGCCGGGCTCGCCAAGGCGTATGATGCAACCTATACGCGGTATGCCGACGATCTGTCGTTTTCGGGTGATGATGCGTTCGCGCGCAAGGCCAATTCATTACTGGAGGCGGTCGGGACGATTGTGGAGGACGAGGGGTATGCGCTCAACCCGCGCAAGACGCGGTTGATGCGGGCAAGCGCTCGTCAGACGGTCACGGGGATCGTCGTCAACGATCATATGAACGTCGCGCGGGGGGAGTTCGACCGTTTGAAGGCCACTCTCTACAATTGTCTGAAAAACGGCCCAACGCGTGAAAACCGCGACGACCATCCCGACTTTCGCGCGCATCTCGACGGACGCATTAACTGGGTCGAGAACCTTAACCCTGCCCGCGCCGCCCGCCTCCGCGCCATCTTCAACAGCATCCCGTGGGATCAGTCACAAAAGAACTGAGGGTTCGGGAGCTGTGCTCCGTCATCGCAGAGCGATGCTGCGCATCGACGCGGGGCGTGGGGCGAGCCCCACTGACCGCGTCAGCGGTCACCGTTGCGCACCGCCGCGCATCGCGCTAACCACCACCGATGACCATAGCCACACCGATCCTGCCTCAAGTCGACGCCTCTGACGCCCGCGAGATTGAGCGGCGGCGGACGTTTGCGATTATTTCCCACCCTGACGCTGGTAAGACGACGCTGACGGAAAAGCTGCTGCTGTTTGGCGGCGCGATCCAGATGGCTGGCGCAGTGCGCGCACGCGGCGAGCGGCGGCGGACGCGGTCGGACTGGATGGAAATCGAGAAGGCGCGCGGGATTTCGGTTACGTCGTCGGTGATGACGTTTGAGCGCGAGGGGGTGATGTTCAACCTGCTCGACACGCCGGGCCACTCGGACTTTTCGGAAGACACCTACCGGACGCTGTCGGCGGTGGATGCTGCCGTGATGGTGATCGACGCGGCCAAGGGGATCGAAAGCCAGACGCGCAAGCTCTTTGAGGTTTGCCGGTTGCGCGATATTCCCATCATCACGTTCGTGAACAAGATCGACCGCGAGGCGCAGGACCCGCTGTCGCTGCTGGACGAGATTTCGTCGGGGCTGGCGCTCGACATGGTGCCAATGACCTGGCCGATCGGGCTGGGGTCGGATTTCCGGGGCTGCTTTGATGTGGTGAACAACCGCATCCTGCTGCCGGAAGGGGAGCGGACGACGCCGTTCGGGCGGGTGGTCGAAGCGGGCTCGATTGCCGACCTGACATCAATGCCGGGGGACGCGGCCAGCATCGATGACCGCATTTGGCAGCCGTCGCTGGAAGGCTTGCAATTGGCGATCGGGGCGCTGCCGGAGTTCAAGATCGAGAGCTTTCATGAGGGGCATCTGAGCCCGGTGTTTTTCGGGTCGGCGCTGCGCAACTTCTGCATCGAGGATTTGCTCAATGGGTTGGCTAAGTGGGTGCCGGGACCGCTGCCGCGCAAGGCTGTGTCTCGCACGGTGCAACCGTTGGAACGCGATGTGTCGGGCTTCGTGTTCAAGGTTCAGGCCAACATGGACCCCAACCATCGCGACCGCGTGGCGTTCGTGCGGTTGTGCTCGGGCAAGTTTAAGCGCGGAATGAAGTTATACCATGTGCGCGAAGAGCGGTTCATGGCGGTGACGAACCCGATCTTGTTTTTTGCCCAGTCGCGCGAGACGGTGGACGATGCGTTTGCGGGCGACATCATCGGCGTTCCCAACCACGGCACGATGCGGGTTGGCGACACGCTCAGCGAGAAGGAGCCGCTGCGGTTTGAGGGCATTCCCAACTTCGCGCCGGAAATTCTGCGCCGCGTGCAGATCGACGATGCGATGAAGATGAAGCAGCTCAACCGGGCGCTGGAAGATTTGGCGGAGGAGGGCGTGGTGCAGGTGTTCCACCCGCTGCTCGGGTCTCGGCCTATTCTGGGCGTGGTGGGTGCGCTGCAGCTGGACGTGCTGGCGTCGCGGTTGCGGGCTGAATATGGCGTGCCGATCAGCTATGAAAGTGCGCCGTGCGATACGGCGCGATGGGTGTCGTCGGACAAGCCCGAGATGGTCGCCGCGTTCGTCGAGCGCAACCGGAACTGGATGGCGAAGGATCGCGACGGGGCGCTGGTGTATCTGGCCGAAAGCGATTGGAAGCTGCGGCATTCGCAGGAAAACAACCCGGATATCCGCTTTTCGGCGGTGCGGGAGCGGGGTTAACCCAGATCAGCGATTGCGCTTCTTTGTTGCACCGGGGTCATGAAATCGGCCTTGAACGGTTTATATCGTCACCGTTGACCTCAATAGGGAGACGGTGGATGCAGTTGATCACAGCGTTGGGACTATTTGTGGGGCTGATGGGCTTTGCTTTGGGATTGGCGCTGGCCATCGGCTATTTCATGAGCATAGGCAGCGGGTTCATCCGGGCCATGTTCGGCCTGCCGCCAGCGTTACCGATAGATCCAGTGGTCGAGCATGTCGCAGGCCTCCAGCATTCGCACGAACGCTCGTGGTCTCTCCTGGCTCAAAAGTCGTGTGCCGGTGGATCGGATGCTGGTGGCGAATGTGGCGGCAGTGATTAGCGTCCGTTAGGCGAACAAATCCCGCTCGCGCAGGAGGGATGCGAGGCGTTGCTCCTGGTCGGCGATACGGTCGGCCATGCGTTCTTCATCGGCAGCGCCCGAGAAGGCGGTGGCCTGCTCGACCAATTGGCGGAGATTTTCGCGCGCAATCGCGATGCGTTCATCGAGTTCAGCAGAATCGTTTTCGGCCATGGCTGTTGGGCTCCGTGTCGTGCTGTGGTGAAGCCTGATCCTCAGGGCTGGCTGCCCACTCTTACCTTGGGCAGTTCGATTGAAATCGTCCGCTGGTCTTTTGCGTAGACAATGTAGCCGAGGACGATGACAGCGACGGCGAGTGCGCCAATCATCAGAGATTTCATATCGGTCATCAATAGAGCCTTTCCGGATTGGTGGGGGCGGGGGATGGTGCCCCGCACGACCAGTTGGTCAGATAACTGAGCCAAGCCGTTTAAAGTTCCATGCCGTGCCGTTTCATATAAATGTGCTCATCCCAAGCCCCACTGGAGGATGGCGATGCCGATGAACATCTTAGCGATTGCGGTGTTGCTGGCTAAAGTGTCAGTGGTTGCCTGGCTGGTTGTTGTCGCTGGCGCATATGTCGTCCAACGGTCGCTGATCTTTCACCCGGACGTGCGACGCGTTGCGCCGGAACATGCCGGGTTGACGGGCGTGCGCGAGACCTTGCTGGCGACGCCCGACGGGGAAAAGCTGGTTGCGTGGTGGGTGCCGCCCGAGCCCGACCGGCCGGTGATGCTGTACTTTCATGGCAATGGTGGGAACTTCGCCGTTCGTGCCACGCGGCTGGCGCTGTTTCAAAGCGCGGGGTATGGCGCGTTGATGCTGTCGCACCGCGGGTATAGCGGATCGACGGGGTCGCCGAGCGAACGGGCATTGGTTGCGGACGCACAGTTCGCCTTGGACTGGATTGTTGCACACGGCATTTCTGCCGATCGCATTGTATTGTTCGGCGAAAGTCTGGGGACCGGGATGGCGGTGCAACTGGCGGCCAGCCGTCCGGTGCGGGCGGTCATTCTCGATAGCCCGTATACGTCGATGGCCGATGTGGCAGCCACCCGCGCGCCCTGGCTGCCGGTTCACTGGATCATGTCCGATCCGTTCGATTCTATGGCGCATATCGGTCAGGTGCGTGCGCCGCTGCTCGTCGTTCACGGAACCGATGACGATGTGGTGCCCTATGCACTGGGGTCGAAGCTGTTTGCGGCGGCGAACGAGCCTAAGCGGCTGCTGACGCTGCCGGGTGCCGGGCATGTTGCGCCGTTGCGGGACGCGGCGTGGGTGGGAATACAGGCGTTTCTGGCCAAGCATTGAGCGGGGTTTGTGGGGCGGTTGCGCCGTTGCCGCGAGACGGGCCAGTCTTGCGCAGTTGTCAAAAAGGCATATGCACCTCAACCCACCCATTTTGCGATTGGCAGACGGTAGGGTCTTGCTAACGCGACATGTGGGATATTGGGTTTTATGTCTGGTGAGAATGGTCTATAGCTGAACCATGAGCATTTTGCCCCGAGATTTGAAGCCTGAGCCCGTGCCGCCGCGTCCGTCGCATGAGGACGTGCGACCGGCCGCGCATTTTCGTGCCAGCGCCGGGGTTCACGGCTGGCAGCGCTGGGCTATGGGTTGGCTTCTTGGGTGGGCGTGGTTTGATCATGCCACGCTGTTCATGCTGCGGCGGATTTTCTTTCCAACGTCGCGGATGTGGGCGGCGGCGCGGGCGGCTGGCGGATCGGTGTCGGCGTTTCAGGACGGCGTGCCCATGCCGCGGCGGTTTGAGGATACGCGCCATCTGAGCGGCGCTTTGGTCCGGTTTGAGGAGGCACTCGCGCGGTCACGGGCGATGGAGGCGGCCTGGGAGACGACGTTTTTTGGGCCCGACGAGGTTGGTCTGGTGCAGCGGGCCGCCATCGAGGCGGCGCGTTTGGATGCGCGGCAAGCCTTGAACGGTCAGCGGGCCTCGTTTGTCCGCTATGTGGTGCGCGATATTCCCCGCGTGCGGCTTGAAACGCAGACCCCGGCGGTCGCCGAGGCTCTATACGGGCACGCTCTGGGCGGGATTGGGCCGCTCATCGCGCCGCCCTCGCCGATGCCGGAGATTGCGGTTTCCCGCGCTGTGCCGGGCACCCATGGCCGGGACTACTGGCTGCGGTTCAAAAGTCCGAGTGCGCGGCTCGGCGATATGGTGACGGCGCGGGTGCACGAGCCTTTGGATATCGCCAATCCGCCGACCATCATTTTGGGTCACGGGGTTTGTATCGAGTTCGATCACTGGCGCGGGCTGGTGGACGAGACGGATGAATTGGTCGCGCTTGGGTTTCGCGTCATCCGACCCGAAGCGCCCTGGCATGGGCGGCGGGCAGCCGTGAATGCGTTCGGCGGTGAGCCGATCATTGCGCGGTTCCCAACCGGGCCGCTCGATGCCTTTACGGGCGCTGCTCAAGAATGGGCGGTGCTGGCGGATTGGGCCCGGCGGACCTCGACGGGGCCGCTGGCAATGGGCGGGACGAGCCTTGGGGCACAGATGGCGCAATTGGTGGCGGATCAGTCGCGGGCTTGGCCGGAGCGGTTGCGGCCGCAGGCGTTGCTGTTGATTACCCATTGCGGGCAGATCGCCGAGGCGGTGCTGCATGGGGCGTTGCCAGAGATCTTTGGCAGCGCGGCGGATGTGTTCGCCAAGGGGTGGACGCCCGAGACGATCCAGCCTTACGTCGGGCTGCTTGATCCCGCGCGCTCGCCGCCGATCGATCGCACGTGCATCGTGTCGGTGCTGGGCCGCTATGACAGGGTGACGCCGTTTGCGAGCGGGGAGTCGCTGGTGCGCGACTGGGATTTGCCGCCAGAGAACGTGTTTATACTGGAGCGCGGGCACTTCTCGGTGCCGATGACGCTGATCCGCAATCAGGCCCCGTTGGAGCGGTTTGCCGCCGTCGTGCGCGGTTTGCGCTGAGCGTCTGGTGCTCTGGAGCGTCGCTTGAGCTGTCATAATCAGTCATGTGCGTATCTGTGGCGGTTTGGCGCATACCGTTTGATTTGGAACAATGACCCTGGCTCGGGCGACGTGCCTCTTCCCAGCAGTGACAACTGGGGAGGCCCTCATGAAGCGACGTCGTACCGTTGGATTAGCCGCACTTGTGCTGAGCGTTGTTGCGGGTTTTGCAGTGCCGGTGATGGCTGCAGAAACCGAAAGCGCGATCGCTCGCGGCGGACGTCTCTACGATAAGTTTTTTGCTGAAAACAAGACGGCAAAGCCTGGAGACGATCATCCAGCCTACCCCGTCAAGGGTGGCAAGTACGGCAAGGATGCGTCGTGGCGCTGCAAGGAATGTCACGGTTGGGATTATCGCGGCAAGGATGGCGCGTATTCCAAAGGTGGCCATGCGACTGGGATCAAGGGCATCAACGGTGCGGCTGGCAAAGACCCGGCTGGGATTGCCGCCATGCTGAGACAGCCGCCACACGGCTATACCGAAGCGCAGTTGTCGACCAAGGACGTCGATGATCTGGCCCTGTTCGTGTCAAAAGGTCAGCCTGATTTAGCCCTGTATGTCGATGCGGCGACCAATAAGCCGAAGGGTAACGGTGCGAAGGGCGAAGGCTATTTCAACACGCTTTGTGCCGGGTGCCATGGCGTGGACGGCAAGAAGGTTCCGAATGCGCCGTCGTTGGGATCGGTTGCGGATAACCCAAACGAGATGATGCACAAGCTGCTCAACGGCCAGCCGGGGGAGGCGATGCCAGCCCTGCGCGCGTTGGACCATCAAATTGCGGCGGATATTGCCGTGCATCTGCAAACGCTGCCGAAATAAGGCGGTTGCGCCGCGTCTATTTATTGAAGACCGGCCCACCCGACACAGGTGGGCCGGGCGGCGGCTTTAGGAGCAATGTTATGACGACGAACGAGACACCGCCGCCACAGGCTGGCTGGATTGTCCGGCTTTGGCGTACCCTTTGGACGCCGTCGTCGCGGTACAGCTTGGCGGCACTCGTGGTGCTTGGCGGGGCGGGCGGCGTGATCTTCTGGGGCGGGTTCAATACCGTTATGGAAGCGACCAACAAACTTGAATTCTGCGTTTCGTGCCATTCGATGTCGAAGCCGTACGAAGAATACAAGCAGTCGGTGCATTATTCGAATGCTTCCGGGGTGCGGGCCGTGTGTGCGGATTGCCATGTGCCCAAGGATTGGACGGCCAAGTTCGTTCGTAAGGTGCAGGCGACTGCCGAAGTCTGGCATCATCTGACGGGTAAAATCGGGACACCGGAAAAGTTCGAGGCACAACGGGCCGTCATGGCAGAGCACGTTTGGGCGACCATGAAGGCCAATAACTCCCGTGAATGCCGCAACTGCCACAGCTTTGAAGCGATGGCGTTTCATAAACAGACGCCGCGCGCGCGCGAGAAGATGGAAGAAGGCCTCAAAAAGGGCGAAACCTGCATCGATTGCCACAAAGGCATTGCCCATAAGCTGCCTGCGCGGGACGACTGAGCCGCTTGCGGCGGGTTCCCGCAGGCGATATGGCAGGCGTATGACGACACCCAGTTATCGCTTCAGCGTAGCCCCGATGATGGATTGGACGGATCGGCATTGCCGGTTTTTCCATCGGCAATTGACGCGTCGCGCCTTGCTGTACACCGAGATGGTCACGGCGGAGGCGATCCTGCATGGCAAGCGCGATCAGTTGTTGGGTTTCTCGGCGGACGAGCAGCCGGTGGCTTTGCAGCTTGGCGGGTCGGATCCGGGCAAGCTCGCGGCAGCGGCGGCGATTGGGGCTGCCTACGGGTATGGCGAGATCAACCTCAACGTGGGGTGCCCGTCGGACCGGGTTCAGTCGGGGCGGTTTGGCGCGTGTCTGATGGCCGAGCCGGACCTGGTTGGCGCGTGCGTTGCGGCGATGGCGGGTGTGGTGTCCGTGCCGGTGACGGTCAAGTGCCGGATCGGGATCGACGAGCAAGACAGCGAGGCGGACTTCGCGCGGTTCATCGACGTGGTGGCGGGTGCTGGCTGCAGGCAGTTTATCGTTCATGCACGCAAGGCGTGGCTGAGCGGGCTGAGCCCGAAAGAAAATCGGGAGGTTCCCCCGCTCGATTATGCGCGGGTCTACCGGCTGAAGCAGGCGCGGCCAGAGTTGACGATTGTGCTCAATGGCGGGATCGAGACTTTGGGTGACGCCATCGCGCATCTGGCGCACGTGGATGGTGTGATGCTGGGGCGGGCGGCGTATCAGACGCCGTATCTGCTGGCGGACGTCGACCGGACTGTGTTTGGGGATGAGCGGGAGCCGGTGCGGCGGGCTGAGGCGCTGGAGGCGATCATTGAATACGCGCAGGCGCACGTGGCTCGTGGCGGACGGCTCAACAACATCACGCGGCATGTGCTGGGATTGTATCACGGCGAGCCGCGGGCGCGGGCGTTCCGGCGGCATTTGAGCGAGTATGCGGTGCGCGACGGAGCCGGCATCGAGGTTTTGCTTGAGGCGATTGCGCTGGTCGAAGGGACGCGGGCGGAGCGGGCGGCTTAGGGCGTGTCGTCAGTTATGGATTCAGCAATCGCTTGATATACGATTGCATTTTTGCGCGCGCAGATCCGGGAACTCGATCTTATTGAATTGGGTAAAGACCCCGGATCGGCCAAGTGCAGGGCCGTCCGGGGAAACAGGTTGTGATCAGGCTTTCAGCTTTTTGTTGCAGGCGCTGTAGTAGCCGCCGCTCTTTTGTATCCACTTCATGCCGCCGTTGGCGTTGGTCGCCTTGTTGACTTTGTATTGGGCAAGGCAGGTGGCGAAGCGGGCTTTGCTCGGCTTTCTCGATTTGAATTCGTCAGCGATCTTGGTGGGGTAAACGGCGTCCTTGATGGGGAGTTTGGCGGCAGCATCTGCGGCGGCCTTATTGGTCGCAGCAGCGGCCTTGTCAGCCTTGCGCTTTTCTGCGCGGGCAGCTTTGGCGGCGGCCTTTTCTGCAGCCTTGGCGTCGGCTTTGGCTTTTGCGTCGGTCGCTTTAGTGTCGGCGGCTGGGGCGGTAGTTGCTGGGGCGGCAGTTGTCGGCGCTGGTGCGACTGCCGTTGTGGGAGCGGCTGGCTTGGCGGCAGCGGCGGGTGCTGCAACTGGCTTGGCATCGGGGCCGCACTCAGTTGCTTGGAATTCTGCGAACGTTTTCTTGGACTTCGAGGCGCTGTACTTGTCGCTGCAGTCTTTGAGGCCAAGCGCGCTGGCTGGGTCTGTTGCGAACAGGAATGCACAGCCCAACGCCACTGCGGCGGCGAGGTTTGAACGTTTCGTCATGGTCAGATACTCCGGTTCACACGGTCCATAGACAGCGACATGCCAAGCGCTGGCAGGTCTGCTCGCGTTCATTTACGCCGGATGACGGGCACTGAGCAACATGAGAATTGGGATAGTTTACTGATTTGCCAGACAGTTGCAGTGATATAGTTCCGTTTTTGGTGGAGCTTGCGCGGCTGGGGCTCTGCCCAAAAACGGTTAATGATCTCGGGTCCGATCCTCGTCGATGATGCCGAGTTTGCGGGCGAGATGGACGAGCCGGTAGAGTGCCTGCCGCTTGAGGCTCGTTGGGTTGGCTGTGTGAAGGCCAGCAATGAAATCATCCTCATCCTCGTCAAGGTCGAGGCGGGCGCACCAGCACTGGTTCACGAGGCGGCGCACCGGGATGCCGCGATAGTCTCGATAACTGCGCGCCTTATCGTTCAATTCGAAAAGGACTTCGCGCTGGCGCATGCTGATCGGCTCGGGTCCGACGTGCTCGCGCATGTGCTCCAGGAAATCGAGTTCCCAGTCGGTCCAGCCGACGTCGGGGATGGTCAGCAGGATCGTTGCCATGTTCTGCACAGCATCGACGCTGGCTGCCGTGCGGGCCATCTGCGTGTGACTTGCCATCGGGCGACCCCTGTTGTTCTGACGTGGACAACGTGTGGAAAAACTGTCGACGGTGTGTGTGCAAGTTTAAGCGATTCGGGCGCGCTACGGGGGGGGATAGGCGCTGTGTCCACTCTTGTTTTCACAGGTGGTCACGGTAGGGTGCGGCGATGAGGGTGCGGGCTGCCTTGCAAGCGCGAGGCCCCGCCGAACCCGCGCTGAGATTGGACCTTGCCTATGACCGTGACTGTTCGTTTTGCGCCGAGCCCGACTGGACGCTTGCACGTGGGCAATATTCGGCCGGCCGTGTTGAATTATCTGTTTGCCAAGGCGAACAACGGTACGTTCATGCTGCGGCTCGACGACACCGATCAAGAGCGTTCGACGCAGGCGTTTGCCGATGGAATCATCCGGGACCTGACCTGGCTGGGGCTGGAGTGGGGGACGTTCGCGCGCCAGTCGGACCGGACGGTGCGCTATCAGGAGGTGGCCGAACAGCTCAAGGCTGCGGGGCGATTGTACCCGTGCTACGAGACCGCTGACGAACTCGACCGGAAGCGTAAGCGGCAGTTGGCGCGCGGTTTGCCGCCGATTTACGACCGGTCGGCGTTGCGGTTGAGTGCTGCTGATCATGCGGAGATGGCAGCGGGGGGACACCGTCCGCACTGGCGGTTCCGGTTGGCGAATACGGATGGGGCTGGATCGCTGACGCCAGCGCCGACGATCGTCTCGTGGAACGATCTCATTCGCGGGGACATGACGGTGGATGTCGGGTCGCTATCGGACCCGGTACTGATCCGCGAGGATGGGACGGCGCTGTATACGTTCACGAGTGTGGTGGACGACGTCGACTTTGCGATCACGCACATCATCCGGGGCGAGGATCACGTTACGAATTCGGGCGTGCAGGTGCAGTTGTTCGAGGCGCTCGGGGCGGTGCCGCCCGCGTTTGCGCACCACAGTCTTCTGATCGGGGCGGACGGGCAGGCGTTGTCGAAGCGGCTCGATAGTCTATCGATCGATGGCTTTCGAGAGGCCGGGTTGGAACCGATGGCGGTGCTGTCTCATGCGGCGCTGATTGGGACTTCGGATGCGATCGAGCCGCATCAGAGTTTGGGGTCGCTGGTTGGCGGGTTTTCGTTGGACAAGATTTCCACGGCACCCGCGCGGTTCGATCTCGACGAACTCAAAGGGTTCAATGCGCGGCTGCTGCATCAGGTGCCGTATGCGGCTGTGATTGACCGGTTGGCAGCACTGGGCATTGGGGGGGGCGAGGCGTTCTGGAACGCGGCGCGGCCCAATATCTCGGTGTTTGGGGATATTGCGCGCTGGTGGACGGTGGTTTCGGGGGATGTGACGCCGGTCATCGAGGACGCCGCGTTCACGGCAAAGGCTGCCGAAGTGCTGCCGCCGGGGCCATGGGACGAGACGACGTGGCCTGCATGGACGAATACCGTCAAGGCTGCCACTGGTGCCAAGGGCAAGGCGCTGTTTCATCCGTTGCGCGCGGCCATCACCGGGGCGGACAGCGGGCCAGATATGAAGGCGCTGTTGCCGCTCATTGCCGAGGAGCGGGTGCGGGCTCGCTTGGCCGGTCGTGTGGGATGAGACAGTGACCGACACGCCGGTTCAGGCCGCGATACGCTTGGTCGAGCCGCAGATCCCGCAAGCGAGCGTTGTGCTTGCCCGCGCGTTTCATGACGATCCGATGTTTACGCTCATCTTTCCCGATGCCGATGAACGCGCGCAGTCATTGCCGTTATTATGGGATGCGGCGATCCGCTATAGTTTGACCTATGGCGAGGTCTACACGACACCTGCGGTGAACGCCGTGGCGTGCTGGCTTGCCCCGGGCAACGAGAAGATCACGTTTTGGCGTCTGCTGGGCACGGGTTTTGAGCTGCCGCAGGCGATATTGCACTTTAACGAGGATGCGCGGTGGCGGACGCTAGACATCGTGCGTTGCATGGACCTGGTCCATGAACGTGAGGTCAACAGGGCTGAATTGGTTGCCCCGCCGTGGTACCTTTGGCTGTTGGGCGTGGACCCCGCGTTTCAAGGGCAAGGGCTGGCTCAGCAGTTGATGCTGCCGGTGTTAGCGTTGGCTGATGCGGCTGGAGATGCCTGCTACCTCGAAACGGCTGCCGAGGCGAACGTCGGGTTTTATCAGAAGTTTGGTTTTGAGGTCGTCTGCGAGGACGTTGTGCCAGATCACGGCCTGCGGTTTTGGGCGATGGTGCGCAGGGCGGGGTGAGGGGGAATTGGTTGGTGGCTGGTTGAAGTTGGGGCTTTCGCCGCTTGTGGCAGACTCGGGGCTATCGCCCCGGGCCCCATTTGAGGGGTGACCCCTCAAACTCCCCTTTGTTTTTGAGACTTCCTCCCTCTCTCCGTGCTCTGCACTTGCATTGGGAGAGGGTTAGGGTGAGGGGCGGCCGCGAATTGCCTAGCTCTAACGACTACATTGAATTCGGCGCGGACTCTTGAAGTATTTTAAGCTTCGCTCGTTCGGCATCTGTAAAGTTGCTACTGGAATCGGAAAGATGGTTTGCTATTACGACTGTCAGCAGCAAGAGCAAGTCAGAAGTAATCGTCGAATGGCTCAATTCAGGTATTTGCGAAAGTGCAAACTTTCGCACTTTTGAAGAAAATCCGATCGCGCCGATTTCGCTTTCGTTCAAGATGTGCTCTCGAAAAGCAGCAATAATTTCTTTGGATTCTACGGCTTGTTCAACGAGCATCGCTAGCTCGCCATACGTGAGCGATCGGCCCTTGTTCCGGAGGCCGTCCAGTGCGTCTTTTGACAAGTAAGGGGATCGGTTTGTCATGTTGCCATCGGCATTTTACGGTGACCGATAATAAATCCGCTCGTGATGCTCACGTCTCCTTCGCAGTCTTCTTATAGTCTTGGGCATAAAATTGGGACCGTTTCTTTTTTGGGTCCAATGACAGGTCCTAAACTGCTGCCGCCCCGCACGCCGCCCCTCTCCACGCTAAGGACGGGGAGAGGGGCGGGTAGGGATGAGGCCATCAAACCTCGCATGTTGTCATCCTCGGGCTTGTCCCGAGGAACCATGTTTCTGCATGCTCGAAGGAGTAAGAAGTACGAGCGTTGCAGGGTGGGCCATTGTTGGACGGTCGCGCCCATTTAGAGATGGGTCCTCGGGACAAGCCCGAGGATGACAATCGGGGCGTGACCTCTTGTTTACAAATGCGCTTCGGCGACGGCGAAGACGCTGGAGCTGCCGCCGACGACTTCGAGGGCGTAGCCGACGGCTTGGGGGAGGACGTGGGCTGCGTAGAACTGGGCAAGGGCAAGTTTGGAGGCGTAGTAGCCATCGGCGTCGCCCGACTGTGCCAACTCATGGGCGGCGATTGCGCCGCGTGCCATGACGTCTGCGCCGGTGAGGATACCCATCAGGTTGAGGTAGGGGACGGCTGCGGCAAACTGCAGGCGGGGTTCGTTGATGCCGAGCAGGGTGGCGGTTGTCGAGCGGGCGTCGGATGTGGCTGCCGCAAGCGAGCGGCCGATGGCGGCGAGTTCGGGCGTTGAGGCTTCGAGGGTTCTGGCCGTCGCGTCGATGGAGGCGAGCAGTTCGCCCATCGCGAAGCCCTTATCGCGGATCAGCTTGCGGCCGACCAAGTCGTTGGCCTGAATGCCGGTGGTGCCTTCGTAGATGGTGGTGATCCGGGCGTCGCGCAGGTGCTGGGACGCGCCGGTTTCCTCGATGTAGCCCATGCCGCCATGAACCTGGACGGCAAGGGACGCGACATCCACACCGGTTTCGGTGCACCAGCCCTTGGCGATGGGGGTGAGGACATCGACTTTGCGCTGGGCTGCCGCGCGGATGGCGGGGTCGGCTGCGTGTTGGGCGATATCGGAGGCGGCGGCAACCTCGTAGAGCAGGCCGCGCATGGCCTCGATGCGCGATTTCATGGAGAGCAGCATGCGGCGGACATCGGGGTGGTGGACGATCGCACCGGTGCCGGGACCGTTATAGCCGAGCGGCTGGCCCTGGATGCGCTGGCGGGCAAAATCGCGGGCTCGTTGATAGGCGCGTTCGGCGATGGAAAGACCTTGGAGCCCCACGTTGAGGCGGGCGTGGTTCATCATGGCGAACATGTATTCAAGGCCCCGATTGGGCTCGCCGATCAGCTCGGCATAGGCACCGCCCTTCTCGCCGAAAATCATGACGGCGGTCGGGCTGCCATGGATTCCCATTTTATGTTCGAGCGAGGCGCAGGCGACGTCGTTGCGGCCGGTGATGTTGCCTGCCTTGTCAATCGTGCATTTGGGCACGATGAAGAGCGAGATGCCTTTAACGCCTGCGGGTGCATCGGGCAGGCGGGCGAGGACGAGGTGGATGATGTTGTCCGTCAACTCGTGATCGCCGTAGGTGATGTAGATTTTCTGGCCCGAAAGCAGGTAGCCTTCGCCTTCGCGCAGTGCTCGGGTGCGGACGGCGGCAAGGTCGGAGCCGGCCTGGGGTTCGGTCAAGTTCATGGTGCCGGTCCACTCGCCCGAGACCATTTTGGGGAGGTAGAGCGCTTTCTGGCGGTCCGAGCCGTAGAGCGCCACGGCGTTGACTGCCCCTTGGGTCAGCATCGGGCAGAGGGCGAAAGCGAGGTTGGCCGATTGCCACATTTCGCTGACGGCTAATTCCAGCACGTGAGGCAGGCCCATGCCGCCGTAGTCGGGCGAGCAGGACACACCGTTCCAGCCGCCATCGACGAGGGTGCGCCATGCGGTATCCCAGCCTTGCGGGGTGACGACTTTGCCGTCCACGAGCTTGGAGCCGATTTTGTCGCCTGCGCGATTGAGCGGTGCCAGGGTGTGTTCGGCAATGTTGCCGGCTTCCGCCAGAACCGAGTCGGCGACATCGTTGGTGGCGTCCTCGTAGCCGGGCAGAGCGGAGACGGCTGGGAACTTGGCGATCTCGTTCAGGGTGAAGCGGATGTCGCGCAGCGGGGGGGTGTACTTCACGGGGGCGGCTCCAAATTCATGCGTGCTGGACGGTGGGATCGGAGTGGTTCGCGGCGCTGCCGCGAGTGGGGCAAGCTCCACACCCCGCCGGAAGGCGCAGCCTCCCGGACCCACCAGTTTTTGCGACTTCTATTTATTCAGGGCGCGGGCTTGGTCGCGGAGGACGAATTTTTGGATTTTGCCCGTGGAGGTCTTTGGCAGGGGGGCGAAGACGACCGTCTTGGGGGTTTTGAAGCCGGCCAGATGCTTTTTTGTATAGGCGATGATTTCGGCTTCGGTGACGGCCGCGCCCGGCTTCAGGGTCACGAAGGCGCAGGGAGTTTCGCCCCATTTCTCGTCGGGGCGGGCGACGACGGCTGCCTCCAGCACGTCGGGGTGACTGTAGAGGACACCTTCGACTTCGATGGTCGAGATGTTTTCGCCGCCTGAAATGATGATGTCCTTAGAGCGGTCGCGGATTTCGACATAGCCGTCGGGATGCCAGACGGCGAGGTCGCCGGTGTGGAACCAGCCGCCTTCGAAGGCTTCCTTGGTGGCTGCCGGGTTTTTGAGATAGCCGCTCATGATGTTGTTGCCGCGCATGAAGATCTCGCCCATCGTCTTGCCATCTTTCGGCACCGGGGCGAGGGTGCCTGGATCGGCGACCATGATGGCTTCGAGCATCGGGTTGCGGACGCCCTGGCGGGCCTTGATGGTGGCCTTGGCGTCGATGTCGAGATCGTTCCATTTGTCGTGCCAGACGTTGACGACGGTCGGGCCGTAGCACTCGGTCAGGCCGTAGACGTGGGTGACGTCCCAGCCCATGCGCTCCATGCCGGCAATGACTGCAGCCGGGGGGGCGGCACCGGCGACCATCACCTTGACTTTGTGGGTGATGGGGGCCTTCAGCTCGGCGGGAGCGTTGTTGATCATGTTGAGGACGATCGGCGCGCCACAGAAGTGATCGACTTTTTCGCGTGCGATGAGACCGAGCACGGCTTCGGCACGGACGGCGCGCAGGCACACGCTGGTGCCGGCCATGATGGCGAGCGTCCAGGGGAAGCACCACCCGTTGCAATGGAACATCGGCAGTGTCCACAGGTACACGGGGCGGTCGCCCATGTGCCATTGCAAGGCATTCGAGACGGCATTGAGGTATGCGCCGCGGTGATGGGTGACGACGCCCTTGGGGTTGCCGGTCGTGCCGGACGTGTAGTTCAAAGCGATCGGCTGCCACTCGTTGTCAGGGTAGGTCCAGGGATGCTCGGGATCGCCGGTTTGGAGCAGCGCTTCGTAATCAAGATGGCCGATCAAGGTGCCGCCGGTATGCTGGGGGTCGTCGATGTCCACGACGGCAATCGGACGGCCGAGTGCCTCGACGGCTGCCTTGGCGACGGCAGAGAATTCGCGGTCTGTGATGAGGATGCGCGACTGGCCGTGCGAGAGAATAAAGGCGATCGCTTCGGCGTCGAGGCGGGTGTTGATGGCGTTCAAGACGCCGCCCATCAGCGGGACGCCGAAATGGGCTTCGAACAACTCAGGTGTATTCGCGGCCAGTATGGCGACGGTTTCGCCCGGCATAATGCCGAGCCGTAACAGGGCGGAGGCGAGCGCGCGCGCGCGGCTGGCCGTCTCAGCCCAGGTGCGGCGGATCGGGCCATGAATGACGGCGATGCGGTCGGGCCAGACGCTGGCTGCGCGCTCCAGATAGGTGAGCGGTGTCAGGGGGATGTAGTTCGCCTGATTCTGGTCGAGGCCTTGGAGGTAGGGGTTGTTCGTTGTCGTCATGGCGGTGTTTCCTTGCCCCGGGGCTGGCGTGCTGCTTTTTTGATTGAAGCATAGCCTGCCAAAAAAACTGGCTCCAGAGCTAAGAGGCAGCCTCCTGGGCTGGCAACAGGATTAGTCACCGGCGGACTACGACTTTAGATTTTGATGCAGACGGCAGCGCTTCGGGCTCTGATTTCGCAGAGGACCTTTTTGTAAAATGGGCTCTGCGGTCGCTCAGCGCTGCGTCGGGGGCGCGGGGGTGGTCGTCGACTTCTCCCAGGGCAGGCTTTCGGCACGGCGATCAATGGCTGCCGGGGAGATCGGCAACGGTGCTGTGCCCGCAGGGGGCAGGTATTCCGCCTCTTTGCAGGAGCAGCCCTGAACGTATTCCTTGCGATAGCGGAACGCGGTCTTGAGGCGGGTATAGGGCTCCTGCGCCTTGAGGCTCATCGCCTGTTCCATCGCGCCGCCCGGATTGGGGTGGTAGTAGAGTTCCACGGGGGCAGCGCACTTTGACTGGCAGGCGTCGGCGTCCTGCTGGAAGTGGCTGGGGAGTGTCGAGAAACTGACGGGGAAGTAATATCCGTCGCAGAGGCGGACGCAGACCGTGCGGAAGGTGGCGTACTGCGAGCTGCCAAAGCCGCCGCCGCCGCCCGCGCTTTCGCCATCGTTCCAGACCCCGCCGCCGAAGGGAGCTCCCCGGCTGGCTTCCTGCTGGTAGTTGGCACCGCAATTGTTGCGGGCAAGTTCCCGCACGATGTCGTCGACGTAGGAGCGACCGCTTGAGCCCATGACCTGAGCGCGCTGGGTTTCGAGGTCGTTGGCGCGGCGCTTGGCATTTTCACCCTGAACGGCGAGGTCGCGGCACTGCTTGGTTGCGCGCAGGGTTTTGGAAAACAGAAAATATTCGTAGCAATCGGACTTTTCCAGCTGGCGCTGGCTCTGCTGGGCCACTTGGTCCATCTGGCGCAATTCGGCTTCGATTTTGGGCAGGGCGTCGCGGGTCTGCGCACCCTTCTGGTTCTCGGCGACAAGGCGCTGTTCGAGTTGGGTGCAGATCGGGCTGCGGCTCATCCATTGCGCGCCCCCACCCTGGGGTGGGGACATGGGTGCGGATGGGATCGGGGCCGGGATTTGAGCGGGTGGGGGGGGGCGGAGTTGTTCACGCGGGCGCTGTGGCTCATCCCAAGGCCACTTGAAGCCTTGGGCATCGGCGGCGATGGGGCTCGATAGAAGTGCGATCGCAGCGAGGACTGCTGACCGAAGCCGAGCCGCGCGTCCGGTCGGCCCGACCGCTGCCGGGTTCAACGTCGCCGTGGGGCTCTTTGCGGTGGTGCCAAGCGTCACGTCGTCAGCCAATCCTAGATCCTCGCAACACATGACCGGGCTTTTGGGGCCATCGCCCGACAATCGTCCAATGCGTTCGGACGCTTTATCGCCGTTGGACGATAGGTGGTCAATGCGGTTGAAATTACGGCACGGCTTTCGCAGAGGACCAGTGCTTCTTGTGAGGGGCTTCTATTGGGTTGGCGCGCGTGGCCGCCTTGACGCTGGCTAACCGTGGACGCATAACGCCGCTTTGTTGCAGGAACCGCCATGACCCTCACGCTTTACAACACGTTGTCGCGCTCCAAAGCTGCATTTGTGCCGATCGATGCCAACAAAGTGCGCATGTATGTCTGTGGGCCGACGGTTTATGATTTCGTGCACATCGGCAACGGTCGCCCGGTCATCGTGTTCGATACGCTGTTCCGGCTGTTGCGTCACACATACGGCGCGGACCATGTGGTTTACGCCCGCAATATCACGGATGTGGACGACAAGATCAATACGCGGGCGGCGCGGGATTTCCCTGGCGTTGATTTGAATGCGGCGATTGCCAAGCTGACGGAAGCGACGACTGCGCAGTATCACCGCGATTGCGCGGGGCTTGGCGCGCTCGAGCCGACGATTGAGCCACGGGCTACGGCGCATATTCCAGAGATGGTTGCGCTGTGTGAGGCTTTGGTTGCCAAGGGGCATGCGTACGTCGCCGAAGGACATGTGCTGTTCGACGTGCCGTCGATGGCGGACTATGGCCGGTTGTCGGGGCGGCCGCTGGACGAGATGGAGGCCGGTGCTCGGGTCGAGGTGGCACCCTACAAGCGCTCCGAGATGGACTTCGTGCTGTGGAAGCCGTCCAAGCCCGGCGAGCCGTCTTGGCCGAGCCCGTGCGGGATCGCGACGGCGGGGCGGCCCGGCTGGCACGTCGAGTGCTCGGCAATGGCTGGCAAACATCTGGGCGACATGTTCGATATTCACGGCGGCGGCGTCGATCTGGTGTTTCCCCATCACGAGAACGAGGTCGCGCAGTCGCGGTGCGCGCATGGCACGCCGGTGATGGCCAACGTGTGGATGCACAACGGGTTTCTGCAGGTCGAAGGCGAGAAGATGTCGAAGTCGACCGGCAACTTCATCACCATCAACCAGTTGCTGGCGACTGACACGTTTGGCGGGCAGAGCTGGCCGGGGCGGGTGTGCCGGTTGGCGATGCTGGGCACGCAGTACCGGTCGCCGATCGATTGGACAGTGGAGCGGCTGTCGCAATCGCGCAGCACGTTGATGGAGTTTGCCGATCTGGTTCACGGGGTTAGCGCGGGCGAGCCTGACCCGGAAGTGGTGGCGGCGCTGAGTGACGATCTCAATACGCCGAGCGCGCTGTCGATCGTGCATGGGATTGCCAAGTCGGCCAAGCGGGGCAGCGTGGAGGCGGCTGGTGCGCTGCGGGCGTCGCTGCAACTGATGGGGCTTTACGATGGCGAGACACGCGCCGACTTCGCTAAGGGCCTGCCGACCGTCAAAGTGGATCGGCTCAAGGTCGAGGATTTGATTGCGGCACGGCTCGCGGCGCGTCAGGCCAAGGACTACAAGGAAGGCGACCGGATCCGGGATGAGTTGACTGCACTGGGTATCGCCATAAAGGACGCCAAGGACCCCAAGACCGGCGAAATCGTCACGACGTGGGACGTGAAGTCATGAGTGACGATGACTTTCCGCTACGGCCGTATCTGGCAGCCGACATCATGGCGTTGCGGGAGTTGTTTGCAGCGTCGATCGAGGAACTGACAGCCGAGGACTACAACGAGGACCAGCGGGTGGCCTGGGCGTCGCGCGCTGAGGACGCGGAGGCGTTCGCCAAACGGTTGTCGTCCAACCTGACGCTGGTCGTACATGCGCTGGACGAGCATCTGGGGTTTGCAACGCTTAAGGACAACAGCGTGCTCGATATGCTGTATGTTCATCCCTATCACGCGCGGATCGGGGTCGCGACGGCGCTGGTGGACGCGATGGAGACGATCGCGCGGGCGCGTGGGGCTGAGACCATGACGGTCGAGGCCAGCGATACGGCGGTGCCGTTTTTTCAAGATCGCGGGTACGTGGCGACGAGCCGCAATCTGGTCGAGATGGACGACGAATGGTTGTCCAATACGACGATGACAAAGCAATTGAAGCCGGGCGCTGTCAAAGCGCTGGAATGAGTCACATCACATGAGCAAAGAACGCCTTTACCTTTTCGACACGACGCTGCGCGATGGGGCGCAGACGACGGGCGTTGATTTTTCGCTGGCCGATAAGCGGCGGATTGCCGGGGTGCTGGACGATCTGGGGATCGATTACATCGAGGGCGGGTTTCCGGGCGCAAACACGACGGATACCGAGTTCTTTGCCGTCAAACCGGATTTGGACCATGCGACGTTCACTGCGTTCGGGATGGTCAAGCGGGCCGGGCGGTCGGTTGAAAACGATCCGGGGTTGCAGGCGGTTTTGACCTGCCAGGCGAGTGCCATTTGTTTGGTTGCCAAGGCGTGGGACTACCATGTTCGCGTGGCGCTGGGGATCACCAACGAGGAGAACCTGGAGGGGATCGGGCAGTCGATGCGGGCTATTGTGGCGGGTGGACGCGAGGCCATGCTCGACTGCGAGCATTTCTTCGACGGCTATAAAGCCAATCGGGAGTATGCGCTGGCGGTTGCGCGAACGGCCTATGACGCGGGGGCGCGCTGGGTTGTGTTGTGCGACACCAACGGGGGGACATTGCCGCACGAGGTCGAGCGGATCGTGGCTGATGTCGCCAGGGTCGTGCCGGGCACGCATTTGGGCATCCACACCCACAACGATACCGAAAATGCCGTGGCGAACACTCTGATGGCGGTGCGCTCGGGCGTGCGGCAAATCCAGGGTACGCTGAACGGGATTGGCGAGCGGTGCGGGAACGCCAACCTGACATCGGTGATCCCGACCCTGCTGCTGAAGTCGGAGTTTGCCGACCGGTTCGAGACCAAGGTGACGCCGGAGCGGTTGTGCACGCTGTCGCATGCGAGCCGGGTGCTGGATGAGGTGCTGAACCGGGCACCGGATCGTCATGCGCCGTATGTGGGCGAAAGCGCGTTTGCGACCAAGGCTGGAATTCATGCCTCGGCGCTGGTGAAAGAGCCAGAGACCTACGAGCATGTGCCGCCCGAATCGGTGGGCAATCAGCGGCGGTTGTTGGTGTCGGCGCAGGCGGGCAAATCGAACGTGCTGGCGACGCTGGCGCGTTTGAAGATCGCGGTCGATAAGGACGATCCGCGGCTTTCGGATTTGCTGGAGGCGGTCAAGACACGCGAAGCTGCCGGGTATTCCTATGAGGCGGCGGAGGCCTCCTTTGAGCTTCTGGCCCGGCGGACGCTGGGGACCGTGCCGCAGTATTTTACGGTCGACAGCTTCCGGGTGATGGTTGAGCGGCGGCACAATGCGCTGGGCGAGCTCATCACCGTGTCGGAGGCCAGCGTGAAGGTGCACATCGCGGGCGAGACGGACTTGCTGTGGTCGGTGGGCGAGGGCAACGGTCCGGTGAATGCGCTCGATCAGGCGTTGCGGCGAGATTTGGGGCGCTATCAAAAGCACATCAAGGATATCGAGTTGATCGACTACAAGGTGCGCATTCTGACCGGTGGGACGGAAGCCGTGACGCGGGTGCTGGTCGAGAGTTTGGACACGGTATCGGGCGCGCAGTGGGTCACGGTTGGTGTTTCGCCCAATATCATCGACGCAAGCTTTGAGGCGTTGCTGGATGCGATCAACTACAAGCTGTTGGCAGATAACGCAGCGGTGGGACCAGCATGAGTTTGCCCCTCGTCCGCCCGCTCGGTGAGCCTGCGATCCGCACCATCGCGATGCCAGCCGATACCAATCCGTCGGGCGATGTGTTCGGCGGTTGGCTGATGTCGCAGATGGATTTAGGCGCCAGCATCGTGGCCGCCCGGATTGCCAAGGGGCGCTGTTCCACGGTTGCGGTCGAGGCGATGTCGTTCGTGGCCCCTGTGCGGGTGGGGGACGAGGTCAGTGTTTGGGCGAATCTGGTCGGGACGGGGCGGACCAGCATGCGGATCGAGGTGTCGGCCTGGCGGCGTCCGCGCGATGGGGATGAGCTGACGTGCGTGACCCATGCGACGTTCACGTTTGTGGCCATTGATGAGGCTGGTCGGCCGCGTGCGGTGATAAAGCCAAGTCCCACGATCGACGTTTGATCATTAGAATATCTGATCGATAGGTCAAGCCGAACCAAGTATACCTTATGGTGTGTCCGGTGTAGATCGTGTGCGGGTTCGCAGTTGCGGGGCGTCAATATGCTTCACACGATGACTGATAGGATTGCCGCCGTCGCCAATGCACGGGTGTTTGTGCGCCGACTGCATTTGCAGAGTTGCCGGTGTGCTGCGGACACGCTCGAACTTTGAACTTTCGCGTTTGGCACGCGCGTTCCTTTGCGGACGCGGTTACGAGTGCGACGACTTTGTAGGCAACATTCGACAGGAGCTGACATGGACGACGATAAGAAGTGCCCGGTACTGCATTCGGCGCGCGCTCACGTGGCTGTTGGTGCCAGATCGAACCGCGACTGGTGGCCCAATCAGTTGAACCTGAAAATTTTGCACCAGCATTCCGCGCTGTCGAACCCGATGGGACCGGCGTTCAACTATGCCAAAGACGTCGAGACGCTCGATTTTGCCGCGCTCAAGCAAGATCTGATCGCGCTGCAGACGAACTCGCAGGAGTGGTGGCCTGCCGATTACGGGCACTACGGTCCGTTCTTTGTGCGTATGGCGTGGCACAGTGCCGGGACGTACCGGACCGGCGATGGCCGTGGCGGCGCGGGGTCGGGCACGCAACGGTTTGCTCCGCTCAACAGCTGGCCCGACAACGTCAACCTGGATAAGGCGCGCCGCTTGCTGTGGCCGATCAAGCAGAAGTACGGCAATAAGATTTCATGGGCCGACCTGATGATCCTGTCTGCCGATGTGGGCATGGAGACGATGGGCTTTAAGACGTTCGGGTTCGGGTTTGGCCGCGAGGATGTTTGGGAGCCGGAAGAAGACATCTATTGGGGTGCGGAAGACACGTGGCTTGGCGACCAGCGCTACACCGGCGACCGGTTGCTTGAAAACCCGCTTGCCGCCGTGCAGATGGGCCTCATTTACGTCAATCCCGAAGGCCCCAACGGTAAGCCGGACCCGATTGCATCGGGCCGCGATATCCGCGAGACGTTCGCGCGGATGGCCATGAACGACGAGGAGACCGTCGCGTTGACGGCTGGCGGTCACACGTTCGGGAAATGCCATGGTGCGGGCGATGCGGCCAATGTCGGGCCTGCGCCGGAAGGCGCCAGCATTGAGCTGCAGGGTCTTGGCTGGGCGAACAGCTTTGGCAGCGGTAAGGGGCGCGACCAGATCGGCAGCGGGCTCGAAGGGTCGTGGACGCCAAACCCGATCCAGTGGGATAACGGCTACTTCGACATGCTGTTTGGTTACGAGTGGGAGTTGACCAAGAGCCCCGCCGGGGCCTGGCAGTGGGCACCCAAGAACGTCGCGGAAAAGGACCTGGCGCCATCGGTCGACGACCCCACCCGGCGCGTGCCCACGATAATGACGACCGCCGACATGGCGATGCGGATGGACCCGATCTATGGGCCGATCTCGAAACGCTTCCATGAGAACCCGGCGTTGTTCCAGGAGGCGTTTGCGCGCGCGTGGTTCAAGCTGACCCACCGCGACATGGGTCCACGTTCGCGCTATCGCGGGCCGCTCGTTCCTGCCGAAGAGCTGATCTGGCAGGACCCCGTCCCAGCTGTCGATCACGTGCTGATCGACGCTGCCGATACTGCAGCACTCAAGGCCACGATCCTGGCATCGGGATTGTCGATTTCGCAGTTGGTTTCGACGGCCTGGGCGTCGGCGGCGACGTATCGCGGTTCCGACAAACGGGGCGGCGCGAACGGCGCACGCATCCGGTTGGCCCCGCAAAAGGATTGGGAGGTCAACCAGCCTGCGCAATTGGCGAGCGTTCTGGCGGTGCTGGAAGGCATCCAACAGACGTTTAATGCGGCGCAGACCAGCGGCAAGAAAGTCTCTCTTGCCGATCTGATCGTGTTGGGCGGGACGGCTGCCGTCGAGCAGGCGGCAAAGGCTGCGGGCCATTCCGTCGAGGTCGCGTTCGTTGCCGGGCGCACGGATGCGACGCAGGCCCAAACCGACGTCGAGAGCTTCTCGGTTCTGGAACCGGTGGCAGATGGGTTCCGTAACTACATCAAAAAGTCCTACTCGGTCACGGCTGAAGAATTGATGGTGGACAAAGCCCAGCTGATGACATTGTCGGCGCCCGAAATGACGACACTGGTTGGCGGGTTGCGGGTGTTGGGTGCCAATGCGGGTCAGTCGAAGCACGGCGTGTTCACGACGCGACCAGAAACGCTGACCACCGACTTCTTCGTCAACCTGCTCGATATGGGCACGGTGTGGACGCCGCTGTCGTCGGCCGGCGACGCGTTTGAGGGGCGTGATCGTGCGACGGGGCAAGTCAAGTGGACGGGCACGCGTGCCGACCTTGTGTTTGGTTCGAACTCTCAGTTGCGTGCCATCGCCGAGGTTTATGCGCAAAACGACCAGCAGGCGCGTTTCGTGCACGCGTTTGCGGCCGCCTGGAGCAAGGTGATGAACCTGGATCGCTTCGATCTGGTGTGATGACGGCGATAGCGGGTTAGAGTGCGGTAAAGCTCGGGGGAAATACGCCCCCGAGCTTTTTGATTCCTGTGTGCCGTCTAATACGCGTTCTTGCCGGAGATGAGCGAAAACGGGGTCATGGCGATGATGTAGAGGTCGAGGGCGACCGACCAATTGTCGATGTAGTAGATGTCGTGCTCGATGCGGCGCTGGAGTTTTTCGTGGGTGTCGGTTTCGCCGCGCCAGCCGTTGATCTGAGCCCACCCTGTGACGCCGGGTTTGACGCGATGGCGGGCGAAGTATCCTTGGACCACATCTTGGTAGAGTTCGCGGTCGGCCTTGGCTTGGGTTGCGTGCGGGCGAGGCCCGACGAGCGACATTTCTCCGCGCAGAACGTTGAAGAGCTGGGGCAGTTCATCCAGGCTCGTGGCGCGGATAAAGCGACCGACGCGGGTGACGCGGGGATCGTTGCGGGTTACGAGTTTGCTCGCTGTCGCGTCGAGATCGTCCACGTACATCGAGCGGAATTTGTAGACTTCGATCAATTCGTTGTTGAAGCCGTAGCGCTTCTGGCGAAACAGGACCGGACCTTTGCTGTCGAGGCGAACGGCCAACGCGACAAGCGCCATGACGGGGCTTGCCGCGAGCAGAAGGGCCAGTCCCAGAACGCGGTCCTCGATGTTTTTGATGGCGCGGTCCCAGTCTGACAGCGGCTTATCCATGATCGCCAGCATCGGGACTTTGCCGATGTAGCTGTAGGCCGACGAGATCAGGCGGAGCTTGGAATTCAAGGCTGAAACGCGGATGTCGATTTGCAGCACAAAGAGCTGCTGGAGGATTTGCATCAGGCGGTCTTCGGCGCGCGGGGGGACTGTCACGATCAGCAGATCGATGCCTTTTTCGCGGCAGAAAGTGGACAGCTGATCGAAGGTGCCGAGGCGGGCAATGGTGCTGCGGGGGGCGCCATCGCGCTCGCCCAGGCGATCATCGAAGATGCCGAAGATCTTGAGGTGGCTGGCGTGTTCGTCTCCCAGGGCTGCGATCAGGTCGTCGGTGTCCTTGCCACCGCCGACGATGACGGTGCGGCGCACGAGGCTGCCGGAACGCGAGAGGCTTTCGATGGCCTCGCGGGTCACCCATCGGCTGATCGCCATCGCCACCAGGGCGAGAATGATCCAGCAGCCCAACAGCCCTGGCGCGTAAAAGGGAATGGCGAGCAGGTAGGCGAGCCCGGCTGCGGCGAGGAAGACGGCGTAAAGCGAGGTTGCGACTTTGATGATTTGGGTCGTTGTGTTGCGTAACGCGTGGATGGTGTAGGACCACTGTTGATGGAGGACCGAGGCGACCAGCAGGCCGCAGGCGGTGGCTGCCACGACAAAGTTTGCCTGCAGGGGATCAGCGGTTCGCGTCAGCCAAGCACTCAGGAGACCCGCGAGGATGACGGCTAAAACGTCGCTGGCGGCAACAAGAAACAGGAAGATTGGTCGCGAGATCGACCGGCGCTTGTCAAACAAGTTTGCTGTGCACAGGTCGATGGCGCGTTGGATCGCGCTTGGCTGCTGGCCGCTGGCTTTGGCTGTCGGGTTTTGTGGCTGCATGGTCGACCGCGTAAATGTGCACAGTTGGACCTCTTAACTACGGCCCAAGGCCTCATAGGGTGGTTAATCGCGGTGGCAGCATTTGGGTGAAACAGTTTTTACGGGGGCCGTTGCTGGCGGTAGGGTAAATGCGGGGTGAAGGACTGTCTGGCTGGGGCGGTATCCGCACGGTGGTCCGGACGGCCCAACCTCGCGGCGGTGTGGGCGCTGAGATCGGTCACTCGCCCGCCTTCAGGAGATGATTTTTCTCGCGGCGTCGGAGGGGACGATCAGGCCGCTGAGGACGGCGTCGGCAAGGGTGTCGATGGTTGATTGTCCGCCGTTGCGGATGCGGTCGCGGACGAGGTCGGCGGCGGCTCGCGCGATCAGGTAGCGCGCACGGCGGCGGCGGCGCTCTAAGGGGCCGTCGGCGGCGATGGTTGCGCCCACGGTGTCGATGGCCGTGAGCAGATCGGCGATGCCGTCGCCGTTGGTGGCGGTTGTTTTCAGCACGGGGACGTTGGCGCGGTCATCGGCGCGGATCGAGAGTGCACCCATCAGTTGGTGCATGGTGCGGTCGGCACCGTCGCGGTCGCCCTTATTGACGACGAGTATGTCGGCGATTTCGAGCAAGCCGGACTTCATGGCCTGAACATCGTCGCCAAGGCCCGGGGCTGAAACGACGACGCGGACATCGGCGACTTCGGCAACGTCCACCTCGCTCTGGCCGGCGCCGACGGTTTCGAGCAGGATCAGGTCGAAGGCTGCGGCGTCGAGTGCGTCGATGATGCGGACGGCAGCGGGAGAGAGGCCGCCGAGGTAGCCCGACGACGACAGCGAGCGAACATACACGCCGTCGTCGTCCAGAGCCGCCGTCATGCGGATGCGGTCGCCCAGGATCGCGCCGCCCGAGATGGGGCTTGAGGGGTCGACGGCGATGACGGCAACGCGGCGGCCACTCGTGCGCGCCGCGTGGATCAAGGCGTTGACGAGGGTTGATTTGCCAGCACCCGGCGGACCGGTGATGCCGACAACGCGGGCATGGCCCAGGTAGGGCTGCATGGCTTGCAGGAGGGCGGGTGCGTGCGGCGACAAGCGCTCAAGATCGGTGATGCAGGCAGCGATTTCGCGACGGTTGCCAGCACGCAGAGCTGTCATGCGGGCATCGATGGCGGGGTCGTGTGCTGGCGCCGTCACGTGGGGGTCCTTGGCGGTTGGTTGGCGGTTTGGTTTAGAACCATAAGCCGGGCCAGCGGTCGCGGGGCCGCATTTCGATGGGGCCGACTCCAACGAGAGAGACGAGGGGTTCGTCGGCAACGGTCAACGGCGGCATGAGCGGGGTGTTTTCGGCGGCGCGCAGGCGTTCGGCGCGTTCGGCACCAGCAATGTGGGCGCGGACGGGGGAGGGGATGGGATTGCGCCGCTGGGGAACCGGGAGGCGGAAATCATCGAGCGGCGAGCCGAAATCGGGTTCCATGGCGAGGGATACGGCGATCACCTGGGTCGGGTCGCCCAGCAGGCTGGCGGCAAGGCTGTCGGCATTGTATTCGCGCTGCCGGGATAACGATAACTGAAGCTGCGAATTGAGGAACGGAGCAAGGATCAGTAAGGCGATCGGCCACCAGTTGAGGAGGGTTTCGCCCAGCAGCCAGCCAGCCGAACCGATCACGAACAGGATGCCGCCAGCGTAGGACAAAAGCTGGGCGACGCGTGTCATGGCGTCGCCGAGCGAGAAGGTGGGCAGGTCGCCCGCTTTGATATGGGCAATCTCGTGGGCCGCGATGGCGACGATCTCGCGTAGGCTGAAGCGGCGTAGCAGGCCTTCGGTCAGAAGGATGGCGGTGCGCGGGTGGCGTCCGACACTGAACGCACCAATCGCCAAGCTCGGAATAATGGCGATGGCTGGCTGGGAGGCGAGGCCTGCACGTTCAGACAGAAGGGCGATTGCTGACCGCAGCGCTGCACCCTGGCGTGGCGCGATGGGCTGGGCACGGTACAGCGATAACATCGTGTCGGCGGAGATGTTGGGGCCAAAGCGGGCGAGCAGAACCGTGATCCCTAGCGCAATGGCGATGCCAATGCTGCCCAACATTAGAGCACCGACGACACATAGATACAGCGACGCAGGGATCAGGAGAGCCGCATCGTCGCGTTGCTTTAAAACCCAGCTTTGGGCATGGCCCCATGCTGCGTCCCATCGGCTTTGGAGCGCGGCGCCGTTCAAGCCTAATGTGGGAAGCGCGGCGGTGGGGGGCTGCGGGCTTTGCGGCGCGGATTGGGGTTGGGCCGGGCTCGCGCCAGGTGCAAGAGCTGGGGGTTCTTCCTGGTATGTGGTCATCCATTCCACCCTCGTTTGCGTCTGCTGCTCCAGCGGCAGAGGACGATTTAAGAACGCAAACTCACGATTTCTCTTCAGTCGCATTGCAGGACGTGGCTGAGGGGCAGCGGGACACGCTCACCCGATGCCGTTTGCCCATGTTCGGGTTATCGGCGGATTTTCGATTTCGTGCAACGATGGTGCGAATTCGGCTGTGCGCTCGTGGTTTCCGTCTCGTGTGTGTCGGTGCCGGTTGGGGATCGTTGCTTTTTCAAAACAGCGCAACTATCGCGCCGTGGGCTACTGGGGCGCTGGATGACAGGCTCGACTCGGCGGCTGAGACGATGTGCTCGGCGTTGTCGACCACGGTGAAGCGCACATCGAGCCCGGCGCGGATGAAGGCGTCGGTTTTCATGTGCGCCAGCAGGTCGAGGAATGGGGACCAGAAGTTTTGAATGTTCGCGACGACAATGGGCTTGGAGTGTCGGCCCAGCTGAGCCCAGGTCAGCTGTTCGACCAGTTCTTCCAGTGTTCCGATACCGCCCGGCAGAGCGATGAAGGCGTCCGAGCGCTCAAACATCAGTCGCTTGCGCTCGTGCATGTCGTGGGTGACGATCAGTTCGTCGACGGCTTCGAGGGCTTTTTCCTTGTCCAACAGGAATTCCGGGATGATGCCGGTGACGGCACCGCCGTGGGCGATGGTGGCGCGGGCGACGTCGCCCATCAAGCCCAGCCCGCCGCCACCGTAGATGAGGCGAATGCCGCGTTCGCCGAGTGCGCGGCCCAAGGTTGTGGCGGCTTGGGAATAGGCTGGATTGACGCCGCGGCCCGAGCCACAATACACGCAGACCGAATTCAGCGGCGAACGCAGCACGGGCGAAGGCGTGGCTGGCGAAACCGACTTGTCGCTGGCCGGTTTGGTCCGCGCTCCGGTTTTTCGTGCCTTAGTCATCGACATATCCTTGTGGTGAACGGCAAGACCGCCCAGTTAGTCTCAACACTTCGTCTTAACAAGTTTGCGACAGGCGTGCTTGTTTTAACTGGCGATTATTGCGTGTTATGGAATTAAATTGAGGCCTGCAGGTCGGGTTTGGGACAATTGTCCCGGCACGGTGTCATACGAAAAGTGTTGTGCACAGCCTATTGGTTGGAATAGTCCGGCGTGGAAGAGTGTTTGCCGTACCGATTGAACGGCGAAATTGGTTCCAAGGCGGACTGCTGTTGAAGCTCGTGGAAAACCGAGACCTTATCGATGCAGAGAACTCATTCGTCATGGCCTTCACGTTCCGCCTGGGCTTGGGCCACTATCGTGACATTTGTTGGGTTGGTTGGCGCAAGTGCAGGGGCTGGGGCGAACGAATCTGCGGCGCGGCCGGGTGGGGGGGGTGCCGCATCCGATCCGGTGGATGCGGTGGTGCAACCGGTTACGCAGTGGCTGGAGCGTGCGAACCGTGAGTATCAAGACAACGTTCTCAAAGTGCTATCGATTCCAACGGGCAAGACTTTGCCTGCGGAGGCGGCCAGGGCCGTTGACCAGCCAGCCGGGGCGGGGGTTCTCGACCAAATCAAAGGGTTGTTGGGGATCGTGCCCCCAAAGGACCCTCCGAGCGATCCTGCTGCCATCGCTGCGGCCAAAGACCGAGAGGCTGCGCTGGCACGGCAAATCGAGGCGCGCAAGCTCGAACAGCAGCGCAATGCCGATGCGCAACGGGTTGCCGAGCAATTGAAGGCTGCAGCGGAGGCCCGGAAGACGGCTGATCTGGATCAGGTGACGCGACAGAGCCAGAAGACGGCAGAACTGGCGCGATTGGCTGAGGAAGCGCGGCGCAAGGGCGACGTTCCTGCCAAGACGGAGGCTGCTGCGGCAACCGAGCGCAAGGCGGCGGACGTGGCGGAACAGGCTGCGGCTGAGACGGCTGCCAACGAGCGAAAGGCGTCGGTCGCGGCGGAGAAAGCTGCAGCTGAGAAAGCTGTCAACGAGCGCAAGGTTGCGGCGGCGGCAGAGAAAGCTGCAGCGGAGAAGGCTGCCAGCGAGCGCAAGGTTGCGGCGGCGGCGGAGAAAGCTGCAGCGGAGAAGGCTGCCAACGAGCGCAAGGTTGCGGCGGCGGCGGAGAAGGCTGCAGCGGAGAAGGCTGCCAGCGAGCGCAAGGTTGCGGCGGAAAAGGCGGTCGATGCGGCAATGCGGGCCAAGGCCCCATCGGCTAGCGCGTCGGCCGATCAATCACGGGCGGCTCGGACGTTGGCCGTGGAAACGTCGGCGGCCACGTCCTCGAAATCGCGGGTCAAAGTGTCGGCACGCAAAGTGCCGGGTGGTCGCGGGACGTGCTCCCGGGCGGGGCGGAGCGTCGATTTGCCAGCGATGTATGTCGTCAAAAGTGGCGACACGTTGTGGGACATCTCCAGGCGCTACTACGACAAGGGATCCAAGTTCGAAAAGATCGTGCGCGCAAACTCTGCCAAGATCGAATCGCCGGATATGATTTTCCCATGCCAGAAGATCTATCTGCCGGGGCGACATGCATTTTTTCTGATTTTGCCGATGGATGGGCGAGACGCGTCCTAGTGTGGCGTCGCGCCTTAATTGACTGGTGGGTGCGGCAAGGTTGGTGTCAATTAAGGCGCGCTGAACGCCACACTAAGTCTATGATTCCTCTAGTGGCCCTTATGTCGCGCCTAAATCGTCAGCGGTTCCGGCTAGCACAGCGATTTAGGCGCGACGGGCCACTAGGGCGTGTCGTCATGGGCGGTTTGCCAACGGCGGGCATGGGGGCTGGTCAAGCCGGACGTGGATGGCTAGGTTATCGATAGATCCGCGCGCCTGTCGCGCCCCGCTGAGCGGTGGGGTGGGCTTGACGTCGTCCATCCTCGTCTGCAGGTGACCCGCCTGACGACCCTTTAAAGAAATCAAGGCTTCATGAGACCCAGTCCGCACGCGCATGGTTCCGCTGTTGGGGCGGGCGGCGCAAAAAGCGATCCGCTGTCGCTTGCCAACCGGTCCGATCACTGGACGGTCTTGCGCGGGCTGGCGCCGATGGTTTGGCCGGAGGGGCGGCCCGATCTGCGGGCCAAGGTCGTGTATGCGTTCGCCGTGCTGGTCGTTGCCAAACTGGTGACGATTGCGGTGCCGATTTTCTACAAGCAAGCGACTGACGCGCTGGTGCCTGGCACGAGCGTCGCGCAGGGGCTCGGGCTTGGTGTGATGGCGTTAATCCTCGCCTATGGCACAACGCGCGTGCTGATGATGGTGCTGAACCAAGTGCGCGACGTGATCTTTACCCGCGTGGGGCAACATGCGGCGCGCGAGTTGAACAACCGCGTGTTTGAGCATCTGCACAAGTTGTCGCTGCGGTTTCATCTGGAGCGGCGGACGGGCGGGTTGTCGCGGGTCATCGAACGGGGGACGCGCGGGGTCGAACTCATTCTGCGCTTAGGGGTTTTAAACCTTGTGCCGACGGCATTGGAACTGCTGCTCGTGTGCGGGATGCTTTGGTATTTCTTCTCGTGGCCCTACGTGGTGATCGTGCTGCTGACGGTCGGTGCGTACATGTGGTTCACGTTCTCGGCGAGCGAATGGCGCATTGCCATCCGGCGCGAGATGAACGACAGCGACAACGACGCCAACACGAAGGCGGTCGATAGCCTGCTCAACTTCGAAACGGTCAAGTATTTCGGCAATGAAGGGCTGGAGGCCAAGCGCTTTGATGTCTCGATGCGCAAGTACGAAGAGGCTAGCGTTAAGACGTATTATTCGCTGGGCGTGCTGAACTCCGGGCAGGCGCTGATCTTCACGGTTGGGACCACGCTTTGCATGGTGCTGGCAGCCCGTGGTGTCATGAATGGCCAGCACACGGTCGGCGACTTCGTGATGATCAATGCGCTGATGATCCAGCTTTCGATCCCGCTGAACTTCCTTGGGATGGTCTATCGGGAGATCAAGCAGGGGTTGGTCGATCTGGAGACGATGTTTGCCCTTTTGAACGAACACCCCGAGGTTCAAGATAAACCGGGGGCGAAGCCGCTGGCGATTTCCCGCGGCGATATCGCGTTCGAGGGCGTGAGTTTTGCCTACGATCCCGAGCGGGTGATTTTGAAGAACGTATCGTTCAAGGTTCCTGCGGGCCAGATGGTGGCGATTGTCGGGCCGTCGGGGGCAGGAAAGTCGACGATTTCGCGCATCCTGTTCCGGTTCTACGACATTCAGTCGGGACGGGTGACGATTGACGGGCAAGACATTCGCGATGTCACGCAGGCGTCCGTCCGGGCGGCGATCGGGGTCGTGCCACAGGACACGGTGCTGTTCAACGATACGATTTTCTACAACATCAAATATGGTCGCCCGGATGCGACCGACGACGAGGTTTATGCGGCGGCCAAGCTTGCGCAGATCGACGGGTTCATCCGCACGCTGCCGCAGGGTTACAAGTCGATGGTGGGGGAGCGGGGCCTCAAGCTATCGGGAGGTGAAAAGCAGCGGGTTGCCATTGCACGGACGATCCTCAAAGGGCCGCCGATCCTGGTGCTGGACGAGGCGACAAGTGCGCTCGACAGCCACACCGAGAAGGACATTCAGGACGCGTTGGACCGGATTTCGAAGAACCGGACGACGCTCGTGATCGCGCACCGGCTGTCAACGATCATTCATGCCGACACGATCCTGGTGCTCGAAAAGGGGCAAGTTGCCGAACAGGGGACACATGCCGAATTGATCGACAAGGGCGGTCTTTATGCCAGCTTGTGGGATCGTCAGCGGCAGGCGGAAAAAGCGCGCGAGGACCTCGCGCTGGCGCTGGAGGCCGCGCAAAAGGCCGGCGCGTTGCGACCGGCAGATGCCAAGTTGCCGGCGGGCGTGCGGTAGGGCAGGAGGACGAGTGGCGGACCCGGCTTGAGGCTTACGTCGTCTGCATGGCTCCTGGCTGTCGGCTCGGCGCGCCGCCAATGGGCGTCGCTTGGCCGGGATGACAGAAGTTGGCGCACACGTCGTGCCTTCGTGGGGTCAGATGAGCGGTAATTCAGCGGGTTGGCGTCTCATATTAACTGTCCGTGACCGGTTGTGCCTTAGACTAAGCGGATCTGCGTCCTGATCATGGGCTGCAACGGATCGGTTTTTCATCATGTGGCAACAGCAACTTTGGCGGGCGCTTGGGCGTATCAGGGACGGCCTCGTTACGGGGTGGGCGTTCGCGCGGCCTCGGCTGTGGCGGGCGTTGGAGTGGCTGGTTGCGTTTCTGGGCGGGCCGGTGCGGCATGCGCTGGTTGTTATCGCGCAGGTTATCGCGGCGCTGGTGGTGCTGTTTCTCGAATGGGGCTGGCGGCCACTTGAGCAGGCGTTGGCGCGGCTTCACACGTATTTCGTGTTTGCCCGACTGGAGGCGTGGGTTCAGTCGCTGCCGCCGTACGGGGCGCTGGCGATGTTTGCTGCACCCGCAGTCTGTTTGTTTCCGCTGAAGCTCGTGGCGCTCTATTTGTTTGCAACCGGGCATCCCGTGCTCGGTGTCTGCATCATAGCGGGGGCCAAGATCGTCGGCACGGCGGTGGTGGCGCATATCTTTGTGCTGACCCAGCCGCAATTGATGCGGATCGGTTGGTTTAAGGTCGCTTACGATATCTTCATGCCGTGGAAGGAGCAAATGTTTGCCCAGATTAGGGCTTCGGCGGTGTGGCGGAACGGGCGGATCGTGCGGGTTGCTGTTAAGCGGTGGGTTACGCAGACGTGGATTTCGCTCAAACCTCAGCGCATGTGGGTTCGCGAGCGGGTCGCCATCGTAAAAGCCGAAGCCCGCGCGCTGGTCGCCCGCCTCGCCAAAGCGCTCGGCGTTTGATCACGGCGGTTGCCTTCGGCAGGTGGGCGTCGTAGCGGTCCGGGACTCGTGGCACGAAGCCGAGGGGCCCGGTACTTGCCGCTGCGATTCACGTCTTCGCTGATAGGCGCTCAGACGATCGCAGCGGTCGCCCCTCTGACACCCCGACCAGGACCTGCGTCCCTGGACCCCGGACTTAAAGGCACTTCGATATGAGCAAATCTCTTTCGGTGACGGTGGCGGGCGCTGGCATCGTGGGGTTGTGGCAGGCGCTCTTGCTCGCCAAGGCTGGGCACCGGGTGCATCTTGTGGAGGCGTCCAGCGCAGGTGCCCCGTTTGCTGGCAGTGCGAGCCGGTATGCGGGGGCGATGTTGGCACCCGACTGCGAGGCGGAATCGGCGCCGCTGCTGGTGCGCGATCTGGGTCGCCAAGCGCTGGGCATCTGGCGGGCTGAGTATCCCGGGCTGATCAATAAGGGCAGCCTTGTCGTGCCAATGCCACGCGATCCGCGCGATCTGGCGCGGTATGGCCGCCTGACGGAAGGTCATAGGCTGCTCGATCGGGCGGGGCTTGCGGAGATCGAGCCCGAGTTGACCGAGCGGTTCGATGCGGCGCTCTATTTTCCCGATGAAGCCCATATGGATGCGCCGCACGCCCTGGCGTTCCTGCTGGGTGCGGTGCGGGACTCGGGCGTCACGGTCACGTTCGGCGTTGAGGCAACCCAGCCGGTTGCGGGCGATGGCGTCTTCATCGACTGCCGGGGCAGAGCGGCGCGGGATGTGCTGCCGGGGTTGCGCGGTGTGCGCGGCGAGCGGATCGTGGTGCGGGCGCGCGATGTGCACCTCGAGCGGCCCGTGAGGCTGTTGCATCCTCGCGTGCCGTTCTACGTGGTGCCATGGCCGGGGCAGATTTATCTGATCGGGACGACGGTGATCGAGACCGACGAGGCGGGTCCCATGACGGTTCGGTCGGCGCTGGAACTGCTGGGTGCGGCCTACACGTTACATCCGGGCTTTGCGGAGGCAGAGATTTTGGAATTGGATGCGGGTGTGCGGCCGTCGCTGCCCGACAACGTGCCGCGCGCGATTGTGGAAGATGGCGGTCGCACGATCCGCGTGAATGGCGCGTACCGTCATGGGTTTCTGCTGTCGCCGATGCTGGCCGTGGCCGTGCGCGATTATCTTGCGGGCGGTGGGGTGGACAGCCCGCTGCTGGTGCGGGGCTAGGTTGATGGTCTTAGGGACTGCGTCAGGCTGGCGGATCGGGTTGCTTTTTGCGTGATGTCGGTTTGGGCTGTGCGTGTTGCCAGGCGGTCTTGAGGGACGCTTCGAGTTCGGGCAGCGTGAGTTCTTCTAAGATGGCTGTGGTCCAACCCTGCTGGCCCCACGCGTTCGGAATGGGGGAAAAAGCATCGGGTGCGGTGGCGCACTTGAGCTGTTGCTGGCCGGGATTGAATTTGAAGTTGGCGGTTTTGCCATCGGCTGCCAACGTCACGAAAATGCGTGCGGCCTTGAAGGCTGCGCGGTCGAAGTGGGGGGCTTCTGTTGTGCCGTCCAGCGCCAGGGCCAAGCGGCGCAGGTCTGATCCAGTCGCCATTGGTCCTCCGTTCGGCATCCGCGTCTTGTGTTAGCATCTTCAAGACTTTGGGAGCCTGCGCGCAGAGCCCCGGCAACGCAAGGGGTATGTTTGCCCGTGATCAGGTCACGCCGGCGCGGACGAGGTCGTGGATATGGATGATGCCGACCGGTTTGCCCTTATCGACCACGAAGATCGCGGAAATGCGCGACGAACTGATCATTTCCAGGGCGGTTGCGGCCAGCATGCTCGGGGCGGCGGTTTTGGGCTTTTTGGTCATGATCTCGGCGACGGTTGCCGTCATCAGGTGATCGCCCATGTGACGCCGCAAGTCGCCGTCCGTCACGATGCCGGCCAGTTTGCCTTTGCCATCCAGCACACCGAGACAGCCGAACGACTTGGTGGTCATGGTGACAATCGCTTCGCTCATGGGGTCGCTTTCGCGGGCGAGCGGCAGGAGGTCGCCCTTATGCATGAGGTCGGACACGTACTTGAGGCTGGCACCCAGCGAACCGCCAGGATGGAACATCTTAAAGTCGTGAGCGGTGAAGCCTTTGCTTTCGAGCAAGGCAATCGCGAGGCAATCGCCGATCACGAGTTGCATCGTGGTCGAGGTGGTCGGGGCCAAGCCGTGGGGGCAGGCCTCTTTGGTCTTTGGCAGGGCGAGAACCACGTCGGCCTGCTGGCCAAGCGCTGAGTTGCTGCCAGAGGTGATGGCGATCAGCGGCACGCGGAAGCGGCGCGAATACATGATGATGTTTTTGAGTTCGACCGTTTCGCCCGACCAGGACAGCGCCAGGATGACGTCGTCGGGGGTGATCATCCCCAAATCGCCGTGGGAGGCTTCGCTGGGGTGGACGAAGAAGGCGGGCGTGCCGGTCGAGGCAAAGGTTGCGGCGAGCTTCTGGCCAACATGGCCGCTTTTGCCGATCCCAGAGACGATGACGCGGCCTTTGGCGGCCTTCAGGGTCTGGACGGCGTTTTCGAAGGGCTCGAACAGGGTGGTTTCAAGCGCCGTCTTGAGGCTGGCCAGTCCGTCGGCTTCGAGTGCCAGCGTGCGCAAGGCCGAGAGTTGGGCGGAGGCAACGCGGGCCGATTTGGACTGGCGGGCGGCGTTCGACATGGGGGACGGCTTTCGTTGGACGTGACGGGCGGGCGTCGGGAGATTGGGTCTTACCAGACTGGGGCGGTTGTCACCACAACGAGGGCGCAGAATCTAGCGCCATGTGGATAGATTGCGTGTGGCGGCGGGGCCGAGCCGTGGACTTTTGAGACACGTCTCAACGCATCGTTAACCGACTGTGCCTAGGGTTCAACGGTGCGTGTGCGTTTTGACAAGCCTGAGGTCCGCGATGGGCCTTCTTCACTTGGAGGGGCGCCCCTGTGCCGATCGCTTGCCTGCGGACCGTTGGGATTGCGTTGACACTGGCGGTGGCGACTGTCGGCGTTTGCAGCGTAGTCCAACCTGCGGATGCGCAGGACGGGGCGTCGTCCCTGACGCGGCGTCGCCCGGTGGAAGCTGTTCGCCCGACGCCTGCGCGGGTGCCCGACGGCGGGTTTGGGGAGCAGGCTGCCGCACCGGATTTGCCAGCGGCTATTCCCAGCGATGACGCGTCTGCGATTGTGGCGGAAGCTGCTGATGACGACATCGATCAGCCTCGTGCTGGGCAGCGGCCCATACTGAAAGATGGCGATTTGAGCGATCCGGTGGCCCCTATGCTGCGGGACGGCGTGATCGACATCAACGAGCCAGCCGCGCCGATTGACGGTGCCGATCCTTCGGCTGTCGATCTGCGGCCAAAGGAAGAGGCCGACCTATTTCAAGCGCCAGCCTCTACGGTTGACGCGCTGCTGTTCCAGATCGAAGAACTCGATCCGATCCTCGACAAGCGGCCGCAGCGGCTGTTCCGGTTTGAGCCGTATGATCCCGTTGGCGTGCGGGTTGGCAGCTTCGTGCTGTTTCCTGAGATGGAAATCGGCGGCAACGGGTTTTCAAACGTCTTCCGCGCGCCGCGCGCGCGATCGGACGTGTCGTTCGATGTGCGGCCATCGGCGCGGCTGGTCTCGAACTGGCGGCGGCATGCATTGGAGTTCAATGCACGTGGCGCGTTTTCGTTTTACAATGACTTTACGACGGAGAACGAGACCGCGTACGCGCTGGAAACGCGCGGGCGGCTCGATATCTCTAAGCGGAGTAACGTGCAGGCGACGCTGAGCCGAGATGTGGCGCAGGAAAGCCGGTCGGCGATCGAGGCGCGCTCGGCTGGGACGCGCGCCGACGTGGTGACGGACGCGGCAACGGTTGCGCTCAATCATCGGTTCAACCGGCTTGGGCTGCAGTTGCGCGGGTCGGTGACGGATCGGGCTTATGGGGCGAGCGAGACGGGGGGCGTCGCCACGCTGAACGATGCGCGCGACTATGTAACCTATGAGCAGGCGGTGCGGGCGTCGTGGGAATTCAAACCGACGCTATCGGCATTCAGCGAAGTGGTGATCAATCAGCGGGCGTATCGGCGGACGGGTGCCACCGGAATTGACCGGTCGTCGACGGGGGAGCGATACCGCGCCGGGTTGTCGTTTGGTACCACGGGTGAATTCCTGCGCGGGGAAATCGGCGCGGGCTGGGGTGTGCAGCATCCCGCGGGTGCAGGACTGCCGGATGTGTCGGGCGTGATCATCGATGCCAACGTGACGTACCGGCCGACGGCGCTCACGTCGGTTGCGTTCAATGCACGGTCGGATTTCGGTGAGACCACGAATGCAGGCGTTGGCGGGGTGCGCTCGCAGTTTTTTGGGGCGGAGGTTCGTCATGGCTTCCGCCGCGATGTCATTGCGACGGCGGGGCTTGGTTATACGGTGTCTGACTACGTCGGGAGTTCGCTCAGCGAGGACGAACTTCGGGCGACGCTGGGGGTTGAGTATTTTCTCAACCGGGAGACGGTGTTGTTCTCGCGCTATGTGCATACCGCGTTCACCAGCAATGCGGCGAATGCGAGCTACGACGCCGATGAAGTGCGGGTCGGTGTGCGGATCCGGCGCTGATCCGCTGGCGCGGTAGGGGCTGCTGCCCATGCGCGCTTACATTTCAACGGGCCAGTCCACTCTGCCCCTGGGAAGTGGGTTGGATCGAGGGGTCTCTTGGCGCCAAAGAACAAAGTGAAGACACCCCTCAACTGCCCTATCGGGCATCTTCTCCCCAGGGGGAGAAGAAAGTGAAGCCTAAACTTTAGCATATGGATTGCCGCCCCAAAGCCCCGCTTGAGGGGTGCCCCCTCAAACTCCCCTCTTTTTGGGACTTCACGTGGGTTCGGTGACGTCGGGCATCGGGGGTGGTTGGGTGGCAAGCCAGGACGGGATGGGGAGGCCTTTTGAGGCCAGGAAGTCCGGGTTGAAGAGCTTTGACTGGTAGCGGGTGCCGTAGTCGCAGAGAATGGTCACAATGGTTTTGCCGGGGCCTAAGTCGCGGGCAAGGCGGGTGGCGGCTGCGACGTTGACGCCGGACGACGTTCCCAGGCACAGGCCTTCTTGCGACAACAGCTGGAAGACAAGCGCAAGGCTTTCGGCGTCGGGGATCTGATAGGAGCGGTCGACTTGGACGCCAGCGAGGTTGGCCGTGATGCGGCCCTGGCCGATGCCTTCGGTGATCGAGGAGCCTTCGGCTTTGAGTTCGCCGGTGGTGTAGTGGGCAAACAGCGCCGAGCCCGGGGGGTCGGCGAGCGCGATCGTGATGTTGGGGTTTTTTGCTTTCAGGCCTAGCGAGGCGCCGCCCAGCGTGCCGCCCGAGCCCACGGCGCAGGTGAAGCCGTCGACCGTGCCGTTGGTCTGAGCCCAAATTTCCTCAGCGGTGGTTGCGATGTGGGCGTCGCGGTTGGCCACATTGTCGAACTGGTTGGCAAAGATCGCCGAACCGGGGTTGGCCCGGTGCAAGGTTTCCGCGAGACGGGCTGCGTATTTGACGTAGTTGTTGGGGTTTTTGAAGGGGACGGCTGGGACTTCGATCAGGTGGGCTCCCAGCAGGCGCAGGGTGTCCTTTTTCTCCTGCGATTGGGTTTGGGGGATGACAATCACCGTCTTGAAGCCGAGCGCGTTGGCCACGACGGTCAGTCCGATGCCGGTATTGCCGGCGGTCCCTTCAACGATGGTGCCGCCGGGCTTTAAGGCCCCGGAGCGGACGGCTTCGTTGATGATCCATAAAGCGGCGCGATCTTTGACGGATTGGCCGGGGTTCATGAATTCGGCTTTGCCGAGGATCGTGCAGCCGGTCTGGCGGGACGCGTTGCGCAGCAGGATGAGCGGCGTGTTGCCGATTGCGCCGGTCACGCCTGAGGTTGCGGCGGTGGAAGCCGGTGACGCGGGCATCGTGTTCATGGGGGTCGGGTCCTGGCGCTGGTGTGGTCGGGTGGGGTTATGCCTGCCGGGCGCGCACACGGTGTATCCGTATACGCATGACTGAGCGAGGCGTCGAGATGGCGTGCTTTGGCGTTACAAAATCTTACGCCGCTTAACTCGGACTTAACCACCCTGATTCTAGTGTCAATGGGCAAACTTGAAGTCTGCAGGTCACTTTTACCGCGTGTCAAGTGCCTGTCAAAAAAGGGTCTACGCCAATGAAATTTGTCTCGCTAGCTGGTGTCGTCTCGGCAGCACTTGTGCTCGCTGTGAACGTGCCCGTCTCCGCGCAGGCTGCCGATCTCGGCGGCGCTCGCGGCGGCTCCATGAAGGACTACGGCGGGCCAATGCCCGTCATCCACCAGGGTGCAGGCGGTCCTTGCTACTTCCGCGCCGATGTCGGTTATTCGTGGTCGAACGATCCTACGATCAAGTGGCCGGTCAGCAACGGCGTCTTCACGGGTGATGCCAACACCAACGGCGTCGTCGATGCAAACGAACTGACGTCGGTTTTCGTCACCGACAAGGTTGCCAACGCTTCGATGGCCAACACGTGGCTCGCTGAAGGCGGTGCCGGTTGCGGCTGGGGCGGTTCGCGCGGCGTTCGTCTTGAAGCCATGCTCGGCTTCCGTGGCAATCGCAAGATCGATGGTGAACCTGGCGTTTATGATCCAGGTCCGGCAGTTGGCGACCCGGTTCCCGGCACGCCAACGCCGATCGACGACCCCCTCCACACCAAGCTGCAGACCTACACGCTGATGATCAATGCCTATAAGGATCTGGGCAACTGGGGTGGCTTCACGCCGTACGTTGGCGCTGGCATCGGGGCTGCCTATCACCAGCTCGACGACGTCTCGTTCACGGGCAACCCTGCTCTGACCAACCGCATCCGTGGCGACAACGACCTCGCGTTTGCCTGGTCGCTGATGGCGGGCGTTGGCTACCAGATCTCGGACCGCGCCACCCTCGATGTCGGCTATCGCTACATCGACATGGGCAAGATCTCGTCGCAGCGCAGCGACTCGGCTGGCTTCGTCAACCCGGCTGTGCACATCAACGATCTGACCGCGCATGAAGTGAAGGTTGGTCTGCGCTACAACTTCGGTGGCAGCGACTGCTGCGAACAGCACCAGCCGATGAAGTAAGAAGCGCGAACAATGTTTCAGTTGAAAAGCCGGGCTTTGCGCCCGGCTTTTTGGCGTTTTGGGGCTGGAAATCGGCTTTGTGTGACGGGTATGGCCGTTATCCCGGTAAAAGTGCATTGATTTTGTTGGCGGCTCCCCGATATACGTGCGCCTTGCCGTTTGTGTTGCCGCAACCTGGCGACAGGCCTTTATGACAAGGTCTGACGCTTTGGTTTGTGTATCTGTGAGCGCTATGCGGGCGTGGTGGAATTGGTAGACACATCAGATTTAGGTTCTGACGGCCTAGCCGTGGGGGTTCAAGTCCCTCCGCCCGCACCATTTTTCGCGACCTGAGCTCCTCTTCACCAGGGAGTTGACGGGTCAGGTTCAATCGGGATGGCGCATCCAGCGCCAGACCCAACACTCGGGTTTTTTGGGTTCAGGTATGCAAATCACGGATAGCACGTCGGACGGCCTCAAGCGCACCATGAAGATCGTCATCTCCGCTGCCGAAATCAGCGCGCGATTTGATAAGCAATTGGACGAGCTTAAAGATCGGGTGCAGCTCAAAGGGTTCCGCAAGGGCAAGGTTCCAGCCGTGCATCTGAAGAAGATGTATGGCCGCTCGGTGATGGGTGATGTGCTCGACGAAGCGATCAAAGAGACAAGCTTAGCCGCGATCGAGGAGCGCAAAGAGCGCCCGGCGATGCAGCCCAATATCTCGCTGCCGGACGATCAAAACGACATCGCCAAGGTGGTCGATGGGAAGGCCGATCTCGTCTACTCGATGAGCTTTGAAGTGCTGCCGCAGGTCGATGTGGTCGATCTTTCGACGCTGAAGCTTGAGCGGGTTGTTGCCGATGTGGATGCAGCCGACATTGATGGCGCAATCGAAAAGCTGGTCGATCGGAGCGTTACCTACACGGAAGACGAGGGCCGTGTTGCGGCTGACAAAGATCGTGTTACGCTTGATTTCGTTGGTAAAATCGACGGTGTCGCGTTCGAAGGCGGTGCGGCTGAGGGTGCGCAGCTGGTGCTCGGGCAGGGGCAGTTTATTCCCGGGTTCGAAGAAGGTCTGATTGGGGCGAAGGCTGGCGATGTCCGCGCTGTGACGGCGACGTTCCCCGAGACCTATCAGGTGCCGACGCTGGCTGGTAAGACTGCCGTGTTCGATGTCACGGTCAAAGCTGTCAGCGCGCCGACGCGTCCCGCCGTGGATGATGCTTTTGCCGAGGGGCTTGGTGCTGAGACTGTCGAAAACCTGCGTAAGCTCGTGACCGAGCAGCTGCAGAAAGAACTCGACGGGGCGTCGCGCCTCAAGATCAAGCGCGAACTGCTCGATGCGCTCGAGACGGCGCACACGTTTGAATTGCCGTCGTCGCTGGTCGACCATGAGTTCAAGTCGATCTGGGGGCAGCTCGAGGCCAACTTGAAGCAGCAGGGGAAGACGTTTGCCGACGAAGGCAAAACGGAAGAGGACGCTGCGGCTGAGTATCGCAGAATCGCCGAGCGCCGGGTGCGCCTTGGCCTTCTGGTCGGTGAAATCGGCGACAAGAACAAGATCGAAGTGACGCAGGACGAGTTGCGCCGCGCACTGATCGAGCAGGCCCGCCAGTTCCCGGGCCAGGAAAAGATGGTCTACGAGTATTACGAGAAGACGCCGGGCGCGGTGGCTGAACTGCGTGCACCGATCTTTGAGGACAAGGTTGTGGATTACGTGATCTCGCAGACTTCCCCATTGGTGCGAAAGGTGAGCAAAGAGGAACTGTTCAAGATGGCCGAGGATGCCGCGCAGGCGTAAAGTCTGACGTGTCCTGGGGCCTGATTGCATGGACATGGGCGCTTCACGGGCGGACGTCGGCCGCGACGGGGCGGGTCTCATTCCCTTTTGACAACGTTCGAGTCGGTCGTTGCGTGTGTTGCGCAATGCCGACACGATGCTCATTTAGGGACGGATCGCCTGCGCGATTTTGGGCGTTTGAATACGAACAGGTCGTCAAGCGCATGCATGCCGACAGTCACGCAGCCGCCGTCACGACTACAATTTGCCCTCCGAGGAGCTAACACATATGGTTTACTGGCCAACGGTCATCGAGCAAACGAACCGCGGCGAAAAGCAGTTCGATCTGCTCTCGCGTATGCTGCAGGATCGCATCGTGTTCGTGATCGGTCCGATCGAAGACACAATGGCAAGCTCAGTTTGTCTGCAGTTGCTGTTCCTTGAATCGCAGAATCCGAAAAAAGAAATCTCGATGTACATCAACTCGCCGGGTGGCGTGGTGACATCCGGGATGGCGATTTACGATACGATGCAGTTCATCAAGTCGCCGGTCGCGACGTTGTGCATGGGGCAAGCGGCCTCGATGGGGTCGCTGTTGCTATCGGCTGGGCACAAGGATATGCGATTTGCGCTGCCGAACGCGCGGATCATGGTGCACCAGCCGTCGGGCGGTTTCCAAGGCCAGGCGTCGGATATCGAGCGGCACGCGGAAGATATCGTCAAAATGAAGCGCCGTTTGAATGAAGTCTATGTGAAGCACACCGGCCAACCGTATGAAAAGATTGAACGTACGCTGGATCGTGACCACTTTATGACCGCTGACGAGGCGAAGGATTTCGGGCTCATCGACCGCGTTCTGACGTCGCGCGATGATGTCGCAGGTTTGCTTGATTCGAAGAAATCCTGATCTTTGACGGGCGTTCAAGCGTCCGGTTTGCTTGCGGCCATCACCGAATCTGTGGGCTGATTGCATGCCGGACGCGGAATGTCTGAATCTGGGATGGCGCGGCAGCGCGAATTAATCCATCCTTGATTCAATGGCTCAAGGCATGCTCAGATCGGGTATGAGTAGACACCGGTACCTGCAACCGGTGTTTTGGTCAGTTGAGACTGGGGCAATGAAGACTGGTTGACCACATTTGGTTGCCAGCGCCTTGGATGTGTGTCCGTCCAGACCCATGTCAAGGCGATAGTGTTGGTAAACGTTGCGCGTTGAGTAACGCCCGCGCGGTCCCGCAGGGGACGGCCGAACGAGACGAGAAGCATCGGCCTGGGCTACCGGATTTAGCCCACAGTCGACTACGGATGAGAGACGGTATGCCTCCTCAGGAAAAAAATACGCTGTATTGCTCGTTCTGTGGCAAGAGCCAGCATGAGGTGCGCAAACTGATTGCCGGCCCCACTGTGTTCATTTGCGATGAATGCGTCGAGCTGTGCATGGATATCATTCGCGAGGAAAACAAAAACACCCTCGTGAAGTCGCGCGATGGCGTCCCAACGCCACAGGAAATCTGTCATGTGCTCGACAGCTATGTGATCGGTCAGGAACACGCCAAGCGCGTTCTCTCGGTGGCGGTCCATAACCACTTCAAGCGACTCAATCACGCGGCCAAGAACAACGATGTCGAATTGGCCAAATCTAACATTCTGTTAGTTGGGCCAACGGGTTGCGGTAAAACACTGCTCGCACAGACGCTGGCGCGCATTCTGGATGTGCCCTTCACCATGGCCGACGCAACGACGCTGACGGAAGCGGGTTATGTTGGTGAGGATGTCGAAAACATTATTTTGAAGTTGCTGCAGAGCGCCGACTACAACGTCGAACGGGCACAGCGCGGCATTGTCTACATTGACGAAGTCGACAAGATCTCGCGCAAGTCGGACAACCCGTCGATTACGCGTGACGTTTCGGGCGAAGGCGTGCAGCAGGCCCTGCTGAAGATCATGGAGGGGACCGTCGCGTCGGTGCCGCCACAGGGTGGGCGCAAGCATCCCCAGCAGGAGTTCCTCCAAGTCGATACGACGAATATTCTGTTCATTTGCGGCGGTGCGTTTGCGGGTCTTGAAAAGATCATCTCGCGCCGGGGTAAGGGCACGTCGATCGGGTTTTCGGCAAAGGTTACCGGGCCGGATGAGCGCCGCACCGGCGAAGTGCTGCGGCACGTCGAGCCGGAAGATTTGCTGAAGTTCGGGCTGATCCCCGAATTCATTGGCCGGTTGCCGGTGATTGCAACGCTGGAAGACCTTGATGAGCCAGCGCTTGTGCAGATCCTGACCGAGCCGAAAAATGCGCTTGTGAAGCAATACGCGCGGCTGTTTGAGATGGAAGACGTCAAACTGACCATCACGAACGATGCGATGCGTGCGATTGCGCGCCGCGCGATCGAGCGCAAGACCGGAGCGCGCGGTCTGCGTTCGATCATGGAAGGCATTCTGCTCGACACGATGTTTGATCTGCCCGCGTTGAAAGGCGTCGAGGAAGTCGTGATCGGGCCGGAAGTGGTCGAGGGCTCTGCAAAGCCGCTGCGGATTTATTCCGATCGTGGCGAAGAAAAGGGCTCCACCGCCTCGTAATGCTTGGGTCGGCACGTTGCGCTGATGCGCGCACTGTGACGCGTTGTGCCGTGTTCACGCTCGGGGCTTGATTGCATTCGACCCCGGGCCATTTGTTAACGACTATCAGCGCCCGCTTCCGGGGGCTGATAGGCTAGGGTTATGAAGGGTCCTCCGTTGCAAATCCGATTGCAGGTTTGCTGTGGAGATACCTGAAATGGCCCCGGTTGAGCCACGATCGACGCCAGTGTTGCCGCAATAGGGACAGGGCTTTGAGGCAAGTTTGGCTCGTTGAAACCTGGCGCTTGTTTGATCGTAAGATGAGACAAGCGCCGATCCGGAGACGGGACACACCATGAGTGAAGACAAAACCGGGAAAGACAAGGCAGTGTCTAAGGAGCTGTATCCAGTCCTGCCACTGCGCGACATCGTCGTGTTCCCTTATATGATCGTCCCGCTGTTCGTTGGCCGCGAGAAGTCTATTGCGGCGCTTGAAGAAGTTATGCGTGCCGATAAGCAGATTCTGCTCGCCGCACAGCGGAACGCAGGCGACGACGATCCTGCGACGGACGCCATTTATGAAGTTGGCACTCTGGCCTCGGTGCTTCAGTTGCTGAAGCTGCCCGATGGCACCGTCAAGGTCCTCGTCGAAGGGACGGCGCGTGCGCGGATCAAACGCTACACCGACAATCCAGATTACTTCGAAGCGGAAGTTTCACGTGTCGAAGATAGCGTGGGCTCGAAGGATGAGATCGAAGCGCTCGCCCGGTCGGCGATCTCGCAATTCGAAAGCTACGTGAAGCTCAATAAGAAAATCTCCCCCGAAGTGCTGGGCACGATCAGTCAGATCGAAGATCCCTCGAAGCTCGCCGATACCATCGCATCGCACTTGGCCGTCAAGATTTCCGAGAAGCAAGAGGTTCTCGAAGTCACGACGATTTCGGAGCGGCTGGAACGCGTTTACGCGCTGATGGAGAGCGAAATCTCCGTTCTTCAAGTCGAGAAGAAAATCCGCTCTCGCGTGAAGCGCCAGATGGAGAAGACGCAACGCGAGTATTATCTCAACGAGCAGATGAAGGCGATTCAGAAGGAACTCGGCGATACCGACGAGCGAGATGACATCGCCGAATTCGAAGACAAGATCGAAAACACCAAGTTGTCGAAAGAGGCTCGCGACAAGGCCCTTGCGGAGCTCAAGAAGCTCAAGCAGATGAGCCCGATGTCGGCTGAAGCGACCGTGGTGCGCAACTATCTCGATTGGCTGTTGTCGATCCCCTGGGGCGTCAAGGGAAAGGTCAAGAAGGACCTTGAGGAAGCTCAGGCCACGCTCGACCTGGAACACTATGGCCTGGAAAAGGTCAAAGAGCGGATCGTCGAGTATCTGGCGGTTGGTGCACGCACCAATAAACTCAAGGGGCCGATCCTTTGCCTCGTCGGGCCTCCGGGCGTTGGCAAGACCTCGCTTGGCCGGTCGATCGCGAACGCGACGGGCCGTGAGTTCGTGCGTATGAGCCTTGGTGGCGTCCGCGATGAAGCGGAAATCCGTGGGCATCGCCGGACTTACATTGGTTCGATGCCGGGTAAGGTTATCCAGTCGATGAAGAAGGCAAAGCGGAACAATCCGCTCTTCCTGCTCGATGAAATCGACAAGATGGGTCAGGACTTCCGCGGCGATCCTGCGGCCGCACTGCTCGAAGTGCTCGATCCAGAGCAGAACAGCACGTTCAACGACCATTACCTCGAAGTCGACTACGATCTTTCGAACGTGATGTTCGTGACCACGGCCAACACGCTCAACATCCCGCCGGCCCTCATGGACCGGATGGAGATCATCCGGATCGCTGGCTACACCGAGAACGAGAAGCTCGAAATCGCCAAGCGCCACCTGCTTAAAGAAATGCAGACGGCGCATGGTCTTGAGGCGGGCGAATGGTTCGTCGATGACGATGCGCTGCTGGAACTGGTGCGGCGGTATACGCGCGAAGCTGGTGTGCGGTCGCTTGAGCGTGAAATCGCCAAGCTCGCACGCAAGTCCGTCAAAGAGATTTTGACCTCGTCGAAGAAGTCGGTCCGGATCACACTGGAAAACCTCGAAAGCTATCTCGGCGTGCCGAAGTACCGGTATGGCGAAGCCGAGGCGACCGATCAGGTTGGTGTTGTCACGGGCCTGGCTTGGACGGAAGTCGGCGGCGAGTTGCTGACGATCGAAGGCGTGTCTATGCCGGGCAAGGGCAAGATGTCGGTGACCGGCAACTTGCGCGATGTGATGAAGGAATCGATCCAGGCGGCGAACGCTTACATCCGTTCGCGGTCGGTGGATTTCGGCATCAATCCCAACATGTTTGAAAAGCGCGACATCCACGTGCACGTGCCGGAAGGCGCGACGCCCAAAGATGGTCCGTCGGCCGGTATCGCCATGACGACGGCTATCATCTCGGTACTCACCGGCATTCCGGTGCGTCGCGATGTGGCCATGACGGGCGAGATCACGTTGCGCGGACGCGTGCTGCCAATCGGCGGATTGAAAGAAAAGCTGCTGGCCGCCATGCGGGGTGGAATCCAGACCGTGATCATCCCCGATGAAAACGTGAAGGATCTGGCCGACATCCCCGACGAGGTGAAGGCAAAGCTGCAGATCATTCCGGCGGCGCGGTACGACGATGTGCTGAAGATCGCTTTGGTTCGTGAGCCTGAACCTATGACGTGGGATCAGGCGGCGGCTGCCACGGCTGCTGCTGTGGCAACGGAAGCCGATAACGCTGCGGCGCGGGCCACAGCGCACTAAGCGCTGTTAGCCTGAGCTCTGCTTCGAGAATGAGACGTCTGAACCCTCGCAGCTTACCGGCTGCGAGGGTTTTTTGTGGCGGTCTGGTGGCAGAAATGTGGCCTCCGGTGGTATGGCCCATCGGACCGGATTGCCCGGTTGGATTGTGCAGGTTTGGGCTTCATTGCGATTAGCGTGCTGCATTTGGCTCAAAACGTCCGAAGGCGCTCAGAAACCGCTATTTCTCCAGTGTTTTCGGGGGTTTTGGGGTGTTTTTGATCTTGACGGAGGTCGCCAAACAGCGCTTGTTTGCGGCCTCTGTTGGCGATGCGAGAGCCTACCCGCGAACTTTTGATCTGTTCGGCGGTCTATTGGCATCGAGGCAGTTCAAAAGATCAGAAGGAAAAGCAGAACATGAGCAAGAAAGACTTGATCGACGCCGTTGCCAATCACGCCGAGATCACCAAGGAAAAGGCAGGCCACGCTGTCGAAGCTGTGCTCGAGCACATCAAGAAGTCGATGAAGAAAGGCGATGAAGTTCGCATTCCCGACTTCGGTACGTTCAAGGTTGCCAAGCGCAAGGCGCGTGAAGGCCGCAACCCAGCCACTGGAGCTGCGATTAAAATTCCGGCTGCAAAGGTGCCGAAATTCACGCCGTCGAAGGGTTTGAAGGATCTCCTGAATTAATTCAGGCGACGATTATCGTGGACATTGAAAAAGCGCGGCATCCTTTTTGGGATGTCGCGCTTTGTTTTGTCAGGCGCGTGAAATTATTGTTTACCGGCCGTCAAATACGCCGCCGGGCGTGATGGTGCCGAGTTGGGCGATGTCACGGAGAGCGTGGCCATGCGGCGAACCAGCATAAGCTGCGCTGGCACCGGCGAGAATGGAAGCGGCCAAGGTGAGGGAAGCGATCAGTCTGGTCATTGAATTGTTCCTTTCGGGGGGATCGATGTTACTGCGCTGGCGTTAGTTGCCGTTCAGCTTCTGCTGCTGGAAGAAGGTGGACACATCGGTGTTGGTCGAGAGAGGGGCTGCGATGGCAGAACCCGAGATTGCGACGGTGAGGGCGAGCACGATGGGGGCGATAATGCGGTTCATTTGGAAACTCCATTTCATGTGGGATTGTTTTGCGTTTGTGCCGGGGTTTGTTTTCCGGTGACAACGATGATTACGCCGACTTGGAATGGAATGTTTCAGGATGGGCGATCACAAGAAATTTTTGAGAAAATGACGTTTCGTGCGTAACAATCAGTGGTTTGCAGCGGCAAGTTGGCTTCAGCAGTCCAACGTGGACGAACGGGCTGAACGGTATTGCGCTGTGGGCATAGGGCGGCTAAACGTGACGGTGGGCAGTTAGCTCAGCGGTAGAGCGTCTCGTTTACACCGAGATGGTCGGGGGTTCGATCCCCTCACTGCCCACCAGTGCCGATCTTCGCAGCGGTCGTTGATTCGGTTTGAGCCTCGTGCGCAGAAGCCGCCTGCATGCTGGCAGTCAGTCATCACCAGTATTTCAATTTCGCTGCTTTCCGACGCATGCTATGCCGCTTTAGTTCTATAAATCGGAACTAACGGCTTTGCTTTTGCCAATGCAAGGATCCCCCCATGACGATCACCATGTATCAAGCCTCGGTGCCGGTCTTTACACATATGCTGACGTCGCTGTCAGGCGTTCTCGATAAGGCCGAAGCGTATGCCGCCGCGAAGAAGCTGGACCCAGCCAACTTGGCTTCGACCCGCCTGTGTCCGGACATGTTTCCGCTGTCGCGGCAGGTGCAGATTGCGTGTGACTTTGCCAAGGGGACTGCTGCCCGGCTCGCGGGCGTCGAAATCCCGAGCTATCCAGATACCGAGACGACCATTCCTGAGCTCAAGGAACGCATCGCGAAGACGGTGGCGTTTTTGGCGACCATTACACCGGCGCAGATCGATGGGAGCGAGGGTCGCGATATTTCGCTGAAAGTTGGGCCGCAGGAGATGCACTTTAAGGGGCTGCCCTATCTCATTTCGTTCTCGCTGCCGAACTTCTATTTTCATGCGACAGCTGCTTATGCGATTCTACGGGCCAACGGGGTTGACCTAGGCAAAATGGACTTTTTAGGGGTGAAACGACCTTCGGCTTAAGTGATGGGGTGGCAGGCGGCCAACAGCTGAAGCCTGTGCAGGAACATCAACGCTGGATGGACCGGACTTGGTCCAGAGCGAGACGCGAGGGATTGTTTCACAAACCTGTCGCGTGTCGCTTGACTTCCCTGAGGTATGCCCGTATCGACACCGGGTGACCGCGAGGACGAGTTCGCGACGTATTGGATTGCGGGAGTAGCTCAGTTGGTTAGAGCGCCGCCCTGTCACGGCGGAGGCCGCGGGTTCAAGTCCCGTCTCTCGCGCCAATCCAAATTTTTCACAAGATGAGTTCATCAAGGCCCGGCGCATCGCGTCGGGCTTGATGCATTGGGGCCTGCGTCAGCTGTCCGTCTGAGGTAGGCGTTGCACGTTGCGGCAGGCTGCGATACGACCAACTGCTAGTCGACGCGTCGCTCATTCGGGGACCTCATGGCGAACCTGTTTTCGGACTACCTTCCGCTCGCGATCTTCCTTGTCGTCGCTTTGGCGTTTGCTGCGGTTTTGTTGATCGTGCCGTTCCTGATCGCGGTGCGTAATCCCGACAGCGAGAAGGTTTCGGCGTACGAGTGCGGGTTCGCTGCGTTCGACGATAGCCGGATGCGGTTTGACGTGCGGTTTTATCTTGTCTCGATCCTGTTCATCATCTTCGATCTTGAAATCGCGTTCCTGTTCCCGTGGGCGGCGGCCTTCAAAGAGATCGGGCTGTTCGGGTTTTGGTCGATGATGATCTTCTTGGCCGTGTTGACCATCGGCTTCATTTACGAATGGAAGAAAGGCGCGCTCGAATGGGATTGATCTTGCGACCCGATGGAAGCCCTGTGCTCTCGGATCCAATTCTGTGGGACAAGATGCGTGAGGGCGCCGGTGCCGGTGGTCCTGGCAGCGTTGCCAAGGCGCCCGACCCGTTCCTCGCTGACGTCAACAATCAATTGGCTGACAAGGGCTTTCTTGTCACCACAACCGACGACCTCATTAATTGGGCGCGCACCGGCTCGCTGATGTGGATGACGTTCGGTTTGGCGTGCTGCGCGGTCGAGATGATGCAGGCGTCGATGCCGCGTTACGACATGGAGCGGTTCGGGTTTGCGCCGCGCGCATCGCCGCGTCAGTCGGACGTCATGATTGTCGCTGGAACACTGACCAACAAGATGGCCCCCGCTCTGCGCAAGGTCTATGACCAGATGCCTGAGCCGAGGTATGTGATCTCGATGGGCAGTTGCGCCAACGGGGGTGGGTATTATCACTACTCTTATGCCGTGGTGCGGGGCTGCGACCGGATCGTTCCGGTCGACATCTACGTGCCGGGATGCCCGCCGACGGCGGAGGCGCTGCTTTACGGGGTGCTGCTGCTCCAGCGTAAAATCCGGCGGACCGGGACGATCGCGCGCTAAGGACACAGCATGTCGAAGGCATCGTTGGTGCGGCTCTTGATCGGTCTGGCGGGGAGCGTCCTGGTGATCGGGGCTTGGCTGCTGATCGATAACAAAACCGTGGCGCTGTTTGTGGCTGGGTTGATCTATTTGGCCGGGACCTACGCTGCTGAACGGTGCCACCGCATGATGGCTCCACCCGACGAAATTCGCGCCGATCTTGAAGATCGCGTTCGCAATCCGCCAGCTTAAGGATCAAGACCATGCAATATCTGCCGACTGCCACGGCTGGCGACGTTTTGGGTCCATTGCTTGGGGCATCGAGCGCGGCATTTGGAGAAACCACGATCACGGTTGACGCCGATAAGATCGTCGACGTGCTGCGCAAGCTTCGCGACGATGACAGGTGCCAGTTCGAGATCTTGATCGATTTATGCGGCGTGGACTATCCGCAGCGGGCGCAGCGTTTCGATGTTGTTTATCACCTGCTGTCACCGCGCCTCAATCAGCGCCTGCGGATCAAAATTACAGCGGACGAGGCCACCCAGGTGCCGAGCGCAATCCCGGTGTTCCCGAACGCGGACTGGTATGAGCGCGAAGCCTACGACATGTTTGGCATTTTGTTTTCCGGGCATCCGGATTTGCGCCGCTTGCTGACGGACTACGGCTTCCAGGGGCATCCGCTGCGGAAAGACTTCCCGCTGACCGGGTATGTCGAGGTTCGCTATGACGATGAGAAAAAGCGCGTCGTTTATGAGCCGGTGAAATTGACCCAGGACTTCCGCACGTTCGATTTCGAGAGCCCATGGGAAGGCACGACGTACAACCTGCCCGGCGACGAGAAGGCCAGCGGTCAGCCTCCCAAAGCCTGACGCTGTCTGGTATTAAGTGACGTGCGCATTGCTCGGACCAGGGGCTTGCTCCTGGGCCCGAGACCTCTAGAGTGAGACGTGTCTCTGGCTCCATGACGGATCCGGCGTGGCGTCAATAGCGGCGGATGAGGCCCACAAGGCGGCCTTGGATGTCGACCTGATCAGGGCCGAAAATGCGGGTCTTGAATTCTGGGTTGGCGGCTTCGAGGGCGATGGTGCTGCCCTTCTTGCGCAGACGCTTGAGGGTCGCCTCCTCTTTCGCGACGAGGGCGACGACGATGTCACCGTTTTCGGCCTGTTCGCAGCGGCGGATGATGACCGTGTCGCCATCGTGGATGCCTGCGTCGATCATCGAGTCGCCGCGCACTTCGAGGGCGAAGTGCTCGCCGTTGCCGAGTAGGTCGGGCGGGCAGGGAATATCGTGCGTGTGGGTTTGGATGGCGCTGATCGGCGTCCCGGCGGCGATGCGGCCCATCATTGGGACGGACACCGTGCGGCTGTCGAGGTTGATCGACGGCGGGGCTTGGAATTCCGACGGTTTGGGTTTGCTGCCATCAATAACGCTGGGCTGGAATCCGGACCGCTTGGGTGTGTTCAGCGCTTCTGAGCTGCTTTCTGGAAGTTTGATGACTTCGATGGCGCGGGCGCGATTTGGAAGGCGGCGGATAAACCCGCGCTCGACCAAGGCCATGATCAAGCGGTGAATGCCGGACTTCGATTTGAGATCAAGGGCGTCTTTCATTTCGTCGAACGAGGGAGGCACGCCGCCGTCCTGCATGCGATCGTGAATGAACAACAGCAGGTCTTTTTGTTTTTGCGTGAGCATTATGGTCTCCAACGATCGCGTGCGGACCCCAGTCGGCACAAAACATGAATGTTGGCTACGCGTTCCTTTTGTGTTCCGCAAGTAAAAAATGGTGCCGCACTTAAAAATCAATGAGGATGACGGGGACGGGCGCGCCGGCCGGTTCAGCGGGGGCATTCGGTTTGCGGATAATCAGGGCATTGGCGCGGGCAAGCGGCGTCAGCAAGGAGCTGTCTTGATTGGGGACGGCGCTGACGGTTTCGCGGCCATCGCGGGTTTCGATGACCGCGCGCATATAGTGCTGGCGCGGGCCGTTCGGGGCGAGTGTGCTGCCCAACAGGATCTGGCGGGGTGCGGCATGGGCGGCAGGGCGGCCCAGCATCGCGCCGATCATGGGGCCGGCGAAAATACGGGTGCACAGCAGTGCCGAGACCGGGTTGCCGGGGACGCCGAGGACGCGGAGTGGGCCGAGGTGTCCAAACAGGACCGGGTTTCCGGGGCGCATGGCGATCCGCCAGAATTCAAGTGCGACGCCGAGTGATTCGAGCGCGGGACGGACAAGGTCGTGGTCGCCGACCGACGCGCCGCCGCTGGTGATGAGCAGATCGTAGTCGCGAGCCTGCTCGATCAGGGCTGCGATTGCGCCGAGGTTGTCGGGGGCGATACCGAGCAAGATCGGGTCGCCGCCGAAGCCTTCGATCAGGGCTGCGATGCCGATGGGGTTTGAAGACACGATCTGGTCGGGGCCGGGCGTGGTGCCGGGTGGGACGAGTTCGCTACCTGTTGCAAGGATTGCAACGCGTGGACGGCGGCGGACGGGGATAGTCGCATGGCCGCTGGCGGCTGCGAGCGTCAAAGTCCGGGCGTCGAGGGTGCGGCCCGCGTCCACGAGGTGTTGGCCGTGATGAAAATCGCCGCCGAGCGGGCGGATGTGGGCGGCGTCTGGTGTACCTTCGAGGACCGTCAGCGCCGTGCCGTCGCGGCGGGTGTTTTCCTGGATGACGATGGCATCAGCGCCGTGGGGGACGGGAGCGCCGGTGAGAATGCGAACGGCCTGACCGGGGGCGAGGGTGCCGTGAAAGCGGGCACCCGCTGCCGATTCGCCAACGATGGTGAGGGTTGCGGGCAGGGTTGCGATATCGCTCAGGCGGACCGCATAGCCGTCCATAGCTGAGGCGGCAAATGGGGGCTGTGTCAGGCGGGCGGTGATGGGTTCGGCCAGCGTTCGCGTCCGCGCGGCGGCGAGGGGCAGGGTCTCGCTTGGTAACGGCAGGATGCCAGCGACGAGAAGATCGATGGCCTGTTCGACGGTCAGGGTCGCCATGTCAGTGGTCCGCGGTGGGCTTTGCATCGGCGCGGTAGGTGCCAGAGCGGCCGCCGGTTTTTTCCACGAGGCGGATGCCCTCAAAGGTCATGGCTTTGTCGGCGGCTTTGAGCATGTCGTAGATCGTCAGGCAGGCAACGGTGACGGCCGTCAGAGCTTCCATTTCAACGCCCGTCTGGCCTGCGACGCGGACCTGGGCTTCGACACGTAGGCCGGGGGGATTTTGCGAGGGGGTGAAGTCGACGGTGACTTTGGTAATGGCGAGGGGGTGGCACAGCGGGATCAGGTCGCTGGTTTTCTTAGCCGCCATGATGCCGGCGATGCGGGCGGTTGCCAGCACGTCGCCCTTTTTAGCGGTGCCAGATTCGATCAGGGCCAACGTTGCGGCAGCCATGGTGACGAAGCCTTCGGCGATGGCGGTGCGGCTTGTCACGGACTTGTCCGAGACGTCGACCATGTGTGCTTCGCCGCGCTCGTTGAGGTGGGAGAGCTTGGTCATGGGGCGATGCCGAGCAGCGTGCGGGTCGCGGCGGTGACGTCGTGTTGGCGCATCAGGCTTTCGCCGACGAGGAAGGTGTTCACGTTGACTTTTTGCAGGCGGGCGATGTCGGCGGGGGTGAAGATCCCGCTTTCGCCGACGATGATTTTGTCGACGGGGATACGCGGGGCCAAGCGCTCGGTGGTGGCGAGCGTCACGTCGAAGGTTTTCAGGTTGCGGTTGTTGATGCCGATGAGGTGGGCCTCCAGCGTCAGGGCGCGGTCGAGTTCGGCGTCGTCGTGGACTTCGATCAGGGCGTCCATGCCCCAGTCCTTGGCGGCAGCGATGAGGCTGGCTGCTACGGCGTCATCGACTTGGGCGAGGATGACGAGGATGCAATCGGCCCCCCAGGCGCGGGCTTCGACGACTTGATAGGGGTCGAGCATGAAGTCTTTGCGCAGCGCCGGAAGGCTGCAGGCCGCGCGGGCTTTCACGAGAAAGTCGGGTGCGCCTTGGAACGAGGGTTCATCGGTCAGGATCGACAGGCAGGCCGCGCCGCCAGCCTCGTAGGCCTTGGCGAGGGCGGGAGGGTCGAAATCGGGGCGGATCAGGCCCTTGGAGGGCGAGGCCTTTTTGATCTCTGCGATCAGGGCTGATTTGCCTTGCGCGTGTCTGGCCCGGAGGGCTGGCACAAACGGGCGAACGCGGGGGGCCGAGCGGGCATATTCGGCGATCACGCGCAACGGGCGGCTGGCCTTGGCGGCTGCGATCTCGTCGCGCTTGTATCGGGTGATTTTGGCAAGGATGTCGGTCATGGGATTGGTTGTAATCGGGTTCTCGTTGGGAGGGAATCCCTTTCCTCTCCCGGTATGGGAGAGGATGTCCGAAGGACAGGTGAGGGACTTGCCGCATAACGAACGCTTGCCGCTCGTGTGAATGGTTCTAGACGACCACCCGCAGGACCTCGCCGCACGCACGGGGGCCGTCGTTGGGAAGCCTACGGTGAAGGACGGATCAACCATGTGATGCACCGGATCGTCGCCTCGCCGAAGCTGCTGATCCTGACCTCGAACCGGGCGTTCGGTCGTTGGTGCGCCGACAACTTGGCGCGGCCGCAGCCCACTCTGGCGACGGCGCCCACCGGCACGAAGGTCAAGACGACGAAGGAAGAGAAAGTTTAAGTGGGTGGGTCAGTTCCAAGTTGCCACATTCGACGACACCCGGGTCAAATTCAAAGTGCCGTTGACAATAGCTGCCGGTCTCGTCGAGGGTACAGACAGTGTGACGTGTCAGCTTCTGCTCGCAACAGGTACTGGCTGCGCCTTCTACTGCGTTTTATTGTGAACGGATTAGGCTGCACCTCCGCTGTCGCCAATGTTACTGGTTTCGCTGCCCGGGCGGCATACCTGGGGCGCGAGCTTCGAGCTTGCCGCTGCGACGCTACGAGTTGAGACACGAGCAAACAAAGGAGGCCGTAATGATTTTCGACAGAGAGTCTTCGATCGCGGTGATCGCGTCGTTTTTAGTGCTCTTGAGCGCACATTCTCCGGTTGCAGCCCAATCGAACGTCTGCGAGGAGAAGCTGCGTCCCAATACGACGACCGCCGTAACGGTCGGAGCTGCAACGGCTGCCGGATTTGTGGTTGGAACGAAGGCGTGCAGTGGCTTTCTTTTGGCGTTGTTTGTAGATCTGGGGCTCTCCTATGGGTTGTGCGTAGCGGCGTCGGGAGCAGTCGGTGGCATTGGCGGAACTATCTTAGCCGAGGATCTGAACCAGAAAGAAAAAGCGCGTTGTCGGGCCGAGACTGCTAGTCGTTGAGCCAAGTGCAGCAGACATCGTCGCCGGGGTCCTACAAGCGTCCGCCGTACCGATCGTACGTATGGTGGGCTCCTGCACGTCAATATCGGTACACTAATGTGTAACAAAGCTGTCGTGCGGCAGCCTCCGGTCGGCCTCACGCTATTCTGAAGGCTTCCCGACTACGGCCCCCGGGCGCGCGGCAAGGTCCTGTCGGTCGTCGTCTGAAACCTTCACAATGAACGAACCCGTTACTGCGGGAGTGCGCTGCGCGCGGGGGGCGAGCAAATGTCATAACCACAAGGAACACGAGCAAGTCTATGTTACTAGTGTAGCTTTTGCACCGGACGTTTGGTTGTGAGGCCAGCCGCGCGAGGAAACCAAACGTCCGGTGCGCTACACTAGTTCGAGTCCCTCATCCGCCCTGCGGGCACCTTCTCCCGTGCCGGGAGAAGGAAGTGGCCTGTTAAGCGTTTGTGATTTCGATGAGGCGGTCGAGGCTGCGTTCGGCGGCACCGGATGCAATGGCTTTGGCGGCGAGGGTGACGCCATCTTTCAGGGTGTCGGTGCGGCCGGCGACGATGAGGGCGGCGGCAGTGTTGAGGAGCACGATGTCGCGGTAGGCGCTGGGTTTGCCAGCCAGCACGTCGCGCAGGGCTGCCGCGTTGTGGGTCGCGTCGCGACCGGTGAGGTCGGCCAGCGTTGCGCGGGGGAGGCCTGCGTCTTCGGGGGTGACGTTGCGGGCGCGGACCTGGCCGTCGCGCAGTTCGGCGACGTAGGTGACGCCGGTGGTGGTCAACTCATCAAGGCCGTCCGCGCCATGGACAACCCAGGCGCGCTTGGAGCCAAGGTTGCGCAGCGTCTGGGCAATGGGGGACACCCAGGTCTGGCTGAACACGCCGACGACCTGATGTGTGACGCCAGCTGGATTGCAGATCGGCCCGAGCAGGTTGAACATGGAGCGGAAGCCGATGTCGGCGCGCACCGGGGCCCAGGCTTTCATCAACGGATGATAGAGCGGCGCCCATAAAAATCCGACGCCGGCGTCGTGGATGGCGCGGGAAACGGTTTCGCGGGGGCTGTCGAGCTTAACGCCGAGGGCGGCGAGCACGTCGGATGCGCCGGACTTCGAGGAGACCGCGCGGTTGCCGTGCTTGGCAACGGACAGGCCGCAGCCAGCGGCGACGAAGGCGGCACAGGTCGAGACGTTATAGGTACCGTGGCCGTCGCCGCCGGTGCCGACGATGTCGATCGCATCAGGCGGGGCTTCGACGGTCAGCATGGTGCCGCGCAGGAGGGCTGCTGCGCCGGTGATCTCGTCGACGGTTTCGCCGCGCGCGCGCAGGAGGGCTAAGAACGCGGCTTGCTGAGTGGGCAGGGCCGCGTCGGACGAGAGCAGGGACAAGGCTTCGCGGCACCCCTCCTGGTCCAGCGGGGTACCTGCTGCGAGATTGCGGAGGATGTCCTTGATGGATGTCTGAATCATAGCTGCGCTCGGGGCTTAGCGTTACGCGACGGCGCGGTTGCGGATGGGGGCTGGGAGGCGTTTTGGCGAAAATCCTGCCAGCGTCAGGAAGTTGGCCAACAGGGCGTGGCCCTGCTCGGACGCGATGCTTTCGGGGTGGAACTGGACGCCGTGGACGGGGTGGGTTTTGTGGGCGAGGCCCATGATGAGGCCGTCGGCGGTTTCAGCGGTGATTTCGAGGCACTCCGGGAGCGATTGGCGCTCGACGATCAGGGAATGATAGCGCGTAACCTGGAACGAGGACGGCAGGCCTTTGAAGACGCTGCGGGTGTCGGTGTGGGTGATGGTCGAGAGCTTGCCGTGCATGGGGGCTGGCGCGCGAATGACCTTGCCGCCGTAGGCCTGGCCGATTGCCTGATGGCCGAGGCAGACGCCCAGGATGGGGATGGTGGGTCCGGCCTGCTTGATCAGGTCGAGGCAGATGCCGGCTTCGTTGGGCGTGCAGGGACCGGGCGACAGGACGATCGCCTTGGGTTTTGCAGCTATTGCTTCAGCGACTGTCAGCTTGTCGTTGCGGCGCACGTCGCACGCCACGCCCAACTCGCCGATGTAGTGAACGAGATTGTAGGTGAAGCTGTCGTAGTTATCGATGAGGAGGAGCATGAGGGGGGTCCGGCGCGTGTTAAGCCGTAGTGGTGATACATTTTGGGTCTGGTGTCGAGGCACTACACACGACATGAGACAACGCCCGGTCGGGTGCGCGTTGCGTGTTTGAGTTCACGATGGAGGGGCGATGACACCGTGGCGGTCGTTATTGCACCGCAGTTAGTGCCGATTTTTCAACTGGCGATTTCAAACGTGTTCATGACGCTGGCGTGGGACGGGCCGTTGACGTTTACCGACGGGCCGCTGTGGGTGTTATCGGCGTGAGTTGGACCATCGCGTTCGTCGCGTATTGTTTTGCGGTGCCAGCCAACCACTGGCGCGATGGTCTATTCAGCGGCTGAGCTCAAGACGATACACGAGATCATCGCGCTGATCGTGTTTGCAGCGTTTTCGGTATGCGTTTCAAGCAGGCGTTAACGCTGAACCCTGTGGTCGGGTTGTTTTTGATCGCCGCGGGCGCTTTTTTTGTTTTCAAGGGGTCGCTTGGATGGCGGGTGTCCAGGACATGTGACGGTGCAGTGCGCCGGGGCCGCCGATGCGCTTTACGAACTCGAGTGTTTTGGTTTGTGTGCAGTCTGATATTTGGCTATACCGACTCTCGCCGACGGGGGTGAGTAGACCCGCTGCAACCGCACAGCTGCGGCACTTTCTCATTCAAAATGCGCGCGGACCGTAAGCTGTTTTGCCTCCGTCGTTTGCTGGCAATTATTTCAACAACCACTGAAAGTTAACCAAGCGACGATTGTAAAGGACACACATCATGGCCCTTTTCGAGATTGGTATTCGAGCCCCCAATGGGGACTACTACAGTCAACTCGGCATGGGCGATTGGGGGGCAGCACCCATTGTAGCGATGGGCATTGATGCGGTCACGGGGCTCGGTTTTCTAAGAATGCAGATGTCCTCTGTCCCAGGCTTCCCTCAGCTTTACTGGCAGATTGAAGGTAACTTCACATTCGTCAACCAGTACAATAGCAACGGTGTTTTGGTGTCTTACGTCAACACCGGTAGCACGGTGACGAGCGTCTCCGTCATCGATAGTAGCTTTAACATTTACGCTCAATTGTCTCAATTCACCTACACGATTACCAGTCCTAAAACGACGGTCAGCAACGAGAACATCAACGTTTTCGCAACGTCGTTCCGAGCCATTGGCGAAGCTCCGGCTTCAACAGCGTTTTTTGCCATTGGCGACACCCTGATCGGATCATCGGGTGGCGAAATCCTGCAGGGGTACGGCGGTCCCGATATCATCACAGGTGGCGGGGCGGCCGACACCCTCTATGGCGGCACTGGCAATGACACATTCGTTTACGCTGCCGGAGATGCCGTGTTCGGCGAACAGGTCTTTGGCGGCGACGGGATCGACGAAATCCTCGGCATGCAAGAGGTCGTCGACATCAGCAGCCTCGTCATCAACAACGTCGAGGTCTTGCATACTGTCAATTATGTGATTGCGACATCTGCGCAATTTCTGCCCGGTGGCTTTCAAACGCTCAGGGGGACGCAAGGCACCGGAGGGAGCGGGCAGGCAGCCGGTGTGATTATCCAAAATGCAGGCAATTACGATTTCAGCAGTCTGTTGTTTCAGGATTGGGATGATGTGCGCAATCTCGTTTCGTTGGAGGGCAGCAATGCCAGCGAGGTGATCATCGGCACATCGCGGATCGATCACATCCACGGGTTGGGTGGGAATGACACGCTGCGTGGCGGTTTGGGCAACGACAATCTCAGCGGAAACGAGGGCAACGACATCTTGGAGGGTGGCTCCGGCTCGAATTATCTGTGGGGCAATGGCGGGTCCGATCGGGCGGTCTATTCCGTCGCGTCTGGAACGGTGACGAGAACCAACAACGGTAATGGCTCCTGGACGCTGACCGGTGCCGGGTTTTCCGACACGTTGATCGGCGTCGAGACCGTACAGTTCACAGACCGTACCATTTCATTGCGGCAACGTGCGCGCTCAGACCTCACCGGCGATGGCACGTCCGACGTGTTGTGGATCAATCCGACGAATCAGACGGTGGGCAGTTGGGTCATGTTTGATGGAAGGCCGACATGGCAGGTGATCGGCCAAGGCTCGACCACCGTCCGAGCGGTCGGCATCGGCGATTTCAACGCCGATGGCACATCTGACGTGCTGTGGGTCAATCCGACAAATGGACTTGTCGGGGAATGGCTCATGGTGGCTGGAAGGCCAGTCTGGCAACAGATCGGCCAGGGTTCAACCACGATGTCCGTTGCCGGTGTCGGTGATTTCAATGGCGATGGCGCATCGGACATCCTGTGGCGAAATCCGACCAATAACTACGTCGGCATCTGGCAGATGCAGAATAATACGCCGAACTGGATCGGCTTAGGCTTCGGGTCGACGACCGTGCAATACGCCGGTATCGGCGATTTCAATGGCGACGGCAGAGACGATATCCTCTGGATCAATCCAACCAACAATTTCGTCGGGATCTGGTCGATCAATGGCTCGACTCCGGTGTGGAATGTGATGGGGGTGGGTTCAACGACGATGACGCACATTGGTGTGGGCGATTTCAATGGTGACGGCACGAGCGATGTTCTGTGGGAGAACCTGAACAACGGTACGGTCGGGTATTGGGGCGTGCAGAATGGCGTTCAAGCGACTTGGAACGTGATGGGCACAGCCAGTACCGCTTACTCAGTCGCCGGTATCGGTGATTACGACGACAACGGTGTTTCCGACATCCTGTGGCGGAACGCGGCCACAGGCGGTACTGGTACCTGGTTGAACATTAATGGTACCGCGACATGGCGCGACCTCGGCGTTGCGTCGCTTACTGTCAATCCTCTGCTCGGGTAGTTGGTCTCAACAGTCTGGCAGGTTTATCCGACAGTGGGATTACGGCTGCCGCAGTACGCGCCCGGAGTGGCTGCGGCGTTTGCTCTTTTCAAGGGGCGGATTGGCTGACGTGCGTCAAGGAAACGTGACTGCGCCGGGCCGGTTGAGACGATATCGTGTGCGCAATGCGATGGTACTGCGGATGCGGAGGCGATCATGAGTTGGCAGCCAGATCAGGACCCGATTTGCGGGAACGCGGCGTCGTGCGATCAGATCGAACAGGTGATCGTGCCACGGGCGCGGGATTTGGGCGGGTTTGAGGTGCGCCGGGCGTTGCCGGCAGCGGCGCGCCAGATGGTGGGGCCGTTCATTTTTTTCGATCAGATGGGACCGGTTGAATTCATCGCCGGGAAGGGGATCGACGTGCGGCCCCACCCGCACATCGGGCTCGCGACGGTCACGTATTTGTTTGCGGGCGAAATGTTACATCGCGATAGCCTGGGCAACGCGCTGGCGATCCGGCCTGGCGAGGTCAACCTGATGACGGCTGGGCGGGGGATCGTGCATTCGGAACGCGAAGACCCGGCGGCGACGCTTTCAACACGCAACATGTTTGGGATTCAGGCGTGGGTTGCGTTGCCGAAATCGCATGAAGAGAGCGCTCCGGCGTTTGCGCATTTCGACCGGGAGGCGCTGCCGCGCATCGTCGGCGAGGGCAAGCGGGTGCAACTTATCATGGGGTCGCTGTTTGGTCAGACCTCGCCGGTGCCGTTTCCCCACGAGAGCTTGTATGCGGAGGCCGTGCTCGCGCCGGGGGCGATCCTGCCGTTCGACGCTGAACACGAGGAGCGGGCGGTCTACATCGCCAGCGGCGCCATCGATATCGCCGGGCAACGGTTTGAGGCCGGGCGGTTGCTGGTGTTCCGGCCCGGGGACCGGATCTCTATTCTTGCGCTGTCACAGTCGCGGCTGATGATGCTGGGTGGGGACAGCATGGACGGGCCACGGCATATCTGGTGGAATTTCGTGTCGTCGTCTAAGGAGCGGATCGAACAGGCCAAGGCGGAATGGCGGGCTGGCAAATTCGACACGGTGCCGGGCGATGCGGAGGAGTTTATTCCGTTGCCGGAGTGACGATCGTTGGGCCAGTGATCCCAGGCCGGTCGGGGGATCTCATGCCCGAAACCTTAACTTGATGATTTCACGACGATTTTTGCAGGGATGCCGGTGTTACGAACTGGGTGAGGTGGCCGGTTGCCGGGGCGATTTTGGCCCAGTCTTGTGTGTTGAAGGTCAAGACGGCGAGGGTCGCCGTTGGGTACTTTCGAGCCAGTGCCATCGCCATGGGGCTGCTAGTGTCGGCTGTGAGGGCCATTGCAAGGTCGTGGAAGCCGGGGTTGTGGCCGATCAGCATGACTTTGGACCAGCGCGTCGAGATGTTGCGCAAGCGCGCCAAAAGCTGGGAGGCGGTCGCCAGATACAGGCCTTCCTCATAGGCGAGGGCAGGCGGGGCTGGATCAAAAAACGGCATGACGAGATCGAGCGTCGCGCGGGTGCGGACGGCGGCAGAGCATAAGATGAGGTCGGGACGCAGCCCCTGAGTGGCGATGTAGGCGCCAATCACGGGGGCTGCTTTCAAGCCGCGCTCGGCAAGCGGACGATCGAAGTCGTCCGCGCCGGGGTGGTCCCAGCTTGACTTGGCGTGGCGTAGTAAGGACAGGGTCAACATAGCCACACTTTGGCGCGATGCAGAAAGCTGTCAAGCCTACTGCAGCGCACGACTCGTTTGGTGTGGTGTTGGTCCTGGCAAAGATTTGCCGCCTCGGCAAACGCGGCCGGGTTATTCGCCTTCGTCGAAGGCATGGCCGATAATCAAGAGGCTGACGATACTCATAACGGTAAATAAGACGTAGATCATCACGATAGGTACCCCAGTCGTGCCGGACGGCCGATACGCAGCCGCCTCCCCCAGCACATCCGTCATATCGCCCACTGGCCGGGGTTAATCCAGTAAAAAGTTAATTAAGTTTCGTGGAATTTAGTCAAAGGTTCCGCCGTTGCCGGGGACGGGCTTGCGGGCCAATGCGCCACTGGCGAAACGGACCGCTTCTTCTGCTGCACGAACGAGCGCTTTGGCTTTGTTGATGCACTCTTGTTGTTCGTTTTCGGGCACGGAATCGTAGACGACGCCGGCACCCGACTGAATGTGCATCTGGCCGTCTTTGACGAGGGCTGTCCGCAGCACGATGGCGGTGTCCATTTCGCCGTCCGCTGAGAAGTAGCCCACACACCCGGCATATGGACCGCGTTTTGAGCGCTCCAGTTCGTCGATGACTTCCATGGCGCGGACTTTGGGGGCACCCGAAACGGTGCCAGCCGGGAAACCTGCCATCAGCGCGTCGACGGGGTCGTGGGCCGGGTCGAGACGGCCCTCGACGTTCGAAACGATGTGCATGACGTGGCTGTAGCGTTCGATCACGAACTGGTCTGTGACGGCGATGGTGCCGGGGGTCGCGACACGGCCGACATCGTTGCGGCCCAGATCGAGCAGCATGAGGTGTTCCGCGCGCTCCTTGGGATCGGCGAGAAGAGCCGCCGCCAGGGCGCGGTCTTCGGCTTCGTCGTGGCCGCGCCGCGCGGTGCCTGCAATCGGGCGAATGGTGACGGTGCCTTGGCGGACGCGGACCAGAATTTCGGGGCTTGAGCCGACGAGCGCGAACGTGCCGAAGTCGAGGTGGAACAGGAAAGGGCTGGGGTTGGTGCGGCGCAGTGCGCGGTACAACGCGAACGGGGGCAGCGAGAAGGCTGCCGAAAAGCGCTGAGACAGCACGACTTGGAAAATGTCACCAGCGGCAATGTAGTCTTTGGCTTTGGCAACCATGCCGAGGAATTGGGCCGGGGTGGTATTGGAGACGGGTTCGTGGGCTGCGAGGTTTTTGATGGGCTGTTTTGAGGTGTGCGTGAGCGGTGCTTCAAGGCGGGCAACCGCATCGGCAAGGCGCGTTCGGGCGGCGGCATAGGCAACATGACCGGAGACGCCATCGTGCGGGCGGACCGGGGTGACAAGGGTCATTTCATCTTTGACAGCATCGAAGATGACCATCACGGTCGGGCGGACAAGGATGGCGTCGGGGACCCCCAGCTCGTCGGGGTTGATATTCGGCAGGTTCTCGACGAGGCGGATGGTGTCGTAGCCCATATAGCCGAATACGCCAGCAGCCATCGGGGGCAGGTGGGCTGGCAGGTCGATTTTGGACGTGGCGATGAGGGCGCGCAACGAGGCCAGCGCGGGACGGCTATCGGCTGTGAAGGCTGAGGGGTTGGCCGCCGGTGTGGTGTTGATTTCCGCCGTCGCGCCGTGGGCGCGCCAGACGACGTCGGGGTTGAGGCCAATCATCGAATAGCGGCCACGGACTTCGCCGCCTTCGACGCTTTCAAACAGGAAGCTCATGGCACCGGCTTGGGCCAGTTTCAGGTAGGCAGAGACTGGTGTTTCAAGGTCGGCGATCAGGCGGGTGTAGACGACCTGTGCGTGGCCCTCACCATACACTGTGGTGAAGGCATCGAGGGTCGGCTCAACGACGAGCGATGCGGCGGCATTGGCTGCAGATGCGGCATGAGAAGGGGTCTGGGACGCAGCGGCGGGTTTTGATTTATCGCGCCGTGGAGGCTTGGTTGCCACAGGTGCCTCACTGCGCCTGGGGCGAACCCACCATGCGGCGGAGTTCGGTTTCGTTGATCTTCACCCCGGCGCTGTCCTGCAAGGCTGTGACGTAGCTGTCGAGAATGTCGGCCTGGAGCGACTGGGCGACTTCGCGGGTGAGGGTGTCGGTCTCGTCTTTGGTCGGAGCGGGGGCCGGTTTGATTTCGGCGACGCGGAAGACGGTGCGGCTTTTCTTGTCGGGCGTTTCGGCAGACCCTGCGCGGCCAGCGACTAGGCCAAAGGCTTGGGTGATGGCTGTTTCAGCGAGGCCTTGTGGGGTTGTCAGGCGGGTGATGGCATCGGTTTTGGCAGCCGTGCCGTGGGCGTCTTTGGCGAGGTCGGCGAAGGCTTCGCCCTTACTGGCGCGTTCGACGAGTTTTGCGGCCAGTTCCTGGACGAGACGCCGACGTTCGTTCGACATGTAGAGGGCTTTGACGTCTGCTTCGACATCTTCGTAGGGCTTTTGCCGTGCTGGCGTGGTGGCGAGCGTCGTGACCCAGGCATAACCGCCATCGGCCAGTTCGACGGGGTCGCGGTCGCCACCGGTGCGTTCGTCGAAGCCAGACGCGATCAAGGCGCGCGCATCGGGGTGGTCCAGCGCCGTTTTTCCGTCGGCGGTTTTGATCGCGCTGTCGGTTTGGGCGACCTCAAGCAGTTTGAGCTTCAAGGCTTCGGCGATTTCCTTATCGGATTTGGCAGCGTTGCGCAGGTCGTCGGCTGAGTCGCGCAGCTTTTGGAGTTCATCCTTGGCTTTGGCGCGGGCCAAGGAGTCTTTGATGGTGCTCTTGACGTCATCTAACGAGGGTTGCTTGCCGGGATTGATTTCGGGCACGCGGATCAAAACGGTTGCGAACTTGCCTTCGATGACGGCGGAGACGGTATCGCGGGGCAGCGCGAACGCAGCCGCTGCGATTTTGGAGTCGATCATCGCTTTTTGAGTGACGAGGCCGAGTTCAACGTCTTTGTCCTTGAGACCGGCTTCGGTCGCGACGGTCATGAAATTCTTGCCGCCGTCGATGGCGGCTTTGGCTGCGTCCGCTGCGGCTTTGTCCTTAAACGCAATCTGCTGGACGCGGCGCGTCTCGGGCGTGGCGTAGTCTTCCTTGGTTTGCTCGTAGGCGGCTGAGAGTTCAGCGTCGGGGATGCTGATCTGCGACTTCAATTCTTCGACCGATAACAAGAGGATCTGCAGTTTGCGGTATTCGGGCGCCATGAACTGGGCCTTGTTGGCCTCATAGGTTTCTTTGAGCTTGGCAGCATCGGGTTCGGCAACAGTGACGGCCTTGTCGGCATCAATCGTTACATAGTCGAGGACGCGCGTTTCCTGCTTCCAGTCGTGGAGCGCTGCCACGACGGGCTTGGGCGTGACGATTGCGGCCAACAGGGTGCTGGTCAGCTGTGCGCGTTCGTCTTCTTTGCGTTTGAGGTCGAGGAAGGCGCGCTCCGACATGCTGAGACTGCGCAACAGGTTGTCAAAGCCGGAGCGGTCGAACTTGCCGTCGATGCCCTTAAAGTTCGGGTCGTTTTTGAGGCTGGCGACGATTGCGTCGTCGGACAGCGCGAGACCGAGGGACGAGACCTGATTGTCGAGGGCTGCCGTGCCGATCAGGCGGGACATCACGCGGCGGTCGAGGCCGAATGCGCGGGCTTCATCGGTGGTGATCCGTCGGCGTGCGCGCTGCGATATCTGGGCGATTTCGTTGTCATAGGCGCGCTGGAAATCGTTTTGGGTGATCGATGTGCTGCCGACCTTGGCCAGCGAACCTTGACCGGTTGGGCCGCTACGGGTGTCAGCACCCCAATAGACGAAGCTGACGGCGACAAGGCCCAGCAGGATCTTGGCGAGCCACGAATTCGCAGAGTTCCGGAGAGTGTCGAGCATTCTAGATTACAGCCCTAACGTGGCTGGAGGCGATCAGAGTGAGGGATGCTGGCAGCCGGGCTGCAACGTTGCCTCGCGCTGATCTCAGGCCCCAAGCGCTTAAATGGTTCCAAACCCGTTGATGACGGGCACGATCAGCGTGATATGAAGCGCAGGCTGCCTCCGAAAGCAAGGCTTTGCGTTGGGGTTGCCCTGGGGGTAATCAGTCGAAACATTTGTTTGACACGGTTTTTATCCAAAAGCTGCACTTTGCGCGTTCGCGACGCGCTCGTTTCGAAGGGGAATGTCACGTGAGCCGCTCTGTATCGCCATCATCCACATCTGTTCGCCCGATTATCATCGGCAACTGGAAAATGAATGGCGTGAAGGCGTCTTTGACCGAGGCGATCAAGATTAAGGATGGGCTGGCGGGGGCAGGCGCGGACGTGATGATTTGCCCGCCCGCGACTTTGGTCATGCTGCTGGCGGAAGTTTTGAAGGGGTCGGCGGTGGCGGTTGGCGGGCAGGATTGCCACGCGGCATCGATGGGCGCGTTTACGGGCGATGTCAGTGCTGCCATGTTGAAGGATGGCGGGGCGAGTGCGGTCATCTTGGGTCATTCCGAACGGCGGGCCCTGCACGGCGAGCGCGACTGCGATGTGCGGGCGAAAGTCATGGCGGCGCATGCGGCCGGGCTTGTTGCGATCGTGTGTGTGGGCGAAACGGCGGGCGAGCGGGCGGCAGGGCTGACAAAAGCCGTGGTGCGTCGGCAGTTGGCTGGGTCGCTGCCGGATGAGACCACTGCGGCGAACATGATTGTTGCCTACGAGCCGGTTTGGGCGATCGGAAGCGGTTTGACGCCGACGGCTGCCGATGTTGGGGATGTGCATGCCGACATCGCGGCGGCGTTGGCCGCGCGGTTTGGGGCAGCAGCGGACGGCCTGCGGTTGCTCTATGGCGGGTCGGTGAAGCCGGGTAACGCGCAGGAGTTGATGTCGCTGCCGAATGTGCACGGCGCACTGGTGGGTGGGGCAAGCCTCAAGGCCGCCGATTTCCTCGGGATACTTGCCGCCTATCGCACGGCGATGTGAGGCAGACCGGATTGTGGACTCAAGATCGTTTCGGAGTTGCGGGTTGAAAATGACGTCGGCTCAAAAATTTTTGGCGGTCCTGGCGCTGTTGACGCTGTCAGTCGACCATGTGCAAGCGGCGCCGCTCGATGCTGCGGCGTGCGATGCGGCGATGGTCGAGCAGTCGCAACTGAGCGAGGTGCCGGCCCTGATCGAGCGCGGGCCGGACTGGGGCCGCGCCCATGCGACGCCCAAGGCGCTGAAGCGGGTGGCGCGGTGGATCGAACTGCAGGAGATGCTATCGTTTCGATGTGGAAGAGGCCGGGTGACGGCCGATGCGCAGCGGGCCGCAGCGGCTGCCGAGTTGCTTGAAAATCCGCCTCCTCCGCCACCGAAGGTACCGGTCGTGGTGAACGGTGCCGTAAAGGATGCGACTGGTCAAGACGGAGCCGCAAAAGATGCGGCTTTCAAAGACGGAGCCGCAAAAGATGCGGCTGGGGCTGCCAAAGACGCGTCGATTGCCGCGACGGAAGCAGCGGCTGCTGCCAAGGAGGCTGCCAAACAAGCGGCGGCTGCTGCAAGGGTTGCTGCAACTCAGGCTGGAGCGGATGACGCAGCGAAGCAGAAGGCGGCCAAGCCTAAGCCAAAACCAAAACCCAAGAGCGACTCGGTGGATGCTGCCGACGCGCCTGCCGAAACAACGGCTGCATCGCCTGCACCAAAGAAAAAGTCTGCAAAGCCTGCCGATGCTTACGTCCCACCGGCCAACGGTGGGACCGCGTCTGGGAATTAGAGGCCGGTTAGCTTAACGCCGCGTCGTGTTTCCGACCGCACGGTGCTGGAAATGTAGGGCTGCGCTCATGCGTGCTCTGGCGGGCTGGGCGCGAGTGGTGTAACAGACGCGACCAAATCGGTTTTACCGGACCTGTGCGCCCCTGCAGCGATGCAGGACACGCGCGCCACACACACCAGGAAACGACCCGCACATGCAATTGGTTTTGCTCGTAGTTCACATGATGATTGCTGCCGCGCTGGTTGGCGTGGTTTTGATGCAGAAGTCCGAAGGCGGGGCACTTGGGATCGGCGGCGGCGGGGGCGGCGGGTTCCTCACGGGGCGTGGTCAAGCGAACTTGTTGACCCGCACAACGGCAATTCTGGGCGCTGCATTCTTTGCGTCAAGCCTGGGTTTGACCCTGCTGGCGCAGCATTCGGCACCAACCGGGTCGGTCTTGGATCGCGCGGGTCCAGCAGCCTCGGCACCTGCCGTTCCCGGCACTCCGTCAAAGCCTGCCGATGCGGTCGCGCCCGGCGATGCAACCAAGCCTGCTGGCCGTGGCGGCGTTCTCGACAAGCTCGAGCCGTTGCCGCGCTGATCTTTGGGATTGCTTGCCGAACGTTCATTTCGGCGACGGGGCGTAAACGGTTGGGTGGGCGTCCAGCATCGCGGCGGGAGCCGTATGCTGTCCGTGCGGCAAATGAGCATTTGGGCCTAAATCCCGGCAGGAGGCGTGCTTTTTCTTAGTGGAAAGCGCGGAGAAATCGCTTCTGATCCGGGCTGCTTCGTGTCAGAACCAAATCCCATGCAACGCTACATCTTCATTACTGGCGGCGTGGTCTCCTCGCTTGGCAAGGGTCTCGCTTCAGCCGCACTCGGTGCGCTGTTACAAGCACGCGGGTATTCGGTTCGGCTCAAGAAGCTCGATCCCTATCTCAACGTCGATCCGGGCACGATGAGCCCGTATCAACATGGTGAGGTGTTCGTCACCGATGACGGCGCCGAAACCGATCTCGACTTGGGCCATTACGAGCGCTTCACCGGCGTTCCGGCCGAAAAGTCGGATAACGTTACCACCGGTCGGATTTATCAGGACATTCTGGCGCGCGAACGGCGCGGGGATTATCTGGGCGGGACTGTGCAGGTCATTCCCCATGTGACGGACGCGATCAAGGCGTTCGTCACCAGCGGGAACGAGGGCGTCGACTTCGTGCTGACCGAAATCGGCGGGACGGTGGGCGATATCGAAGGCTTGCCGTTTTTCGAAGCGATCCGTCAGCTGGGCAACGATCTGCCGCGCGGGAACTCGATCTACATTCATTTGACGCTCGTGCCCTACATTCCCAGTGCTGGCGAGCTCAAGACCAAGCCGACACAGCATTCGGTCAAGGAACTCCGGTCTATCGGCATTCAGCCCGACATTTTGCTGTGCCGGGCGGATCGGGACATTCCAGCCAGCGAGCGGCGCAAGATCGCGCTGTTCTGTAACGTGCGCGAAGAGGCCGTTATTCAGGCGCTCGACGTGGCGTCGATCTACGATGTGCCGCTCGCGTATCATCGCGAGGGGCTCGATACGGAAGTGCTGACGGCGTTCGGGATCACCGGTGCGCCGAGCCCGTCACTGACGCGCTGGACGACGATTTCGCGGAATGTGGCCAATCCGGAAGGCGAAGTCACGATCGCGATCGTGGGCAAGTACACCGGGCTGAAGGACGCTTATAAGTCGCTCAACGAAGCCCTGGTTCATGGCGGGATTGCCAATCGGGTCAAGGTCAATCTGGAATGGATCGAGAGCGAGGTGTTCGAGCGCGAGGACCCCGCCATCCATCTGCAGGGCGTCGACGGAATTTTGGTGCCGGGCGGCTTTGGCGAGCGCGGGTCGGAAGGTAAGATTTTGGCCGCGCGCTTTGCACGGACACGCAATGTTCCCTACTTCGGGATTTGCTTTGGGATGCAGATGGCGACCATCGAGGTCGCGCGGGCCAGCGGCATCATCGCGGCCGGGTCGACGGAGTTTGGCGGGTGCGCGGAGCCTGTCGTCGGCTTGATGACCGAGTGGATGCGCGGCAACGAACTGGAAAGCCGGCGGGCGAATGGCGATCTTGGCGGGACGATGCGGCTAGGGGCGTTTCCGGCGGCGTTGCGCAAAGGTAGTCGTGTCGCGGAGATCTATGGGCAGGCCCAGATCAGCGAGCGGCATCGGCACCGGTATGAAGTGAACCTGCGGTATCGCGAGCGGCTTGAGGCGGCGGGGCTGATCTTTTCGGGGTTGTCGCCGGATGGGCTGCTGCCGGAAATCGTGGAGTTCGCGGGGCATCCGTGGTTTATCGGGGTCCAGTTCCATCCTGAACTCAAGTCGCGGCCGTTCGAGCCTCATCCGCTGTTTGCGAGCTTTATTGCAGCGGCGATCGAGCAGAGCCGGTTGGTCTGAGTTTGTGGCTTGCGAGGGGCTGTCCGCCCCTCGCGCTCCCCGACCAGGGGCTCGCCCCTGGACCCATGCCTTTTAAGATCAGGTGCTTGCAGTGACTGATGTGCTTCAGCCTAAGACCACAGTGACCGTCGGTAAGGTGGCGTTTTCCAATCGTGCGCCGATCGCCGTGTTTGCTGGACCGTGCCAGATGGAAAGCCGGGCGCATGCACTGGAGATTGCGGCAGCGCTCAAGCAGATCGCCGGGCGGTTGGGGATCGGGCTTGTGTACAAAAGCTCATTCGATAAGGCCAATCGGACCTCGCTTACGGGCAAGCGTGGGATCGGGCTTGATGCGGCGCTGGCCGTGTTCGCCGAAATACGCGAGACGCTGGGGTTGCCGGTGGTGACCGATGTGCATGAGGCGGGACAGTGCGCGGTGCTGGCACCGGTGGTGGATGTGCTGCAAATCCCAGCTTTTTTGTGCCGCCAGACGGACCTGCTGATTGCCGCAGCAAAGACGGGGTGCGTGATCAAGATCAAGAAGGGGCAGTTTTTGGCTCCTTGGGACATGAAGAACGTGGTCGCGAAGGTCGTTCAATCGGGCAATCCCAATGTGCTGCTGACGGAACGTGGGGTGTCGTTTGGGTACAATACGCTGGTGACGGACATGCGCGCGTTGCCGATTATGGCAGAGACCGGGTGCCCGGTGATTTTCGATGCCACGCATTCGGTGCAACAGCCCGGAGGCCAGGGGACGAGTTCTGGCGGGGACCGGCGGTTCGTGCCGGTGCTGGCTCGGGCAGCGGTGGCCGTCGGCATCGCGGGGCTGTTCATCGAGACGCACGAGAAGCCGGACACGGCGCCATCGGATGGGCCGAATATGGTGCCGCTCGATCAGTTCGAGCGGCTGTTGGCCGAATTGATGGCAATCGATGCCGTCGTTAAGTCGGCTGAGGCGGCTCGGCGTTGAGTGCTGCGAGGCCACGCCGTCAGGTTTTGCGCTTTGGCGTGATGCGTTTCGTCAGCGCGAAGAAGAGCGAATAGGGCAGGATGCGTGTGAACTTGGTGAGCATTTTCATGCGCCAAGGGAAGACGATCTCGAAGCCGCCGCCGATCAGGCCCTTGATGATGATGTCGGCTGCCTCCTGCGGGCCCATCAGGAACGGCATGGGGAAGTCGTTCACTTTGGTCATGGGCGTGTCGACGAAACCGGGGTTGATGACGGTCACGGCCACGTTATGGCGTTTCAGGTCGAGATAGAGTGTCTCGCACAGGCAGATGAGGGCGGCTTTGGTGGGCGCGTAGGCGGTGGCTTGGGGGAGGCCTCGGTAGCCCGCGACCGACGCAATGACGGCGATATGGCCGGATTTTCGAGCGATCATGGCGGGGATGAGCGGACCGAGGACGTTCGCTGCGCCGATGTAATTGACGGTCATGGACTGGATCACGTCGGGTGCATCGAAGTCGTCACCGGCCATGGGAATCCAGAGGCCTGCCCCGAGGATCGCCACGTCGATTGGACCAAGATCACGGGCGATTGCGGATGCTGTAGCGGCGGACTGTTCCGGGTTGGTGACGTCGAGGGGGTAGGCTTTGATGTTGGGGGAGGCGCGTTCGAGTTCGGTGAGTTTTTCGGCCGATCGCGCCGAAACGGCGACTTTTGCGCCGGATGCTGCAAGGCTGAGCGCCAGTTCGCGGCCAATGCCGGTGCTCGCGCCGGTGATCCAGATGACCTTCCAGGCCGGAGGCAGGCGATACGACTGTTGCATGAGAGCTGATCCTGCGGTGTGCAATGCTGAGTGGCGCACGATGATGACCGCTACCGCATGCTTTTGGTCCCTTGGGTGTCGCCAGAGCTGCCCGAGTTTTCAAAGATGGCGTTAAGCGCACGGCGGTTGATGTGTCTGCTGGCGACGCTGCTCTGGCTTTCGGGGATTGATGCTGTCGCGCCGATCACATGCCGACGAAGGGTTGGACGATGCGGGCCAGCAGGCTCTTGAAGCGGGCCTTTTCTTCGCTGGCGATCAGGCAGATGCAGCCTGTTTCATGGTCGGCCACGGGCTGATGTTCGGTTGTTTCATCGAGGTCGGCGAGGTCGCCCCGTCTAAAGCACCCCATGCCGTCGGTGTAGCTGCCATCAAGGACCAGTGTCATTTCGTGGCCGCCGTGACCGTGTTCGGGCATCACGTGGCCGGGGGCAATTTTGATCAAGCGGAGATCGCCGTTCGCGCCAGGCGACAGGGGCAGCCGTACGTGCCAGACGCCCAATGCGAGGCGCTTCCAGACGATGGAGTCGAGGTCGGGCCCCGCCAACCGAACGAGGGGCGCTGGAAGGGTCCGTTCACGGGATGGTAATTCAATGGTCTGGCCGCACTTGAGGCTGGCCCGTTCGGCAGCTGGCCGTGGCGGGGGGGCTGCGATCATTGCTGCGCCGGGCAGAGCGCTCATCAAGGCCGCGCCGATGTCGTCCATGCGGGCGAGTTCAGCCGCGCAGTGCGGGCACATGGCGACGTGGCTTGCGATCACGGCTCCGAGGGCTTCGCCGAGCGTGCCTGAAGAATAACTCATCAAGGTGGCGGTGTCGGCGTGGCGGCAAATCGGCATCTATTTCAAGTCCTCGACCGCTTCGCGGATTTTTTGATAGGCAAGCCGCATACGCGATTTCACGGTTCCCAATGGGACGCCCAACCGCTCGGCAATTTCAGCATGAGACAAGCCCTCGATATACGAGAGGGACACAACTTCATGTTGGTCGCTTGGCAAGGTTGCCAGAGCGGCCTGCACCCGCAACTTTCGTTCGGCCTCCGAAACCACTTCATCGGGCGGCAAATCGCTCGACGCGGTTTCGGCGTGTCCTTCGGGCAGCTCTTGCCAGGGAAACTCTTTACGGAGCCGGTCGATTCTCAGATTGCGCGCGATTGTAAAAATCCAAGTCGTCGCGCTACCTTTGTCGCCAGAATACAACGCAGCCTTGCGCCAGACGGTCAGCAGGGTTTCCTGCGCCAGCTCTTCGGCCGTGTTGGGATCAGCCCCCTGGCGGATCATGTATGACTTAACGCGGGGCGCATAGGACTGAAACAATTGACGGAAAGCGTCAACGTCGCGGTGCTCTGCCACCTGCTGAAGGAGATCAGCCATCGGTTTGGACACTCATTGGGTTGGGGGCCATGACCAGTACGTCAGACCGCTCTCATGGTGGGATCATATCGCAACGATAGGATCGTTGTCAGTAAGAGGTTGGGATTGGCTTGATGCGGGGCTACCATCCCGGGAGATGAGCGCCGTTTTCATGAGACAAGGGCAGACCACGTGTACGACGTGACGTTGAATGACATTGCTGTTTTGCTGGCGGCCCTGGCGATTGCTGCCCCGCTCGCCAAATGGCTCGGCATGGGTACGGTGCTGGGATATCTGGCGGCAGGCGTTCTGCTTGGGCCGTATGGGGTGCAGCGCAGTTTTTCTGCGACGGAAGCCAAAGAGCTGCTGCATCTGTCGGAATTCGGCGTGGTGCTGCTGCTGTTCCTGATCGGGCTGGAGTTGAAGCCTAAGCGGCTGTGGTCGATGCGGTCGTCGATCTTTGGACTGGGCGGGGCGCAGGTCGGGCTGACGGCGGCTGTCCTCAGTATTTGCGCGATGGCGCTGGGCATGGACTGGCGGAGTGCGGCGTTCACGGGATTGGTTCTTGCGCTCTCGTCGACGGCGTTCGCGCTGCAAGTGCTGGAGGAAAACGGGGAATTGGGAGCCCGGCATGGGCGGCTCGGGTTTGCCGTGCTGCTGTTTCAGGATTTGGCTGCGATCCCGCTGATTGCATTGGCACCATTGTTCGCCGTGTCGGCGGGGGCTGCGGCGTCGGGCATGGACTTGCTTGCGGCAGCCAAAGCGCTCGCCACGATCGGGGCCGTCGTTGTGGTCGGGCGGTTTGTGCTCGATCCGGTGTTGCGTCTCGTCGCCCGCGCCAAAGTGAAAGAAGCGATGACGGCTGCAGCGCTGCTGCTGGTGGTCGTGGTGACCATTGTGATGCAGTCTGCGGGGTTGTCGGCTGCCTTGGGGGCATTCCTGGCGGGCGCGCTGCTGGCTGAAAGCAGCTACCGGCATGAGCTAGAGGCTGACATCGCGCCATTCGAGGGGCTGTTGCTGGGGCTGTTTTTTACAGCGATTGGGATGTCGCTCAACCTCGCTTTGATCGTATCGCATCCCCTGGTGGTGTTTGGATTGGTGATCGGGCTCGTGTTCGTCAAGGCAGCGGTTCTGGGTGGGCTTGGGGTTTGGCGCGAGGGGTTGCCGGCCAGATCTGCGCGGCGGCTGGGGTTGTCGTTGAGTCAGGGGGGTGAGTTCGCATTCCTGCTGGCTGCGGTCGGGGTGACGGCTGGTGTTTTCGCCAAGGATCAGGCGGATTTGCTGAATGTCGTTGTGACGCTGTCGATGGTGGCTACGCCGCCGCTGCTGATCGCGGATGCGTGGCTTACCGGCTATGGCAAGAAAGCCGATCAGCCGGTGTACGACAAGCCGTTGGAGAACGACGGGCATGTGATCATCGCGGGCTTCGGGCGCGTGGGGCAGGTGGTCGCGCGCGTGCTGCGGGCTAAAAAAATTCCGTTCACCGCGCTCGATATCTCAGCCGAGCAGATCGAGTTCGTGCGCAAGTTCGGGTCGGCAGCATTTTATGGCGATGCGAGCCGGATTGATATTCTGGAGGCGGCGCAGGCGGGCAAGGCACGTGCGTTCGTGCTCGCCATCGACGACGTCGAGGCCTCGATGCGGACAGCGGCCATCGTGCGCCAGAATTACCCGAACCTGCCCATTTACGCCCGGGCGCGCAACCGTACCCATGCCCACCGGCTGCTCGATTTGGGGATCACGCAGGTGCATCGGGAAACGTTTCATTCCTCGCTGGTGATGACGCGCAGGGTTCTCGCAGGGCTTGGTATTGGCGACCGTGAAGGGGAGCGCATGATTGCGACCTTCACCGCTCAGGACGAGAAGCGGCTGATTGAGGATTACAAGCACTATACGGATCAGGAAAAGCTGGTCGAGCGCGCGCGGTCGGATGCGGCGCGGCTGGAGAAGCTGTTTGAAGAAGATGCGGCAGAGGCGGCAGCCTTGGCTGATGCAACGGCCGCTGCCGATGGAAAGGCTCTAAAGTCAGGCAAGCCCGGCAAGAAGGAGCGTGTGGTCCCGTCTTGAAACGGTGCGGCATCAATCGGTCAGGGGCCGTCGCGTTCGGTGCCATGCGATGATTGGCCCACAACCGGGCGCTCGTGGGCGCTTTGGTATCCGCAGGTTTATGCGGCGATTTTGCGGGCGTGCTGGACGCGCTGGCCCTGCGCGGGTACACCTCCCAACATATATGGTTTGTGACGCCAGAAGGCGCGATTACTAAGGACAAGGTCATGGCAGTAGGCGAGCAGGGAACGGCCGCATCGCGGCGCGAGATGGCAAACGCCATTCGTGTTTTATCGATGGATGCCGTGGAGGCCGCCAAGTCGGGCCATCCGGGAATGCCGATGGGCATGGCGGATGTGGCCACCGTTCTGTTTGCCGAAAGCCTGTCGTTTGATCCAGCCGACCCCGAATGGATCAATCGCGACCGGTTCGTGCTGTCGGCGGGCCACGGCTCGATGCTGCTGTATGCGCTGCTGTATCTGACCGGGTATCCCGGTATGACGATTGAAGACATCAAGAATTTCCGCAAACTGGGGTCGCCGACGGCGGGCCATCCTGAATATGGTCACGCGCCGGGCATCGAGACGACGACGGGGCCACTGGGCCAGGGGATCGCCAATGCGGTGGGCATGGCGCTGGCGGAGCGGCTGCTGGCGACCCGGACGGGCGGTCTGGTCGAGCACCACACCTATTGCATCGCCGGTGACGGATGCCTGATGGAGGGCATCTCGCATGAGGCGATTTCGCTGGCGGGGCATTTGCAGCTCGGCCGGTTGATCGTGTTGTTTGACGACAACGACATCACGATCGATGGTAAAACCGGCCTGTCGGTCTCCGACGATCAACTCGCGCGGGCGGCGGCCTCGGGCTGGAACACGATGCGAGTCGATGGCCACGATATGGGGGCTGTATCGGCGGCACTGGCGCGCGCGCGCGCGGACACGACGAAGCCGTGGCTGATTGCCTGCAAGACGGTGATCGGATTTGGTGCGCCGACGAAGGCTGGGACGTCGGGTGCCCATGGCGGCGCCTTGGGTGCAGCTGAAATTGCCGGTGCGCGTGAAAAACTGGGATGGACGTCACCGGCGTTCGTGGTCCCTGACGCTGTGCTCGCGGCCTGGCGCAAGACGGGCGAGCGGGGGCGGGCTGCAAACGCTGCCTGGCAATCCAGGCTCGCCCAGGCCTCACCCGAGGTTAAGGCCGCTCTCGCTGGCATGGATGGGTCGGCGGTTGCCAAGGGGATCACGGCTGCGAAGGCTGCATTCCTGGTCGACACCGCCAAGCGTGCCACGCGGGTCTGGTCGCAGATGACGCTGGAGCATCTGGTGCCGCTTGTGCCGCAACTGCTGGGCGGGTCGGCCGATTTGACCGGGTCGAACGGGACCAAAATCAAGAGCCACGTGCCGGTCAACCGGGGGCACTTTGCGGGTGATTACATTCACTACGGCGTGCGCGAACATGGCATGGCGGCGGTGATGAACGGGCTGTCTCTGCATGGCCCGTTCGTGCCGTATGGCGGAACGTTCCTGGTGTTTTCGGATTACTGCCGCCCATCGGTTCGGCTGTCTGCGCTGATGGGAAAGCAAGTCATCTACATCTTCTCCCATGACAGTATCGGGGTGGGTGAAGACGGGCCGACGCATCAACCGGTTGAGCATCTGGCGGCGCTGCGGGCGATGCCGAATTTGCTCGTGCTGCGGCCAGCGGATGCGATCGAGACGGCTGAATGCTGGGAGATGGCGTTGTCGGCGTCTGGGACGCCATCGGTGCTCGCGTTGACGCGCGATGGCGTGGCGACGGTGCGGACGGCCGCCGATGCTGGGACCAATCTCTCGGCAAAGGGCGCTTACGTCGTGTCGGGCGCGCCAGCCAAGCGCGATGTGACGCTGATTGCTACGGGATCGGAAGTGGGTCTTGCGCTGGAGGCGCGGGATATGCTGGCCAAGGATGGCGTGGCGGCGGCGGTGGTTTCGATGCCAAGCTTCGAGGCGTTCCGGGCACAGGACAAGGCGTATCGCGACGAGGTGCTGGGGACGGCGCCGCGGATCGCGATCGAGGCCGGGGTTAAGGCGTGCTGGTATGAATGGCTGCGGGCCGACGATCAGTTTATCGGCATGGAAGGGTTTGGCGCGTCGGCGCCGGCAGCTGAGCTTTACAAACATTTCGGAATTACCGTGAACGCGATTGTGGCTGCGGCTATGACAGCGGCGAAGTGACATGAAGGCCAGGGGACTTGTCCCCTGGACCCCATGCCGTAAGGGGTATGTGGGTTGGGTAGCGATCAGGGACACGACGATGAATCTCGATAAGCTCAAGACGACGGCTGGTGTGGATGTCAGCGGCAAGCGGGTGTTGATCCGCTGCGATTTGAACGTGCCGGCCAAGGATGGCGTGGTGACGGACGCGACGCGGCTGGAGCGGATCGTCGAGGGGTTGCGCGATCTGTCCAAGCGGGGCGCGAAAGTGATCGTGATGTCGCACTTCGGGCGGCCCAAGGGCGGACCATCTGCGGAATTTTCACTCGCGCCGGTTGCCCGCAAGTTGGGCGAACTGGTCGGTCAGCCGGTCCATTTCGTGGCTGACTGCGTCGGGGATGCGGCAGCGGCCGGGATTGCCAGCTTGAAGCCGGGCGACATTGCCGTGTTGGAAAACCTGCGCTTCCACAAGGGCGAGGAAAGCAACGACCCCGAGTTTGCCAAGGCGCTGGCGGCGTCGGGCGACATTTTCGTGGGCGACGCGTTTTCGTGTGCCCACCGGGCGCATGCTTCGACGGACGCCATCACGCATCTGCTGCCATCGTTTACCGGCCCGTTGATGATGGAAGAGATCAACGCGCTGCGCACGGCGCTGGAAAAGCCGGAGCGCCCGGTCGCGGCAGTGGTCGGTGGTGCGAAGGTTTCGACCAAGATCCCGGTGCTGATGAACCTGCTGCCCAAGGTCGATAAGCTGATCATCGGCGGCGGCATGGCGAATACGTTCCTGCAGGCCCAAGGGGTGCTGGTGGGACAATCGCTGGCGGAACCCGAGTTTCATTCTACGGCGCGCCAGATCATGGCGGAAGCCAAGGAGCACGGATGCGAAATCGTGTTGCCGACGGATGGTGTGGTGTCGCGCGAGTTCAAGGCGGGAGCGGCCAATCAGGTTGTGAGCGTTCATAAGATCCCGCTCGATCAGATGATGCTCGATGTGGGGCCGGAAACGGTTGCGAAGGTTTCGGCGGCGCTGGCGCAATGCAAGACGCTGCTGTGGAACGGGCCGATGGGCGCGTTCGAGATCGAGCCGTTCGGGACGGGGACGTTTGCGCTGGCGCGGCAGGCGGCCGCGATGACCAAAGCTGGAACGCTCGTTTCGGTTGCGGGCGGTGGCGATACGGTGGCGGCGCTGAATGCGGCGGGCGTGACGGGCGATTTCACGTACGTGTCGGGGGCTGGCGGTGCGTTCCTCGAATGGCTCGAAGGCGTCGAGCTGCCGGGCGTTGTGGCGCTGACGCGGGGTTGAGATTGCGGGATGGAATTGAGCGGCTGCTTACTCCGCAAACTCCCCCGCCACTGGGCTCGCTGCTGGACCCTGGCTATCTTGAAGAATGGGTGAGTGATGCGCGCCGCGATCTTCGATTTGGATGGGACGATCGCGGACAGCATGCCCGATATCGTGGCGGCGCTGAATGTGACGCTTGCCAAGATGGGTGTTGCGCCGTTCACCGTCGCGGAGGCGTCACCGATGGTTGGGGCCGGGGCGCGACGTCTATTGTCGCGGGCGCTGTCGGCGCGCAAGGTGGCTGTGGACGAGGCGCTTCTCACGGAGACGTTCCGTCGGTTTGTCGTCAATTACGATGCCGCGCCGTGTGTTCATACGAAGCTGTATCCAGGCGCGCGCGAGACCATCGAGGCGATGCGCGCGGAGGGGTGGGACCTTGGCATCTGCACCAACAAGCCGCAGTCGACGGCGGACCTTGTCGTTGATGCACTCCAGATCAGGGCTCTGTTTGGGTCGGTGGTCGGCGGGCGCGAGGGCGTTCCGCTGAAGCCTGCGGGCGACATGGTGCAACAGGTGCTGGTGGATCTGGCAGCGCCTGCCCGTCATGCCGTGATGATCGGCGACAGTAAGGCCGACTTAGGCGCTGGACGTGCGGCGGGACTGCCGGTCGTGCTGTTCACGCATGGATATTCGAGTGGGGAACCAGTCGCGGGGATGGGGGCGGACCGGATCGTCGATCATTTCGCACAACTGCGGGATGCGGTCAGTGCGGTGTGTACTGGGTGATCGAAGTCGAGGGGCTGCTCGCCCCTCGAACTCCCCCGCCAGGGGCCGGCCCCTGGACCCGCGCCTTTTGAATATGATGCGGTGAGGTTGAGAGTGTTGATGACAAAGAATTCTGAGCAGACTGAGTTGATGGCGCTGGTGCGCCGGATTGCGGATGCGTTGGAGCGGATCGCGCCCCCGGTTCCTGCCGCGCCCGATTTCGAGGCGGCGGAGGCGTTCGTGTGGGGCTCGCACCCTGAAGGTTTTGAGCCGGTGGCGAAGGTGAACCGGGTGCCGCTGGCGCTGCTGGAAGGGATCGAGCGGGCGAGCGCGCAGTTGCTCGACAACACGGAACGGTTTGCGCGCGGATTGCCAGCCAACAACGCCTTGTTGTGGGGCGCGCGCGGCATGGGGAAGTCGAGCCTTGTCAAGGCGGCGCACGCGCGGGTTCGGCAGTCGCTCGGGATGGGTGGGGCAGGTCAGCCGGACTTGAAGCTGGTCGAGATTCATCGCGAGGATATTGCAGCGTTGCCGAGGGCGCTCAATCACATCCGGGCCTCGAAGCACCGGTTCATCGTGTTCTGCGACGACCTGTCATTTGATCGCGACGACACCAGTTACAAGTCGCTGAAGGCGGTGTTGGAGGGCGGGATCGAGGGGCGGCCGGAGAACGTGATCTTTTATGCGACGTCGAACCGGCGGCACCTGATGCCGCGCGATATGGTCGACAACGAGAAGGCGACGGCGATCAATCCGGGTGAGGCGGTCGAGGAGAAGGTGTCGCTGTCGGACCGGTTCGGCTTGTGGCTGGGGTTCCACGGCTGCTCGCAGGATCAGTATCTGTCGATGGTGCGCGGGTATGTGGCCTATCATGGGCTGATGATCGAGGACGGCGAGTTGCAGCGCGATGCGCTCGAATGGGCGATGACGCGCGGGGGACGGTCGGGGCGGGTTGCGAGCCAGTATATTCAGGATTTGGCCGGACGGCTGGGCGTGCCTTTGAAGGATTGAGGGTCAGGCGACGGCGGGTTGGGTGTTCATGCGTTCGGCCCAGTGGAGGGCCAAGTCGTCGGCGCGGGCGAGGATGGGGGCGGGCGTGCCGTCCTGCGGGGTCGAGAGCAGCCAGCGCATGATGAAGCCTGCCGGGCGTGCGGTCAGCCAGTTGACGAACGGCGATAGCAGGAGGCCGAGGATCACGGGGGCCATCCAGATCGCCAGCGCAGGCGTCGTCCAGTAGCACAGCACCGCGAGGAATACCCCGACCAGGATGTGGACCGTATGGAAGCGGAGCGCGTCGCCGATGGGAATGCCGGATTCGTCGCGGCTTTGAGGTTTCCAACCCGCATCGCGGCCCATGAGGATTTGGGCGCAGGCGGTCGTCTGGGTCATCATCAGGATCGGGGCGATCAGCATCGACCAGACGGTTTCGGTCGCAACCGCGAGGACAGCGCGGACAGAGCCGCCCCATTCGCGGTTGGCATAGATGCGCTGGAGTTCCAGCAACAGCCCCAACCCTTTTGGCAGCAGGACGACGGCCATGGTTGCCAGGAACAGCCGCAAGGCCGCGCCGGGATCGATGACCGGCCAGACGGGGAACAGCGTTTTGCTGTCTTGGAAGTAGCTCGGGATCAGCTGCTGGCCCTGAAGCAACAGGATCAGGCCGACGGCGAGGGACGCGGCCCAAACGGCGGAGACGAGGTAGGCGAAGGCACCCATGGTGAGGTGGACGCGGCCCATCGGGGTAATGCCGGGGGCGGTGAGGATCGCCAGATGCTGGAGGTTGCCCTGGGCCCAACGGCGATCACGCACGACGAGTTCGACGAGGCCGGGCGGTAGGCCTTCGTAGGAGCCCTCGAGGCTCGGCACCATGTGGACACCCCAGCCGGCGCGCTGCAACAATACGGCTTCGACGAAATCGTGGCTCATGATGTGGCCGCCGAACGGGGGAGCACCTGGAAGGGCTGGCAGACCCGCGCAATCGGCGAACGCGCGGGTGCGGATCATGGCGTTGTGGCCCCAGTAGTTGCCCTGGTCGCGATGCCAGACCGCGATACCAGAGGCAACGGCTGGGCCATAGATGTTACAGGCAAACTGCTGGAGGCGCTGGAGCAAGGTCGTGCCGCCGGTGAGGCGGGGGACGGTTTGGATGAGGCCTGCGCGCGGGTTGTCCTCCATGGCGAGCGACAGGCGAACCAGCGCGTCGCCGGTCATGATGCTGTCGGCATCCAGGATCAGGAAATGGGGGTAGTCGGCACCGAAACGTTCGATCCAATCGCGGATGTTGCCAGCTTTGCGCTCGGTGTTGTGGCGGCGGCGGCGATAATAGATGGCGATGCGCTGGCTGATCGACTTGGCAAGGGTTGCGTAAACGCGTTCTTCTGTTGCTCCAGCGACTGGGTCGCGGGTGTCGGACAAAATGAAGACGTCAAACGATTTGGCTGCACCGAGTTTTTCCAGCTCTTCCGTCATCGCGTCAATGGTGCCAGCGATGCGGGCTGGGGCCTCGTTATAGACCGGGACGAGGAGGGCTGTTTTGATGCCTGGCTGGCGGCCCAATTCGGGGAGGGTGAGGTTATCGGCTTTGTCGCCCGCAAACATCGGCAAGAAGCCCATGGCTGCGCTCAACGATCCAAGTGCGATCCAGCCGAATGAAATCGTCGACAAGATCCAGAAGATGAACTGGATCGGCGTCAAGCGGACAAAGGAAAGGACGCAATAGAGTTCGTAGGCAAACGCGGACGTGACGACGGCTGTGCCAACGAATACGACAAGGCGCGGACCCCAGGCAACGGCGCCTTCCTTCGGGCGGGTGCTTGCGATGATTTCGTCGAAGTTCTGGGCTGGCATGGCAAGCGGGGCTGGCGCGCGCAGAAGTGACGCGTCGCTGACATCGCGGCTGTCGGCTTTCAGCGGCAGCGCGTTAGGTAGCCGTTCGTCACCGCCGTTCCTGTCAGGGGCTGTCTCGACGCTCGAAGGTTCAGTCGTCGCGCCGTCCTTCATGCTTTCGTCCACCTGTAAATCCACGTTTCCGAAATCATCTGGTCGTTGGCTTTCAGTCCAAGCCGCAGTTCGATCAACTCCGATCCGGTGGTGTTGAGTTCATAGGTGACGCGCAATCCGCCGATTTCGGGGTTTCGCTGGGTCACGACGTTTGAGATTGTGCCAGCGCTGGCGGAGACGATGGCGGCGGGGAGTTCGCGCATATCTTTGACAGCGGGTCCTTCGAAATCGATGACGAACAATTTGGTGTCAGGCTTTTTGCTGGTGCCGATCCGGGTTTTGGCGACGCGCGCACCCGACCAGGCTACCGGAACCGCGTCGGCCCAGAACATCCGGTATCCGTAAGAATACGGTTTGCCGGCTTCCAGTTCCTTAGCGGGCTTCCAATAGGCGACAATATTGTCGTGGATTTCTTCGTCGGCGGGGATTTCGATCAATTCGATGTAGCCTTCGCCCCATCCGCCTTTGGGTTCGATCCACAAAGTTGGGCGGCGCTCGTAGCGGGCTTCGAGATCTTCGAAGTTGGTGAACGAGCGGTCGCGCTGGCTGAGGCCGAACCCTTTGGGGTCCTTATCCAGGAAAGCGCTGGCCTGGAGTTTTTTGGGATTGGTCAGCGGACGCCAAATACGTTCGCCCATGCCGTTGAGGATCGCCAGACCTTCGCTGTCGTGAATCGCGGGGCGGAAGTCGCCTTGGATTCGGCGGTTGGCGGGGCCAAGCAGGAACATGCTGGTCAGCGGGGCGACGCCGACGTGTTGGAGCGGTTTGCGGGGATAGAGGGTGACGTCGACGTCCATGCCGGTCGAGACACCGGGCTGGATGGCAAAGCGATATGCGCCAGTGGTCGAGGGACTATCGAGCAGAGCATGCACGGTGATTTCGTTGGCACCAGCGCGGGGTTTTTCGATCCAGAACCCGCGAAACAGCGGGAATTCTTCACCACCAGGGCGGGCGGTGTTGATGGCGAGGCCACGGGCGGAAATGCCGTACGTCTGGCCGCGTCCGGTGGCGCGGAAATAGCTTGCACCCTGGAACACGACATATTCATCATAGGTATCGGCGCGATTGATTGGGCCGTGGATGCGGACGCCGGAAAAGCCATAAGGTGCCGCTTCGGGGACTTTGCCGATCAATGAGCCGAGCGAAAACAGGCGACCGTCAGCCTTCAAGGCGCGAGCTTTGCCGCCCTCAACGATCCAAATCTCGATCGGCGCGTTATAGAGGTACCCCAAGGGTAGAAACTGTAGCTCGTAGTCGAGCTTTTCACCGCGCCATACGGATTGCTCGGGCCGGAAGCGGATGTCGCGATACTGGTCATAGGTGAGATTGTTGAACGGCTCTGGGACATCGACTTTCGGTGCCACAAATTCGCGCGCAGACAGACGCTCTGCCAGCTTTTTTACATGATCGGGCGCAATGTTTTCGTACGTGTCGGTCGGGGCTTGGGCCATGGCTGGGAGCGCTGCACAGAGTTCGATCACGGCGGCAAGTGCACCCCATCCTGCGGTCATCTGCAGCATGTCGCGGCGGTTCAACTGGGCTGTGTCGCGGGCATCGGGCGCGCTTGATGGCTGGTTGTCGTCGGTCATTTAAATGTTCCGCCCCTGGGGTCGCCCGTGATCGTGCCGCATTCTCGGGCCTGCATACGTAACCTTGGTTGATGACGCCATCAGGTCGTGCTGGCTGATAGGCGACCTGCTTAGCCGCGCTTTGAATATCAGGCACTTTTCGCAGATTTTAAGACGCGGTGCACGTCCAAGATGCGCTTTTTTTGCACGGCAGCGCGGTGTTGCTGCGCTGCAACATTAACACTTGGCGGCAGCCCCTACGGAAGTCTAGTGTGGGTGGGTGTTTTACGGAGGGCTAAACCGGATGACGGGGATGAAATTGCAGCCATCAGCTGCAATCTGCAGTTTCGTTCATGGCTGAACTCTTGTGGCATTTTCGTTAAAGATGCGTTTTTGGGGCGGTGTATTTTCCAATATATTGTTTAATTTCAGAATATTGGTTTGTCATTTTTTGGTCGTGTCACATTGGCCACATCGGAAATCGATTCGTTCGGTCCGACCGTCAAGCCTATTTCGTAGGCAAGTCGCTGCTGCTTATAGTCGATCGGGACGGTGCAGTTTTTTGCAGACGGTCGAAGTCGCATCCTTAAATATGGTTGTCGCTTGGGTTCAGACTCCGGCACGACGCGTGACCTGATTAGACAATGGGAATACCGGCGGCTGCATATGTGGCGTCCGCCTTATCTAGTGAAGCAGACGGGAGAGTTAAGAATGAAGAAATTGAGCCTCAGCGCCCTGGCGGCTGTTGGTGTTCTCGCCGGAATGACCGGTGCGAACGCTGCCGACCTCGGTGGTAACTGCTGCGCCGACCTCGAAGAGCGGATTGCAGAACTCGAAGCGACAACGGTCCGCAAGGGCAACCGTAAGGTCTCGCTGACGATTACTGGCTGGGTATCGCAGCAGGTTTCGGTCTGGGACGATGGCGTTGAGCGCAACGCTTACGTGTCCGATGTTGGATCGACCCTGAACTCGAACTTCAAGATGCTTGGCTCGGCGAAGATCACGCCGGACCTTTCGGCTGGCTACCTGCTGCAGATCGAAGCAGTTGGCAACGAGAACACGGCCTTGTCACAGAGCGTCTCAACCTCGCGCGGGTTGGCGATCATTCAGTCGTTCTGGTTCTTGAAGAGCGAATCACTGGGTAAACTGAGCGTTGGTCTGCAGTCTTCGGCCGCTGATAACGTGGCTTTGCTGGTTGACGGTTCGGGCTCGTTGATTTTCGCAAACTACATCATGTACGACATCAACACGTTTAACACGCGCCAGAACGGGACGTTGCGTTCGACGAACTGGGGATCGTTTGCGACCTGCCAGGCGTTTGGTAGCGCAAGCACGTTCGGCCTTGGTGCTGACTGCGATGGCGTACCCAACAACAACGTGCGCTACGACACGCCGACATTCGCGGGCTTCTCGGCCAGCGCTTCGTGGGGCGAAGACGACATCTGGGCCGTTGCTGGCCGTTACGCTGGCGAATTGGCTGGCTTTAAACTGGCGGCGTCGGTCGGTTACTTTGAATCGACTAACGACAACGGCGATGCAACCGTGCAAGCTCGCGGTGGCAAACAGGCCGCTGCTCTTCAAGCTGGTGCTTACATCCAGCACGTTCCGACCGGCTTGTTCGCTTACGGCGCCTACGGACAAGACTTCAACGACCGGACCGGTGGTCTTGGTGGTGCAACAGGTCTTGCTCAGCAGATCGACGGCAATAACTACTACGTGAAGGCTGGTCTTCGTCAGAAGTTCCTGCCCTACGGTGCGACAGTCGTTTACGGCGAATACGGCCGCAACGAAGACAAGATGTCCAACACGCTCTGGCAAGCTCGCGTAACGGGTTCGACTTTGACCCAGTACGGCGTTGGCATCGTGCAGGAAATCGATGCTGCCGCGATGTCCTTGTTCCTCAACTATCGCCACTACGAAGCTGAAATGACCTGCTCGGCAGTCAACGCGGGCGTTGGTTGCGCTGCTATCGGCAAGAATGGCTTCGACGATGCACAACTCGTCAAATTCGGCGGCATCATCAACTTCTGATCTTTGCTGACGTCTTGACGTACGCCAACGGAAAAGCCGCCCCTCACCGGGCGGCTTTTTTTGCGTTCGTTTTCGGGGAAGGCTCGGGTTTGACGCGAAGGCTTGGGTTTCAGGCGGAGACTTGGGTTTGAAGCGAAGGCTTGGGTTTGTGGCAAAAGGTTGGGTCGATTGGAATGGACTTAGTGACGTCGGCGCTGGCTTGCGGGCTATCGGCTGCAGGGGATTAGTCATCGGGGGCGGCGACATCGCGTGGGAATTATCAGGGCAGATTGCGTGTTAATTGAGCAACACGATGAGGCCGGTTGATGGCGTGGGATAATGTCTGAATTGTTGTGGGTGATCGAATCACACAGGGTCCGAAGGTGAGCGGCGGCGCACTGTCCTCGTCGCTGTACGTATCTTGCGGTTCTTAAGTCGCGCGTCTGTTTTGCATCCCGCGGCACGATCAAACAATGCAGACGGAGAGACTCCCCATGAAAAAACTGAGCCTTATCGCCCTCGCGGCGGTTGGCGTTCTGGCCGGTGGCATGTCCACGGCTAACGCAGCCGACCTTGGCGGCAACTGCTGCGCCGATCTTGAAGAGCGGATCGCCGAACTCGAAGCCACGACGGTCCGCAAGGGCAACCGCAAGGTTTCGCTGACCGTGTCGGGCTGGGTTTCCCAGCAGATCTCGATCTGGGATGACGGCGTTGAAACCAACGCTTATGTTTCCGACATCGGCTCGACGCTGAACT